>Ga0078972_1000030_pt1 | contig 510660 bp, 430 predicted proteins | sample YelNatPaOPGAMG01_FD_67568 | JGI IMG/M metagenome (GOLD analysis project Ga0078972, IMG submission 67568) | Hot spring thermophilic microbial communities from Obsidian Pool, Yellowstone National Park, USA - OP-RAMG-01 (SPADES assembly) (version 2) | ecosystem: Environmental > Aquatic > Thermal... | reverse complement strand
GGCGGCGAGTAATGGCGGTTTACAAACGAAACAAGACCTACCACGTCGATGTGACGGTGAACGGCGTCCGCTATCGACAATCGCTCGGCACAGGGAACTGGCAGGAAGCGCAACGGCGGCAGAAGGAACTCATCGCCAGCATCCTAGAAGGCAAGGCCGCGCCACCGGCGGGCCGTGGAAGTTTCGCCAACCTGCCGCTTGCGGATGCACTGGACGAGTTTGTGCAAGGCCGCGTGGGGCGCGTTTCCGAGCGCACAACGCAGATTGACCGCGAGCGAGCAAAGGTGCTCAAGAGAATTCTGGGGAAAACCCTTGTCCGCAAGATCGACGCGGCGGCGATTCGCGCCTATCAAGAGGCGCGGAAGGCCGAGGGCGTCTCGGGCCGGACCATCAACCTCGAAGTCACCCTCATCCGCCAGATTCTCAAGCGGGCGAAGCGCTGGAGCGTGATTGCGGATGAGGTAGAGAACCTGCCGGAGAACCGGAACACTGTGGGGCGGGTGCTCACCAGGGATCAAAAGCTACTCCTGTTCCAGACGGCATCCAGCAAGCCCGAGTGGGAGGTTGCCTATTGCGCGGCAGTGGTCGCGGTGAACACCACTTGCCGCAAAGTGGAACTCCTGAACCTCCGATGGTCGGACGTGGACCTCTTCGAGCGCGTCCTATTCGTGCGGCGGAGCAAGACCGAGGCCGGACACCGTGCAATTCCCCTGAACGATGAGGCGATGGCGGCATTCTCACGGCTGCGGCGGCGCGCGGAGGCGCTGGGAGGCGGCGCACCGGAGCACTTTGTCTTTCCAACCTGCGAGCATGGGGCGGTTGACTTCACCAAGCCGCAAAAGGGGTTCAGAACCTCATGGCGGAGCCTGGTGAAGGCTGCGGGTAAGGCGGCGGGCCGGGAAGCGGCGCGGGCGGTACTTCACGCGGGCGGACGGATCGGCGCGGCAAAGGCCGCATGGAAGCGCGCGGCAGGGGCCTTCGCCGGTTTCAGGTTTCACGACCTACGCCACCAGAGCATTACCGAGATGGCGGAGGCGGGCGTGCCCGAGGCAGCCATGCAAAGCATTGCCGGGCACGTCTCGAAGAAAATGCTTGAGCATTACTCCCACGTCCGAATGACGGCCAAGCGGCAAGCGGTTCAAGCCCTTGGCGGCGGGCTCATCGCGGCGGAGCCGGAAGCCGAACAACCAACCGCCAAGCCGAACTGATCGGACATGGTCGGAGGGGTTACGTCACAAGTTGCGTCACAACCGCCTTGCTGGCCTACCCAAGATCCCCCGTAAGTGATTGAAAAGAATGGTGGGCGCGACAGGACTCGAACCTGTGACCTCCTGCGTGTGAAGCAGGCGCTCTAACCAACTGAGCTACGCGCCCTCGGAAAAAACGGTTCGCGTCTGTTTTGATTATTATAGCAATAGATGATCCCGCGGGACATGAATTCGAACCCGCCGGGCGCTGTTGCGAAGCTGAGTGCGCTCGCCTCGAGCATAAGCCAGTCCATCCGCGGCAAGAGCGACGTAGTCCGTCTTTCGCTAGTCTGCCTGCTCGCCCGAGGGCACCTGCTTATCGAGGACGTGCCCGGCGTGGGCAAGACCACTCTAGCCCAGGCGCTGGCGCGTTCGACCACCACCAGTTTCCACCGCCTGCAATTCACCAGCGATATGCTGCCAAGTGATGTCGTGGGCGTCACCATCTATAACGCGCAAACCCAGTCGTTCGAATTCAAAAAGGGACCGATTTTCACTCATTTCTTGCTGGCCGACGAAATCAACCGTACCACGCCCAAAACCCAATCGGCGTTGCTTGAAGCCATGAACGAAGGCCAGGTCACAATTGATGGGCGTTCCTACGCCTTGCCGCAACCTTTCATGGTGATCGCCACCCAAAACCCGATCGAACACCACGGCACCTACCCGCTGCCTGAATCGCAACTGGACCGTTTTCTGCTGCGGTTGCGCATGGGCTATCCAGACCGCTTAAGCGAACGCGATATTCTGCGCAGCCAGCCATCGCCCAAGCCTGCTGCGCCTGCGCCTGTCACCGCCGCCGATGTAATTTGGTTGCAAAACCAAGCCCAGCAGGTTCGGGTGGACGAAGCGCTGGTCGACTACATTCTGAACATCGTGGAAAAAACCCGGACTCATGAGGCGCTCTCCTTAGGCGTAAGCCCTCGGGGCGCACAGGCCCTCTACCGCGCAGCGCAGGCGCTGGCGTTGATCGAAGGGCGCGACTACGCGATTGCTGACGATATAAAACGGCTGGTCGTTCCGGTGTTCGCCCACCGGTTGATCATCAATACCCGGGTGGCTCTGGCGCAACGGACTGTCGAGCTGGCCGAACGGATCCTTAACGAAATACTAACGGAGGTGGAAGTACCGCTATAAGCCCTCTGGCACCTTGTGCCGCCGGAAGGCCGGCATTCCGTTTCACTCAATATGAAAACCGCCATAATCGGCTTACCGCAAACCGGCAAAACTGCCCTTTTTACGATTCTCACCGGAGCCCATGAAGCCGCCCGCATCGGTTCGCTCGAAGCGCGCGCCGGCGTCGCTACGGTGCCGGACGATCGCCTCGAGGCGCTGGCCGAGCTGTTTCAGCCCGAACGCATAACCCACGCCACGGTTGAGTACCTGGATTTTCCCGCAATTTCCAAGGAGGCGCTCCGCGAGCCGTCTTATCTGGGTAGCTTGCGCGTCGCGGATGCGCTGGCCCACGTCGTGCGTCTTTTCGAAAGCGATACCGTTCCGCACGAAAAAGGAAGCGTCGACCCGTTGCGCGACATAGGAGATGTTGAGGCCGAATTGATACTGAGCGACTTGATGGTCGCCGAAAAACGCCTGGAACGTCTGGAAAAAGACCGCAAAAAAATCAAAAGCTCCGACCTAGAGCACGAGTACGAAGCGCTGGCCGCAGTGAAGAACGCGCTTGAGGCGGGACGGCCCGTGCGCGAAGTACATCTCTCACCCGAGCAACAGAAGCGCGTGCGCGGTTTTCAGTTTCTATCCCAAAAACCCGTGCTCTATGTGCTGAATCTCGGGGATGCGGATGCCGCGCGACTGCATTCGATCGAGGCCGAATACCGGCAGAAACTGGCTGCCGGCAACGCGCAAACCGGAGTAGTGGCGGTATGCGGAAAAATCGAATCGGAGCTGGCTGAACTAACTCCCGAAGAAGCCCGAGAGTACCTGGCTAGTTACGGGCTTCAAGAATCCGGCCTAGAGCGGATTATTCACGCTACCTATTCGCTTTTGGGACTTATGTCTTTTTTGACCGCTGGTGAGACTGAAGTCCGTGCGTGGACCATTCCGGCCGGCACGCCGGTCGTACGAGCGGCTGGTGTAATACACACCGATTTTGAGAAAAAATTTATTCGTGCCGAGGTCATAAACTGGGAACGCCTCATTGCAGCAGGCGGCTATGGCGGAGCCCGCGAAAAGGGCTGGCTTCGCCTGGAGGGCAAAGATTACATCGTGCAGGACGGCGACGTACTGGTTATCCGGCACGGCTGATTCGGCCGGCTAGCTCAGGCTGATTGTGCGTAGAATCGCTCGGCGGCAGTGCGGCCTGAATTCCGCAAGCGATAACCCTCGGCCGCCAGCGATTCCTCAAATGCATCCAGGAAATGGAGAACGTTTTCCTCGGTCGAAGCCGTACCCATTAAACCGATCCGGAAAACCTTTCCGGCCAGTGGCCCGAATCCGCCCAGTATTTCTATGCCGTAGCGCTCCAGCAGCCGCTTGCGAACTTTGGTTTCGTCAACACCTTCCGGAACGCGGGGTGTGTGCAAAACCCAGAGGCGCTTGCCCTCGGGCACATGCATCTGAAGCCCCATAGCCTCCAGACCGGCTACCAGAGCCAGATGGTTACGCCGGTGGCGCTGAAAACGACGCTCGATACCTTCTTCCGCAATTATTCGCAGCCCCTCGCGCAAGGCATAGAACATGGAAATAGGCGCCGTATGGTGGTACCGGTGTGTGCCGTAAAAATATTCATGAAGCAGTTCCAGATCCAGATACCAGACTCCGGAAGGTGCCTTACGCTGCTGCAACCTCTCCACGGCACGCTCAGAAAGGGTTAGAGGCGCCAGGCCGGGAGGGCAACTGAGTCCTTTTTGCGCGCAACTGTAGGCAATGTCGATGCCGGTGGCTTCAACCTCAACAGGCATGCTGCCGAGCGAGGTGACGCAATCGGCGATCACCAGCGCGCCGACCTCATGCGCGGCTTGGCAAATGGCCTTTCCCGGCTGTAGGGCTCCGGTGGAAGTTTCAGCATGAACGAATGCCACTAAATCCGGGCGTTCCTTGAGAATGAACTCACGCACCTGATCATCCTCGAAGGGAACCCCCCAGGGATTTTCCAGACGCACCACCTCGGCCCCGTGCCGGCGGGCCATTTCAGCTATTCGTTCACAGAAAAAACCATTTATCAGGACGGCAAACCTGGTTCCGGGAGCCGTGAAGTTGGCCACGGCAGCCTCCATGCCGGCGCTGCCGGTTCCGCTTACGGCCAGCGTAAAGCTGCTCTGTGTTCCGAAAACCGGTTTCAACAGCGTTCGAATATCCTCAACGACCTCAAAAAAGTATGGATCCAGGTGCCCGACAATGGGCTGGCCCAGGGCGGCGTAGACCCGGGGATCAACCATAGTAGGGCCGGGGCCCATCAGCAAACGTTTGGGTGGGGAAAGGGGAGCTATATTATTTGACATGCCACAATATTCGCGCAGCTCCCTATGGCAGGTCAAGTACGGTCTACAAATGACAAAAAATGCTTTGCTGTTTTCCAACAGACCACATGCGCATAGGCTTTGGGGACACGCCGACCTTGCTTTTAGAATGGCTAAATGCATGCATTAAAGCAACGCCAGAATGGCTACATTATATGAAGTTAATGCAGCAAAAGGACAAACTATGCTCCATGCATGCCTCTCAATTCTTATCCCCTTATCGAGAGTCCCGTGGGCGGATTTTGGCTCCCGCGGTCCAAAAGAAGTTTAACAAGCTGACATACCCCTTAGCTACTGATTCTTAAGGTACAATTTTTACGTGTCTTTACAGCTTAAGGGAGTTTAACAATTTTCCTGGGCCGGAGCTAAGATGCCGTTAATGCGTTACAACCAAAGAGGAAAGCATGCAAGAGGATGTCTGTGTTTGGTTTTGAATTCGAAAAATCATTGATTTATGGAAAGCTAATTACCTCTTGACAGACCTCAATGCATGCAGTATAATCCCGCTGGGTGGTGCACTGATGATAAGGAAAATGATGCTTGGGGTTCAAGCGCTACCCTGAGATGGCCAACCCGGTGTGGGGTTTTTTAAAGGCTAATGGCAAACGCGTAAAAGTTTCAGTGGTGAGGCTGAATGAGGCGATGGAAGCGCCTCAGGTTGAAGCATTTCAGGGGCGCCTCACCTATGGTTGCATTATTGTGCACCAGAAATTGGGGTGCGATTGAAAAAATCAGAAAGGAGGTCAACCATATGCCAAGCACGAAGTGTGTTTTGGCCTTACTCCTGTTGCTTGCCACAGTGATTTTCCTTGTTCTACCGGTGGTAGCACAAGTATCCTCCGGCTCCATAAGCGGCGTAGTTCAGGATGCCCAGCGAGCTGTGGTGCCCAATGCCACGGTGACGCTGATCAACCAAACTCAGGGAGCGGTTATCAGGTCGCTGGCCACGAGCAGCGAGGGTACATTTGTGTTCACACCGGTGGCGCCGGGCACTTACACCATTACGGTGGAGGCGCCGGGTTTTAAGAAATCGACCACGCAGGATATCATTGTTCGGGCTACCGAACGGGTAGGGTTGCCGCCTATCGTGCTGGAGGTTGGCGCAGTAGGCGAATCTATTACGGTCGAAGCAAGCGCTGTTACTTTACAGACGGTTAGCGCGGAACGCTCGGGTGTGGTTACGGGCAGTCAGATTCTGGAGATCGGCTCGCTCAGCCGCAACATCAATGACTTGCTGAAGACCATGCCCGGAGTTACGCCTGACACAAACAACGTGAACGGGACCCGTGGTGATCAGGGCACCTGGGCTATCGACGGGGTGACGGTGACCGACACCGGGTGCAACTGCTTTGCCTATCGTATTAACACGGATACGATTGCGGAGTTCAAGGTGCTGGCCGGCGGCCAGCAAGCCGAGTTTGGGCGCTCTAGCGGGGCGGCAATTATCATGGTGACCAAAAGTGGCACGCAAGAGCTGCACGGAAGCGGCTACACCTACCTCCGTAACGAATGGATGAATGCCAACTCCTGGTCCAACAACTACTACGGACGGCCTAGGCCCCTCGCCCGCTATCGTACCCAGGGTGGCACCGTCGGAGGTCCTCTCTACATACCAGGTAAGTTCAACACAAATAAAGATAAGTTGTTCTACTATGTGACCGGCGAAATCTACCGAACGCTGGCGGTTGAATCGCTACAATCGCGCACTATGCCCACAGTTCTCCAGCGCAAGGGTGATTTCTCGCAGACGCGCAACGCCAGCGGCCAGCCGGTGACAATCAAGGATCCGGCGGCGGGCGGCGCGCCTTTCCCGGGCAACATCATCCCGGAGAACCGCTGGGACCCGCTGGGAGTAAAGGCTATCAACTGGTTCCCGCTGCCCAACCGGGAGGGGATCAATCCGACCTTCAACTACCAGTATGAGTTCAAGCCCAAGCAGGAGCGGAACGACTTTACCGGGCGGTTGGACTACAACATAAGCGACAAGTGGAAGTTCTTCTTCCGCTTCATCCGCAACAAAAATCACGGATATGGTTCCGGCGGGCTTGGCGTAGGAGCCAATATCGGCGTATCGCCGTTCATTAACCAGGAGACCGGCCAGATTTCAGCTACAGCCAACCTGACGACTATTATTACCCCGACTTTAACCAACGAGTTCAACTACGGGAACTCGCGCAATTGGCTGCCGAACAAGCCTCCTGATGATAGCAAGTACCTGATCAAGAACTCCGGAGTGAAGTTACCGATCCTGTACCCGAACGCCGACCCGGTGGGCTTCATGGCCGGCATGCGTTTTGACGGCATGGTCAACATGAACCCGCCCAACTGGTACGCCAACGGGGTTCCCTATGACAACGAGAACCCGGTGGTCAACTATACGGACACCATCGCCAAGGTGTTCCCGAAGCATATGGTTAAGGCTGGTATCTTCATTGAGGACGCGCTGAAGCGGCAGACGGCGTATGCGCCCTCGCCAGGGACCTATTACTTCACTACGGATGCGGCTAACCCGCTGGATACCGGCTGGGACTTCGCCAACCTGCTGGTCGGCACCTTCCAGGCCTTTGAGCAGGCCAGCGTCTTGAGCAAGGGTTTTTACCGCTACTACAACTACGAGTGGTTCGTGCAGGACAATTGGCGGGTGAGGCCCAGCTTGACGCTGGATTACGGGGTACGGTTCTCGTATTTGCCGCATACCTTTGATGAGCACAACCAGATGGCCGGCATTAATCCCGGCTTGTACAACCCTGCCAAAGCGGTCAAACTTTACCAGAAGGCCATTAACCCAGCTACAGGCCAGGTGGCGGCCTACAATCCGTTGACTGGCCAGTATCTAGCCAGCACGTTCATAGGGGCGATCATTCCCGGAAGCGGCGACATGAATAACGGGCTGGTGCAGGAAGGAAAGAATGGTTATCCGAAAGGATTAATCGACTCACCGGGTGTGAAAGTTGCGCCTCGATTCGGGTTGGCCTGGACGCCGGCCGGACCGGGCGGCAAGACGGTGATCCGTGTTGGTGGCGGTGTTTTCTACGAGCGAATCGTAGGCAACGTAGCCTACTACCTGATCACCAATCCTCCGACCATGCGGATGCCCCGCTACTATTATGGTACCTTCAACACGCTGACAACTTTGCCGGAGACCTACTTCCCGCCGGCGGTAGGCGGTGTGGCCAAAAACGGCAAGATCCCAGACACGTATAACTACAACGTCAGCGTGCAGCGGGAGTTGCCGTTTGCCATGCTGCTGGATGTGAGCTATGTTGGCACGCTTAATCGGCACCAGACCATGCAGGTGCCCTTCAATGAGCCGGCTTGGGGCAGCGCTTGGCTGCCGGAGTTCCAGGACCCGACGGTTACGCCTAAGTATGACGGCACGACCACGCTACCGATCAACTTCACTCGACCTTACATAGGCTATGCCGGGCGGGTTTCCGGAACCTTCGCGGGGCACATGGCCAATTTCGGCTCAAGCTCCCAGTACCACGGGCTTCAGGTTGGCTTGAACCGCCGCATGTACCGTAATGTTCAGTTCGGCTTGGCTTACACCTGGTCGAAGGTGCTTGGCACCTCCAGCGGCTACGGTACTTGGAGTGATTTGATGCATCCGACCAACATTCGCAAGGCTGACTACGGTCCGCTCACCTTCGACCGCACGCAGGTGCTAACGGTGAACTATATCATTGATCTGCCGAGGGGCGCCCGACCTGGCACGGTGTTGGACAATGCCGTATGGCGGACGATTCTGAATGGCTGGCAGGTATCGGGCATTACCAGTATGTCAAGTGGAGCGCCGTCTAGCTTGAGCTGGAGTTGGGCTGGGGTGAGCGATCCGGTTCGCAACCGCATGATCACCGGCAATGAGGACTGGGCGCCTCGAGTTGTGCTTACCGGGAATCCGAACAAGTCGCCTGGCGACCGGACGCTGTACGAGTGGATCAACACCAATGTGGTGTTGCCTGCTCCCAAGGGCAGCCAGGGGATGGAATCGGCCAAGAATCCGGTCCGGGGCCCAGGCATCAACAACTGGGATATATCGCTGTTCAAGCGCATTAATTTCGGCTCAGAGCAGCGCTATCTCCAGTTGAGGCTTGAGATGTACAATGCCTTCAACCACACCCAGTGGAGCGATGTAAACCGCAGCGTCCAATTTGACCGAACAACCGGCAAAATCACCAACCTGCCGTCGGCGCTGGGCGGAAGCGGCGGGCGCTTCGGTTTCGGCGCTCTTGGCGGCGCATATGGAACGTCCGTTCGCAGCCCGCGCAACATTCAGGTTGCCGCCAAGTTCTACTTCTAGTTAGACCTTGGTCTTAGCGGAATAGGTGCGCTCCTGGCGGGCGCACCTATTTTATTCTCTCTGTTTGAATCAGGGCTTATTGCCGGTTTTTTGCGTCTGCCGGGGCTGGCAGGTACGGATTTCACGGATGGCGTAAATGCGGCGACCTTGGCTTTCAAAGTAAGTCCGCATCAGAATCTCACCCATCAGCCCGGTGGTGAACATCATTAAGCCGGCCAGCAGCAAAATTGTCCCAGCTAAAAGCAGCGGCCCATGTGCGATCAGAATCTCGCGGCCGGCAATTTTGATGGCCAGCAAATAAGCCAGGATCCCGCCGCCGGTTAACGTGCTAATTAGGCCCATATTGCCAAACAAGTGCATGGGGCGCGTCAGGTAGCTGAGCAGGAATTTTATCGTGAGAATATCGAACAGAACATGAAAAGTTCGGCCGAGACCGTAGTGCGAAGAGCCGCGGGGCCGGACGATGTTACGGATGGGGACTTCGGCGATGCGCGCGCCGTAGAAGCTGGCCAGGGCGGGGATGAAGCGGTGTAGCTCGCCGTACAGATTAATATCGCGGAGGATTTCGGCGCGGTAGGCCTTGAAGGTGGTGCCGAAATCGTGCAGCTCGACCCCGCTCAGTTTGGCCATCAGCCAGTTGGCTATGCGCGACGGCAAACGGCGCGTCAAAGCATTGTCGACACGGTTCTTCCGCCAGCCACTGGCAATGTCATATCCTTCCTCGATTTTGGCCACCAGCGCCGGCAGATCCTGAGGATCGTGTTGTAAGTCGCCATCCATGGAGACGATTATCTCGCCGCGCGCTTCGTGGAAACCGGCGGCCAAAGCTGCGGTTTGGCCGAAGTTGCGGCGCAAGCGGATTACTTTCAGCCGCGGGTCTGTCTCGGTTAAGTTGGCCAGCAGCTCGAAACTGCGGTCCGAGGAGGCGTCGTCCACAAAAATGATTTCATACGGTTTGCCCAGCGACTCCAGAACCTTCGTCAAGCTGTCGTAAAGCGGCATAATCGATGGTTCTTCGTTGTGTACCGGTATGACGACGGATAGCATGGAGCTGATTACAGTTTAGCAATCCTCCATCCGGTACGCCGGGAGGTCTGCTAAAATCGAGCCAAAGGAGGGGACATGCTTTCCCGAAGGGAAATTCTAAGCGCTTTAGGAGCACTGCCGGCCGCCGGTTTGCTGGGGCCGGGCGCAATCTATGCGCAGGCGAGCTCCGGCCTTCCCAAGCGACTGCTCGGCCGTACCGGCCATCTGGTGACGCCGCTGGGACTCGGCGGACAGGCTTCTCTGCAATGGACCAAACCGGGACTGGACCCGGCCGACATTATAGTTCGGGCCGTCGAGTTGGGCATTAATTATCTGGACACGGCCAACGCGTATGGGCCCAGCCAAATGAATTACGGCGAAGCTTTCCGGGGCCTGCGGCTTACGCCGGCCGTGCCTGACTATGACGCTGAGCTGCGCGCCCGGCTTTTTGTGGCCACAAAGACCGGCCGGCGTTATGCCGCCGACCCGGCCGCCGCACCCGGCGCCACCGCCATTGACGATCTGAAGCGCTCAATGACGCAGATTTTCGGCGACGGTAAGGGGAACATACCAGAGGGTGCTTATCTGGATTCGATTCAGATTCACAACCTGACTACCTTAGAGCAAGTGGATCAGGTTTATGAGGGATTTGCCGAGCGGACTTCGCGGCGACCTGAACGCATAGGCGCGCTGGCGGGTTTGCTCGATTACCGCGACGGCACCAACTACACGGGCCTCAATCCGGAGCGCCGCCGCTGGATCCGCCACATCGGAATTACCGGGCATCTGAGTTCCCGCGTGTTGATGAGTTTTTTGAGGCGGGATACGGAGAATGTCATCGACACGCTCCTGGTGGCGCTAAACCCTAACGACCGGGCCTGCTGCTCACACCAATACAACGTACTGCCTCTTGCGGTGGCGCGCGGCGTGGGGGTGATCGCCATGAAGCTGTTTGCCGACGGAGCATTTTATGGGAAAGAGCCGCGGTTTTCCCGGACGCCTAACGATGTGTATTTCGGTGTGGGTAAGGCCGGAGCGGTGAATTACTCTGACTTGGTGCGCTATCCGCTATCTTTGCCCGGTGTCGCCACGGCGATCATTGGCATAGGCCAGATAAACCGCGAAAAGCCGGAAGCCGACCAACTGGTGGCGAATCTGACGGCGGCGCTAAAGGACATGCCCTCCGAGCAGGAGCGTGCTCGAATTGAAAAAGAAACCCAAACGCTGCATGGCCCCGCGGCCAATTACTTCCAGGAGAAGTCAAACGTTCTGGTCCAACCTACGGGGGTGTCTGTTGAGCGGGACGGCGACCGGCTGCGCGTGCGCTGGAATACGGCCTATGCCGGCAGCGAGCCGATCCGTTTTTATGAGATTCGTTCCGGCAGCCGGACTTTGTTGTCGATTCCTTTCAGGCCGCAATTGACCGAGGCTCCGCTTCAGGCGGTTGTCCCCGCCGCGGAGGCCGGCGAAGGCCCGGTGACGGTGGTGGCAGTGTGAGCCGCAGTTTGAATTGCAGGATTTTGGAAAAGTTGGTGCGTTCGGCTTAGCGCCGGGCTGCGCTGGGGGGTCAGGGATATATGCCAAGCCAGGACCTGCCGCGCGGCCAGTAGCAGCATCAGCCAGTGAATGCCGAATCGATAGATCGGATCACTGATGTGTACGTAGAGAGCAGGGGGAAACACAGCAAAATCGTGCTGGCCAGCCAGCGGGCCGGGTCGCGCTTTTGCCATAGGTCCGCCAGCCCCAGCAGCGAGCACGCCGTCAGCAAGAAGAACATCACAGTTTGCAAGGGGCGGCCGGTCAATGGGAACCAATAACGCAAAAAGCGTTTTGCTATAAGTCCGGCTATGCGCCCGGGATCCTGACGTGCGAAATTCACCGCGTCGGCAAGGCGGGCCGCCGAGTAAGCCGGCTCGCCGACCTTGGCCATTTCTTTGCATGCTGCTACATCCGCGTTGGGAGCAACATAGGCGCCCGGCGTGCGCAGGGCCTCCTTAAAGGAAACGGTCACGTTGGGATGGAAGGATATGTAAAGTTGAATGCCGAAGTCGCCTCGCAGCCATATAAGACGGCCAAAACGCTGAAGGTTGAAAACCGCCCAAGGTGAAAGAATAACAGCGCTTAGCAGGAAGGCGAAGCCGAAATAAAGAAGTACCTTGCGCCGGTGTGAGGCGAACCGCAGCAGGGACACCGCCAGATAGCCCGAACTATTAGCCAGATGAAAAGGGTTAAATAGCAACGCTGTTCCCTGGCAGAGGCCGAAGCGCAGTTGAGGGCTCTTAGAATCTGAAGGTGTAATTAAGTTTCACTGCGACTCGGCTTTGGTAGGATGCGAAACGGTCGAAAGCGTCTTCCTGCCAGGAGTGATTGACAACAAAGAAAAGCTCATTTCCTGGTTTCAATATCCACCGGAAGCGTGTTTGCAAGCCGATGTTCTCCGAATCCGAGTCATACTGCACGAGGCTGGAAAGCCCAATGAGCGGGGTGAAAGCATAATCCAAACGGGTACTGTAGACGCGAGCAACGAACTTACCCTCTTTAAGATTCACCCAGTTCTGCTCGGCGTCAAGGCTCAGGCTGAGGTGGCGATTCTTTCGCCAATCAATGCCGGTCTCTACCTGTTTCCGCTTTCCCGAGTAGAAGGAGCCGTTCTCCAGACCCAGGCGAAAAGAAACCGGCCGGCTGCCGCTTGTGAACAGGTTAACCTGATGAGCCCAGGTCCGGTATTTTCCTACTGGGATGATCACACCATCATGGATTTCAAATGGTTCGTACAACCGCTCAAGGTTAGGGGAGATGCTATAGGAGATGCTGTCGCCGCTGTTGAACAATAGCTCAAGCGGCGTGATGTTAATGCGCTGGGTTTCCGTGCTCCTGTAAGTCAGGTTGTGATAATCCTGGTAGGAGATTCCAAAGCTGGCTTGTCGTAAACCCCAGAATTTGGGACGCGGTCCATATTCGAAGCGACCCGTAGTAATGCGTACCCCGGTGCGGGGAACGAAGCCCAGGGCGGGATTGAAATTCTCCTGGATGATGGAACGGCTGAAGCTTCCGGAGAAGCGGTCGTTGGGGTAGAGGGCCTGTATCCCGTAGGCAAAATCTTGCCCCTTCATCCCGGTTGTTCGCGTGCGCAGCCCGAATAGCGAAAGCGAAAAGTTTTTGCCCCTGTTCAGAAAGTTTGCCGTAGCCAGGCGCATGTCTATTCCGCCTAGCGCATTGCTGGTTTCGCCGGTTGGATCGCCGTGGGTGACAATAGCTCCGATGTATGATTGCCTTAGGAAATTTGCTTTTATGCGGCCCACCGCCAGATTCTGGCCTTCCAAAGAGCCTACCGCTCCGGTCTGAACGTCCAGCAAACCGATATCGAAGCGGCCTACTTTACCGGTTAGTTTTTCTCCCACCCGGATGGGGATCTCGATCTGATTTCCGTCCTCATCGCTGGCCAAGCCTATGCGTCTTGAGAAGAATGGCATCAGGTCGACGTTGCGACGGCGGGGGCCTCGACCACCGGGGCGGCTGCCGGTGGCGGTCAAACCGCCGGCAAAATCAAAGACACCTGCGTCTTCCAGAAAAAAAGTCCGTTTTTCAGGGAAAAACAGCGAAAACCGGGTAAGGTTGACCTGCCGGGCGTCGGCTTCGGTTTCGGCGAAGTCGGTATTAAAAGTCGTGCTCGAAACCAGATTGGGAGTTATTCGGTAAAAAATGTCGGCGCCTCCATCGCGTATGCCCTGAACTCTCTTTGCCGCTTCGATGTCGCGAGTGAAACCGCCGATGGCATAGGGCTTGATGTCTAAGCCCACTCCCTGGGAAAGGCCCGATAAACCTTCGATGGCGCCGGCGCGCGCCACGTTGTAGAAGCGTACATCAAGCGAGGGTGAGGCCCAGCGTGAGAATTCGCGGTTTCGACCCAGATGGCGACTTATGTTGAATCCCCAACTGCCGTTTCCGGTGCTGAACCCCAAGGTCTTGAAGGGAATTTCAAACTCGGCGCTCCAACCCGTCTCATCGATACTGGTACGCACCATCCAAATACCGTCCCACTCCCGGTTCATCATGCGGTTTTCCGAAATACGTCCGTCCACCAGCACACCCAACGGATTGGTGGCGAAATAGTAGGCATTACGGTTGTCGTGGAAAGTGTCCAGGATGATTTCGATGCTGTCGTCACTCATTAGAAAAGCATCGCGCACCATTTCGCGGGCTACGATTTTATTCGGCTGACTATCCTGGCAGCGGACTGCAATGAAAAGAGCATCCTCGTTGTATGCAACCCAGACTTGGGTGGCTTCGGTGGGCCGTTCTCCGGGCCGCGGCTCAACTTGAACCAAGTCCCCGATATGTGGATTATTGCGCCAAACGCTTTCGTTGAGAATTCCGTCTAAGCGGATAGGTTCAGTGAGCCGTATCACCTTTGCCAGCCGGGCGTTACCTGCGTGCAAAGGTAGCGCTGCAAGTGCCGCAAAAAGTAGGCATAAGGATAAAGTACGAATCATCAAAACAAGCTTTAGACTCCTGAATGATTTTGCTGATACTCAGTCGGCTGCGCTTGCCACCGGCACCAAGCCGCGTGTCTTCCGGCGATTGTACCAATTTTGCACTGCTCCCAGATAGGTGTAGTATACGGGCGTCAGGTACAGAGTCACAAGTTGCGAGAAGAGCAAGCCGCCCACCACCACCAGACCAAGCGGTTGCCGGGCTTCGCCGCCTGCGCCGTAGCCGATCGCTATGGGAACGGCTCCGAGCATTGCCGCCATGGTAGTCATCAAGATCGGCCGGAACCTTATAATACAACCCTGAACGATGGCCTCTACGGGCGGCAGGTTCTTCTCACGCTCGGCAGCCAGCGCGAAGTCGATCTGCATGATGGCGTTTTTCATGACTATGCCGATAAGCATTATCAAGCCGACAAAGGAGTAAATATTAAGCTCAACTCCGAATGCGAACAATGTGAGCAGCGCACCGAAACCGGCTGAAGGTAGGCCTGAGAATATCGTGATCGGGTGCAGATAGCTTTCGTAAAGGATGCCCAAAACAATAAAAACGACCAGAACGGCCACGATCAGCAGCACATAAAGGTTGGCAAAAGAGCTTTGAAACGCCTGGGCTGTGCCTTGCGCCCCGGCGCTGATGTCGCCGGGCAAAACTCTGGCCTTCACCTCCTCGATCTGCTCAAGCGCCTGGCCCAGCGAGACACCGGGAGCAAGATTGAATGAAAGCGTCACTGCGGGCAATTGCCCAAGGTGATTAATCGACTGCGGCCCGATGGTCGTCCTCCAGTGTGCCAAAGTATCGAGCGGCACCAGCGTTCCGTTACCGCTACGCACGTATAACATCGAAAGAACATTGGGATCGTTCTGATACTCGGGAAGAGCCTCCATTATGACCTGGTAAAGGTTGGAGGGAGTGTAAATATTTGAGACAAACCGGGTGCTGTAGGCACTGGACAGCGCGTTGGTTATCTGGTCCATCGTCACTCGCAGTGCGGCGGCTTTATCGCGATCTATCTCCAGGTAGACGGTGGGTTTGCGCAGCAACAGATCGGTTTGGACGTCGAGCAAGGAGGGCAATTTACGCAGCTCAGCCTCAAATCTTTGCGCGGCTTCATACAGCTCGTCGACATCCGGCCCCTGCAAAGTGTACTGATATTGTGCACGGGTCATCATACCGCCAATGCGGATCGGGGGCGGGTTTTGGATGTAAACCTGAACGCCGGGCAAGGTAGCCAGCTTGGGCCGGAGCTCATTCATGATCTGATCAGCGCTAAGCTGCCGCTCGGAGCGCGGTTTCAGCCTTAATTGCAGCCTTCCGGTGCTGCCTCCGCCGCCGCCCATGGGACCGCCGCCACCTCCGGCATTGGCGTTGAAGCGATCTATGTTCGGATCCTGTTCGACAATTGCCGCCACCTGGTTTATGTAGCGGAACATTTCCGCAGGCGCGGTGCCCTGTTCGGCTTCTACCGTTACGGAAAGCTGGTTGGTGTCTTCACTTGGTATGAATCCTTTGGGGATTTTTATAAACAGATAGACCGTTGCAGCGATCACCAGCACTGAGACGGCCAGCGTGACCGGGCGGAAGCGCAGCGAAAAGCGCAGAGTCCGCTCATAGAAACGCAGCAAGGCGAGGAAAAACCGCTCCGAGAGTTGGAACAGCCAGTTATGCTGCTCCCGTTCGGTGCGCGAATGTAACAGGCGGCTGGCCAGCATAGGTGTTAGGGTCAGCGAAACCAGCCCTGAAATCAAAATCGCTGTGGCGATGGTTACGGCAAATTCCCGGAACAGGCGGCCCACCAACCCGCCCAAAAACAAAACCGGGATAAACACCGACACCAGCGAGAGAGTCATCGAAATGATGGTGAAGCCGATTTCGCGCGAACCAGTCAGTGCCGCCGCCAGCGGCGATTCGCCGCGCTCGGTGTGGCGTACGATGTTTTCGAGCATCACGATGGCGTCGTCGACCACAAAGCCGATCGAAAGGATCAGCGCCATCATCGACAGGTTGTTCAGCGAAAAGCCCAGCAGATACATTACGCTGAAGGTGCCGATGACCGAAAACGGCAGCGCCAGGCTGGGAATAAATGTGGCCGAAAAGTTCCGCAGGAAAAGAAAGATGACCATGATCACCAGGCCGAGCGACAGCAGCATGGTGAACTGTACGTCATGGAAGGACTCCCGTATGGTCTGCGACCGGTCGTACATGACCTCCAGATTTACGGACGGAGGCAACTGACTGCGGAACGAAGGCAACAGAGCTTGAATGGCGTCGACCACTTCGATGGTGTTGGTGCCGGGCTGCTTCTGCACTGAAAGAATGATGCCGCGCTGTCGGCCTTCAGTACGGTTGAAGTACCAAGCTGCCGACTTATCGTTTTCAACGCTGTCAAACACCCGTGCGACTTCTTCCAGGCGTATGGGGCTGCCGTTGCGATAGGTCACCACCATGTGCCGGTAGGCATCGGCGCGCGTAAGCTGGCTGCTGGCCTCAATGGTGTAAGAGCGGGTCGGACCATAGAGCTCGCCGGTGGGCCGGTTGACGTTCCAGGCGTTGACGGCGCTGGCAATTTCATCTATACCTATGCCTTTCGCCGCCAGCGCGGTAGGATCCACCTGAATGCGCACGGCGTATTGCGCCGCCCCCATTACCTGCACCTGGGCCACGCCTTTCACCATTGAAATGCGCTGCGCCATCATGGTGTCGGCGTATTCGTTGAGCTCCCAAAGCGGCATGGTCTTGGAGGTCAGGGCCAGGAAGAAAATGGGGGTGTCGGCCGGATTGACTTTGCGGAAAGAGGGCGGATAGGGCATGCCCGCGGGCAGTTGCCGCGTGGTGCGGGCGATGGCCGCCTGGACGTCCTGGGCGGCGGCGTCGATGTCCCGGTCAAGCGAAAACTGGAGCGTGATGCTGGTGCTGCCTAGCGTGCTGGTCGAAGTCATCGAGTCGATACCGGGGATGGTTGAGAAGGACCGCTCCAGAGGCATGGCCACCGAAGCCGCCATGGTTTCCGGGCTGGCGCCGGGCAAACTGGCTGAAACCATGATGGTCGGGAAATCCACGTTGGGCAGGTCGCTCACCGGCAGCGACCGGTAGGCGACCGCCCCAAAAAGCGCGATGGCCAGCATGATCAGGCTGGTGGCCACCGGCCGGCGAATAAATATTTCAGAGAAATTCATGACTCTTTCTAACGCTCCCCGTCGTTACTGCTGCTCCAGTAGCGGCGCAGGCGGCCGGAGAAACTCACGACTTTTTCTCGAGCCCCCTGCCCGGACCGCGCCGTTCTCCTCCTGAAGGCTCGGCTCCACCCTGATGCGCCCTACCCGCCCTGCCGGCGATTTGAACCCGCATTCCTGGAGCAAGGCGAAGCTGCCCCTCAGTGACGACAGTTTCGCCCGCTTCCAATCCCTTCTGAATGACGATCTCTTCTCCCGCGCGAAGTCCGGTCACAACCGGCCGCATCTCGGCGGTCTGGTTCTGGCTGACAACATAGATGTACTCGCCTTCCTGTCCCATCTGTACGGCGCGCGTAGGAACCACCACTGCATCAGCCAAATTGCCCAGCCGTAGAGTCACATTGACAAATTGCCCCGGCCATAACCTGGAGGAACGATTTTCGAAAGTTCCTTTCATACGGATAGTTCCGGTGGTTTGATCCACGGCGTTATCGATGAAGGTGAGTCGGCCCACCTCCGGCGGGCCCGGGTCGCCGGATGGAAGCGCGGTTACCGTCAGCGCGCCGGCCGCCATCTGTCGCTTGACTTCTGGCAAACGATTCTCCGGTACGGCGAACGAAACATATACCGGCTGTATCTGTCGGATGGTGACCAGCTCGGAATCGGTGACGCGTATGAGGTTGCCCTCTTGCACCAACAAGTTTCCGGTGCGGCCGCTGATGGGCGCACGAATCTCGCAGTAGCTGCGCTGGAGCCGAGCATTGGCAATGGCAGCCATGTCGGCCTTGATTGCAGCTTGGGCGCTTTCTATAGCCGCTTGGCTGGCCCGCACGGCTTCACTGCGAACCTCGGCATCGGAGGCATACTGATCGGCTTGCTGTTTGGAGAGAACTCCCTCGGCAAACAGTTTTTGATATCGCGCGGCTTGTTCGCGGGCGAAATTCTCCTGCGCCAGATCGCGCTTGAGGTTGGCTTCCGCCTGCCGCAGCAGGGCCGTGTTGCGAGCCAGGTTGGCTTCAGCCTGCCGTATGGCTTCGTCATAAGGGCGCGGATCGATCAGGAACAGCAGATCCCCGGCTTTTACATCCTGACCCTCTTGGAAGTAAACCTTGGTCAACTGCCCGCTGACTTGCGCTCTCACCCGGATGGTTGAGTAAGCCTCCACGTTGCCGATGACACGAATCTCAACCGGAAGACTCTTGCGAACTGCCACCGCGGTGCTGACCAGAGCGGCTTTCGGCATACCGCCTCTGGCGCCTTTTGCTCCCTTGGGTGAACTTTTTGTGGGATCACTTTGAGAAGAGCACCCCAAACTTATGAGAATAAAGATGAATAAAGCTACACCTATTGCCGCGCGCTTCATGTGTCAAATCCAACTAACATAGTACATCGTATTCAGGAGCAGATTGGTTACATCAAATGACACCCGGATCGACAAAAATAAGCGATGCTCCGCATTCGCTTCGAATCCTCCACGTGGACCTGGGGCGGCAATGGAGAGGCGGGCAGAGCCAGGCCTTGCTTCTAATGGAGGGCCTGCGGGAGCGGGGGGAGCACGTAGAACTGGCGGCGCCGGAGGGCTCGCCTCTAGCGGTCAAAGCCGGCCAGAAAGGTTTCCAATTGTTGCCGCTGCCCTCAGGCGGAGCGATCATTCCTTCAGCCTTTCAGTTAAGGGATTATGTAAGGCGCGGCTATGACGTGGTTCACACTCACGATGCCGCAGCGCTTACGGCGGTCTGGCTGGCGGGCCTGCACCGGAAGTCGCGGCTGGTGGCCGCGCGCCGGCTGGCGTATCCGCTTTCGAAATTTCCCGGGGCGCGGGCCCGCTACCGCGCCGCACACCGGGTGATCGCCATATCTGAATTCGTGCGGCAAAGCGTGCTGGCGGGCGGAATTGCTCCCGCACAAGTGGAGGTAGTCTACGACGGCGTGCCGGTTGAAGCGCCGGTGAGAAGCGCGGAAAAACGGGTGCTCAAACGTTTGTGGGGATGTACCGGAGCTGCGGCGCTGGTTGGCTGCGTTGGATATCTGTTGCCGGAAAAAGGTCAAGAGAACCTTGTACGAGCAATGCCCCAGATACTTGAGAGCATTCCGCAAGCACGGCTGGTGCTGGCAGGCGACGGGCCTTGTCGCAGGCAGCTGGTCCGATTGGCGGAAGAACTGGGGGTTTCTGCTGCCGTGGTTTTTGCCGGACACGTTGAGGACGTGAGCCAGGTGTACCGGGCGCTGGATGTTTTTGTATTTCCTTCGCCGGCGGAGCCTTTGGGAAGCTCATTGCTGGCGGCCATGGCCTACGGTTTGCCGGTGGTGGCGGCTTCGGGCGGCGCCGTGCCGGAAGTAATCAGCTCGGGTCAAAACGGCTTGCTAGTCGAAGCTGGGGACGCCGGCGCATTAGCCGAGGCCGTCGTGCGCCTGCTGGCTGATTCAGAACTGGCCGCGCGGCTGGCTTCCGCAGCCCGAGCTACAATAGAAAACCGCTTCACTGCGGACAGGATGGTTGAAGCTACGCTCCGCATCTACGCTTCTGTTTGACCCGGCAGAGGCGGCCCGCGTGCCGGTTTCCCCCGGGATCAAAATCTCCCAAAGACCGGCAGGATTGGAATGGAAAACCAGGTTGGCGGAAGCCGGCGCCACGTGCCAGAAGCCGAGCGCCACTTCTGCTTCCAGCCGCCCAGGGCGCCATCCGGCATAGCCCTGAAATACGCGCAGGTTTTCCGCTTTGACGTTGGCTTGCAGAACGGCGGCCAGACCGTCTGCGCTCGAAATCAGGTAGACGCCCTCCAGCACACGCGCTGCTCCGGCGAGCAACTCGGATGATCGCACCAGAGCCAGCACGCCGCTCCGTCCGATCGGGCCGCCATAAAAAACGGGATCAGTTCTTTTCTGCGCTGCCGGCAGTTTTTCGAGCATGCGCGAAAGAGGTACTGAAGTCGGCCGGTTCAAAACCAGACCCATGGTGCCACGCTCATCAAAGCGCACCAGCAGCACTACGGTGCGCGCAAAATTGGGATCTTCAACAGCGCGGCTGGCGATGAGCAGCTTGCCCGAAGCAATCGGCTGAGAACCGCCTGGCTGGGTTAACCCGCCCCACGGCAGCAAAACCGCACAGGCCAGCATTAGTGCGAGCATAGAGACATTGTCCCGCTTTCCGGGGCTTGCGGCGCAAGCCTGCCGCAGCAACAGGCTGTCGGTTCGATGAAGCGGACCCGCAAATGCCGGTCGCAGGCCGCTGAACCTCGCCAAAGTCGGGATGACTCAAAACAGGCCGGCCCGGTAAATGTCGTGCACCCGCAGCAATCCCAGGCAACGGCCGCTTTCCGGATCAACTACTGGGAGAACGGAAATTTGGGATGGCCGGTTTTCCATAAGTTCCAGAGCCTCGGCCAGGCGGCTTTCCGGATCCACCACGGTGGGCTTTGCGGTCATGATGTCCTGTGCGCGTAGCGGGCGTATATCATCGTGCGCGCGCAAGGCGCGGCGCAGGTCTCCGTCCGTGATGAGCCCGAGCAGGCGGCCATCGCGGGCCACGACGCAAGCTGCGCCCAGCGGCCGTTCGGTCATGGCCACGACGACTTCCTTGAGCGGATCGGTCGGGCTGACCCAAGCGACTTCGTTTCCGGCGTGCATTACATCGACAGCCCGCATGCGCAGGGCGAAGCCGAGGTGGCCGCCTGGATGGTAGCGCTCGAATTGCTCCGGACTGATGTTGCGCGCCGTAATCAAAGCGGCGGCTAGGGCGTCGCCTATGGCCAGAGCTACGATGGCGCTGGCGGTCGGCGCCAGGTTGTTGGGATCGGCTTCGCGGCGCACGGAGGCATCCAGCACGACGTCGACCTGCGACGCCAGCGGAGAAGAAGTATTGCCCAGAATTCCAACTATGGGCGAGGAAAAATCCCGGAGTATCGGGACCAACCGAAGCAACTCGCCCGTGGCGCCGCTCTTTGAAATCATTATGGTCGGATCGCCGGGTGCGTAGACGCCGAGGTCCCCGTGGACGGCTTCGGCCGGATGTAGAAAAACCGACGGCGTGCCGGTGCTGCATAGCGTAGCAGCCAGTTTACGGGCGACGTGTCCTGACTTGCCCATTCCCGTGACTACCAGCTTGCCGTGGTGGCTGAGGATCAGCTCAACGGCGCGCGGAAGATTATCATCAAGAGAGCGAGCGGCTTCGGCTAAGGCTTGAGCTTCGGTCTCCATGGCCCGGCGCGCCGCCAGCAGCCAGTCCTTTTGTTTGTTCTCAGTCGCCATAAAGGACATTGTCGCAGACATGCGCCGGACGCTGAATTGTTTGAATAGGTTTTCTCGAAGACAGTCTTCTAGAACCCGCTCGGGCGGACCCAAAAACTCTCCTGCCAGACTCCGCCGGGGGCCACCGACTGTAGTTCTTTATAAAGCCCCTTATGGGCTAGGTTGGTGGCGTTGGTTATACCGGCCATCGGTTCAAAGCAGATGAAATTGCGGCTCTGAGGACCGACGGGACCGCGTCCCGGCTGGGCGGCGCGGGGACTGGGAGCATAGATGACGGCCGCACGGTAGTTTGGACCGAAAATTACTTCGAGCTTTTGCTGTTTGCCTCGGACCGCCATAATGGCCCGCCCATTGGCGTCGCGTACCAGATCACTGAAGACGTGATCGAGATCGTAATCCTTTAGCGGAACGGACTGTGGATCAGGGAACAGTGCCGTGATGGGTCGTGTTTCGCCTGTAGGTACTTTTTCAGGCGCCAGCAGCCATTCGGTGCGAGCGCCCACCGAGATGGTCCACTCATCCCGTTGGGAATCGGTGAGCTGGAAATAGGGGTGATAGCCGATCACCACCGGCATGGGTTCGGCGCTTAAGTTTTCGATGCGAGTTCGGACTTCAAGCACGCCTCGCTCCAGCCGGTAGGTCATCTCAATGACATGAGCAAAAGGCCACTGCGCCATCCAGGCGGGCTGTCGGTAAAACTCCAGACGACTGGTCACCCAGGCGGCTTCGCGGTCGGCACGGGCTTCAACCACGCGCCATTCAGAGGTAGTGGTCAGGAAACCGTGGATCGGAATTTTACCGCGGACATTACCAAGCTCCATATTGAAGATGTAGCGCTTGCCGTTGGCATAGAAGGCTTGTTCGTCAAGCCGGTTGGCCCAGGGACCGAGGAAAGGGATTCCGATCAAGCCGGGCTTGGCGCGGAACTCTTCGACCGAACCATAAGGGAAGCGCAGCACATTGGCGCCTTTGACTTTCATTTCAAAAGCTATGTTTCCCACCGGGGGCAGAATGGAAACCGTAGTTTCAGAAGCAGCGTCGACAAGCCGGATTATGTCGCCTTCACGCTCGACGGAATATTGGGCCACAGACGGTAATGCGGCAATCGCCAGGATAAAGGCAGCCAGTCGCATTGTTTTTCTCCTTGCCTCGGGTATGTGAAGCCGTATGATACCTGAGAATCTATCAGCCAACAAGCGAACTCTGCTACTTAATTGAAGTCCAGATCAAATTATCAGCAGATATTTATCGTGCTCCTTGGCCCGAATTTGAAACAGTATGGCGAACTCACAACTTCAGCCGGCGATCTTTCAGAATCCGTATGAGTCGGATCAGTTCTAGCGGAGACCCTTTTGTTTCAGATGGGCAATCAGCCCGCTTGGATCGTCGGTTATGATTCCGTCCACCCCGGCTTCAATCATGCGATCCCAGTCGGCCGGATCGTTGACTGTCCAGGGAATGATTTTAAGACCGGCGCGGTGGGCTTTTTCAACCTGATCAGTTTCGATCAGATGGTAGTATGGAGCAAAAATTTGAGCGCCGGCCTGGCGGGCAATTTCGACAAAGTCTCGCGATTTGCCTGACCACAGCGCCGCTAGGGGTATGCCGGGATCAAGCTCCCTTACAGCGTGTAACGCGCGAAAGTCGAATGACTGGATTATCACTCGCGATTCCAATTTGGCGCGCTTCACGGCTTCCAGCACCAGGCGAGCAGACAACTCAGGCGCCGGGTCGTCCCCATCAACTTTAATTTCTATGTTGAACAAGAAGTCACCTTCCGCTGCCAGCGCCAGCACCTCCTCAAGTGTAGGTATACGGGTTCCAGGAATTGGTTTCTGTTTGGGAAACTCCGGATTGGGGCGCGCCCCACAATCCCACAGGCGTAGTTCCGCCAGTGTCATCTTTCGAACAATTCCGTCACCGGGGCCGCTACATATAGCTGGGTTAAGCACAGGGTCGTGCACGACCACTGGTACATCATCCCGCGTTAAAAGCACATCCAATTCGATGACGTCTGCGCCGTTTTGGATGGCATAGCGAAAAGCCGGCAGGGAATTCTCCGGCAGCACGGCGCGTGCGCCGCGATGACCTTGAACCTGGATGCGAGGTGACGTAGCGGCCGACATGGGGAATGTGCCGGCCGCAATTGCTAAAATTACTGAGATTACACCCACCTGAAAAAGGCGCATTTACGTAAAGCATACCGCAGATAGTTGACGGCGCCGAAGCAGTGAAGGCCTGCCTGCAAATTAACCTTGAATTCGCAAGATTGAAGCCGTTTAAAGGCGCCGCGGCTGCGCTACCAACGTCGGTCGCGATGCCGCCCTCGATCAGCAGCGTCTGGCCAAGACCACGACTGACGCTGGTGACAATCGCCACTCTGGCAATAAGCTCAAACTAGGTGCCGCACAGGGTCACTCCTGCCGCTGTATCCGACGGATCCAAATGTTTCGGAACCGCACAGGCTGGTTGTGATCCTGCAGGCTGAGTGGTTCTTCTGGATCGTGCGGCGTATAAACGCCCACCTTGCGCCATACGGTCGCGCCAAGCCATTCGCGGTTGTCCTGCACCAGGACTCCGTTGAAAAACACGGTGGCCGCAGCCGGACGCACCAACTTATCGCCTTCAAAAAGCGGGGCGCGGAAGAAAATGTCGTAAACATTCCACTCGCCGGGAGGTCGAGCCGGGTTCACCAGCGGCGGCCAAACGCCATAGATGGCGCCCGCCATGCCGTCGGCGTAGGTCAGATTCTCGAAGACTTCGAGGATTTGAATTTCGTACCGTTTCATGAACTCTACGCCACTGTTGCCGCGGTTTTGGCCGGTACCCTGGGCGTCTTTGGGAATCATCCACTCGATATGCAACTGGCAGTCGCCGAACTTTTCTTTGGTCACAAGGCGTCCGGTGCGCGGAACGATCTCGATGTATCCGTTTTCGACCTTCCAGCGAGGCGGCTCAAGTTTTCCGCCGCGAAGCTCGGTCATCCAGTGGGAAAGATCCTTGCCGTCGAAAAGAACTATGGCGTCGGAGGGAGGAGCGGCGGCAACGTACGGCCCGGGAGTGACTTTGGGTGGACGGGGGCGTTCGGCATCATGAACGCGCCAGCGCTGTCCAGGAATGCGGGGCGTATCCGTATATCCCTTGATGTCGTCTCCGGCCATTTCAAAGGCCGGGGGTTTCGTCGGAGCTGCGCCCGGCTGCTGAGCAGCCAAGGCAACAGACGCTATGGATAGAAGCAGGATGTTTCTCATAGCCCTCAGACCTCCTGATGAGTCTAGCGCACCGGCCGGGGTTTTGGCTGGTCAAGGCTCGACCGACAATCAAAACAAAGCGCCGCTATGAGACCGCCTCCGGCCGCCGGAATAAAAGTCCACTAAAAACAACATCCCGCCTTGGCTGCCGCTGGTAGCGCTGCAACCGGCAGCAAGCAGCGCGGAGCGGCTTTTCGACCTCGCTGTTAAACCCGCGGCCTGTCGCTAACGCAAGGCCCGGGGAGCGGGGAACCAATGACGCGTCCGGTTGCACATGGCGCAGACCGACAGCATTACCGGAACTTCAATGAGTACCCCGACCACCGTGGCCAGAGCCGCCCCAGAGCCGGGACCGAACAGGGCAATGGCCGTAGCCACCGCTAGCTCGAAGAAGTTGCTAGCCCCGATCAGAGCGCCCGGCGCCGCCACGGCGTATTCAACCTTGAACAGACGCATCAACCCATAGGTGAGCGATGAGTTGAAGTAGACCTGTATCAGGATAGGAACAGCGATCAAAACGACATGGAAGAATTTGCCGGTGATGTTGTCTGCCTGAAAAGCGAAGATCAAAACCAGCGTCACCAGCAGCGCGCTCATGCTCACCGGCGCAAAGCGGGGCAGCAATTGCTGCTCAAACCAGGGCCGCCCTCGCGTGCGAATGAAGTGCCGGCGTAAAAGCACGCCTGCCGTGAGCGGAATGACGATAAAAACAATGACCGAGTAGAGCAGTACCCGGAAAGGAACTTCAAGATTGCTGGCGCCGCTCACCAGAAAACGCACTATCGGCGCGAACAAAAACAACATGATCAGGTCGTTGACCGAAACTTGCACCAGAGTGTAGGCCGGGTCCCCGTCGCTTAAATAACTCCAGACGAAAACCATCGCCGTGCAGGGCGCTGCCGCCAGGATGATGGCTCCGGCAATATACTGATCGGCGTCGGTAGGTGCTATCCAGGCGGCAAACAAGTATCGGAAAAACAGCCAAGCGAAAAGCGCCATTGAAAATGGCTTTACCAGCCAGTTGACAAACAGCGTTATCGCCAATCCGCGCGGCCGGCGGCCGACCTCGCGTATGGCGGCGAAATCGACCTTCATCATCATGGGGATGATCATCAGCCAGATCAAAACGGCTATAGGCGCATTTATCTGGCTGCCGGCGCCGAATTCAAGGTTTCTCAACTGTCCGATTGCTGACGGCAAGGCCTTGCCGAGCAGCACACCCGCCACCATGCAGACTGCTACCCAGAGGCTCAAGTATCGTTCAAATGCACCCAACCGTTTTGGAGCGGGTGACTGAATTCCTGCAATTTGGTTCATGAATTCGACCATGACCTCCGTAAGTGAAACTCACTACCAGCCAGCCGGCTTGCGCGCGCGAATGAATGCGCTCATGAAGCGGCCGTCCACTTGGGGGGCTATAACTTCAGGATCAAGGCCTGATGAGGCCAAAAACGCGCGTGCGTCCTCGGCACGGTAGATGCGCGTCGGCTCAATTTCCACATCCATGAAACCGGCGGCCGCAAGCTCGGCGCGGTATTCTTCCTCCTCCAGCGCTCCCGCCAGGCAGCCAATCCACAGTTCTACGCTACGCCGGATGGGTGGCGGGACTGCCCCGCGCACAACTATATCGGAAACAGCCAGCCGACCTCCCGGTCGCAGCACCCGCCAAGCCTCGCCCAAAACACGGTCTTTATCAGCAGCCAGATTGATGACGCAGTTGGAGATGATCACGTCGACCGAGTTATCGGGCAGAGGTATGTTCTCTATGTCACCTTTGAGGAATTCCGCATTATGTACACCTGCTTTCCGTTGATTTTCCCGCGCCAGCGCTAGCATCTCATCGGTCATGTCGAGCCCATATGCTTTGCCTTCGGGGCCCACACGGCGGGCAGCCAGCAGCACATCAATGCCGCCGCCCGAGCCGAGATCCAACACCACTTCGCCCGGTTTAAGTTCGGCCAGAGCGGTGGGGTTGCCGCAACCAAGCGAAGCCAGTACAGCTTGCTCCGGAAGCCCGGCGGTCTGTCCGGGTTCGTAAAGGTCCGACGTGATTGGATCGCGATTCGAGCAGCAGGAGGCCGGACCGCAACATCCAGCGCCACCCTCGACAACCCGTAGGGCAGCCTCGCCGTACTTAGCCTTCACGGCTTCCTTGATCGACTGGTTGCTCATAATCTTTTCTCCCTATTTTTTCCCTACTTTACGCATTCAAAAATGCCCTTGGAGTTCAAAACCCGGTTTCGCGTGCAGCACTCCGCGTAGAGGAATCCCAGCAGTGAACGCAGCGATTCGGTGTCAGCCATGTAGCGCAAGAATGTTCCCTCACGCCGCATCTTCACCAAACCTTCGTTTTTCAGTTTTTCAAGATGGTGGGAAAGCGTGGAGGCGGCCATGGAAAGCTCCTGCTGGATCTGGCCCGCGAACATGCCCTCAGGGTGCGCGGCCAGGAGCAGGCGCATGATACGCAGCCGCGGCTCTGCGCCGAGAGCCGACAGCATGTCGGCGTAGCGGGCGGTTTCGGCGTCCAGACTCATATTTCTACAATACTAGAAATATGAAAACGCTTCAACCGCCCGTAGCTTCAGCTTGACCGGCTCTTAAGGCCGCATAAATACTTTGTCCAGCACCAAGTAACGGGCCCGGTTAGGCTCTGGTTCGGCCTTGGGCTCGACATCCAGCCTGAGGCGCTGGTAGTTGGTTTTGGGGCTGTACTCGGGCCAGACGGGCAGCCCCGCGCCGTTCGGGTTTCCGGTCTTGATGAAATTGGCGAAATAGTTCTGCATGATCTCGGAAACCTTATAATCGGCGGGTTCCCACGCGTAACGGGGGTCCAGATCCAAGTTGCCCATAGCGTACTGTATTTCGGCAGAATGCACGGCGCCACGCGCCGGGGGCATAGGACCGCGTCCGGGCGGCGTCGTGGGGGGCTGCTGTCCTGGGGTTCCTTTGAAAGGCGGCCGCACGCGCGTGTAGTAGTAGCGGTAGACAGGCTTACCGCCGGTTTGGAGGTGCAGTTCCGTCCACTTCCAGGTGCTGTGGGCGATGAAGCGGTCTCCGGCCAGATCCGTAGCCGCTTGGAGCACCTCCTCGGGCGTTGAGGCGGCGTAAACCTTCAGAATCTCATCCGCATATTCGCCAAAAAGTTTGCGTACGGCGGCGGCGAAGTTTTCCGGAGTAGGCTCGTTGGTTCCCAAAACGGCGCGGGCGTTCTGTTCTTCGGAATTGGACCCAGCCAGAAGCGGCACGCGAGCCTGCTCGCCGGCTTCAAAGATCGCCGGCAGGGTCTTGGGCAAGAAGTAGCCGTCCACATTGGGTGTAAAGCGCAGGCCGGGCACCTTGCCGGCGACCTCAAGCAGCTTCTCGGCCGGCATAGCCCTCAGTGCAGCCAGCGAATTTGCGCCCAGCTCTGAAGCGAATTTCATTCCATTCTGTTCGGTTTCAGCACGGGGACGAGGCGGCATGGTGGAGGATAGCAGCGCCCCGCTTTCACCGATAGCCCCGGCAATCAAGTTTTTGGTTAGTGGAGAAGCCATCAGGGCGCTCACCGAAATCGACCCGGCCGACTCGCCGGCTATGGTTACCCGTTTGGGATCGCCCCCGAAGGCGGCTATGTTTTGCTGCACCCAGCGCAGCGCCGCCGCCTGGTCGAGCAAACCATAATTGCCGGAGGCGCCGTGCGGCGATTCTTTGGTCAGCTCAGGGTGCGAAAAGAAGCCGAAAATGTTGAGCCGGTAATTGAACGTCACGACCACGATGCCTTTGCGGGCCATGCTGGCGCCGTCATAGCGCGGCTCGCTGCCGTCGCCGTTCTGGTAGCCACCACCGTAAACATAGACCAGAACCGGCAAGCGTTCCCTATCGGATTTGGCCGGAGTCCAGACGTTTAGGTAAAGGCAGTCCTCGCTCATGGATGGGCTGCGGAACCAATAGTCAGCGCCCGGCCCGACACGCTGCATGCAGCGCGGGCCGAATTGATCGGCATTGCGAACGCCCTCCCAGCTTTTTACTGGCTGGGGTTCGCGCCACCGGAGCTCGCCCACGGGTGGGGCGGCGTAGGGAATACCTTTGAAACTTCGCACTCCATCCTTTGCTTCTACGGTCGATTCAATAATTCCGCCGGTGACCTTCACCCGGTCAGCACCCACGGCCCTTCCGGCGATGACGGCAATTCCAGCGGCTAGACAAAACAAGCAGGTTTTTCTCATGAAGAACTCCCTCCGTCAACATCAACAGGTATCATCCAGTGCATACAAAGTCGTTGTCAAGGTCTGTAAATCAAATCAACAATCAAGACGAAAGCTACATAAACCATTTTTGCGCCCGGCGCACTGCGGCGCCGAATTCGCACATGAAGCCCATTTGCTCCGCATCGAGCGGGTCTTGCTCGATCGCCGTCAGATCCTCCTCTAATTCGGCGCGGCTGGCCGGCGCCATCAAGCAAACATCCACATGCGGGCTGGAGAGTGCAAAACGGTAACACTGGGGCGCGGTGGCGATAGGCGAAGTAGGGGGCCATCCTTTAGGTCGTTGCTGCAGACGGCGCCAGCAGGTTGCGGTATAGCTTACAATCGCAGGCCCATTTGCCGAAACCTGCGGGAATATGTCGATTTCCGCACCGGTGTGAGCGGCGTTATAGCGGATCATCAGAACATCCAACGCTTTCCGGGCGGCCAGTTCTCCCGCAAAAATCCGGTCATGGCAGGAGATGCCGACTGCGCGCACGCGCCCATCTTCCTTAAGCCTCATCAGTTCGTCTTCCAGCTCCGGAGGGAAATGTGATGGCTTCGTGACGCCGAGGAAAAGAAAAACGTCAACATAATCTGTGCGTAACTGCCGGAGGCGTTTCTCCAAGGCCTTGCGAAGATTCGGGCATATAAAAAGAAGGTTGTAGGCGCCTGTGGCTATGATGAACTGTCCGCGCCGACTCGGCGAGAATTCTCGTACGGCGCGGATCATCTGGGTATCGAATCCGAAGCAAAAAAGAAAATTGACTCCGGCATCGAAAGCCTTATAAATGGTATCCTTGCCCGGGCGATAGGTGGCCGAGAGGCCCAACCTAAATACCGGGCGTTCAAACCTGCCAAACAGGGAATACGAGAAGTTTTCTTGCATGTTCGATTAAGATCGGCTTGTTGGCCTGCAATGTTCTTTTTGAGTGTAGTTGAAATCCCTTGGCCCGGGCTAGACGGCTTCTGAAAACTTGACATAGATGGCAAAGCTCAATACGCTAAGTCTTTTCAGGAGTTAGAGGTCGGGAGGATGTGCCCGGCGTCCTAAAGGTGGAGAGGCCTCATGATTCCTTTGCTTTGCTTTGCGGTCCAACCTGCCCAAAGCCGGTTGATCTCGCTCAACTGGCTAGATCTGCTGATAGTTGCTATATATTTCGCTGCGGTCTTGTTGATCGGCTATTACCTGAAGGAACGCGCGACCACCGGTGAGGATTTCTTTCTAGCAGGCCGCGAAATGACCGCCTGGGTGGCCGGATTGAGCTTTTTGGCGGCCAACCTGGGCGCGCTCGAGCTGATGGGCTGGGCGGCGGCGGCTTATCAATATGGCATCCTGGCCACGCACTGGTACTGGGTGGGGGCCATTCCCGCCATGCTGTTTTTGGGCGTGGTGATGATGCCCTTTTACTACATTTCTAAAACTCATTCGGTACCGGGTTACCTTCAGTTGCGCTACGGCGAAGCCAGCCGCGGTCTGGCGGCGGTCTCCTTCGGGCTGATGACCGTTCTTATGAGCGGCATCAACATGTATGCCATGGCCCTGGTCATGAAGGTGGTGCTCGGCTGGGACATCAACTTCAGCATCTGGGTAAGCTCGATCACGGTGGCAATCTACGTCGCGCTCGGCGGGTTGCGGTCAGCCATTTTCAACGAAGTCCTGCAATTCATGCTGATCTGGCTCGGCGCACTGCTGATACCGATCTTAGGCCTGATTGAAGCCGGCGGCTGGGAGGGGGTGAAGACCCGCATTGCGCAGAATTTTCCGGGAGGCGATTACACGCACCTTTGGCGGACGCTCGGCTCCTTCGGCGACAATCCCATGGGCATTCACTGGACCGGCATAGTGCTCGGCCTGGGCTGGGTGATTTCCTTCGGCTACTGGACCACGGACTTTCTGGTGGTGCAGCGCGTACTGGCGGCCAAGGATTTGCGCTCGGCCAAGCTGGCGCCAATCATCGGCGCGGCATTTAAGATGATGGTCCCCTTCATTGTGATCCTGCCTGGGTTGCTGGGATTGGCCGTGCTGCCGGTCCGGCTGGTGGGCGAAAGCGAGGCGGTGGCGGCCGGCGCGCACAGCTATAACGAGGTCCTGCCGCTGATGCTGGCGCGCTATTGCGGGCCGGGTTTACTCGGTTTGGGTATAACGGCGCTGATAGCAGGCTTCATGAGCGGCATGGCGGGCAACGTAAGCGCTTTCGCCACGGTTTGGACCTACGACATATACCGGGCATACATACGTAAACAAGCCGACGATGCCCACTACGTCAGTATGGGACGCTGGTGTACGATACTGGGCGTTCTGGTGAGCATCGGCACAGCCTATCTGGTGATGCAGTTTAAAAGCATCATGGACTATGTGCAGGCTCTGTTCAGCTTTTTCATCGCGCCGTTGCTGGGTACAGTGCTACTTGGGATGCTCTGGAGGCGAGCCACTCCGGCGGGCGGCTTTTGGGGACTGCTGGTAGGTACTATCTCGTCGATTGTCATGTGGGTCTGGGTGAAGGTTAGTCCTTCGGCGCTAGCCGTAATTGCGCTCTCCAGCCAGGCTAAAGATATGGCCGAAAATATGTACCGCGCGCTCTGGAGCTGGATTATTTGCGTCCTAGTGACTGTCGCTGTAAGTTACGCTACCCGCCCCAAACCTAAAGAAGAGCTGGCGGGGCTGGTCTACGGCTGCACGGAAATTCCTTCCGAGGGACACCTGCCTTTGGTCCAGCGTCCCATCTTTTGGGCGGCCGTGGTGGGAGTGCTGTTCGTGATCTTGCAGATTATTTTCTGGTAGGCGCATATGGCAGAGCAGAAAGAACCGGTTTCAATCTGGTATTTTGTCGGACTTTTGTTGACCGTCTACGGCGCGCTTATTACGGGCGCCGGAATCTATGACATCGTTGCCGGCGTCAAGCGCGACACCGTTCTGGCCGAGTTGCATCCGGCCGTATGGTGGGGCGCGCTGCTGCTGTTGTTAGGTCTGGTTTATGTCTATTTCTTCTCACCACGCCGCAGAAGTCGACGGCGGGGTGCAAGGAGCTAAGAAAATGGCGAGCACTATGACTTTCGGAATCATCGTGGGGAACCGCGGTTTTTTCCCTGATCATCTGGCCAAGAGCGGCCGCGAGGAGATGATCGCCGTACTCACGGCGGCCGGCTACGGCGTGGTCTGCTTGGATCCCGCGCAAACCAAGTACGGCGCGGTTGAAACCCGTGAGGATGCCAAGCGGTGTGCCGACCTTTTCCGCGCCAACCGCAACCGCATCGACGGGGTTATCGTTACGCTGCCCAATTTCGGCGACGAACGTGGGGTAGCCGAGGCGCTGCGGCTTTCCGGTCTGAATGTGCCGGTGCTAGTGCAGGCAACCCCGGATGAAGCCGGGCGTATGACCATTGCCGATCGCCGCGATAGTTTTTGCGGCAAAATGAGCGTCTGCAACAATCTGCGCCAGTACGGCATACCTTTTTCTTTAACCACTTTGCACACGGAAGCCCCAACTTCTAAAGAATTTCGCCAGGATCTGGAATGGTTCGCTGCGGTATGCCGGGTGGCTAACGGCTTGCGGCGGCTGCGCGTCGGCGCCATCGGGGCACGGCCCGCGGCCTTTAACACCGTGCGCTATAGCGAGAAGCTGCTTGAAGCCTTCGGTATCACCGTCGAGCCGGTCGATCTGTCTGAGATTCTTGGCCGTGTCAGCAAGCTGGGCGACGACGACCCCGAAGTCCGCAGCAAGCTGGAAGCCGTGCGTGGTTACGTACCCACCGCAGGAGTACCGGAAGAAGCGCTATTAAAGATGGCTAAACTCGGTACGGCCATCGACCAGTGGATGCAGGCGGTCGAAGTTGACGTCACTGCCGTGCAGTGCTGGACCTCGCTTGAGGAAAACTTCGGCGTGGTGCCTTGCACGCTGATGAGCATGATGAGCGAAGGCCTGGTGCCAAGCGCCTGCGAGGTGGACGTGCCGGGCGTGGTGGCCATGCAGGCACTGCGGCTGGCTTCGGGCACGCCGAGCGCGCTGCTGGACTGGAACAACAACTACGGTGATGATCCCAACAAAGCGGTGTGCTTCCATTGCAGCAATCTTCCTAAGCATTTCTTCGGCCAGGTGCGGATGGACTACCAGGAGATAATCGCCGGAACAGTAGGCAAGCTCAACACCTTTGGCACCTGCGTCGGACGCATCAAAGCCGGTCCGGTCAGCTTTGCCCGTTTCTCAACCGACGATCGAAACGGCAAGATCCGCGGCTATGTCGGCGAGGGACGTTTTACCGACGATCCGCTCGACACCTTCGGCGGCGCAGGAGTGGTGGAGATCGCCGGCCTTCAACGGCTGCTGCGTTACATCTGCGAAAACGGCTTCGAGCACCACGTTGCGGCCAACCTTAGCGCCTCAGCCGCCGCAGCCGTTTACGAAGCCACAATTCGTTATCTAGGCTGGGATATTTATTACCATCGCTAGGAGGCGCCATGGCCATAGTCGCCGGAGTAGACTTCGGCACACTGAGCGTTCGTGTGTCAATAGTTGACAGCCGCCGGGGGCGGTTGGGTTCAGGCGTGGCTGAATACCCACTGCACCGCCGCCGGGATGACCCCGACCACGCCACTCAAAGCCATAGCGACCACATGCAGGCGCTGACGTCGGCAACCCGAGCGGCGCTCGCGGAGGCCGGCGTCTCCGGCGAGCAGGTGGAAGCGCTGGCGCTGGATACGACCGGCTCCAGCGTCATCTTTGTAGACGAGCGGCTGGAACCCCTGGATGATTACTACCTCTGGTGCGACCACCGCGCCTGGCGCGAAGCGGCGCTGATCACCCGCAAGGCGCATGAATACGGACTTCAAGCTATCCAGTGGTGCGGGGGTGTTTATTCCTCCGAATGGGGCTTCGCCAAATTGCTGCATTGGCTGCGCCACAATTCGGACAAACGACAGCGGCTGGCAGGCGTGCTGGAACATTGCGACATGGTGGCGGCGGTGCTATGCGGCATACGGCGCCTGGAGGAAGTTCCGCGCTCCATTTGCGCCATGGGTCACAAGTGGATGTGGAACCGCTCGCTTGGCGGTCTGCCTCCGGAGGATTTTCTCGTACAGGTGGATCCGCTGCTTGCAGGTGCTCACCGGTGGTTGGCTGGCCGCTATCTGACTAGTGACCGATTAGCAGGACATTTGTCGCCGGAGTGGGCCGATCGGTTGGGTTTGCGCGCAGGGATTCCCATTCCGGTCGGCGCCTTTGACGCACATTGGGACGCCATAGGGGCAGGCATAAGCGAAGGCGATGTGGTCAACGTGGTTGGCACATCCACCTGCATCATGGCCATTGCGCAAGAGGCGCGGCTCATTCCTGGCGTATGCGGCGTGGTCGAAGGTTCTATACACCCGCAGATGGCGGGCATTGAGGCCGGACTGTCGGCTACGGGGGACATATTTGAGGCCATCGCCCGGCGTGCCGGCACAAGCGTTGCGGCATTGTCTGCGGGGCTTGAGAACTACCGCGCAGGTGAGACCGGCCTAATGCGGCTTACCTGGGACAACGGCGACCGCACGGTGCTGGTCAACCCGGAACTGGGCGGCGTTACGCTCGGCTGGAAGCTTACCCACACGGCTGCCGATGAGCTGTTTGCGGCTATCGAAGGCACAGCCTTTCACACCCGGGTGATTCTTGAGCGAATCGAGCAATACGGAGTACCCATACGCCGTGTCATCAATGGAGGCGGGGTACCACAGAGGAACGAAACCCTAAACCGCGTTTATGCCAACGTCTTCGGCAAGCCGGTTCTGGTGCCCGAGAGTGAGGTGACCAGCCTAGGGTCGGCCATATTTGCTTTCCTCGCCGCCGGAGTTTTCCGTACCATCGAAGAAGCGCAGCAGGCGCTTTGCCCAAGCTATCGTGTGGTGGAACCGGATCCGGCCCAGGCTGCGGTATACGAGAAACTTTTCCCCTTGTTTCGTAAACTTTATTTCGGTCTGGGCAGAGCCGACGCAGAAGCTTTCCAAGCCGGCGATGTTTTGCCGGTGTTGCGCACCGTAGCGGCTGAAACCAAAAAATAAAGGCGAGCCTTCAACAGGCCCGCCTTTGACGGAAAGCCTGGCAACTAAGAATCACGGATACAGGCCGCGCAGCCGGGTGGCTTCAACCACGCGCTGGATGGCCAGCATGTGTGCGGCGTCGCGCATGTTGACCTTGCGCTCAAGGTGTATTTCAAGAACTTCGTTGAACGCTTTGGTCATGACCTTCTCCAGGCGGCTGTTAACTTCGTTCAGATCCCACTTCAGGTGTTGTTCGTTTTGTACCCACTCGAAGTAGCTGACCGTAACGCCGCCGGCGTTGCAGAGGATGTCCGGGATAATAAAGACACCCTTGTCCGCAAGTATCTTATCGGCTTCGGGGGTAAGCGGTCCGTTAGCCGCCTCAGCGATAATCTTGGCACGGATCTTGCCGGCATTGCCTTCGTGGATCATATTTTCCAAAGCGGCAGGCACCAGGATTTCGCACTCGAGCGACAGCAACTCGTCAGGAGTGATCTCTTCGGCGCCGGGGAAGCCCGCCACACTGCCGGTCTTCTCTTTATGCAGCATCAGTTTAGGGATATGCAGTCCGTCTTTGTTGTAGATACAGGCGCGGGAATCGCTGACGGCGATCACGTTGGCCTGTGCTCCATCCAACAGGTGAGCCGCCACCGAGCCGGCGTTGCCGAAGCCTTGCACCACTACGCGGGCATCCTTTAGCGGGAGCCGCAGGTGCTGCGCCGCGCAAGCGGTGGTGATGAAGGTGCCGCGCCCGGTCGCCTCATTGCGCCCAAGAGATCCACCGAGTTCCAGAGGTTTGCCCGTAACCACGCCTGGAACCAGATAGCCGCGGGTCATGCTATAGGTGTCCATAATCCAGGCCATGATTTGGGGGTTTGTGTAAACATCCGGGGCGGGAATGTCCTGGCCGGGGCCGATTATAGGCAGAATGGCGGCAGTGAACCGGCGGGTAAGCCGCTCGATTTCAGCGATGGACATTTTCTTTGGGTTGCAGGCTACGCCGCCCTTGCCGCCGCCATAGGGAATATCGACGACGGCGCACTTCCAGGTCATCCAGGTTGAAAGGGCTTTCACTTCGTCCAGGGTGACATCGGGGTGATAGCGTATGCCGCCCTTGGCCGGCCCGCGCGCCGTGTTATGCTGCACGCGGTAGCCCTGAAAACACTCGATCTTTCCGTTGTCCATGCGAACCGGAACGTTGACGCAAAGGATCCGTTCCGGATAACGGATCATGTTGCGAACGTCCTCTTCGAGCCCTAGCTGATCGGCCGCGCGCTCGAAGTTTTCCATGGCCACCGAATATGCATTCTTCGCTTCTGCTGACGTGGCAGACAAGTAAAACCTCCTTACTTTTTTCAAAATCTAAACTGCTAATGATTTCACTCTTTTATATCAGATTATCTAATTTTTGTCCAGTGGGATCGGAAGGCAAAAAGAGACTGCTCCGATGAGGCTGGTCCTTGTTGCGGCGAAACAATGCCCGCGCAGAAACTGCCGGCGCGCCAGCCTGAAAAGGCTTCGCTTTAAATATTCCGCATTATTTGGCTGAGACCCGAAGCCTGACTGGGCTGCCTCACGCTCGCGGAGCGTCGTCCAGCCAATCGGGTCGCTTCAGGACTTCACGGGGCTTGCTGCCGTCGGGCGGGCCAATAATCCCTTCGCGCTGCATGCGGTCAAGGATGCGAGCTGCGCGCCCGTAGCCCAGGCGTAAGCGCCGCTGTAAAGTTGAAGTAGAAGCTTTGCCCATCTCAAGTACAACCCGCACGGCGTCCTCGTAGAGCGGGTCTTGTTCGCCGTCCAAATCCCCCAGCGCGGTCTCATCCTCTTCGCTTGGCGGCGCTACCAAGTAGGTTGCATCGTAGTCGGGCGTAGCCTGCTGTTTCCAGCAATCAACCACTCGGTTGATTTCGGCTTCCGTAACCAGCGCGCCATGCACGCGAACCAGCCGGGAGGAGCCCGGCGGCAAGAACAACATGTCGCCCTTGCCGAGCAGGTGCTCAGCGCCCATGACATCCAGGATGGTGCGGGAGTCGACGCGCGTCGCTACGCGGAAACTGATGCGGGCGGGGAAGTTGGCCTTGATCAAGCCTGTCACCACGTCCACGCTTGGCCGCTGCGTAGCCAGCACCAGATGTATGCCCACAGCGCGCGCCATTTGCGCCAGACGCGTTACCGATTCTTCGACGTTGTTGCGTTCGAGCATCATCAGGTCAGCCAGCTCGTCGATGAAGATCACGATGTAGGGCAGAGGCTCCAACTCCTCGCTTTCTTCGCTTTCATCAAACAGATTGAGGGGCTCCTCGGCAAGCTGGCGGATTTTGCGGTTGTACTGTTCTATGTTTCGTACGCCCCGGCTGGCCAGCAGGCGCAGGCGGCGGTCCATTTCGAGCACGGCGTTGCGCAACGCATTGGTGGCCTTCTTTGGATCCGTAATCACCGGTGTAAGCAAGTGCGGCACGCCTTCATAAAGGCCTAGCTCCAGGCGCTTGGGGTCGACCATGATCATACGGACCTGTTCCGGAGTGAAACGGAACAGTATGGACATGATCATGGAATTGAGCAGAACGCTTTTGCCCGAGCCGGTCGATCCGGCAATCAGCAGGTGCGGCATTGATTCGAGCGCAGCTACCTTTATGCGTCCGTTTATGTCTTTGCCCAAAGGAATAGGCAGCTTGGCGGCGGTGTTCTGAAACTCCTCCGATTCCAATATCTGGCGCAAGCCGATAACTTCCCGCTTGGTGTTGGGCACCTCAATTCCTACGGTTGGCTTGCCGGGAATTCGTTCTATCAGAATCGATTCAGCCTGAAGTCCCAAGCAGAGATCTTCGGTGAGCGTGGTGATACGGCTGTATTTGATGCCGGCTTCAGGCTTGAACTCGAAGGTCGTAACTACGGGACCGGGATTAATTTGCACCACGTTGCCGAGGACGTTGAATTCCTCAAATTTGGATTTAATCCGGGCGGCGATGTTTTTCAGTTCTTGCTCGTCGTAGGAATTACGCCCAGGCGGCTCGTTCAGCAAATCGGTGGAGGGTAACTGGTAAGTTTTGTGCTGTTTCCTGCGGTGGACGGCAGGCGCAGCCACAGAAGGTTCATTTGTAATTTCCTCCTGCACTTCTTCAGGCTGCTCGGCGGTCGGCGTCGGCCTGCGCCAAGGCGGTAGATCGTCCAGCGTACGTATGGGAATCTCAGCCGGCTCAGCAGGAGTAGAGAAAGTCGGCGCCTGCTCCGGCTCTGCCGGCGCAGGAGAAACCTCGATTTCAGCTCGATCGGCTTGCGCCTGAACCGGCGCCGGCTCGGCTTTGGTCGGCCTAGGCTGCCTCCGGCGACCGGTTCGGTTGATCCTCCAGCGGGCAATGAATCCAGTGAAAGCACCCATCGGCCGCTTGGCCCAACCGCGCGCCACGGATAAGCTGAAGGAGGAAAGCAGATAGATTGAGAGCACGAACACCGTGGCCGAGACTATGGCCGAACCCGCCACGTTAAGCTGCCGTAAAAGCACATCCGCCAGCAGATAACCTACCAGTCCGCCGGCGGGGATAGCCCCCGAGTACAGTTTCCAGTCCGGGATTAGAGATAGTCCCGCCGACGTTGCGCAAACAAGCAGCAAGGCGCCGATCAAGCGGATCGCCGGAGTTTCTATAGGCTCCGAACGCAGCCACTTCCAGGCAAGCAGGAGCAGCAAAACCGGCAGGACATAGGCGGCCAGGCCCAAGCTCTGTAACCCCAGATCGGCCAGGCGCGCTCCTACTGCACCTATCAGGTTATGCGTTCTTACAGCGCCCGAGGCTGTGTTCCAGGAAGGATCTTCCGGATGGTAGGACACCAGTCCTAACCAGATGAGCAAAGAAAGCGAAAGCAGGACAATGCCAGCAGCTTCATTTAATCGGGGTCGCGAAGTCGGTGAGAGAATATGCATTCCGCTTACGCGCGGAGAATTGCGGCCAGAGCAATAACTATTATGCCAAAAATCACCCGGTAGTACACAAAAAATATCAAGCTGTGAGTACGCAGGAACCGCAGCAAGCCAGCAATGACCAGGCAGCCCGAGATTGCACTCAGCAGCACACCTAGTATGAAAGGCGTGTACATTCCGGATGGGATGCCTCCCCGGCGGAGCAGATCGAAAAAGGCCTTCGCCGCCGCTGCTCCGATGGCCGGCGTGGCGATAAGGAATGAAAACCTGGCCGCAGTTGGGCGGTCAAGGCCCCGGAACAACGCCGCAGTAATGGTGATCCCGCTGCGTGAGGTGCCTGGAATGACGGCAATCGCTTGCGCCAGGCCGACCGACAAGGCGTCAGCGGTGCTCACCCGGCCGATGTCCTTTGCCTGCTTTCCCCAACGGTCTGCCGCCCACATGAGCAGTCCAACGGCGATCAGCATGGCGCCTATCAGAAACCGGTTGTGACGCCAGTAGTTTTCGACATAATCCTCAAAAAGCAGCCCCGCTACGCCCACAGGCACGGTGGCGGCGGCAATCAACCACAGCAGTCGCGGATTGCGCCGCAGGTGTTCGTCTTGTCCCCAACTTAGGCCGAAGCCCTGAGCCAGTATTTGCAGCCACTCCCTCCAGAAATACATAAGCACGGCGGCGAGCGTTCCAAAGTGCAGGGCAATATCAAAGACCAAAGTCTGATCCTGCCAGCCCAGCAACCAGGGCGCCAGAGCCAGGTGCGCCGAACTGCTGATGGGGAAAAACTCCGTGATTCCTTGAAGCACGGCCAGCACGACTACTTGAACCAGGGGCATGAAGGGACAGTCTAGCAAGCCCGGCGGAGCCAGTTGGAGTCCGGCTTGCAGTGGTACGCTGAAACTCTTATGGCTGAAGGCAAACTTGAGGTGATCCCGCTCGGGGGAGTGGGCGAGTTCGGGATGAACTGCCTCGCCCTGCGTTATGGAGACGACATACTGGTTATCGACTGCGGGATGATGTTCCCCGAGGAGGAGTTGCTCGGTGTTGACGTCGTTATTCCAGACTTTTCCTATTTGGAAGAAAACCGCGAGCACGTCCGCGCGCTCATCCTCACGCACGGACATGAGGACCATATAGGCGCCACGCCGTTCCTGCTATCCGAGTTGGAAGTTCCGGTCTACGGAACCGAGTTTACACTGGCTCTGGCCGAACGGCGCTTGGAGGAGCACGAGCTGGAAGGACGGGCCCGGCTGAATCCGATCCGGCCGAAAGATGTGCTTGAAATTGGTCCTTTTAAAGTCGACTTCATTCAAGTAACGCATTCAATAGTAAGTTCCATAGCACTGGCTATAACAACGCCGCTCGGGGTCGTCATACACACGGGCGATTTCAAGGTCGATCCTACGCCCACCGACAACGTGCTGTTTGACTTGCATGCATTTGCCGATTACGGCAAGAACGGCGTTTTGTTGCTGCTCTCGGATTCGACAAATGTCGACCGGCCCGGCTATACCGAAAGCGAGCGCGCCGTGCGGCCGCGCTTTGAAGACATACTCAACCGCGCCGAGCACAGGGTGCTGGTTTCCTGTTTCAGTTCCTCGGTGCACCGCCTACAGCAGCTCGTGGATCTGGCGGTTGAATTCGATCGCAAGGTCTGCTTCCTTGGCCGGAGCATGACGACGGTGAGCGAGATAGCCCACTCGCTGGGGTTGCTCGATATCCCCGACCGCATTTTGCTTCGCCCGCAGGATGTGGATTCCGCTCCGCGCAACAAAGTGCTGGCTGTTATTTCCGGAACCCAGGGCGAGCCGATGTCGGCCCTGAGCCGGGTGGCCGTGGACAATTTTAAACACTTGACTCTGCTGCCGGGGGATACCGTGGTGCTCAGTGCGCGCATCATCCCGGGCAACGAGAAGGCCATCTACCGCATGATTAATCACCTCTGCCGCCGCGGAGCGGAGGTTATTTACGGCTCCATGAACCCGCCGGTCCATGTTTCAGGACACGGCAGCGCCGAGGAACTCAAACTTATATTGAATCTGGTGCGGCCGCGTTATTTCATGCCTATTCACGGAGAATATCGGCAATTGGTCAGGCACGCCGCGCTGGCTTCTCATTTACGCTCGGCAGGGCTGGAGGAAACTTTCGTGCTGGAGTCGGGTCAAACGCTCGTCATCGACGCTTGGGGCGCACGCCGCGGTCCGGATGTCGCAGTAGGTCGTGTCTGCATCGACAGCGGCTCGCTCGACGACGTCGTGGAGGATTTGGTCATCCGCGATCGGCGTCACCTGTCGGAGGACGGCATTGTTCTGCCGATCATCGCCATCAACAAACAAACTGGGCGCAGCGAAGGTATGCCGGAGATTGTCAGCCGCGGCTTTACCCCCGCTGAAACGGATCCCGATCTGCTTCGGGACGCCCGGGAGGTGGTGGCTCGCACCGTTGAATGCTCCTCGGTCGAAGAGCGAACCGATTGGGGCGTGATGAAAGAAAAAATTCGCGCTGAACTGCGCCGTTACCTGGCCCGGCGCACCTCGCGCCGCCCCCTGATCATGCCGGTTATCATGGAGATCTGAGCAAGCTTCGACGTTAGGCATCACGGCCGGCTAAGATGCACCGAGGCGGCATGAAACTCAGGCTAGCGAATGCAGCCCCGGGCTCGGATTTTCCATTCAACGACGACTTCTTCTCCCCGTACCCCGTAGAGCGTGTCGTGCAGGTTCACGGCCGTGCAGATGTGATTGGGTATTATGCGCAAGCGGTCGCCAATCCGCAGGGGCCGCGAGCAGGCGCGCAGGTCGAGGAATCCATGCTCCTCGCTCATGCGATGAAATCTTATGCTGTGATCTTCAAGGACCAGACCGTAGCCCGCTTCTTCGCCGGCGCCGGCCAGACGGTCGCTTGAAAATGTCTTGGAGCCGCCGTCGATTATGGCCTGGCCCGGGCGAGCCGTGGAAACAATGGTGACCAGCATGCTGGCTGCGCAATCGGATAGGCTGCAGCCGCCGAGCGCCAGTGTATTGCGGTCGTTAAAGATATAAGTTCCCGGCCGTATCTCATTCATGCCGTCGACCAAATGGGAATGAAACAGGGTGAGGGTGGAGCCGCCGCTTACTACGGGAACTTCAAAGCCGTCGCGACGTAGATCGGCGATTGCTGTGCGCACCAAGCGGCCGAGCGAATCCAAGGCGCGCAAGCCCTCCGCATCCAGACGCCGGATATGGCCGGCATAGAAGGCAATGCCTTCAAAGTCGAGGGCCGGCAGGCGAGCGATGCCGCGCGCCAGATCCCGCAATTCCGCGCCTGGATTGACGCCTACCCGGTTCATTCCCACGTTCAGCTCGGCCAGCACCCCGAAGCGCACCGAAGCGCTTGAGGCTGCGCTGGAAAGCCGTGCTGCGGCCTCCAGGCTGTCCAGAGCAACAGTAACCTTGAGGCGGCGGGTAATCTTAACTAAGCGTTGCAATTTATCCGCGCCGATGATCGGATAAGCCACCAGCAACTGCGGCGGGTTGACTTCGGCCATGACCTCGGCTTCGCCGACTTTGGCCACAGTTAAACCGGCGGCGCCTGCATCCAATTGAAGGCGCGCCAGCTCCGGAACTTTGTGGGTCTTGGTATGAGGCCGAATCCGTAAGCCATAGTGGGATGCGTAATCAGCCGCGCGCCGAATGTTTTTCTCAACAATGTCCAGATCGACTAGCAGCGCCGGTGTATCCAAATCCCAAATTCGCAATGTTCAATCCTTGAAGCGGAGCGTGAGTTTTCCGTCGGGACTGCTGTAGGTCAGTTCAACGTCTTTGGGTTTGTGCTTGCCTTCAAGGTAGAAATATAGCAAACCGGAAAGTGGCTCAGTGATTTTCTTCTGAGGCAGTACCCGATCCTCGAGCAGATCAAGCACTGCGTTTTCGCCGGATTTTCTCCCGCTCAAAATCGTGGACTGGGTCGTTGTGCCGGTGTTGCCGATGGTGGCGCCGTCGCCGCCGATTCGCTCCGGGCGTCCGCCCATGGGCGGGCCCCAGACCGGGCCTTCGTTTTGCATGGCCACGCCTCCGCTTCCACGGCTGGAAATGACCATAGCGGCGGCGCCGGCCACCTGGCTCGGAGCAAACGGCGTGCTGCGCTTGCCGTTCTTGTTTGAGCGCAATTCGAAATCGTCCCAGTTGATTTCAATCTGGCGGCCGTCTTTCGGAACCAGCCACACTTCAGCAACCACAATCGATCTTTCCAGTTCGTTGCCCAGGAGCTTGCGAATTTCGTTGCGGTCGGTGAAGACGCGCGCCGTAATCTGTACAGCTTCATTTCCGGCTTTGCTCTCCGGCGGTTTTTTATCGGCCCCAGCCAGCAGAGCCGCCAGAAGAAGCCCCGTTACGCCCGCCTTAATCATCGGCCACTAGTCTACTACATCGGAGCAAGCCTCAACTTCAAGCGCGGCGCATCACATGCTCAGGGACTGGGTGAGAAATCCGCCGGCGTGCGGACACGTCCCATTTTAGGGCGCACTGCGGCATGAAACTTGCATTCCGGCTGCGACGGCTGCTAGATTCGGACTAGTTGGTTCCGCAGAAGCGCCTCTCAGGCTGATGCTTGCAAAAAAACCGAGCCAGGAAGAGTTGCTTCACTGGCTGGCTCTGCGGCTGGTTCCCGGACTGGGCAGCAGGCGGGCTGTTCAACTGATCGAACGCTTCCGAACGCCGCTGGCGGTGTTTCGTGCATCGCCCACGGAGTTGGAAGCAGCGGGCTTAAGCGGCAGCGTTGCGCGCAGCGTGGCCAGCGGCTGTACATTTGAAGAAGCCGCCGAGCAGATAGATAAGGCCAAGGCCGCTGGTGCGGAACTTGTGGTTTGGAACCAAGCGCGCTATCCGCGGCGTCTGCGGGACATATTTGACCCGCCGCTGGTTTTGTTCGTGCGCGGACGGATCGAGTTGTTCAACACGCTGATGATAGCGATTGTCGGCACCAGGCGCGCCACGCCATACGGTCTGGCCGTGGCGACTCGCCTGGCGGCTGATCTAGGTCGCGCGGGATTGACGGTTGTGAGTGGAATGGCACGCGGCATTGACACGGCAGCGCACAAAGGCGCTCTGGAGGCACATGCACCTACCGTTGCCGTCCTCGGATGCGGCGTAGACGTGGTGTATCCTTCGGAAAACAGAAAGCTGGCCTCCGTGATTGCCGAACAGGGTTTGCTAGTGTCGGAATTTCCGATGGGCGCACCGGCTTACCCGCAGAATTTTCCCATACGCAACCGTATAATCAGCGGCATGAGCGCTGGCGTGGTTGTGGTCGAAGGAGCCGAATATAGCGGCTCTGCGATTACCGCTAGGCTGGCTATGGATCAGGGCAGAGAAGTCTTCGCCGTGCCCGGCAATATCACCTCGAAAATGAGTTGGGGGCCTAACTTGCTTATAAAACAAGGAGCAAAATTAGTTCAGGATGTCGGCGACATTCTGAACGAACTTCCTCCGGAGGAACGCCTACGTTTGGCGGGCCCCACAGACAGGCAGGAGGAGGCAGATTCAAAAGCAGCCCTCAGCGCAACTGACCAGCTGTTGAGCGAGGCGGCCATTTTGGAACGCAAAGTGCTCGAAAATTTAAGCACAGATGCCGCCACTCACATCGATACTCTGGTGGAACGTTTGGAGGATCACTCGCCGTCTGAAATAATAGCGGCGCTTTTTAATCTTGAAATGCGCGGCCTGGCGCGGCAGCTTCCAGGAAGAAATTTCGTGAAAATTTGGTAAGCGGCAAACGGAGCCGCTGGATCGTTGACTGATATGAGCAAATCACTGGTGATCGTCGAATCGCCGGCCAAGGCGAAAACGATCAGCAAGTATCTTGGAAAGCACTTCTCGGTAAAAGCTTCGCTCGGTCACATAAAAGACCTACCGAAGAACGAGCTGGCGGTAGATATTGAGAACGGTTTTGAGCCGACCTACCAGATCATCGAAGGCAAAAAGAAACTGGTGCAAGAGCTGAAGCAAGCGTCTCACTCGGCTGAAGCGGTCTATCTGGCCGCCGACCCTGACCGTGAAGGCGAGGCCATATGCGCCCACCTGGCCGACGAGTTACAGAACAAGAAATCCGGAAAACCCGGCATCTACCGAGTGATGTTCAACGAGATAACCCGCAATGCCGTCCTGAAGGCTTTCGAGCGCCCTGGGAAGATTAACCAAAACTTGGTGGACGCTCAGCAGGCACGACGTGTGTTGGATCGTCTAGTGGGCTACAAAATCAGCCCACTGCTTTGGGACAAGGTGCGCCGGGGGCTTTCGGCGGGTCGTGTCCAAACAGTCGCCCTGCGGCTGATCGTCGAGCGGGAACGCGAGATACGCGCGTTTGAAAAACGTGAATATTGGACCATCGATGCGCATCTTGCAGCCCACAAGAAAACGCCCATCATTGTTGCCCGGCTCATTAAGCGGGATAAAGAAAACCTGGAGATACCAGATCAGGCGACGGCCCAGTCCATAGTTGATGCGCTAAAGGATTCTGTATATACGGTTCGTTCGGTCGAGACCAAAGAAAAGCGGCGCAATCCGGTCCCGCCCTTTGTTACCTCCACGCTACAGCAGGAAGCCAGCCGCAAGCTACGCTTCAGCGTCAAGCGCACCATGCTTCTGGCGCAAAGGCTTTACGAGGGCATCGAACTTGGAAGCGAAGGTTCCGTGGGTCTTATCACTTACATGCGTACGGATTCGGTGCGCGTTTCCGCGGAAGCGCTGGCCGAGGTGCGCCGTCTGATTGCCGAACGGTTCGGTGAGAAGTATCTTCCGGCTTCGCCCAACGTCTACCGCAGCAAGAAGGATTCGCAGGACGCCCACGAGGCCATACGCCCGACCTCCGTGTTCCGCACGCCGGAGTCGGTGGCTCCATATTTAAGCGAGGACGAACTCAAGCTCTACCGGCTTATCTGGATGCGCTTTGTGGCTTCCCAGATGACGCCGGCTTTGTTCGATCAGACGGCGGTCGATATCGAAGCCGAAGGAGCCGACGGGCATAAGTATCTTTTCCGTGAAACCGGCAGCGTACTTAAATTCGACGGCTTCCGCGCCGTCTACGAGGAAGGCAAGGATCAAAAGGACGAAGAGGACGAGGAACTCAAGCACCGCCTGCCGCCGGTCGCCTCTGGTGAGCTGTTGCGGCTGAAATCGCTCGAGCCGGAGCAGCATTTCACCGAGCCGCCGCCGCGCTTCACCGAAGCCACTCTGGTCAAGGAGCTTGAAGCCGACGGCATCGGCCGGCCATCCACCTACGCCTCAATCCTGTCGACCATTCAGGATCGCGACTATGTCCGCAAAGAGGGCGGCCGTTTCGTGCCCACCGAGCTGGGCATGGTCGTGACGGATCTGCTGGTCGAGAACTTCGGCGACATCTTCGATGTAACCTACACGGCGCGCATGGAAGAGGCGCTAGACGAAATCGAAGAAGGCCGCATGAACTGGCGCGAGGCCATGGCGGATTTCTACGAGAAGTTTTCCGTCGATCTGGCGCGAGCCGCCGAGAATATGACGGATATAAAGCGGATGGAGAAGCCCACCGACCTGGTTTGCGATAAGTGCGGCCGCCCGATGGTCATTAAGTGGGGCCGTCACGGCAGCTTCATTGCTTGCACGGGCTACCCCGAGTGCACCAATACACGCGAGCTCACCGTCGATCTGCCCGATGTGGACAAAGTGGATCTTGCCGAACAGGAGGACGAGCAATACTGTCCAAACTGCGGCCGGCCCATGGTTCTAAAAAAAGGACGGTTCGGCCAGTTCTATGCCTGTTCGGGTTATCCGGATTGCAAGACCACCCAGCGCGTCGGCGGTGTCGAGAAAAAAGCCGATACGCCGCTGGAGGAAAAGTGCCCTGTGTGCGGCCATAACCTGGTAATCAAGCACGGCCGCTACGGCGAGTTTACGGCTTGCGGGAACTATCCCAACTGCCGTTATGTGAAGCAGAAGACGATCGGTGTCGCTTGTCCTGCTTGCAAGAAGGGTGAAATCGTCGAGCGCCGATCCAAGCGCGGAAAGACGTTCTACGGTTGCAGCCGTTATCCGGATTGTGATTTTGTGTCTTGGGCCAAGCCGGTGGCCGAAGTCTGCCCGGAGTGCGGCCATCCCTACCTCGTCGAAAAATGGCTGAAGGCTGGGCCGGTAGTGCAGTGCCCGAACAACGAGTGCAAGTTCAAGCGTGCGCTACAGACGGTTGCCACCGATTAGTAGGGCGTGCGCACCGGAAGGGACGCTGCCGGCTGGGCGGCGCGGTCACTTTTCGACCAGCCCTAACGATACTTACGCAGCACCGCCAAAACCCGTCCTTGAATGTTCAGATCGGACGCAGGAACGCGTATGGGCGGTACGTTCTCACCGGCCCCGCGCAGCACTACGGTTCCATCATCCTGCCGGAAAAAGCGCTTGAGAGTAGCCTCACTGCCGCCGATAAGCGCTACGACAATATCGCCGTCCTGTACCCTGGCGTTGCGCTCGACCAGCACAATGTCGCCGTCCACTATGTGCTCACCGGCCATGGATTGGCCGCGCACCTCGAGCGCAAAAAGGTTTTCATCGGCCAGCAGGTCGCTGAGATCAAGGGAATCACGGCCGGCGATAGCCTCTATCGGCAAGCCGGCGGCAATACGGCCGGCCAGCGGAATCTCAAACGAGCCGGCGCGGCGCCGGCGGCGTTCTTCCTGATAGTACTTTGCCGTCAAGTCAATCGAACGGCTCCGGTTGAAACTGCGCTTCAAGTATTGCTTGGCTTCAAGCGCCGCTATGTGTTTGTGCACGGTAGCCAGCGAGGACAACCCCAACCCGTCGGCGATTTCCTGATAGCTGGGGCTGTAGCCATTCTCCGCACGGAAGCGAGAAATAAAGTCCAGCACTTGCTTTTGACGCTTGGTCAATGCCATAACTGACGACAGTAACAAATTAGCATTGTTGTGATGAAAACGCTTAGAGGATGGTTTGAGTATACTTAACCTACCGGCCGGAGGAGGTGACCGGTCGAAGCGTTTATTTCACTGTGCGTGGGAGGTCATATGAGAATCAAGTCCTTGAAAGATCGTAGAGCGTTTTTAAAAGCTGTGGCGGGCGTAGCCGGAGCAGGCTTCTGGGCCGATGAAACTCTGGACGCCGCCGTACAGAACGTAAACCGAAATTCCAGTCCTTCGCAGCTTAAAATCACCGATCTGCGCGTGGCGGTGCTGGCCAAAGCGCCTTTCACCTGTCCCGTAATCAGGATCGATACCAACCAGGGCATTTCAGGCTACGGCGAAGTGCGTGACGGCGCCAGCAAGACCTACGCCTTGATGCTGAAGAGCCGCATCCTCGGGCAAAATCCGTGCAATATTGAACAAATCTTCCGCCGCTTGCGCCAGTTTGGTGGGCATGGGCGCAAAGCCGGCGGCGTGGTTGCAATCGAAGAGGCGCTCTGGGATCTGGCGGGCAAAGCCTACAACGTCCCCGTTTATCAAATGTTGGGAGGCAAGTATCGTGACAGCATACGCTGCTACTGCGATACGCCGGATTCACCCGATCCTGCGGTTTTTGCCGAGCGCATGAAGAAACGCATGGAAATGGGCTTCACTTGGCTCAAGATGGATATCGGCATCGGCAGGTTGCGCAATATCCCTGGAACCATCTCCGGCATGTCGACCGAACGCGGGCGGGAGCACACCTTGACCGGAGTCGAGATAACCGACAAAGGCGCTGAGATTCTGGCCGACTACATCATGAAAGTTCGGGAAATCGTGGGTTGGGAAATACCTATCTCGACCGACCACTTCGGGAGCATGGGTGTCAACTCCATCATCAAGCTGGGGCAGGCATTTCGTAAATGTAACCTGGCCTGGATGGAAGATCCCATTCCCTGGTACCACACCGATCTTTTGAAAAAGATCTCCGATGCTCTGGAAGTGCCGATCTGTACCGGCGAGGACATTTTCGGCATAGAAGCTTTTGAAGTCCTCTGCCGCGAGCACGCTGTTGATATCATTCACCCAGACCTTTCTACCTCGGGTGGAATTCTTGAGACCAAGCGCATAGGCGACATGGCCCAGCGGTACGGAATTCCAATGGCCATGCATATGGCCGGATCGCCCGTCTGTTGCATGGCTAATGTGCATTGCGCAGCTGCTACAGAGGGTTTCCTGGTGATGGAGAACCACTCGGTGGACATTCCCTGGTGGGATAGTCTTATTGACGGCGTTGAAAAGCCGATCCTCAACAAGGGCTACATCAAGGTTCCCGAAGGACCGGGTTTGGGCTTCACCATCAACGAGGAAGCCTTCAAAGCGCATTTGATCGACAAAAACTTTTTCGACCCGACGCCAGAGTGGGATAACGAGCGCTCGCAGGATAACGTTTATACATAGCCGGCGGCTGAGCCGGGCGTGGGCCGAATCATACTGCGCTGCGAGCGGCAAGCGGACAGTCTGAGCTGTGATGGCGCAGGCTGATATAATCAGGGCGTGACTTTTCCTCGTATTTGCTTAGTAAAGCAGCACTTAGAGGACCGGAGCCTGCCTGACGTCGCCCTGGCCGTCCGGCAGGAAATGGAAAGGTCGCGCTTTGCCGAGCGGGTCCGTCCCGGCGCACGAATTGCCGTCGGAGCAGGCAGCCGGGGCATTTCCAACATTGCTCTGATTGTCAAATCGGTTGTCCGGTACTGGCTCGATCACGGCTGCCGGCCGTTTGTGTTTCCGGCCATGGGTAGTCACGGTTCGGCTACCGCCGAGGGTCAGGCTCGTGTTCTGGCCGGTTACGGAATCACCGAACAGGCGCTGGGCTGCCCGGTTGTGAGTTCGCTTGAGGTTGTCGCAACCGGGCGCACGCCCGAGGGAATAGAAACCTACATTGACCGCCATGCCTTTGAAAGCGACGCCGTCATGCTGGTCGGCCGCGTCAAATGGCATACCGATTTTGACGGCCGGATCGAGAGCGGTTTGATTAAAATGGCGGCGATCGGGCTGGGGAAGCTGGCCGGCGCCCAAAGTTATCACATGGCCGGCCGGTCATTGGGCTTGGAGCAGGTTATCCGCAGCGTTTTCAAACAGGTGAAAGGGACTGGAAAGCTGCTGGGCGGGCTGGCTATCCTCGAAGACGCACGCCACGCGACAGCCCACCTCGAGGCCCTTCCGGTCGAGGCCTGGGAGCAACGGGAGCCGGAACTGCTGGCGCTGGCGAAATCCTGGAGGACGACCATCCCAGCAAAAGCCCTGGACCTGCTGATTATCGACGAGATCGGCAAAGACATTAGCGGCACAGGCATGGATACAAAGGTTGTCAACCGCAGTATCCAAGGCCTTTTCAATTGCTACCAAGACCTGCCGATCATTCAGAGGATTTTTGTACGCGACCTTAGTCAGGGCAGCGGTGGCAACGGCATCGGCATGGGTATGGCCGACATAGTTTCTGACCGCCTGCTGGCGAAAGTTGATTGGCAGGCCACATATTTGAATTCGCTTACTGCCTGTAATCCCGAAGGTAGCCGCATGCCGGTACACTTTCCTACCGACCGGGAATGCCTGGAGCGCATCGCGCCCACTACAGGATGTCTCGATACCGGCCAGCTTCGGCTGTGCTGGATTGCCAACACGCTGCGGCTGGACCTGCTGGCGGTGAGCGAAAATCTCCTAGATGAGTTGCTTAGTAAACCTCAAATCGAAGTGATTTCTGAACCCTTGGAGTTGCCCTTCGATCAAGAGGGCAATCTGCCCAGGTTGGGCGAGCTGGTGGAAGCGGCAAGGGGTGCGGCATGAACCTGCGCCGTGCGCTCGCCGCTTGGACGTTGCTTTTCGTGATCGCCTTCGCCAACGGCGTGTTGCGTGAGTTCACGTATGCACGGCTGACGGGGCCGCTGGCGGCTCATCAGATTTCCTGCTTTACAGCGATTTCAGCCCTGGCGCTCGCCATTTGGGTGGTGAGCCGTTACTGGCCTTTTCACTCATACGGCCAAGCCTGGCGCACGGGCTTTTTTGGATGGCGCTGACCATCGGCTGGGAGTTCGTGTTCGGGCATTTTGTGATGAGGCAATCCTGGGAGCGGCTGCTCGAAGACTATGCTATCTGGCGTGGGCGGCTCTGGGCGTTGGTCCTAATTAGTATTGTATTACTGCCGCCGCTGGTATTTAGTTCGGATAAAAGTAAGCGTCAAAGTTCCGGCGGCGTGTCCTGAGTTATGCTTAAAACAAATGGTGGGTAAATAAATAAGTGGCCGGCGGCGGGTTTAATATCTTCGTCCGCCGCCGGGCTGGGGGGAATATTAACCTCCGGGAGCGACACCGGCCAGGGTGTTGCTGATCCGGGTGAATAAACCGGCAATGGCGTTGGTCAAGCCGGGAATGGCGGTGCCTGCCAAAACGGCCAGGAATCCCGCCATGAGCGCATACTCGATCAGGTCTTGTCCCTGTGTGTCGCGCCAGAAGTTCCTGGACGAAATCCAGCGAAACATCTGTTTCATTCCTCGTCCTCCTCTCCCTGGGATACGCATCGGCGCTGACAGCCCAAAGTTAGCATTCAGCGATTGCTCCAGGAATCGAAAAAATGACTTAATCGCAGAAGGGAAAAAGCTTGTGCCGGGGCTGGTGGTTGCTACTTAATTGCCTGCTAACTGCTTGAAAAGCAGACGAATTTACGCCTCAATGAGCCTGCCACTACGGGCTGCCGGCACGCCGTGGTATGATCTACTCGGAGCGTTCCTGCAAAGCAGGTAGCTGGTCCCCAATGTTGATCCAACACCATCGACATAGGGGTCTGGCTCGGTTACGCGCTGGTGTGCAAGCTCCCGAAGTGAGGAGAAGCCTGAAGGCGCTCGGCGGATACCCACCCGTTTAGTTAAGCGGGTCAATCCCGGGGACGGTTACGGCCGAGTGGTGCGCTCCGTTCCGCGTTACCGGGCCAGCCTGAGCCGGACACTTATATGAACATCCTTTTTATCGGAGACATTTTCGCCTCGCCCGGCAGGCGGATTTTGGCCGAGCAATTGCCGCGCGTCGTTGCTGATGAGCAGATCGATCTGACCCTGGCCAATGCCGAAAACGCCGCCGGCGGCTTCGGCATAACGCCTCTTGTGGCCGAAGAACTTTTCGCCACAGGCATAGATGTACTTACTAGCGGCAATCACATCTGGGACAAGCGCGAGATTCTGGACTATCTGAGCGTGCAGCCGCGCCTGCTCAGGCCGGCTAACTATCCGGACGGGCTGCCCGGGCAGGGCCTGGTCGTAGTGACTTCGACAAGCGGCGTCGCTTGCGCCGTTATCAATTTACAAGGGCGTACGCACATGCCGCCCACCGATTGTCCTTTCCGCAAAGCCGATGAGATTCTGGCCTCGCTTGATGCGGCGGTCAAAGTGCGCATAGTAGATTTTCACGCCGAAGCCACCAGCGAAAAAGTGGCCATGGGCTGGTACCTGGACGGACGCGTATCAGCGGTGCTGGGCACTCACACCCACGTCGCCACCGCTGATGCACGCCTGCTGCCCCAAGGCACGGCTTATCAGACCGACGTCGGCATGACCGGGCCGCACGATTCGATCATAGGCGTGGACCGGGATGTCGTACTGCGCCGCTTCCTCACCGGCGTGCCGGTCCGCATGGAGGCGGCCAAGCGGGGAGCCCAGTTGCACGCGGTCATAATCGACGTTGACGAGCAAACCGGCCGCGCCCGGCAAATACGCCCGTATGCCCTGACCCAGGACTGATCCGGCGGTGTTATAACGGGGACAGTGAGGCTCTCCCGCCGCCAGTTTTCCGCTCTACCGCTGGCCGCGGCTCTGCCTGCGGCCAAGCGCTCCCGTGTGGTTATCGCCAGGCAGGCCAAAAGTGGGTACGGCCCGCTGCTTGACCGGGCCATGATGGCCTACTTCGACTGCGATGACCCGGTCGAACCATGGCGCAGGCTGGTCCGGCCGGGTGAAACCGTGGGGCTCAAGGTCAACTGTCTGGCGGGCAAAGGCGGCTCGACCAGCGTGGCGCTGGTGGAGGCGGTAACGGAACGGCTGCGGCAGGCGGGCGTCGCCCAGGACAAGATTGTTATCTGGGACCGGCTCAGCGAAGACCTTGAAAGCGCCGGTTTCCGTCCCTCCAATCGGGGCGGCCGTATTCGCTGCATCGGCAACGAGGTGCTAGGCTACGAAAGCGAGCTGACCATTTCGGGCTCTGCCGGAAGCTTGCTGGCCAGGACGCTGACCCGGCTGTGCGACGTAGTGATCAATTTGCCGGTGCTCAAAGACCACGGTATTGTAGGCGTCACCATGGCGCTCAAGAATATGTTCGGCGCCATTCACAACCCGAACAAATATCATCCAAATGGCGGCGATCCTTATGTAGCCGATGTCTATGCCATGCCGGCAATCCGCAAGAAAGTCCGTCTGGCGATATGCGACGCCATGACGGCGCAATATGAGGGCGGCCCCACTTACATGCCTCAGTGGTGCTGGCCGTTCGGCGGACTGCTGGTGGCTGAGGACCCTGTGGCTCTGGACGCCACAGGCTGGCGGATTATTGAGCAAAAGCGAGCGGAGATGGGGCTGAAGCCTTTACGGGCCACCGGGCGTGAGCCGCGCTATATTGCCACGGCTGCGGCTCGAGGTTTGGGCACAAATCTTGCGGAGCGCATCGAGCGACTGGAGGTGTAGAAGTGGCCGCCGGCGATTCACGCTTTATCGTCGAGGCTAGGTATTACCAGAAATTGCCCCACCGCAAGATCAAGTGCGTGCTGTGCCCGCGCGAGTGCGTCATCGACGATCGCGAGCGCGGCTATTGCGGCGTGAGGGAAAACCGCGGAGGAACCTACTACACGCTAGTCCATTCGCGCGTCTGCGCGCTGCACGTCGATCCGATCGAAAAGAAACCGTTCTTCCACTTCCTTCCCGGAACTCTGGCTTTTTCGATCGCCACCGCGGGCTGCAACGTCAACTGCAAAATGTGCCAGAATTGGGAGATTTCCCAGGTGCGCCCCGAGCAGGTGGAAAGCCGCTATTTGCCGCCCGCCGAGTGCGCCGCGCTGGCCCGGCAAAGCGGCAGCCGCTCGATAGCCTATACTTACAGCGAGCCGGTTGTTTTCATTGAGTACATGCTTGACTGTGCGGATGAGGCCCGTCGAGCGGGAGTGCGGAGCGTGGTGGTTTCAGGCGGCTACATCAAGTCTGAGCCGCTGGCCGAGCTTTGCCGCCGCGTGGACGCCATCAAGATCGACCTGAAAGCTTTTTCCCAAAAATTCTATTCGGAGATTGTCAACGGCGAATTGAAGCCGGTGCTGGAAGCGCTGGTCCAAATCCGCAAATCAGGAATTTGGTCCGAAATAGTGTATCTGGTTGTCCCGACATTAAACGACAGCGATGCGGAATTCCGCGAGCTTGCTAAATGGATAAAAGGCAACCTGGGCGCGGACATGCCGGTTCATTTTTCGCGCTTTCACCCCGAATACCTGCTGAAAAACCTACCTGCAACGCCGCTCGGAACGCTGGAGCGGGCCAGAGCTATCGCACAAGCCGAAGGCCTGGAGTACGTCTATATCGGCAACGTGCCTGGCCACCCGGCCGAAAAAACCTACTGCCCCAAATGCCGTAATGTAGTTGTCGACCGCACTGGATATTCAATAGGCCGCCTGGATTTGCAGAAAGGCCGCTGCCGCCGTTGCGGGCACCTGGTGCCTGGAGTATGGGGATGAATGTTATGGAAATGATTAAGTTCCTGATTCTGGTTGCCCTGGCGGTTCTGGTTTCAGCCTGTCAAGCCGCGTCCAACAAAGTCCGCCCGCCGGCCGTGGCCGGAGCATTCTACCCTGACAACCCGGCCGAACTCACTCGCATGATCGATAGCTGGCTGGCAAAAACCGCTCCTCCTGCTGAGCAGGTCGTAGGCCTGGTGGTTCCGCACGCCGGATATGTTTACTCGGGCGCCGTAGCGGCCGAGGCCTACGCCTGGCTGAAGGGTAAAAAAGTGGAACGCGTGGTCGTAATTTCGCCCTCACACGTGGAGAGATTTCCGTTCGCCGCGGTCTACGACGGCTTGGCTTATTCGACGCCGCTGGGCAAAATCCCAGTAGATGCGGACTTTGCGGCGGCGCTGGCCAAAACCAGCCGCCTGATACAGATCTCCGGCCGGGGGCATGATGCACTGGGAAGCCGCGCCGAGCATGCCCTCGAAGTCCAGTTGCCTTTTCTGCAAAGAGTGCTCGGGGAGTTCAAACTCGTCCCCGTCGTCATGGGCGAGCAGAGTTATGAAATCTGCCGGGCGCTCGGGCTGGCGCTGGCGGCCAACATCAAAGACTCTTCGACCGTCATCGTCGCCAGCAGCGACCTGTCGCACTATCATCCTTACGAGCTGGCGGTGAAGCTCGACCGCCGCACGCTACGCGCCATCGAAGAGTGGGATTACCTGAGTTTCCTGCGTAACACCGAAGCCGGCGTATGGGAGGCCTGCGGCGCCGGACCGATCGCCGCCGCCATGATTGCTTGTGAGCGGTTGGGCGCACGGCAGGCGCGCCTGGTGAAATATGCCAACTCGGGCGACACATCTGGTGACCGCTCCCGCGTGGTGGGTTACGGCGCCATGGTGTTCATCAAAGGCGGCCGCGCGAACTCGCGCAGTCCTGAACTTAATCTCAGTCCTGCCGAGCAAGCCGAACTTTTTCGCATTGCTCGCGCCTCGGTCGAAGCTGCCGTGAGGCGAAAAAATGCTCCCGAGGCGGCCACCATGTATGAAAACCTCATGCAGGAACGGGGCGCATTCGTCACCCTGCGCGAACACGGGCAGTTGCGCGGCTGCATAGGCTACCCCAATCCTTTTAAGCCGTTGATTGTGGCGGTGCGGGATGTCGCCGCATATGCCGCCACCCGGGACGATCGCTTCCGTCCGGTCATGCCGGAAGAACTGCCTTTGCTCGAGTATGAGATTTCCGTTCTGTCGCCCCTGCGCCGTACGTTGGATGTAAATGAAATCGAAGTCGGCCGGCACGGTCTGCTTATTGTCAAGGGGAATCACGAAGGATTGTTGCTGCCCCAGGTTCCGGTGGAGCAGGGCTGGGATAGGAAAACATTTCTAGAGCAGGCCTGCTTAAAGGCCGGCCTGCCGTCCGATGCTTGGAAGAGCAGCGACACGGATATTTTTTCCTTCACCGCGCTGGTGCTTGAGGAACCCGGACGAGCAGGGCCAGTGCGGAAAACAGAGCGACGAGACTGACGGCTGCGGCTGTACCCCAAAAGCCATATACCGGAATCAGCCAGCCTGAAACAAATGCGGAGCCTACGGCGGCGCCAGCCAGATCCAGCGCATAAAGCGAACCAAGTCCGCCGCCCCCTTGTTGGTCGTCCCGATGGAATATGCGGCTGGCAACTGCGAACTGATAACCGCCCAGCATTCCGCAGGCCAGCGCCAGCGGGCCGAAGATCGGCCACCCCGGGCGGCGCGCCGCCGCCTCAAGCGCCAGGCACAGAAGAAGCGGCGCCGCGGCGATGGCCGTCTGCGCCTGCTTCAGCCGCGCACGGCGCCGCAAAGGCGAACTGCGCAAACCGAGCCATCCGCCCACAGCCAGGCCGGCCATGAACATCGACGTTAGCATTGCAACCTGGTGATAAACAGAGCCGTGAATAGCTTGAAAGCCCACTAGCAGAAGCATCTGCAAACAGATCAGCACAAGCCCCATCAGCATTACTGAGACCGCCGCCAGGCTCCTTTCGCTGCGGGCGCTGAGTGCAAGCGCCAAACCGACCGCCCCTGCCAATACCATCAAAACGGCCCATGGTACACGGCCAAGATGTTCAAGCCACAGCGAGCTGCCGGGGCCAAACCGGCTGCTCCATAAAACGCTCCCTGAGTAATAGGCCGCTGGAGCGAAATCCCGGTTTAAAGGCACCCGGTCCCAAGAGGCGAGACTTTCCTCAAGCCTTTGCCGGCGGTCCTGGCTCATACGGAAGGGGATGAAATACTCCCGTACATAGGTCGTTTCCAGATGGCGTTCTTTTATGCGAGCAATCAGTTCCTCGGCATTTCGGGCCAGGCGTCCATTCGCATCCGAGGCGAAAAAGTGGACGCTTGCCCCCGGTAGAAGCGTAACCTCGGTGAATACTTCTTCTAGTGAACGCCGCATGGCGCCGAGAAAAGCCGCCAGCGCCGGGCTGATGTAGTTTTCCGAGGCGCTCAGGCGAAATGAAAAAACTCCGCCCGTCGCGAGGCGCTGCCGCACCAAGCGAAAGAACTCGACCGTATAGAAGCGGTTGATCTGCGCCGTATACGGGTCGGGCAGGCTGACCACAATGACGTCAAAGCGCCCGGCGGCAGTCCTGAGGAATGCCCGGCCGTCTTGAAGGTGAATCCGCACCCGCGGATCTCGGGGTAAAGTTCCGGACAGGTAATTGCGGGTAATTTGGATCACGGCAGGATCCAGCTCGACGTAGTCCACGCGTTCAAGCGTGGGATGTTTCAGAGCCTCGACTAGGCTGCCGTTGAAACCCCCGCCTATGAGCAGGAGATTGTGGGGCGCCGGGTGATTGAGCAGAGCATAGTGTACGGTTTCCTCCGCCGCTTCCGGATCGTGTGCAGAAGCCAAGGGAAAGCCGTTTTCGTACAACGTCCTGAGCCCTTCACGTTCCAGAAGGACTAAGTTGCCGTAGGGGGAGTTAGCCGTGGCCACAATGGTAAAAGGACGCCAAATGAGGTTGAGCGAATAGCGATCCAGAGCACGAGCGGCCTGCGGGATGAGGTAGGCGCCAAACAGTAATAACACCGCTGCAATAAGGAAAATCCGCAGTTTTCTCAGGTTAGCAATCAGGCAGATAGCTACTGTCAGGTTCACGGCACCGAGCAGGAAGCTGATTTGAAATGCGTCAAAGAACCGCACCAGCACAAATCCTGTGATTAAACCCCCGGCGGCCGAACCCGCGGCTTCCCACAGATAAACCGTGGCGGTGGCGGCGGCATCGGCAATTTCCAGGCGGCTACGGCACAGGCGGCTGGCGGCGGCGAACAGCCACCCGTTGATCACGCAGAAGGGGCCCAGAATAAGCAAAACTCCGGCCAGTATCCGATGGGCTCCGAGCAGCTCGCCGGGGACGGTTTGCAATCCGGCGCGCGCGGCGCGGGTCGCAAAGATGGTGGCGGGCAACAGCAAAACGGCGCCGGCCAGCAGAACCGCCACTATGTGCGCCTGCCGCTTGACGCCAGCGCCCAGACGGCCTGCTAGGCCGCTACCTGCGGCGTTCCAAAGCAGCCAGGCGGCCAGCATCCAGCCCAGCGCCAGCTCGGTCCCGCTGCCTAGCGCCAGCAGCTCCCGCATGAGCACCACCTGGGCCGCAAGCCCCGTAAAACCAACCGCAAGCAACACTGGCAACAAGGCCGACATAGCCGGAGGTAGACTCTTGATTATGACGCTCTCGTCGGCCGCGATGCGCCGCAGAGAGGCGGTGGTTTCGCTGGCGCGGGCCGGCGGCATGGCCGCTGCCTCAGCCGGACTTGGCTACTGGCTGAGCCGCCGCAGCCACCGCCCGTCCGAGCGTGTCGCCGCAGTTTTTTCAGCCCGCGATCACCGCGTGCCCGACGAGGCGCGTTTTCCCAAGATGGTAGTGGTCCGTGGGGGCGACCCGCGCCGGATTCTGCGCCGGGCGATTGAGGAGCTGGGCGGCATCGGTCGTTTCATTGCCCCGGGCGAGGTAGTCGTCATAAAGCCGAATGCTTCCTGGGATCGTACCCCCGAACAAGCCGCCAACACCAACCCGCTGGTGGTGGCCGAGATGGTGAAACTATGCCGGCAGGCCGGAGCCAAGCGGATCATTGTTACCGATGTGACCATTAATGAAGCGCGCCGCTGCTTTCAGCGCAGCGGCATCGGAGAAGCCGCTAGCTCGGAAGGCGCTGAGGTGATTTTGCCTGAAGCCCGATTCTTGAGAAGAGTCGATCTGGGCGGCACGGCACTCGGTGCCTGGCCGGTGCTTGAGCCGTTTCTGCTTTGCGACAAAATAATCAATCTGCCCGTGGCTAAGCATCACAGCTTGACCGGCGTAACGCTCGGGCTGAAGAACTGGTACGGGATTTTGGGAGGCAATCGGACGCGCCTGCACCAGCGTATTCATGAGAGCCTCGCCGATCTGGCCGCCTTCATGCTCCCGACACTCACGGTAATCGACGGATACCGGGTTTTGCTGCGCAACGGTCCGGGCGGCGGCAATTTGTCCGATACGGCGCTTGAGCAGACGGTCGCTGCCGGAACCGACCCGGTGGCTCTGGACGCTTGGGCGGCCAAGACCTGGTGGCGCATGGAGGCGAAGCAACTCCCTTACTTGAACTTAGCCGCACAGCGTGGTTTGGGCACGCCGGACTTTGAAAAGCTCAATTCAAAAACAATCGATCTCTAAAATGTTCAGCTACAATAAGGGATTCTGGCGGAGGTAACAGTTGAGGATCATTCTTTCCGGAGCAGCCGGCTTCATCGGCTCACATTTGTGCGATCGCCTGCTAGCCGAGGGCCACACGGTAACCGGCGTTGATAACTTATTAACCGGCTCTCTGGCTAACATAGCCCACTTGGCCGGCCATCCGCGCTTCACATTTTTACAAAACGACGTAACTAAGCCTTTTAGTCTTGAAGGAGCAGTGGATGCGGTCCTGCATCTGGCCTCGCCAGCCAGTCCGAAGGACTACCTGCGCTACCCGATTGAGACTCTGGAGGCAGGTTCAGCCGGCACTCACAACATGCTGGAACTGGCTCGCCGCTGGGACGCCCGTTTCCTGCTCGCCTCCACTTCGGAGTGCTACGGCGATCCGCTGGTGCACCCGCAACCGGAAACTTATTGGGGCAACGTTAACCCGGTGGGCCCTCGTTCCTGTTACGACGAGGCCAAACGCTTCGCAGAAGCTCTGACCATGGCCTACCACCGCGTCTACGGCCTGCGCACCAATATCGCCCGCATCTTCAATACCTACGGGCCGCGTATGCAACTGGACGATGGGCGTGTGGTGCCTGCATTCATTGAACAGGCACTGGCCGGGAAGCCGGTGACCGTGTTCGGCGACGGCACTCAGACCCGCAGCTTCTGCTATGTAAGCGATTTGGTCGACGGGCTTTGCCGGCTGATGCAATCGGATGAGCGCTATCCGGTAAATCTGGGCAATCCTACTGAAATCACCATCCGCGAGTTTGCCGAGCAGGTTTGCAAAGCTACCGGCGCCGAGTGTCGGATCGAACATCATCCGCTGCCCGAAGACGACCCGCAACGCCGCCGGCCGGATATAACCAAAGCCCGCACTTTACTCGGTTGGGAGCCCAAGGTGAGCCTGGAAGAAGGGCTCCGCCTGACTATTGAGTATTTTCGCGCTCGGCTGAAATTGTAACCGAGCCTGCTGGCCGAATAAAAGCGAGAAACAATTGTTTTATATCCTGTAATTGTACTTATAAGTATTCATTTGTTAGTTGTAAAGTTGTAAATATAACCATGCACAGGAAGGCCGAATTGTGCGGGATCGTGGAAGCGAGACGGACCGCTATTGATGCTTCGACTCAGGCCAGCCTGCGTTGTTGATCGTATGTTCGATGGGCGCTGGTCTCTTTATGAGCAGGTTGTATAAATAGAAGCTATGTTGGGATCATTGAGTCTGCCGTTGCATTAGGGCCGGTCCCCCAACTGGGAAAGTTCATTCAACTCGTCATCGATTATCTCCCGCAGTTGGCGAGCGGCTGCGGCGGGGTCGGCGGCGGCACAAATGGCGGAAACCACCGCTATGCCATCAGCTCCGGCGGCGACTACCTGGCGGGCATTCGAGGCGCTAATTCCGCCGATCGCCACCAGCGTGTGGCGGGACTTCGCCCGCAGTTGCTGGAGTCCTTCCAGTCCCCAAGCCTCGCCCGTATCGGTCTTTGTGGGTGTCGGGAAGATGGGGCTGACTCCTAGGTAGTCCACTTCCATGCGCTCCGCCGCAAGAGCCTGCTCGAAAGTCTCAACTGACAGTCCGATCAAGAAATCGGGACCAGCCAGGCGCCGTGCATCGTCATATTCAAGATCTGATTGGCCTAGATGCACCCCGTCGGCGCCTGCCGCCAGAGCTACATCGAGCCGATCGTTGATTATGAGGGGTATGTCCAGCGGCGCAAGCTGCGCCTTTAGACGGCGCGCCAGGGCGACGAATTCGCGCGTGGTCGCCTCTTTTTCCCGCAATTGCACGGCAGTCACGCCGCCTCGGGCGGCCTCCAGAACAACCTGCTCGATCGGTCTCTGGCCGGCCAGCCGGCGATCGGTCACCAGATACAGCCGCCAGTCAGCCCGCTTCATAACCCAGTCTCCATTCTCAGGCGTGTATGTACATCTTTTTCGCTCAGTGCATAAAGCGCATCGAGCAAGTGCATCTGAAGGCTCCCCGGACCGGAGGCGCGTTCGGCCGCAATCTCGCCGGCGATCCCCAGCGCCGCCATAGCGTGAGCAGCGGCTTCCAGCGGGGAGGGATTCACGGCAGCGAATGCTCCGGTGAGCGCCGTAGCCGTGCAGCCTAGCCCAGTGACGCGTGGCATCATAGGATGTCCGTTAGCGATGCGGATTACGGAACCGCTTTTTACAATCAGGTCTACCGCGCCGCTGACGCTCACGACCGATCCGCAGCGTTCGCTCAGCGCACGGGCGGCATCCAGAGCTTCTTCGGAGCGGTGCCTGCTGTCGACGCCTTTGGTGCCTTGCTCGGCGTAGAGAACGGCCCGTATCTCCGAGGCGTTGCCGCGAATGATCGCGGGCGGGGCAGCCTCAATCAATTTGTGCACCGTCTCGGTGCGCAGCCGGGTAGCGCCGGCGCCCACCGGGTCCAACACCACAGGGATGCCGCGCTGTTTCGCCCGCAAAGCTGCGCGCTGCATGGCTTCAATCCAAGCCGGGCTCAGAGTTCCAATGTTTATAACCAGCGCGCGGGCCAAGCCGGTCATTTCTTCGACTTCTTCCAGAGCGTGGGCCATCACGGGGGAGGCGCCTATTGCCAGCAACGCATTGGCGGTGGTGTTCATCACCACGTAGTTTGTGATGTTGTGAACCAGCGGAGCTTCCGTCCGGATCTTTTCAATGTCCTGCCATAGCCGTCGTGCGTGATCCATAGTAAATGCCCTTAGGAAAGATTTTGATGCACCGCGGCCGCTTCGCGCAGCACCAGGAGGGTCTTGCGCGCAGTCTGCAGCCAAGAAAAATCAGTAGCGCGTCTGCGTCCGGCTTCAGAAAGCTGTTGGCGAAGCGCCTCATCGCCGGTAATTCGCTCCATTGCGGCTAGCATGGCCTCGTCGCTTTGTGCGTCAAACGCCAGTGCGGCGCCGCCTGCAATCGAAAGCAGCGGTTCTATCGCGGAGCACGCGGCGGGAACGCCGGCAGCCAGGGCTTCTAGTAAAGGCATTCCGAAGCCCTCGAACAAACTTGGATTTATATAAGCCCAGGCGCGCTCATAAAGCCCGCCCAGCTCGGCTCGCGAGATCCAACCTGTGAGCGTTACGGCTCCGATAAGCCCTAGCCCAGTGATCTGCCGCTCGAGTGTGGCGGCGGCAAAGCCGCGTAGGCCGGCAATCACGAGGCGAAAGTGAGGATGGCGGCGGCGGAACTCAGCAAATACGCGCACCAAGCGATCCAGGTTTTTGTGCGGGTGCAGGGTTGCAACCGCCAACAAGTAGGGTTCAGGCGCGCGCAAACGGCTTCCAATATTAAAAAAAGACTCCTCGACGCCGTGGAAGACGACCTTGATCTTTTCCGGCGGGATCCGGTAATAACGCAAGAGATCCGCCCGGGTAGCCTCGGAAACCGCAATAAGGAAACGGCTGCGGCGCACCGCAGCCCACACCAGCAAGCGCCAGAAAGGCAGATCGAACCAGCGAAAAAATTCCGGGTGGCGTTTGTGCTGTAAATCGTGAATGACCGTAACCGAGGGGCAGGGGCAGGCGACCGGCATGGTGAAGCCTGGATTGAATAAAACGTCAACACGGCGCTTCATCGCAGCGGCGATCAAACCGGTTTGCTCCCAGGCGATACGCGCCGGTCGCAGGCGAGCAGCGACCGGCTGGCGCACAAATTCGAAATTCTGTTGCGCGGGCGCAAGGTCCGCCTCTGTTTCACGGTTGGCGAAGATAAAGTAACGATTGTCTTCGTCAATCGATGCCAGTGCTCTCAATAGCGAGCGCAGGTAGATTTCGGTCCCGCCCACTCCGCCCGGAATCATGTATAGCGCGTTGACGCCTATTCGCACCTTGTTTTTCCCTAGGGTTATCTCTTTAAGGCTTCCAGGCGGGCCAGCGCGCGCCGCGCCGCCTCGTTATCGCGGTTCAACTCCAGGGCCCGCCGGTACTGTATGGCGGCTTCCTCGGGCTTGCCTAGCGCAACCAGCACGTTGCCGCGGTAAAAGTAGATGGTATCTTCACGCGGATTGATTCTTTCAGCCTCATCCAGCGCAGCCATGGCTTCCGCATATTGCTTGCGCTTGCCATGCACCAATGCCATCTGAGTGAAGGTCAGAGCCCGGCGCCTGATTCCAGCGGCTTTTTTGAGCAAATTTATAGCTAGCTCGGGCTGATCCAGACAGTCAGCAGCCAGCGCCCAGTCTATATACAACGTGTCATCCTTCGTACCCAGCCGCTCGGCAGCCTCAAAGTGCGGTATCGCTTCGGCGCAGCGCTGTTGCTGATAATAGGCCACTGCCAGTTGGAAATGAGCTCGGCTGTTGTGAGGCGCCTTGGCGACGGCGTCCTCCCATAAGGCCACATCGGAGGCCCAAACGCGGTTACGCTGATGACACAATACGGCCAGCACGACAACTACGATCAGGACCACAGCCACGCGCAGGGCCGCCCGCACGCGCCAGCGCAGCAGCAAATCGGCCGGGATCAGCACAAGCAGGCTCATGGGCAAGTAGAGCCGCCGCTCCACAAGCGCATCCATTATCGGCAGTATCGATGAAGTAGGTGAGAAAATCAGCAGCGCGCCGAAGAAGGAAAAAGAGATGACCGGAAACCGCTTTCGCCACCGCCAGGCCGCCACCATCAGAGCCGCCAGCCCTGCTGCGCCCAGCAATACGGCCGGCTCCAGCAGACTGCGCGAGACCGGATACGCATGGTCGATGTTTTGCCCCGTTGGAAACAGGAACAGCCGAAAGTAAACCCACAGCGCCTTAAACTGCGTGTACAGGTAGTGGTTCCAAGGAAGATCCTTCAAGCCGAAGCCGGCCGATGTCGCTCCACGCACCAGCCGCAGGGCGGCAAAGGCCAGCACCACAGCCGCCGCCGCCAGCGGCGCATAGAGCCGCCAGTTACGCCGTATGCCGGCCGTCGTAAAGCCCGGGTTCCAGTAATAATCGGTCAACAGCAACAGCCCAGCCAGCGTGATGGTGTGTTCTTTGGTCGATACCGCAGCGGCGTATAGCATGGTGATGGCCGCGACCGTTTTCCAATCGACAGCCGTGCCCCGACGGCATAGAAAAACTGCGAATGCCGCCAGGAAAAACAGTGCGCTGAGGTTTTCGCTGCGGCTTGCGACATACGAGACGGCTTCGGTCTGCACCGGGTGCAGCAGGAATATGGCCGCAGCCGCAGCCGCAGCCCAATCCCGCCCTGGGGCGGCATGTGCTGCCAGCTCAAAAATCCGACGCGCAATCAAAAAGACCAGCAGCGAGTTCAGTAAATGAAACGCCAAATTCCACAAATGATACTGGAAGGGCTCCACGCCCGCCATGCGGTTATTGATCCAGAAAGAAAACATTAGCAGCGGGCGGACTCCTCGTATGGCCTCAATCAGATTCTGCTCGGCATAGTGCGGTGAAAAAAAGGGGAGATACTGATCGTCAAAAACAAATACGCCGTTTAGAGCAGGAGTGTAGGCCCACAACGCGATAGCAGCGGCAGCGCACACCGCCACCCAAGCCGGCAGCCCCGCAAATCCGAACCCAGCCGGGCTTACCCTTTTGGCCGAAGGTCTCTCAGCTCGAGATGCCGATTTTTTCTTTGTTTTCATGGAGACTTTGCAAATGAAATTCCAGAATTGCCACCCGCTGCGCCAGCGAAATATTGGCGTCCTTCAGATGTGAAATAACAATTGAAAACCGGTAAAACACAATCAGAAACAGACAGCCGACGGTGAACACAAGCGCCAGTGCGGCATCTTGAATTCCGAGCCTGAGCCCCAACCAGTCCAGCGCCTTATGCCAGCGCGACAGAACCAGCACTGCGGTCGCCGCCCCCAGCCAGCTAACGCTGTATTCAACACGTATATGGGCCCGGCGCAGACTCCGCAGCACCAGCAGGATCAGCACCAAGCTGAGCACCGTCATCGCGTTGAGCAGCCGTTCCATGACTACCTCCTCCATCGCCGTCGTTCAAATTTCAAAATGTTGACCAGCACGCCCAGCAGCACATGCAAGATGTAATAAACCGATTTGACAGCGGTTATCGAACTACGCCCGGCTATCCGGGGCCTTACCCGAACGGGCACTTCCTCAAATCGGAATGCTCGCCGCTGAAGCACCACCAAGGCCTCGATTTCAGGATATTCCAGCGGGAAACTCCGGCTGAACACCAGCAGCGCTTCGCGGTTCACGCCGACGAAACCGGAAGTCGGATCGCGCACCGGTTTACCCAGAATAGGCCGCAAAACGGCCCGGAAGAAGTTCACGCCCAAGCGCCGGAGGAAGCTGGTATAGTTGGCCGCACCGTCCATATAGCGCGAGCCTATGACCATCTGGCAGCCGGTCGCTTGCAGAGTGTCCAGCAGCTTGGGGATATCGCGCGGGTCGTGCTGGCCGTCGCCGTCAATGCGAATTACGTAATCGTAACCCAGCTCGAAAGCCAGCTTGTAGCCTGCTTGTACCGCGCCGCCAAGGCCCAGGTGGTGCGGCAGAGAAAGCACACGGGCGCCTGCGCTGCGAGCCATGGCGGCAGTTGCATCGGCGCTTCCGTCGTCGATGACCAGAACCGGCACTCCGGGCAACGCCTGGTTGGTCTGACGAATAACTTCGCCAATGCTAGCCTGCTCATTGTAGGCCGGAATGATAATGAGCAGGGAACCGTGATTCATTCTGCGGCTCACTGAGCGGCCACCTCCCGGGCCGAAATGCTAAAGCGCGCCAAGAGAGCTTGAAACTCTGCAGTGCTGATTTGCGCGGTGCGGAGGATGGCACGGCGTTTTCGCAAAAGCCCTCTAAGGCGGAAGAATGCGGCCAAATGTGCGCGAATCACAATCCAGGGTAACAGCCACCCGCTTGAGCCGGAACGGCGGAACTCTCGGGCGAGTCCGCGACCCTTGAGCATCCAGTAAAAATGCCAAAAGTAACGAACCAGCTCCGCCCAGGGAACTTTCATCAACATCAGGGCAGGGAAGTTCTTTAAAACCAGATAAAGCCTGTTACGTTCAACATAATAAGCTTTGAGCGGCGACGCGCGCCCGGCCGAATGCGAATAACGATGTTCAACAACCGCCTCCGGCACATACAGGCATTTCCAGCCGGCCCAACGGGCGCGAAAGCCCAGATCGGCGTCCTCGCAATAAAGAAAAAAATCCTCATCGAAGCCGCCGATCTGCCGGATCATTTCGCTGCGGAATAGCGCCGCCGATGCGCTTGGGAAAAGAACTTCTTCAGGTTGAGAGAAAAGATTAGGAGACTGTCCATGGCCCCGCTGTTTGGTGCTGCCGTCGGCCGCGGCCAGCATGCCTGCCGAGTCAAGCAGGGACTGGCCGGCCAGCCGCACTTGCGAGGCGCACATGCCCGCTTGAGAATCTGACTCGATAGCCTCGACCAGCGCCTCCAGCCAGCGGGCGTGCGCCACGGCATCATCGTTCAACGTTGCCAGATAGGGCGATCGTGCTATTGAAAAACCTTGGTTTACGGCTGCTCCGAAGCCGAGATTTCGGCGGTTTTCAATAAGGCGAAAGGCGTAGCGATCCACAAGCGAACGCGCCACGCCCCGTTCGCTGTTGTCAACGACAATAACCTCCACCCCGTTGCAACTCTGCCGCACTAGAGAAAGCAGGCACTCCTCAAGCGGCTGGCCGCCCTCCAGCGTCGGAACCACCACCGTCACGATTGGATCAGGCAAATTTCGATTTTACGAATTCCGGCCGCTAGCCGCCTGATCCTTGGTTAATGTAGATTTTCAGCAAGCTTCCGCCTACGCAGGCCAGGTCCAGGCGGCCGTCGCCATCCAGGTCCGCAGCCGCACAGGCTGAAGCAGGCATTGCGGCGTCCAGCGTTCTGCGCAGCCAGTTGGCGCCTTCGGCGTCGGCCGCAGTGTAGAGGTAGGTGCGCCCTTGCTTTTCGCGATAGCCGGCTACGATTTCATCCTTGCCGTCGCCATCAAAATCCGCCGTTACTAAAGCATGTCCAACGGCCAGCGAGTCATCTATCACCTGTCGTTGCCAGCGCCCGTCAACTTCTCGATAGATGGCCAGTTCGTTGCCGTGCCAGGGTTCTATGGCCGCAATAAAGCGTCGCGAGCCAAGGCGGCCGACAGCCACGTCGCTCGATCCGCCTTTAGGTCGAGGGCTTGGATTACCTCGACCGATCAGGGTTTGTTCCCATTTGCCTCCGGTAGTGAGTTTCCATAGGCGTATGCCTTCAAAGCTAGCCGTCAGAATTTCCTGCCTGCCATCGCCGTCCCAATCCACAATGGCTATGCCGTGCAACACTCCGTCGAAATCATCCGAAATCAGTTCACGCCGCCACTGACCCGGCCGGTAGAAAACCAGCGGCGCGCGGTCGTTGTAATCCGGCGGTGCGCCTTTAGCGCCGGCCAGCGGGGCGTTAACCGCCACCTTGTGTCCTGAACCATCCAGGTCGGCGAAGCGTATGCGGTGCGAAGTCGGGAGCCGATCAATTTCGCGCATCTGCCACGGCTGACGCACGTCCTGACCCGGCTCAAGCACGTAGATGCGTCCTTCGCTTTTAGCCGGAGTCATGGAAAAAGAACTGGCCAGCACAACGATAGGGCGGGCGCCGTCTCCGGTAAAGTAGACATCCAGATTTATTGGCCAGGTCAGCCCGCTCGCCATGACGTGCCTCTGCCAGCCTGGGTTCTCAAACCAGACCAGATCGCTCGTGTACTGAGCCAACCCAATCAGGTCCACCCGTCCGTCCCTGTTAAGATCGGCCGCGACCACCTGGTAAGCGCCCTTGAGATCGTCGGCCAGAACCTGCTCGCGAAATTTCACCTCTCCTCCGGCAGCCATGAGCAAACCCGCCACCAACATAACCGTACGTAGCATATCGGCCTCGCTACCAGTGGTTTATCGAACCGTCCGGCCGCAGATAAAACTGGCGGCGTCCGACTTCGGTAACCGAGCTGATGAATTTCAATGGCTTTGTGTCGAGCGTGACGCCCAGGCCCGGCCGGTCGTTGACGTAAAGCCGGCCGGCTTTGAACTCGACAAACTCGGGCAGGTAATCAATCGGACGATCACCGTAGTTGTATTCGAAAAGCACCGGACCGCTGAAGGTTGAAAGACAATTGACCAGTGCGGCTGTGGCGATAGGACCAGTGAAGTGAGGCACTATGCCCACAGCGTGGGTTTCGCACAGCCCAGCCACCTTCATCATTTCGGTAATTCCGCCGACGTTGGGCAGAGTGGCCCGGATGTAGTCTATATCGTGGTTCTCGATCAGGCGGTTGAAGTCCCAGCGATGCCCCCATTCTTCCCCATGCGCCAGCGGACAACTGGTCATCATCCGGAGCTTGGGGATGTCCATCAAGGCGTGCTCGTCGCGAACCGGATCTTCGACCAGGAATGGATCGTATTGCTCGATGAGCTTGCAGCAACGCAGAGCATCCGAAAAATCAAACCGCTGGTGGAAGTCAATCATGAACTCGCCCGAAGGGCCGACTCCCTCGCGCGCTGCGGCGCAAGCCTCGGCCACCAGTTTGACCCGCTCGCGCGCGTTGTAGATGTTGTCGACCACAGGCGTCGATCCGCCCGCGTCCATACGGTAGACGCGGTAACCTGCGGCCATGGTGGCGGCCGCCGACTCGCGTATGCGCGCCAAAACTTCCGCTTTGGTTTTGGCGGGCGCAGTGGTGCCGGGCGGCCTTACATTGCTAGTCGCATAGCATTCACAAAAATTGCGCACCGTCCCACCCAGAATTTCGTGTATGGGAAGTTTTAAGGCTTTCCCTTTTATGTCCCACAATGCCAGGTCCATCGCCCCGAGAGCGTGGATCTTCTCGCGGCCCGGCGGGTAGAACCAGCTTACGAACATCTCGTGCCAGAGCCGTTCTATGTGGAACGGGTTCTGGCCGATAAGGTTGCCGGCGCACTGCTCCAGCGTGTCGCGGCTGCCGCCTTCGCCAATTCCGGTTATGCCGATGTCGGTTTCAACCGTAATAACCATGTTGCTTTGGTTGAAGAGGCGGTTTACGTTGGGCGGCTCGTAGATGTTAACCCTGGTGATCTTGGCTTTCGGCAGGGCGGCTTCAGCTTGCCGTAGATGGGCCAGCGTGGCAAGCGGAGCAGCCGCCAGAGATTTAAGAAATGACCTGCGAAACATTGCTTGAAACCTCCCGCGGGCGCTTGACATGCGCACCCCGCTAGGGGCAAGTATATACCGAACCTTGCGGGTTCATTTGCATGCGGTTTGCAGGACGAATTTTCCCGGTTTTGCTGGTGATCATTTGCACCTCGGCGTGGGCAGCCGTGGTGCGCTCGCCTTCGGAGGCAGCCGCGGTAGTTGAGGCGTTGCTGAGCGGACGCAACAAACCCTCCGGAGCGCACAAAACTGCGCCCATCGGCGAGCTCCAATCCGAGTTGCCAAGATTTGCCGTTGAAGTGCGTATGGTGAACCTGCTGGTGTCAGCCACCGACGGTGCAGGACACCCTGTAAAGGGGCTGGCCGCCGGCGCTTTTCGGGTTTTTGAGAACGGCGTCGAGCAAGATCCGGCCTTCGTCGCCAGCGAGGAGGTGGCCTTCAACCTGGCGTTGCTTCTGGATCTCAGCGGGAGCACGCTGCGCGACCGGAACACCATGAAACTTGCAGCCCGCCGGCTGATCGAAATCGCGCGCCCGCAGGACAAGATCGCCGTTTACGCTCTGGCCGCCGATCAGTTCCGGGTCATCGCGCCGCTCGATTCCGATCGAACTCGCTTACTCCGAGCAGTCGAAACTATTCCCGATCTTGAAGGTTCGACGCCGCTGTACGCATCAATTGCTTTGGCCTGGGATCAGGAATTGGCCGCGCGCCCAAGCGAGAGAAATGCTCTGGTGGTTATCAGCGACGGTCTCGATGATAGTCTTGAAGGCAAACCAACGCCGTTGGTTTTTGCCCGCCTGCTCCGCGCAGTACCTTATATGCCGGTTTTGATCTATCCGATCTACCTTGACTCGCAAAACATTTTTTATGGCGCCAGAGCCCGGCGGAATATGGAAGGCCTGGCGAGAGCTTCGGGAGCGCGCATACTTGCGGCGCGCTCAGCGGAGGAATTGGAACCCGCCTACGCCGCTCTGGCCGAGGAGTTGCGCAGCGTCTACACGCTGGCCTACTACCCGAAAAACCAGAATTTCGACGGCGGCTGGCGGCGGGTTGAGGTGCGCTGCCTTCGGCCTGGGGTGCGCCTTCGAGTCCGCCAGGGTTATTACGCCCGCTGAGCACGGGCCAAAACATACGGTCCTTCGGGAATTACGGCCACAGTGGACTCGGAAGGAAGCGAACGCGCCAGCGCGTGGACCGCTTCAGAGGCGGTAGCGTAAGACCTTCCCCAGAGAGAGGAATGGTACTCCGCCGGCAGGCCGGGCACAAAGAAGTGCAACGCGGCCTTTTGGGCCACCAGCGCCAGTTTTTCCAGTTGCCACTGGTCGATCGTCACCGGAGTCCGGTCGATATGCTCAAGGAAGGACTCCCAGGAGGCGAACGCCTTGAGCATTGAGGAAAACTCCTCCGATCCTGCGCCTTCTTCGCAGGCCGCCGCCAACAGGATGGCGCCACCCGGTTTCACAATGTGTGCAGCAGCAGTTACGCCTTTTATGGATTGATAAAAAGTCAGGTCCAGCGGGTAACCGGCCCCGGTGGTAATGACGGCATCGACCGGAGCTGGAAGCGTCTCCAGCATCACTTTGGAAACGAATTCCACGCCTTGCCGGTGCGCCTGTTCCGGGTGGCCGGCGAAAACTCCGGCAATACGCCGATCACGCGCGAGCGCCACGTCTACTATAAAGTCGTGTCCCACCATGCGCGCGATTTCCAGCAGCTCCCGGTGCAGCGGATTGTCGTCGATTGAGCCCTCGACGGCGTGCGGATCACGCATGAAACGCGGGCTGTGCAGATGCTCTATGGTCTGGCGAGCCGCCAGGCCCGGCGCAATCAGCTTGCGTCCGCCCGAAAAGCCGAGCATCAGGTGCGGCTCGATAAAGCCCAAGGTTAGGTGCAGGTCCGCAGAAACAAAACGCTCATCGATATAGACCGGAGTCCCGCTTGAGGTCCGGCCTAAAAAGCGGTGTTCATCCAACTGGCGGGCCCGATGGTTAGCCCAGCGGTACCGGCCGGCAATTTCCTCGCCAAGTATCTCGCGCACCTCGGCTTCGGTGGCCGGGCGGTGCAAGCCGGTTGCAATAAGTATGGTGATGTTTTCCTGCGGTATCCCAGCCTTCTCCAGCCGTTCAAGGACCGGCGGGAGAACTATGCGGTTGGGCGACGGTCGCGTGATGTCGCAAACGGAAATAGCGGCCGTTTGTTTGCTCCGCGCCAGCTCCGTCAATGCCGGACAACCTACCGGGTGATCCAGGGCCTTTTCAATAGTTCCGCGCGCATCTTCAAGCGGACGCGCCGAGCGCGCCTCCAGAATTACATAATGATGGCCTTGCGGTAGTTCCAGCTCCAGCCCCCTTTTGCCAAAGGCCAAGCGCACGCGCATGTGAAGTATTGTATCGCCTGGCGGGAGAATGCGGCAGTGCTAATTTAGTGGTTATGGAACTCAAGGGCAAACGAATTGCAGTACTGGTCGACAATCTTTATCAAGAGCTTGAAGTCTGGTATCCCTACTACCGGTTCAAGGAAGCCGGGGCCGATGTCGTGCTGGCCGGAGCCAAGGCCGGTGAAACATACACCAGTCGGTTCGGCTATCCGGCTGTCGCCGCGCGTTCCTACGAGGAGCTGAAAGCCTCCGACTATGATGGCGTGGTCATCCCCGGTGGCTATGCGCCGGACATCATACGCCGCTATCCGGCTGCTTGCCGCTTCGTAAAGGAGCTGGACGAGCAGGGAAAGCTGGTGGCGGCCATATGCCACGGCGGTTGGGTGCTGTGCTCGGCGGGAATTCTGAAGGGACGGCGCGTTACCTGTTTTTTCGCCATTAAGGACGATGTAGTTAACGCCGGCGCCGAATACTCGGATGAAGAGGTGGTGGTGGACCGGAACCTTGTGACTTCACGCAAGCCGGATGACCTGCCGGCTTTTTGCCGGGCTTCAATTGAGATTCTGAAGAGCCGCTGAACTGCTGCTGCCTGCGGCCTAACGCAGCTTGCTGAAATCAGTGGCGTTCAAAAACACCGATTCGACACGATCCACGATTTTGCCGGAGGCTTCAGACTCAGCCCGAACCTTTTGCCACTCCGGGTCGTTGCGGAAAGCCTCCCAACTGGCAGCCGCAGCTTCCCGGCTCTTGTGGCGTAAGAGGTAAATCAACGTGTTCTGACTGCGAGGCGGATCGGCCGGCACCCAGTAGCCGATGCTTTCAATGCCGTGCTTTGCAAACAACCGGACGGTGTGGTCACGGAATCTGGCAAGCAGAGCCGGTAGCCGGCCTTCAAGCGTCGTATAGGTGCGCAACTCGTAGACGGGCCCGCCCGCTTCGGCCGCCACCGCCGGCCGGACAAGCAGCGCGGAAACCGGAATCAGCAGAATGAGAAGGAGGATTTTTCTCATAGCGCATACCATTATCCGTCAAGGGCGGGCGATTTAAAGACCGGCCGAAGCGCTGCCCAACTGGGCTGCGGTGAGCTTTTGAAGCTCAGGGTCACGGTCGGAAACTTTCAGCATCCCATACTGACCGACCGCCCAAAGCGTGTTCTTCACCGGCAAGACCTGCATTAAGAATGGTGTTCCACTAATCGGCAGAACACGCCAACTAGCGCCCTGATCCTCACTCACCAGCAACTGGTCGCGAGCGGCAATCCACCCGCGCCCTGAAGGATCAAACACAACTGAGGTAAGCCAGGCGCTGGTGGGGCTTGCTTGCTGGGTCCAGGTTAGTCCGCCGTCCTGGCTGCGCAAAATCAAGCCGTTAAAGCCCACGATCCAGCCATTGTTTTCGTCCCGGAAAAATACCGAGCTGAGCGACCACATGGCGTTGGTGGAGCGTACTTTCTCCCATGTAGTTCCGCCATTCACCGTCCGCAGGATTGTGCCAACCCAACCTACGGCCCAGCCCCGTTTTTCGTCAATGAAGAAAATGTCGTCCAAAGCTTGAAGGATCCCGCTGGTTTGGCGCTCCCAGCTCTTACCACCATCGGCGGAGTGCAGAATCAGGCCGTTCCATCCGGAAATCCATCCCTTTTCGCCAACGAAATGAATCGAAGTGAGGTTCTCCCGCAATGGCAGCGATACCTGGCGCCAAGTTTTTCCCCCATCCTCAGTAGCCACCAGCACCCCGCCGTCCCCCACCACAAATCCGCGCTGCGAATCGAGGAATGTCAAGGCGCGGTAGCGGACATCCACTGGCAGGTTAAGGCTTTGCCAGGTAGCGCCGTCATCGGAGGAAAATTGAACAACCGGCGTGTCACACAAAATCCAGACTGCCGTGCCGGAACTGGCTGCGGCTTGAGCCACACAAGGGGGAGGAGTAACCGTCGCCGCAACTGCCGGAACCAGAGCAATCAGTAGCAACAAGAGCATTTTTCTGGTCATGGCCATCTCCTCAATTCAACTATGAAGACGCTGCTCGGTTTCTCTAGGTTTTCCCAGCGTTGCGTTTCGCAATATTTCCTCAACTTCCAACCGGCTCCATCCCTCCGCGCCGCTCCGGCGAGTCATCACTAAGCCCGGGCCGAAGGCCATAATTCCGCCGGCCGCGCGGACTAGCCGGGTGAGTGCCGCCTGAGTGTTTACGGGCTCCACCTTCCAGTGGGTGCCTCGATCAGCGCTGCTAAGCAGCGCATATTCGGCTGCGGCCCATAGGATGCCATCAGAATCCACAACAATCGAGGTGATCCAGGACTTAACCGGCACCTGAACACGTTGCCAGCTCTCGCCGCCGTCGCTCGTGCGCAAAACCAACCCGTACATGCCGCAAGCCCATCCATTTTCCGGGTCTTCAAAATATACTGAGCTTAGCCGTTCCCACACCCCTGGGAGGTTGATCTGCAGCCAACTCCGGCCGCCATCACGGGTGAGCAAAATCAATCCTGACCAGCCAACGGCCCAGCCGCGGTTACGGTCATAAAAGAAGATGCTTTCAATCGGCAGGTTGTTGTAAGTGGGCTGCCGGCTCCAGCTTCGCCCGCCGTCGGCTGAGTGGAGTATCAGCCCGCCGGAGCTGCCAATCCAAATGTCCTCACCCAGGGCGAACACCGCCGTCAGGTTTTGCTCAACTCCGGCTACAACCCGCCTCCAGCTCCGCCCGCCGTCTTCGGTCAGCAACACCAAGCCCCGGTCGCCCGTTACTATGCCGCGCTCCCGGTCCAAAAAATACATGGCCCTCAGATTCTGATTCTCCGGCAGGCGCAGCGCGGTCCAGGGCTCATCTGCTCTGCCGGCCAGAATCACGCCTTGGTCACACAGCAGCAAAGTTGTTGAGTCCCCCACCTGGGCAGCATCCTGGAGCCAGCAGGACGATGGCAAAGCCGGGGTAGCCGCCGTCAGGGCAGAAGAAAGGATAAACCAGAAAAGCGCAGTGAGCATAGTCGGGTCTCCATCATGCAGAGCCGGGAGGAGCTTTGAACTCACTCCCGGCCGATTATCAGTGTTTATTCAACTTTAACTTCAATGGCCTTGGACTTTGCCTTTTCGGTTTTGGGGAGGTGAATCAGAAGCATGCCGTCTTTGAACTCGGCCTTCACTTTCTCTTCATCAACGCCGTCAGGAATGTCAAAGGTCCGCATAAAGGTACCGTAAGCCCGCTCTATACGGTGATAGCGACGGCCCTTCTCTTCTTTTTCATGCTTGCGTTCGCCCTGAATGGTGAGCAGGCCATCCTGAATGGTGACCTTAACATCTTTCTTGTCAACCTCGGGGATCTCCGCCTTGACCAGATATTCGGCATCGGTCTCCGAGATGTCAACGCTCGGGCACCAGTCGGCAACGGTCAGAGCCTCTCGCTCGCCACTGCGAGCAGGCCAGCGAGCCAGAAGGCGATTAAACCGCTCCGACATATCCTGAAATTCTCTTTCGATTTCCCTGAAAGGATCCCAACCCCAGCGAATCAGGCTTGCCATATTCTACTACCTCCTTGATTTCATTGGGATTTTTAGGCAACCACCAATTACATGATAGCGGCTAGGGAAAATTTTGTCAAGATGTCTGTCCAAAAATATTAGTAACATATGCTCAAAGTTTTTGTGAATAGTTGCGCGTTACTAGCTAAAGCTTGTAACCTTATCCCTCCCCCGTGCATCTATATTGCCGGAAGCCGAGGAAAACGGCTCCCAGACCCAAAAGTCTGAGTTTTGGGAAGGAGGTGAGGAGCATGTTCGATACCCTTTGGACCCGTGATATCCAGCAGACTCTCGAGAATTTCCGCCGTACTATGGACCAGGTTTTTAACGATGTTTTCGGTTCTACCAGCCTCCGTCCTGTAGCCGGGGAGTCGACTGAGTGGACCTTTACCCCAGCAGTCGAAACCGGCTGGAACGATGACTTTTTGAACCTTCGCGTTGTGTTGCCCGGTGTCCGAGAGGAGGACCTCAAGGTAAACATCCAGGGCAACCAGCTCGTAATTGAAGGCGAGCGCAAACAGCCGGAGAACTTCGCCAAAAACGGCGGCTCTTTCCGCCTGCCCTATGGGAAGTTTTACCGGGTCATTGATCTTCCAAGTGGATTGAATTACGACAAAATCGAGTGCCGGCTGCACGATGGGCTGCTTGACATCCGGCTGCCCATAGCCGAAGCCATGAAACCGCGCCGGATTGAAATTCAGTCCGGTGAGCCCCGTAAGGCTCTGGCAGCCTAAAGCAGCCGTCACCTTCCGGCTCCCGGGCGGGCAGCGTGGACCGCCCGTCCGGGGGCTTGGTGTGGCTCAGCTTGACAATTTTTATAAATATCCTGTAATCAAATAAATAGGGTGGGGTAGATCTCACCTTTCAAATTTTTTCGGCACCAGGCCTATCCACGAGGCCAATTCCATGAAAAGAAATTCTTATCCCCATTCAGACATGCGCACTTTCACGGCTCAGTCCGAGTTGCCTGCGCTTTCATCCGCCCGAGAAGATCTTTCTCAGGTTGGGGCCATCCGGCGGGTGGTGCTGGTTGGAAACTATTTGCCGCGCCAGTGCGGCATAGCTACCTTTACCACTGATCTGTGTGAAGCTCTACGCAAGGAATTTCCGGAAACCAACTTTGTCGCCTTGCCGGTTAATGATATCCCGGAAGGCTACCCATACCCGGATGCCGTGCGGTTTGAACTGTTTCAGGAAGATCTGGAATCTTACTCGGCGGCGGCTGACTTTTTGAATATGAGCAATGTCGATGTGGTCTCGCTCCAGCACGAGTACGGCATTTTCGGCGGCCGGGCGGGCAGCCACATACTGGCTTTGCTGCGTGAGTTGCGCATGCCGCTGGTTACCACGCTGCACACGGTCTTACGCGAACCGGACGGTCCGCAGCGCATGGTGTTGCAGGAAATTGCGACTTTGAGCGACCGGCTGGTGGTTATGACCCGGCGCGGAGCCGAGTTTCTGAAGGAAATCTATGGCGTTCCGGAATCGAAGATCGACATTATTCCGCATGGCATTCCGGATGTGGGTTTTGTTGATCCGAGTTTTTACAAGGATCAGTTCGGACTAGAGGGGCGTAAGGTCCTGCTGACCTTTGGGCTTTTATCGCCCAATAAAGGCATTGAACATGTAATTGAGGCCCTACCCGCCGTAGTCAAACGGCACCCTGACGTGGTGTATGTGGTTCTGGGCGCCACTCATCCGCATGTACAGCGCCGGGAAGGGGAAGCCTACCGGCTCGGCTTGCAACGGCTGGCGCGCAGCAAAGGCGTGGACCGCCACGTGGCTTTTTACGGCCGTTTCGTCACTCTGGAGGAGCTGACTCAATTTCTCGGCGCAGCCGATATTTATATTACGCCTTACATAAATCAGGCGCAGATTGTGTCGGGCACTCTGGCCTATGCCGTGGGTGCGGGTAAAGCTGTGGTTTCTACCCCTTACTGGCACGCCGAGGAGCTTTTGGCCGACCAGCGTGGCGTGCTGGTGCCCTTCGGCGACAGCGCTTCGCTGGCAGCGGCGCTCATAGAACTGCTCGACAATGACGTGCTGCGTCACTCCATGCGGAAGCGCGCATATCTTTATGCGCGCGATATGACCTGGCCCAATGTGGCGCGAGCTTACATGGAGGTTTTCCAGCGGGCCCGCCAGGACCGCACACGCCATCCGCGCCCGGTGTTTTTGGCGGCAACGCTCGCAGACCGCCCGGCGCAGCTTCCGGAGCTGAATCTTAATCACCTCTACCGTCTGTCTGACTCGACCGGATTGTTGCAGCACGCAGTGTTCACGGTCCCCAACTACAACGAAGGCTACACCACTGATGACAACGCCCGGGCGGTTTATCTGGCCGTGCTGGCCGAAAAGGCCGGCCAGCCGGTTGAGGGTGCCGAAAAATATCTGGCTTTCCTTTGGCATGCCTTCAACCAGGAAAACCGCCGCTTCCGCAATTTCCTGAGCTTTGACCGGCACTGGATGGAGGCGGCCGGTTCCGAAGACGCACACGGCCGTGCACTTTGGGCGCTGGGAGCAGTGGTTGGAAACTCCGCCAACAGCGGCTGGCGGGGTTTGGCCGCGCGGCTTTTCGACATGGCCTTGCCCTCGGTTACCAGCTTTTCCAGCCCACGCGCGTGGGCCTTTACCATACTGGGATGCCACAACTATCTCCGCCGGTTCTCCGGTGATCGCGCTGCGCAAAACGCCCGGGACACGCTGGCCGATCGTTTGTTGGCCCTCTATAACGCTCACGCCTCCGAAGACTGGCAATGGTTTGAACCGGTGGTTTCCTACTCTAATGCCACGCTTTGCCAGGCGCTGCTGGTGGCTGGATCGGATTTAAAGCGGGATGATATGTTTGAGACCGGCTTAAAGACGCTGCGTTGGCTGATGGAAGTTCAGACGGCCAAGGAAGGTCATTTCGTCCCCATAGGCTCGAACGGCTTCTACTACAAGGGAGGCGACAGGGCCCGTTTTGACCAGCAGCCGGTCGAAACCAGGGCGTCAGTTTCAGCCTGTCTGGAGGCGTTCCGCTTGACCGGCGATGTATGGTGGCGGCATGCCGCGCAGCGAGCCTTTGAATGGTTCATGGGCGCCAACGACCTCAAGCTGAGCCTTTATGATCCGGTTACCGGCGGCTGCCGTGACGGCTTGCATCCGGACCGGGCCAACCAGAATCAGGGCGCCGAGTCGACCCTGGCGTTTCTAATCGCTTTGCTCGAAACCAAACTGGCTGCCGACGTTATCGACGCAGAGGCAGGTACATTACTTCGGGTGTAACTGTGTTACATTATGCGGAAAATTACCAACGACAGGCACGAGGTGCTTTTCCACCGTTACTCGGGAAATCCGATTCTTACGGCCGCTGATTGGCCTTACCCCGTAAATTCGGTCTTTAACTGCGGCGCTACGCTGCTCGCCGACGGAACCACCTTGCTGCTGTGCCGGGTCGAAGATCGCAGCGGCAAATCGCACCTGTGCGCGGCGCGATCCTCGGACGGCGTCAGCGGCTGGCGGATAGATCCGCATCCCACCCTGCTGCCGGATCCGGTGAACTACCCGGAAGAAATCTGGGGGATTGAAGATCCGCGCATCAGCTACGTGCCTGAGCTGGGCAAATATGCGGTGGTTTACACCTCCTACTCCCGGGGCGGGCCGGGCGTATCGCTGGCGCTCACTGAAGATTTCCGGACATTTGAGCGCTACGGCGTGGTGATGCCGCCCGAGGACAAAGACGCCGCTTTGTTGCCTCGCCGCATCGGCGATTTTTGGGCCTTGATTCACCGCCCGGTTACCACCTGGATGGGTGCTCACATCTGGATTTCTTACTCTCCCGACCTGCGCCATTGGGGCAGCCATAAGCTGATCTTGCGCGCCAGGGAGGGCGGCTGGTGGGACGCCAACAAGATCGGCCTCTCGCCGCCCCCTATTGAGACGCCCAGAGGCTGGTTAATCATCTACCACGGCGTGCGGCAGACGGCTTCGGGATGTCTCTACCGTCTGGGACTGGCTTTGATGGACCTGAATACGCCCGAGCGGTGCCTGCTGCGCGGCGATACCTGGGTGTTTGGCCCTGAGGAGCCATACGAGCGGCAGGGTGACGTAGCTAACGTGGTTTTCCCCTGCGGCTACACTCTGGGCCCCGACGGCGACAGCCTCAAACTGTATTACGGCGCAGCCGACACATCCATAGCCCTGGCTACGGCCAGAGTGAGCGAGCTGTTGGACTGGCTCGAAAGAAACGGAAGGCCGGATCAAGCCCACCTTCAGGTATTGGCATGACCCGGCCTTCTGCCCGCTTGAAGGGCGCCAGCGCTATTCGAAGACGACCTTATTCTTGGAACCGGCCAGAGTGATCCACTGAATCTTGTTCTTGCCGTCTTCTTTGGACAGGAAGACTGCCGTGTAGTCAAACTTCCTGTCGGCAGGTTCAATCTTTGCGCTGGCTTCGATTTTCCTCCCATTACGGTCCAGGATTACCACCTGCGAGCCATCCAGCTTTAGCGTGTATTGACCTGGCGCAAGCTGGATGTTGCCTGCATGTGCGGCGTCGGAAACAGTGAAGGTGTAAGACTTCGCGCTGGCGATTGAAACACCCAGCAACGCAATGAGTAACGTTCGCTTGAGCATCTCATCCTCCTTGCGAGAAGTTTTTCGCCTTATTAGACGTTAGTCGCCTTTACTCAGGTTTCATTCTTAGGCGGCTAGCAAATTGTGCCGAAAGGCATAATCAGCCCGTCTCACTTCCAATCCGAAGTCATGCCCCCATGTTTTAAATCTTCTTTTTTTTCTTGCAATTACGCCACTAGGATTGGGTAAGCAAAAACGGCCAACGCCACGATAAAGCGCCATGGCTTGCCTGCTTTTCTTTGCTTGAGAGGAAGCCGGAGACTTTTGCAGCCGCCTTTGCGTATCTTATAAAACTGATAAGATTAGCGATTGATCCGGAGGCATAGAGGCCGGGACGAAAGGCATGCCAGACTACATAGCAGCGCTCGATCAAGGCACCACCAGTACGCGTTTTCTTATCATTGGCCGCGACGGCCGCTTGGTCGCTTCGGCCCAGCGGGAGCATCAGCAGTTCTATCCCCAACCGGGCTGGGTTGAACATGACCCGGAAGAAATATGGCGCCGTGTTTTGGAAGTAGCGTCCCTGGCGTTGCAGCGGGGCGGCTTGCAAGCCAGTGATCTGGCTGGGGTTGGCATTACCAATCAGCGGGAAACCGTGGTGGTTTGGGAGCGCACGACGGGTCGTCCCATTGCGCCGGCTATCGTCTGGCAGGACACCCGAGTGGCGCCGGAGGTAGCGCGCCTGGTGAAGGATTATGGCGCTAATTTTTTTCTGGAATGTACCGGGCTGCCGCCGGCCACGTACTTCAGCGCGCTTAAGCTCCGCTGGCTGCTTGAAAACGTCCATGGGAGCAGGGAAGCGGCCGAGTCGGGCGATCTGCTGTGTGGCACAATAGACAGTTTTCTTGCCTGGCGTCTCACTGGAGGCTCCTCCGGTGGATTGCACATAACCGACATCACCAATGCCGGGCGCACCCAGCTCATGAACCTGGCCGCCGGCGCCTGGGACCAAGAACTGCTTAATCTTTTTGGCATACCCCGTACTATGCTTCCAGAGATACGCTCCTCAAGCGAGGTCTATGGCGAAATTAGGATGCCGCCGCTTGAGGGAGTCCCGCTAGCTGCAATGCTGGGCGATCAGCAGGCGGCGCTGGTTGGCCAGACCTGCTTCCTACAGGGACAGGCAAAGAACACTTACGGTACGGGCTGCTTTCTTTTGCTTAACACCGGCGAGCGGCCCGCCCGCTCCCGCCACGGGCTGCTTTCAACGCCGGCCTATAAGTTCGGGGCTGGAGCCGTGCATTATGCACTTGAAGGCAGCATCGCCGTGGCCGGGGCGCTGGTGCAGTGGTTCCGCGACAACCTGGGGCTCATAAACGCAAGCGCTGAAATAGAGGCGCTGGCCGGCACGGTGGAAGACAACGGCGGCGTTTATTTCGTCCCGGCGTTTTCCGGTCTCTATGCGCCCTATTGGAACGAGCGCGCTCGTGGCGTGGTCGCCGGATTGACCCGCTTTGCGACGAAGGGCCACTTGGCGCGGGCGGCGCTTGAAGCCACGGCCTTCCAGACGCGCGATGTGGTGGAGGCTATGGAACAAGACTCCGGCGCAAAGCTTGAAGTTTTACGCGTGGATGGGGGTATGGTGGCCAATGATCTGCTGATGCAGTTTCAAGCTGACATTCTGGGCCGGCCGGTGGTTCGCCCTGCCATTAGTGAAACCACGGCGCTCGGCGCAGCCTATGCCGCGGGACTGGCAACGGGATTTTACAAAAGCCTTGAGGATTTACAGTCGCACTGGTCGGCGGACCGCGTCTGGGAGCCGCGCATGGCCGAAGACCGCCGCGAGAATCTTTACGCTCAGTGGAAGAGGGCCGTAGCGCGCGCCCTGGACTGGGCCTAGCAACTTGTTGCAGACCTTTCGACAGGCTGCCTGTGTGGCTTCACCTTGGTAAGTAATCTGGAAAAGATAGCCTCACAATTGGATTCGCGCTCAATTAACTCGAAAAACTTTTCCATCTGGACCACTCCGGCAATTGTTTTTGTGGATTTATGGGCGCCCGGATATTGGTCTGCGCGGCACAGGGCAGTCTCTGGCGCACGCTATCCTTCCGCTTGCAGGCAACGGCTTATCCGTTTTGGGCTGAGCTGCGGTTCCCGCTGAGTACTCGCTCGTCGAGGGCGCCGGTGTGACTAAAGTCATCGACTCATTCGGCTCAGCCCGATAGCCTGGAATTGACCACACCGGGAGAGTGAAATGAGCGAACTTATCGATAATCGGGCGCACCGCGTAAGGCAGTTGAAAGCCATCATCAAGCATCTGCACGAAGGTCGCTCGCCCGACGAAGTCAAGCATTTGCTGAAAAAGTTAGTCGGCGAAACCGATTACTCGGAAATCGTGGCCATGGAGCAGGAGTTGATGGCCGAAGGCATGCCGGTTGAAGAAATTCGCAGCATGTGCGACCTGCACAGCCAGGTAACCCGTGAAGTGATGGTTCAGTTGCAGGCGCCGCCGGTTCCGCCAGGGCACCCCCTCGACACCATGCGGCGCGAAAACCAGGCTTTGCGCGAAACCGTCCAGCGTGCCCGCCGCGCCATGGCGGCTATCGAAGCATTGCCGGATGATGCGGACGCCGGCGAGGCGCTTTTAGCCTGGCGCCAGGCGTACAACGATTTGATGGATATAGAAAAGCATTACCAGCGCAAAGAACACGCCTTTTTCCCCAAGCTGGAGGCGCATGGGATTACCGGACCCTCTAAAGTTATGTGGGCCAAAGACGACGAAGTGCGCGCCATGCTGAAGGTACTGGGAGCGGAGTTGGCGGGGCAGGGGAAAGCCGCGCACTGGAAGGCCGTAGCGGCAGGCATCGGCCGCCGCGTCCTGGATGCCGTCGAAGAGATGATCTATAAGGAAGACAACATCCTGCTGCGTATCTGCCAGGACACCTTTACCGAGGAAGATTGGGCCGAGATCTGGGAGTCCAGCCCGCGCTACGGTTGGTGCTTGGTTGAGCCGCGCCAGGGATACCGCCCGCCGGAGTCAAAACTCAAAGAAGGAGTGAAGCTGCCCGCCGTCGAAGGGCTCCAACTTCCGACCGGGACGCTAACCGCCGAGCAGCTTGCCGGAATTTTCGCCGCCTTGCCCGTTGATGTCACTTTTGTTGACGCCGAAGACCGGGTCGTGTTTTTCTCCGAAGGTCCGGAGCGCACCTTCGCCCGCAGCCGGGCCATCCTCGGCCGGCTGGTCCAGCATTGCCATCCACCTAAGAGCGTGGATGTGGTTGAGCGGATACTTTCCGATTTCCGCACGGGGCGCCAGAACGTAGCCGAGTTTTGGATCAATTTCCACGGCCGCTTCATTCACATCCGCTACTTCGCCGTGCGCAACGAAGAAGGTAAATACCTGGGGACGCTCGAGGTCACCCAGGACCTTACGCGCCTGCGGAGGCTGGAGGGCGAGCGCCGCCTGCTTGAGTACGATGCGCCCGCCGCCTGAGCCAGGCTCCTAATTCACCGGGTTTCCGTCGGCGTCTACCGCGCGAATTTCGCCCCAATTCAGCTTCTTGAGGCTATCCTCGATTTTGGCCCGGTCGCCGACTACCACCCAGATCATGCCTTCCGGCCGAATCAGCCGCTGTGCCGCCCGGACCAGGTCTTTTTCAGTCAGCGCTCGTACCCGTGCGCCATAAGTTTCGAAATAATCGTCCGGGAGGCTGAATTGGACTATTTCGGCAATGCCGTTGAGCACCGCGCCCATTGATTCGAAAGAACCCGGCAAACTGAGCGTGAGGTTGTCGCGCGCCATGGCCAGCTCTTCGGCCGTGGGCGGACGCTTGTCCAGAATTTCGCGCAGTTCTCGGTTAAGCTCGGCCAGCGCATCGGCTGTTTTGTCGGCTTGAACGGAGGCGCTGGCGCTGTAGATGCGTTGGCCGCGAGCCGAGGAAAGGCCGGTGCCCGCGCCGTAGGTCCAGTGTTTTTCCTCGCGCAGGTTCATGTTAATGCGCGAAATGAAAGCGCCGCCGAGTATTGTGTCCAGCGCTTCAATGGCGATTTCGTCGGGATTGGATTTGGGCGGAGCAAGCATAGCGCCGAGCACAATGGATTGAATCGAGCCGGGGCGGTCCACAAGATAAATCGCGTTGCCCTGAGGTCCGGCAACGGTAGCGATATTCTTACGAGGCGCTTCACCGGGCTTCCAATCCTGAAAGGCTTTTTCCAGCTTCGGCGTTATTTCAGCCAGCGTCGTATCACCGACCACAATCAGCGTGGCCAGGTTGGGCTTGAACCAGGTTTGGTGAAACTTGACCAGGTCTTCGCGCCGTATGGCGGAAACCGATTCTTCCGTGCCGCTGCCGCCTCCCGGGGCGCCGTAGGCATGGTCGCGCCCGTAAAGAATTACCGGGATAATCCGCCGCGGTATGGCGCTGGGAGTGACCTTTTCCCGCTGAATTGCCGCAAGTAACAGTTTCTGCTCGCGCAGGAAATCGCTTTCAGGGAAGGTGGGGTTCAGAATTACGTCGGCGAAAATGTCCAGCCCACGTTCGAGTTTTTCCTTTAGTATGGAAAGCCGCACGCTGGCCAAATCCAGGTTGGCGCCGGTTGAAAGCTGCGCGCCCATGCTGTCCAGCTCATCGGCTATCTGTAGCGCCGTGCGCCGTTTGGTCCCATCGTCTAAAAGAGACATGGCCAGGCGCGCCGTGCCGGGGCGGGCCGACTGGTCGGCGGCGAAGCCCGAATCCACCAGCAGCGCCAAATTCACCACTGGGATGTCGTGCCGCTCGGCCAAGATGACCTGAAGCCCGTTTGCAAGTTTGGCTCGCTGAAACTTCGGCAAGCGGGGCTCAGGGGGAGCGCCCGGCTCGGGCACCTTGCTGCGATCGGCGTCCACGCCGGAGGGCTTGTAATCGGGGAAGGGGTGAACTTCCAAAACAAATACCCCGTCGCTCAACCAGCGCACGGCCGCTGATTTGATCGCCTCGGCGGAGCTTCCCTGGACCCATTTCATCTCGGTCTTGTACATTTCCGGATTGCCGGCGTAAATCTGGCCGCGGGCCAGCACGTCGGACTTGCCCCCGAAGCCGCCGATGCGCTCCAGGCCGCGAATGAAAGAGGCCATCCAGCGCGTCTTTTCGCGTTCCACTTCCTCGGCGCTCGGTCCGGCTTCGAGGAACTTCTTCAGCTCTTCATCCAGTACGGCTTCCAGCCTCGCTAGATCCGCACCCGGCCGCGCAGTGGCTTCAATGACGAACTGCCCGGCTATTTCCCGCAAATCAACGTAAGCGGCGACGCTTGAGGCCAACTGTTCCTGGTAGACCAGTCGCTTGTAGAGCCGGCTGCTGCGCCCTTCGCCCAGCATGCTGGAGGCCAGGTCCAAGTAGGTCGCCTCGCGGTCAAATATCTGCGGAATGTTCCAGACTTTGTAAATTCGAGCTTGCGGCACGCGGTCCTGGAGCACGTGCCGCTGCACGCCGCTGCGCTTGGCGATCCAGACTTGCGATTTGGCTACGGGAGGCCCCGGCGGGATTGCGCCAAAGTATTTTTCGACTTTCTGGCGAGCCGTCTCGGCATCGATGTCGCCGGCAAGTACCAACACCGCGTTGGAAGGGCCGTAGTAGGTTTTGAACCACTCCCGCACGTCGTCAAGCGTCGCCGCATCCAGATCCTCCATCGAGCCGATGACTGTCCAAGAATATGGATGACCAGGGGGATAAGTGTTTTCGGTAATTATGTTGTCAACCAGCCCATAGGGCTGGTTCTCATACTGCCGCTTCTCATTCTTGACCACGCCGCGCTGCTCATCCAGCTTGGCCTGATCGATGGCGCCGAGTAGGTACCCCATGCGGTCGGACTCCATCCACAGCACCGTATCCAGAGCCGAGGTCGGAACGTTCTGGAAGTAATTGGTGCGGTCGTTGTTTGTGGTTCCGTTCAGGCTGGTGGCGCCAATCTTTTCGAGCACCTGAAAATAGTCGGAGTTAAAATGCTCGCTGCCGTTGAACATCAGGTGCTCAAACAGATGCGCAAAGCCGGTTTTGCCGCGCTTTTCATTCTTCGAGCCGACGTGATACCAGATGTTGACGGCGACGATCGGGGCTTTGCGATCTTCGTGCACAATCAGGGTTAAACCATTGGAGAGCACGAATTTTTTGTACGGAATATCAATTGCCGCGGTCTGAGAAAAAGCAGATGGCGCAATCAAAACCAGCGACGCTAGCAAGGCTGCGGCTCGCAAGGCACACCTCCCACGAAAGTTTTTTCGATTGTGATACTTTTCGATTGCCGGTCGAAGCGGAATTGAATGATATCGGCGCGTTCGCCGACGGCCAGCCCGCGCAGACGCCCGCTTAGGCGGCCAGCTCGCGCTGCGTTAACCGTGGCCATAACCACGGCGTCGCGCAGCCCGAAAGCGGCGCGGCGCATGACGTTTTCTACCGCCTGTTTCAGGTTGATAGCCGAGCCTGCCAGGCGGCCGTCCGGAAGCTTTATGCTTCCATCTGCGCCGAGGGTCACGTCTAATTCTCCCATACGGTAGACACCGGGCGGCCGGCCGGCCGGCGCGGCGGCGTCGCTTACCAGCACGCTGCGCTCAACGCCCTTGGCCCGCAGCGCAACTTTCAGAAACGATGTTTCCAGGTGAAAATCGTCAACAATGAAGCAGGCCGTCAGGCGGTCGTCGGCCAGTTGTTCCCACAGGCAATTTGAGCGACGCGCCACCGTCGTCTCAGCGGCATTGCCCAGGTGAGTTGAAACCGAAGCGCCCGCTTCGATGGCGGCGCGTATCTGTTCGGCTGAGGCTCGTGTGTGGCCGAGGCTTACGACTACGCCGCTCCCGGTGAGTACTTCAATAAAACGAAGTGCGCTGGGCCATTCCGGAGCAACGGTCACCAAGCGAATAAGCCCGCCGGCTGCCTCCTGAAAGCGCTTGAACTCGTCCAAATCCGGAGGGCGAACCCACTGGCGCGGGTGGGCCCCGCGCGGTCCGTCCTCAGGCGAGATGTACGGACCCTCCAGATGTATAGCTTCAATCGAAGCGCCTTCGGGTATTGTTTCGCGAATGCGCGCCAGATTGCCGAGCGCGGCCACCATGCGCTCGAAAGGCCCGGTAATGACGGTAGGGAAGAAGCGCGCGACCCCCACGGCGCGCAGCGCCCGGACTGCGCAACTGACTTGCTCTGCCACAGTCTCGGGCGAGTTGAAATCTGCACCAGCGTAACCATTCACTTGAAGATCAATGAAACCCGGAGCCAAAAGCGGTGGGTCGGCGGCGGACTCAAGCAGCGGTTCTACGCGGGAAATTGCCGAATCAAAGCCGATCTCAACAAGTTCGCCGGTGGCAAAATTCAGGCCAGAACATTTCATCATGGTGCGGTTTTATTCACAGTTTTACCACAACGGCTGCCGCAGAACCGGATGAAAGCACAGGCAAATAAAGTTGTTGAAAAGATCCCAAAAAACGTAATGCGCCTCTGGCGTTTTTTGAAGACGGCTGCTAAGAATTAGCTAGATTGTGAGCGCTCCCCGGGCGGATGATCTCGGGGGAGGTGGCCGTCCGGGGCAGCGCTCCAGTTGGATTATTTCAACGGGCAGCGGGCTGGGAGGAATAAACCGGGGTCAACCAGCCGTAGCGATCAGGCGCCGTGCCTTCGACGATCGCAAAGAAAGCTTTCTGAAGTTTTTCGACGATCGGTCCTCGCCTTCCTTTTCCGATCACTATGCGGTCGATGGAGCGAATAGGAGTGATTTCGGCTGCCGTGCCGCTGAAAAACACTTCGTCGGCGATATAAAGCATCTCACGGGGCACCGGCGTCTCAACCAGCGGTATGCCCAACTCCGCCGCCAGCCGGATCACCGTATCGCGGGTAATGCCGGGAAGCACGGAAGCGCCCAGCGGGGGCGTGAAGATCTTGCCGTCGCGCACCGCATAGATGTTTTCACCTGAGCCTTCGCTGACATAACCTGCGGCATCCAGCGCAATGCCTTCCGAGTAGCCGTTGATTACCGCTTCCATTTTTATGAGCTGGGAGTTCATGTAATTGGCGCCGGCTTTGGCCATAGCGGGCAGGGTATTGGGCGCAATACGCGTCCAGGAGGAAACGCACACGTCCACACCGCCGGCCATGGCTTCCTCGCCCAGGTACTTGCCCCATTCCCAGCAGGCAATAAAAACTTCCACGGGATTGCGCAGCGAATAGACTCCCATCTCGCCGTAACCGCGCAGAGCGATCGGCCGTATGTAGCAGGACTTCATCTTATTGACGCGCACCAGCTCCAGCATGGCCTCGGCAAGCTCATCGATTGAGTAGGGAATCTCCATGCGGTAGACCTTGGCGGAATCGATCATGCGCCGGATATGATCGCGCAGCCGGAAAACGGCGGGCCCGGACGCCGTATCGTAGCAGCGTATGCCTTCGAAAACCGAGGTCCCGTAGCTTACCACATGCGACAGAACATGTATCCGTGCCTCATCCCAAGCAATGAAACGGCCGTTATGCCAGATTTTTTCGGTAGGCGTCAGCATGCAAACGATTATAGCAACAGAACTTGACTAAATTGAAACCGCAGGGCTGCCAGACGGCTCCTCTGGCGGGGAACGACTTTGCCGTGCAATTCTGGTAAGGTGCGCTACGATGCCGTGCTGTTTGACTTCGACGGGGTTTTACTCGATAGCGAGCCGGTCCATTACGCTTGCTGGATTGAAGTTTTAAAGCCCCTTAATATTCAGATGGATTGGAGCACCTTTTCAAAGTATTGCATTGGAATTCCGGACCGCGATGCGGTGGAATTTCTGTGCCGAAACAACAACCCGCCGGTCGATTTCGAAGCCGCCTGGGCGTATTACGACAAAAAAAGAGCCCTGTTTCGCAAAACAATCCTCGATAACCCTCCACTGGAGCCTGAAGTCATAGACTTTATCAAGCGGCTCGACGGTTTCCGCCTGGGGGTGGTCAGCTCGAGCAGCCGTGAAGAGGTTGCACCCGTTCTCGAAAAAGCCGGAATCGCCGATCGCTTCCAAGTGCTGGTTTGCCGTGAGGACGTGTCACGGCTGAAGCCCGACCCGGAGCCATATCAGAAAGCCGCCCGTTCGCTAGGGGCCGTCAACCCACTAGTGATAGAGGATTCGGATGCAGGCGAGGCCGGCGGGCGTGCAGCCGGCTTTGACGTGGTGCGGGTGAGCCACCCCACGGAAGTGCCAGCGAAGGTTTGGGCCCGTCTGCAAAATGTCCGATAACATATATTATGTAAACTTTTAAGAATCACCCGCCTACATTCACATCCCTTACATGTCATCCACACATTAACTATTAGCTGGAACTATTAGCGGGCACTCCGGCTTAGCTGCGGCCATACTTCCCTGCGCGCACGTTCCAGATCTTCCGGAAAATCAATCTCAATCCACGGCAAACCGCTCGCACTCACGGCAACAATATTCATTTCTTTGGCCAAAGCGTCTATTGCCGGCTCGTATTCGGTGCTCGCCTCCACCGCCGCCTGAGCGCGTAGAATTTCCGCCATACGCCGGCTTGCGGCGGGAGCGAACTTAAAAAAACCGATCGATTCGCCGGCCACAGTCCGGTTTGCGGTGATTTTTTTGCCGAACTCCAGTACTCGGCTTTGCCGGTCAGTTACAACTTTTACCTCTTCGCCGGAGTCGAAGGCCAATCGGTCGTACAGGAGGCAATTAGGAGCCGAGCAATCAATGAGGCGGGCGATCATTTCAGGGCCGCAAAGCACGTCAGCGTCCATGAGCAGGCAATCGGCGCCGGCCAGCACCTCGGAGGCGGCCAGTACGGAGAGCGCGCTGCCTCGCTCATATTGGGAATTCAGCAATAATCGCACCTGGATCGGCGCCTTGGCACGATTCACTTCGGCTTCAATTTGTTTTGACTCGTAACCGGTGACGATCACCACCTCGTCTACGGCCAGGGCCGCCAGTTGCCGCAGGTGGCGTTTGAGCAAGGTTTCGCCGCCGAATTCAAGCAACGCCTTGGGGCGCCCTGCGGTGGCGGAGCTCAGCCGGCGCCCTCGCCCGGCTGCGAGCAGGACGGCCTTCATCGGCTTATTCCCTGCCTTGCGCTGCGCAGTTCCTGCAAAATAAGGCGCAGCACATCAAGAAAGCGCTCTATGTCGGCGGCCGTGATCCGGCCCATGTTTGCCAGCCGGAATATTTTTTGACGCAGGTTGTCCTGGCCGGCGTAGATGACAAAGCCCTCTGCCTTCAGTTTGTCGTGCAAATCGGAATACTCCAGGCCTTCGGGTAGATAAACTGCCGTGAGTGTGGCCGAGCTGAGTTCACTTGGAAGCAAAAAGCGGAAGCCCAGCTCAGCCAAGCCCGCACGCAACTGCGCCGCCAGTGCCGCATACCGCGCGTGCCGGCCTTCGACCCCTTCGGCTAACAGCAGATCCAGTGCGGCATCCAGAGCCAGAAACGCCGGAACAGCCGGTGTGAATGGTGGTTCGCCGTGGTGATACATGGCTGCGTACTGGCCGAAAAGGTTGAGGTAGAAGGATCTGGGGGGAACCTGCGCCAGCTCTTCCAGCCGGTCGCGCGGCGCACATACGAAGCTAATGCCGGGCAATCCTTCCAGGCATTTGTTGGCCGTTCCGGCGCACCAGTCGATGTGATCCTTTCGAACGTCCAACAGTTCTCCTCCCAAGCTGCTGATGGCGTCGACCATTAGCGACTTGCCGTATGAGGCAGCCAGCCGCCCCACCTCGCCTACGGGATTCAGCATGCCCGTGCTGGTTTCATGATGCACCATAGCCAAGTGCGTGATATCAGGGTCGTCCGCAAGCGCCTGTTCGATACGGGCTAGATCATACGGCGCAGCCCATCCGAAGGAACAGATGCGGTGTGGAATGCGATGCACGGCGGCGATCTTCGCCAGCCGCTCGCCATAGTGGCCGTTTTCGATGACCAGCAGTTTGCCGCCAGGCGGCACGACCGAAGCGAGCATGGCCTCCAGGGCCGCCGTGCCAGAGCCGGTGAAAACCACGCTGGCGTAGCCGTCCTCGCCACCGCAAACGCGCGTGAGTTTGCCGGCCACTCGCAGCATGAGATTGGCAAACTCGGGCTCCCGGTGACACATGTCCGGGCCGCAGGCCGCCCGGCGTACCGTATCATCCACAACCACCGGTCCTGGATTCATCAAAACGTATCTGTCGGTCATGCTATTTACTTTTACTTTCATTGCCCAGAATCTCCGCGCGGAACCTTCTGGCGACTTCCGGCGGAGCGAGCGTCGGGCGACCCAAACCGGGCTCGGCTCCGGGGCGTATGTGGGCGTGGATGAAATGCGGGCCGTCACCGACGATGGCGGCCTCGAGAAATCCGGCCAGTCCTTTTGCGCCGGCAACCGAAGCAGCCGTGCGGTAGCCGCAGGCCAGAGCCAGGCCGCAGAAATCGACGCTGCCGGAAAGCGTCCGCTGGCCTCCGGTTGAATCGTATACTCCGTTGTCGAGAACAATGTGGATTAAGTTCGGCGGGGCGTAGTGCCCGATTGACACCATGGCTTCCAACCGCATCAGCGCGGCGCCGTCGCCGTCCAGCACGACGATCGGCCGGTGTTTGGCGTACAAGGCGACGCCCAGAGCCAGGCTCGAGGCGCAGCCCATCGAGCCGACTACGTACATATTCCCGGGCCGGTCGCGGAGCTCGAAAAGCTCCCGCGCTGTTCCTCCGGTCGTCGCCACCAGCAACGCCCGCGAACCCGCGGCCTCGACTGCGGCGGCAATCGCCTCGCGCCGCAGCAGCCCGGCCGCCGTGTCAGGACCCGGAGCGGCGGGAAACTTACGCCTGCTTGAAGTGCCCGTATTTTCCTCCTTCGGGGTGTCAGTAGGGTCGCTTTTCTCCACTACGCCTTTTTGCAGGATCAGAGCATAGGAGAGGCCGGAGGCGTCCATCGTGCGCAGGGCCTCTTCCAGGCGTTCTTCCAGTTGATCCTCTTGGTCCGGAAACAGTGCGTGTGGAATGCGCAGGCAATCGAGCAGCGCGGGAGTTATTTCGCCCATCAGACGGTGTTGCGGCTCGTCCGGACGTCCCGGTTCGCCGCGCCAGGTGACGATCATCAACAACGGTATGCGAAATACCGCGTGCAAAGAAGTCAGCGGATTGACGGCGTTGCCTAAGCCCGAGTTTTGAAACATGACCACCGGCTTTCGTCCGGCCAGCCACGCCCCGGCGGCAATAGCGACCGCTTCTCCCTCGTTACTGGCGGCTATATATTCGGCGCGCGGATCTTCTATCACGCGGTTGATCAGCGGCTTCAACAACGAACAAGGAACGCCTATGAACGGCCCAAGGCCTTGGCCGGTCATCAGCTCGACGCATTTAGATGCTCGCAGCATGGGCTTGAATCGCTCATTCGGTTAATTGATGAGCCAGCTTGTAATCGGCAAAGGAATGTATCTCCATCCAGCCGGAAGTAACTTCGATGCAGCCCACCGGAACGCCGCGGTCGATCAGCTCCTGTAACACGTCGGTTAGCGACGCCATCCGCGCCGAAACAGCTTCATGAAAAGGACTGTTTTGCCTTTCGGCCAGGGCCTCCTGATAAACCTGCCGCAGTAAAGCGAAACCCTGCTTTGAGAAAAAAGCCAGACCGGTGTATTCGGCTTGAGCGTGGGCCGGTTCGATATTTTGCCCAATGCGCAGGACGCGGTTTTGGGGGTTTGCCGCCAGAACTCTGGGCGTGGAGCGCGGGCTGGCCAGAGTCACCAGCGTCGGGCGCCGCCGCCGGGCGTAGGTTTCGGGCCGATAGCTCGTGTCCACCAGCAAGTTGATATCTCCATTGCTTGAGAGCAGTTTCTCCACCGTCGCCTGGTCAAAAAGAATGTCTGAATAGGCTATTATTGTCGCGGCGTCGGAATCCTGCGCTCCGCATATGATCGAGTGCATGTCGCCCGTTGTCGGCCATTCTTCGTTGGCGGCCAGCTGGATGCCCTCAAGCCGTATCTTCTCCCGCTTATAGCCGGCTACGACGGTTATTTCTCCGATCCCACAGGCGCGAAGCGCTTCAACCTGGCGCTGGAGCAGCGGTTTTCCGTTTATATCCAGCATGGCGATGGGGATTTCGGCCGTCAGGTTCCTTATTGAATGCTCGTGCATGTGGTCGCCGGCGGCCGGGATTATGGCGCGGATCCGTCCGGCGCCGCCGGACATGAAACTCTCCTCGCAGCTTTTTAGCTGAGGAAATCCCTGAAGCTCGAAAACAAGGCTTAGCGGGGCGATTGTTTCTTCCACCGGAGCGCTGCTTCCGGCCTTGAGGATTTCGGCGTAGGTCCGTTCCATGGCCCGTATGGCGGCGCGCAGCCCCTGATTGGCGTAAATAACCATCTTTATGCCGAGTTGCTCGAGTTGTTGGACGGTCACCCGGTAGAAGGTTGTCGGCACGACCACCAGCGGCGCCCGCGCCCGCCAGGCTCGTGCAAAGCGAATTATGGCTTCCGGCTCCGGATTTTTGTCGTGAATCAGAATTGCATCGGCACCGGCTTCGACATACTGGTCCGCCCGGCGCAGGGCCTCCTCGACGCCCAGTCCGGCGATCAGCGCTTCCACCCGAGCAATCAGCATGAACTCCGGATCACTCTGAGCGCTTTTGGCGGCCATGATTTTGCCGACGAATTCGGCTATCGGCACCAGCTCCTGGCGGCCGCCCACCAAGCTGTTTACCTTAGGAAAAAGCTTGTCCTCCATGCAAATGGCCGCTACGCCGGCCGCTTCGAACTTCTGAACCGTGCGGATGACGTTGGCGGCGTTACCGAAGCCCGTGTCGACGTCGGCGACGACCGGTATGCGGACGGCCGAGACCATCGATTGCGCCGCCTCCAGAAACTCGGTCATGGTCAGCAATCCGGCGTCCGGAACGGCATGAGAGGCGGAGATCTCGAAACTACTGGACCAGATGCCGTCAAATCCGGAGCGTTCCCCGATCCGGGCGCCGAGCGCGTTGTGCGCGCCGATAAGGCGTATTATTCCCGGGCGCTTGAACATCTGGCGGAGTTGGCCGGCCCGGCTAGCCATTGTTTTTCCCGGAGCAAAGCAATGCAAAAACGTTAAAACGGAATTCCGAGTTCACATACCCTTCGATGTGCTGATCTTCGGCCCACGCGCGGGCGGCGCCTTCTTCGGCGAGAACCTCCATAAACCAGTGGCGGCCGAAGTAAAGATGTTCAAGTCCGCCATAGGTGCTCTCATAGGTCTGCTCGCCTAGCAGACGGCGGCGAAACGCAATGGCCTGCTCGCGCCGGGCCAGATCAGGAACATCCAGAATCATTACGGCCCGCCGCGCCTTGCGAAACATCCGTTCAACGACCCGGCGGGCGTAGTCCAGAGAAGGAAAGTAATGAAAGACCGAATAAGAAACAACGAAATCATAAGGCTCGCCGGTTTCAAGCTCAGCCGCGTCGGCCTGTATCCAGTCGCCCTCGGGCATTACCTCCCGCGCCAGGCGCAGCAGCGTCCCTGAAGCGTCCAGCCCTCCGACTTTGCAGCCCGCCCGGTATAGCTCGAAAAGGTAGGCGCCGGCGCCGCAGCCTACCTCAAAAACACTCATTCCCGGCTCAAGGCCCACGGCTCGGGACGTGGCCTGCACGTGCCGGCGCCAGGCATCTTCACTGACCCGGGAAAAAGCGGTGTCAAAGCCGTCCGCCGCCAGCAACCGCGCCAGCGTGGAGCCCTGCGATGAATCCAGCGTGCGGTTTTCCCAGATATCTTTCCAGCCGGCAGCCATTAATCCTCCCTACCAATGCATTGTTACGTCAAATCTACAGGCCAGCGGTCGGCCCCGCTCCAGCGGCGGCGGCTCACTATGCTCCAATCGTCTCTGAGGGGGTCATAGGCGCGATCGGGCTTCCTCCAGTTCCCATAAATTTTTGACAGGTAATTTTCGTGGTCAGCCGGCTTCAGCCAGCTACGGCCGATAAAGTCGAACGGCTCCAGCTCAAAGCAGGGGACTTCGCTGACCAGCTCCATCAAACTTCCGTCTTCGCCAGGACCGTAATTCCACGAGCGCACCAAAGACCCCACCTGCATGTGCTCGGCAAAATCAAAATTGGCCCAGTCCTTTTCCAACACGTACACCGCCGGATCACCGTCATTATTGCAGAAGCACTTACGCGGGGTGAAGCCTGCGGCCATCAGGCGCGGCAAAGCGGCCAGGAACCGGGAGCGGTCGTGCCGGAAAAAACCGAAATCGCCGTCTTGAAAATCATGCCCAAGGATGCGGCCTTCCCGGGCCCAGCCGAGCAGCAGCCCGCCGATTATCCAATAACGGCTCGCCAGCGGAGTCTCAAGCAGAACATCGTATAGCAGGCGCAGGTTCTCTTCGAGCTTATTGCGGTGTTGGTGCAGCACTTCGGGGGAAATCACGAGGCTGACCTGGACCGCCGCCAGCGTGTGCTCCGGAACTAGCGGCCGCCCACGGGAGACATCCTGAAGAAAAAAAACGGTGCGGTCAACGATCCACGGTGCCGCTTTTGAGTGCTGCCCTGCTCCGGTGCGGCTGAAAAGCGTTCCGGCCGGCGATCCGAGGCGTACTTCGACCTGCTCGACTCCCTGGGCGCGCCAGTAGATATTGGCGGATCCAGTCGGGGTGCCGTAGCCGCTTGCGGCAATATCGTCGATGATTATAGGGTTCGGCACAGCCCAAATCGATCCTTTTCTTCGCTGCCACAAGGTTTTCTCCTGCCCCTACCGACGATAAATCAGTGTACACCGGCTTTGTGCGAGCGGATTTGCCACCTTTTTGAATGCCGGCAGAAACATAAAAAATCGGCCCGCCTCAGGCCGAGGCGGGCCGTTGAGGGAAGGAGTCACTGCAAAACCTGACTAGCGAGTGCGCCCCCGCGGCGTAACGCGTCCGCTGCCGCCTTCACGCGAACCTCGCCGGTTGTCGCTGCCGCCGGTTTCGCCGCGAGGTGGCGGAGGAGCTTCGGCACGCGGCGCCGGCTGGCGTTCGCGCACTATGGGCGGGCTGATGCGCAATGGTTCGGCTCGCCGTTCCGGTGCGGCCTGGGGCGCGGGACGCGGAGAGTCAGACGCAGCCGGCCTTTCCGGGCGCCAGGCAGGCGTTGAGCGGGGTTCGCTACGCGGAGTTGCGGACGGTGTTTGAGGCGCCGATTCAAACCGCCGCCAGCCGCCGTTGTTTTCGCGCTCGCTGCTACGGGGAGCGGGGGTGATTCGCGGAACGGGGACAGTCTCGTTTCTCGGCTCCCGTGGAGCGGGCGCAACTTCTGGAGCCGGAGCTATTTCGGTCCTGGGCGCAGTCCTAGGTGTTTCAACAGCCGCCGGCGTAGCCGCGCCAAACCGCCGCCAGGTTCCGGCATCCCGGTTTTCGTTGTTCGGCGCCGGGCGGACAGGCTCTTCAGCACGCCGCCAGCCGCCAGTACCGGCTGCGCCGGGAATCACCGAGGGAGCATTTCCCTGCTCGGGCGCCGCCGCTTCGGTACGGCTGGAAGGAACTGCACCCGCCCGGACCGCCGGAGCGGCAGTGGCCGGCCGGTTCTCAGGAGCTTCTCCAAAGCTACGGCGCGCGATTTGCTCCATGCCGCGCCTTTGTTCTTCAAACGGAATTTTTTCGACGGCGGCAGGGGTGCGGCGGCTGAAAAAGTTCCTCTCTGCCGCACCGGTTTTCGCCGGAGCCGTAACCGGCTGGCGGTCGCTCAACCGTAGGCTCTCGCGCTGCGGCACAACCGGCAGCGGCCCGCGTACAAGCCGCACTTGCTCGATCTGCTCGCGCGTAACCCTGATGTGGTTCTCAGCGCCGCGGCTGAAACCGGCGGCATCGGCGGCAATTATGCCTCCTGCCACCCGCGCATTCCGGTAGGTGTTATAGATGTTGATGTTGTTGACGATTGTGACGCTGTTATCAATGTAGGTTGCGTTTCTGTAGGCTCGGTAGTAACCGGGCCCGTACCACGGATAATACGGCTCGTAAGGCGCCAGCGGCACCCAGCCGATTCGCCCGAAGCCGAACCCAACGTGCACATTGCCAAAGCCGATGAAGGCCACCAGCGCCGGGCTCCAGTAATGGCGCACGTGTACGCCGCCGGGCCACCAGCACCAGCGGTTCCCGTGATAGAACCAGCGGCCGTAATGATAAGGCGCCCAGCCCCAGGGATCGTAGCTCACCCACGTCCAGCCGTACCAGTCCACCCAAGTCCAGCGCCCGTAATAATAAGGCGCCCAGCCAACGGCCACGTGCGGCGACCAGACCCAACCGTAAGGCGCTACATAGATCCAGACGCCGTAGTAATCCAGATCCTCCAAACCATAAATGCTACGGTGGGCATAGCGATAGCCCCTTGCGCGCTCAAAGTAACGGTCCCGCTCTTCGTTCCACCGATCCCAGCCATCGCGCGCGGCGGCTTCAACAATGCGATATTCGGGGTCCGCCGCCGGACCGCGAGCCACCAAAGTGCGGCCGCTCCTTAACCGCTCTGAACCGCGCGGCGTGTAAATTTCAGCCTCGCCGGAGCGAACCGTAATTTCCGATTCGCCGCTGTCGCGTACTTCGATCCGGTAAGCGCCCTTACGCGCGGGGCGAACCGAAACGCTCGGAGTGCTGATTTCCACATCGGCTTCCGAATCCCTAAGAATCCGGAACGTCACCGTGCCGCGCTCAAGCTGAATCAGGTACCGTTCGTTTTCAAGCTCCGCCAAGCGGATTTCGGTATTTGGCGCAAGCCGTACCAGATTGGCCCAGTCGAACTGAACCTCGGCTCTAGAGTTAACGCCGGTCAGCACTGCGTCTTCAACCACCAGGGGAGCGTTCACCCGCGCGGCAATCCAGTCGCCCGAATCGCCGCGCCGAATGGAAACGTCGCCGTTGATCAGGCTCAGGCGCGCTACGCCGCGGCCTGGTTCTTCGGCCGGAGCAGGCCATGCCGCCGCCAGCATCAGGCCGACCATCAAGATTCCGCATGCCGTCTTTTTCATGGCAGCCTCCCGAATCCGCCCTTTTCCGTGCACGCGGCAGGCCGAAATGTAAATCAATGATAAAGAAGAGGATATTTAGCGAAGCGCCAACCCGCCGGTGGCTGAAATCCACCAATCTGGCCGCAATCAACCAGCCTGAATCTAGCGGCCCCGGATTGCCTCCTCAGTCGGCACGTCCCTCACCAACTTCCCGTCAAAAGCCAACCGGTAATCGTAGTGAGCGATTTCTTCAGGCGTAGGTTTTGGGTCCATCGACGCCAACCGGTGAACCACAATGCCGGGTTCACGGTACACCAGATGGATGATAAAAAGACTGGCCCAGTTGAATTCGCCGAAAGGATCTTCGACCACGAGCACCATGGCCGTCTTGTCGATTTGGGGGTGAAGCGCCGATAACTGACGCATGAAACTTCCAATAGGCTCGTACTCGTGCATTCGCATCGACTCGTATGAATAAATCAGGCTGGTCGGGGTCACCAATAAAGCGGCTGCCACGACAAAGAATAATAGAGCTGCGGAGGACTTTACCCCGAACAGTTCGGGCAGCCGTTTATCCAGCGCGCAAGCCAGCCTCCTCCGCATGGTCTCAAGCAGTACGGCGCCGTAGGTCGCTATGCCGGCCAAAGGTATGTAGACCGCATTCAATCCACGCCAGGGAATAAAAGCCACCGGCAGTATTCCCACCATCCACAACAGTGAGGAAAACAGAAGGGCGCGGCTGCGCAAAATTGCAGCTACGGCCAGCATGCCCACCAGCAAAACAACTGTGATCGCCGGCGCAAGCGCAGTGTCCGGGCGGTTGAGCAACTCGGCGAAGTAATGCCCAGCCTGCTTGACGTACTCACCGGCCGTGTAAACAGCATGGTAGTCGCCGGAGTAGGCAATACCATCCTTAGATAGCACACGACCGAAAGCATAGCTGGCTGCACCGGCGCCCGTAACCAGCGGTAAAACCGAGGCGCGGAGCAAATCCCTCGCTGATCGCATAAGATCTGCGCCGTGATAGATTAACTCATAAAGCGCCAGCAACAGGGGTAGCGTTACGGCCATTTCCTTCGAATCCAGCGCCAGAATGAAAAGCAGGTAAATTCCTGCGCCTTCGATCGTTGTAGGAAACCGGCCGGAAGCGCGTATGCGGGCATAAGCCAGCAAAGCGGCGAAGAAAAAAAGAAAGCAGAAAATGTCAAACAAAGTGCCGGAACTGCAGTAAAGCGTCGAAAACGCCGGGTGATAACACATGAGCAGCGCCGCTAGCGCTCCGGCTTCCCTGCTCCCACTCAGCCGCCGGCCTAGTGCATATGCCAGCCACAGGTTCAAGCACAAGATGAGATAGCGGAATGCGTTCAGCCCAACAAGGTTCAGGCCAAAAACATCCAGGTAAAGCTTGTAAGTGAGGATCACCAGCGGGCGGTAAGCCGGCGTAGGGCGCCAGAATAATAAGCAATCGGCCACAAGCTCGGAGTAGGAATGTTCCAGGCCGCGGTGCATGTTCATGAGGTCGTCATGCGTGAAACCGGCCGCCAACCCGAACCAAGCGTGATGCATGAAGATGTACAGAATAACCAGAGAACCGACAAAATACGGGATTCTTCTCACGGCAAGAGTACTGATTATAGCTAGGCGGTCTTGATTGCGGCTATGATGGACTGCAATGCGGCTGAGTTTACCTGAGTTTTCACGGCGCTGGGCAGCAGGCCTGACGCCAGCATTGGCGCTGTTTTTCATATGCGCCGGCTTTTTCTGGAAAATTGTCCTCACCGATCAGTACACCTGGCTCGAAAGCCCCGATCTCTCCTACCAGGTGCTGCCCTGGCTCCAGATGCAGGCGGGCGAATGGGCCCGCGGCCGCATGCCGCTGTGGGATCCGTATTTATGGGGGGGCCAGTCGCTGATCGGGCAGGCTCAGCCGGGCGTGGCGTATCCGCTGAACTGGCTGCTGTTTCTAATGCCTCTAAAAAACGGCTGGTTACGGCAAAGCTACCTGCACTGGTACTTCGTGGTGATTCATTTCATGGCCGCCGGCTTCGCCTATCTTTTATGCCGGGACCTGAAGCGCTCCCGCATGGCGTCGCTCGTGGCAGGCTGCGCCTTCGCCCTGGGCGGCTGGGTGGGCTTCACCGATTGGCCACAGATGCTCAACAGCGCCGTTTGGACACCGCTGGTGCTCATGTTTTTGCTGCGCAGTCTGCGGGGCGAACGTCCCTGGTCAAGCGCAGCACTCTCGGGCGCTTGTTTCGGCATGGCATGGCTTGGCGGACATCACCAGATCCCGATCTTTTTAATGCTGGCCTGCGGCGGAATCTGGCTCTACCAGATCTTCCGGCGCGGCCGGCCTGACTGGCGGGCGGCCGGCTTGGCGGCGCTCTTTCTGGCGTTCATGCTCCTGGTGGGCGCGGTTCAAATCTGGCCGGCCTACGAATACGGGAAACTTTCTAAGCGCTGGGTCAATGCCGAAGAACCCAAAGGCTGGAATGAGCCGGTGCCCTACTCGGTGCACAGCCAGTATTCGTTGATTCCGACTTCGCTGCTGGCAATTCTTTTCCCCGGCCACAACCGCAACGGCGATCCTTTCATCGGCATAGCGGCGCTGACGCTGGCGCTGCTGGGCATGGCACTGGCTTGGAGAGAATTCGTGGTAAAAGTTGCCGTAGGGTTGGCAGCCGGAGGGCTGCTGTTTTCGCTTGGGCGCAACAATGTGCTGCACGGCCTGCTTTACGCGCTCGTTCCGATGGTAGAGAAGGCCAGAACTCCATCTTTTGCAGTTTTCATCTATCACTTCGGAATTATCATTCTAATTGCTTATGGAATAGACTATTTATCATCTTCCAGAGAATCCCGCTGGGCGCGGCTGGCGCCACGCTTGCTGCTGGGCGTAGCGGCAGCCATGTTCCTGATTCTGGCCATTTTGGTGACGGCGCAAAAGGCCCCTGGAGAAGACCGTTTTGCGGTGGTTGCGCTGGTGGCTGTGCTGCTTGCCGGAGTGCTCTACGGCTGGCGCTCAGGATCGCTGGGAAATCGTGTGGCAGCAGTATTCGTCCTGGGTTTGATGTTGATCGAGTTTGGCAATGTCTCCGGTTACCATTGGCCCAACCGTGAAGAAAAAAATCGCAACGTCTACCTTCCGAAAATGGCGCAACATTCTGATATTGCCCTGTTTCTTAGAGGACTACCCTGGCCGGTCAGGATGGAGGTGTCGGATAAGGAGATTCCCTACAACTTCGGCGACTGGTATGGAATAGACCAGTTTGGGGGGTTCGTTGCGAGCCTTCCTGTAAACCTTCTACGCCTGCCCTGGCATACGGAACTTTCCAAGCAGATGTTCGGCGTCAACTATACGGTGAAGCGTGAAAATGCCGCCCCTGATCAGGAGCTTGTGTTTGAAAGCTCGACTGGATTGAAAGTTTACTGGAACCGACGCGCGTTTCCACGCGTTTGGATGGTGCACCAGGCCGAGCAGTTGTCAGAGACCGACATTACCCCGATTATGGAGGGCATAAAACCTTTTGATTTAAGGAATTCAGTTTTTCTACTTGAAGCTCCGCCTGAACTTGAAAGCTGCCTTGGTGCCGAGCGCGTGCGCCTTGTGCGCCGCAACAGCGGGCGGGTGACGATCGAAGCCGAGCTAGGATGCCGAGGCATGGTGATTCTCGGCGACAGCTTCTTCCCCGGCTGGCGCGCCTGGGTGGACGGCAAGCCCGCCCGTATCTGGGAGGCAAACTCTGCCTTGCGCGGGGTGGTGGTTGAAGGCGGCAAGCATGTGATTGAAATGCGCTACTTGCCTTTGTCGGTCCTGGGGGGATTTGCACTAACTTTGTGCGGACTGATAGGCGTAGCTGCTCTGGCAATTGTTGAGCGGCGCCGGGAGAGAGCTGAAAGATGAGCCGCCGCCCAGAGCCCCGTTCCTTGCCCGAAGTGCATGCCAGCGTCCGAACCACGCAGCCTTCGCTGTGGCGCCGCATGTTCGCCTTTGCCGGGCCGGCCTACCTGGTGAGCGTAGGCTACATGGATCCCGGCAACTGGGCCACTGATCTGGAAGCCGGAGCGCGTTTCGGCTACAAGCTGTTATGGGTTCTGGTCATGTCCAACCTTATGGCCATATTGCTTCAGACCCTTAGCGCCAGGCTGGGGATTGTCCGCGGGCAGGACCTGGCGCAGGCCTGCCGTGAGGCATATCCGAGGCGTTTGAACCTTCTGCTTTGGTTCCTTTGCGAGATAGCGATTGCCGCCTGTGACCTGGCCGAAGTATTGGGGGCGGCCATTGCGCTGAACATACTGTTCCGAATCCCTCTGCTGGCAGGTGTTCTGATAACGGCCGCCGACACGCTGCTGCTTTTGTGGTTGTCGCGGTTCGGCATTAGGGTTCTGGAAGGTTTTGTGCTCTCTTTGCTGACAGTGATCGGCGGCTGTTTCTTCGTTGAAATACTACTAGCCAGGCCTGATGCCGGAGCTGTGCTAGGCGGACTCGTTCCGCGGTTGGACGATCAAAGTCTGTATATAGCCATCGGCATCCTTGGCGCCACGGTCATGCCGCACAATCTGTACTTGCACTCGGCGCTGGTTCAAACTCGACGGATAGGCGCAAGCGAGCAGGAAAAGCGCGCCGCCTGCCGCTTCAACCTCATCGATTCGGTCATAGCGTTAAACGGAGCCCTTCTGGTTAATGCGGCGATACTGATACTGGCGGCCTCCACCTTTTTCGAACACGGCATAGTGGTGACCGAAATCCAGCAGGCGCACATGCTGCTAGCGCCGCTGCTCGGCACCACACTGGCCAGTGTGCTTTTCGGCGTGGCGCTGTTATGTTCCGGACAGTCTTCCACCATGACCGGTACCATGGCGGGACAGATTGTCATGGAAGGCTTTTTGAGCTTCCGCATGCGCCCCTGGCTGCGACGTTTGATCACACGGGCGGCGGCGGTCATACCCGCAGCCATTACTATTTATTTGGCAGGCGAGCAGGTCACCTTCCGGCTGTTGATTCTGAGCCAGGTCATTCTCAGCTTGCAGCTTCCATTTGCCGTGATCCCGCTGATTCATTTCACGAGCGACCGCCAGCGCATGGGGGCTTTCGCCAATCCCGGCTGGGTACGAGCCATCGCCTGGACGGTTGCCGTAGGAATCGTCGGCCTCAACCTTCACCTGGCGGCTGATACGATTGCCGGCTGGCTCCGGGCGGCAGGACCCTACCGAGGGCTGGTTGCGGTGTTCATAATTCCAGCAGTACTGTTACTGCTGGGGTTATTGTTTTACGTCACTTTCGAACCATATCTGGGAGCATGGGTGCGCCGCCTGGCGCGGCGTCCTGCGCCAGCTCCCGAGGAGTTCGGCCTGGAGGCGGCCTCAACTGCTTATCGCAAGATATTGGTACCGCTTGATCACACGCCGATCGACCGGCTGGCTGTGGCGCATGCAGCCTCTCTGGCGCGGGCGCATTCGGCTAAGCTCTACCTGCTGCACGTGGAGGAAGACGTAACCAGCCAGATCTATGGAAACATTGCGGCTACGGCCGAGGTTGAGTCGGGATTGCGCTACCTGGAAGGCATTGTTGCTGCGTTGCGGGCTCAGTCGATTGACGTCGAGACAGTGGTGCGATACTCGAGCCGCCCCCGCCAGGAGATTGTACGGGTAGCGCGGGAGCTGGATCCCGACTTGGTGGTTATGGGCGCCCACGGCCACAAGGGAATTCAGGATATGGTATTCGGCACCACCATCGAAGGCGTCCGGCATGAGTTGGACGTACCGCTGATGATCGTCCGCGCCCCGTTCAAATAAGCGCCCCGGCGCTTCCCGTGGGCAGGCGACGCGAGGGCGGTAGGCTAAGCTGTCTGCCGGCGAAATTCGAACTCTGCTGCAACCCGCTGCGGCGCTACAAACCACAAGCAGCGATTCCGGGGCCCCAGGCAGAAGTCAAACCAACCGTTCCAGTATGGCTGTCAGCCGCTCCCGATCAAGCGGCGCGGCTCGCTGGGTTCGGGGATCAACCCATAACCAATTCAATTTGCCGGATTCCGGACAGCAGAAAAGTTGCTGTTCGGGCACCAGGGAAAGCTCCAGCATTTCCTGGTTGAAGGCGCGAATGGCCCCTTCGAGTATGTACGGTTTCGGAAACTTATCGGTTGAGCCGAGCGCACCGGTCGAATGAAATTCCAAATGCACGATGCGCCCGCTTATGTTTATCTGGAAAACGTTGGATGCGTCCTCGCGGAAATTTCCCGCCGCAAACTCAGCGGGAGAAAGTTCCACCAGCGGTTTGGAGAGCAGTGCGTTTAAGTCGGCGACCAGTCCGGCACAAAGTACGTGCAGCTCGGCGGCGGCGCGGCGGCGCTGGGCTGCCGTTTCCTCCATACGCCGTATTCGCTCAGCATCTTCTTTGACAACTTTTTCAATCTTACTGGCAAGCGCCGCCAAACGGCCGCTGGCGCTTGGTTTGCGGCCGAATTTCATACTCTATTCGTACCGCAGTGATTCGATCGGGTCCAGCCGGGAGGCGCGCAGGGCAGGAATCATGCCGGCCACCAGACCGACTACGAGCAAAACACTCAATGAAACCATTGCAGCGGCTGCCGACACATGCATTTCGATCCGGCCTTTGTCTGTTCCCTGGGCCACCAATGAGTCAAGCAGGGGCAGTGAGCCGACCGCGTAAGTGGCAACGGCGCCTCCCAAAATGCCCAACAGCCCGCCCAGCGCCACAATCATCAAACCTTCAAACAGAAACTGGCTAAGTATGACGCTGCGCGGGCTGCCTAGGGCCTTCATGACGCCGATTTCGCGCGTGCGGTCCATTACCGTAGCCAGCATGATGTTGGCCAGCCCGACGCCGCCGATGCCCAGCGTCAATGCCCCTACAAAGCCTAGCAAAAGCCGCAGCGCCACCGACATACCGTCGATTATGGACATGAACTGGCTGAAGGCAAGAATGAATACCGCCTGATCGTCGGTAGGAGCGAACCGGTGGATCGTTCCCAGCGTGGCCCGGACGTCGCGTATGGCCCGTTCACGCTCCAGCCCGGAAACCGGCGTCCATACAATAAAACTTGGATAAAGTATGTCGGCAAACAAAGCCATAGTGTCATAGGGAAGGAACAGACACTCGTTGTCCCGGCGATTATAATTGGCGATTTGCGCCTTCGCGTCCAGAACTCCTATAACCGTGAAACGTAGGCCAGCAATAGTGACTTCTTCGCCTACCGGTGGCAAACCCTTAAACAGCTCTCGCGCTACGGTTGATCCGAGCACGGCCACACGGTTGCGCTGCCGCACATCCTCTGGGCTGATCCAGCGGCCGTCAACGATAGTCATGTTGCGTATGTACTGGTATTCAGGCCAGACGGCGCGTATGCCGTATTGTTTTTCGACGGTTCCCCGAACCACGATGAGAGTACGCATTATCTCCGGCGAGATCAGGCGGATGGAAGGCACTGCCTCTCGCAACGTTTCAACGTCGCTGAGCTCTAGGCGGATGCGACGTCCGGAGCGCATGCCGCCAGCCTGCCGGCTGGTGCGCCCTTCGGCCATAATGATGAGGTCTTGGCCTACGGCTTGGAAGGCCGTGCGCAATGTGCGGTCGAAGCCGTCGCCGTAGGACATGAGCATCACATAGGAGGCCACACCCCAGGCCAGACTTATGATGGTGACCAGCGAACGGCGCCGGTAGAAAACCAGTGAGGCTGCCGCTTCTTTAATCACCTGCCGCCACAGCATCGCTACCTCTCCTCGCGCAGCGCTTCCACCGGAGTCAGCCGGCAGGCGCGCAACGCCGGAGGCAAAGCCGACGCCACCGCCACGCTCCCCAAAGCCGCCAGCGCAATTGCAGCCGTGCCGTAGCTGATGACCAAACCGGCGAACATAGTGGGCATCGGCAGCCGGTTGACGGCTGCCGCCAGCAGCGCCACCACCGCCATACCGGCAACGCCGCTAGCCATCGCCAGCAGCAGTCCTTCCAGCAGGAATTCAGCCAGTATACGGCGTCGCGTGGCCCCCAGGGCCATACGCAAGCCTATCTCGTTTGTGCGTTCGGCGACCGCCGTGAACATAGTGTTCATCACACCCACTCCACCCAAGCTGAGCGTGACCAGCGACAGTATTACCAGAAAAATCTCCGTGGCGTCGAAAGCCCGATCGAAAAGTTCCGCCGCTTCCACCATATCGTTCATGTACACAGCGGATTCGTCCTCCGGATCAAACTGATGCAACCGTCCCAGCACAGCTCGGACCTGGTGTTGCGCCGTGCGCCATTCCTTAATCGAGGCTGGCCGATAAAAGATCATGTTGACCCGGCCGGGACGCCAACCCGGATAGGTCGGAGGAAAGTCATGCAAGAGAGCCGAGCGAGGAACCAGAATCTTCTCGTTATCCCAACCGTCGTATGAGCTGTTCTGGTTCTTTTCATCCATCACCCCGATTACGGTATAAGGAAAACCGTTCAGGCTGATGGCTTTGCCGAGCACGTCATTTTCCCGTTCAAATAATTTCCGGCGCACGGTGTAGCCCAGCACGCACACCCGGCTGGCCGCGGCTTCGTCAGCGGCGCTTATGTTACGACCCTGTCCGGCCGGCAGGTTGCGAAGTTGAAGGTAGTAGGGCGTCACGCCTACCGTAAGGAAAACGCCCGAGTTGGTTTGACTTGCAGCCGTCACTTCCCTTTTGACTTCGCCCTCCGCCACCGCCACGGCCGGGCATTGTTCGCGTATGGCCTCGACGTCGCGCTGCTCAAGGAAAATACGTCGTCCGGCCCGCAGGCCTCCCGCCTGGCGTTCGGTCCGCCCGCCGTAGATCATCACTAGGTCTTCACCGAGTTGCCCCTGGTTTTTGCGCTGGCCCTGGCGAAATCCGTCGGAGAGCGCGCTCATCAGCACCAGTGAGCTGATGCCCCAGGCAATGCCGAACATGGTGAGGAAGCTGCGGAGTTTGTGCCGCCAGATGCCGGATAAGGTTTCACCGACCAGTGTGAAAAACCACCTCACGGAGCCCACGTCATTTATTTACGCAGCCGCCGGGAGTTTGTTCCGCTTAATAGCAAGTGCGCGGCTCGGCGGGCGGTCTTAGCCTTGCCTTATGCTGACAAGCCCTCACAAGCTGCTCGTAGGATTACCAAGCCAACCGAACGAGCAATTGTCCGCGGCGCGCGCCGTCCAGACCTCCGGCCGTGCGTATGGCGCCGAATCCGGAAGTTATGATTCCGTTTGAATCGCGATCCGCAGTCGCCAGAGCGTTGCTAGATTCAGGTGGGGGAATGATCATCCGGTTGAAGGCATTATAAAGCTCCAGCCGGAACTCCAGCTTAAAATTCTCACCGAACCGGACCGTTCGGCCGGCTGCCACGTTCTCTACAGGCACCCGTCGCCAGCGATAGTCATTGAAGTAAACGGATGAATAGCTGAATTCACCAGGCTGAGGATCGGACCAGGCGGCCGGGTTGAGAACCAGCGTGCGCTGCGGATCAAAGTCGCCGTTGATGTCAATCAGAAACAGCGGCTGCCCGTTTACACGATTGGCAAATGTGCCGCGGAAAAGCAGTTGCTCCAGGTTTGTGTTGGCCACCGGTGCGCGCAGCAATTTTCCGCTCTGGTAGCGCACGACGGCACTAAGAGTCCAACCGCCGGTGAGTGCTCGCAACCAAGAGGAATCCCCAAGCTTTTTGGTCTCATAACCGAAGGCGGCTGCCAGAACCAGCGGCCTGGATTGCGGAAAGAGCGTTTTTTGTTTGAGTCGATTAAATACGTCGTTGATTGCATCGGAACTCCCGTCGGGATCCTCGACGCCAAGCGTAAGTTCTTTTTGCCAAGTGAATGATGCAGTGGCAAAAAGCCCGTTCGAGGTTCGCCGGCTCAGACGCATTTGAAGCGCATCGTACCAGGTGTTGCCTAGCGGCGCCCAGAGCACGGGGATCTTTCCAAATTGAGGAAACGGCCGCAAGCTCTGCGCCACGGTAAGCGTCAGAGGAAAACCCGCATACGGCGGCCGGTCGAAACCACGTGCTGCCGCCAGCGGAGAATTCAGAGGCGACAGCAACAATTCACGGTCGGCAGCGCGGCGCACATCAAGGCCGAAGGAGGCCAGTCTTGCGGCGCTAAGTGCGTTCCAGTCCAGCAGCGAATTAGCCTGATTCCAAACGCTACGCCGGCCGATATAGGCAGCTTCAACGCGCAGAGTAGGAGTAATTTCGCGCTCAACTGCCGCCGACCACTGCACCATACGCGAGGGACGCCCGCCGTTCGGATCAACATAAAAAGGCGGAGAATCGATCCGTCCCGGCGAAGGCCGCAAGCCCGGATCGGCATTGACTGCGCTTAGCTTGGCCGGATCATAGGGGAGTCCCTGCGACAGTAGAGCGCCTGGTTCGCCAAAGGAAACCGGTGAGAATTCCAGAGTGTTCCAGCCTAAACCGACGCCCCCGCTGAGGTTGCCGTAAAAATTCGGAGCGCCGTAGATTACACCCCCGCCCGCCCGCAGTACGGTCCGGGCGGTTGCAGCCAGCGCCAGCCCGAAGCGGGGTCCAAAAGCATACTGATAGGTTCGAGTAAATGTGCAATTGCATCTGCCTTTGCCGAAACCTTCAAAAATCATCGCTCCGGGCAGTCCGCCGGCCGACGGATTGGGCAGCGAAGGATCGAAGCTCGACATTCGAAAGTGTGTTTCTTGAGGCGCCTGCATGGTGTCCCAGCGCAGGCCATACTCGAGCGTCAGGCGTGAATCCATCCGCCAAGTATCCTGCCAATAAGCCGCCAGCGACTTCCGGCTGAAACGCGGGTCTTTAATATTGGACACCTGCGCACTCTCCGCCATTCCCAGCAAGAAAGCGGCGTAAGGAAAGCCCACACTGCCGCCGGCAATGGAACTACTAGCCATGTAGGGAAGCGCCACCGGAGAGGAGGTGAAGCGCCACTGGCCAACGGCCTCCTGCAAGCGGCGTGAGGCCAGCACGTCGTTGCGCGCTTCAGCGCCGACTCGGTAAGTGTGACTGCCGCTTTGATAAATAATATTTGCCCCTGCAAAATGCTTGTCAGTGGCCTGGAGCAGCCCCGCGCCGCTTCCCAAAGCGACGCCCAATCCGCCGCTGGCGGCTGGGCCCGGATCGATGCTGATTTTAGGCATCCCGGACGTGTAACCGCCTTTCAATCCCAGCGCCTCTGCTGCTGGATAATCAACAATGCCGCCTATGGCGATGTCGTTCCATTTGACCCGGACATAACCAACCGTCAGGCTCGCCAGCATACCTTCAGTTATTGAGTACTCACCGGCCAAGCGGAAAGTGTGCGCCAGAATTCGACGATCGAAAGCACTGGAAAGGGGCGCCGGCAGGCCATTGTCTCCCATCCGCCTGGTCTCGCCATATTGTGACCAAGCGAAGAAGAACCGTCCGTCTGCATCCAGGATTTGATCGAATCGTACGCTTGGAATCCAACGATCTTCTTTACGTTTGTCCGTGAAGATGAAGTTGTCCACTAGCCGGTTTTCAAGGCCTGCGGAAGGTAGCGGGAGCATTTCTTGAATGCGTTGGGCCACCGGATCAAAACGCGACGGGGCTATACGGTTACCCGGAAACGGATCGCGGACAAGCCGTCCCTCGACTTGACGCGTGGTGAGCGGATCGTAGATCAGGTTCTCTAGCAAGGCACGGCCCAGCGCATCGGCCCCCAGGCTCCGGCCGGTAAGTGCCCGGCTGAAATCGCCGTTTCGATAACTCTCCGGGGGAACCGTGAGATAGGAAACGCCGTTTTCGCCTCTGGCCCGTTGGGAGTCCAGCCCTATATGGAAAAAGGACTGGTTGAGCGCACCCGAAAGGCCTGGCAAGCGAAACGGCCCTCCCAGGGTTGCCGCTAGGTTATGGTCACGGTCGCGCGGGTGCAAGCGCCGTCCAGCGCTATCCAAGGAAAGCGGGCGGCCCGCGTTGAGAGTCTCGTTGCGAAACAGAGCGTTAAATTGGCCGTGCAAGTGAGGAGCGCCGGACTGAGTCCGGAGCATGATAGTCCCGCCGCCGGCCGCTCCAAATTCTACATGTATGCGATTACTTTCAAGACGAAACTCGGAAATATCGGCCATGGCCGGCTGTTGCTCAAGCGTGAGAGCAGGCTCAACAGGATTTGTTACATCCAGGCCGTCGAGCATGACTCGGAAGGCGGACGGCGCCGATCCGTTGATGCGCAGCGCACCACGGCCCGTTTCATCCGGTGAGCCTGTGACTCCTGGCTCAAGTAGGACGAAGGCCAAAGGGTTTCGAACCGGCTTTAAAGACAAAGGCAAGGCAGCAGCCTGCTCAATGGTGAGCGTCCCTCCAGATGCATCGCGGCTGGATTGCATCGCTTCCGAGCCGAATGCCTCCGATGAGATCCCGGCTTCAAGCACCAAATCCGCCCGCAGAGTCTCGCCGGTCTTGATTTCAACTCCTTGCAGCACAAAGCGGGCATAGCCGGGTTTGGCGACCGTTAAATCGTAACGCCCTGCGGGCAGTGCGCCCAGGCGATACTCACCCGAGGACGAAGAAAATGAATAATGTGTGCTCTTTGTGGAAACGTTGAGCGCAAAAACTCGGGCTCCGGCGACTGGCCGTTGATTAGAGTCAACGACTTTTCCGCTCAGAACGCCGATGTTTTGCTGTCCGGAAACAAATGTAGCGGCCAGGATGACAAGCCACGCTAGCCGTCCAAACATAGCCGGTAGTTTTCTTGTTCTCAAAATCAGATTGTACCCGCAGTGCGGCATTCAAGGACGAAATTGAGCCGTGTTAGCGTTTTCTTGCTTCAACACCGCATCAGGCGGCGAGCCTGCCTATAGGATCCTCTGGGCTAGTAAGGCGGCTGCGGCGTGGGCGCCGGCCTCCGCCAGGGCGGAAAGCCGCAGACCGGGGGAAAAATCAACTCCTGGCGTCCGGCACAGGAACGCGCGCCCCTGCCAGGCGTACAAGTTAATCGCCAGCGCCACCAGATGCGAAGGAGCGAAAAAATGCGCCGGACCATAAGGGGCTTCCGAAGCCGGCGACAGAGGCTCAATCGCCGCTTCCGTCGCAGCGGCATCCGCATCGATAACATAAACCTCTCGGGCGGCGGCTACATCGTCGGCCATTTCCGGTGTGAGCTGGTGACAGCTCATCCGCCGCACCGCCGGCGACTCCGGCACTAGCTCCAGCACCCGGTGCGCGACGCCGTCATCTCCTCGTAAAAGATTTCCTACAGCAATCAGTAGAGTCATCCACGCAAGCTGCGCGCCAGGACTTCACCTTGGCGGTTGAGCACAACGACCTCGAGCGGCATCTCTCCCAGGGCGTGAGTCGAGCAGGACAGACATGGATCGTAGGCCCGTATGGCCGCCTCCACGCGGTTCAACATGCCCTCGGTGAGCCGCTGCGGATTGACGAAATGCATGGCTGCCTGTTCAACCGCGCGATTCATGGCAAGATTATTCTGGCCGGTAGCGATGATGAGGTTGGCGTGTTTCATCAAGCCGTCGTCGTCCACCTCATAATCGTGGAACAGGATGCCGCGCGGCGCCTCCGTGCAACCCACGCCCCGGTGATGGTTGAGCCCGGCCGAAGCTCGGACGTGCACATCGGTAATGCCGGGATCGGCCAGCAGCTCCTCGATGCGTTCGACGGCATGAAGCATTTCAACCAGCCGCGCCAGATGGTACAGGAACGACTGGCACACGGCCCCTGAGCCCCTTTGCTTGAACTCGCGCAGCTCTCGATCGGCCAGCGGCGTTCCTGCGCTTGAGGCGATGTTCAACCGGGCCAGAGGTCCCACCCGGTAAATTCCCCCCGGGTAACCCAACGGTTTGTAGTAAGGAAATTTCAAATAGCTTGACTCTTCGGCCGCCTCGCCGATGAAGGTCGCGTAGCGCTTCGGGTCAAGCTCGTCGGCGACGATGTTACCCTCGCCGTCCATTATTCGGATCTCGCCGTCGTAATACTCCAAAGTTCCGGTTTTTGAAACCAGTCCCATAAAAAGGGACGGAAACGCGCCCAAATGTTCGACCTCTTCAGGGAATGCGTCCAGTATGGATTTCATCCTTTCCAGAGCGATCCTGACGGATTCATGGGCTTCCGGCAGACCAATGGCGATTTCCGACTGCGCAGCCGCTGTCAGCGGCTCCAGCACCCCGCCCGGCGTGGCCCAGGCCGGATGAATGCGCTTTCCGCCCAGTAGTTCGATGATGCGCTGGCCAAATTTGCGCAGGCGTATGCCGCGGCGCGCAAAACCGGGATCATGCTCGAGCAGGCCGAAGATATTCCTTCGGGCCGGCTCGGAGTCAAAACCAAGCAGCAGGTCGGGAGCAGACAGGTGGAAAAAGCTCAGCGCGTGCGATTGCAGAATCTGAGCGTAGTTCATCAGCTTGCGCAAAAGCACCGCCGTCGGAGGAACTTCTACTCCCAACAGGGCATCGCAGGCTTTTGCGCTGGAAAGAATGTGGCTTACCGGGCAGATGCCGCAAATGCGCGCCATCAGAGCGGGCATTTCCGAGAAAGGCCGCCCCTCGCAAATCTTCTCAAAGCCGCGAAACTCGACCACATGAAACTGCGCAGAGGCCACACGAGCGGCATCATCGACATAGATGGAAATCTTGGCGTGGCCTTCAATACGGGTGACCGGCGAAATCAGTATGCGCTCTGCCATGACGTTTACCCGAACCTCTTGCCTTCCAATTGCGGCCGGCGGCCTTCCACCAGATCCGAGACCAGTTCGTAAATATCGGCAGCCGGCGGCGGACAGCCGGGGAGGAAATAGTCCACTTTTACGATTTCGTGAACGGGACAGGCGCGCTCGATCAGCTCGGGCACAACCCCGCTCTGGCAAGGCCTCCCGAGCAGGATGGCGGTGTTTTCTACATAACTGCGTTCCAGCACCGCTTCGACCGGGCAACAATTGCGCATGGCAGTCACATTGCCCGTCACCGCGCAATCGCCGAAGCTGACCAGAATGCGCGAACGCTCGCGCACCAACCGGATCAGCTCCAGATGCTCTTCATTGGCCACTGCGCCCTCAACCAGGGTGATGTCGGCGGGAGGAAAATCCTTGAAGTCGGTTAGAGGAGAAGCCGCCAGCTCCACCTTGGCTGCCAGTTCGATCAGATTCTCATCCAAATCCAAAAACGACATATGGCATCCGGAACAGCCGCCCAGCCATACCGTCGCCAGCTTGGGTTTTTGATTCATCGGACCCACTCCCCTTTCTGGCGCGCCGTAACGATGTATTTAAGGAAATCCCGGCTCTTGCGCATCTCGCGCATGGCCTTGCCTTTTTCGAAAAGCGCGCCGGTCGGGCAAACCTGCACGCACTTGCCACAATCAGTGCATGATTCAGATTTGCCCCAAGGCTCCTCCAGATCGGTAATTACGCGTGAATTAACGCCCCGCCCGGCGACGTCCCAGGTGTGCGCGCCTTCAACCTCGTCGCAGACCCGAACGCAGCGCGTGCAAAGAATGCAACGGTTGTGGTCCAGACCGAAGCGCTCGTGGCTGGTGTCAAGCTTGAGCGAAGGAAACCTGTAGCGCAGCCGCACGTGATCAATGCCCAGCTCGGCCGCCAAATCCTGAAGCTCGCAGTTGCCGTTCATTATGCAAACCGAGCAAACGTGGTTACGCTCGGCCAGCAGCAGCTCGACTATTAGCTTGCGGTGAGCACGCAGCCGGGGCGTATCCGTACGCACAACCATCCCTTCGGCTATGGGCGTCATGCAGGCGGCTTGCAGTTTCTTCTGCCCCTCGATCTCAACCAGACAAAGGCGGCAAGCACCGATGCTGGTTAGTCCGCCAATGTGGCACAGACGCGGTATGCGAATTCCGTTGTCCCAAGCTACGCTGAAAATCGTTTCACCGGCCATGCCGGTCACCATCTTGCCGTCAATTTCAAGTGTGCTGACGCTCACCGGTGACCTCCCTTCCGCCCGTTCATGCGGCAATGTCCAGCCGGACAAATGTGGTCGCGAACATGTGCTTCATACTCACTGCGGAAAAATCGCAATGTGCTCAAAACAGGATTGGGCGCCGCTTGTCCCAAACCGCACAAACTTGTCTCCCGCAATAGATGGGCCAGTTGCTCGAGCAGTTCCAAATCCTCCTCCTTTGCCTCGCCGCGTGTGATTCTCAGCAGAATGTCGTGCATCTGGACGGTGCCAGCACGGCAGGGAATGCATTTGCCGCAGGACTCATCCATGCAGAACTCCATGAAGAACCTGGCCACGTCGACCATACAGGAGGTATCGTCCATTACAATCAGGCCGCCCGAACCCATGAAGGAACCCACCTGCTGGAGCGACTCATAGTCGACCGGGGTGTCCAGGTGTTCGGCCGGAATGCAACCTCCCGAAGGACCGCCGGTTTGTGCAGCCTTGAAATTTGAGCCCTCGGGAACGCCTCCCCCTATATCGAAGAGAATTGTCCGCAGTGAGGTTCCCATCGGCACTTCAATCAGGCCTGTGTTGCGGATTCTGCCGGCCAGGGCAAACACTTTAGTCCCTTTGCTGGAGGCCGTACCGATCGAAGAGAACCACTTGGCTCCGTTCAGAATAATCGCCGGCACATTGGCGAAGGTTTCTACATTGTTAATCAGCGTGGGCTTACCCCACAGGCCGCGTTCAGGAGGATAAGGCGGCCGCTGGCGCGGCTGCCCACGCTTGCCTTCAACGGAAGCGATAAGCGCGGTCTCCTCCCCGCAAACAAAAGCGCCTGCACCCACGCGTATATCCACCCGAAACTGGAAAGAGGTTTCTAGAATCCTGTTTCCCAGCAGTTTCTCGCGCTCCGCCTGCTTGATAGCTGCCTGTAACCGCTCGATGGCCAGGGCGTATTCCCCGCGAACGTAAATGTAACCTTGTTGAGCGCCCACGGCGTAACCCGCCAGCGCCATGCCTTCCAGCACCCGGTGCGGATCGCCTTCCAGCACGCTGCGGTCCATAAAAGCGCCCGGATCGCCTTCGTCAGCGTTGCAGATGACATAGCGCGGGCTCACGGGTTGGCGTGCCACTAGTTCCCACTTGAGCCCGGTGGGGTACCCCGCCCCGCCTCGCCCGCGCAGGCCGCTGGCTTTGATTTCCGCAATTACATCTTGCGGCTTCATTTCGGTGAGCGCGCGCGCCAACGCCTGGTAACCGCCGGCTGCAATATAGTCGGCCAGCCGCTCCGGGTCAACGCGGCCGCTGTTGGCGAGCACGATTTTGTGCTGCTTGATGAAGAACGGCGCGCCTGTATCTATGCGGCAAGCATCCAGCGCGGTTTTCTCTTCAGGCGCTTTTCTCAGCAGAGCCGGAGCGGTCTTCTCATCCAGCCCGCCGAATAGCTCGCCTGTGCTACCCAGCTTGACCAGCGGACCGCGGCTGCATAGTCCCATGCAGCCGGTGCCACAGACCTCGACCTTGCCTTCCAGGCCTTGAGCCTTGACCTCATCGGTCAGAGCCTGCTTGACGCGTGCAGCGCCGGCCGAAAGGCAACTGGCTGCCGTACAACAATAGATGCGCTCTTCAAGCGCCTGCTGGCGCTGTTGCTCTTCCAGTTGAAGCTGATCCAGTTCTTCAGGCGTCATTTAACACCGATCCTTGCCAGTTCCGCATCCAGTTCTTCCGGTTTGACGCGGCCCATAATGTTTCCGTCGTAGATAACCGCCGGCGCCAGACCGCAGGAGCCGATGCAACGGGCGGTGGCCACACTCACCTTCCCGTCGGGGCTGGTTCCGCCCGCGCGGCAGTTGCAGCGTCGCTCCAGGTGCTCGACCAAACCCATGGCGCCTTTTACATAGCATGCTGTACCCGTACAAACGATGAAAGTGTGCTCACCCTTGGGCTGGAGCGAGAAAAAGTGATAAAAGGTCGCCACGCCCAGCACCCGGCTGGGGGGCAGGCGCAGCCGCCGAGAGACTGTTTTCAGAAGTTCAGGGGTAAGATAACCGTACAGCTCCTGGGCCGTATGCAATACTTCAATGAGCGCATCTCCGGAATAATTGTGCCGGCTCATGGCCCGCTCGAGCATTCTCTCCCGGTTATCACGTATTCCGGCGGCATCGGTAGGCTGAGATTGCTTTTTCAACATGAACTCTTTGGAACGCTTCGCCTATGCAGAAAGTTCTTACGAAGGCCCTTTAAATTCCAAGCTACGACAGAAAGGTACGACTTAGCAAATTAAGTTTGCTCATAATAATTGCTGGTGAAGCTACAAATCTTGTTCGTGGGCAGGCCGAAAGACGACCACGCTAATGCCCTGGCCGGCGAATACGTGAAGCGAGTGAACCGCTTTGTGCGCTGCGAAATGCTCGAAATCAAGCCCGACCGCAGCGAACCCTGGCCGCGCGGCACAAACACTGTGCGGGTTCTACTTGATCCGTCCGGGCGCCTGCTCGATTCGGCCGAGTTCGCAAGGATGGTTGAAAAGGCTGCAACAGAATCGCGCGATATTGTATTCGTTATCGGCGGCGCCGATGGGGCCCCCGAACAATGGCGTAAACAGGCCGACTTTCTGCTCAGCCTTTCACCTTTGACTTTGCCGCACGAGCTGGCACGCGTAGTGCTGGCCGAGCAATTATACCGGGCGGTTGCCACTTGGCGCGGTCACCCATATCCACGATGAGATCGCACGCTGATCTGTTGGGCAACGGCGGCGGCGCATGAGAGGGGACCGGGTAGGACCTGAGCCGGTTCACGCGCCACCCACTTAGCGCTGCGGCGTTGAGGCCTGGCGGCGGCGCAAACGATAGCCGTTTAGGTAGGCGGTTAAGTCTGCCATTTCCTGCGGGCTAATGCGAGGCCAGCCCTGGCGGCGCGAGTCGATGAGTTTAAGCATTCCGCCTGCATGAGTCCACACGGCCGCAATCATGGCAAATGAGTTCATTCGTCCCGCCATCGCCTCCCGCGGCGGAGCTCCGGAAGCCGGCCGGTCATGACAGGCAGCGCAGCGCTTGCTCTCGTAAAGCCGGCGGCCTTTGGCCGGGTCACCCCTTTCGAACTGAAACTGCGTCGCGATAAGGTAACCCATCAGGTGGCGCATTTCCTCATAGCTCATTGCTTGTTTGGCTTTCCCGGCCACCGGTGGATGGTTCCAAAGCGAGCTTGCCAGATCCTGCATGGTGAGCCGTGTAGGTCTCGCTTCAATTGAGCGCGAGCCGGCATGGCAGGCGCGGCAACCGGCAGACCTCAGGATTTCCCTTCCCTTTTCAGGCGAACCGGCGTCGATGGCCGCTCCGACCTCCGGTTGGCCCAGCACCGAACGAAAGTAGGCCAGTAGGTCGGCCATCTCCGCCGGCGCTAGCCGCGGGAAGGCGATCCGGGCTTCAGTCAGTGCAGCGCGCATTCGGTCGGCATGACTCCACATCTGCTGCGCCAGCAGAACTGGGTGGCCGGGGCCGGCCCATCGCGAAACCGGCGGAGCATCCGGCCGCAATGGCTCTATCAATCCATGACATTTGCTACAAAACTTGGTGCGGAATAAGCGCTCGCCTCGATGTGAGTTGCCGGGTTCCTCGAAACGCCGTGATACATACAAGTAAACAAACAGATCGGCCGCATTCTGTTCTGACATCTGGCTGAACCGATCCGGCTGCTGCCTCCATAATTCGCGTTTTGCGGGAACGCTGTTCCAGATAAGCGCAGCCAGAGTTGACGGGTTGAAGCCCCTTGTGACGGAGTTGCTCAGATCCCCGGCCAGCCGGCCGCCCTCGCTTCGAACACTGTGGCAACCTACGCACTCAAGTTTGCTAGCTGCCTGCTTGCCACGCTCGGCATCCCCCAGCGGCAGCTCAACCGATGCCCCCACCAGAACCAGCGCGCTCAGTTTTACTAATGTAAACAATGCCGCCCAGCGCATGCATGCATTTTAGGCGAACCTGAACAAAAAAACGGCAGCATCCCCGAGGCTGCCGTTTCAGCTATCTGCCCGTGGAAGGACCCTTATGGCCAGTTTAGCGGCGGGCCAACGTGCCAAGGATCTCGAAGCGCTCAACCGAAGCCGTTTTAGCCAGCTCTTGTTCCTCCCGGCTCATTGGGACCTCGAAGGTAGAACCGCCGGCTCCATCGCTCACTCGGGCAAGGAAATAGCGATCGCCGTATCGGTTAAACGTAATGCGGGCTTCGCCGGAGTTGCGCCCGACGTTCAAGTCGCGCCACGCGAGCACTATCACAGCTGCTCCAGCCTCATAGTTTCTTAACAGCAGTGCACGGCTGTTTAGCGTGCTTTCCAAAGCATATTCGCCGGCAGGCATGGTTTTGCCGCACACAGTAAACTCAAATGGAATGTCGGCGCTGAGCGTGTTGAACTGGGCCGGCAAGGGAGCAGCAAGCACAAAAAGCGCCAGCGCTGCCGAAAATGCAACCACAAATGTTGACTTCATTTTCCCCTCCTGTTTGCATCCCGCTTATAACTCGCGATGCGTCAAAAGCAAACCAGATTCGAACTAATCTGTTAATGAGATGTTTTTCCGTGGCCCAGGGGTTCATGATGTTTGCCGTCCGGTGCGCTCAATTTGCAGCATCGTTTTGGGGCGCGTTAATTTGAGATGATGCCCGGTAAGGGATTGTTGATTGTTTTCACCGGCAATGGGAAGGGCAAGACAACCGCGGCGCTGGGCGTCGCTTTGCGAGCAGTGGGCCACGGATTCAAAGTTCTTATGATTCAGTTCATCAAGGGCCCCTGGCCTTCAGGTGAGCTTGAAGCCGCAACCCGCTTGGGTGATTCATTCGAAATACGCCCAATGGGCGGGGGTTTTGTCAAAACCGCTCCCCGAGGACCTGATCCCAGTGATATTGCCCGAGCCCGACAAGCCTGGCAGGCGGCCGTGGAAGCCATACAGTCCGGCAAGTACGATATCCTGATCCTTGACGAGATCAATTATGCCGTAGATTATGGCTTAATACCCCTGGAGCAGATGCTTGAGGCGCTCCGAAACAGACCTGAAAAGTTGCATGTCATCTGTACGGGGCGAAACGCGGCTGCCGAGCTGATTGAAGCTGCCGACTTAGTAACCGAAATGAAGGAAATCAAGCATCCCTTTGCCAGCGGGCGTCGCGCCGAGAAAGGCATTGACTTTTAGATCGCAATGGCTTGGTTCACCCGACAAAAACCCACACCGCCGCCACCAGGCGAAGAACGCCGCGTAAAGACCGAAGGGCTATGGCTAAAGTGTGAAGGTTGCCGGCAGATTATCTGGCGCAAAGCGCTGGAGGAGAACCTTCTGGTATGCCCCAAGTGCGATTACCATTTCAAAATTGACGCACGCACACGCCTCACACAGTTGTTCGACGGTCCCTGGGAGGAATTCGACAGCGGATTGACCTCCACCGACCCGTTGGGCTTTGTCGACCAGCGCACCTACCGCGAGCGCCTGGAGGCAATGCAGAAGGCCACCTCGCTTCAGGACGCCGTAATTTCGGCCATCGGCGATTTGGCGGCCAGGCGTGTTCACATTTGTGCTCTGGAGCTCAAGTTCATCGGCGGCAGCATGGGGGCGGTGGTCGGGGAGAAAATCACGCGCGCCATCGAGCGCGCCATCGAGCGGCGGCTGCCTCTGATCATCGTGTCGGCCTCCGGCGGCGCGCGCATGCAGGAAGGCGCCGTGAGTCTGATGCAAATGGCGAAAGTATCGGCGGCTTTGATGCGCCTGGATGAAGAACGTCTGCCTTACATCAGTGTGCTGACCGACCCGACCACCGGCGGCGTTACGGCCAGCTTCGCCATGCTGGGCGACCTCAACATAGCCGAGCCCGGCGCGCTGATCGGCTTTGCCGGCCCCCGGGTGATAGAGCAGACCATTCGCCAGAAGCTGCCGGAAGGATTCCAGCGCAGCGAGTTTCTGCTCGAACATGGCTTTCTTGACGCCGTAGTGCGCCGTCCGGAGCTGAAAGCCTATCTCGCCGCCGCTCTGAATTTCTTCTGCGGTCCGGCCAAGTGATTCAACTGGTCTCAGCAACCAAACGCTTCGGCGAAAAGGTTCTTTTTGAAGACGTAACCTGGCAGATTAATCCTGGCGACCGGGTGGGACTGGTCGGCCCCAACGGCTCGGGTAAAACAACCCTGCTGCGCATACTGGCCGGACAGGAGTCCCTAGACCATGGCGTGCGCTCCGCGGCCAAGACCGCCGTCGCGGGCTACCTGCCGCAGCACGGGCTGGAACTGAAAGGCCGCACCGTTTTTGCCGAATGCCTCTCGGTGTTTGATCGCTTAAAGCAAGCCGAAGTTGAATTGGAGTTCCTGGCCCGGCGCATGTCACAACTTGACCCAGCCAGCGCGGAATACGCCGAGGTGGCGCATCGTTTTCACCGCCTTGAGTACGAGTTCCGCGCTCAGGACGGCTACGCGCTGGAGGCCCAAGTAGGAACAGTTCTCTGCGGTCTGGGCTTTCCCAAAGAAGACTGGTACAGGCCTGTTGCAGAGTTCTCCGGCGGCTGGCAAATGCGAGTGGCGCTGGCCAAACTGTTGCTTGAGAAGCCGGACCTTTTGTTGCTGGACGAGCCGACCAACCACCTTGACCTGGAGGCTCGCAACTGGCTGGAGGATTACCTGAACTCATATCCGCATGCATTCGTACTGGTTTCCCACGACCGCTATTTTTTGGATGTGACCGTGCGCCAGATCGCCGAAATCCGGAACCGCCGCTTGGATTTTTATACCGGCAACTTCACCGACTATCTCCGCCAAAAGCAGCAAAGGCGCGAGCAGCTTGAGGCGGCCTGGCGTAAGCAGCAAGAGCGGGTGGCGCAGCTTGAGACCTTCATCAGTCGCTTCCGCTACCAAGCTTCCAAAGCCCGGCAAGTACAAAGCCGGATTAAAGAACTGGAGCGAATGGAGCGTATAGAACGGCCGCCCGAAGAGCCCCGCGCCATACACTTCAGGTTTCCCCAGCCGCAGCCAAGCGGGCGCATCGTGGCGGAGCTTTGCCGAGCCTCAAAACACTATGGCTCAAGGCGCGTGCTGGAAGACGTCAGCCTCACCATTGAACGGGGTGACCGCGTGGCGCTGGTGGGACCGAATGGGGCCGGAAAGTCGACGCTTATTCGCCTGCTAGCCGGGCTGGAGCCGCCCAGCTCCGGCCAGGTGCGGCTGGGCCACAATGTCACGCCGGATTATTTTGCTCAAGACCAATACCGCGAGCTGGATCCCGGCGTACGTCTGCTGGAGGAAGTATCGGCCCTTGCGCCGCGCGCCACCGTAACCGAGCTAAGAAATCTGCTGGGCTGCTTCCTGTTCTCCGAAGATGATGTTTTCAAGACGGTTGGAGTGCTGTCCGGAGGCGAACGTAACCGTTTTGCGCTGGCGCGTATGCTTTTGCGTCCTTCCAACTTTCTCTTGCTGGACGAGCCCACCAACCACCTGGACCTTCGCGCCAAAGATGTGCTGCTTGAAGCGCTTCAGCAATATTCGGGCACGCTGGTTTTCGTCAGTCACGACCGCTACTTCATCGATCATCTTGCAACGAAGATTTTTGAGGTAGGCGGAGGAGGCGTCCGGGTCTATCCAGGCAATTATGAGGATTATATCTGGCGAAAGTCGGCTGAACAGCCACCTCCGCAGGAGACGCCTCAAATCGAAATAAACGCCCAACAGGCGCCACAGCGCCGCCCGGCTGCGCGCCCGCGGCGCCTGAATCCCATACGCCTGCAACAAATGAAGGAACTTTGCCGCCAGGTCGAGGACGAGATTTCGAAATTAGAGTCCGAAATTGCTTCGCTTGAGAGTGAGCTGGCCAATTTCTCAAGCGCCGAACAGACGATCCGCCTTAAAAGAGTTCTGGAGGAACGTCGCAATGAACTTGGGCGATTGCTAGGCGAGTGGGAATCGCTGAGCCTTGAAATAGAAGCAGCTGAATCCTCCTAGAGCCACGTGCGGCTATATTGAAGTAGACGGGGCGGATGACCGAAGATCTCCAACACCAGCTTACGCTGCTTCGCCGCAAGATACGGCAGATCGAGCAGAAGTGGCGCCAGCCGCAGCCGGCGCCCCCCGCCCAGACCCTCGCGGAGGAAGACTACGCCCCGCTGCATCATTTCATCGATGAATTCATGAGCGGCACGGTGGTGGAAACTTCCTTCGGCAAGCATTTTGAAACCGAGAAGCTCATTGCGCGCCACAAACGGCACGGCAGCATGGACATTTCCTTTCTTTCGGAGTTGCCGGACGACTTGCTAGGTCCGCTTTCCGAAGGCACCGCTCCGCCTTGTTCGCCTACACGCTGGGCGTTTCTGGACACCGAGACCACCGGGCTGGCCATGGGCAGCGGTACTTATGCCTTCCTGGTCGGAGTGGGTCGGATAACGCCGGAGGGGTTTCGGATACGGCAGTTCTTCATGCGAGATTTTGCCGAAGAATCCAGCCTGCTGGAAAGATTGGCTGAACACCTCGGCCAATTCGATGTCCTGGTGACTTACAACGGAAAAACCTACGACCAGCCCCTGCTGGAGACGCGCTACCGCATGCTGCGGCGGCGCCCGCCGTTTGAGCGGCTGGCCCACGTTGATCTGCTGGCCGGCGCTCGCCGGCTCTGGCGACTGCGCCTGGAGAGCTGCCGTTTGATCGACCTTGAAAACCAAATACTGGGCGTCGAACGGGAGGGTGACCTCCCGGGCGAGATGATCCCCTACGTTTATTTCGAATACCTGCGGCGCCGTCAGGCAGTGCGCCTGGTGCCTATCTTCCATCACAACGCCGTGGATATCCTCACTCTGGCTTGTCTGGCGGGAATCATACCTTTCGCTTTTCGCTCGCCACAGCAGGCCCTGCTTCATCACGGCGCCGACTGGCTCGGCCTCGCTCGCTGGCTGCTTAAAGCAGACCGGTACGAAGAGGCACTGGAGCTTATGCGAAGGGCGGTGGAACACGGCCTACCGGACAGCCTGCTGTTTCGTTCTCTCTGGGATATGGCCTCGCTTGAAAAACGGCTAGGACGCACGGAGGCGGCGCTTGCGGCTTTTGAAGAACTGGCCGACTCGCTGAATCCTTTCCAGACGGCAGCGCTGGTTGAACTGGCCAAGTACTACGAACATCGAAGGCGCGATTTTTCAAAGGCGCTCGAATACGCCGAACGGGCGCTAACTCTAGAGGATTCGCCCGACCTGCGGCACCGCGCCGCACGCTTGCGCCGCAGGATCAGCAAATTCACGACTGGCCGGCTCATCTGACAGTGACGTCGGTCACTGATAAATCTGGCCGGCAGGCGCAAACTAAAGCCAGCTAAATTATGGCTGAACAGTATATTTTCTTCGACGACGTCACCGCGCAATCGCAAGTTCCGGAAAACGGCATACTAAGCCGTGCTCTGCACAACGACGACCGATCCAAGCTGGTGCTCTTTTCGTTTGCGGCCGGGCAGGAACTCTCCGCGCACACAGCCCCTTATCCCGCCATCCTGACTTTTCTTAAAGGAAACGCCGCCCTCCGGCTGGCCGGCAACCTGCTTGAAGCTGGACCGGGCACAGTGGTTTATATGCCGGCCGGACTTGAGCACGGCATTCAGGCCAAGAGCGAATTGATCATGTTGCTCACTATGATCAAGCGGTAGTTGCAGCCATCCCGCGGCTTGCCGGCGGTCGGGATCGAATATAGATCACAATTCAGCCGGTCAGTCCCAGACGCGCCATCAGCGCCTCCGGCGAGGGCTCACGTCCCATAAATGCGCGGAATAATTCGGCGGGATCCTCGCTGTCGCCTCTGGAAAGAATTGTGCGGCGGAAAAGCATGCCCGTTTCCCGGTCGAAAACGCCATTCTGCTGGAACTTGGTAAATGCATCCGCATCCAGCACTTCCGCCCATTTGTAAGAGTAATAGCCTGCGGCATAGCCCACCGGGTCAGCAAACAAGTGGGTGAAAGAGGTCACCATGGCGTAATAAGGAGGCAGCTCTACGGGCGAATATTTCTCCAGGATGCTCCGGCTGACGGCGACGATGTCGCATTCGGGCGGAAGCAAGCCGCCGTGTAGCGCGAAGTCCAGCCGCCCGAAACCAAGTTGGCGCATCTGGGCGCTGGCACTGCGAAAGGTTCGCGCCCGTTTGATTTTCTGAAAGAGATCCTCCGGAATCGGCTCGCCCGTCTCATAGTGGCGCGCAAACAGATCCAGCGCCTCTCGCTCCCAGCACCAGTTCTCCATGATCTGGCTCGGCAGCTCTACAAAATCCCAGGCCACGTTGGTTCCGGCAAGGCTTCTGATTTCAACCCGGCTCAGACAATGGTGCAGCAGGTGACCAAACTCATGAAAAATCGTTTCCACCTCCCGGTGAGTTAGCAGGGAAGGGCGAGAGCCGACCGGTTCGGTAAGGTTGCCGCAGATTGCGCCAACATGAGGCTGCAAGCCTTCGGCTGTTTCGACGCCCGTAATGAGCGGATCCATCCAGGCGCCGCTGCGTTTGTTTTCCCGCGGATGCCAGTCGGCGTAGAACCTTCCCAGCAGCGTTCCATCCTCATCGCGAATTTCATAACACCGGACCTGCGCATCCCACACCGGAACGTTTTCAACCGGCATAATGCGCAAACCGAACAGACGGCGGGCGATCTCGAACATGCCCGCCACCACTGCCGCCAGAGGGAAGTAAGGACGCAGAGCTTCCTCATCGAAGTCATAACGCGAGCGGCGCAGCTTTTCTGCGACATACGCCACATCCCAAGGCTTTAGTTCCCCGCCCCCTAGCTGCCGGAAAAACAGCTCCAGCTCGGCATTTTCGCGCTCAAAATACGGCCTGGTTCGTGCTTCCAGGTCGCACAGAAAATCCATAGCCCTGTGGGTGTCTTTGGCCATGCGCTCGGCCAGCACATAATCGGAGAAATTCGGGTAGCCTACCAGTGCGGCCTTATGGTGGCGTAGATCAAGAATCTTCTTAAGAAGGTTGCGATTGTCATAGGGCGCTGCCGCCGCGCGGGTGGCTCCGGCGCGCCAGACTTCCTCGCGTATGCCGCGGTCGTCCAGATAGGTCATGACGGCGTGGTAGCTTGGTTCCTGAAGCGTGAACCGCCAACCGGCAACTCCCTTTTGCTGGGCGCTCTGGCGAGCCGCGTCAATAGCCGATTTGGGGAGCCCACTCAGACGGCGTTCATCGCGGATCACCAGTTCAAAGGCGTTGGTGGCATCTAGAACGTTCTCTGCAAACTTAGTGGTCAGCCGGCCGAGTTCGACTTCAATGGCCGCAAGGCTGGCTTTTCCGTCCGGACCCAACTCAGCGCCGTGACGTCGAAAGCTCTCCAGGGTTTTGTTGAGATAGCGGCGCCGCACGCCCGACAGACGACTAGCTTCTTCTGAGCCGGCATATTCCTTGATCCGGTTCCAGATTTTTTCGTCCAGCGGAATGCCGGCGTAGAAGTCCGTGGCAAGGGGCTGGATAGCATTGTAGGCGGCGCGCAGCTCGGCAGTGGTGGCTACGCCTTCCAGGTGCTTGACGACCGCCAAGGCTTCGTCCAGGCCGGCGGTGAGCTCATCCAGCGCTCGCAGCGTATTATCGAACTCCGGGGCGCGGGACGCTTCGCCCAGCTTGCGTTTTCTGGATTCCGATTCGGCAATCAGTCGGCGGATGGCGGGCTCAACATGCTCCGGCTTGATGCGGTCAAAAGGGATAGGAAACGAAAGACACAATAGCGGATTAGCCGCATTTTGCGAATCCATAGACTTCCAGCATACGCTGGCCGGGATTGGCGATCTCGGCGGGGCAGGTAGCGCTTAATCGAACGAATCCAATTTAAACGTTATTTCATTGATTTTAGAGGACATATCCTCGTTTACATAGCTTTGCGCCGCCTCCGGCAGGCGGGCTTGAATTTCCTCGAAGCTGCGGGGCGGTATGATTGGAACAACATCGAAGCCCATCCAGTCGGTGATAAAAACAGCGGTTGACACCAGATTCAAAAGGCTCGAGTCGCCCTTTATTGGAGCCTCATGATGGCGCTCGGCAACTTCGGCAATCTCTTGCGGAAAGGCCCAATTCTTGGCCAGCCATGCTCCTGCTTCGCAGTGGTCCACATCAAATAGTTCTCGTTCGGTTTCTAGCATATCGAAAGGATTCTCATTGACCACCGCCAGCAGGTTGGCGTATTCCTGAGGGTATTTGACCAGCAAGGCCAACCGCCCCACATCGTGCAGCAAACCCGCCGTATAGGCGCGGTCGCGGGAGTTGCGGTCGCTTTGCTTCCAAAACAGTGGGGCCAGGTCTTCGGCGACCAGCGCCGTAGCCAAGCTATGCCGCCAAACTCGCCGCAGCACATCAATGCGCATTGCTGAACGCAAGAAATTTTTCATCGATATGGTCATGGCGAAGCTGCGCAGTCGGTCAAAGCCCAAAAGCACGACCGCATGCTGTATGCTGCTAACTTGGCTGCGCAAGCCGAAAATCGGTGAATTGGCCACGCGCAGAAGCTCCGAGGTGAAGGCTGTATCGGCTCGAATCAGCGCAACGACTTCGCGCAGTTCCACATCTTCGTTTGAAAAAAGGCGCAGCAGCTTGGTGGCTATGGCCGGAAATGGCGGCAATTCTCGTAACGCCCAGAATCGTATGGCCGGCTCTGGCATGACTTCCGTTTGCATAGTATCTTTGGCCTCCTTCGGCGGTCTGCTCAACCGCCCGTATCTTTATCGTCATAAAAGGCATTCCGCATGAGGCGCGACGGCTCGTTTTTCATGGGCTTGCCCCGGCAACTGGCATGATAGGTTAAAATCAAATTTTGTTTCTTAGGCCGCCCAGACATGCACAATCACAGAATATTCTTTGTTTTCTTGGCTCTAATCGCATTTTCAAAAGCGTTGGCGGGACAAACCCAACCGGCTGCGCCCGCCCAGCCGGAAGCGGAACAACGGACCCGCCTTAACTTGCTCGGGCAAACAAATGTCCTGAACGGGGAGAGCCGCCGGAATGAAAACGTCCAGTTCAACCTGGTGGACAACAATTTGCTGAAGGAACTAAACAACCGGCTTGGGACTACCGCCACGATCATCACTGAATTCCGTCCGGAGCTGGGTTACTACGGGGCTGAATACGGCAACGCGCCCAAGGGCACGCTACACATCCTGCCGCAGTCAAAACCGGGAATTCATGGCCGGCTGTTTCTCACCCACCTGAATAGTGTCTTCAGCAGCCGTTCTTTTTTCCAGGTGGGCAACGTGAAACCCGCCCGGGAGAATCACTATGGTGCGGAGCTGGGCGCTTCAGTCGGCAAGACCTATTTCTCTTTCAACGGCGACCAGCAGAAGGTGCGCGGCATGGTTAATGGAAACGTTTTGGTCCCGCTTGCCAGCGAGCGCACGCCCCTAGCTACGGACCCGGCGCTGGCGGCCTACGTCAGTCGGATTCTGGCCTCCTTTCCGGCGGAGCTCCCCAACCGAACCGACATCAACCCGCGCATGTTGAACACCAACTCGCCGCAGCGTATAAACAGCGACACCGGCGCAGCGCGGCTTGAGCGTGACCTAAGCTTGCGTGATCGAATCCTGCTACGCCATCAGCTTGTCATTCAAAAAGTCGTTGCTTTTCAATTCATTAAAGGCATGAATCCGGACACCACCACCCGCTCCCACGCCAGCCGCCTCACCTGGATCCACCGGCAAAACGCCAACACAATCTTCAACGTTTCACTTGGATTCGACCGGATCGGATCATTGCTGGTACCCGAGAAGAATAACCTGGGCCCGCGCTTCACCGTGACCGGATTGACGGAATTCGGACCCGCTTTAGAGATACCGATTGACCGCGCAGAGAACATGTTCCGCCACGCATTCCACTTGCGTCTGAACCGGGGAAGGCACGCCTGGAGCGCAGGGTACGAGCTGCTGCGGCGGCACTTGAACGGTTATCAGAGCGACTCGCATTTAGGTTCGTTCAACATAAACAACGACCAAGGCCGTGACGCCATCACCAACCTGCGGCTGGGCCTACCTACAAAGATATTCGTTTCGGTCGGCGACACCCACCGCCGGTTTCGTAACTGGGATCAAACCTTCTATGTTGGGGATACCTGGCAAGCTACTAATTCACTTACTGTAAACATAGGCCTTCGTTATCAGCCGGTTATGGTTCCAAGTGAAGCAGGCGGATTAACCATTTTCCCTTACAAATCAGACTTGAATAACTTTGGCCCGACGGCAGGTTTGGCCCAACGCTTGCCTGGGCGATGGGGCCTAGTGCGCGCCTCCTATACGCTGGCCTATGACACCATCGCACAGGCTACCTACCAGCAGTTGCGCTTCAACCCGCCGTTGAATCTTAAGTTGGTTATTCACAATCCTAGCTTGCTTGATCCGGTCGGTACGTACCTCCGGCAGCCCCAGGAAAGCCAAAGGAAGTCGTTATACATAATTAATCCTCACCTGGTCGCCGCCTACTCAAGCCAGTACAACTTTAGCTGGCAGCCGGAGCTGGGCGGCCAATGGCGCCTGCAACTTGGATACGTCGGCAGCCGCACTCCAAAAATCATTCAGACATGGTATGTAAACCGTGCGCGAAACGTGCCGGGCATTCCCCTAACCACCGCCACCATTGACGAGCGCCGCCCGGATCCTAATCTCTCTGAAGTAAAGCACATCCTTAACAGTTCATTTGCCTGGTACGACGCAGCACGAATTACGTTGATTCTGCCTCGCTGGAGAGGTGTCAGTATTGATGCTTCCTACTGGTTCAGCAAGTCGATTGACTTGGGCGCAAACTATAGCGACACCGCTTCAGGGCGCTCTCAGTACCGCGCCCAGTGGGAGTTTGATTCCCATCATGATCTAAAGGGCTTAAGCGATTTCGATCAGCCCCATGCCATGTTGGCCCGCATTTCTTATGAAATTCCAAACGGGAAAAACGGACCTGCCGGCTTGAGGCTGCTGGCAGGAGGCTGGAATCTTTCGGCGGTGGTCTCACTGAAATCCGGGACTCCGTTCACGGTCGAATCAGGATCTGATGCCCCTGGTTATGGAAATGTCGACGGTGCACGGGGTGACCGCCCCAATATCCTCGATCCCTCAATACTGGGCCGCACGATCGGCTCGCCGGACACCAGCCGGCAACTGTTGCCTCGCTCGGCATTCGCCTTTATCAAGCCAGGCGAACTAGCCGGCAACCTTGGCCGTAATGTATTCAGAAAAGGCAAGATATCTAACATTAACGCAGCGGTGAGCAGGCGCATCGGCCTTAGCAACGGCCACGCTTTACAGCTCCGGGCTGAATCAATCAATCTCACCAATACACCGCAGTTCGCCGCGCCTGGGGAAAGCTTATCAAGTCCCGATTTCGGCACGATTACCAATACTCTCAACGAAGGGCGAGTTTTCCGCTTCACCCTCGGATTTGAATTCTGATAATCCGTTATCGAGTTTTGCTTCCAAATTAAGTATATTTAAAGTTGATCGGGTTATTTTACCCTCTTTCGGGGGTATAGGTACTCATACTTCCTCTCTTATATTAAGAAAACGAAATACGTATTGACATTTCAGTGGAACAGATTTATATTCCATCATGGAATGCCAAGGGGTAGAATTTGAGTCTTTCGACTCACCGGCTGAAGGCAGGGGTAGCCATAGGAAAGCGATCGATGACGGCTAAAGGGGTTGTAACTGGCCGGGTAGATCATTTCAATGGAAAAAGTACCTTCAGCCGAAGCTTGCCCTCTGGCTCTAATCTCAGAACTCTTAACCAAAGGAGCATCGAGATGCCTAGAATATTCCTAATCGGTGGGCTGTTGTTTTTGTGCAGCCTGACTGTGCTGGGTCAGACCTTCGGCACGATTACGGGTGTGGCTACGGATCCCACCGGCGCAGTCGTGCCCAACGCGAAAGTCACGGTGACCAACACTGCCACGAATGTTTCGCGAAACACCGTCACCAACAATGAAGGCATTTATGCTTTCCCTTCACTGGTTCCCGGACCATACGAGGTCCGCATCGAAGCAGCCGGTTTCCGAACGGCCACAACTAAGCTGGAGCTGCAAGTGCAGCAAACAGCGCGTGTGGATTTTAAGTTGGAAGTGGGATCAACGACGGAAACCATTGAGGTCAGCGCGGCCGCCGCTCTGCTGGCGACGGACAACGCCACCGTAGGCTCGGTCATCGAGGAGCGGCGTATCGTGGAACTGCCCTTGAACGGCCGCAACTATTTGCAGTTGGTGGCGCTTTCGCCGAACGTCTCCTACGGCTTCGGAACGCCCGGCCAAGCCGCCAGCCGACAGGGCGGAACGCGCACTGAGCAGAACATTTCCGTGGCCGGCATGCGCGGCGTATGGAACAACTACACGCTGGACGGCATCGCCAACACTGACGTGAATTTTAACCTCTACATAGTAATGCCGTCGGTTGACGCGCTTCAGGAATTCAAGGTTCAAAGCGGCATCTATCCGGCTGAATTTGGGCGGGCTGCCACTCAGATCAACGTGTCCACAAAGCCAGGCACCAATGAATACCACGGCACGGCTTATTGGTTCCACCGCAATAGCGCCCTGGATGCAGATCCATACTTCTTCTGGGATCCCGGTGCCATAAAGCCGCTGAAACCGCCGTTCCGCTGGAATCAGTACGGTTTTACCGCCAGCGGGCGCGTCATACGTGACCGCGTGTTCCTGATGGGCAACTATGAGGGCTTCAAGCAACGACGTTCCAGCACCGGCGTAGCTACGACGGCTCCTAAAGAGTTGCGTAACGGCGACTTTACGCTGGCGACTCACGTGGCCACCATAAAGGACCCGTTCAACAATTACGCTCCTTTCCCGAACAAGCAGATTCCAACCTCGCGGTTTGACAAAACCGCTTTGAAGCTTCTGGAATTCTATCCACTTCCCAACCGCGTTACCGACAAGATCGACCGGAACTACCAGAGAGATTATAAGGACACGGTTGACAAATATATGGCCACCATACGGGCGGACTTCAACGAAAGCAGCAGCTCGCAGTGGTTCGGCCGCGTCAGTTGGAACGACGAAACAACCATCAACCGGACTACCTTCGAGCTTCAAGGTACGACGCTGATTACGGATGCCAAGCAGTATGTCGTCTCCAATACGCGCACACTGTCACCGACCAAAGTGAACGAAGCCCGCTTCGGTTTATCGGATATTTACAATGAGCTTGGTAACGAGATGGGCGGCGTGCGCAACGTGGTGAAGGAGCTTGGACTGCCGATTCCCACCGACCCGCCGTCGCTGTGGGGTATACCTACCATCAGCATACAATCTCCCTATAGTGGCTTTGGCAGCTCGGTCAACGGACCGTTCATTATCGACGACAAGATCTACCAGGTGATCGACAACTTTTCCTGGATCATCGGCAAGCACTCGCTGCGCTTTGGCGGTGAGTACCGCTACGACATTTATGACCAGGTCGGTAACGAATTCCCGCGGGGTCGATTCAGCCATGACGCCCGTTTCAGCGGCGATGGTTTTGCCGATTTCATGTTAGGCGCGCTGTCCCGCGCCGAGGTGGCCCTGGCCTTGGCCCAAGCCAAGTTCCGCGCCAACAGTCTGGCAGCCTATATAGACGACACCTACCGCATAACGCCGAGGCTGACCGTGAACCTCGGCTTGCGCTGGGAGTTCTTCCAGCCCTACTACGACAAACTTCAAAAGAGCGTGAATTCCATCCAAAAGATCTTCTCGAACATCCCCAACGATCCCAACCCGGACGCGCATCCGCTGGCCGTACGCGCAGGCGATGGAGATTTCTATGAGGGCATACCTTTCCGTTACGAGACGGATCTTTCGATTCTCGGATTGGGCAAAGCCGTTCCTATTCGCTACGTGCGTAATTCCAAGCTTTACGGCAAGCGGTTGATTTACAACGACTGGAACAACTTTGCGCCGCGGTTCGGCGTCGCCTACACGCCCACCAATAATTGGTCGATTCGCACCGGTTTCGGTGTTTTCTACTCGGCCGAAAGCGGCAACTCCCGCTTCGACATGAACCGGGGTATGGGCGGGCGGCTCGACCGTGTTGCCAACAGCGCTCCAGAATACCCGAACACGAGCTGGTACAACTTCTTGGATCCGTCCCAGTTGCCGGTCAAGGTGCAGTCAGCTTATCTGTGGGGCGTGGTCCCGGAGGTGGCCACCACCTATTCGATGATGTACCTGCTTAATGTCCAGCGGACCTTGAGCCAGAACTCCTCAATAGAGATCGGCTACAACGGGGCCCTGCATCGCAAGGCGCAGGGGCTTCAGAACCGGAATGCGCCGATCCCCGGCACGACCAACATCCTGCTGCGGCGCCCGGCGCCGGAATACGGCTTCCAGCAGATCGTGGTGAGCGGCTACAGCGGCAACTATAACGGCCTCGGGTTAAGGTACACCTACCGGCGTCCGAGCGGCTTGTCGATAAACCTAAGCTACACCTGGTCGAAAGCGCTCGATTCTAGCAGCGCCATCCGCGGCACCTCGGCAGATATTACGCCGCAGGACAACCGCTGCCTGCGTTGCGAGTACGGGCCCTCGGCCTACAACACGCCTCACCGTCTCGTGGCCTCTCCGCTCGTACCACTGCCATTCGGCCGTGGACAGCGCTGGTTGAATCAGGGCGGGATTGTGGATCAGATTATAGGCGGCTGGCAGATTGGAACGATTCTTACCATACAGAGCGGCCGCCCGATCAACACCGCAGCCGGCTGGGATGCTCCGGGCACCGGCTCATTCGGCGACCCGCGGATCAACCTCACCGGCAAGCCCCCCTACTTGCCTTCAGAGAAGCGCACGACCAACATGTGGCTGGATGTCAGCGCGTTTGCCTATGTTCCGGGTGGGACTTTTGGCAACGCACAGCGTAACGTGCTGATCGGTCCGAGCCAGTTCATGTGGGACTTTTCGGCGCTCAAGAACTTCCGCATTATGGAGGGCCATCAGTTACAATTCCGCTTCGAGGCCTTCAATTTCCCGAACCATCCGGTTTGGGGTAACTACGGGGCCTCCTGGGGCCGGAATACCACTACGCCCGACGCGGGCTTCGGCCGCATCAGGAGCACGGCCTACAGCATGCGGCAGCTCCAGTTCGGCTTGAAGTACAATTTTTAATCCAAACAGTCTGTGCGGGCGCCTTGCGGCGCCCGCTTTTTTATTGCAAAAACAGCTTGACCATGTGGCATTCCATGATAAAGTTGCATGGAGGAGAAGCTCATATGTCTGCGCAATCAAGTTCCAGCCAAGCTACCAGGCGTAGTTTCCTGGGCGCTGCGGCGGCTTTCACCGCCGCTTCCTACAGCCGGATCCTGGGAGCCAATGACCGGGTCGGCATCGGCTTCATAGGTTTCGGCCTTATCGGCAAACAGCATGTAGCAGGTTTCAAAACCTATAAAGATGTGGACATCCTTGGACTGGCCGAGGTATACAAGCCGCGCCTAGCTGAGGGTCTAGCCTACATTGGCAACCCCAACTGCAAGGGCTATTCCGATTTCCGGAAGATGTATGAGGACAAGAATATCCATGGCGTGGTTATTGCGACGCCCGACCACTGGCACGCGCTGCTTTCCATCATGGCAAACGCCGCCGGCAAAGACACCTACGTCGAAAAGCCGCTGACGGTGGCCAACGATGAAGGCAAATGGATGATCCAGGCTCGCGACAAGTACAAGCGCGTAGTAGTGGTCGGCACGCAGCGCAATCACAATCCCAACCTAATGCAGGCCCGCAAAATCATCGAGAGCGGCGTGCTGGGAAAGATTCAACTGATCAGGCTGGCCGGCAGTGCCCGCAATATATACCCCGGTTTCGGCAAGACGCCTATTGAAAAACCGCCTGCGGACCTGGATTACGACATGTGGCTGGGGCCGGCGCCCATGCGTCCCTACCAGAACCACCGCGTCCTGTACCATTTCCGTTGGTTCTGGGACTATTCGGGCGGCCAGCTCACCAACCTCGGGGCGCACAGTATCTCGGCGCTTCTGGTAATGCTGGGACCAAACGTCAAGGGCCCGGTGAAAGCCGTCTCCTTCGGCGGTCGCTATGTACTTGAAGACGACGGCGAGACGCCCGACCGCCAGGAGGTTCTCTGGGAGTTTCCGGACTTTACTTTGACGACCGGCATCCGGGAGGCAAACGCCTTCCGCGACACCACCGGATCGGTGATCATGGGGACCAAGGGCAACCTTCTGATTGGCAGCAATGTAGTGGTCTCGGAGTTGAAGAACAACCCGTTCAACCTGGTGCCCCGTTTCCTCGGCCATCCGGTAGGCGGCGTGGTCTACGACGACACCAAGCCGACGCCTTGGATTGAAGGCGCTCCCACCAGCCCGCCGGCAGCCGGCGCACGCGGCGGCGCAGGCGCAGGGGCGGGACGTGGCGCCAGCCTGGCTCCGGAAGGATTCCCGGGCGAAGACACGCTCTATTTGAATCACCGGGATTTCATCGAGTGCATCCGGACTCGCAAGAAGCCGCTGTGCGACCTGGAACTCGGTCACCGCACGGCGATTATTTGCAACCTCGGCAATATGTCGCTCCGGCTGGGCGGCCGCGCCATACGGTGGGATCCGGACAAAGAGGTCGTCATCGGCGACAAGGAGGCCGCCGCCATGTGCACGCCGCAGTATCGTTCACCTTGGGACAAGGAGCTACGCAGTATCGTCAAGGTTTAAGGCCGGATATGGGTGCGCCGAAATCAAAAGCGGCGTTATTTCGCTTTTAAGAAGGCGCACCCCTGTTCAATGAGGATTGGGATCTGTTCCAAAATTTTGATCCCAAAGCCCTCGAGTGCTACCAGCTTACGGGGATGGTTAGTCAGCAAGCGGATGGTGTGCAGCCCAAGGTCTGAAAGGATCTGTGCGCCTATGCCGCTTTCATACTGGAGCAGGCGCTGGCCTTCCAGCCCGGCCGGCAGGGCTGGTTCACGCCTGTGGACGGCCTGCCGGTCGCCGGGGCGTGAACCCGTGTGGTACAGATAAACCAGAACTCCCGTCTCCTCGGCGGCCAGCAGCCGCAAGGTCGAACGCAGCGTGGGCCCGCAATCGCATAATTGTGAGCCGAAAACGTCTCCAAAGACGCACCGGGTTTGAACGCGCACCAGCACGCCCTCACGGCCGGCAGGATCGCCCTTAACCAGCGCCAGATGAAGATTTGCATCAATGGGCGTGCCATAGACGACCGAGCGAAACTCGCCGAATTCGGTTTGAAGGCGATCTTCCGACAGGCGGCGTACAAAACGCTCATGGCGCAACCGGTAGCGTATAAGTTCAGCCACCGAGATCATCTTCAATCCGTGACGGCGGCAGAATTCCTCCAGTTGCGGCACCCGCGCCATGGTTCCGTCGTCGTTCATGATTTCGCAGATGACACCGCCCGGGCGCAATCCGGCCAGCCGGGCCAAGTCAACTGCGGCTTCGGTCTGCCCTGCCCTTACCAGCACGCCGCCTTCGCGGGCGCGCAGCGGGAAGACGTGTCCGGGACGGGCCAGATCCGTAGGCTTGGCCTTAGGATCCATGGCCACCAGGATCGTGCGCGCCCGGTCAGCGGCGGAGATACCGGTGGTTACTCCCACGGTGGCGTCGATTGATTCGCAGAAAGCCGTGCCGAAGCGCGAGGTGTTCTTAGGCGTCATCAACGGCAGTTGTAGCTCATCGCAGCGCTCAGGCGGCAGGGCCAGGCAGATGAGACCCCGCCCGTAGGTGGCCATAAAGTTGATGATTTCCGGAGTGACCTTTTCGGCGGCTACGGTCAGGTCGCCTTCGTTTTCCCGGTCTTCATCGTCGACGACAACCAGCATGCGGCCTGCGCGGATTTCATCGAGGGCTTCCGGAATCGAGACAAAAGGCATGGCAAATATTCAGTGTAACGTTGTTTATGGTTTTGAGCGAAAGTAGCGCTTCCAGTGCACCTATTCGGGCTTCGGGCCGCCCCTCATTCATCATCTTAGATCCAGTTACCAGCTGTGGGCGGCTACCACGCGTGGTTCTCCCCAATCGCCGCCGGCAACCTCAGTTTCAAGGACGATTTCCAGGTTGCGGCGGTTCCAGCCGCGCGGCGCTTGGGTAGCGAACCTCTCCATGTACTTCGGGTTGGTGAGGAACTCGGTAGCGGCAGCCGTACCCCGCTCGCCCAGTCCCGCAATCACCACCATCATCTGGCCGGTGCGTGGCTCCGGCGCCCGGACAACAAGCGCGTAGTCGCGCTGCAATTCACCGAAAGGCGCATCCCAGTGCTTTTCAGGATATTGGCGGTCGCGTATCTGGCGGACTCTGTTTGCCGTGTCCAAGTGCAGGTAGTACCTGAGTGAGGCGACGCTTTCCCTGGCCAGCGGGTTGTTGAAAGCGCCAACCAGAATGAATGGTCTTTTCCGCAACCGGTCCAGGGTTACGTTCCTGGCCAGTTCGAATTCAAGCGTCTTGCCGTGGGCACTAAAATACGCCGCTAGTTTTGTGTTTACCTCGCTTACAACCAAAAACAACTTCGGATCGATTATCTCAGTGACCGGGGAATTTCCGGCCGGAGTCGCTTTGGGCACACCGATCAGAGTTTCGCCGACCATCAGCACCGGGGATGCGGTCATGACCGGCCGCCAAAACTGATCAAGTGCGCTCTGGCCGGGGCGCATGGCCAGACCAATTGCAATTACTACAGCCGCCAGCAGCAGTGCCGCTGCCCAAACGCGCCTCTCGTTCAACCACCTTTCGGACTTGGTTATTGGCTTTTCAGGAAACTTGAACTCAGGCACATACGTTCCGACAGGCAACAGAATCCTCAGCTCGCTGGCATGGCTTGGGCTTGTGTAGTATCTTTCCAGACGCTTGCGGACCTCTGAGGCGGCCATTCTCACCACAGGATCGGCTGCTGTGTCGTACTCCGGGCGGCGCTTGAAGACCTCAACGCCGATAGTGCGCTCTTTTAAATCCTCTGTGGCGCCCTCCAAAGTTTTTTCCACAACATACCGAAGCAATGCGGGGTAGCGCCGGCTGTGCTGAAACGCTTCGCTAGCCAGAATTCGCTCCAACTGTTGAAGCACCGCCTCTTTGTCGGGCGGAGGAGGATTTGCCGGTGTAGACACCGTCATTTGCATGCCCTAAGCTTAGCATATCTGAAGCTACGCGTAATCTATAGAAAATAAACAGCTTGATGCAGTATCAAGAGCCGTATCGCTATTTCTTATGTGCTGTCGCCCTGCTAGCATGATCCCTATGGCAAAAGATGCAATCTGGGTAAAGCCGGCCGGCATCCTCCTGTTAGTGGCTGCTTCGATGCTTGCCGGGCAACTTCAAACTAAGCCACGCCTCCGCGCCGGCGCCGCAAAGGTGGACATAACACCACACCCAAGTCAGCTTACAATTTCAACCGATTCAATCCGCGATCATTTATACGTCCGGGCCATTGTGGTTGACGACGGCGCAACCTGCGCTGCACTGGTATCGGTGGACGGCGGCGCACGCAATAGCGTCGTAGAAGCCGCCATCAGCCGTTCCTCCGCCTCGGTGGACTGCCCACCTGAGAACTACATCATCTCCGGCACCCATTCGCACAGCGCCAGTACGGGCGGCATTGGGAACCCCGGGGCGCCTAGCGAAGAAACTCTCACCTCCGCCATCGTTTCTGCCGTAAATGAAGCCAAAGCGAAGCTTCAGCCGGTCCGAATAGGCTTTGGCAGGGCGCAGCTAGATTTGAACGTCAACCGCGACAACTACAACAGCCGCTTCGAGTGGCGTCAGGAGCCCAATCCTGAAGGGACTTCCGACAAGACCCTAACCGTTGTGGAGTTTGTGGGAGATGACGATGTTCCGGTGGGCGTTTATATGAACTACGCCATGCACCCCATCAATTTTTATCTGAGCGGTGTCATCAGCGCGGACTTCCCCGGCGAAGCTTCTAAATACATTGAGGAATTGTTTGATAACAAGACCGTTGCGCTCTTCAGCCAGGGCGCCTCGGGCGACCAGAATCCGCGCCTGGCGTTTTCACCGTCTTTCTTTTTGCGCTCCCGGCCGTATCTGATGGAAGGCCGGCGGCCGGTTCCGCAAACCGTTGGGCCACAGGCGCCGCCGCCGGAGAACTCCTCCCAGCAAGGCTTCAACGCCGCAGCCGCAGCTTCCAGCCGCAGGGCGATTCCAGCGGAGAACCTGGAGGCTTATCGCAAGACCCTAGCTCGCACCGGCGAGTACGTTGTGCTTTTAGGCCACAGCCTCGCCATGACGGCTGTTCGCCTGATGCGTGAGGAAATCCGGCCCGTGGAATATGCGCCCATCTGGGGCGGGCAGGAATCTTTCTCCTGCCCGGGGCGAGAGCGCCTGGATGCAGCTAATCCGGCGCGGGAAAATGTGTTCCCGGGCTACAAGGATGGTCCGGACGTAAATATCAAGGTCGGCCTTCTACGCTTGGGTGACATCAATTTCGTCTGGGTGAACGGCGAGGTCTACAGCAAAATTGCGCTGAAGCTCAAGGAAGCCGCACCGGCCAACCAGACCCTCATGGTGACGCTTGCCAACGGCAGCGCCAATTCCGGATACATATACTCCGATGATGCATACAGCCACTTAACGTTTCAAGTCATTGGTTCGCGCCTGAAGCCCGGCTGCGCCGAAGACAAGATCATATCGACTGCCGTCGGTCTTATGCACAAGTCGTTAAAGTAAGTCAGGAGAAAATCTCATGAAACGGCTGTTGACGTTAGTTCCACTTACCATCATTATCCAAGTTGCTTCTTTAGCTCAGATGCGCGGCGTGCAGATCGAGGGTAGAGAGGTTGCTCGCACTGACGATGTGGTTTTTCGTGAAATTGACGCGCATACCTGGGTGGGCACCGGCAACCAAATGGCCAACGAGAGTCTCTATTTGGTTGAAGGGCAAAACAGAGCTGTGCTGATTGACGCCGGCACGAAAATCACCGACCTGGACAAGATCGTAGCCTCCATCACTAAAAAGCCGGTCATGCTCATCGCCACACATGCCCATCCTGACCATACCGGATCGGCCATCAACTATTTTTCCGAGCTGTACATAAGTCCGGGCGATGCTGATTCCCCGTTCGTGGCTAATTACAAAGGCAAGATCAGGTACCTAAAGGACGGCGAGGTGATTGATTTAGGCGGCAGGTCGTTGCTGGTTGTCTTCACACCTGGCCACACACCCGGCTCCGCCACGTTCATCGACCGGGAAGCCGGCTACGGGTTCAGCGGCGACTCCTTCGGCTCCGGCAACCTGCTCCTTTTCGGCACTTTCTCCATGCTTATCGATTCCTGCCAGAAGATGCTTGCGGTCATGGACAAATACGGAATCAAGCACCTCTATCCGGGTCACTACATGGGAAGGAATCTGGAGACCAGACAGAGGATCAGCGACATTCTGGCCTTGAGCCGGGACGTTCTGGCGGGCAAGGTCAAGGGCGAAGCCAACGCAGGCGGCAGGATGGGGATGAACTTCATCGTCACCGGTCAGGGTTTTCGCATCAACTATAGCGAAAAATCGCTTCAGTAAAGAGGAACCATGAGCAGCAAGACCAGACTACTGGCAGCGTGTTGTTTGCTAATTTCGGCTGCCGGCGCACAGCAGTTGCCGCCCGCTCCGGGCAATACCCCTACCCGGACCACTGCCGGGCCGATCAGCCGGCCTATGGTCGTTGAAATCGCCAAAGACACATACTTCATCAACGAATTCGGCATGGATGCCCAGTACCTCATCGTTGGCGAGAAGCGGGCGCTAGCCATCGACACCGGCACAGGCTTTTATGACTACAAAGCGCTTATTCAACGCTTGACCAAATTGCCCTACGACGTAGTCCTGACCCATGGGCACCCCGACCATGCCGGCGGAGTCGGCCAGTTCGAGCAGGTCTACATCCATCCGGCTGATATCGAGATGGTTAGACGTATCACCTACGAGGGGCAGGTGCAGTACGGCGAAATCATGTGGAACATGGCGATCGGCTACCGCGGCGTGTGGGGCTACACGCCGGCCGACGCCAGGCGGTTCACGAAGCTCCCAGAATTTAAGCCACTAAGCGAGGGCCAGGTTTTTGATCTGGGCGGCAGAAAGGTGACTGTTTACGAGCTGCCAGGCCACACTCGCGGTTCGTGTTTTTTTATCGACGATAAGAGCCGGATAGCTTTCACCGGTGACGCCGCCAACGGCAACGTCGGAGCTAGCGCCACCTCAGTCAGCACCATACTCCGCGGTCTGCTGAAGTTGCGGAGCCTCCGCACGCAGTATGACCGCCAGTACACAGGCCACACTTCTTATGCAGGAACGATCGACGTAGTTTCGCAATCGCCGCAAGTTCTGGATGACGTTATCGAAGCCTTTCGCGCCCTGTTGCGCGGTGACGCAAAAACGGAAGTAATCCGCAATCACCTGTTCCCCGACCGGACCCAAACAGTCTCGGTCCACGGCTCGGCGCGCGTGAGCTTTGATCCCAACCGGCTGTGGGAGCCCGGCGAGGAACATATCATTCCTTAATCTTACAGGAGAAGTTACATGCCAAGATTTTTAGCAGCTCTGGCTTTGCTGGCGCTTTCGGCCGGCGTTGCGCAGAACACGGACGATCTTCTGGTGCGCGGTTTCAATGATCCGCCCGCCGGCGCCCGGCCGCGCGTCTGGTGGCATTGGATGAACGGCAACATCACCTGGGAAGGCGCCAAAGCCGACATGGACTGGATGAAACGCTCCGGCATTGCCGGGCTGCAGAGCTTTGACGCCGGCTCCGGTCCGACCCAGGTGGTCGAAGAGCGCCTGCCGTATATGTCGGCCGGTTGGAAGGATGTTTTCCGTAAGACCGCCGCCTATGCCGATCAACTTGGGCTCGAGCTAGGCATAGCTGCCTCGCCCGGATGGAGCGAAACCGGAGGGCCGTGGGTCGCAGCTAAAGATGCCATGAAAAAGATGAGCTGGTCTGTTCTGCGCATCGAGGGCGGGCGACCGTTCGCCGGGACCCTGCCTCAACCGCCTTCAACAACCGGCATTTTTCAGACCAGTGCCGCCGGGTGGAGGCTCGGAGGCCGCGCGCCGGGCCAGAAACCGCCCGAGCTGTATGTCGACCAGAAAGTAATAGCCTTCCGCCTACGAGGCGTCGATTCGCTTCCCGAGCCCGTCATCACCGCCAGCGGCGGAAGCGTGGATGCCAAGGCTCTCTCTGACGGCGATCTGGAGAAAACCGCTATCGAACTGCCGGCAGCAGCCGAGACGGGAGGCATCTCCTGGCTGCAATTCGATTTCGGACGGCCGGTTACGGTACGCGGTTTCTCCTGGTCCATCGCCAATGGAGGCGGCTATTTCAACGGGCTGGCTAACGCCGCAAGTGACGGAACGCCGCCGCTGCTGTTCCGCTTCGAGGCCAGCGACGACGGACACACTTGGCGCGACACCGGAGCCCAAGTGCAGGCCGGAACTCCCCAACGAACCGTTTCAGTTAACAGCGTACGCGCCCGGTACTTCCGGCTGGTCAGCGTGAAGCAGCCGCCTGCACCTCCGCGCCCGGTAGGCCGCTGGGGCCGGCCGCCGGGACCGCCGCCTGAGTCGATCGCCATCCGCGAGTTCGTGATCCGTGCCGAGGCGACCGTCCATTCATTCGAGGAGAAGGCCGCCTTCTTCCCCAACGCAGGCTACTACCACTTGCCCAGCGGAACAGCCAAAAACGAGGCTACACCGAGAGCTTCCGACGTCATTGATCTCACCAGCCGTTTAAAGCCCGACGGCAAGCTGGAGTGGATGCCGCCTGAAGGCGAGTGGCTGGTCCTGCGCATCGGCTATTCGCTGACCGGGGCCATGAACCGGCCAGCTTCACCCGAAGCCACGGGGCTGGAAGTGGACAAGCTGGACCGCGAAGCCGTGAAGCGTTACATGGATACATATCTGAGCATGTACCGCGACGCCACCGGCGGATTGATCGGGCGGCGCGGCCTGCGCGCCATGATGTTCGATAGCTGGGAAGCCAGCCACGCCAACTGGACTCCCACCATCCTGGAACAGTTCAAGCGACTGCGCGGCTACGATCCGGTTCCCTGGCTTCCCACACTGGCCGGCTATGTCGTGGAAAGTCCGGAAAAGAGCGACGGTTTCTTGTGGGATTGGCGCCGCACTCTCCAGCAACTCCTTAAGATAAACCACTACGACTTTCTAACCGAAATGCTGCACAGTATCGGCATGGTCCGCTACGGCGAGGCGCACGAGGCAACCTTCGCCGTCATGGGCGATGGTATGGAGATGAAACAGAGCGCTGATGTGCCCATGGGCGCCATTTGGCAGGCCAACCGGCCGGGCGAGATCGAGGCTGTCTATTTCAACGACCTTCTGGAGTCGGCTTCGGTCGCCCACATCTACGGCCAGAATCTGGTGGCCGCCGAGGCGCTCACCGGCGGCCCTCCCTACGGTTGCGCACCGTGGGATCTGAAGCCGACCGCCGACGCCGCACTACTGGCCGGCGTGAACCGCTTCGTAATCCACACCTCGACGCACCAACCTGTCGACAAAGCACCGGGCATCACACTCGGCGTAGGACAGTACTTCACGCGGCATGAGACCTGGGCCGAGCAGGCAAAGTCTTGGATAGACTACCTATCGCGTGCTTCGTTTTTGTTACAGCAAGGTCAAGCCGCCCATGACCTAGCCGTTTTTTACGGCGAAGCCGGTCCCATGGTGGCGACTTATAGCGACAGCTATCCCCCCATTCCGGAAGGTTATCGCTACGATTACGTAAATGCCGACGTCATTTTGAACAGGCTTTCGGTCAGCAATGGCCTGCTTACGACACCCACCGGCATGCGTTATCACGCACTGTTTCTCGGACGCGGAGCGGAGCGGGTAACGCTGCCGGTTTTGCGCAAGCTGCGTGAGCTAGTACGCAACGGCGCGGTTGTGATTGGGCCGCGGCCGCAGGGATCGCCCAGCCTGGCTGACAACCCTGCCGAAATTAACTCGATACTGAACGAGCTGTGGCCGGGCGGCGCGGCAGCCGCCGCGGGCCGCGGCCGGGTGTTCGCCGCCGGCGACACGGCTGAGGCTCTGAAAGCCATGCGGCTTGAACCGGATTTCACCTACGCCAAGCCCGCACCTGACAGCAAGGTTATGTTCATCCACCGGCGTCTGGCCGGCGCAGACATTTATTTCCTTTCTAACCGGAACAACCGTGCGGAAACCATTGAGGGCAGTTTCCGCGTGACCGGACGGAAAGCCGAGCTGTGGGACCCGGCCACGGGCACCATAACATCAGCCTCCTATCGCATCCAGGAAGGCCGGACCAGTGTAACGGTGCCGCTCGATCCCTTCGGGTCGATCTTTGTCGTCTTCCGCGGCGAAGCCGGCGCCGAGCAAAGCCGCCGGCTGCCACAGCCGGAATTCCAGATCGTGGCTGAACTGAACGGCCCTTGGCAAGTAGCCTTCCAAGCTGACCGGGGAGCTCCAGCCAGCGCCGTCTTCGAGCGGCTTATCGATTTCCGAGATAGCGCCGATGCCGGAATACGCTATTTCTCCGGCGTGGCAACATACTCAAAGGAGGTTCAGTTACCTGCGGTTTCGGGAGCTCGTCTGTGGCTTGATCTAGGTCAGGTATATGATCTGGCCGAAGTGTGGGTGAACGGTAAACTGGCCGGAACCGCCTGGAAGCCGCCCTATCGGGTTGAGATCACCGGCGCCGCCGTTACGGGAAAAAACTGGATCGAAATCAAATCCGTCAACTTGTGGGTGAACCGCCTGATCGGGGACGTGCAGCCCGGCGTCACCCGCAAGTACACGTTCACTTGGGCGGATGGCAAGCCGCTGCCAGCGGAGCTTGCCCGGGGGAGGGGTGCATCTATGCCCTACCGTGCCGATTCACCGCTGCGGGCCTCCGGACTCATCGGTCCGGTCCGGATCATCCGCGAAGCACGGTAACGGCGATGAAACAATTTCGAATTACCCTTCTGCTAGTCGCCAGCACGGCTGCTTTCTGCTGGCAGCCTGGTGCATTGGCTCAGAACGGACCGGCAGCCTGTACCGCGCTTGAGAAGCTCACCATCCCGGCGTCAGCCCTGGGGCTACCTACCGGCGGCTTGGTGATCCGTGAAGCCGCCGTGGTGACCAGCGGCCGAGAAAGGGCCTACTGTCGGGTCACCGGATGGATCCGGCCGCTTGACCCTTCCGGTTTTCCCATCAATTTCCAGATCAACTTGCCCGATAACTGGAATCGAAAGGCGATTCAGTTCGGCGGTGCGGGGTTCAACGGAAACGTCGTCACCGCCACTGGCCCGGCTCCGCGAGGCGGAGAGCCGCCGCTCAACCGGGGCTACGTTACTCTCGGCAGCGACTCCGGACACCCTTCTGTGCTAGGCCCCGCATTCGGCCTCAATGACGAAGCCCTGGTGAACTATGCGCACGCCGCAATTAAGAAGGTGCATGATGTTGCCGTGGTTTTGATCCGCACTCGCTACGGCTCTGCGCCGGAGCATTTCTACTTCGCCGGCAATTCAAAAGGCGGGCACGAGGCCATGATGGCAGCCCAGCGTTATCCCGAGGACTACGACGGGATAATCGCCTTTCATCCCGTCTACAACATGATCGGTACGGGCCTGGCGCCCGTCCAATATGCCAAGCAGATCTTCCGAACCGACGAGTCTGGAAATTACCCGGGATTTTTAAGCCGCGACAAGGGCGCCATGTTGAACGCCGCAGTGATTGAAGCGTGCGACTTAACCGACGGTCTTAAGGACGGCATAATCAGCGACCCGGGCGCATGCCGCTTCGATCTGGCCAAGCTTCGCTGTCCCGGAGGCGGCGACCAAGGGGATCACTGCTTGAGTGACCAGCAGATCAAATCAGTTCAAACCGTAGCCGGAACAGTTGATTTCGGGTTTCCGCTTCGCAATGGCGTCATTTCGTTTCCCGGTTTTCCTATTTTGGAGGGAAGTAATTGGGCGGCGGATGCAATCGGGCCTTCCCCTAAAGATTTCCCGCCCCGAAACGGAATTCTAACTGGGGCTCAAACGATTAAATTCTGGATTCTGCGGGACTTATCGGCTGATCCATTGAAGTTCGAACCGGCGGCCCACTGGAAGGAGGTTGTTCGCGCCAGTTCGATCCTGGATGCCAATGATGTGGACCTGTCGCGCTTTGAAGCTCGCGGCGGCAAGTTTCTGCTGGTGCACGGCACTGTTGATACGATTGTGAATCCTTATTCCAGCATCGAGTACTATAACCGGCTGGTAGCACAGTTCGGGCGTGCGCGGGTTGATGGTTTTGTGAAATTCTACCTTGTGCCGGGCTTCGGCCATGGCGGGTTCTTCTTCCAGCAGTTCGAAGCGAGCTGGGATGCGCTCTCGGCGCTGGAAGACTGGGTCGAGCGGGGCGTGCCGCCATCCAACCAGGTTGTTACGGATTTGCGCAACAAACGAAGCCGGCCGCTGTGCGAGTACGGCACTTATCCCAAATACAACAGCTCAGGCGATCCAAATGACGCGGGAAGCTTCAGCTGCGTCCCGGCCACTATCAAACCGCCTGCCGGAGCGCGTGGGCCTCGCCCGTAGTCTGCTCATGATTGAGGAAGAAATGCATATGAGCAACCTTATCCGACAAATAACAGTATTTCTCGCCTCGGTGCTGGTTGTGGCGCCGGCGGCGCCTGCCGGCAGAGACGGCAAACTTGTGCACACGCTACGCTGCGAGCACCTGGTCAACCCCTCCGGTATCGACGTGGAAAACCCACGGTTAAGCTGGGTGATCGATCCCGCCTCGGGCATCCGTTTTCAAACCGCCTACCGCGTACTGGTGGCAAGCAGTCTTGAGGCGCTGCGCAAAGACCGGGGGGACTTGTGGGACTCCGGCCGTGTTTCGTCGGCCGAGTCAACCTGGATTCCATATGCCGGCAAAAAGCTAAGCTCCGGGCAACGGGTCTACTGGAAGGTGCAGGTGTGGGGTGATAACGGCAAAACCACGCCCTGGAGCGATCCTGCCACTTGGTCAATGGGCCTGCTGGCGCCCTCTGACTGGCACGCCAAATGGATCGGCCAACGGCGCCCGGAAGGTGTAGCTGAGGGAACTCCGCTTCCCTCCCCCTGGCTGCGAAAGACTTTCACGCTTGCGGCCAAGCCGTCCCGTGCCGTGGCTTACGTCAATCCGCTGGGTTACTACGAGCTTTACATCAACGGCAAGAAGGTGGACGACCATGTGCTCAGCCCCGCGGTAAGCGACTACTCCAAACGGAATCTCTATGTTGCTCACGAAGTAGCCGACTATCTCGTCCCCGGGAAGAATGTAGTGGCGCTGTGGCTGGGGCGCGGCTGGTATGTGCGGGGGCACCCGGGCGTCATACACGACGGCCCGCTGGTTCGCGCTCAACTGAACATTTCACTACCTGAGGGAAAAGCCGTCGAAATCGTGACCGATGAGACGTGGAAACTGCGCCGGAGTCCTCTCTCGCCGATCGGCCGGGGAACTGCTTTCGGCGACTACGGCGGGGAACGTTATGAAGCGGCTCTCGATCTGCCCGGTTGGAACACAGTGGGCCTCGACGACAGTTCCTGGGAACAAGCGGCTGTATTTAATCCTCCTCAAGTAATTACGGCAGCGCAAATGGTTGAGCCGAACCGCATCGTTGAGACGCTGAAGGCGGTTCGTGTCGAAGCGTACCCTCAGGGCGGTTGGGTTATCGACATGGGGAAAAACTTTGTCGGATGGCTGAAGTTACGGCTGCCTGCCCTACCCAAGGGAACAACTGTTCGACTTGAATACTCCGACCAGATGGAGCCGGACAAACCGGTTCCCGACTACTTTACAGCACGCCTGGGCGGCGCCGCTCAAGCTCAGCCCCCTGCCGCTTCCCGGGCGCCCCAGGCGGCCAAACCGCCGGCTGCTGCCGCAAAGCCTGGGCGCGGCGGCTACCAAACCGACTTCCCCTTTACGTTTAATCAGCGTGATGAGATCGTCAGCAACGGCGAACCGCTGACCTTCTGCTCCCGTTTCAACTATCACGGCTTCCGGTATGTTCGCGTTCTGGGGGGCGATTCGCAGCCTTCCATCGGCGACGCAACCGGCTACTTCATTCGCACCGCCTATGAGCGCGTCGGCGAGTTCGCCTCCTCCGACGAGCTGTTGAACCAGATCTATCAGATGGTCACGCGAACCTACGAAGCCTTGACTTTGGGAGGCTACGTTGTAGATTGCCCGACCCGCGAACGGCTGGGCTACGGCGGCGACGCCAGCACCTCCTTTGAAACAGGCATGCTCAATTTCGCAACCGGGGGGCTCTACAGCCGCTGGCTCGCCAACTGGCGCGATGCGCAGGACCCCAGCGGCTCTCTCCCCCACACCGCCCCGAACTACCCGAATCAGGGCGGCGGAGGTCCCATGTGGGGCGGCATGGTGGTTACGCTGCCCTGGCACATGTACCTGTACTACGGGGACCGGCGGGTGCTCGAAACCAATTATCCGATGATCAAGCAGTGGTTGGCTTATCTGGCTTCAGAGACCCAGGACGGGCTGCTGCTGGACCATAAGAGCCATGCCATGGCCATGCAGGCCTGGAACTTTCTGGGCGACTGGCTGACCCCGAAGGGGAGCCTGAGGGGGCAAGTTCCGCCCGTTCAAGCCATCAACAGCGTTCACTATCTATATCAGCTGCAAACCGCAGCAAAAATCGCCAGAGTTTTGGGCAAGACGGATGACGCAGCCGCTTTTGAAGCCCAGGCTGCCGTCACCTCCAAAGCCATTCACACCCGCTTCTTCAACCCCGCCGACTTCACATACACCAACGGCGATTCAATTCAGCAAGCGTTCCCGTTGCTTACCGGAGTCGTGCCCGCGGAGCTGCGAAAGCAAGTGATGGACAAGGTTGAGCAGGTAATCATGGTCAAAAACCAAGGCCACCTGGATACGGGCATGCACGGAACCTACTTTTTGATGAAGTACCTGCTGGAGGTTGACCGCAACGATCTGCTCTACGAGATGGTTTATAAGCGAGATTACCCGGGCTGGGGTTATATGCTCGCCAACGGCGCCACCACCGTATGGGAGAGCTGGACCGGTCAGTCACACATACACGACACCCTGATCTCCATAGGAGCTTGGTTCACTCAAGGACTGGCGGGAATCAGAAACGACGGAGCGACGCCCGGCTTCAAGCACTTCATTATCAAGCCCGCTGTTGTGGGCGGCCTCACCTTCGTTAAAGGCCGTCACCGTTCGATGTATGGCGACATAGTAAGCGAATGGCGCGTCGAAAAAAACGCTTTCAGACTGAACGTCACCGTTCCCCCGGGAACCACAGCAACCGTTATTGTACCTGGCAAGGGTCCAATTCGCACCAAAGCCAAACTTTCTCCCTCCGGCGGAGCGCGCAGCTTCCAAGTGGAGCCGGGTACGTATTCGTTTGAGACGCAACTGGCTCTGGGTAAATAGAACCCAAGTGGAACCGTCGGCCCCGAAACAGCCGGTAGTTGAAACTCACGCTGCCTCACAGGGCTCGTAAGATCAACAAGCAAAAACACGACGAGCCAGAGAGCAGGGTTCCTCAGGCTCTCCGGCTCGCCTTGCTTCGCTACTGTTTGCTTTTGCCCAGACGCCTGAAGTACTCGGCGACAGCTTCGGCGTATCCTTGGGGAATCGGCTCACCGGCCGGCGTACGGACCAAGCCGCCTTCCTGGTCCTCAAGCTGCCGCCGCAATTGAAGCTCCATCTGCTCGAGCGCCGGTAGAACCTGCGTTCGAATTCGTTCAAGCAACTCGGGGTTGCCCGGAAAACGGGTGGGGTCGAGCTTCCTGAGCTCAGCCAGCAGATCCTGTATGTCCCGGGTTCCCGCGGGCGTGCCTGAGAGAGAATCGCGCAGCGCCGCCAGATCGCGCATGCTTTCTTGATAGAGCCTGGCCAAATCAGCCTCAGTTCCCTCTCGGGCTCCCTGGGGAATGGGCGCCGCGCGCCAGTCCCCGCGGTTCATGGCGGAGCGGTCGAATCCACGGAGATCGTCCTGATAGCGGACGCCACCTTGACGGTCAAGGGAACGGCCGTCAGCATAGCGTTCTCCTAACGCGTCGCGACCGCCTCCACCGCCACCGCCGCCTTGAGTTCCTCTCTCGCCGGAGCGACCCTGCGAGCCGGTTTGACCTCGGCCTCCTGCCTGTCCGTTCTGCCCTTGGTCTCGTCGCCCGGTCATCTCTTCAAGTCGGCTGCGGAGCTGTTCCAACCGAGCCAGCGCCTGCTCCTGGTTGCCGCGCTCGGGGGCGGCGCGATCCACAGCGGCGCGCGCCTGCCGGAGCTGGTCGCGAAGCTGGTTCAAACCTTGGGTCACTGGCCCTTCGCGTTGCGGCACGTAAGCGCCGTAGCCGCGTCGCAACAGATCGTTGTTATAGCGCATACGCGTTTCAATTTCGTTCTGCTGCAACTCGCCGAGCGCTTCTCTCAACCGGGATGCAGCACGGCGCTCAGAGCCGGCCAGGTCGCGGGCGGCCTGCTGCATTTGCTGCTCCAGGCGCTTGAGATCTTCCACCATACGGTTGCGTTCGTCGGCCAGCTTGCGGGACTGCTCGAGCTGACTTCCCGTAAGAGGCCTTTGATAGGAACGCGCATCGGCGCCTGAGCCAAGCAGCTCCTGCAAGCGCCGCTGGAATTCAGCCTGCTCGGCGGCCAGCTGCTCGCTGCGCCGGGCCAGCTCATCCAGCCGGTCGGTGGCCTGATCGCTGCGCAAACCGCGCATCAGACGTTCTGCCTCTTGCAGCCTTTCGGCCGCCCTCCGAGATTCGGCCTGCCCCTGGCCAGGATCGCGGCCCTGGGAGCTTGATGCGCGGCGCATGTCTTCGGTGGCTTCCGACAAGCGGCGCAAAGCCTGATCGAGGCGTGAATCGCCGCCGGCGGTGCCCTGCCCGCCCTGCCCGCGCTGGCCGCGAGAACTGGAGCTCTCACGAGCCAGCCGCTCCATTTGCTGCTGAAGCTGCTCGGCTTCGCGCCGCAGCAGTTCCTGTTGCCAGCGCTGCTGGAAAGATTGCTGCGGCTGGCGCATACGGTTGGCCAGCTCCTGTTGACGCCGCGCCAGTTGCTCCAGCCGTTGCAAGGCTTCATCAATTTCGCGCTCGCGCTGGTTCGCCCCCAGCGATGCCTGCTGCCCTGTCTCGTACTGGTTACGCTCGGTATCAAGCTCCAGGTCGAACAGACTCTCCAGATCCCGCTGGGATCCGCCTCCGCCGCCACCTTGGCCGCCCTGACGGTTGCCGAACGCAACCTGAATCTGGCGGTAGGTGGCCTCGGCTCGCAATAAGTGCTGAAGCGCTTGCTGCTCCGGCGCCAGCGCCTCCTGCCACTGCATTTGCTTAAGCCTTTCGGCGGCAACCGACATGTGTTTTGCAGCTTCCGCCATCTCTTGGCTGAACCGCTGGAACTCCTCGTTTTGGTTGCTAAGTTCACGGCGGTTCATGCGAGTGGACATGGATTGCGCCTGATCGCGCAATTTGGACTGAACTTCGGAAAGGAAACGTGCATTCTCGCGCGCGGCTTCGCGGTCGCGGGTGTCGCGAAGCTGGTTCCAAGTTGCGCTGATTATCTCTTTCTGGCGCTGAGATATCTGGCCTTCACGCTCCTGCTGGCCGCCGCCAGCGCCGCCTCCGCCGCCTCCCATTTGCTGGGACTGCGTGTATTCGCGCTCAAAGGGTTGAGTCTCAACAAAGAATATGTCCGTCTTTGAGGTCTGCCTGGCGTCACGGGCCGAAGCATAGAGCGCCACGATATCGCCCGGCGAAAGCTTGTAGTCTTCAAGATAAAGAATGACGTTTCCGGAACCTTCCCGGGCGCCCCTGTTCGTAAGCAGATTAACGGTCTTCTCCGGCCCGCCGTTGACCGAATAGTGCAAGCTTAGAGCTTGAAGACCGAAATCATCGACGGCATCGACAGCGACCGGCACTTCTTCGATGGGCGTCACCCGGGTATCACGGCCGGGGCGCGTGATTCGCACCAGCGGCGCCTGGTCTTTCTCGGCTTCGATGAAAAAATCTTCGGTCAGCCGCACGGTTTCTCCGTTTGCAACGGCTGCAATATAGTAAGAGCCGTCGGCAGTAACCTTGAGGCGCGCGCTCTGCCAGTTGCCCTGTTTCTTTGAAAACTCTATGGCGTTGCCGTCCTCAAGCATTATCCGCCCTCGCTCCAGCGGGCGATCGGTTTCGATTTCAATCTCTGCCTCAGTGCCTTCAACGGCGCGTACGTCTCCGCCGGGGTCTTCAATTTCCGGTTTAAGCCCGGTCCAAGCGGGGTAGTTATAAGTGACGCGAATTCGCTTTACGCTGGGAAGATCAGCCACCCTGAGAGTGTAGGTTTTTGACCGCATCCGCCCGGCCAGCGCGTAATACTCGACAGTTTCGGGCACGGCTGCAAACAGGAACTCATAGCTAGATCCGCCGGGCATGGGCGCCATGGGCGCTTCTTCCCATTTGGCCGAGTCCTTGTAGCGGGCCATCAGGCGCACACTGTCGGCTGTAAAACCCACAAGTTGTGCGGTAACTTGTTGGGGCGCTCCGCGGCGTACGGTCTTGTCGCCGGGCGAAATGATTATGTCGTAAAACGGCGTAACGCTGCTGTCGCGAGGCGGTCCGGCCCACAGCATACGAGCGCCGTAACCCCAAAAACCGGGTCCTCCCAGGATCAGCCAGAGCAGCACTCCGGTGGCTACAACCGTGGAGGAAAGGAACGCCGCCAAAGCCCGGCCGCTTACGACGCGTTCCGGCGCAACCTGTTCGGTCAGCTTGAGCGTGTCGGCCGCCAGCAACTCTAGAAAAAGCCTTTGTGACGGGTCGCGTTCACGCTCGGCGATTGTCAACAGGCGCTGATCGAATAAGGGTGCACGGCGTTCAGTCTCCCGGGCTGCGAAACACCGGTTTAATTTGAGAAGCGGCGTCACGATGCCCAACCCTATCGCCAGAGCCAAACACAAAAACAGCGCCACCCTGCCTGCCGTCAGGCTCCCTTCGGAAAACGCCAGCCGGTTGGTTATGAGAACCACAATCAGAGTGGAGGTAAGCGCTGCGGCCGCCGCCACGGCTGCGCCGCGAGCCAGCACCGCCAGCCGGAAGCGGGACTCCAGCTTTCCCAGATAACGATCCAGCAGTTCAAGAGGATTCATGCCCCCTCCTTGCTAACCGTAAGATACCTCGCCGCGACCACGGATTCAGCCAGAGCTGCAAGCAAAGCCGCCAGCAGCACCGGCCACCACAACGGGCGCCGCCGCGTTTGGCTCGGCAGAGCGCCGCCGCCTTGTGCGGAAGGCTCGCCCGTGCCCTGCCAGAGTTTCAGGGTTTCGGCGGCAATCATTTCAAAATCGGATTCCCTGCGGTCGGCGTTTGCCGCGATCAACTCGCGCCGCCCGTTACTGCGGCGCACCTCATAAAAACCCTCACTGGCCACAATAAAACCCGGTGCGCTGGTCGTCTCCGCCAGATCCAACAGCCTGCGTCCCTGAGGATCAAACACCTCGGCCACTCCTCCCCGCCCGCCCACGCGGCGCAGCGGGTAAAACGCATCCACAGTGAGGCTGCCGGGAGTCTCGTCCAGCCCGGTCAGATACCGCGCCGTCTTCTCCACAAAAGGCACGAAAGAGGCGTGCAGCGGGAAGTCGTTCGATATGTTGTCCAGCGTTGAGGCCAGAACCAGCACTCGCCCTTCGCCCACGGGCTTCTCCAAAAAGACCGGCGTCTGATCCGACAGCCGGGCCAGCAAGCGTGCACCTTCGATTTCGGTCCGAAACACCTGATAGAACTTTATGCCTTCCCAGCGGTTGGCGCTTTCAATGGAAGGATGTGCTCCGTCCACCCAGTCGACCAGCAGAAAACGTTCACCCTGACGGGAGGCGTAGCGCGACTCTTGAACTGCGCCGCCGGCCACCGGGATTGTTCCGCGCGCCGCAGCCGACGGCCCCACGGCCACCAGCAGTGCTCCGCCTTCGCGCACATAGCGCTCCAGCGTGCCTTCAAAATCCTTAGGCAGGCTGGAAACATTAGCCAGCACGACAAAACCGAAAGAAGCAGGCGAAACCGCCGAGAGTTCCTGAGGCGTGCGGGTCTCAAGCCTAAAGGTCGCCTCCGAGGCGGCTTCAAGAGCCGTACGGAAATAGTTGGGCGAGCGCGTATCGCGGCCTTCGTGGACCAGCAAAATGCGCACCGGATCGGAACGCTCCATGGCGAAAAGAAACCGGTCGTCCGCCGGGAACGAATCGCCGCCGTCAATACGCACTTCGCAGCGGTTGGCGCCATGCGGCACGTCCACCGGGCCGAAGCTGAGCACCGCCCGCCCGCCTGCCGGTACTGCACCCACCTTGCTTTCAATGACCTTGCCGTTGATCAGCAGCGAGGCACGAATATCGGCGGCTTCAGTATGGAAGCCGGCAACGGTCGCTGTGATTTTCGCCTTGCCCCGATCGTCGACCCGGGCCGGAGCGACAACCGATTCAACCGCCCAGTTGGAAATTTTCCCTGCCTCAAGCGGGTGCGGCACGAGCGTCACTCCCGCCGGCAGAGCCAGCTCAGCGAAACCGGACGGCATGGAGGTTTTCTGAAAGTCACTGAGAATGTGCACTTCAACCGGGCCGCCTGCGCTGCGCGCCATGCTGCCGAGCGCCCGCACCAGATCGCTCAGCGAGCTGCGCGAATCACCGGGCCGTATGGATTCGATGGCGGCGCGCAACTCGGCTTGGTCCGAGGTAGGGTCGCCGAGCAAACTGACCTGGCGGTTAAAGGAAATCACTTGAGCCCGGTCGGCCGGTCTCAGCCCGCCAATAATTGAGCGTGCCTGGCGCCGCGCTTCCTCCATGAGGCCATCGCGGCGCATGCTGAAGGAATTGTCAATGGCCACCAGGATCAATCTGCGCCCTCCGGAGGAAGCAGCTTGCGTGGTGACGAGATATGGTCCGGCGAAGGCCAAAACCAGCAATAGCAGCAAAAGCGTGCGCAGGGAAAACAACAGCAGATATTGAAGCCGGCGATGCTGTATGGAGCTTTGCTGCCGCCGCTCGAAAAACATCAGGGAGCTGAACGGTACAGGGGTGCTTTTATGCTTGCGCAGCAGGTGGAAGTAGACCGGCAGCGCCAGTGCCGCCAGTCCAGCCAGAAACCAGGGTGAAAGCAGGCCCACCTTCACATCCTCCCTTGCCTCAACACCAGATACTCGCGCAGTGCGTGATCCAGCGGGCGGCTGGTGTCAAGCAGGCAATAATCCAGCCCGGCTCGCTTGGCGCGCGAGCTGAGATCTTCAATGTGCGCGTCTATCCGGGCCGGGTATTCGCGCTCGGTGTACTCCGGGGAGACCTCCATGGAATCCTTGCTCTCCATATCGACCAGCAGAACCGGCTGGCGAAAACCAGGTTTGATCTCGGCCGGATCCAGCACATGAAACAGGATCAGCTCGTTGCCGCGGAAGCGCAGCGGCTCGATGGTCTTGACCACCTTTTGCGGGTCTTCATAGAAATCCGATATTACGGCCACAATTCCCGGCCGGAACAGGAACTGCTGGAAGTGTAGAAAAGGCCGCTCGAAGTCGGTCCGTTCTCCTAATTCGATGCGCTCCAGCGCATGCAGCAGCCGCATGAGCTGCCCGTGCCGGCTGGAAGGATGAAGATGGTTGCGAACCTCATCGTCGAAAACTATCAATCCGGCTGCGTCGCGCTGGCGGTGTGCAATATAAAACAGTGAAGCTGCCAGGAACCGGGCGTACTCCAGCTTGGTGAGCCGGTGCGATCCATAGCCCATCGACGCGCTGGCGTCCACCAGCAGGGTCAGCCGGGTGTTGGTCTCGCCCCGGTAGCGTTTCAGATAGCAGCGTTCAGTGCGAGCGAAGACGTTCCAATCCACGTGCCGCAGGTCGTCGCCCTCGGTATAAGCCCGGTATTCGGCGAACTCCTGGCTGAAGCCGAAATCCGGCGAGCGGTGCAGTCCGGCAATAAAACCCTCCACCACCGTCTTGGCCAACAGGTCCAAGCCGGAGATGCCCGCCAGAATTTCCGGATCAAGATAACGCTGCTCGGGCACGCCTAGGCTCCTTTGGGCGGCATGTGCTCAAGCAGCCGCCGGAGAATGTCGTCCGCCTTAAGCCGGTCGGATTCGGCGAAGAAATTTAGTAGAACGCGATGCCGCAAAATGGGAATGGCCAGCGCGCGTATGTCTTCGTAGGTCACATGGTAGCGGTGCTTCATGAGCGCTCGGGCTTTTGAAGCCAGCACAAGAAACTGAGCCGCCCGCACGCTTGCGCCGAAGTTGACGTACTTGCGGATGAAATCCGGCGAGCTGGCATCCGAAGGCCGAGTGGCGCGCACCAGGTCAACCGCATAGCGCGCCACCGAATCCGAAATTGGCACCATGCGCACCAACTGCTGAAAACTCATGATCTCTTCGGCGTTGGTGACGGCCACGGGCTGAGCAGTCTTAGTGGTAGTCGTCAGGTCGAGCACCTCCATCTCCTGCTCGGCCGTCAAATAATCGAGCATGGTGTTGAACAGGAAGCGGTCCAGTTGCGCTTCAGGCAGGGGGTAGGTGCCTTCCAGCTCGATCGGGTTTTGCGTGGCCAGCACAAAGAAAGGCGGCTTGATCGGATAATGATTGCCGCGCACGGTGCAGGAGTATTCCTGCATTGCTTCAAGCAACGCCGACTGTGTTTTGGGCGGCGTACGGTTGATCTCGTCGGCCAGCAGAATGTTAGTGAAAATCGGACCCGGCACGAAGGTCCAGGTACGGTGGCCGGTGGTTATGTCTTCCTCAATGATGTCGGTTCCGGTTATGTCGGAAGGCATAAGGTCCGGGGTGAACTGTATACGCTTGAAGTTCAGGCCGAGCGCTTGGGCGATGGTGCGCACCATAAGCGTTTTGGCCGAACCCGGCATGCCGGTGATAAGGCAATGCCCGCCCACAAACAAGGCGATAAGCACCTGTTCGATTACATCGTCCAAGCCTACGATGACTTTGTGAACTTCTCCAACCAGCCGGTCCTGGACCTGCTGAAAGCGCTCTATTCTTTGTCGCAACTGTTCAGTTTCAACTGGCGTACCTGTCGCTAAGGACATTGTTACGGATTCCCTTCCTTTGATTGACTTAGTTCTAAGAGCAACTTCTGCGCCGGTCTATAACCGGGCGCTGCTTCAAGAGCCGACAAAACCTGCTCTCGCGCCTCTTCATTCTTGCCTGCGAGGCGGTAAGCCCGGGCCAGATTATACCGGGCGGCGGCCTCATCGATCGGCCGCATGGCCACCAGCGCCTGGAATTCGCGTATCGCACCTCGGGCGTCACCCGCGGCCAGTAAAAGCTCGCCTAAGCGCTGGTGGACTTCTTCATCGCGAGGATATATGTAGTTGATTCGCTTTAAAACCTCGACCGCCTCTTGCGGGCGCCCCAAATCTTCTTTGAGTTTCGCCAGCAGCTTCAAAGTCTCCGGATTTCGGCCACCAGCCCGCGCGTAACGCTCCAATTCAGCGGCGGCCTTCTGAGGCTCACCCCGCGCCAGATAAGCATCCGCCAGCACCGTGTACGCGTTGCCGTCTTCGACGAACTCCGGATAAAGGTCGCGGACCGCCGGCGCCTCACGCACTATGCCTTCGTAATCGCGCGCCTTTACCAGCTCCGACAAACGCCGCATGCCTTTTTTCCATTCCTCAAAACCAGCTACCGTGGTTTTGTTCTCTTCGCTCACCCAAGCCATAAAACGCCGGTCGAATTCCTCAGGCTCCATGCCTAATTGTTCGCGAATGACCTCCGGCGTTGACTTTAGCTTGCCGAAGGCGTGGATCATATCGAGCAGCTTCTGAAAGCCCCAGGTCTTTTCGATGAACGTACAAGCGCGACCGGCCTGGAAGTAGGACACAACCACCTGCTCGGGGTCGCTCGGATGCACGAAGCCGCGATCCAGTTCGGCAATAGGCAGAAGCTTCTTGTCGCGCAGGGCCAGCACAACCGCCGGCGAGATGCGGTCGCCCCAGTCGGGCGAGACGGCTGTTTCGTCGCGTACCGCAAGTCCTTCGGTGAACCAGCGCGGCATGCGCTGGCGCGTCGCTGCCAAAGTGAACACGTGGCTCAATTCATGCCACAGCGTGCTGGCCCAGTGGAATTCACCGGGTTTGCGACTGGTGGGGCTGTCCATGGCGATGACGTTCACGAAGGTGACGCCTAGTGCGGGCATGCCCGGCATTCCCAAAACGCGCACGGCGAAGTCTTCATGGTTGGGATAGACTTCTACCTGCACCGGCCGGTCCAGGCGCAGCCGGTAGCGTTCCTCATAGGCCGCCAGAGCGCGCGCTATTTCCTCCTCAAAGTAGGGCAGCAGCAGATCGGCTTCTTTTTGATGCAGCTTCAAGATGAAATTGCCCCGGCGGAAATAACGGAAGTCACCGTATGTATCGAGCAGTCGCAGGGGATTTCCGACGGCTGGATAGGTTTCTCCGGCCCGGTAGCATGCCTCCAGATGCCGGCGGGCCTCCTCGGCTTGGCCCAACCGCAGCAGATTCAGGCCCAGTTCTGCGCGCGCTTTGTAGAGGCGGGGATTAAGCTCGAGCGCCTTGCGGTACAGTTCGACGCCTTCTTCATAGCGCCGGTTGAGCACCAAGAAGCGGGCAATCACGGCGTAGATTTCGCCGTAAACCGGATTCAACCGCAGCGCCTGCCTCAGGCTCGGCGAGTCGGTACGGTCTTCCAGCCAGTCGGCCGCCGCCTTTATCGAGAGCGCCTCGAGCAATTCCGGATCGATCGACAGCGCTTTATCGGCTTCGGCTCTGGCCTTTTCCGCATTTCCGTCTTCAAGCGCCATGCGGGCCAGTAGAACCCGCGCCTCCGTAAGCTTAGGGTTGGCGGCCAACGCCCGCAGCGCCAGTTGTTCGGCCATCTGGTCAAAACCCTCCGAGGCCGCCAAAGCCAGGCCCAGCAAGGCGCCCGCATGGTCCGGTTGAAGCGATAGCGCTTCGTTGAACAGATCCACCGCGTCCTGTTTTTGCTCGCGGTCCAGGTAGAGGCGGCCCCAGGCGGCCCGGTAATCAGGATTCTTGGGTGCTGCGGCCACCGCCTGGCGGTATTGGTCATTGGCCTCCGCGTAGCGACCCAGCGCGAACAGAGCCTCCGCGCGCACGAAAGGGTCACGAGCCGACACCAGAGCCTGGTAGCAGCGCGCGGCTTCAGCAGGCCGGCCCTTGCGGTCCATTTGCCGGCAGGCGTCCAGCGTCTCGGCTTGAAGCGCCGCCGCCAAAAGCACCAACCCGACCGCCCGTAGCTTCATTTCTCAAGCTCCTCTTCGGTGCGCGCCAGCTCGAGCAGCAGCGCCGTTAGCTGCTTTTTGTATTCGTCGGAGCGCATGGCCGCCTTTTGATACTTCAACGCGTCGATTTGCTGTTCCAGTTCCTCTTTGCGCTCGAACAACTTACGCTTGGCCGGATCATTCGCCTGTTGTTGAGCGGCGCCGAACCGCAACAGAGTAAAGACGGCCGCCAGCCTACCGGAACCCTCTTCGGGCGAAGGATTGCGCACTCCTTCGCCGCGCCCGGTGTCTTCAATCAGGGGATGTTCGGTGGCCAGCCGCTTCTGCGACTCGTAGAAAGCTGCGGTCTTCTGGCTGGCGTAGCGGAACGCTTCAAGCACCGTGATGGCCTGATTTTTGTCCGTGTCAGAGGAAGGATCGCGGAGTGCGTCCGCCCAGTAACGGGCGAAGATGGTGGCGTTCTTTTCCGTTCCGCTCTTGGTGGCCGTCACCAGAATCCGGTTTTCCCGGCGCAGCGCCTCGATGGCGCCGCCGCTGGAGCTGGTCATCACCGCCACCAACTGCCGTGCGGCGCGGATGCGGTTCAAATAGCCGGCCAGTTCGGATGCGGAGATATCCGGCCCGGGCAGGTTGAACTTGTAATCTACGCCGTCGAAACTGCCGTGCCCAACGAGCATCAGAACGAAGGCATCCGCCGGCCCGCAGTCCGCTGCGGCTTCCTCCAGTCGAGCCCGCAGCTTTTCGCGCGTCGCGTCGCTTCCGATCAACAAATGAACCTTGCCACCGATCTGGCTCTGGCGCAGAACCTGATCGATGGAGCGAGCCCAGGCGGAGAAGCGCTGTTCATAATCCGGCTCGCCGCCCAGACCGGCTACGGTTACATAGTGCGATGCGGCGTTAACCGAAAGCGCAAGAGCCAATAAAAGTTGGAGAAGTCTCATACGGCGCCCCATCTACGGCGCAGCAGCCATTCCACGCCGCGCAGCAAAATCAAAGCCAGAAACACCGCCGGCATGTCCCAGAGATCACGCAGCTCGCGCGTCGTAATTCCGGCCTCCGAGTATTGCACCTGATCAGCCAGTTGGGAAGCTTTTTCCGGCGTGTGGTACGACCCGCCGGTTTCCTCGGCCAGCCGCCGGAGCAGCTCGCGGTTCTGCTCGGTCCTGAAATTCTCAGCCACTCCGTCTTCGCGGCGGAAAGTGACAACGTCGTGCCCAATCATTTCTTGGCCCCGAACCGCCGCCAGCTCCACCAAGTAGGAGCCGGGTTTGGCGGCTTCATAAATGCCTTCATATACTCCCGGCTCGGTCTGAGACGGATGCAGCTCCACCGTATCGGCAATCCCCTCCGGCCCGAGCACATGGGCGGTGGCCACGGCATCGGAAACCGGCATGAAAGCCTTGTCGCGGATTTCAGCCCGGAGCGGCACGCGGCCCTCATCGGCCAGCACCTGGCGGGGCGTCGAAAGCGAGACTGGCCGCGTCGCCTCCAGCACCAGATATCGCAGCAGTTGCTGCCAGAACGTCTGGTGGGTCGTGTCGGTGTGCTCTTGCAACATTCGCCACTTCCAGCTTGCGCCGGTGGCGAAAAGCGCCGTGCGGCCCCGCCCGTAATTCTGAATCACCAGCAAAGGATACCGTCCGCGACCGGAAACTTCGCTTTCAGCCAGCACCAGCGCAGCAGGTTTTGGCTCGCCGGTCTCCTGATAGTCGCCTAGCAGGGGCAGTTTCGCCCAGCGTTCAGCGTTACGGTCGGGTTGTTCAACCAGCCGGCAGATCAGGCTTTCTTTGCCCGCCGCCGTCAAGGTCGCCTTGGCTGGATCGCGGTGGAACGTGCCCTGGCGAGCCGGCAACCGCACCGGGATCAGATCCGCTAGCAGCGAGGCAACATAGCCTCCGTCGGCCAGAGCCGAACGCCCTCCCAAAAAAAGCAGTCCACCGCCCCGCTGATCCACAAACTGCCGAATCAGCTCCTGCTGGGCAGGCGTAAAATAGGCAGCCTCTATGTTTCCCAGGATCAAACCCTGGTAGCGAAAAAGCTCTTCGGGCTTGGAGGGAAAACCGTCCTCCAACTCCTTGGGATCTTTGGGATCGAGCCCCTGCCGATAGATCTTGTTCTGCGTCGTGCGCAACATGGAAACCAGTTGCAGGCTGCGATCCTCGTCGATGGCCCGGCGGATGAACTTCAACTCCCAGCGCGGTTCGCCTTCGACGTACAATATGCGCGGCCGGAAAGATTCGACGTTCACCAGACGGACCAGCGTATTGTTGGCCCGGTTTTCTTCATCGTCAAGAACGTCAACGGACACCGTAATCGTGCGCGCACCGGCCGAGCCGGCATTAAAAAGCAACGATTCGGTTTGCAGTTCGCCGGAGGCCTTCAACGTTATTGTTTCAGCGGCCAGGGGCTTCCCGGATTCGGAAACTGAGAGTCGAACCTTGCGGTCGCGATAGCCATAATTGCGCAGCGTGACCTGGGCATTGAGGCGGGAGTCGACCAGAGCCCGGGCGGGCACGCGCACATCCAGCAGCTCCACGTCTCGCTCCGGCGCCAGGCGTCCAATCCCCACCGTGTGCACCGGAATACGGTAGCGCCGCAGCTCGGCCATAGTCTCGCGATCAATGCCGCCACTGTTATCAGCTCCGTCGCTGATAAGTACGACCGCGCCGATCGGCACTCCCGCAGCTTCGGCTGCGATCTGGCGCAAGGCGTCGCTGATGCGCGTGGCGCTGGCGGCGCCGCCGAGCGCTGAGACATCCTGAATCCTGCTTAGGACCTGGCCGAAGCTATATAGCCGCACCTGAAACTTCTTTTCAAGTGACTCGCGCAAACCGCTGGAGAGTACGGACTTGGCCGTATCTATGCGGGTTCGGCCGTTTTCCGAAATCGACATGCTGCGTGAATCATCCACCACCACTGCCACTACGTTTTGCTGCGGCTTCAAGGTGGCCACACTCAGGGCCGGGCGCCACAGCATAGCTAGCAAAAGAGCCGCCAGAGCGCTTTGAAGCAGCCAAACGGCGGCCGGACGCCATCCGGACATGGCCGGAGCCATCCGGCGGCGACCTCGCCAGATGAGCCAGCCCAAAAATCCGCAAGCGGCGGCTATCAGTGCAGCCAAGACCCACACCGGCCAGCTCGAAAGAAAAACAATTTGGCCCTTTGCAAAAGCTGCTGCCGGATATTTGAATAAAAATTCGAACATCACCGCGCTCCGCCCGGCGGACTAGTGCGTCATGGAATAGATGATGTAGTTGATGCCGATCCGGTAGGCCAGCGAGGCGTATTTCTCCGGATAACTTGGATCGTCAGCCCATTCCCAAGCGTCGCCCAGATCCATGTTGTGGCATATGGCTACCATGATCCGGCCTTTGTCGTCATATATGGCTCTCCAGCGCGGCACTATTCCGTCCTGTTCATAGGTCACACCGTTGTATAGAGCGGCTAGCCCCGGCACCTGAACCCTTTCGTCCAGATCGTAGAGCACATGGAAAATTGCATCCTGGTTTTCAATATCAACCACAGGTCTGTCTGGGAAGACGCGCGACATGCTGGCCATGAAAACATCCCATTCGTATGTGCCGTGGAAATCATCCACCATCAAAAAACCGCCGCGCAGCAAGTATTCGCGCAGCTTGGCGGCCTGGGCGTCGGAAAGATACCACTGACCGACTTCAACTGCATAAACGAAGGGATAATTAAAAATGTCGTCCCCGTCCAGATCAACCACCTGCTCGAGTGAGCGAACATGGATGCGAGTCAGGCGGCGAACTCCTTGCAGGAACTGGCGGTCGCTTTTAGGAAAATCCGTAGCCCAGGCGCGCCCCATCATGCCGCCGCGGCCGCGAAAACCTCCAAAGCCGCGCCGTCCAGCCGAAGGATACATCAAACGGGCGTATATGAACTCTGTCTTTTCATTGGCGTCAGGCGGCATCGGAGCGGGGTTGTCTTCCATCCCGAAAAAGCGCGGCTGCCAACCCCGCTGCAGCGCAAGAGTGGCTGAAAACCCGGCAAATAGAAGAAAAGAAGAGACTAAAAGTTTTTTGGCCAGCTGCATTAAACGCCCCGCCCCGCTGCACCTAGCATATCACACGGTTCATTGCTCTAGTTTTGACGAGCAGGGGCTAAGAGTTGTTACCCCGGCCGAACGTTCTTGGTATTTTGTTTACAGCCGGCAGGCGGAAAACTGTTGTTCGACGTGGAAAACTTTTAGCGCCACAAAAAGTGAAAATTACATTCTTCCTGCTCCAGAATCTGAGCCGCCGTCACTGGCGGTGGCGGGCCGCCACATGTGAGCTGTAGCGCATGTCGGTTTCAAGAATGTGCTTCTGGAGCCATTCCTTGAGGAAGTTCATCAGGCGGAGCTGGAAGCGTATGGTGCCCTCCCCTGCCTCTTGGCGAAAAGCGCCGACGCGCGCCTCCATTGCCCGATGACGGCGCCGGTGGTCTTCCAGTTCCGGATAGCCGCATTCTTCCATGAAGCGTTCCTCGGTTGAAAAATGGTGGCGGGTATAGACGACCAGGTCATCCAGAATGCTTGCCGCCACATGCGGATCGCCGCCGGCCTTTAAGGCGTCATGCAGGCGGTTAATCATGTCCACCAGTCGCCTGTGTTGCTGGTCAAGTTCCGGTACCTTAACACTGAACGATTCCTGCCAGTCCAAGAAAGCCATTACTGTCCTCCGTCCACCACGCCCTCCTGAGCTATCGGCAAAGAAACAATATTGCTTTAGAGAGCAACACAGGCGTGCGTGCAATCTGCTATGCTTAAGTTTCACGGCCCCGCAGTTTTACTGCCCCGCCTGAAAGTAATGATGAATACCCATCCCAAGGGGAAGCAAGCCCGTATCCTTCTAAGTTCGGTTTTTGGCCCCTATGCTCAGGACGATGAGTTCGGCAGCCGCGCCATCAACCCGATGGAGCTATACCACAACCAGGTGACGCGCGAGCAGGGCGCCTACTCGCTGCGCATGTTTCACCGCTCCTGGGGAATCATGATGATCCAGGAGAACATCTCGGCTCCCACCACGGTTCTGGATTTCCCCACCCGCGAAGCTTTCGAGCGCGAGTTGACCGAACACTCCTACGATATCGTGGGCCTCTCCTCGATCATCGTCAATGTCGGAAAAGTCCGTGAAATGTGCCGGATCGTGCGCCGCCTTTCGCCTCAAAGCACGATCGTCGTCGGCGGACACGTGGCGGCCATCCCCGGCCTGGACCGCATGATCGATGCCGACCACATAGTACGCGGCGACGGCATCTCCTGGATGCGCCGCTATCTGGGCGAAGACCCGGAGGCGCCCATCCGCCATCCCGAAATCCGTTCCGGCTTCGGATTGCGCGTAATGGGCATGCGCATTCCGGACACCGAAAGCTCCACCGCCGCCACCATCATCCCTTCGGTGGGGTGTCCGATGGGCTGCAACTTCTGTACGACCTCGGCGTTTTTCGGCGGCAAGGGCAATTCGCTGAATTTCTACAACACCGGCGGCGAAATCTTTGAAGTCATGCGGGAGATGGAAGCCAAGCTCAAGGCCAAGTCCTTCTTCGTAATGGACGAAAACTTCTTGCTGAACCGCCGCCGTGCCTCCGAACTGCTGGATTTGATGCGCCGCCACCGGAAGAGCTGGACTCTATACGTATTCAGCTCGGCTAACGCCATTCGCCACTACACAATGGAAGAACTGGTCGAACTGGGAATCTCCTGGGTATGGATGGGGCTGGAATCGCCGCGTTCGAATTATTCGAAACTGGCGGGGGTCGACACCCGAGGTCTGGTTCGCGAAATGCAAAACCACGGCATAAAATTGCTGGGCTCGACCATTGTCGGGCTGGAACATCATACCCCGGAAAACATTCGCGAGGAAATAGAGCATGCCGTCTCGCATGCAACCGACTTTCACCAGTTCATGCTCTACACGCCGGTTCCGGGAACGCCGCTCTATGAGGAGATGTCCGCGCAAGGCCGCATACTCAGCGACGTTGACTTGGCCGATATTCACGGACAACACCAATTCAATTTCCGGCATTCCGCCATACGGCGCGAGGACTCCAAGAAAATTCTGGATTGGGCCTTCCGGTTGGATTATGAAAAGAACGGCCCCAGCTTGTACCGCATATGGCGAACCACACTTGAGGGCTGGCGGCGCTATCGCCACCATCCTGAAGCCCGCATCCGGGAGCGTTTTGAGCGTGAAGTAAACCAGCTCAGGACCGCCTCGACAGCCTGCCTATGGGCGATGGAACGCAACTTCCGCGGCGCTAATCGGATTTTACAAGCGAAGATCCGCCAACTGCGCGGCGAAATCGAAAAGGAATTCGGACTGGTTTCAAAAATTGCCGCCCGGCTGGCTGGACCACTCGTGCTATGGGCGGCGCGCCGAGAAGAGCGCCGCTTGGCGCGGGGGAAAACCTACGAACCCCGCACCATTGTTGAACGCCGTAACTGGGCGTAAGCCTGAAAGTCAACCCTGCTAAAATAAAAAGCGGCGATAAAATAGAAAAGCCTCAGCGCTTTTCCGTCCTTTCGCCGCTTCAGATGATGGACAATTGTTTTTGAGCCGGTTTTTTAAAGACCGTAATATGCCGCGTTCTTCTCTGCGAAATGCGCCAGCTCGGGGGGCAACTCTTCCTTTATGTAGATAGAGTTGGTCGGGCAAACTGGCACACAGGCACCGCAGTCGATGCAATCATTTGGATTGATATAAAGCATCGGCACATCGGCATAACCCGGCTCGTCCGGCTTGGGGTGAATGCAGTCAACCGGGCAGGCCTCAACGCAGGCATTGTCCTTAGTACAGGTGTCGACAATTACGTAAGCCATATTTTCTCCTCAATTTTCGGGCTGCACAAACGATGCCCTACGCTCATTATAATCTTTCTATGTTTTTTCGTCGCAAGATCGATCGACAGCCAAGTGTGCAAGAAATTCTCGAAGCGCTGCGTTCGTGCGGCTTCGAAATCACCGAGCATGCGGAAGGGCGTTTCGAGCTCCGTCGTGGAGGCTGCGCCGCAATTGTTGAGCGGATAAGCCCGAACGAGCTGCGCCCGGCTGCCTCCGGCCTGCTCATCGGCGCCGAGATTGCCGCCTTGGTTGACGGCGGGTACCAGAAGTTTTGGCTGACGCCTTCGGGCTTGCGCCGGCCGGCGCTGGCGGCCGAACTTCACGCGTTGCATGAGTTCGAAGAAGACCTCAAAGAAGTACTGGGGCTGAAGAGTCTGTATAACGAGTCTCTAGGCACGGTCTGCCGCCACCATTCATACGACCGTCTTGAGGGACGGCCTTAGACCGGCTCATTCGCCGCTGACTCTCCGGTATACATTCTCCATAGCAGCAGATTCGGCACGCCTGCCCTGTGCCGCCAGCACCGCTGCCCGTGCTCGCAACAGTTTCGGGAACACCCAAACCGCCAGTGGGTCTTCCAATCCCACAGATGGAAGCTCGTAGGTTGCAAGCAGTGAAACAGCCTTGGTGGCCTGGCCGGTTTCAACCAACGCCCACGCCAGCAGCGCCTCAACCAATTCAGGATTGGCCAGGGTTTCAGAGTTACGCAATTGTTCAAGCAGCGGCACGGCGCCGGCATATTGTCCGGCGAAAAGCATTCTAAGCACCTCAGCCATTTTTTCATCACCAGTGGAAAGCTTTTCGCTCGCAGTGCCGCCCGAAGCTTTGAGGAAAATTGACGCCATTCGCCGCAGAACAGGCGACGTAGCCGCATCGAGGGCCTTCCGGCCCCAGCGGTGGGCCGCCTCCACCTGCGTCGCTTCCTGGCTCCACCAGGCCAGTTGTAAAGCCGCCAGCGCCGCCATCTCACCCAAAGTCGCACCGGCCATCTTCTCCATAGCCGCAAACGCTTCCCTCTTGCGACCGGTCATATAAAGCCACTGGGCCTGGCGGAACTGCGCCGCCGAATCAGGAATTGCGGCGCGCTCCTCAACATAGCGTTTCAGCAGAGCGTCGGCCCCGTCCAAATCACCGCTCATCAGGCGAGCCCGCGCAGCCTTGTACAAAGCTGCGCCGTTAAGAAAATTCGGATTCTTCCGGTGAGCCTCCAGATAGTATTTCTCCGCCTCTCGAAAATCGCCCAGCAGGTAATGAACATCGCCCAGCGAATCCAGTGGGTTGGCCTCCTCGGGCGCAAGTCTGCGGTACTCGGCCAGAGCCAGGCGCGCTGCCTTCAAATTGCGGCGCCGCGCTTGGGCGTAACCGAGTTGATTCCAGGCGTCGGCGTCCATGGGGTTTAGCTCAGTGATACGCGCGTAGAAAGCTGCGGCTGCATCATAGTTGCGCCGTGCCATGTCCTCTCGGGCCAGTTGATGCAGCAGGTCGACGTCAGCCGGTGCGGTCCGACTCAGCCTTTCCAGTGCGCGCCGCCTAGCCGTAGGGTCGCCGTCGGCCACCGCTTTAAGCAGATCTAGCTCGGAACGCTGTGCTTCGCTTAGGCGCCCGGCGCGAGCTTGAGCTCTCGCCAGAACCTGCCGGAAGCCGGTCCGGTCGCCTCGCGCCAGCAGCAAGCGGGTCCATCCCACGTAAGCTGCGCCGAAGTCCGGATCAGCCGCCGTAGCTCGCTCATAGGCCGCCGCCGCCTGCTCAGCACTGCTCGAGGATCTAGCTTCGGCGAAATTTCTCAATGCTTCAATGCTTCCGGTAAATGCGTCGCCAGGCGCCTCCGGATCGATCCAGCGGGCCAGCCTCCGGGCAGCATCAAATAAACCGTCCGGCCAAGGCTCGGAAGCGGTGAACCTTCCTAAGGTCCTTCTCTGAGCAACTGCTTCGCGGCGCAAACTTAGGCGTAGGCGTCCTCGGGAGACCGTAAAGTAGCCGTCCAAAACTTCGGTGGCTCCGCTCCAGGCCGCATCGTTTCGTGATGAAACGAGAATTGGCAGAACTTTATGAGAGCCGGAAAGCGAGGCGGCCGCCGCCTCACTTAAAGCGCGAGCCGCCCACTCCTCGGTCCTACCGTCACTGAGGTTTTCAAAAGGCGGAATAGCCAGGCGTACAACCTTGCTGGAAGGTTTACGAGCGCAGCCGGCAAGCAAAAAAAGGGTCAACAAAGCTGCAAAACGGAATTTACAATGCACGTATCTCCATCTTCATGAGTTCCTGGAATTCCGGCAGATCTTGAAGAGCCGCAAACTCAGGATCCTCCAGAAAACGTTTCCGGTCCTTAAAGCCCTCTTCCAGGCTGCGGCGAATATAGCGCAACGCCAGCTCGGTCATGCCGGCCTGCGCGTAACTGCGGGCAAGATAATAGTGGAATTTGGCCAGCTCCTCCACGCTGCGCTCTTGAAGGATGGAGCCTGCTGTGCCTCGCTGTTCGAAGACCATTGGGTCTAGCTCTAGAGCCTTGCGATAAGCCTTAAGCGCTTCATCGTACTTCTTTCGAGCGTAGAGAGCCGTACCCAGGTTGCTATAAATGGTTGCCGAGTAAGGATTGATTTTCAGCGCCCGCTCATATTCGCGGATGGCGCGCTTGTAGTCTTTTTGAGCGTAATAAAGCGCGCCCAAATTATTTATGGCCTCGCTGTACTTGCGGTTTTTCTTAATGGCCTGTTCATAATGTTTGCGCGCAGCCTTAAAATCCATCAGGTGATGGTAAGCAATGCCGATCTTGTTGTAATAGACCCAACTATTGGGTTCTTTAAGCCCCTCGCGATAAATCTCAATAGCCTCGCGAAACATTTTGCGCGCCATCATGAGATCCCCGCGCTGCTCAATGGAAAGCGATGATTTCTGCACTGCCTGAACGGCAGTTCCTTCAGCAGGCTTTTCAACGGGTGAATTCTGCCCGAGACAAAAACCAGCCACGATCAGCCCGGCGGTGAAAGTGGCGGCAAAGCGGGACCCAGCCTTTTCTTTCATGGCCGCCTCCTGTCTTTATTTGAACATATCCAGCAACCGCCGGAAAAAACTCTTTCGTGCGGCCGGCGGCTGAACTGGTGACGGAGCAGTCTTGCCCGACGCCTCTGCGGCAACCCGCTTTCGGACGGCTGAGGCGGCTTTTTTCTGTTGATCGGTGCTCGGGGGCGTAGTGCCGTCGCCGGAGCCGGCTGAAGCTTCTTCCCATCCTGTAATTTGCGTGGAGCTGGCAAGTGCCCCTCCATGCAGGCGGCAGACTTCAACCGGTTGGGTTCCGGAAATGAATGCCTCAAATCGCGCTCCCGGGCAACCGGTCGTAGCCAGGGCGCCTGTGGCGGGGTCCACGCGAACCGTGACTATGCCCTCGGGCGCCTCGAACTCCGTCACATTACGATACTGGCGGTGGCGATGCGCGCGGAGCATGAACTCGGTCCAAATAGGCAGAGCGGAGCGGGCGCCTTCCAGTCCAAGCTCTTCATTGTCGTCGAAACCCACCCAGACGACGCAGATGATGCGGGAACTAAACCCAGCGAACCAGCCATCGCGCGAGGTGCCGGTCTTGCCGGCTACCGGGATAGTAAGCCCGCGTGCGCGCACACCTGCTGCGGTTCCGCTACGCACGACCTCCTGAAGCAAATCCACCATCAGGTAAGCGACCCGCGGGTCCAGAACCGGCCGGCTTTCCGGCTTATGCGAATAGACGATATGCCCCCGATCATCGCGGATCAATTTGATCCAGTTCGGCTTGACATATACACCCTGGTTGGCGAATACGGTATAAGCGCCGGCAATCTCAATCGGGGTGACCTCGTAGGCCCCGAGAGCCACGGCCGGCGTCGGCTGGATGTCCAAATTCATGCCGGCGCGCTTGGCCAGGTCCACAACCTTTTCGTAGCCAATCATTTCCGCCAATTTGACGGTCGGCACGTTCATGGAATGAGAAATAGCTTCGCGCAAAGTGACCGGACGGTATCTGTATTCGTCCTTGAAATTAGCCGGGGTGTATGGCTTGTCATCAAACCAGAACGTAGTTGGCTCATCCATTAACGTAGTGAGCGAAGTTATCGGCCGGCTCGTTTCGGTCAGCGAAGTTTCCAGGGCGGCAGCGTATACGAACGGCTTGAACGACGAACCGGGCTGGCGTTTGGCCAGCAACCGGTTCAACTGGCTTACACCATAATTACGCCCGCCCACCGCCGCCAGCATCTCACCGGTATGGGCATCGAGCGCAACTAATGCCACCTGTGCCTCGGGCGGAGTGCTTAGGTGACGAAAACGACGCTGCCGGCGGACCTGTTCATCAACTTCCTTCAAACCAAGGCGTACGGCCTCGGCAGCATCCCTTTGAAGCTCTATATCGAGCGTGGTATAGACGCGGTAGGAATGTTGTTGAAAATCGTGCTCCTCGAAACGGTCCTGAAGTTCCTCATTCACCAAATCGACGAAATAGGGCGCGTCGGTCGACTCACCGCTGCCTCGTGCAATGGTCAGCGGCGCCAGCAGCGCTTCTTGATATTGCTGTTCGGTTATGTAACCGTTCTCGCGCATTAGCCCCAGCACAACGTTGCGGCGCTTCATTGCGCGCTCCGGCCAGCGCACCGGGTTGTAATAGCTGGGCCGCTGAATCAGACCGGCCAGCAGGGCTGCCTCCGGCAGCGTCAAATCCCGCACGTCTTTGCCCAGATATGCCTGCGCCGCTTCGCCGAATCCGCGTATGCTGAAACTACCCCGGCGGCCCAGGTCCACCTGGTTGGCGTAGTATTCGAAAATCTGTTCCTTGGTTAGTTTTTGCTCGAGTTGGAATGTGATCAGTACCTCAGCCGCCTTGCGCCGCCAAGTGCGCTCCAGCCGGTTTAGGAAAAACATCCCGGCCAGTTGCATGCTGAGGGTAGAAGCGCCCTCTTCGATTCGCCGCTCCTTTAGGTCAACATAGGCGGCTTTAATAACCCGAAAAGGATCAAAGCCGGAGTGCTGGAAAAAGCGCTTGTCTTCGGCCGAAACAACCGCGTCGACCAGCACCTTGGGCAAGTCCTGAAACTTAACCAAGCGGCGTTTGACCCGGTTCTTGTCGAACAGGTTGGTCAGCAGCTCCGGCTCCAGAAGGTATTGCGTCCGCTCGGTGTTATCGCGCGTTGAAATGATCCGCGAGACCCGGTTGCCTGAAAAGTAAATAACCCCGCCTTCTTGGTCGAAGTAGGAGTCTGGACCGGGGAAGATTTCAACCGCGTCCTGGCGGACGTTGTACCAACCCATGGGGTTGTCGCGCTTTTCGCTGTACCCGCTGCGGCGCAACTGTTCGACTACTTCCTCGATGGTCATTTCATCCCCCAGCGAAACGACCTGCGGGGCGGCGAATATCATCGCCGTGCTCTGGAAAGGTCCCGAGCGCAGCTTAGTTTCTATCAGTCGGGCGTACTTGGCATAGTAATAGGTGAAAGTCAGCAGTCCGGAGACCGCCAGAAGCGCGGCTACAGCCAGCGTTACCCTGCCCGCCGGGTGTAAAAAAAAGCGCGTCAGCCGCGCCTGGCGCGGAATGTGAAGTTTAACCGCCACAACAGTATATCCGCTCCTATTGTCTCAAAACGCCGGCTGTGCGCGCGGCTGGCCGCAATGATGAGCCTAGCCGCTGACGGAACGCCTTTTGGACAGCCCCTAAAGCTCCGTGCGCTGATGGAAGCGCCCCTGGGGACGAGCGAGCCGGTGGCTCTTGCCGCCGCGTGATCGGCGTAGTAACACAAATTCGGGCTACCCCACAACGTTGCCTAAAGTTTCAGGCTAGGAACATTTTGTTTGAATTTGAAGTACACTTGAAGCATAGCTAGTTATGTTACGTTTTATCGCCAAGCGTGATCACCGGATCATGCGGCGGGTTCATAGCTGGCGCCCGCCACGCTGGGTGCGCTGGTGGATGCTGGCTGCCACTCGCGGCGGCGATGGCTGGCTCTGGCTGCTGCTGGGCCTGCTGGTGGCCCTTTACGCCGGCCCCGAAGCCCTGGCGGCGCTGGCTGCCGCTGCGGTTGCCACCATTGCCGGCATCACCTTGTTCATGTATTTAAAGCGCAAGACTGGCCGCAAGCGGCCCTGCGCGATAATGCCGCATTGCTGGAGCCGGGTCCAACCCCCAGATCATTTCTCCTTTCCCTCGGGGCATTCGATCACCGCTTTTGCCGTAACTCTGCCTATCGGCCTGTTCTTCCCGCCGCTGATGGCTGCTCTGCTGTTTTGCGCCGTTAGCGTGGCTGCCAGCCGGGTCATCCTCGGAATGCACTTCCTCAGCGATGTTCTGGCCGGGTCAGCCATCGGCTCGGCGCTGGGCTATGCCGCTTTTCGCCTCTTTAGCTAGCAGGCGCTCCCATGGACACCATAAGTTTTCTGACCGGGCTGGCTGCGGGCGTGGCTGTTGGCGCTCTGATCGTCGGCCTATGGCTGCGTGCCCGGCTGGCGCGGTTGGACGCCGAAAAAGCTGCGGCTGAAGCCCGTCTGGCACTGACCGAGTCTATAACCGCCAGAATCGGCGAGACCTTTCAGGGACTGGCCGACACGGCCTTGCGTAACAGCCAGGGTGCATTTCTGGAAGCCGCCAAAAGTACCCTGGAAACCGTGCGGGCGCAGATTACCGGTGATATGGCTGGGCGACAAGCCGAGTTCGAAAAGGTCATTCAACCTCTTTCCATCGCATTAGAGAAACTCGAAAGCCAGGTTAATCAACTTGACCGCGCGCGGGCGGAAACCTTAGGCGAGCTGCGCAGCGAGCTGCAGCGGCTGGCCCAGCAGACCACCCTACTCTCAAACGCGTTACGCGCACCGCAAGCCCGCGGCCGCTGGGGTGAGATAACCTTGCGCCGCGTGGCTGAGCTGGCCGGCATGGTGCGCTATTGCGATTTCTTAGAGCAGGAATCCGTGGCCGCAGGTGATGCACGGCTGCGGCCGGATATGCTGGTTTATCTTCCGGGTGGCCGCACACTGGCCGTGGACGCGAAGGTGCCGCTTGCGGCTTTTCTCGAAGCCGCCGCCGCCCCGGACGAAGAACGCCGCCGGGAGGCTCTTAAGCGACACGCGCAGCAGGTGATGGCTCACGTCAACCAGTTGAGCAGCAAACAGTACTGGAATCAGTTGCAGCCGGCTCCGGAAATGGTCGTGCTATTTTTGCCCGGCGATCATTTCTTCAGCGCCGCGCTCGAGCATTACCCCACGCTGATCGAAGACGCCCTGGAGCGGAAAGTTCTGCTGGCCACACCCACCACGCTGATTTCCATCCTTAAGGGAATCAGCTACGGCTGGCGCGAGCAGCAACTGGCTGAAAACGCCGAGCAGATCCGGCAGGTAGCCGCCGAATTCTACGAACGTTTGCAGGTTCTGCAAGGCCATTACGAAGACGCAGGCCGGTGCCTGGAGAAAGCCGTGGAAGCCTACAACCGCTCGGTAGCCTCCTGGGAAGCCCGTGTTTTGCCCTCCTTGCGCAGGATCCGCGAGCTCGGCGCGGTGGCAGGCGAAGAACCAACGCCGCTCGAGCGCATCGATCTGGCACCGCGCAATCCGAAACGAATAGAGCCTGCCTGAGCCTTCAATGCTGCGCCACCTCTTGCTGTGGCTCTCCGAAAGACCTCGGTTGCGGCTGTGGATGGAGACCTCGGCTTGGGCAGAGCGGCTCACCAAGCGTTTCGTGGCCGGGCTTTATCTTGATCAGGCACTGGAGGTCTGCCGCAGTCTGAATGCGCGCGGCATTCTGGCCAGCCTCGACCATCTGGGCGAACGGGTCGGCTCGGAAGCCGAAGCCAGAGCTTCTGTTGATGACTACCTGAGGGCGCTTGAACGCATATCTATCGAAAAACTGCAAGCCACCGTATCCATTAAGCTGACGCAATTCGGCCTTGATCATTCCGAGCGGCTTTGCGCGGAAAACGTCGAGCGGCTGGTTGAGGCCGCCCGGCGGCTGGGCGGAATGATCGAAGTAGATATGGAGTCCCACCAGTATGTGGACTCAACGCTGCGCCTGGTGAGCTCCCTGCACCGGCGCTACGGCTCGGTTCGCGCCGTCATCCAGGCTTACCTGTATCGCAGTGAACGGGATCTGGAAGAGCTCTGCCAGCTAGGAATTCCCGTGCGCCTCTGTAAGGGCGCCTACCGCGAGCCGGCCTCCGTAGCTTTTCCGAGAAAGCGGGATGTCAACCGAAATTACCGGCGCCTGAGTGAGGTGCTGCTGACCCGTGGCGTTTACCCTGCACTAGCTACCCACGATCCGGTAATGATCGATCACGCAATCCGTTTTGCCGCAGCCAGCGGCCGTGCAAGCGATTCTTTTGAATTTCAAATGCTATACGGAATCCGGAGAGATTTGCAGGAACAATTGACATCGCGCGGCTTCCGCCTGCGCCTGTACGTTCCGTACGGGCGGGCTTGGTATCCTTACATAATGCGGCGGCTGGCCGAGCGGCCGGCTAATGTGTTTTTCTTGCTGCGGAATCTTCTCCGCCGTTAACAGTGGAAGCGCCAAATGAAACCAGCCGTCTGGAGGATAGCTACCGCAATAGCCGTACTTGCCCTGCTGGCTTTCATCGCCGGCCGGCTTGCCTCGGCTTACCTGCGGAACCTGGACTTTGAGCGACGGCTCAATCGCATAGCCAGGCAAGCGCTGGAGCTTAAAAGAGACGACGTAGCCGTGCGGGCGGCAGTAACGAATGCTGCATCCCAGATCGGAGTGCCTGTAAGTTTCGATCGGGTGAGAATTAAGCGCGCGCCGGGGCGGCTTGAAATAGAGATTCTCTACCAGGCGCCGGTGAAGCTTCCTCACTACACGGTTGACCTGCACTTCCGCGCTCGCGGCCGCGCCCCATAGAGCAAAGTCCGTCAAGCTCTGAAATAATTGTCAGTTGACGCGCATTGACCTGGTTTACTTTGACGCAGGCGGCGGCCACCGAGCCGCTGCAACCGCCCTGCGGTCGGTCATCGAACGCCAGCTGAGGCCTTGGCAGCTTCGCCTGGTCAACCTACAGGAGATTCTGGATCCGATCGACATCGCCCGCAGATTATTCGGCCTGCGCGTAGAAGATGTTTACAACTTGCTTCTGAGGAAAGGCTGGACGCTCGGCTCCGCCCAACTTTGCCGCCTGCTGCAACTTGCCGTAAGGGCGACTCACGCGAAGCAGGTGCAACTGCTGGAGCAATTCTGGCGCGATGATCCTCCTGCTATGGCCGTTTCCCTAATACCGCACTTCAATCGCGCCTTGTTTGAAGGCTTGCGCCGGACGGATCCTACAATTCCTTTCGTTACCATTCTTACCGACCTGGCCGATTATCCACCTCACTTCTGGATCGAAAGACAGCCCCAGTTTTTGATCTGTGGGAGCGACCGTGCGGTGGAACAAGCCCGAGCTCTGGGCCATTCCGATGACCGTATTTTCAGGGTATCCGGCATGATTCTGCACCCGAAGTTTTATGAAGTACGCGAAGTTGACCGGGCCGCTGAGCGCCGGCGACTGGGGCTGGATCCGGCCAAGATCACCGGTTTGGTGATGTTCGGCGGCGAGGGGGCCGAAAGCATGCTGGAGATAGTTTCAAGGCTGAACGCTTCCGCGCTCGATGTCCAGTTGATTCTGATCGCAGGCCGGAACCATGATCTGGCCTCCAAGCTGCGCCGGTCTGCGACTCGTTTCCCAAAATTCGTGGAAGGCTTCACCACCGAGGTGCCCTACTACATGCGGCTGGCGGATTTCTTCATCGGCAAGCCGGGACCAGGCAGCATAAGCGAGGCCATAGTTTCCGGCTTGCCGGTAATCGTCACCTCCAACGCCTGGACCTTGCCTCAGGAACGCTACAACGCCGAATGGATCCACCAGACCGGCACGGGCATTGTGTTGCGGAGCTTCCGCCGGATCGTGCCCGCCGTTGCGCAGATGTGCGATTCAGCTCGGCTGGCCCAGTACCGTGCCGCAGCGGCCGGAATCAGCATCCGGGCGGTTTTCGAGATTCCAGACATTTTGGAAAAGATCTTATCCTTACGCCGCTTGCCGGCCGCCTGAGAGCGTTTTCATCAGACTTGCTCCTAAGACCAGCACCCCGCCCGCTAAAGCCGCCACTGAAGGTTTTTCGTTGTGAAACAACCAGGCCCAGAGCGGGTTCATGGCCGGCTCAACCAGCAGCAATAGCGACCCTTCCAAAGCTTGCACCACCCTCAAACCTCGCGTGAGAAAGACATAAGCCAGCGCAACCTGAACCACGCCGAGATACAGAAGCAGCACCAGATCCGCTGCCGGCGGGAATTCCGCTTTCATGACCGGCAAGCAAAACAAAGCCGCCAGCAGATTGCCTGCCGCCACAATCCCCATGCCGCTTCCGGCCGCTGAGCCGGCTTTTTCAGCATGCCGTATTCCAGCCAACGTGAAGGCCCAGCTTACGCCAGCGGCCAGCGCCAACAGGTTCCCGCGGGCCGGGTTCGGCGCGGTGGGGAGGACTGGCTGTCCCGCAAAAAAGAGCAACATTCCGGCTGCCACAGGTATAAGCAACCAGAGATCTGCACGGCGCAGCCTCTCGTTTAGCAGCCAGGGACCGGCTAGTAACAGATAGAAAGGAGCAGTCGATTGAAGGAAAATTACGTGCGCCGCCGTGGTCAACTTGTTGGCCTGTACAAAAAGTATCAGTGTGGCGGCATAAGCAACGGCCGTCCTTATAACATGCAGATCCCACCTTTTGCGCGAGTCGGGAAAAATGAGCAGCACAGCCGCAGCGGCCACCATGCTGCGCATTCCGGCCACCTGCCAGCCATCTAGTGAAACGGCCTTTATGGCTGCGCCGCCGGTTGAAAACAAAAATGCGGCAGCCAGCACAAACAACCGTCCCTGGGTTGCAGTCAAGGCGAATCGATGTTCAGAAAGGCAGATCGGGTTTGGTTGATTTGGCCATCGTTGAGCGGGCCAGGAAATTATACGGATTAACGGGATTGCCGCGAACTCTCACTTCATAGTGCAAGTGCGGGCCGCTGGCTCTGCCGCTCATGCCTACTGTGCCGATTATCTGACCGCGCCGCACCTCCTGTCCGGCAATCACCTCAAAGCGGGAAAGGTGGCCGTAATAAGTCTGCATTTCGCCATGGTCAATTATGACCAGCCGGCCGTAACGGGCTACATATTCCGCAGCTATAACCACCCCATCGGCTGCCGCCCGCACCGGGGTGCCCATAGGCGCCGATATATCTACACCGGTGTGAAAAGCTTGTTCGCCGGAAATTGGATCGTGCCTGCTTCCGAAAGCGCTTTGCAGTCTGCCTTCAACCGGCCAAAGCGTAGGCTTGACGTTGACTTGCCAGAGCCGTGGGTACATGCGCCGGAAACGAGAAATGTTTGCACTCTTCAGGAAGTTGTAATCTTCCAGCGTCTCGGAAAACGTCGGCACAAGGCGCCCTTCTCCGGCAATATCAGGCGGACCTTCCAGCTTGCGCTTAATCCCGTAAGCATTAGAAACTTCTATGGCAAAAAACTGTAGTGCGGCCATTTGCTCGCGGGTCTGGTCGTATTGCTTGCGCAAGTTGTCGTAGCGCTCGCGCAGCGAGTCAGCTTCGCGCCGAAGCGAATTGTAGTTGGACAGCTTCCATGCCATCCTTGCATAACTAGAAACAAAGCCGAACAGTGAAACACATCCCAGCAAAGCCAGCAGCAAAACTGCGTAGACAGCTTGTTGAGGTATATGAAGGCGGCGCAACCGGCCATGCATGGAGTGAGCCAAAACTACCACGAAATACGGTTGCTTCATTATTTAAGTACCGGTCCTTCGATGTGCTTTTGCGCCCTTTTCCAACAAACCGATAAGGCGCGTCTGGAACTCTATGACAGAATGTAACTTTATCAGCCTTTCGGCCCTAAAGTCAATATTTAATTCCTAATATTCTTATTTTTCAATAATTTAGGGTTTATATTGATACTACTATGGTTTTCCCTCGGCAACCGGCAAAACAAGCTGCGACCGATGGTTCGAATCATGATATACGGTTTGCCGCGCCTTTCTTAAACGCTTTTCGTCGGCCACCGCACGCCCGGTGTTCGGGTTTCGGTCGAAGCGCGGAAAATTGCTGCTTGAGATTTCCAGGCGAATGCGGTGACCCCGGCGGAACATATTAGCGGTCGGCCCAGCTTCAATTTGGATCTTGTATACGGTTCCAGGTCTGGCCTCGATTGGGTGTTCCACCGAGTTGCGGTAGCGCAGGCGCAGTATTCCGTCGGTGAGGTTTATAGCTCTACCGTCAGGATAAACATCCACCAGCTTGGCTGTAAAATCCGTGTCCGGGGCGCTGGTTGAGACATACAGCTCGACTTCGACCGGGCCTAGCACGCTGATCTCTCTATCAAGTGGCTCAGTGCTGTAAACCAACACATCCTTGCGTGCTTCCACCACCCGCTGATCAGCCGGTCCCCACTGCCATACCATTGGGTTGCAACATAGCTGTCCGCCAACGGTCGGCGCTGGGTTGGCCGGATCGTAGACAAAACTGTCCGGCTTGGACCTTCCGGGGGGATCTTTGCTAAGCCTTCCCCCAGAAGCCAAATAGAAGACCTGCTTTTGCCATTCCGGAACAGGCCAAGTGTCCAATTCTTGCCAGCGATTAGCTCCCATCATGAAGACACGCGCGGTGGGGAGTTGCTGAGCCAGCCGGTTGCCCTTAAGCCATTGTTCGAACCACTTCAGTTGCAGGCGGCGAACATCTACCGCAGCCTCCGGCCCAAAATCGATTATTCCTGAGCGGGGTGATAAATCGTGCGTCCAAGGACCGACAATAATTTTGACCGGCCGGCCAAGATCCCTCAATCGCCGAAAAGCTTCCAAATCATTAGCTACAAAAGGGTCATACCAGCCGCCGAACGACAGCACGGCCGCGCGCACCCGGTGCAACTGCTGCCGAGTGCTTTGAGTTTTCCAATATGAATCGTATGCAGGGTGATCGAGCGCGGCCTGAAAAAAATCTATGCGCCGGCCGGCTGCTGCCAGATCGGCCGTGCGCAGAGGCAGGTGCTTGACATATTCAGTGAACGGCGGCGCTTTGAACCCCGGCGCGCGCAGGTTGTCAGCCAGCCACATAAGCCTGTGGCCCAGGCGGAAGGCGCCTCCGCGCGAGTAATACCGGTCTTCGTATTCGTCACATCCCGAAACAGCAGGCGAAATCGCCAATAGATGAGGATTGCCCGTGATGGCCGCGCGCCATTGCGTTATTCCCAAATAAGATCCGCCCACCATGCCGATGCGCCCGTTGGACCAGGGCTGAGCGGCAATCCACTCCAGCGTGTCCTCGCCGTCGGCGGATTCCTGCTCGACAGAATGGTAAACGCCCTCAGAACTTCCCCGCCCGCGTACATCCTGCACCACAACCGCATAGCCGTTCTCCACAAAAATCCTATAGGTCGCCGCAAGCGATGAGCCCTTGCCATAAGGCGTGCGAACAAGAATTACGGGGAATCTTCCTTTCTCAGCAGGTAGGAATATGTTGGCCGCCAGATGCACTCCGTCGCGCATCAGAATACGAACGTCGTATCTTGCAACCTGAGCCCATCCCCAAAAAGGGAATGCCAGCAGAATCAGCGTCAATAAGCGTTTTCGCGACATTCCGACAGAAGTTTCCAAAAGGATTCAGCCACAACCTCGACTGCGTGCTTGCGGCGTATATGAGCCGCGGCCAGTTTTCCCAAGGCGGCGCCCAGGCTGCGCTCTGTCGCTAAAAGCTGCATGGCGCAGCGCAGCTCGCCCGCTTCAGGCACTCCGGCGTCTATCTTTAAACAAACTTCGTCCGGAAACACCGAATTCTCTTCACATGCACTTAAGACTACAGGCTTACCCAATCCCATCATACGGATGGCAAGCCCGGATGTTTCACCGGCACTCGGCCAGCGCAGATTGATCAAGGCGTCCACGGCACGAGCTACCAGCCAGAACTCACGCTCCGGCAGCCAGTTGTAACGTATGACCCACTCCCGAGAAAGCCAATGCGCCAGAGCCTTCTCGTAAGCAGGCGAAGCAAACTCGCCTGCCAGCAATAGCTTTGCTTGCGTCCCCTCTCTTGAAAGTTCATCAAATACTTTAAATATAGTTGACAACCTCTTAGATTCACGAAGATAACCCATTACAGCAAACGTATAGTCTCGCCACTTCGAGCGAAGCCACTCAACCTCGCCGGGCGCAGCCTGCATCGGCTCCCAAAAAAGATGGGGAATTTCAACCACCCGGGCCCTCGGTGCGTGCTGCCGCACCATACGGGCGGCAGCCGGGTTGTGCACAACAATCGCCAGCGAACGCTCAGCCAGCCGGCGCAGCATCGGGTAGCGATAATAACGCTCATCCGAGGCTGAGCGAGCGCGATCACGCCATAGTTCTTCTGCCAGAGCGCGGCTCCAGGCGCCGTAGTTATAGACGAATTCCTCAGCGTAGGCTTCCCTGGTCAGCGAACCCAAAAAGAAATGATGAAGTACGGCGTCATGCAGCACGACCACGCCTGGCACTTCCAGCGCACGCCGGTAGATTTCCGCGTGTAACTGATTGTTCCCGATATGGTAAAGATGAACTGCGGCCCGTTTGGCGCCAACTTCAACTTTCCCTCGCCTGGCGAGTAGTTCCAGCAATGCGCGTGCGTAGTCGGCCACGCCCGTGGGGGCGGGCGGCAGCGGCGAATGAAAACCTATGGTCACGCCGACCGGCGCGAGCCGAACAACGCCGTTCCCAAGCGTATGTGCGTTGCGCCCTCCTCTATCGCCACTTCGAAATCCTGAGACATACCCATCGAAAGACAGGGCAAGCGGAACTTCTCCGCAAGCTGCCGCAAGCGTTGGAAGTAGGGACGTGAGGCTTCTGGATCCTCGGACCACGGCGGCATGGTCATCAATCCGCTCAGTTCCAGATTGGGCATTTCCCGTATGGCATTAACCAGTGGCTCCAGATTTTCTGGGGCGACTCCGCTTTTGGTCTGCTCGGGGCTTAGCTTAACTTCAATCATTACTTGCTTTTTTGCTGATAATTCATTGATTCGTTTGGCAATTTTAACTGAATCGATTGTCTCGATTACATGGAAAAGTTCGGCTGCGCGGCGCGCCTTATTCGACTGTAAATGCCCCACGAAATGAAACTTCGCGCCATCCAAACTCCGCACTTCCGGCGCTTTAGTCTCGAATTCTTGAACATAGTTTTCCCCAAAATGGCGCAGCCCCAGCTCATATGCTTCGCGGATGACGGAGGCCGGAAAGGTTTTTGTAATCGCCACCAGTGTAATCTCTTCGGCTCTGCGTCCAGCTCTGGCAGCGGCATGCTCAATCCGTTCCCGAACCAGCTCCAGATTTTGTTTGATCACCATCGTCATTCTATAATCGTTGGCGCATGCCTGCCACAGCTGGCGGAGCCTGGAGGCGCAGTCCTTCAGAGGCACGGGAGGCTTTGGAGCGTTTTCTCCAAGCCGCAGGCGAGCCGGCTCTGATCGAACCTGGAGAAGACCCTTTTGCTCTGCACCAGGACAATTATGAACTGACTTGGTGCGATGGACGCCTGAGTCTGGCAGTTTGGGACCAATACCGTCACCTGAGGCGCCGCATACTCGGTCTGGCAGCCGAAAAGTCAGGACGGCTGGAACTTTTCGTTGAGCACTTTCCAAAACGTGAAGCCCGGATCTACTTGATCGATCTGGCCAAGCCGAAAGCTGGCACGGTTGTATTGCGCGCCGAGCGTTACCGCCTGCGCGAGCGTTTTCGCCTTTGGCTCCACCGGTGCTACCCTGAGTGGCGCATCGTAGAACTCAGCGCCGACCCGGACATTGAGCACAGTCTTTCATCTGTTCACCCGCGGGCTTTTTTGTGTAAAGGAGCCAGCGGGCTGGCTGCGATTGCCGCTGCGGCAGAGGGGGAACCTGCGGAAGCTTCCCTGGCCTTTGGTTTGATTTGGCTCGATTACTTGCGCCGAACTCGTTCCAAACAACAGGTAGAGGGACTGGTTGTTTTTCTTCCGTACGGACGCGAGCGCACAGCCTGCCTCAGGCTGTTGCACCTGGACCGCCGCAGAGCCCGGTTCACCGCCTGGACCTACACGCCGGACGACTTGTTGGCTCCAATTGATCTTGCCGACCACGGAAACATAGAAACAAAACTAACGCCGGTCCTTGGCCGTACACAGGGCCTGAGCCCACGTGTTGAGGCCTGGATCGCCCAGTTACGCGAAATTCCGGAAGTCGAAGTCGCGCCACGCGCCGGCGGAATGGTTACACTCCGCATTCATGGTCTGGAGTTTGCCTGGGCCGAAGGCGACAAATTCTGGTTCGGGCTCGACAGGAAACTGGAAGCTGAAGCTTTTCACCTTACGGAAATAGCCGCCCTAGCCCACGAGCTATCTAGGCTGAGGGCTCCCAATGCCGCTAACAGGGACAATCCGCTGTGGCGAGAGCGCCCGGAAGCCTGGCTGGAAAGTCAGGTTAGGAAACACCTTCGGGTTCTTGATCCCACACTTTGCGCCGATCCTGTTTACGGTCAAATCCCTGCGCTGGCGGCAGGCGAACGAGGTGTACTGGACCTATTGGCGGTGGATCAGGATAGACGCCTGGCGATCCTGGAGCTAAAAGCCTCTGAAGATCTCCAGTTGCCGCTTCAGGCGCTTGACTACTGGATTCGAGTCAAATGGTTTTTGGGACGCGGCGATTTTGAAGCTTGCGGATATTTCCCCGGCGTCGCCTTGCGGCGCACGCCTCCACGCCTGCTGCTGATCACCCCGGCGCTTGAGTATCATCCCACGACCGGCGTCATTCTGAAATATTTATCACCGGAAATTCCAGTTGAACAAATCGGCGTGGGCGCCGCCTGGCGCAGCCGGTTTCAGGTGGTGTTCCGCCGCAAGTTACCCGGACGCGCCTGATTGCACCGTTTGTACTGCCGCCCCGCCTGGCAAGCGCATAGTGTTCCTCTACCACTGCCGCCGGCGAGGTTCCCCGCCGGCGGCAGGATTCTGCCAGCGATTGGTCCGCTCCGCAGCAGTAATCAATTCCCAGCTTCTCAAAAATCGAAATACTTGCCGGACACTGTACGGCTATTTCACCCACAGTCTGATCTACTTTAAGCATCCCGACCGCTCCCGGGAGCAGCCCAGCTCGTCTGCCCCTCTGGATTCAGGCTAAGCGCCGCCGGAAAACAAGTCAGTGACTCCGGTCACACAGCGCCTCGCGTAGCTGAACAGGCGGCGCCACTCAACTGAAAGCCGTGCTGGGACGAATACCTGCTACCAATCCACCACCGAACCGTCGTCCGGGTCAAACTGCGGCAGATAGGGCCGCGGCTCGCCCACCTGAGCTTTAAGTTTTTCCTCGTCGATGGTGATGCCAAGACCAGGATCGGTTAGAAGCGGTCGATGGCCGTTGACGATCGGCGGCATGGGCTTGGCCAGTAGGTCCAAGTGCTCGTTATCGCCGCGCTCCTGCACCAGAAAATTTGGAATTGAAGCCGCAATCTGGTAGCTGGCCGCCAGCGAGCACGGCCCCTGCGGATTATGAGGCGCAATCGGCGTGTAGTAGGCTTCCGCCATGCCCGCAATCAGCCGCAGCTCGGTTATGCCGCCAGCGTAACAAACATCGGGCTGAAGTATGGTGGCGGCGCGTTTTTCCAGGATCTCGCGAAAACCCCACTTGGTGAAGATACGCTCGCCGGTTGCCAGAGGAATGTGAGTCTTTTTGGCGATCTCGGCCATCACGTCAACGTTGAGACATTGCACCACTTCTTCATAAAACCAGGGCTGATACGGCTCGAGCGCTTTTACCAGCAGCAACGCCGTGGGCGGCTGCACGGCGCCGTGAAAATCGATGGCGATATCGACGCCCGGGCCGTACTTCTGCCGCAAGGCCTTGAAATTATCAACCACCTCGTCGACGAATTTCTGCCCTTCAACGTACTTGATGGGCCCGCGCTTCAAGCCGCGCGGTCCGACCTTCATGGCGTTGACTCCGTTCTTTTCGTTTACCTGCCCGTAGACGCGAATGCGGTCGCGAGTCGGCCCGCCAAGCAGTTTGTATACCGGCACGCCGAAGGCCTTGCCCTTAATGTCCCATAGCGCCTGATCGATTCCGCTTAGGATAGCCGTCTTAATCGGGCCGCCGCGATAGAACGCCCCGCGGTGAATCGCCTGCCAGTGGTATACCACCCGCAGCGGGTCCTGGCCGACCAGATACCGCGCCACTTCTTCAGCGCCCGCGGCGCAGGCTTTGGCGTCGTCTTTGAGCATCTCTCCCCAGCCGGTTATGCCGGCGTCTGTGGAGATTTTCACGAAGACCCAGGAGTTTTTCAGGATGAAGGTCTCAAGCTTGGTGACTTTTATGTTGTCTTTCGGGCCGATTTGAGCCGCGTTGGTCCTCTCGGCCGTAAACACCGAATCCAAACTAGCCAGGCCTCCGGCCCCGATCAAGCTTCGGAGCCAGCCACGGCGGCTGATTTGAGTATTGATCATGACGTACCTCCCCGTTTCTAGGAAACAAACTTCGTAGTGAATTCCGCCGCTTTAGGCGGCGCTCTGTTTACTCTACCCGAAACGGGAGCGGAGCGGTCGAAATGCACACGGCGACGGCAGCGTGAATTGCGAAAAAACGGCCGGGCGAGACGCCGCCCGTCCGCTACGGCCCGGGCCTTCCCGGCCAGACATCTTGAATGCCGTTCAGCACGAATTGAACGGCCATGGCGGCCAAGACCAGTCCCATCATGCGCATCAAGATTCTGACGCCGGTTTCCCCCAGCCGGCTTAACAGACGAGCGCCCGCCGCCAAAATGTAGAAGGAGGCAAGCGAGGTGACCGTGATGGAAAGAAAGACCGGTGCGGCCTGCCACCACACCCTGGATTGCCCCATCAGCACCATCACCACTGAAATAGCGCCCGGGCCCGCCAGCATGGGCACGCCGAGTGGGGTGACCCCGAAGTCCTCTTTGCGCTGGCCTTCGGCGCGCTCCTCGGCCACCTCCTGGGTCGGCGAGCGTTGGCTCTGAAGCATATCGAGTGCAATCAGGAAAAGGAGGATGCCGCCGGCGATCTTGAAGGCCGGAAGAGTCACGCCGAAAAGCTTGAAAATCAGGCTGCCGGTGGAGGCAAATAACGTCAAAACCAGAAAACAGGTCCAGGCTGCGCGCTTGGCTATGGCCCGGTTACGCTCAGGGCTGCCGCGGGCGCCCATGGCCAGAAAAGCGGGAATCGAAGCCAGCGGGTCGACCGTGAAAAAAATCGAGGCCAGCGCAACCAGCGTGAATTTAACGACCTCATCGAGCGGCGGCCAGGCAAGGTTCATGGGCAAAGCAAGTCTCCAGGCAATGAGGCTGAGGCTTTCCTTGATTTGTTGCGGTGGATAATCTTCCGGCGGGTCGGTTTGGCAAGCGACCGGCAGTCCTCCGCATCGGCGGGAGCCGCCGTGGCCTCCCACTCAACTTCCTGGGCAAGCGTAAATTTGTCAAAAAGGCGCACCAGACCGCTTTTGTTTAACTTGGAAAAGCCTTCGCCCGGCCCCATTGCCGCCGCTCCGAAATAGTGTACTTCAACGGCGGTCCAAAATGGTTTTACGTTCGCCGCCTGTTTGTTCCGCGGAGATATGGTAAATACCCGCCGCCATTCTGACCCCGTCCGCCGGCTGCTGAAAGCGCGCGATTGACCGCCTCTAAGCCGATCAAGTTGGATTTCAGAATTCCTTGCAGCCGGCCCAATCAGCTTCGGGTCGAAAGCAACTGCTGCAATTCGTTGCGATCGAGCGTCTCCTTGCGCACTAGTTCGGCGACCAGCCGTTCCAGGTCCGCTCGCCGGCTCCCCAGAATCTTCTTTACGCGATCATAAGCGGTGTCGATCAGCCGCCGCACTTCGTCGTCAATCTGCTGCGCCGTGCGTTCGCTGTAGTTGCGCGCCGAATCGAAAAACGGCCCTCCCAAAAAGCGGGGCGCCGCCGGCGCGCCATAGGTCAGGTTGCCGAGCTGCTCACTCATGCCGAACTGAGTTACCATCTGGCGCGCCAGCTCGGAGGCGCGCTGGAGATCGTCGGAGGCGCCCGTTGAGACTACGCCCTGATAAATCAAGTCTTCCGCGCCGCGACCTCCCAGCATCACCGCAATCCGGTCTTCCAGCTCGGGCTTGGTCAGAAGATACTTCTCCTGAGTAGGCAGTTGCAGAATGTGGCCCAAGGCGCCGATCGAGCGCGGAACGATCGAGACCCGGTGCACCGGGTCGGCGTGTTCTACCGAAAGCGCCACCAGCGCATGGCCGGCTTCATGGTAGGCTACGCGCTGCTTCTCCTCCGGGCTCATGCAGCGATTTTTCTTCTCCAGCCCCAGCATGACGCGGTCGATGGCTTCCTCCAGGTCGCGCTGCTCGATCTGCTCGGCACCGCGACGCGCTGCCAGCAGCGCCGCTTCATTGATGATGTTGGCCAGGTCGGCGCCCACCATGCCGGGAGTCCGCGCCGCAATCGTCCGCAGGTCGGCCTCAGGCGCAAGCTTGGCTTTGCGCGCGTGCACTCGTAGAATCTCCTCCCTGCCCTTGAGATCGGGTCGGTCTACCACCACCTGCCGGTCGAAGCGCCCGGCACGTAGCAGTGCCGGATCCAGCACCTCGGGCGTGTTGGTGGCCGCCATAATTACTACTCCCTTAGCGGGATCGAACCCATCCATTTCGACCAGCAACTGGTTCAAGGTTTGCTCGCGTTCGTCGTGGCCGAAAACCATTCCGCGGCCCGCCGAGCGGGCTTTGCCTATGGCGTCGATTTCATCAATAAATACTATGCAGGGAGCTTTCTGCTTGGCCTGCTCAAAAAGATCGCGTACGCGGGCCGCGCCCATGCCGACGAACAGCTCCACGAATTCACTACCTGAAATCGAAAAGAAGGGGACGTTTGCCTCCCCCGCCACCGCCCTGGCCAACAGCGTTTTTCCGGTTCCCGGCGGACCTACAAGCAAAACCCCCTTGGGGATGCGTCCGCCCAACCGTTGGTACTTCTGAGGGTTGCGCAGAAAGTCCACTATTTCTATCAGCTCGGTTTTGGCCTCGTCAACTCCCGCCACATCATCAAATTTGACGGTGTTTTCGTCGGACTCATCCCTGATTTTGGCCCGCGCCTTGCCGAAGCTCATGGCCGAACCCGGCCCCTTCCCTACCCGCCACATCCCGTAGCCGTAGAAGAGGAACAAAACCGCCAGCGGCAACAGCCAACCCAGCAGGAAGTCCGTCCACCAGGAGCGCACCTGAATGGTTCCCGTTAATTTGACATTTTGCGCTTCGGCTTCTTTGATGAGTGGCGTCTCATCGATGCCCGGCAGACGAGTAGCGACGATGCGGCGAGCGCCTTCCTGCCGGGCGGCATCATCTTTTAGCACGCCTATCAGCTCGGTTGAAGTGATGTTAAGTTCGGCCAGCCGTCCCGCGCGCATCCGGGAAATAAAGTCACTGTAGGGGATTCGCTTAGGTGGCGGCGTAGCCACCAAGATTTGGAAAAAATATAGAGCCAGAAACGCAACCAGCAGGTAAATGGCTGAAAACTGTACTTGGCGCTTGCGCAGGCGATTCATGAAGATTATTGTAGGCTCCAAATGAATTTCCGGCTTGGGTGATGGTGGGGCGAGCCACCTCGTTTGCTGTTTGATTCCCGCCACGGCCCGGCCAAACCGGAAACCGCAGTTTCGATAAGTCTCGGCACAAGCAAAAATGAACAGGGTTCAAGCGTGCTTTTGCGCCTAATTTCCCCACCCAGACTGCCGGCAGTCAACAGCGCCCAATGTCGTAAACTGAAAAATTAAAGGCAAAAGCGCTGCGTTACGCGTATTGCGATCTATAACGTAGTCCCTATGCCGTCTGCGCCTATGTAGAGGGTCAATGGATGTTGCCACATGAACTCAATGCTTAAGCGGGTCCGACTTACTGTCCTTTCGGAGAACTCCGTGCGGGCGCCGGGCTTGATGGCCGAGCATGGCTTGTCAATTCTGGTTGAAACCCCGCAGGCGCGGCTCCTGTTTGATACGGGACAGGGGCAGGTTTTGCCGGCCAATGCAAAGCAACTAGGCTGTTCGCTGGAATACCTTGACGCCATTGTGCTAAGCCATGGCCATTATGATCATACGGGCGGTTTGGCGGAAGTTTTGCGGCAGCCCGGACAGCCCACGGTTTATATGCATCCACTGGCTTTGAAGCCGAAATACACAATCTCGTCAGCCGGCCGAGCGCGCCCAATAGGCATTCCTCAATGTTGCCTGGAGCGTCTGGAGAATCTGGGCGCCAAATTGGTTCTTACGCGGTCGCCGGTTGAAGTCGCCCCCGGCGTATGGCTGACCGGCGAAATCCCCCGTTTGAGCTCATGCGAAGACACCGGAGGGTATTTTTTTCTAAACGAGGATTTAAGCATGCCAGATCCCTTGCTCGACGATCAGGCGCTTTTTGCCCGCTTGCCTGATGGGCTTCTGGTCATTTTGGGTTGCGCGCATGCCGGCACGATAAACACGCTGGAGTTCGTGACACGGTTTACTGGCACGAACAGTGTCTACGCCCTGGTTGGGGGAATGCACCTGGCCGGAGCATCTGAACAACGCATTGAGGCGACGCTTGAATCTCTGGAGCGTTTCCAGGTAAGAGTTCTGAAGCCCTGCCACTGCACCGGTCGAGCGGCCTACTGCGAATTCAGGCGGAGGCTGGGAGAACGCGCCGGCGAGTTTCCAGCCGGCTCGAGCATTGCCTTCGGCGAAACGGCTGCCACGCCGGCCTAGGAACTTTCCGAAAAGTAAATTTTGACAACAGCATGAAAACATCGCTTGACTGTTTACCTTGCTTTATCCGCCAGACTCTGGAAGCCGCACGCATCGCTTCGCCGGACCCGGCCGTGCATGAGCAGATCGCACGGGAGTTGCTCGGTTGGGCAAGCCGGATGGACTTCAACCAGCCACCCCCGGCGCTGGCCCAGCGCGTTCACCGCCGTTTGCGCGAGCTGACGGGACTGGCCGATCCATACCGGCCGGTGAAAGACCGCCAAAACGCCATGGCCTTGCGGCTGATGCCTGAGGTAAGAAAAGAAATTGCTTCATCGCAGGATCCGCTGCTGATGGCCGTTCGCCTCGCCATCGCCGGGAACATAATTGATTCCGGAGTCAACGGCAATATCAATGAAGCAGACATTCGGCTAGCCATTCGCAGGGTGTTCGCATGTCCGTTCCAGGGAGACATTGAGCAGTTTCGCAGAGCCGTAAGCGGAGCGCGCAGGATTCTTTATCTTGCCGACAATGCCGGGGAAATCATCTTCGACCGGCTTCTGCTCGAGCTTCTTCCGCGCAATCGCACATTGCTGGCGGTTCGCGGCGCGCCTGCCATCAATGACGCCACTTTGGCGGACGCCCACGCCGCGGGTCTATCCGAACTGGTTGAAATCATCGATAACGGCTCCGACGCACCAGGCACAATATTGGCCGACTGTAGCGCGGAATTTCGCCGCCATTTTAACGACGCCGATCTAATCGTAGCCAAAGGACAGGGCAACTTTGAGACTCTCAACGAGGTTGATCACAATATCTTTTTTCTTTTCCAAGTTAAGTGCGAGCCCGTATCCAGACATACCGGACTCCCCGTAGGAACCCATGCCCTGCTACGGTCAAACGCCTCATCCAAAATCTGAAATCACATTGCGAATGGCCGGCGGGCTTGCCGCCCCTTTCGGCCATGGCGAAAGTTTCGCCATTATCGACGCTGACCCCAAACATAAAGAAATTGTCAGGCAGCAGGACGTTTCGGCCCTCCACCCCAGCTGGATTTGTTGCATGCCCGGCTATGTAAGCAGGGAATCAGCCCGGCAATTGCAGGCAGCCTGAGGCAGCGCACCCTTTGATTTTTCGCCGGCAAGGGCATCTGCGTGGCAACGGGTGCGCTCGCTCCGGGACCGGAGTGGGTTGCTAGGAACTACCGTGCCGCAACACAGCAGGCCCGCCGAAACCTGGGCGCTCACTGAAAGCTTGGCTCGCTGCTCGCACGCACGCTTCGCGGCTGCAAGCTCGTGAATCGTTTAGTTCGGCCGGTGCTCTTCGATCACTTTTAACAGATGGCTGCGATCAAGCTGGAAGTATGGCTCAAGCCGCGCCAGTAGTTCTTCCATGCGGAATCGCACGTGGGTACGCATGGCGCGATCGGCGGCTTCGGCATCCGTACCTTGCAAAACCAGGGCCAGCCGCTCGTGCCAGTCGGCCGGCAAACCGGGATAGCCGAATAATTTATCCAGGAACCAATTGAAAATCAGCACCTGGTTCTTCTCTATTGCCTCGAAAAGAAACTGGCAATGCGCGCCCTGGGCAATCAGCAGGTGCAGACGCATGTGCATCTTACGCAGCTCGAACAATTGCTCGACCGAGGCGTTTTCGGTGCCGGCGCACCGGGAGTAAGCTACATCCAGTTCCCTGGCCAGCAGCAGTAATTCATCACGTTCTGCTTGAGTTGCATTCTCTGCAAAACGCCTCGCAGACATGCTTTCCAAGGCTTCACGCACGATGTAAAAGCCGCGGATGTCTTCGGCAGTCGGTAATTTCACCCGGGTTCCCACCCTAGGTATGGCTTCAACCAGCGACTCGTTTTTCAGCCGCTGAAGCGCCTCGCTCACCGGCAAAGGGCTCATGCCCAGTTGCTTTGCAAGCGAGCGGCGTGAAAGGGACGCTCCGAAAGGCAACCGCCCCTGAAGAATCTGCTCTCTGATTTTTAGGTATGCAAGTTCGGCAAGGCTGTTTTGCTTTGTACTCATGGATGGACCTTTCAAGCTAAAAATATTCCCCTAAGAATTAACCACTGTGACGGAGCGGCCCCTTGCCACGGCCTGCTACGTACGGAGAAGATTTTAATTAATTATTGCAGATGATCTTCTGTAGATTATTTCAACAAGATTCTTATAATACACCGAAATCAGCTGGCATGCAGCAACCCCGGCCCGGCCTGCATCAGCCCCACCATGCGTTCCCGATCTTTCTCCGCTTTTTGCGCCGCCGCGCCAAGAGAAAACCAGTAAAAGAGCACGCCTCCCAGTGCAGCCATGCCAAGCATTAAATAAAAAGACATCCGGCTCCCTGAGACGATCCTCACGACGTATGCCAGAACAACGGGCGCCGCCAGTAGCGGCACCAGCAATATCAGCAGGATCCGCACTAAGGCCGAAGATGCCGAACCCGTGGTTCTCTCCGGACTAACCGGGACCGGGCGGACCACCGAGGTGAGGTTTCCGGCGGCGAACATGTAAAGGGAAAGTATGCCCGGCCCCAGGTAGGCCTCCAGGATGCGTCCAGCCCCGGCGGGCAGGCGGAGCAAGCTGTAGACCGCCACCACCCCCGTAAATTCCAGCAAGACCAAGACGGCTGCCGCCAGGTTCTTTGCTGCAATGACGGTTCGTAGCGATACCGGTGCAAGAAAATAAAGCTGAATAGCAGAACGGTCCGCCCCAAAAATGTTCCAGAATAAGACATCGCCCAATAGCAGCAGCGCGTATGCGCACACCAGGGCCGGCTGATAAGGGGCCGCCGACCCGCCTCTGATCAACATGGGCAAAAAAATCAATATGCCGAAGGAGAACCCCATGATGAAAAGCAGGCGAAAACGGGGCGATCGCAAATAGGAACGGAACTCCTTTTCCACCAAAGCGCCAAATGGATCCTTAAGCCTGCCGGAAAGAAGCTGGCCAACGGAGCTCAGCTTGAACGGCGAGCGCATGGATGATTCAACCCGAGCAGCCGGGGCCGACAGTTGCAGGCTGCAGGTAAATTGCCACCAGCCATACCCGCCCGCCAGAGCGGTCCAAAAAAACAACGCCAGCCACTGAATGCCAGAGCCGCCGCCTGCCGCCAGGCGACCGGCAGCCGACCAGGGCCACCACGGCGCCTGAAGCCAGTCCACGGCCGATTGCAACTGCGCCGGTGCTCCTACCGCCAGCAATAGCTGCGGCAAAGCAGCAGCCAGCACCGCCAGCAACACCACCAGCTCCCGCAAGCGCCGCCGGGCCAGCCAGCGTTCCATCTGACGCCTTAACCCAACCCCGACCAATAGGTTGAAAATCGCAAAAAGAGCCAGGCTGCCTACAGGTTTATAAGCCACAGCCGGCCGGTAAAATCCAAGGCCTGCGGCGGCGCCCGCCGTGACCAGAACGATCTCACCGCAAGCACTTAATCGTAGAGCCGTTTCCATCGCAAATAAACGGCCGGTGGAAATCGGAAATGGCAGCAAGCGCCGCAGATCTAGTGAAGCTCCCTGGCTGGCCAGCACCAGCGGCGCCAGTTGCCAGTAAAGAAAAACGAAGAATAAAGCAAGCGGCAGAAACCTTCCAACCCACAGGCGGCTTTCAGGTTGCGTCAGAAGGAACGCCACACCGGTGGCCAGTGCGCCCCAAGCCGCATACCAGCCGGAAAGCAAGATAGCTCCCAAGATTGGGCCCAGACACCGGCCGGCGCTAAATGAATTCCGCAAAATCCGCCACTGGGCGCGGATTATCGCCGAAGTCTGTCCGCCCATTTGCCTAAAGCCAGTCCAGGCCCTCCGCGCTCCGTTCGGCGCCTACCAGACGTACGAAAACCTCTTCCAGCGTGACGGCAGCGTCTTTTATGGCGCGCATATCCCGATCCATAACCAACCGGCCATGGTGTATGATTGCCACTCTGTCGCAGAGCCTCTCCACCACCTCGAGCACATGCGAGGTCAAAAAAACAGTCACGCCCTGGCGGACTTGGCTGAGCAGGATCTCCTTCATTAAACGCGCACCCACCGCATCGACGCCTTCAAAAGGCTCATCCAGCAGGAACAATTCCGGCCGGTGAATCAGCGCCGCCGCCATAGCCAGCCGCTTGCGCATGCCCTTGGAATAATCGGCAATGAGCTTGGCTGACTCCCGGTCAAGCTCAAAAAGCTCCAGCAGCTCGAGCGCGCGCCCGACGGCTAGCCGTCGCTCCAGTCCGTACATGCGGCCGACAAATTCCAGATATTCAAGGCCGGTGAGCCGGTCAAACAGCATGGATTCATCCGGAACCAGACCTATGCGCCGCTTGATTTCAAGCGCTTGCCGGGGCATGGCGAAACCCAGCACTTCGATTTCGCCCGAGGTTGGCTCCACCAGACCAGTGAGCATGCGTATGGTGGTGGTCTTGCCGGCGCCGTTCGGTCCAAGGAAGCCGAAAAAGCACCCGCGGGGGACCTCCAGGCTCAGCCCGTCGACTGCTGAGCGGCCGTCGTAAACTTTCCTCAATTCGGTGAGCCGTATGGCCGGGCCGGCGCTAGACATGTGTCCTTTTCATGGTAATTAATCCGGTTAACTCATCGGCGGGCGGACTGAAAACCGCGCCCATTTGCGCCGATAAAACGAATGTGGTTGGGCCTGCTCCTGGTGCAATCAAAAACAGAGAAAAGCTGCTGGCCAGCGCTAATGTCGCTCCGCCCTTCAGTCCGATCCTGAACCGCCTTTTGGCCCGCATGGCGCATGAGGACGTACAACTTTCCGAACTTGCTGAGTTGATTGAAAAAGATACCGTTTTGGCCGGAAATATTTTAAGGACGGTCAATTCGGTGCTCTACGGCATGGTCGGCGAAATAAACTCCATACAGCATGCCGTATGCATCCTGGGTCTAGAAAAGGTACGCAAAATCGCCCTAACAATGTCGTTCGCAAATCTTTGGCGGCGGGGTCCGGACGCGCCCGGATGGTCGACGATCAGGTTCAATCTGCATTCAACCGCAGTAGGCATACTGTCGGATCTGATGGTTCAAAACCTTTCGGCGGAATACCCTGAGGGCGCTTTCCTGGCCGGCCTTTTCCATGACTTCGGAAAACTGCTCATCGCCCACAGCCTGGGCGCGGATTATGAGATCTTCAGCCGGCGCTGCTCGGAAAAAGATTCTGACTGGGAAGCCCTCGAAGCAGATCTTCTGGGGATAACTCATCCTGAGCTTTCGGCGTCCGCACTGGAGCGCTGGAAGCTGCCGCACCCTATTGTTGAGGCCGTTCGCCTGCACCACGCGCCGGAGTTCACCCCCGCGGCGTGCGTCCCCCTTGGCCGGGTCGTGCAAACGGCGGACCGCTGCATCAACAAACTAGGGATCCGTGTCTCAGCCGAATCCGCCGAAGACGAAACCGGAGCCGAGGAGGAACTGGAAACGCTCGGCTTGGGCGATCGTGCGGCAAGGCTGCTGGATGAGCTGCTGTTTGAATTAAATATGGCCAAAGCTTTCTTTCACTAAACCCAGCGGGATTTTTCGGGCGCACAAAAGCTTGATGTCTCTGCTAGCATGTATCGGGTAGCACAGAATGCGGAAAGAGGTATAGCTGTGCGTTCGATCTTGGTTTGGCTGATTGCGGTTGGCATGGCTTGCATGCTCACGGCTGGTTGCTCTCCGTCCCGCGAGCCCATAAAGCTCTACGCCATGGGCGAAAGGGCCGAAGCGGGCTTCCTTGTGTATAACGTTCTTGAGGCCGTTTGGCGCGATAGTTTAGGCGAAGACGCCAATCTGCGCGTACCTCAACACCGCTTTTTACTGTTGCGCCTCAGTATCACCAACGGCGGGCCGCAAGAGGCTTCCATCCCGCTGACAACCCTGGTTTCTTCGGAAGGAAAAGAATTTCCCGAATCGACTAACGGTGAAGGAGTAGAAAACTGGCTGGGCATCGTTCGGCACATAAAAGCGACCGAGACGGTTTTCGGCTGGATCTTGTTTGACGCGCCGCGCGGGGATTATCAATTGCGAGTCTCCGACGACGCATTCGACCCAGCCGACGCCAAACTGGCTCTGATTCAGATACCACTGCGGCTGGAATCCAAATCGGACTTCCTGCCCGATGCCGGCCAGCGGCGCTAGATTTAATGAGAAAGTTCAACAGATTTGCGCTAGCTACGCTGGCGGGCGCCGCGCTGTGGGCTCAAGCGCCGCCACGCAACCTGGAAATTGCCGGCGCCGCAGTGCACCAGTTTGAGGATGGACCTCCGCTTGGCGCCGGCGAGAGTTTCTTGCCCGGGGAAACGGTCTTTTACAGTTTCCTGGTTCACAACTTCGGTGTTGCACCCGGCGGCCGGGTACGTTTTAATTACCGCATTGACGTAAGGGACGCGGAAGGCGTGGCCTTAGTCGAACCGGCTAAGGGAACTGTTGCGATTGAACTGGGGCCCGAGGATAAGGAGTGGGTTCCTAAAGTCCGCCATGAGTTCTTGATCCCTCCGCATGCCTTAGCCGGCCGCTACCGGATTCTGGCGGAGGTCAATGACGCAGTGACTTTCCAGCAAGCTCGCTCTGAAGTTCTGTTTTCCGTGCGCGGCAAAGAACTGGATACCAGCGGACCGCTTTCCATAAAGAACGTGGCATTCTTCCGCGGCGAGGAAGGCCGCAATCCGGCAGTAACGGCCACCTACCGCGCCGGCGATACTCTCTGGGTCCGCTTTGACATCACCGGCTTTAAATCTGCCGAGAATAACCGTATGCATGTCGTCTACGGCCTCGCGATTTTGAACCCGGCAGGCAAGATCCTGTTTGAAAGGCCGGAGGCTGCTTCGGAAACCGACGCTCCGTTTTATCCCAGGCGCTATGTCTCCGCTGAGATTAGTCTGGATATACAGCGAGGGACCCCGCCCGGCGAATACACGCTCGTGCTGGCTGCTCGCGATGAGGTTGGCGCAGCTTCTTGCGAAAGCCGCCACAGCTTCCGCATCGAACCCTGAACGTCGCTGACGATCCTGACTGAGAACAATAACTCGCAGGTCGCACTTATCCATGTATTGCCTCTGTTTCGCACAAAGAGCGCAGCGCTTCTCGGCATCGACGCCTACCCGGTCGATGTCGAAGTGGACCTCTGGGCAAGCGGATCGCCGCGCGACTTCATTATGGTCGGCATGCCCGATGCCGCAGTACGTGAAAGTCGGGAGCGAATAAAATCGGCCCTGCTAAATTCCGGCTTCGGCTACCCTAACAAAGCGGTCACGATCAACCTTGCTCCGGCCAATATTCGAAAAGAGGGAGCCGGTTTCGATCTGCCCATGGCCGTGGGAATCCTTGGCGCCATGGGCATGGTGCGGGCCGTGGATGGACGGCTGTTTGTGGGCGAGCTGTCGCTGGATGGGAGTATTCGTCCAGTAAACGGCGTGCTGCCCGTAGCTGTTTGCGCCCGCCGCAGTCGGGCCAGCTGCCTAGTGGTGCCTGAAGCAAATGCGGCGGAAGCTGCCGTGGTGGAAGGGCTTACGGTCTATGGAGTTCGCCACCTCTCAGAAGTCGTAGCGTTGCTTGAAAACCCGGAAAGATTCGTTCCCGCCACTGCCGCAGCAGCTTTATCAAGTGAGTCGCCGCAGCCAGAGTACGATTTTCGAGACGTCCGCGGCCAGCTTGCCGCAAAACGGGCGCTCGAAGTGGCCGCCGCCGGCGCACATAATGTTCTGATGATCGGTCCGCCGGGTTCAGGCAAGACCATGCTGGCAAAGCGACTGGCCGGAATATTGCCTCCTCTGACCTTTGAAGAAGCCCTGGAAACGACCAAGATTCATAGCGTTGCCGGTTATTTGCCGGCTGGAGCGGGCCTGCTGACACGCCGTCCGTTTCGTGCGCCGCATCATACTGTTTCACCGGCAGGGCTGGTGGGCGGCGGCACCGGCATGCCCCGTCCCGGCGAAGCCAGTCTAGCCAATCACGGCATACTTTTCCTTGACGAATTCCCCGAATTCCCTCGCAACGTCCTGGAATTGCTGCGCCAACCGATCGAGGACGGCTCGGTGACGCTGGCGCGGGCCAATCTTACGCTTTCTTTCCCGGCTCGCTTCATGCTGGTGGCGGCCATGAACCCATGTCCGTGCGGCTACTACGGCGACTCCACGCGTGAATGCCGCTGCACGGGCGGCATCATTCAGCGTTATCTGGGCAAGATCAGCGGCCCGTTGCTGGATCGGATCGACCTGCACGTTGAAGTGCCGGCGGTCCCCTACCAGGAGATGCGCAATGGCGCTGAAGGGGAGGACTCAGCTACCATCCGCCGCCGGGTGATGCAAGCCCGGGCCATACAGCAGGCGCGCGGGTTTTACAACTCCCAGATTCCGGCGCGGCTGCTGCGCAAGCTCTGTGAGCTAGACGAAACGGGCGAGCGCACGCTTGAAGCGGCCGTCCGGCGCCTGGGGCTTTCGGCACGAGCTCACGACCGCGTGCTGAAGGTAGCCCGTACCATCGCGGATCTGGGCGGCGCCGAGCGGGTTTCAGCCAAGCATATCGCCGAAGCAGTCCAGTACCGCAGTCTGGACCGGAATTATTGGAGCTAAGCTTAAATCTCCCTGCATGCAAGTCAGTTGGCTTACGACAGCCGTGCTCTGAGGTTTGAACGATCAAGCCTTACCAAAAGAATACATATGTCTTGGTTAATTACTTGCATCCTGCCCTACCTCCAGCGTCTCTAAAATTTAAACGAGGACGTTCAAACGATGCGCCTGAGCATGGCTGTTTTATCAAACATTTTTCTGGCGGCAGGACTTTTTGCGCAAACCGTTCAGCCGCCTCGAACCCACTTGAAAGTCGGCGACCTGGCGCCGGACTTTGATTTGCCCTCCACGCAGGGGGGACGTGTGAAGCTTTCCGACTTTCGAGGCAAATCCCCAGTGGTGCTGGCCTTCTTTCCAGCGGCTTTCACCGGCGGCTGCACAAAGGAGATGCTGGCATACCAGGCGAGCCTTTCCAAGTTTCAGGGGCACAAAGCCCAAGTGTTTGGAATCAGTGGCGATAACACTCCGTCGCAGGCCGAGTTCGCCAAACAACTCAAGCTTGAGTTTCCGCTTTTAAGCGACTTTGCTACCCGAAAGACCATGGCTGCCTACGGCGTGCTGATCCCGGACCGGGGACTGGCTAACCGTGCCACATTCGTCATTGACACTGACGGCAAAATAGTTCACATCGAAGAAGGCAGCGCAGCTATAGACGTGAGCGGCGCGGAAAAGGCCTGTTCCAGGCTAGCTAAAAAGTGACGACGGCCGGGCAGGCTCGGCGACCAGATCTCAACACGGCGGCTGCGTAACAATTGGTATTCTTTACCAGAACAAGCGGCCACAAGCGGATAAAATGTAAGAAACCATGCCCCGCGGTTTCTGGATTCTGGTCGCCCTGCTGGTAGCGCTGTCAATACTTTTTATCTGGCATTACTTTCTATACGTTTCTACCGCGCATTTTTTCAGCATTAACTCAAAATCTGCACGGCGCCTTCTGGCCCTGCTCTACGCGCTTTTGCCGACGGGCTTCATGGCTTCGGAGATTCTAGAACGGCGCCTACACAGCGATCCGGCACGGCTTTTGGTCACGGCTTTTACTCTCTGGTTGGGCGTAGGGCTGGCGCTACTGATGGCTTTTCTGGCGGCATGGACCGGCTGGGGCATAGCTCAGTGGCACAACCCGCGGCCTGCAAAGATATACTTCGGGCTGGCGGCTTTTGTTTTCGCCGGTGCCTATTCGGCCTACGGCGTATGGAACGCGCGCCATCCCCGCTTGAATGAATTTGACGTCGCCATCCGAGATTTGCCGGCAGCCTGGCAAGGACGCAAAGTGGTACAAATAACGGACCTGCACCTGGGCGCAACACTAGGACGCAGCTTCATCGAATCTGTGGTGAGCCAGATCAATGCCCAAGCACCAGACGCTGTTTTCATAACAGGGGACCTGTTTGACGGAATGGACGGCGAGCTGGATCATCTGGCGGCGCCGCTCGCCGGTATTAAAGCGCCGCTCGGCGTTTACTACGTCACCGGCAACCATGAGGGTTTCATGGGGGTTGAAAGAGCCCGGGCGGCTGTCGCCAAGACGCCGGTGCGCTTTCTGGACGATGAAGTCGTGCTGGTTGAAGGGCTTCAAATCGTAGGCCTGAGTTTCGCCCGCAGCGGTTTTTCCAGAGATATGGGCTCCGCCTTGGCCCGTTTGTCCGGCTTCGATCCTAAGCTGCCCTCCATTCTGCTTTACCACAGCCCGGGGCAAGAGGCGGCGGTAAAAGCTGCGGGCATCCGCCTGCAACTGTCCGGGCACACTCACTACGGGCAGCTTTTTCCGATAAATTTGATCACACGCCTAATCTACGGAAAATATTACCGGGGGTTGCACATGGAAGGCGATTTCGCCATCTACACCTCACCCGGTACCGGTTTCTGGGGTCCGATGATGCGCGTCGGCAACCATCCCGAGATTACAGTAATTCGCTTGCGCTCGAGGTGACGGCCGGCGCAGGCGATGGACTCGCCTGAAACGGCTTGAAACGTTCGCCGATGGTCTTTGAAAGCCAAAAAATTCTTGACACCGGCAGAACACCGGCCAGCCGATACCTGCCAATGGAGGCCAGGCCGGCGGCAGCTATGCATCCGCACTCGGAGCATTCCGGACGCCCGCCGAGCTGGCAAGGCTTGACGCGGGTCTTAAGATCCGAGGTTATGCAATCGGTGGTTTGGGCGAAAATGCATTCTTGGGGCGAAACGGGCGGTCGCCTGAAACCTTCGAGCAATCGCGCCGGCAACTCCGCTTTCGGGAATTTTTCCTTAATTCCCCAGAGTTCCTTCACCACGGCCTGTCTCTGTTCGGGGCTAAGGCGCTCGGCTGAGGACTCGCCCTGCTGCGGAGTATAAAGGCTGAACCAGAGTTTGCGCACGCCAGGCTGCGCATTCCAGAATGCGGCGAATTCCTGCAAATACCCCGCGCGGCACTGCTGCGCAGTGATGGTGCAGTGCACGATAACGCTATGGCCGGCAATGTTAGAAAGGATCCGGTCGTAGGTAGCAGGCTTGCGTCTCTGGTTATGTTCGGGAGGCAGACCGTCTACGGAAACTACCAAACTCAGATTGGGGATGCTGCTCCAGGCGGCTGGAATAGGAATAACGGCACTGGTCACCAACTGGACGGCAATACCCATTCGCGCCAGCTCCGGCAATAACACATTCAGTTCCTGCACCCTAACCAGTGGTTCGCCGCCGATCAGCGATATGTGCAGCGGGCGCAGGCGCCGCGCCAGCTCAATGACGCCATCGATCAACTCGGGGCCGCGCAAATCAAAATGGCGGCGAAGACTTCCGTTTCCGGCGAAATGCCCCTCCTGGTAGGCATAGCAGCCGGGGCAGCGCAGGGGGCATTCTTTGGTGACTTCAATGGACAACAGCGGCCGTCTTCCTCGGAGTATTCCTCCCCAGGCGCGTAAAATATGTCTGACTTGCATGGATGGCACAACGCCCCTTTCTAATTCGTGAGCGCTGTGATATCCAGCCATGTTCCAGCGGCCGCGCAGGCTCTGACTAATTGTAACAGGCTTCGTTTTCCGCCGAATGAACATCACCACTCGGCTACCGACCCGTCTTCGTGGAAAACCCGGGCCATGGCGCGCGTTCCGGTGAACGGATATTTCTTAAACGCATCCTCACTGAGATCGAAACCCAGACCGGGTTTTCCAGGCAACGGGAAGCAACCATTCACCATCCGCATGGCAGGAAAGCCGAGCCATTCTTCCCATATCTTGTCTTCGGTCCTCGGCGTGACGGTGCTGCAAACCTCCTGCACCAGGAAGTTCGGCATGGCGGCATCGACGTGCAGCGTCGCCAAACCGCCGATCGGGCCCTCACAAGAGTGGGGAGCCATGGAGATCCCCGAAGCGTGCGCCATGGCGCCCACCTTCCACAGCGCCGTAATGCCGCCTACATGGTTGATATCAACCTGAAGTATGTCAACGACACCCATTTCGATCAGCTCACGGCAGCCGTAGGAAGCAACCAGTCTCTCCCCCGTGGCTATAGGTGTAGTTGAACGTTTAGCTATGCGGGCCATGGCCTTAACGTTCTCGGGCGGACAAGGCTCCTCAACGAATAGAAGGTTGAGCGGCTCCAGCTCCTTTACCAGAACCGAGGCCACCGTGGCGCTTGGCTTGGCATGAAAGTCGACTGCAATATCTATGTCGGGACCAAGCGCTTCGCGCACCATAGCCAGTTGCCGGACGGCGCTGTCGATCTTCACATGACGCTCCAGCCACTCCCAAGTTCCCGGCAGGCCAGTCTTAAAGCAGCTCACTCCCTGCTCTACGGCGGTCTCCCGCAGCCTTAGCAACTGCTCGCGAGTTCCGGCGCTGGTGTGATAATAACCACGCACTCCGCGCGGATCAAAAGGACCTCCGAGTAGCTTATAGACCGGCAATCCCAGAATCTTTCCGCGCAGGTCCCACAACGCCTGATCTATCCCCGAAATCGCAGACCCCATCACCGGCCCGGCTCTGTAAAAACTGTGCACGTACATGGACTGCCAGAGATGTTCGACCTGCATCGGATCGGCGCCTAGAATATGCTCCTGAAAATCGTTCACACAAGCAATGACCGCCCCGGCTTTGCCCTCAAGCGTGGCCTCGCCCCAGCCGACAAGCCCTTGATTGGTTTCAAGCTTCACAAAAACGTAAGGGCGGTCAGACTTAGGGTTTATCGAAACGCCAATGGCTTTCATCCCGGTGATGCGGACCTTTGAACCAACCTCGTCAAAAGGACCTGTGGCTGCTGCGGCGGACTCAAGCGCCGGCGCAAGGGCGCACAAGCAATCCGCACGTGAGGTTCCCCTGAAAGCGAGCCCTGCGGCTATTCCTCCGAAAAAGTCACGCCGTCTCATGCAACACCTCCACTGTACTTCTCAAGTGCTTTCTCATCGACAGCAATCCCAAACCCAGGGCCTTTCGGAAGCGGCAAGAAACCGCCGGTGGCGCGTTCAACCGTAGAACTTACAAGAGCCTCACGCAAGCGGCGGTCTTGCTCGGAAGCAGGCCAAGGAACTTGCTGTATGAAGAAATTAGGTAAAGACGCCGCCAAATGCAGCGCCGCGGCCGTAGCGATCGGCCCCCCGTCGTGATACGGAGCGACGGCGACATAATAGGTCTCGGCCAAAGCCGCCATGCGCCGTATCGCTACAATCCCTAACTTAGAAATGTCGGGACGAATTACATCAACCGCATTTTCCCGTAGAAGATCCTGAATAAAAGAAGCCTCGGTTACGTTGCGTCCGAAGCCGATCGGGGTTACGTTCTCTTCGGAAATCTTGCGCACTGCCGAAAGATTCGCCGTCAGGCACGGCTCATCGAACCACATCAGGTGGAATCTCTCCAAAGCAGAGGCTAAGCTGGCCGCGTCCGAGGGGGTTAGTATCCCCCTTCCATCCAGCACAAAGTCTGCCTCTGCGCCTCCGATCTTCCGTAACGCCTCCATGCGTCGTCTTACGGCCAGCACCCACGCCTGGCCCTGGTTTCGCTCGGGAGGCGCCGGCGCCGGCACGAGAAACGCCCGAAAACCAGCAGCAGCGGCACGTTCCATCGAGGCCGCAAGCTCCTGATCGGTATCACCCGCCAGCGGAGCAAGGGCCCGGGCTTTGAAGCGAGTAGGGCCTCCGAGCAGTTGATAAACGGGCGCACGCACGGCTTTGCCCAGGAGGTCCAGCAAAGCCATGTTGATGGCCGCTGCCAGATCCCCCGCACCGTTCAAACGCTGGGCTATTACCTCATAGGAGCTGGCAGGCCTGCCATAAATCTGCCGGGCAACTTGAAGTTGTTCAGTGGACGGGGTTCCCCGGCATTCTCCGTAGCCGTAGATGCCGGAGCGCGTCTTTAGCCGCACAATCGTATAGCTGCGCCTGGAGGTAGGTTCAACGATAGGAAAAGTGACCAACTCGGTTATATCAAGATCAGAAGCTGCGGCCGCGGCCGCCGCCACTGGAACCAGCGACGCCAGCCTTGCTCTTCGCCGAATGATAGTGGACGGCACGTTTCCTCCTTCTGCGGTAGGTAGATTGTATTGTTTTGCAGATCAGGTGTAAAGGCCCTCGAAAAATTGCTTTACAGCCCGTGATAGCATTGTTGAGCCGCTGAAGAGCCAAGGAGGAGAAGCTTTTATGTGGACACGACGAGAAATGCTAAAAATAGCCGTGGCGTGGCCGGCCGGCGCGTGGATGGCGCGGTTTAAGGCTCTGGCTGCGCCGCTGGCCGGAACCGTTAAGATTACCGCGATAAAGGCATTGCAGCTCGACTACCAGAGTGACGGATGCCTGGTTAAAATCGAAACCGACGCCGGCGTCACCGGTTACGGCGAAACCGGCGTGGACGTGCAAATGGCACGAGCCCGCCTTCCGCGCCTGCGGCTGGTCGGGGAAGATCCGCTGGCAATCGAACGGCATTTTCTGCAAATGACCGGAGTAATTCACCCATTTTTGCCGAGCATTCCGCTGGTTAGCGGCATTGATATCGCCCTTTGGGATCTTGCCGGAAAACTGCTCGGCCAGCCAGTCTACAAGCTGTTGGGCGGCCCTTTACGCCAGCAAGTAGCTATGTATTCGCACGGCGACGCGCTGAAGGACATGAACAGCCTGGCCAGCTGCCGCGAGTGGGCGCAAATGGTGCGGGAACAGCCCGAAGGTTTTACGGCCTTCAAGATTGAGCCCAACCAGACCCTGCGAGGCGAGCAAGTGGGACCGGTGGTCACAACCGCGCAGCTAACCCGCATTGCCCGGGGATTCGCCAACGTAAGGGAAGCGGTTGGCGACGATATCGATATAGGCGTGCATTGCCACAACCAGTGGGACATGCCCAGTTCGGTAGCAATTGCCCGCGCCGTCGAGCCCATCAAGCCCCTGTTTTTCGAAGATCCCCTCAGCTCGGTCGAATATTCCGAATCCTGGCTGACGATCAAGCGTTCGACGCGGATTCCTATTCTCACGGGCGAAAAGCTGGAGCTCCTTAAACAATTCAAGCCTTTTATCGACAATCAGGCCGTGGATATTATTCATCCTGACGTCAGCTATGCCGGAGGCATAACCGGCTGCCGGAAAATCGCCGACTATGCAGCCTACTACCGCATACCGATGGCCTTGCACAATATAGGAACCCTGGTCCGAACCTACGCCTCCGTTCACCTGGCCGCTTCAATTCCGAACTTCTACCGTTCGGAGTGCAGGCTGGGGCGTCCCGGCCGGATCTACGAGAAAATGGCGCTCAACAACCCGCCGGTTATCAGAAACTCCATGTTCCAGCTCCCGCAGGGTCCAGGCCTGGGTCTCGAGCTCGATCCTGCCCACATGCGAGAGCATACGCCGAAGGGTGAAGATTGGGCTTGAGGATGCCGGCGTTTTCGCTCAGGATACGTTAACCACAAGCGGCAGGCGGACGACGAGGTTGCGTCCCGGCGCCACGTGCATATTGAGAATTTCGATCTCCACCTCTACTTGGTGGCGCCCTTTAGGTGCATCTTTTGCTGTAGAGATGACCACGCCCAAACCGCCTTCGGCTTTCAATTCCCCTCCCCCAAGCCTCAACCAGGCAGGTGTTTTCAGGGGACGCAGCCGGAAGGGAATGGCCGAGCGGTTGATCAGCACTAGAGCGCCTTGCGGCGAAGCCGCGCTGATTTCGATGGGGCGCTTTACGATCTCCACTGCGCCTTCCCACAATCCCCTAAGCCATTCTTCCGCACCCCAAAGCTCACCGTTTACCCAACCCACCGTCCGCCGTGCAAAAAGCGCCTCACGCACACCCTCCAGGTCTGCCGCCTTTGCAAACACCAGCGTGACTGGACGCCGCCGATCGGCATAAGTGGGCAAGGTCGGCGTGTGTACATCCGAATTCGCCAAAATGGCCAGCTTCCGCGGTTCAATCCAGGCAAAAACCTGCTGGTAGACATCCAGGCCGTTGATGAGTTCCACACCATGAAATGGCCTTTCCTTATAGAGTTCAGCGACGTCAGGGAACCAGTCGGCCGGCTGCTTCCAGCCGGGATGATTCCAGAAAATAAACGCACCACGGGCGTGGGCGGCGCGCAGCGCTTCGGCCAGCGTTAGGCCGAAGAAGAAGTTAGGGTCGTTCACGAAAAGAAGATTGAAGTGGGTGTCGCCTTGCATGACCTCCACGCCCGGCACCAGAATGATGCCCAAGCGCTCGGCCAACGGAGCAGCTATCTGGTAGGGACGGGATAGATCGGGCCGCACATCGTCCTTGAACGGGTTGTAGCCGGCATGATCGGTTATGGCGATTGCGTCGAGTCCCTCCCGCCAAGCTTCCTGCACCCTGGTCGTTGGCCAGACCTGGCCGTCGGAAAAGACAGTGTGCATGTGGAAATCGCACTTAAGCGTTCGAAATCCGGCAACATCGGGCACGGGCAGCGGGTCGCGGAATTGGGCCGCAATGGGTGCAACCGCCAGCGCCGCCAGCACCAGCATCAGTAGAATCTTTTTGGCTAGCGTCATAGGAGTCCTACCGAGATTAAGGAATTCAAACGTCGGCGTCAAGGCCGACACACCGGGCTTCGGCCGCCCTCCGGACGTCTCCCGTTATGGGTGGCCCATGAAGAAAGGAGAGCTTCTATTCTGCACTATCGTTATAGGGTGAGGCGAAGCGGCGAGAAGTAGCCATCGTTAACTCCATTGCTCAAATGTGAGTAAGGTAGGAACATGAAGCTGAGCTGTATCCCGGTTTCCTTTTTCGACGCCATTCGCAACGGCGAAATGAGCATCGTTGAATGGCTGGATTTCGCCGCAGAATTAGGCCTTGAGGGCGTCGAGTGTGCTCCACCGCTGCTTCGCCCTTTGGGCCCGGCCGTCCCAGCCGAGTATCGCCGTATGGCCGAGCAACGCGGCTTGAAGGTCAGCAATTACACAGCCTACAGCGATTTCACCTTTCCCAATGCGGCCGACCGGATACACGCACTGGCGGAGGCAATTCAAAATGTGGCTGTGGCGACTGAGCTGGGCGCGCCCTCGGTAAGGGTGCTGGCTGGCCAGCGCCGCCCGCAGGTAACCCGCTCACAGGGAATCGCCTGGGTTGTCGAAGCCATTCAACTTGTGGCCGAAGTGGGCGCCCGCGCCGGTATCCAGGTTAACCTTGAAAACCACACCCGAGCCTCTACCTGGGAGGATTTTGATTTCGCAATGGCGGGCAGCGTTTTCCTTGAAATCCTGCAAGCCCTGGCGGACTCACCGGTCGGCGTGCAGTTCGACACCGCCAATCCGATGGTGGCCGGAGAACAAACACTGCCGCTTTTTGAGAAAGTCTCTTCACGAATCCGTTATGTACACATTAATGATGTCGCCAGAGCCGGGGAATTTCGTTTTGTCACGGTTGGCTCCGGCATCGTCCCCAATTCTGAAGTGATTCGCAGACTGCGCACTCAAGGTTATAGCGGATGGCTGGGAATCGAGGAGGCCGGCCGCACCGGCAGAGACGGATTCCGGCAAGCAGTCAAAGCCGTGCGGCGCTGGATCGCGGAGGCTTGAGAGCCGGCGGGCATCTCAGCAATTCCGGCAAACCGCGCCGTCCCCGCCCGCTGGCCGGAACTGGTAGAGTAATAGAGCAATTTTGTGACATTCCAGCCAAGAGGAGATAGCTGTCATGACCCGAAGAGAAGCAATTAAAATCACCGCAGCGGCGCCGGCGGCGCTCGCGGCCATGGGCCAAGCGAAGGCTGCCACACCGAACCGGCTGCGCATGGGCGGAACCAGCACCGCTTTCTCAATCCGCGCGCAGTACCTCAAAAAGCAGGGGAAGGTTTTCGATCAACTGGAGCATTGCCACAGCCTCGGCATGGGGGGATGCGAAACCCGGCTGCCCTCCTTTGAACCCGCCGACATAAAAGCTTTTCGCGAGAAGTTGGAAAAATACGACATGTATCTGAACGCCGACGGGTTGCGCCTGCCCAAGGACAAAACCGAACTGGGCGAGTTTGAACGGCAGGTTCGGGCGTTTGTCGAAGCCGGCGCAAAGCGCACCCGCAATCCGCTCACCGGCCGCCGCTACGAGGTCTTCAATAGTTGGGAGGAATTCAAAAAACATACCGATCAGTCCATGCGCTCCGTTGAGCTGGCCGAACCCATAGCCCGCAAGTACAAGTTGAAGATCGGCATCGAAAGTCACAAAGACTGGCGTACCGGCGATTTCGTCGAATGGATGAGCAAGCTCAGCAGCGAATGGGTCGGCGTGTGCTGGGACGTCGGCAACAATATCGCCCTTTGCGAAGACCCCATGGAGATGCTGCCCGCTCTGGCGCCCTACTGCGTCAACGTACACATTAAGGACATGGCAGTGGACTGGTACGAGGACGGCTTCCTGCTGTCGGAAGTAATTTTGGGTCAAGGGTTCTTGGATTTAAAGAAGATCGTCTCCACCCTGCGTGCCCGTGATCCGGAAATAACTTTCGGCCTGGAACATATAACTCGCGACCCGCTTCAAGTACCCGTCTATACCGAAAAATACTACGCCACGTTCAATAACCTAAACTATAGTCCCATGCTGGCGCGCGATCTGGCGCACACTCTCAACCTTGTACGGCGTAACCGCACCAAGATACCTTTGCCGCGAGTAAGTCACTTGAGCCTGGAAGATCAATTGAAGGCCGAGGACGAGAACATTCTGGCTTGCATCAAATACGCCCGAGAAAACCTGGGGTTATAAATTAAATCAACCAGTAAAAACACCTTGCTCCGCCGGTTTGTTACAAGCACCGGCGGAGCAGCGCAACATTTGCGTTTCTGCTCCGGCCTAAAACAGGCTAAACTGGTCAAAGATGCAAATGATTTTCAACAGGAGGAGACTGCCAAATGTGCGAGCAAGCGATTAGAATGCCCTTGATCGGAGAGCCTGCACCTGCATTTAAGGCCGAAACCACTCAAGGACCGATTAATTTCCCCGCCGATTACCGCGGTAAGTGGGTTATATTCTTCAGCCATCCGGCTGACTTCACGCCGGTCTGCACCACCGAGTTCATGACCTTCGCTTCGATGCAGGAGGAGTTTCGCGCTCTAAATTGCGAACTGCTCGGTTTGTCTATCGACAGCACCTTCAGCCATATTGCCTGGCTAAGAACCATCAAGGAGAAGGTGCAATTCCGCAACATGAAAGACGTCGAGGTGACCTTCCCCGTCATAAGCGACTTGACGATGGAAGTTTCTCGCCTCTATGGGATGCTTCAACCCTCCGCCAGCACGACGCAAGCCGTGCGCGCCGTCTTCATCATCGATCCCGAGGGCAAGATACGAGCGATACTGTACTATCCGCTCTCCAACGGCAGGAACATGCAGGAGATTAAACGCCTGCTAATCGCCATGCAGACTTCCGACAAACACAAAGTGGCCACCCCCGCCGACTGGCAGCCGGGCGAAGAAGTGATTGTTCCGCCGCCCGGATCCTGCGGCGCCGCCAAAGAACGCGTCGAGAAAAAAGACCCGTCCATACGCTGCGTGGACTGGTTCCTTTGCTTTAAAAAACTGAGCTGAAGTCGGCGCCAGGATCTGCTGTTCTCCATAACGGTACCGATCCAGTTCATAAGGCTTCGCCTTGCAAGTTCGAAGCTAGTTAACTTGGCGTGATTGACCGGCGGAAACCTATGGAGGGCCGCCTGTGGCGGATGGAGCCACCCGTCGGACTTGAACCGACGACCTGCGGTTTACGAAACCGCTGCTCTACCAACTGAGCTAGGGTGGCCCTTCGTTCATACTATGCCATAATCGCGGCGTTGATTTCCAGATTCACCTGCGCTGAACCGCTCGTCGCCGTTTTGCCGCCGGTTCAGCGTGCAGTTCAGCGGCGGCGAAAATGGTCCCAGCCGCCCGGCGCAAGCCGCCGGCCTTTGAATAAGACCAAACCCGGCTCACCTTCACGGATTGTTCCGATGCAGGTGAGTTCAAGCCCTTGAAAACTTGCCGGCGGCCTTGTGCGCGGCGACAGCGTGAAGAGCAACTCGTAATCCTCCCCGCCGTGCAGCGCATCCTCCAGGCTGGCTCCCCTGAAAGTCGGCGGATCCTGATCCAGTTCCGCAGCCACGCCAGATGCCAGACAAAGGCGGTAAAGATCGATCGACAGCCCGTCGCTCAGGTCCATGGCGGCTGTCGCTTTAAGTCTTTCCCGCAGGAAGCGACCCAACCGGAGCCGTGGCTGGGGATATAAATGAACCTTCCATGCCGCGCCGCGCATGGTGCGCAACCCCAGAGCCGAGCCCCCCAGCCGCCCTGAAACAAAGATACGATCACCGGGGCGCGCGCCGTCGCGGCGCAGCGCTTTGCCCGGCGGAACTACCCCCGCCACTACAATGTCGCAACCGAACTTGTCAGAGCGGGCCATGTCTCCACCCACCAGCACCGTGCCCGTCGCCGCGGCCAGCCGGTGAAAACCGCGGAAAAACCGGTCCAGCCAGCCGGCGTCAGTGCCGGAGCCGGCGCACATGGAAAGCAGCGCCAGCCGGGGTTCTCCTCCCATAGCGGCTATATCGCTAAGCCCTCGGGCCAGGGTGCGGTGGCCGACCGCCCGGGCCGGATGCGTGGACAGCCGGAAATGCCGGTCTTCAAGCACCATGTCGGTGGTGAGCAGCCAGTCCTGGCAAGCTCCGCTGGGGCGGATGATGGCGCAGTCATCTCCTATACCCAGCCGTAGCCAGCTCGGCGCGCTGCGGACGGCATGGCGCTGAATGAGTTGCAGCAGACTTTGTTCGTCCATAGCCGGAAGATTAGGTTTTCAGTTTAGCGCGGCAGGCGGCGCCGGCAGCGGCTGCCGCGCAACATCGAGTCATACCGGAGACTCAATGCCGCGCATTTTGCGTATGCATAACGGCAGCGAAATTTACGCAATCCCGGATGCGAATACTCACCGAGAGTCGTTATATTGGAATTGCGGGCCCCGCACTGAGCGCTCAAAGGGCTGCAATTTTCAGGAAGGAAAACATGCCGGAAAACAAACTGCCTGAGGCGACGGCTGCGCCACCATCCGCAGCAACCCCCAAGCCGAAACGAAACCCGAAACTTCCCCGCCAGCATTTACCATTGCTCGATCCTGAGTTACGCGCAACAACGCCTCGCGAGGTTGCCTTGGGTTTTACCGAGGAGCAGGCACGTCTGGAAGCCTTACGTTGTCTGGACTGCCGTGATCCTAAGTGCACGGAAGCCTGCCCGCTTCATATTGATATTAAGGGCTTCATAGCTCGCATTGTTGAGGGTGATTATAGCGGCGCCTTCGAGGTTATCAACCGCCAGAACCCATTTCCGGGCATATGCGGCCGGGTCTGCCAGCACGAACTGTTTTGCGAGAAAGCTTGTTTGCTCGGCAAGAAGCTAGAACCGGTGGCTATCGGATCGCTGGAGCGTTTTGCAGCGGATTTCCAGCGCCAGACCGGGGATCCGCGCCTACCCGCCCTACCTCCGCCCAATGGGCTGAAAGTGGCGCTGGTCGGCAGCGGTCCGGCCTCGCTTATTGCCGCCTATGACTTGGTGCGGAAGGGATACGAGGTCACTGTGTTTGAAGCGCTGCATGAGTTGGGCGGCGTGCTGGCTTACGGAATTCCGCCTTTCCGCCTGCCCCGGGAAATATTGCGGGAGGAAATTGAGCGGCTCGGCAAGCTCGGCGTGCGCTACCGGCGCGACTTCATAGTGGGCCGCACCGCAACCATCGAAGAATTGCTCGAGCAAGGCTTCTCCGCGGTGTTTTTGGGCACGGGCGCGGGCTTGCCTCATCTGATGGGCATACCCGGCGAGAATTTGATCGGAGTCTATACCGCCAATGAATTCCTCACACGGATCAACCTGATGCGGGCCTACGAGTTCCCAGCCGCCGATACGCCGGTTCGCGTGGGCGCCCGCACCGTAGTCGTCGGCGGAGGCAACTCAGCCATGGATGCTGCTCGCTGGGCCAAAAGGCTGGGCAGCGACGTAACTATCATGTTCCGGCGCGGGCGCGCCGAGCTGCGCGCGCGGCTGGAGGAGATCGAACACGCCGAAGAGGAAGGCGTGCGGTTTGAGTTCCTGGCCGTGCCGGTTCGCCTATTTGGAGACGAGAACGGCATTTTGCGGGAGATGGAATGCATCCGCATGCAATTAGGCGAACCGGACGAATCAGGACGGCCTGCGCCGGTCCCCATTCCGGGCAGCGAATACCGCGTTCCGGTGGACACTCTGGTGATGGCCATTGGGCAGAGTCCCAACCCAACCATACAGCGGGCTACACCCCAACTGATAACCAACCGCGGCAAGATTGTGATCAACGAATCCGGCCAGACCAGCCTGCCGCGGGTCTACGCCGGGGGAGACGTCGTACGGGGCGGCTCCACGGTAATTCTGGCTATGCGCGACGGACGCGCCGCAGCCGAGGCGATTGATCGCGCGCTCGCCGGCGAACGCCGCTCGGAACCTGCGGCCGAAACACACCGCCATAGCTGTAGCGAGGACGGCGCACCCCAGCGCGTTGTGGCCAAGCGCATGCTCACGCCGGAGATCGCCTGGCTGGAAGTGGAAGCGCCGGAAGTCTTGCGGCACTGGAAGCCGGGCCAGTTCGTAATTATCCGGCCGAAGCCGGACAGCGAGCGCATACCTTTAACCATACTAGGCGGCGATCCGGAGGGGGGGACGATTTACATTGTGGTGCAAGCAGTGGGCAAGACCAGTCGCGAAACGGTGGAGCTTGAGCCGGGTGATCGCATCGCCAGCTTGCTGGCGCCGCTCGGCCAGCCGGCGGCCATTGAGAAGGTCGGCCATGTGCTTTGCGTGGCAGGCGGCGTGGGCGTGGCCGAAGTGCTGCCCGTGGCGCGGGCTTTCAGGGACGCGGGCAACCATGTCACTGCGCTGTGCGGCGCACGCAGCCGGAATCTAATGATTTTGGACGAGGAGCTCCGTGCGGCGGTGGACGAACTGCACTGGGCAACCGACGACGGCTCAGCGGGCTTCCACGGCACGGTGGTCGACCTGATGAGATGGTGGCGCGCCGGTAAAGCGGCGTCTCCGGACCTGGTGCACGTTATCGGCCCCATCCCCATGATGCGGGCCGCAGCCGAGTTGACCCGCCAGTGGGGCGTCCGCACGCTGGCCAGTCTGAACCCAATTATGGTGGATGGCACCGGCATGTGCGGCGGATGCCGGGTAACAATCGGCGGAAAAGTAAAATTCGCCTGTGTGGATGGGCCGGAGTTTGACGCGCACGAAGTGGATTTCGACGAACTGTGGCGCAGAAATTCTGCCTATATCCCACAAGAGAAGCTCGTTTTAGAACGGATGCTCAGCTCATCCCGGGCGTGAAATACGGGACCGGCGCCGACTGGTATTATTGGCAAGGAGGCACCCATGAAGCGTTTATTCACAAGCGTTACCTTAGTCGCCCTGGCCGGAGTGTACGCGTATGCACAGACGGCGGCAACGCCCGTATCGGAAATGAAGCAGGCCTGGAATTCGCTCAAGGTGAACCTCGTTCGGCTGGCGGAAAAGATGCCGGAGGAGAATTACTCTTTTCGCCCGGTGCCTGAGATCCGATCCTTCGCCGAGATGATAGCTCACATATCCGACAGCCAGGTGCGAGCGTGTAGCGCCGTGCGCGGCGTGCCGCGCCAAGGCACGGCCGCTTCGCTTAAAAGCAAAACGGATCTAGTCGCCGCACTTAAAGCATCAGTTAAGGAATGTGACGCGGCCTGGGAGAGCGTGACCGACGCGAACGCCGGCGAGATCATCAAGACCGCCCGTGGCGAACGCACCCGCCTGGGGGCAATGGCCGTCTTCGTGCTAGCGCACAGTAATGAAGCGTACGGCTATGCCGCCGTCTACCTGAGACTAAAAGGCATCGTTCCGCCTTCCAGCGAACCGCGACAGTGAACGCCGGATCCGGCAAGCGTTGCGCATAGCTTTCATTACCGCCATCCCATTGAACCCGCTTCAGGGGAGCGGTACCTTTGCAGGAATCTCCGCCCTGGCTTCGGGATTGAAAAAGCTCGGAGCAAACGTCGAGCTGGTGACTCCGGGCCACGTTCCGATTCCGAATTTTACCCTCAAACGTTTCTGGTTCAATGAATGGTTACGTGCACGCCGCTGGGACGATTTCGACCTGACAGTCGGCTTCGACATGGACGGCTACCGCATTGCCGGCCGCACCGGTCGTCCGCACATAGCCTCAATTAAAGGAGTCATCGCCGATGAAATGCGCTTCGAGCGCGGCTGGACTCGCCTAAGTATGGCCTGGCAAGCATCCTTTGAACGACGTCACCTGGAGCGAGCCGATGCCGCCGTGGTCACCAGCCGATACGCAGCCGGCCGGGTTAAGGATTTGTACAAGGTAGAAAAAACTGCGGTTGTGATTCCAGAGTTGATCGACCTGTGCGCCTGGCGCCGACTTTTTGCCTGCGCACCCGCTCAATCTATTCCGAGCGAGTTCTCTGTTCTGACAGTCTGCCGGTTCTATCCGCGTAAGCGGCTGGAGGTGCTGCTTGAGGCTGCCGCCAAGCTGCGCGATATAATCCCCAACCTGCGGGTGCATATCGTAGGAAATGGACCCGAGCGCGCCCGGCTGCGCCGAATCTGGCGTCACCTGCGCCTGGAGGAAACCGTTATCTGGCTGGGCGACGTATCCCAACTGGAGCTGGCGTGCGAGTATAACCGCGCCGATGTTTTTTGTCTGCCAAGCGTGCAAGAAGGTTTTGGAATTGTTTTCCTTGAGGCCATGGCGGCAGGCAAACCCATCGTGGCCGTCCGCGCCGCCGCTGTTCCCGAAGTGGTGGATCACGGCCTGCTGGTTGAGCCGGACGACAGCGAATCCCTGGCCCAAGCGATCCTGAAACTTTACCGCGAACCGGAGCTCCGCTCTGAGCTCGCAGCCGCCGGCACACAGACGGTTTTGCAATACGATGCGCCGAAGGTGGCCCGACAGTTCCTTGCGCTGGCTGAAAGTATGAGCGTGTAGAAGATTACGTTCGCTCAAAGCTACACTTGAAGTTCTCCCATGAATGCAGAAATCATTGCCGTTGGATCGGAGCTGCTGACTCCGGCTCGTGTTGATACTAATTCCTTATTCCTGACCGCCCAACTTAACCTGCTGGGCGTCGAAGTGACGGGCAAAATGGTGGTCGGCGATGACGTCGAGCGTTTGGCCGCCGCTGTCGGGGCGGCGCTACGGTCAGAGATTTTAATCCTGACGGGCGGTTTGGGGCCGACCGAAGACGATGTGACTCGCGAAGCCGTGGCTCGGGCGCTCGGGCGCAAGCTCGTCTATAGCGAGGAGATTTGCCGGATGATCGAAGAGCGTTTTCGCCGTATGGGCCGGCCGATGGCCGAGATAAACCGGCGGCAGGCGTATATCCTCGAAGGCGCAGAAGTGCTGGCCAATCCCAACGGCACGGCCCCCGGCCAGTGGTTGGTCGAGGGGGGGCGCGTTGTCATGCTCTTGCCCGGCCCGCCGCCGGAGCTGGAGCCCATGTTCCTCAACTACTGCCTCCCGCGCCTTAAGAAAATCGTTCCGCCTCAGTTGATCCGTACCCGCTGTTACCGTGTCGCAGGCATGGGCGAATCGGACCTAGACCAGCTCATTGCCCCGGTTTACAAGCGCTACGCAAATCCCGTCACCACCATCCTTGCCGCGCCCGGTGACGTGCAAATCCATTTGCGCTCTCGCGCCGAAGATGAAACTCAAGCCGAAAACCTGCTAGCGGAACTGGGCGCTCAAATCGAAAGCCTGCTTGGGGATAAGATCTATTCGCGTGACGGGCGCCCGCTGGAAGCCGTCGTGGGCGACTTGCTGCGCGCTCGCCAGGCTACGGTGAGTGTGGCTGAAAGCTGCACAGGCGGTTTGCTAGCTTCGCGCCTCACTGCCGAGCCAGGGAGTTCAGATTTCTTTGTGGGCGGTTTCCTGGTCTATACCAATCACCTTAAGACGGCGTTAGCCGGCGTGCCTGCCGATCTGCTGACCGACCACGGGGCTGTCAGCGAACCGGTGGCCGAAGCCCTGGCCATTGGCGCACGGCAACGCACTGGTTCAACCTACGCGCTGGCAGTGACTGGCATCGCCGGTCCGAGCGGCGGTAGCCAAGCTCGGCCAGTAGGCACGGTAATAATCGGTTTAGCCTCGCCATCCGAGTGCTTTTCCAGGCAATATCACTTTCTGGGGGACCGCACTCGGGTGCGAATCCTCGCGACCCAGTACGCCTTAGATTTGCTGCGCCGAGAACTGATTAAGAGTTGAATTTTTTGCTGCAATACTACCCACGGGGACTATACTAGCAGTATCATAGACCAGATTAGGTTCGCTTAAGCAAAGTAATGATTACAGTTCTGCTGATTGACCCAGTCCAAGTGGATATAGCCGCCGCCCGAGATGCCTTTGAAACCGAAGGAGGTGACTTTCGGCTCAATGTGGCAGACACGCTGGCTGACGGCCTAAGACAGATCTCGGCCGGTGGAGTTGATATAGTCCTGATGTACCTGCACCTGCCTGACACAGGCGGACTCCATGCCGTTGAAACCATCCTACAGTCTTTCCCTGAAATTCCCCTCATTGTTCTCGGTGACAAGGAAGATGCCGAACTGGCATTACGAGCGGTGCGAGCCGGGGCCCACGACTATCTGGTAAAAGGCCGCCTTAGCCGAGCAGCCCTCCTACGCTGCGTACGTCACGCTGTCGAGCGGCATCGTGCACTGGTTTCAAAGCTAAAGGACTCGCTTCGCACTCCGGGCGGCAAAGTTATTGCATTCATCGGCGCTAAGGGCGGAGTTGGAACCACGACATCTTTACTAAACACAGCCGCCGCTCTCGCCAGAGCCGGACGCCGGATCATCGCCGCTGAATTGCGCACTGCCTCTAATTTTGCCATTCAATTGAGCCGCAGGCACTTGATCGATTTTGGAGATTTGCTGCAAGGCGAACACGAAATTAACCCTACTACGGTCCAGGAAAGGCTGGTTCAACTCCCCTTCGGTTTTCACGCCTTGTATGCCCCACCCCGATCCAGTGATGCCTGCGCCATTTCGCCACAACAAGCCAACGCTCTTATTGAAAGCGCCGCCGAGTTGGCAGAAATTGTTCTGGTAGATCTGCCGGCGCAGATATCGCAGATGCACTCGGGCGCACTGGCCTCAGCCGATTATGTATTGGTGGTGCTTGAGCCTGACCGCATATCGGTTAACTTTGCCGCAGCCACCATAACGGTTCTTGAGCAATGGAAGATCGACCCACTTTCAAACGGGTTGCTGATCGTCAACCGCTCCGGCTTGGCCAATACGCTGCGCCCGCAGCAAGTGCGAGAACGCCTTGGCCGTGAAGTAGTCGGCATAATACCGCCGGCAGGCGAAGGTTGCCTGGTAGCGTTTGAAAGCGGACAGCCTTTATACGTGGCTCAGCCTGAGTCGCGCTTCGGCCATGCTGTGGCGCAAGTCGCCGAAAACCTGGCGCAAAGTCCCGTGCGTACACTGCGCCTGTAATAATTCAGGGCTTGCGCGTCCAACTATCCAGCCACTCCAGTACTGTGCGATACCAGTAGACCGAATTCTGCGGCTTCAGTATCCAGTGGCCTTCATCCGGGAAAAGAAGCAGTTTCGAGGGAACCTTTTGAAGCTGTAACGCAGTAAACAGTTGCAAACCCTGACCGTATGGCACCCGGTAGTCAAGTTCGCCATGCGTCACCAAGGTCGGCGTCTGAAACTCCTTCACAAAGTAACTCGGACTCCATTTGGCATACATTTCCGGCTGCTCCCAGGGTGGGCCGTTGAACTCCCAGAGCGGAAACCAAAGCTCTTCCGTCTCGCCGAACATGCTGCGCAGGTCGAACACCCCGGCGTGCGAAACCAGCGCACGGAAACGGTTGGTGTGCCCGAGAATCCAGTTGATCATGTAGCCGCCGTAGCTGGCGCCTGCGGCGACCATACGGTCCGGATCGGCCCAGTTTTGAGCAGCCACATAATCGGCCACTCGCATTATATCTTCAAAGGCCCGGCCGCCCCAGTCGAAATTGATTTCATCCGTGAATTTCTGACCGTAACCAGTTGACCCACGAGGATTTGGCATTACCACAACATAGCCTGCAGCGGCGAATATTTGAGCATTCCAGCGGTAACTCCAGCTTTCCCCCCAAGCCCCTTGCGGCCCACCGTGGATTAGAAACAAGACCGGATAACGCGTGCCCGGCTTGAAGCCCGGGGGCCGGAGGAAAAAGCTGTGAACCCGTGCGCCTTCGGCCCCTTCGACCCAGAATTCTTCAGCCGGCGCCAGCCGGTAGCGGGCGAGCAGCGCCTCGTTCAGCCGGGTGAGCGGCTCCGCCTGGCCGCCGGTTGAGGCAGCCCGAAAGATTTCGACCGGACGTGAGGCGCTGTGCTCGGTGTAAATCATGGTCTTGCCGTCCGGCGTAAGCTGGACGTCGCCGAGCGTGCTCGGTCCGCTGGCAATGACGCGAGCAGCACCGCCGGTCGCGGAAATCATATACACGGGCTGGCGCCCGCGATCCTCGACGGTGAAAAGCAGGCGTGTCGAGTCGGGCGTCCAAGCGAAACTGGTGACCGTGCGGTCTAGGCTCTCGGTAAGGATGCGCGCTTGGCCGGTGGATCTTTCCAAAACCACCAGCCGCCAGCGGTCGCTTTCGTATCCGGCTCTCAACTGAGTGCGGTAGGCCAGAAACTTGCCGTCCGGCGAATATTGAGGCGAGTTGTCCGCTCCCACGTTCAGCGTGATTTTAGCGGGCTGGCCGCCCTCCAGGGGTACGACGAACAGGTCTGAATTGGTGCTGATGGCAGGTTCCGGGTCGGTGATGGCCGCATAACATAATTCTTTGCCGTCCGGCGAAATGGCATAATCATCGGGCCCGCCGAGGGAAAAAGGCGGGATGTCCCGCGTGCCGGGCGTAAGATCGCGAGGCGGTCCGCCGGCTGTATCGATCGCCAGGATGTGCGTGCGGCGCGCTCCCTGCCAGCGGTTCCAGTGGCGGTAAAGCAGTCCCGTGTAGAGGCGCGCCTTGACTTTGGATTGCTCCTCTTCCCGCAAGCGGCGCTGGTTGCAGGCGTCCTCGCCGCACTCCGGATAAACCGCGCTGGTGAAGATCAGGCGTTTGCCGTCCGGTGAGAACAGTACGCCGTCGGCTTCGGTCGCTAGATTGGTTATCTGCCGCGCCTGGCTGCCGTCGGCGTTCATAATCCAGACCTGAGACGAGCCACCGCGGTCGGAGATAAAGGCGATTTGGCGCGAATCCGGCGACCAGCGCGGTCTTTCGTTACGATTTCCCTGCTCGGTGAGCCGGCGCGGCGTTCCGCCGCCGACCGGCACGAGGTATATGTGGGTGGGGCGGGTGTTGGCCTCCAGGTCAACGCGCTGGACGGTAAAAGCCACCCAGCGGCCGTCGGGTGAAAGCTGCGGATCGCTGATGCGCGCCACACGCATCATAGCCTGAACGTCGAAAACTTCGGTCTGCGCCCATAAGGCCGGTCCGAAAATCAACAGCAAAGCTATGCGGCGTATCATAGTGAAGATTGTATCGCGCCGGTGCCGCGGCTCCCTGCTGTGCTACCATGAGGAACTCAGCATCATCCATGATTCGCGCCATTGAGGTATTGCTGTCGTGATTCGCGCGGTCAGGGGAACCCGTGACATCCTGCCGCCTTCGAGCGACCTTTGGAACGTCGTCGAGCAGAAGGCTCGCGATGTGTTCCGCGCCTACAACTACCACGAGATCCGTACGCCTATCCTTGAAGAAACGGTGCTCTTCGCCAGGGGCGTGGGCGAGGAAACCGATATTGTCACCAAGGAGATGTACACTTTTACGGACCGTGACGGCACCTCTCTGACCTTGCGCCCCGAGTGCACCGCTTCGGTTATCCGCGCTGCTATCGAGCACCGCCTGGATCAAGCGCCGGGCCGTCTTAAGCTTTACTACATCGGGCCGATGTTTCGCCGCGAGCGCCCGCAGAAAGGGCGCTACCGTCAGTTCTACCAGATAGGCGCCGAAACCATAGGCTCGGAGTCGCCGGCCGTTGACGCTGAAGTTATTGAACTATCCGTAGCTCTGCTGCAAGCGGCCGGCCTCAGCGACTTTCGGCTGCTGCTCAATTCCGTCGGCTGCGCGGTATGCCGTCCCGCTTATGTGGCCGTGCTAAGGGCGCGCTTGCGCGAGGTGGCCGGATCGCTTTGCGCCGACTGCCGCCGGCGATCCGAGACCAATCCGCTCCGCGTGCTTGATTGCAAAATTGAAGCCGACCAGCCCATAATCGACGCACTGCCGCCGATTCTGGAACACCTTTGTACGGCTTGCCGCACGCATTTTGAAGCCGTGCAATCCTATCTGGCGGATCGCGAAATCAGCTTCGAGGTGCTCCCGCGCCTGGTGCGCGGATTGGACTACTACATGCGCACCACTTTTGAAATAACTCACGGCGCGCTCGGAGCACAGAACTCGGTTCTGGGCGGCGGCCGCTACGACGGGCTGGCTGAAGCCTTGGGCTCCAAGGTGCGGCTGCCGGGAATCGGGTTTTCCATTGGCGAGGACCGCCTGATTCTGTCGCTTGAAGAAACCGCAAGCGTTCAGCCGCCTTCCGGCCTTGAACTCTATATCGCGCCAGTTGGAGAACAGGCATTCCGTAAGGCCGCTGTTTTGGCGCGCGAGCTGCGTAGCCGGGGCTTACAGGTAGAAGTCGGCATTGAAAACCGCCTCAAACGCCAGCTAGAGCAAGCCAACAAACTGGGCGCCCGCCGGACGTTGATCATAGGAGACAATGAATTGGCCTCGGGTGTGTTCCAGCTTAAGGATATGCAAAGCGGCGAGCAGCGGCCGGTCAGGCGCGAAGAACTTTTTGAAGAACTTGGATTGAGAAAAAGACATGCAGGGTAGCATACCGTTGGATTTTCTCGGCGATTTGCGCCGCACGCACACCTGCGGCCAGTTGCGGCCGAGCGATGAAGGCGCCCACGCCGTCCTGATGGGGTGGGTGCACCGCCGCCATGATCTCGGCGGCATTATTTTCATACACCTGCGCGATAGGGACGGCATTACGCAGGTGGTCTGCCGGGCAGATGAAAACAGCGAGCTGCACCGTAAAGCTGCGCTCCTGCGGAGCGAGTATGTGATAGCGGTTGAAGGGCGCGTGGCGCGGCGGACTCCCGAGACGGTCAACCCGAACCTTCCCACCGGAGAGATCGAGCTAGTTGCCGACCGGCTCTGGATCCTAAACGATTCGCGTACTCCGCCCTTCCCCATGGAGGAAGAGGTCGACGTAAGCGAAGAAGTTCGCTTGAAATACCGCTATGTCGATTTGCGCCGGCCGCACATGCAGCGCAACATAATTCTCCGCAGCAGGCTCTCCTTTGCCGCGCGCGAGCTGCTGACCTCCAAGGGTTTCCTCGAAATAGAGACTCCCTTCCTGACGGCCTCAACGCCCGAAGGTGCGCGCGATTTTCTGGTGCCCAGCCGGGTGCAGCGCGGCTGTTTCTATGCCCTGCCCCAGTCGCCGCAGATCTTCAAACAGATACTCATGATCGCGGGCTTCGACAAATATTTCCAGATTGTGCGCTGCTTCCGCGACGAAGATCTGCGGGCCGACCGCCAGCCGGAATTCACGCAAATCGACCTCGAAATGTCTTTTCCCCAGCAAGAGCAGATTTTCGAGGTCATCGAGCCTCTGGTCGTGCGGCTGGCCCAAGAGGCCGGCTACACGGTCAAAGCGCCCTTTCCCCGATTAACCTATCAGCAGGCTATGCGTTCCTACGGTTCAGATAAGCCTGACCTGCGCTTGCCGCCATTTTACGCGGTGGAGGATCTGTTCCCGGGCAGCGGCTTAACGGCCGAAGGGATGCCGCTGGTAGCCATTGCGATTCCGCAGGTCGGCGCACTCAGCCGGAAAGAAAGGGACGAATTGAAGGCCTACGGCTCAGAACGTGGGCTCCGGGTCTATGATGACCTCAAGCGGTTGGATCGGGATTTTCCTCAGGCTATGGCGGCAGTGCGGGAGCGCACAGGCGTCGGCGAGGAGGACCTGCTGCTGCTGGCGGGGTGGCCCGCAGCGCCCCAGGGCTTCCGTCCCGAGGAGGCGGTTTTCAAAGCTTGCGGGCAGCTTCGCCTGTATGCCGCACAGAAGTACAACGACCGCCACAAATTACTAAATCCAAAGGATTTCCGTTTTCTATGGGTGGTCGACTTCCCGATGTTTGAATGGAACCAAGAAGAACGCCGCTGGGAGGCGGCACATCATCCGTTCACCTCGGTGCGGGAGGAGGATCTGGACAAGCTGGAATCAGATCCGGCCGCCTGCCGGGCCAAATCCTACGACTTGGTGCTGAACGGAGTCGAGCTGGGTAGCGGCTCCATTCGTATACACCGGCGCGATGTGCAGGCGCGCGTATTCTCCGCGCTCAGCTTGAGCGATGAGGAAGCCCGCCGGCGTTTTGGTTTCCTGCTGGAGGCACTTGAGTACGGCGCACCACCGCACGGCGGCATTGCTTTGGGGTTGGACCGCCTGGTTATGATTCTTGCCGGCGAAAACTCCATACGGGACGTTATCCCCTTCCCGAAAACCGCTAAAGGCACGGATCTTATGTGCGATGCGCCTTCGACCGTTCCGGAAAAGCAGCTACGAGAGCTCGGAATTTCGGTTAAAAGGGCTAAAGAATAATCCGCAAGCCTGATCGCAGGCTGCGCAGGCGGAGTGCCGAAGCCCTCCGTCTAAGCTGCTGGCGGCCGGTCCAAAACCTGCCAGTTGCGGGGATCGAAATAGAGAATGCGTCCCTCGCGGTACGATTGAACCGCCATCGATATGAGCACCTGCGGCCGGGCGCCCACGTCGGCGTTCAGCACCGGCTGCTGGCGCGTGCGCACGCAGTCCAAGAAGTTAGTAATGTGGGCGGCCAGCATATCGTATTTTTCAACCGGGATCTGTATAGGCTCGACGCCGAACTTCGCCTTGTACTCCTCGCTTATAACCCGCGTTTCGGGCTTGACCGTGATGTAAGGCGTGTAGCTTTCAAACATGCCGTGCTCGACCATGATCACCGTGCCCTCGTGGCCCCGAATGAGCCCGGGAATGTGTTGGGAATTGGCCATGGAGGAACTTAGCACTACGGTGTGCCCCTTGGAATATTCCGCAATCAGATGGAAGGTGTCTGGGACCTCGCGGTCCGGCAGGCTGGGATCCTCAGGCCGCTTGCGGAATATGGCTATGTTGCCGCCGGCCATAACCTTATACGGGAATTGGGGCTCGTCCCAGCAAATGTTAAGCGGTGCGGCGACGTGATAAAAAAGGTCCGTGGCGATGCCGCCGGAGTAATCCCAATACTTGCGGAAGCGGAAATAACGGTCCGGATCCCAGGGGCGCTCCGGCGCAGGCCCCAGCCACATTTTCCAATCAATGTAGTCGTCGCCTTTTCCCGTGGGACCGGCTGCCGGATCAATCTTCCAGTTCCATTCGCCATCGACCGAATTACGGTGGTAGGACCCCTGACTCATGATCATTTGCCCGATCATACCGTCGGCGATGACCTTCTTAGCCTTGCGCCACTGATCAGCCGAAGTCGTCTGTGAGCCCACTTGCACGATGCGCCCCATCGATCGGGCGGCGTCGGCCACCCGGCGGGCCTCCTCGATGGTGTGGCACATGGGCTTTTCTAGGTACACGTCTTTGGCCTGCGCCATTGCCTCTAATGCCATGCGGCCATGCCAATGGTCAGGAGTGGCCACAACTACGGCGTCGATATCCTTGCGCTGAATTATTTCCCGGTAGTCCAGATAACCGTCACACTGAAGCTTTTCCTTCATCTCGCTTACGCGGCGCTGCCATACGTCCGCAACAGCCACCACCCGGCATGCGCCGGTGGCATCTCCAATTTGAGCGAAGCGCTGCGCCAACTCTCGGCCGCGGAGCCCGACGCCGATGATGCCCACCTGGATGCGATCGTTGGCCGCGTACGCTTGATGACCCCTAAGAATCACCAAGCCAGAGGCTGAGGCGACGCCTAGCCTGGCGATGAAAGCGCGACGGTTGACTTCCTTGCTTTGCTCTGACATGAAAACCTCCCATTAAATGTCCGCTGAAACCCAGCGGTCATTCTAGATCCGGGACTCGGCTACGGTCAATCCGAAGGGCACGCAGCCACCCATAAAGGCAGATAATATGGCAAATCACAATGACAAAATCGCCCGTGGTGACAAGTGTTTTTGAAATAAGGCGAAGAGCGTGCCCAATTGCCTTGCCGGCCATTTGAAGCCCCATGGCGCCGGTCAGCATCAGCAAGACCATGTCCTTGCTTCTTTCCCGCATTAGAACAGCCCAGAGCATAAAATTAAGAACTACCGCTAAGAAACCCAGATTGCGGCTGAGGTTAGTCATCCAATACCCTTTTCGTGGGTCATAGGCGGCAAACAAAGAGACTATCAAAAAAAACGTACCCCCTCCCCAGATGAGGAACTTTGCGGTAAATGTACTTGGGCTCCGATTGAGCGATTTATGAATGAATGAAAGCACTACAACATATATGAGCGCCTGCCGAATTGCATCGTGCAGCCAATAGAACTTCCAGGTGCGAGCATAAACCGCCGGATCGTAGAAAGCAGCAGCTTCAATTACGGTGGTCAGAAAAAGAACCAGCAAATAAATTGATAGGGCCCGAAATCTTTTCCAGGCACCGCGCGGCACTTCAGCGAGCAGCAAAAGCTGGAGCAGTATCCCAAGGCTTGAAAGTACAATCCAAACAGTCCGCACAGTAGTTCTGCTTTAACAGAACCTCAATAATGACGGACTCAATCGGCATTTTCAAGCAGGGTCTGCTCCAGCTCTCAAACTACTCGCTGTGCGCAAGAGCTGCTCAGGCTAAGTCCCAAGGCTGATCCGGCGGAGGCGGCGGGAAGGGGCTTTGCTTCACAGCCACATCCCAGGGTTGATCCGGCGGAGGCGGCGGGAAAGGACTCTGCTTCACAGCCACATCCCAGGGTTGATCCGGCGGAGGCGGCGGGAAAGGACTCTGCTTCACGGCCACATCCCAGGGGAGGTCCGGCGGAGGCGGCGGGAAGGGGCTCTGCTTCACAGCCACATCCCAAGGCTGATCCGGCGGAGGCGGCGGAAAAGGACTCTGCTTCACGGCCACATCCCAAGGCTGATCCGGCGGAGGCGGCGGGAAGGGGCTCTGACCTATATTGACCTTTTCGGGGGGTGGGATAATGCCTGCTCCCAGCGCTAAAAACCAATTTCCGGTAAGGAAGCACGTGGCCATAGCGAAAAGAATCGCGGCACAGGCTCCAAGGTAAACCGTCTTACTCTCTACTACTCTATGCATGGTGATCCTCCTTGCAGGGAATATCCCCGCTTGTACTGTAATATGACAAATGATTTTTAAGAGCCGATTATAAGAAAAAGACCTAATTGCTGTATTAGGATGATTCCGTATAATATCCCGAGAGGTTTAACTGATTATAACACCACGTAATTATATTCTATGTCCGAATGAGCAACGATTCATAGTTGGGGGAGGTATAAACGCAGGGGCTATGGAGGCGGGATGACAAACTTTAGCGGCCGGCGCGGAGCTCTTCGGCGCAGCGCTGGTAGTAGCGAAGGTTTTCTTCGGCCAGCGCATCCAGTGAGTAGCGTTGAACGGCACTCCGCCTTGCTTCACGCTCCAGCCTTAAGCGCAGTTCAGGCTTGGAAAGGACCTCAATGATTGCTGCTGCCAATGATTGCGGGTCACGGGGGTCGCACAGCAAACCGTTCACGCCGTGTTCGATAACTTCCGGCCCCGGCCCATACCGGGATGCCACCACGGCCTTACCCATGGCCAGCCCTTCCAGCCAAGCGATGGGGTGGGCTTCGATCAGCGAGGGATAAACGCAAACCTCCGCTCGCGCCAGAATAGAGGGCAACCGCTGGTGATCGACATACCCGCAGAAACGAATACGGTCTCTGATGCCGGGATTTATTGAAGCTTCGAGCGAAGCTTTATAAGACCGGCCGCTTTCAGTGCAAGTATCGGCTCCATAAAGTTCTAATCGAGCGTCGGCCACAGTATTCGTCACATACTCCATCGCTCGAATAAGCTCCTTTACTCCCTTCAACGGCTTAAGCGTTCCGCAAAAAATTATTAAACCTTTTTCGATTTCTACACCGGGCTGCGGTGAAAACAAAGCTGTGTCAACCGGATTGGGCATGACTTTAATTTCCTGCCCATCCAATTTATATAAAGCTCGTGTGCGCCTTGCAATGTAGCTGCTTACCGCACAATAGTGAGTGGCACACAAGAGACTTTGTTTTTCTTTAAATGCCGGCCAAAATTGCGGAGTCAAACCGAGTTCAGTGGCAAGGTAAAGATATCCGCCGTGAAGGCGCATGATGCGCGCGGCGGGATAGCGGCCAGTCAGCAAGAAACCTTCTTCGCTGCCTTCCAGCACATCAATGGGCGCTCGTCTGGCGGCCGCCGCCAGCATTCTTCGTGTGTTCAGCGCGCCTGCCAGCAAGCGTATTCCGCGCAGGCGCGGTTTGCGCGCCCGGTAAACGACCACGCCCTCATCTTCGGAGACCCCGCTCAGCTCGTCGTAGATGCCGATTACGCTTACCGTAACGCCGCGCTTGACCAGAGCCCGGCCCAAAGTCCGTACAAAACTGCCGATGCCCCCATGCACCGCCGGTGGGTATTCATTCGTTATGTAGCAAACGTGCATGGCAGCCTTTGATGCAACTAACTTTGCTCCGCATCCGCAAGTCTCAGGTCGGAAGTGACTTCCTCGAGCATTTCCAGGGTCACCGTGCGGCTTTCCAGCGCGAATGCCGTTAGCAGAAGGTTGTCGCAGAGTATGTTTATCAGACGGGGTATACCCCGGCTGCGCTTGTGTATCTCACCCATTAATTCCGGCGAAAAAATGTTCTGATTTTCGAGGCCCGCCTTGGCCAGCCGCTGGCATATGTACTCAGCAGTCTGGTTTTTCTCAAGCGGATCCAGGCTGCGGCGGAGCGCTATGCGTTGCTTAAGCTGACGGAGCTCAGGCGCATCCAGGCGGCGGTCAAGCTCGGGCTGCCCGGCTAGAACGACTTGCAGCAGCTTTCCGGTGCGGTTCTCCAGATTGCCCAGAAGACGGATTTCTTCAAGCAGCTCCCAGCTCAGGTCATGCGCCTCGTCCACGATCAGAGCCGTGGTCGTATTGCGTGCCGCTCGCTCTATCGCCATCCGGCGCAGCGCCAGCAAGACGGCGGTCTTGGAATTTGCCGGGCAGTTCAGGCTGAGGTCGTTTGCTATCAGTTCAAAAAATTGATCAGGGGTCAGTCTTGGATTGAAGACAAATCCAAATACAATGCCCCGCTCTTCCAGGTAGTCGATCAGGCACTCCAGCAAAGTCGTCTTGCCGGTGCCCACCTCCCCGGTCAGCACGACAAAGCCTTTGCGGCTTTCGATTCCGTAAATTAGGTTTGCCAGCGCCTCTTCATGTTGCGGGCTCCGGTAAAGGAAAGCCGGATCCGGGCTCAAACTGAAAGGTTGTTGCTTAAGACCGAAGAATGTTTTGTACATGAATCGTTACATGCCTGCACACCGGCCCCGCACTGTCCGCCCACGGTGACAGGCTAAGACCCAAGCTCTAAAACAACCCAGCCCGGAAGTGTTGCCGGGCGGTCTTCCATAAAAACAACCCGGCGGGTTTTCGGCAGGGGCAAGCCCTGGTGAACGCTTTTCGCAACTTTGGATTTTTCAGCGATCCGGCGATAAGCCGGATCATCGGTTTCAAGCCAAGCCAGCCGGGCGAGCAATCCGCCGCCCCATCCCATGCACAGCAGGCACTGATTCCCCCGCTGGCGCGCCGTTTCAAGACTTGCCCCTAGACGATCCATTTCCTGGCGCAATTGGGAAAGCCCGGCCAACTCCGCGTATCTTTTCTGCTGAAGCAGAAGAGCTGAGGCAAGAGAGTTTGCGGCAGCCAGCAACTCACCGACACTCAAGGGATTTTCCCAATTTAACGCCCGCGCCACTTCGCGATCCCGCAAGAAGGTGTTTTCCTTCCATTCACCCTCGAAAACCGTCCCCGGAACGGCCATTTCGGCGAATAACGGCGCTCCTTCATGGGGGCTGGCGCCGGGAGCATAACCTCGAGGACTTTGTTTCCACCCTAGTGCAAAACCGCCTCCTCGCGACTGGGGGAGCAAAGCGGCGATCCTTAGCAGAAAAACTTTAAAGCAAGAGGCGTCCACCGGCGCCGAATCTGAAAACTGCGTCACCCGCATGCGATCGGCGCCGGCTGTGCCCAAAACTGCATTTTCCAATTCCTCAGCCGGGTGTCGCGGCGGACGTTCACCCTCCATTCGCGCCGCGATTTTCTCCAGACTTTCCTTGGCCGCACGGGCCGCCACAATCCCGGTGCGCAGAGCGCCCCTCAGGGCGCTGGCCGGCAGGTAAGGCCCCTGCGGACCGGATGTAAACGTCGGAATATGCAGGCTTTCAAGCGGCGCTTTTTCCCAGTGTCTGGTCAGGGAGGGGTGCTCAAAAGGTATGCGCCGGCCGGCAAAATTCTGGGCAAAGCCGCCCCAACTGGAAAAATCCAGCCGATCGGTTTTCTTTAGTTGCGCCAAATAGCCTTCTAGCCTGGGGCCGCGAGCCAGCAAGCTGAAAATCCGCCGCTGGTCGAGAACGTTCACTTGGTCCTTCCAAACCATATAGTCCACGGGCGCCAGGCGGCGGCCGTCACCTACCAGCAGCGGAGTCAGGCATCTGACACGGTACCTCACCGTTGCACCTCGCGGATAGGAACGGGAACCGATACGGCAAACCCTGCGCGGTACACCGGATGAGGACACCCTGGGGGGGTGACCACCGGCGCAAAACCGCGCGGCTCGTTTTCGCACACTAGAACGGAACCTTCCTTCACCATGCGCGTTTGTCGTTTAACTGCTCCACCTCCGGATTCGATAACCCGCCCGCTGCGCAGGACCAGCTCATATTCACCGCGGCTCCAGTTCACGCGGTCATCGGGAGAAGGACTATAAAGTGAAAGCAGCCACCAACCCCAGCCAACCTCAGCTCCAGAGTCAGCCGCCGGCGCAAGGAGCAACTCGGGAAAACTGCCTTCGGTAAAGACAGGTTGTCCGGAGTGTCCCCAGCCCGAGGAACGCTCTCCTCCTACGCCGGAATCCGCCAGCAATCGCAGCGCGGCGCGCACCGGCGCCGCCCAGCGCTCGTAAGCTTGCTCATCCCGGTAAATCGCCGCCGCCCAGATGCCCGCTCCGGGGCTGAATTCCAAGCAACCCGTGCCGTGGACAGCAACCTTTCCCGACAGCCTGTCAACAGCCGCGCGGAAGCGTTTTGCCGGCCGGAACGGCCCCAGGGACCACCCGGAAGGGATCAAGCAACTGCTTGCACCGTCCACCCGCCACTGGTCTTCACTGAGCGGCTCATCAGCCAGCAAGGCATGGACTGCCTGAAATGGTATAAACCGGGCGCCTTTCCACCGTATGCGAAGCGAGGGCGCCGGCGGCCAGAAACCGGCGGGTGGGACGACGAACAATAGATCCTGCGCAAATGGGAATCCGGAGCTAAACTTGACGGCCGGCCCTGCTGGCTCGGCGAGCGTCGCTTCTAACCACTGGTCGAGCAATCCGAGGCGCTGCATAGCCCAGCAGATCGAAGAGTATAGGGTGTCGCTGTGCAAGACGGTTTCGACACCATCGCGCTCTCCGGAGTCCGGACCAAGCCGCCACGGCCCGAGCGGAAGAAAACGAACCAGGGTGGCCGCAGGCATGATTATTCAACCAGCTTAGAAGCAAAATCGGGACTGTTTACCAGCGCTTGCAGGGCGGTCAAATCAGCCCCGGCGATCAACTCAGCTTCAGGAGCGCCGGAAGCGTAAAAACTACGCCCTCTCCAAACTAGCCGCAGATTGGCCAGCCCGACCCGCCCGTTGCCGCGCGAGCCGCCGCCGCCTAGACTGTCGTCCTCGAGCAACCTTAGGCCTTCGACCAGAACGCCGATAAGCGGCTTGTCTTCCTCGCAAAGCACATCCAAAACGAAGCGCACAAGGAAGCGTGCGCCGGCCGGTACGCGCTCCAGGGTGCGCGGGTTGGCCTGCGAAGTAATGCGGTCGATGGCGTTTTCGCTTTTAACTTCGGTTAGCTCGTCGTCCAGATTTTCGCGCATCTGTGGGGTGATGCTGTCGGCATCGAGCGGGGCATCGCAGACCGTGAGCCGGGCCGGCGTGGCGCAGGTGCTCTCCAGCATTTCGCCATTGACCCTCTCCATGCGGCCGGCGCTGCGGCCGAACAGCAGGCAGATCTCATCGTCGGGGCGGTCGCTCTGATGGATGCGAACCTCCTGACCCCGCCGTTTGGACAAGTAAACCAGTTCGGAAGGAACCGCCAGGCCCCGCGCCTGTTCCAGCAGACTGCGCAAGCGCCCGCGCAGTGAGCTGCCCGGAACGTACGGGTGCCCGAAAGAATCTTTCACCACCGGATTGTCGGCGCCTCCGATCTCCAGCGAGCCCTTGCCCGCGCCGATGTGCAGTCCGGTGCGGCAGTGAAGTTCCCCTTCCAGAATCAGCTTGCCAATGAGCTTTAAAGCAGTATCGACAGTGTGCGCGCTCATGCTTCCTCGCTATTCGTTGTAGGCCACGATGGCTTCAAAAAGATCCCGGAAACGCTCGTAGCCCCGGGGGTCGTTTTTGCGTGTCACTTGCAGCAGGAGTTTTTCCAATGCATCCAAACTCCTGAGCGAGTGACGGGCGATGGTATAAGCCAGCCTGGCCCGGAGCATGACGAACTGGTGCTGGCGTTCGCTCTCCGGCGCCCGGCAGGCTCTGCGCACGGCGTTATACAGCCGCCGCAACTGGCTCTTGGTTCCAGAGTCCATGTCGCGCATACGGCTGACAATTCCGTGCGCCTGGTTGTCCAGATAAAGGCTATCGGCAATGAGCTTATCCAGGTCGATTTCGGGGGGGCCCTCCGCCCGGCCGCGATCACGGTCCGAGCGGCGGTCTTCCCCGCGCGCATTGTCCTTGGATGCTCCTTCTCGCGGGCCTCGTGAACGGCCCTCTCGATTCTTAGTTTCCCGTTGAACTTCCGGCATGGCTTGAACCCTCGGTTGACAGCCTGGCCCACTGGAGCGCCACTTGTCCGCCTGGGCGGAGCCTGAAATGAGTGGCGCCTTTGACCAGGATTTCGTTGGTCAAATGCGTCCTGAGTCTTTGTAGTTCTCGATCGCGTGTTTCACCAAGTGCCCTGTTCAGATACCGGCGTATCTGCCAGGGTTTCTCGTAATCTCCGTGCGCCGCAGACAGGCGGCTGGCCGCGGCGGCCTTCCGGTAGAAGGAGGAGAGGTCTGCCAATAAACGGCGGGGAGAATCAAGCTCGCCCGCCATACGCAGCATGGTTTCCCGAAGATCGGAGGCAGCCGACAGTTGCCTCCATTCCAGAGTGTGTCCCAGCACGTGAATGCAGTCTTTGTCGGTGGATTTGGCTATGCTGAGCAACCGTCCGGCTTCTGCATAAACTGAAGGCAGCGTTGCATCCTCACCGTCGGCTATAGCCACGGCCATGGTTATGGTCTTCCCTTCCTGGCCGGGAAATTCCTTCAGATTCTCCTCACAAAAGCGATGAAATAGCCGTTGGATTTCGCGGGCGAGCGGGATCAACGCATCCCAAGATCCGAATATCGCAAAATCGTCCCCACCCGCATACAAGATCGTAATCTTGCGCCAGAACTCGGGTAAGGAACAAACCAACTCCAGCTCGCCGGCAAAAAATTGCTTATACATCACGGAAAGCTGAATGTGTTCCTCAATTGTTTGAATTCTTCGAAAGCGAATTCCCAGGTTGTCGACGTCGCCGCGCAACACGCCCCAAGTCGGACGACCGGCGGCGCGCTCTCCGAGAACCCGTAAGGATGCCATTTCGGCGGAGTCTTCAGCCATTGCGGCATGGCGCGCCACGGTAATCCCATCCGCGCTGGGAGCGCTGGAAACCGGCCAGCTATACTGGCCCGCGCCAGCTACCACCAAGCCCGGATACTCCGCTGACCAGCCCACGCTTTGAGCATTCTGGAATTCTCGGATCAGCATGCGCGTGAAATATTCCAGGGCGGTTCCATCGGCGGCGGTTTCAAACGGATCAAAGAAACCCGCTTCCGCCCCTGCCGCCGGAGTTCCCCGGCTGCGCCGCATGGCGTCACCAAGACGCTTTCGTACAATGCTCCAATCACCCAAGTTTTCAGTCCAGGCGGTGACTAGACGGAGTCTTCCTTCGCTCAATCGGCAGATTCGTGCACCGGCCTCATTAAGAAAATTGCCGGCTTCCGGCAACACTTCAGCCGGCACTACGACCAGAAACTGCCCGCCGCCGCTTGAGCCGAGCAGCACTCGAGCCAGCCCCAGCCTGGCCAGCAGCGCTCTGGGCAGGACTTCACATAGCAGGCTGATCCACCGTGAGCGGCCCGTAAGCAAATACTGCCCGCCCTCCGCCGGCCAGCCTGAGGCCGGAGGCGCGAGTAAGAATTCCTCAATTCCGAGGAACTTCCCTTGCAAGAAGACCTGAACCGACATTGGGATGGAAATCTGCCGGAAGCCGCCAGTCTATCACAGCCCGAAAGCCTCGCGCGGGAGTGGCCTGCTAGGATCCGGGCCGAGGCCGGTATCCCGGCCGGGCGCGGACCCTGTATCGCTTGGCCGCATCGGAGACTATCTCCACTGTTATCCTCCTGAAACCTTCGTTGGGATTCGGCGCCGGATAATAAGTGACCGTGTAGGAATTGCCCAAATCTTCGCGTATCGATTCGAAGGCTTCGATCTGTTTTTGCCAGGTTCGGGCAAAATAAGCCTTACCGCCGGTGCGGTTGGTGAGTCGCTGGAAAACGGCGCTGGAGATGGGATCCCGGTTGACCTCGTTGGTTGAGATCACATAAATGGGAATACCCTCATCTTCAGCCAGGCTGCGCACGTCGTCGGGCGAAATCATGCTGGCATTGTCCGGTCCGTTTGAAAACACGATCAAAACCTTGCGCCCCGGAACCTTAGCCGCATCGCGCAGGGTAAGCAGCATGGCGTTGTAAAGCGCCGCATCATCCCCGGCCACGGCTTTGCGCAGTCCCGCAATGGCTTCGTTGCGCTCCTGCGTAAGCGGCGCCGCCCGCGACAGGTTGCGGCTGAATGTGTAGACGGCAACCGAATCAGCCCGGTCCAGTCCACGGATAAAATCCGCTATGGCGTCGGAGGCATACACAAAGCCGCGATACATGTAGTTGCTCGTATCAAACAGTATGAACACATTGGTGCCGGCCAAGGCGTCCAGACCGGGAGGAACCGACTCGCCTACGGCCGCTTCCTCAGACGGGGCCAAAAGCTGAGTCCTGCCGTCCGGAAGCACCTGAACCGCCGGGCGGTTGCCCTCGGCGAAAGTCGCGATTTTTTGCGGGATGCCGTCTTCCAGAATCCTAAAATCGCTGGGCTTCAGACCGTTGATATAGCGGCCACGGTTGTCCGTGACGGTGAAGGTGAGCACCACCATATCCACCTTCACCCGGAACAGCGGCCGCTGCGGCTCCTGCGAGGGGAGGCGCGGCGCGCAACAGGAAACGGCCGCAGCCAGGATCAGAATGGCGTGTTGTCTTCGCTTCATGGCTTACCGTTCTCCTGGATCACCGGATCCGTCAAGCAATGCTTGACGCTCCGCCTCTGCGGCTTTGCGCCATTGGCGGCGTATATCCTCTCCTACATAGCGCATCGACTCGAGCACCGCAGGCCAGTCCTCTAGATGCGATGCGAATATGCGCTCAATCGCCAGCCTGGTCCATTCCGGAACCGCCTGGTTTAGCTGCGCGGGAGGCAAATAGACCTCGTCGGCCAGAGCCGCCCAGTAAAGCGCGTTGGATTCCCAGCTTTCAGCCAGCACGCGGCTGGAGTAACCCATCAAAGTGGGGAAGGTTCTCAAGTAGAGCAGTTCCGGACGGTACGAGCTGGTCAGGGTCGGCTTTGGCGTTCCAAAAGCGTGCGATACGGCCTCGTAGTTCAGCTCGGACGGCGAAGACGCCGCCGTGCGGCGTATTCTCTCGGCCAGCAGATTGCGCGAAACAGTTTCTCGCCCCAAAATCTCCTTGGCAAGGACGAATGCCTCAGCCGGCGTAATTGCATTGAAGGCCTCCCGTGCATCAGCAGCCTCAAGCAGGCGGGCGACCCTGTAAACTCTGGCCGGCACGGCTTGACGCGAGAGAACTTCGAGGACCCTGTTCCTTAGTTCCGCATCCAAAGCTGACTCGGCCAAAAGGGAAGCAGCATAACGAATGTGCAAGCCGACCCAGTGCAGTTGCGAAGCCGTAACCCGCCACCAGCGCGGCACCGTAGCTGCTTGCAAAAGCTGCGGCACTAGGTCGCCCCAGATGAGCGCTTGCTCGCGCGTCGGTATCAGGAAATTCTGCTCAGCCTGAGCCAGCGCATACGGCAGGCCCACCAGAGAACCTGACAGACGCCCGCCGGCGGCCGCAGGCCACCCGGCGGCGACTGGTGCAGGCATTCTCCAACTGTCCCGACTTCCCGGAATTCCGATAAAGTCGTGGCTTCGCACAAAAGAGGGACTGCTGCGCAACAATTGTGCGCCGGGCGGAGCGTAATAAATGTAGTTCAGCCCGACCAGCGAATCCCGCAGCACGGGGGCCAACGCCGCTCGCACATCCTGCGCCCGGCTGGGGTCGCGCGCCACACGCTCCAACAACTGCCGGAGATTCATCCGGCGCTGCGACTCTATATGTCTCTCTGACCAGTAACCGAGCTGCATGCCGTTGCGTTCAACCGTGGATAGCGCCGCACGCGGCGCTTCAATGGTCGCCAGCCTGCTGCCGACTCGGTTTATGAGGGCCAAATCCGGCTTCTCACCTTTGGCCACACGCTCGGCATGATCGGCTAGTTCGAACAAAAGCGTGACCGGAACCAGGCGTTGCGCGTCAAAGTAGGCCTGCATTTCAGCTACAGCTTCTGTATGAAATTCTGAACTGCGTCCGGATTCGCCGCCCGCCAACAGTTCCAGCAACCGCTCATGCGCAGGAGCCCCGTATTGTGTTCCGGCAGCCTTCAGCAGCATTTCCACACCGCGCCGGCCGGCATCGAACACATCCCTGGCATTGCGTGTGCGGCCGAACGGCTCGATCAATCCGGCCAGTAACGCGTCAGCCTGTTCGGCTGGAATGGCCTCCAGGCGGCAAAGTATCTGCCACAAGCCCACAACAGCCTGCATGCTGCCTATAGCATCGGCACGCAATTCCGGACTGCCGATTTCATTTAACCGTTCCGCTGTATCCAGAAAACTCAGGATCGTCCCATCGGTCAAAGTAGGTACTTCGGTAAATAGGGGATATTGAGCTCCGAATTCCGCGTAACTTCGCGCCAGACGGTCGACGGTCGCCGCCTCAAGCGGCTGCCGCCGGTTGCGATTCAAATCGGTCAATGTGAGAAAGATCTTCAGAGGCTGGTTCTCTATGTTGCGGCGGCTGAGGGCAAACAGGGCCTCAAGCAGGTCGTCCGGGTCCTTCCAATCTCTAGCCTGCCGCATCAGGCGTTCATCCGTCTTGCCTGCACCTTGATCGATGAAAAGCCTGCGCCAAACCTCCAAGCCGCCCGGAATGTGCGGCTTGCCGTCGGGCTCCAACCGCAGCCGCGTGGTCAAAAGCAGCATGTCGGTGTTGGATTGAAAAACCGGTCGCGCCGGCCCGGGACTGGTCACCCGGCCTCGAATCGCCTGATAAAAGCGCCGCAACCGGGCCGGATCGGTCAGGTAATCCTTGACCGGACCGTTCATGCGAGCCAGTGCGTCGAAGTAGCTGGCCAGCCAACCATCGTCACGCGATATCAGCCGGTCAAAAAATCGGGCTCCCTGCTTCGGCGGGGCGCCCACCAGATCCTCCCAAACTCGGGCGCTGCGGTCCCCGCCGGGGACCACCGCTTGCCCCTGGCGTATCTCAAACATGCTGCCGAAAAAATCCAGCACATGCGCGAACGCCTTAAGACGCTCGAGCGGAATGTTCTTCCTCAGTTCTTCGGCGGTTTCCGGATCGGGTTTGGATAGCCCCAGATACAAGCGGCACAAGGACGGATCGGAAAGAAAAACGTCCAAAAAATCGGCTTTTTGCGCTTGCCGCGCACCCATCAAATATGCCGGATCCCATTGTGATGGGACCCGGGTTGGCTGAAAGTTATATACAAACGGGCGGTTGGTGCGAAGAGCCTGCTCAAGCTCAGCCAACGGAAAGCCGGAATCAATGGTCAGGAATGCGCGAGTGGCATTCACTGTCTCCAGCACGACTTCCGCCCCGCAGCCGCCACGCATGCGATAGCCGAGGATCCGGAGAATGTCGCCGGTCTGGACAGACTCGCAAGCCTCAATGCGTATGAATCCATCCGGACCGGCCAGTTTCTCAAGTTCCCTGGCCTGGGATATGTAGCGGATGAGAAGTTTGAGGTACTCGGTCTGAACCAGCCCTTCTTTGCCGGTGCCGGCGTGATAGCCGCTCATTATGACATTGCGCGCCAGCGCCGCAAGAATTGCTTCGGCCGGCACATCTTCAGAGATCGCCGCCATGCGCCGGAATGAGTTCAAGGGACCGGGAATGGTCACTTGCCAGCGCACGGCCGGCATTACCGGCTTTAGTTCGATTGCTGCTCCAGGCCAAGCCGAACCTCCGGCTTTGCGATAACGCTCTAGATAACGCGCCGCCGCCTGGTTGTCGCCCGCTTCAAGCGAGGCCACAACCAATCGCCGGGCTGCCGCCAGCTCCAGCTCCCGCGCGTTGGACGCCGCTGCCGCCGCCATCAGCCGTTCATAAGCGGCTCGCAAGTCGGGATCGCCCCTGGCATCCAGAAATTCGGCCCAGGCGCGTAAAACGGACAATGAAGCATCGCGCCGCCCGGCTGCCGACCTGAGAATCCGGGCTGCCTCGGCCGCATGTCCGGCGGCTTCGAGGCGTTCTGCTTCCCGCACAATATCTTGTGCAAGAGAAATTCCTGTGAGGAGTAGAGCTATTCCCAGCGCACCCGCCAACACCCTCATTGCCGTGCTCCGACCGCTACCGTGCTAACCACTTTATCACGACGCAGGCCATCCTGGACCGCACGCCTGGTCCGCAAAACGGGCCAACAAGCGCCCGTGGCGCAAATAATCCGAGGGAAGCTGTTCTGTCAGAGCATGCCTAGCGGGACGTCCCGCTTTGGCGCCGGGAAATACTTTTCGATTTTTTCCAGATCTTCCAAGTCCAGCGACCAGCCGGCGCCGCCGCTGTTCTCTTTAACGTGTTCCAACCGGGAAGCTTTGGGAATAGTAAACACACCCTCCTGGCGAGTCAAGAAGTTCAACACCACCTGCCGCGGCGTTCGCCCGTGTTTTTTGCCAATCTCAGCCAGCGCTCTGCCGCCAGGGCTATTTGGGCTAGGGAAGGAACCGTGACCGTAGGGGCTATAGCCAACCACCGCAATGCCGCGCTCACGGCAATACGGAATAAGTTTGCGTTCGATGCCGCGGTCCCCAAGATGATATAGCACTTGATTTGCGGCCAGGCGCACGCTGGAAAGCGCCGCCTCTGCCTCTTTGACGTCTTCCAGGTCGAAATTGCTAACCCCTATGTAGCGCACCTTGCCTCGCCGGACCAGCTCCTCCATGGCTTGCATGGTCTCGGCCAGCGGGTAGCGTCCCCGCCAGTGCAGCAGGTAGAGATCCAGGTAATCCGTGCGCAGCCTCTTCAGACTGCGTTCGCAGGCGCGCAGGGTGCCTTCATAGGAGGCATTGCCCGGCAGGACCTTACTGACCAGGAAGACCTCCTCACGTCGGCCGGCGATGGCTTCGGCCACCAGCTCCTCGCAACGGCCGTTGCCATACATTTCAGCCGTATCGATGTGAGTCATTCCAAGATCCAGCCCGACGCGAAGGGCCTCGACTGCCCGCCGCTCAGCTTCACGGTTTCCTTCCATCATCCAGGTGCCTTGCCCTATGACTGACACCTGAACGCCGGTCCATCCAAAAGCTTTAGTTTGCATAGGTTTGCTCAGGTTTCATTTTTCCAGCCGGTACGCCGTAAGCCCGGAAAGCAACTTGGGATAAAAATCGGTCGACTTCTGCGGCATCACTCCTCCCGCCAGCGCAATGCGCGCCACCTCGCCGACCGCTACCGGCTCCAGCAAAAACGCAGCCTCCGCCTCGCCCGCCCGCACCGCAGCCAATGCCGCATCGATTCCCCGTACGTAGCGTATGCGCTTCTCCTTGCGAACTTCCTCTTCGCTTATGCCAAGCGTATCGCCCAGCACGCGCTCGTGAAGAAAGGTCACATCCAACATGTCGGCCGGCCGCTCGGCCTCGATCAGGAAAAGCTGATGGGGCCCGGCAGCCAATCCGATACGCACCAGCCCGGCATGCGGCTCGGCCCACAAGCGTCGCAGCTCTTCCGTTCCTTCCAGCATCGACAGGCGGAAGTCCCGCCCTTGCGCTTCAAGCAGGCGAGTGCGGTCCAAGCGATCGAGCAGCCGGTGCGTAGCCAGGATGCGCAGCCCCGGAGAGTAGAGGTTGACGAAGGTCATCATCACTTTGCGCGCATCGGCAAGTTCAGGATGCTCGTCGCGAAAAGCCAGCGCAGTTTCATAACGATGATGCCCGTCGGCAATTATCAGTTTCTTATCGGTCATGTGATGGCGGATGGAGGCGACATAGATAGGCTCGCTAATGCGCCAGAGGCGGTGCACGGCGCTGTATTCGTCGGCCAGCTCCGCCAGCGGGCTGCCGGCGGTCGCTTCCTCCAGGATCTTGTCGACCGCTCCCTCCGGATCCGGATAAAGCATGAAAATCTGTCCGAAGTGGATGCGCGTATGGCGCAGCAGCTCCAGACGGTCCTGTTTGGGGCCGCTCAAGGTTCTTTCATGCCGGTGGACGATGCCTGCCGAGTAGTCCTCAACCGCCCCCAGGCCGATAAAACCCTTGCGCAGGAGGCGCTCGCCGCTATCTGGATCGACGAACTCCTGAAAATAAGCGTAGAATGCTTCTTCCGGATCCTGCCTTAAAATCCCTTTTTCAATCCACTCGTTCAAGTAGCGCGCCGCACGCTTGTAGATGTTGTCTTTCTCGGAGTCGTCCGGCTGCGGTTCGCCCAGTATAATGCGCACCAAGTTATACGGGCTCAGCGAAAGGTAGCGCCGGCGCATCTCCGGCGTTATTTTGTCGTAAGGTTGAGTGGCCAGATCTTCTAGCCGCCCGGCCTGCGGGCTGTACCTGTAAGCTCGGAATGGATAAACGTCCGCCATAGAACTTGATTTCTCAGGATAACAAAGCATTCGGCCCGCATCCTGTTATGATGCAAAATGTTTCGCTTATAGCTCATGCCGCGCCTTGACTGTTCCAAGACAGGCGGTAACTGCCAGCGCGTCCCTCAGCGATTCCAGGGTAGTTGCCGTACTACGGCTCCGCTGACCCAGCGCCAGAGGGCGGAAATCGGCCCCGCAGATTTCCTCCGGCAGTCTTTGACCTCAGCCGGATCGAGCTGCTTGCGCCATATAAAGTAGAAATTGCACCCCTGGGTTTTCTCCCAGCCGGAAATCGTCATGCAGAATCAGAAAACAACACGAAGAAAACTAAAAACCTTGGACAGGGTGATTTCTAAAGCCGGCGCCGGCTCAAGAACCGAAGCCCGCAGTTTGATCAGCTCAGGACGTGTAACGGTAAACGGCAAGCTGGTGCGAACCCCGGATCAATGGGTGGACATGGAAAATGATCAGGTTGCCGTCGATGGAAGGGTCCTCAAGCCAGCCCGGCGGATTTACATTCTTCTCTACAAACCCAAAGGTTATTTGACAACTTATAAAGATCCGATAGGGAGGCCAACCGTTTACGACCTGATTAAGGATGCGCCAGGTTGGGTTTTTCCCGTCGGGCGTCTTGATCTTGATACCAGCGGACTGTTGCTCATGACTAATGACACCCAATTCGCCGAGCGAATAACTAACCCGCGCTATAAGGTCCCGAAGACCTACTTAGTCAAGGCTTCAACCCATCTTACCGACGAGCAACTTGAACGGCTGGCGCAAGGCGTCACCCTTAGCGATGGTCCTACCCGACCGGCTCAGGTGCGCCGGGTGCGCGAAACCGGCGGCAAGACGATTTTCGAAATAACCATTACCGAGGGACGCAACCGTCAGGTTCGCCGGATGGTAGAAGCCGTGGGGAGTAAGGTGCTAAAATTGGTCCGCACTGCTATTGGTACGCTTACCATTGGGGACTTGAAGATCGGATGCTGGCGACGAGTTACGGCCGCCGAACGCCACCGTCTTTTACACGGCGTGCGCTAGATCTTACAAACCAGACCCCTAATTTGTGAGACTATTTGGTAGACTCCGTACGCTAACCGCATAACGTTTCATGTAAAGGAAAACACGACTGGTGTGCTTTGTTTGCCGGTGCCGTCGGCGGCTTGTCCTCCGCCCTGCTGCACGCAGACACGCATAAAATCACGTCACATCAAACCATTTCATCTTTTCTGAAACCGGAGGATCGCCTTCCGTTTAGATTTGGTGCGAATGTCGCCGTCTCCCGTCCTGGCAGGGCTTTACCAAACTGGCAAAGGGAGCAAGAAATCCGGATAATCAGCGGAGGCTGACAAAGCTGAGTTTAACCCTGCACCGAATCGCTTTGCGGCTGTTATAAACGCAGCCTGCCGGGCCAACGTCTCAAGGCGCCACCGGCCTCAGACCCGGAAATAAGATACGGCTTTTTTGAGGCTGACTACTTCGCGCGCGTTCTGCTGCATGGTCTGGTCGATGGCGGATATGGCGATGGTCGCATCGCGCATGGCTTCTTTCTGCCGTCGAGAAGCTTCTGAGATGCTGTTAACCAGGCTGCTTACCTGCTCGACACGGCGCGCCATATCGGCCAAGGCCTCCCCGGAGCTGCCGGCCAGTTCCCGCCCGGCTTTGGCTCGGTTGACCGACTCCTCAATCAGAACGGCTATCTCCTTAGCGGCTTCGGCGCTACGCTGCGCCAAGCTGCGCACCTCAGACGCCACCACAGCGAAACCCTTACCTTCTTCACCCGCATGCGCCGCTTCTACCGCCGCATTAAGCGCCAGCAAATTAGTTTGCAAGGCAATCTCATCCATTACATGAATTATTTGTGAAATCTTCTGGCTGCTCTCGTTTATTTCGCTGACCGCCTGAACCATTTTTTCCACGGCTTCCCTGCCTTCGACTGCACTGACCTGAGCTACGTTGAACTCCTCAGCCGCTCGTTCGGCCAGGGAAGCGTTGCTTTCGGCAGCTTCGGCGATGCGAGCCATGGCCGCAGCGGTTTCTTCCACGGTGAGGGTTCCTGCCGCATTTTTTCGTTGCGCCGCACCTGACAACATACCAGCATCGGCGGCCGCCGATGACAGGCGCGCCACTTCCTCGCCGACGCGCGTAGCGGCAGCCTGTACTTCGCCCAGCACATGCCTGAGGCGGCTGGTGAAACTGTTGTAGGCGGCGGCCAGCTCTCCCATCTCATCCCGGCTGGCCAGGTGCATCTGGTGCGTCAGGTCTCCCGCCTCCAACCGGCGCAGCCCGGCCACCATCTGCTTGATCGGTTTGGTCACATTCGAAGCAACAATATAACCGACGGCTAATCCCAGAAAGGTTCCAACCAGCGCCAGACCAATCAACCACGCGCGCGCCGTCCGATTGCGCTCTAGCGAGGTCTGGTATTCACGGTCGCTTTCCTGCTTGCGAACATTTACGAACTGATCGAGCACCCTCTGGGCGTCTTCGAAGCTTTTAAGACCGGCGGCATTGGCTAACTGAAAAGCCTTCTCGGCCTGATCGGAACGCAAGCTCGCGGCTATATCGGCATTGGTTTGGCTGAAAACCCGGAAGTGATTATCAATCTGCTCGCGCAACTGTTGCTCATTTTCATCTTTAATCGAAGCCGCTAACCTTTGCATTATGTCGCTGAAGGCAGCCTGAGCTTCCTGCATGCTGCGCAAGCTGGACTCACGTTGCTCGGGGTTAAGCGCCACCAGGGCGTTCTTCTGCCCGCTCAAAGCGTTCAGCAGGGAAATCTGAGCCTGTTTAAGGTCATTAATGCCGGAGACGTGACGCTGGTAAATCAGAGCCAGTGAATCACTTTCCTTCTGAACATAATATGCCCCCAACCCGCCGACCAGAAGAGTGATGATTGAGATCGCCACAAACCCAACCATCATCTTCACGCCTATTTTTTGGTCCCGGAATAATCGAAACATACGCCTCCCGCGCCGGCTATGTAGCCGCAGCCAGTGTCTATATCGGCTGGGCGGGAGAGGGAGTTTAGGTTATAAGCTCACCGCTGCTGCTATCGGAGGCTCAAATGCGGGCAGGCGGCAAGCGTTGCGGCCGGCGCCTCTCGCTAGCCGGGCGCCATGGGGCCCGCGCGCAAGCTGAGAGCAGCGCCAGCGCCTGGCAACGCGACTCTGCGCCTCGCCAAATCCAGGATGCTACCCACCAGCGGGTGCGCATGAACCTTGAGCTTTAGGAAGTCCATGAGCCGCCGCTCATGGGTCCGGAAGATTCCGCTGTGTTCGGTGTGCCCCCGCGGCCAGTAACGCCGGCAGGGCCGGGAGCGTAGCCTGCACGCGCCAAGGACTTAACCCCGAGCGCACCCACACTATTACGTCCGGCACCACCGCGTAGCTCCACCACGCGCTCGGTGGCGGAAAAGCGGTTTCACCACCATCACCGCTCAGACGGCGTGCAATTTCAGCCAACATCAGGCCGCCGGCTTGAAGTTTCAGAATGGCCTGAAGCCGTTCCAGGTGCGCCTTGGTATACATCGCCCTGCGACCGGCTAACCCTTACCTCTTGCAACCCTATCGTCCGCGACGCCCGCCATCTCCCGCCCCAAAGGTTTGCAAGCGCTGTTCGATGAGTTTGCCGGGGGTCGGTTGCACGTCCTCACGAAGTTGCGACTAAGTACTCAGAAGTGTAAAGGCGGTTAAAAAATTGCCTCGGCCGTCCGATAAGCCGGTTGAAACGAGATAAACACACACGAGGTGCGTGAATAAACATGAAAACCTGGACAATAGTGTTTGCTGTGGTTTTGCTTGCCGGCGTCGCCTTCGCTGACGACACCCCTATCCGGGTGAGCGACGATGTGGCCCGACAGGCAGTAATCTCAAAGGTTGCGCCCGAATACCCCGCTTTGGCCAAACAGATGCGTCTGACCGGTCATGTGGTGGTTGAAGCAATAGTTGACACCCAAGGCAATGTTGAAAAAACTAACGTAGTTAGCGGCAACGCTTTGCTCAGCAGCGCGGCTGTAGCGGCCCTGAAGAAGTGGAAGTTCACGCCTTTCAACGGCCCGGATGGGAAACCTGCCAAAGCAGTGGTGGCGATCGGTTTCGACTTCAAGCCCTGAGCCGGGGGCTCGAGGTCTCAGCCCCGATACGGAAGCCGCCATGAAGGCGTGAGCCCTCTGGAACTATCGGGAGGTTGGTACTGGCTGGCTGCGCGCGCCTGGAATAACCGCAAGGCGGCGCAGCTTTTCCAGTTCCTGCCGCGCGGTGCGAGCCCACGAGCTGGAAGGATCCAGCCGTAAATAGGCCTTCCAGTGACGCACCGCCCGTAGCAGTTGGCCGGACGCCTGGTAAAGCAAGGCCAAATTGTAGTGCGCATCAGCATAGTCCGGATCCAGGCGCAAAGCCATGGTGTAGTGCAATAGCGCCTTGCCGTATTCGCCCCGCTCGTCAAACAAGTTCCCCAGATTAAAGTGCGCCAAAGCATAGCTAGGCTCCACTTCAAGTGCGCGCCGGTAATACTGTTCCGCATTCTCAAAATCTTTTCGATTAAAGTAAAACGTGCCCAAATTCACCAGCGCTCCGGCTGAGGCCGGATCAAGCTCCACCGCCCGCTCATAAGCTGACACAACCTCCTGCTCCGGCGCTCCCGCCTGTTCCAGTTTCACTGCTTTCTCAAACCACAACGCTGATTCCATGCGCCGCGCCGCCTCGGCAGCCTTAAGCACATCCTCGGCCGAGTGTTCGGGAAAAACAAGCATTTTCTGGAAGTCCCCACCCTGAAAATCAAGCAACAATTGGCCGGTTGCCGGATCCATACGGCGGCCGCCCACCTCGACCGCAATACGTCCTCCCTCGCAAATCAGCCTGCATTCTCGGAGTGGATCTTCAACAGTTTGGAGCTTCCTCGCCAAAGAGTTGACGGTGCGCTTGATTACGGCGGCGCTTGCACCCTGCTCAGCCAGTCGTTTCAAAGTCTGAAGCGCAACCAAGTCGGTAAAGGAATAGCTCTCACACGGCTTTATGAGACCTTGCTTTTCCCAGCTTCTTAGGCGGCGTTCTGATATTCCCAACCGCCGCCGTGCTTGGGTGCGACTATAGCTGATTTGACGGCTCGCGCTAGACACGCGAGCGATTTTAGCACGATTGCACTCTTCAGCCGAGCAAGAGCCGTCTCCGATGCGAGTTAATGCAAGCCGGGCGTAAAAACATGGGCGCCCCCTCCGCCCTTACTGCATCGCCAGGCAGTACAGGCATCGCAGGAACAACCGATTTTACTAAGAACTCAGTTTGTATCTTCCGGGTACGGCCGGAGGCGGCGTTTCCAATTTCATTTCCAAGTCGAAGCGCGGGGGCAATAGATCCTGCCGGGAACTCATTAGCATGTCCCAAGTAACTTCCAGTCCGGAGTAGGCGGCCTCGCGCCCCATAATGCAAGTCAGGGTGCTTTCTGCGACAGCCATGCCATTGTTGAGATAAGGGCCTTCGCCGCGTATGCTTCGAAGCATTTCAACATGCTCCTGAACGTAAGCCTCCAAGCCAGGTTTACCCAGGTCGCGGCAGTTGGACCGCCCCCGTGAGCCGATAACCAGCTCGCTTACCTCGGCGTGGCATCCCTCTGGGTACTGGCGACAATGGCTGTGCAGGCGCACACCGTTGGGATAGATGAACTCGGCGGTAAGGTGGTCGTAGATGTTGCCGTATTCGGGTTCGCGCGGGCGCCAGGCTACGCCGCCGCTGGCTATGGCCCGGACCGGATGCATTCCGAGCGCCCAGTTGCAAACATCGATGTTATGTATGTGTTGCTCGACGATCTGGTCGCCTGAGAGCCAGACAAAGCTGTACCAGGCGCGGTTCTGAAAAACCATGTCCGACCAGCGCGGATCGCGCCGGCCTCGAGGTCCGGGCCAGTTCTCGCTCAAAAACTGAAGCACCGGCGGCCCGGCCCAAATGGCATGTGCGGCCAGGATTTCCCCCAGCTCTCCGTCACGGATGCGGGCTACGGTTTCGACGTATTCCTTCTGAAAACGCCGCTGCGCGCCGGCGACCAGCGTCAGCTTCATCTGCTCCGCCCGACGAATGGCGGCCATGGCCCGTTTAACGCCCACCACATCGGTCCCTAAAGGTTTTTCCGCAAAAATATGCTTACGGGCTTCAACGGCTGCCTCCAGATGAATGGGCCGGTAGGCGGGGGGCGCAGCCAGCATTACGATGTCTATGTCGGAGGCCAGAACTTTCTTATAGCTTTCAAAGCCGGTGAAACAGTGCTCCGGGTCAATCCTTACGCGGCCCAGCACCGAGCGGGTCAGCTCCTCAAGCGGCTGTCCGGTGAAACGGCTGACGCGGATCACGTTGGCTTGTACATATTTCGGGTCTTTGAGCTGACGCAGGCAGAAGTCCAACCGATCGCCGAAAAGATCGCCGGCCGCCACCAGTTCCACATTAGGATCGGCGCTGAGCAGGTTGACCGCCGCCTGTGTGCCGCGCGCGCCGCAGCCGACCAGTCCGGCCCTGAGCCAGGCTTTGCCTGAACCCCTGACCAATTCAGGCCGGATGATCTCGAACGCCGGCGCCGCCAAGGTTGAGCCTTTTAGAAATGTTCTTCGATCAAAGTTTCTGCCCGGCATAAGTCAAACAAGACCGCCTGCTTATAGACTAGGCTCTTTCATCCGTGACGCGTGAGCCGGTGCGACCGCACGCTCCTAGCGGCGTTCCCAAACCAGCGCCGGGAAGCGGACGACGAGCTCAAAGCCTACGCGCCGGTAAAGATCCACCGCCTGAGTGTTTGCGGCAGTCACCGTCAGGCTGGCGCTGTTGCAACCGGCTTCGGCCAGCGCCGTAAGCGAGCGCCGCAGCAGCTCATAACCCAGACCCCGCCTGCGAACCGGCGGCGCCACACAGATCTGCGTGATGTGTCCGGACCCTTGAGCCAGCAGACTGGCCAGAGAAACGCCCATCACCCGCCCGCTCCAGGCGTCCAGCGCCACAAATGATGCGGAAGGGAAAAAAACGCCGCAGCCGGAGTGCTGCATGATGTTGGTGAGGAACCGGCGGGCGCCGCTTGCGGTCTGATATTGGTCGTTGATTTCGCTATCCACATGTCCCCGGTAGGCTTCGGCGATCAACCCGGCAACTTCTTCAGCCTGCTCGGCGCGCCATTCCATGATAAGCGCGCTGCGCGCAGCCCTGCCCGGAGCCAGAGCCTGTATTCGCCAGGCGTCGATGGACATGAACAGCCGCGGATAAACCCTCAGTTGTGAAGCGAAGGGATATTCCCAATCCGGTTTCGCCCGCAACATCATCAGTTGCGCTTCTATGCGCCAGGCGCCAAGCTCTTCGAATAGTTCCCGTACCGAAGCCTCCAGCAAGAGATTCTGATATTCGGGATGTTCGTGGAACGACCGCAGATAAAGATCGCCGATCAACCCTTTGCGGCGTTCGGCCACCAGGTAGGTATAGCCGGAGACTCGCCCACCTTCCAGCAGCGCAAATCCGGCCAGCGACCGCAAACCAACGTAGCGGCGAACCAGCTCGGCCGAGGTTCGAAAGTCCCAACGCAGGCGGTCGCGCCACTCAGCCGTTTCTTCCTCGAGCAAAGGATGTATAGCCTGAACGGTTATTTGCCTTAGATGCACAACTTCCGGCAAAGAGGCTTCACGCAAGGCCGCCATGTCTAGTGGCATTATATTCCCACCGGCAACAGCGGCGCGGCCGGAAGCAAAACTCTACGCAGCCGCTCCTCTTACCGCCAGCACCGGAACGGGGCTCTGCCGCAACACCCGGTCAGTGACGGAACCGACGACAAACCGGTTGATGCCTCCCCGCCCGTGCGTGCCCATGACGATCAGATCCGCCCCCGTCTGCTCGGCTGCCTTGAGAATAACGTCCACCGGGCGCCCTTCCATCACGCGCACGTCCGCGGGTAACTGCGTCTCCTTTTCGACAAAGCGGCGCAGGGCGCTTTCGGCCTCTTGCATTGCTTCACGAAACTGCCGGGCCAGCTCGTCCAGCCTGCCTTCAGTGAAGTAAGGCGGCTCAGGGACCGTATTGGCGTAGACCACGGTAAGAGTGGCGCCCAGCCGTTTGGCCAGTTCGGCGGCATAACGCAGGGCCACGGCCGAAAGTTCGCTGAAATCGACCGGGCACAGTATATGGTTCAACCGCATTCGCAACCAGTGCCTCCACTTTATGGGGATGCAGATTGGCGCCCGTGGTAACGCTGCTGGATGGCTTATTTATCGAGCGGTATTTCAATAAAGAACAATTCCCGGTGGCTGGAGGCTTCCCGGATTCCGGTGATATAAAGCACCGATCCGGCCCGGTGAGGCGTCTGAAAGTAGAAAAAACCGCTGGCCGACTCACCCGGCGGCAGCACCCGGGCGGCAAAGGCCCGCCCTTCTATCTCCCATACGGCCAGGGGGTTCTTGCGGGTGGAAGTGCGCGGCGAGGTCGGAATCGGTAAAGGATTCGGAGTAAGTTTCGGCCGGTCCGCCCCGTGAATTCGCGGCACATCGCGCGCAGGGATGGCCTCCAGGCGCTGCCGCGTGGGCAAATGGTACTCCACGCGCATATCCTCCAGGGATAACGTCTCTTTTCCCTGATTCTGCATCACGACCAGAATGGGCAGGATACCGTAGCGGTTGGGATTGAGTTTTCCGAAGGCCGTCCGCGTCTGCTCGTCCGTGATGAAAGTCTCGGCGGCCACCGCCAGGTTCTCCACAATCTGGCGATTGGCGTAGGCCTCAACCGGGCGCACCTCGAACTTCTTATCCTTGTCCGCCCCGAAAGCGCCCACTATACTCAGGAGGAGAACAATTGTTTTGGATCGGAAGCTCATTTATCTCCTCTACCGTTTTATTGAGTGGATCGGGTCCCCTTTCATCCTAATCTATTTAGCCTTTAGGACGGCCCGAGATCGCCGTTATCTGAGACGCTTCGGCGAAAGGCTCGGTTTCCTTGCTCACGAGCTGGATCCGCCGCCGGGCGGAATCTGGGTGCATGCCGTATCGGTAGGCGAAGTGTTAGCGGTCGAAAGGCTTTTACGTCGACTCAAGGCTGAAGCGCCCTGGCTGCCGCTGTTCGTTTCAACCTCCACGCTGGCTGGACGACAACTGGCCGAAAAGCGGTTGGCGGATATTGCCGGCGCAGTCTTTTTCGCACCACTCGACTATTGCTTCGCCGTGCGGCGCCTGCTGCGCCGCCTGCGCCCGTCGGCGGTCGTAGTCGCCGAGACCGAAATCTGGCCTAACCTTTACCGTGAAGCAAAGCGGGCCGGCTGCGGTCTGCTGATCGTAAACGGGCGTATCTCCGACGCCGCCCTACCCCGCTATCTCCGCTTGAGGGGGTTCTTCAGCCACGTGCTCGCACACGCCGATCTCATATTGGCGCAAAGCGCCATCCACCGCGATCGCTTTCTGGCGCTGGGTGCCCCTTGCCAGAGGACCTTCGATGGCGGGAATCTAAAGTACGATTTTGAGCCGGCGCAAGCTCGGTTGCCTGCGGCCGTCAAATCTTTTCTGAACCGCACCCGCCCGGAAGAAATCTGGATTGCGGCCAGCACTATGCCGCCCGCCGACAGCGGCGACATCGATGAAGATGATGCCGTAATTGAAGCTTTCAAAAACCTGGCATCCTCACATCCTCAGCTTCTGCTCCTGCTTGTTCCTCGCAAGCCGGAGCGATTTGATGCGGCGGCCGAAAAGCTCGCTGCCGCCAACGTGCGGTTTCTGCGCCGCTCGCGTCTGGAAGACGACGCCTGCGCAATTGAGTTGCCTGGCGTGCTGCTGGTGGACTCAATCGGAGAACTCAGTTCCTTGTTCACCTTGGAAAGCATAGTGTTCATAGGCGGTTCGCTGGCCCGGCGAGGGGGGCACAACATTCTAGAGCCGGCCTTTTTCGGCCGCGCCATCATTACCGGGCCGCACATGGAGAATTTCAGGGAGATTGCCGAGGAATTCTCTCAGGACGGAGGCCTCATCATTATTGAAACCGCTGGCCAACTGGCCTCAACCGTAGACCGGCTCATGCGCGATAAAGCAGAAGCCGCACGTGTAGGCGCGACAGCTCGCCGCTTGGCTGAAACGCGCCGAGGCGCCACCGAGCGCGCACTCAGGGAAATTATTAATCTCCACGCCCAGTCGGTTACAGTAGCGCTTCCCCCGGGTCCCCTCAAACCATTTTTGAGGCCGGCGGCTTGGCTGTGGAAGGCAGGCGTTGCCTGGCGCCGGCAGCGTGAGGCGAAGCGTAAAGTCAGAATAGCGACACCAGTGGTCAGCGTTGGCGGCCTAAGCATGGGCGGCAGCGGTAAAACGCCTTTCGTCCTATGGCTGGCGCGTCGGCTGGCAGAACGTGGCCTGCGCCCGGCCTTTTTGACCCGTGGCTACCGGCGAAGCAGTCCGGAAAAAATCACCCTGCTTGAACCGGGCGCACCCGCGCCGGTTGCTCGCACCGGAGACGAAGCGCAGATTCTGGTGCGCGCGGCTGTCGCGCCGGTAGGCATCGGGAGGGACCGCGCCGTGGTAGCCCGGGCTATGGAGGAACGGTTCCATCCGGATGTTTTTCTGCTTGACGACGGTTTCCAGCACTGGCGGCTGGCCCGCGATTTGGACATAGTGCTCATTGACGCCTTGGATCCGCTGGGAGGCGGCGGCGTTTTTCCGTTGGGGCGGTTGCGGGAGGATCTCTCTGCACTCAGCCGGGCGAACATTCTTGTCATCACTCGTGCGCAGCCGGGGCGGCGACTGGATGGAATCATCAGTCATCTTCGTATAGCCAATCCCTCGGCCCCTATTTTCCGCGCCAGGGTGCGACCCGAGCGGTGGCGCGATGCGGCATCCGGCGAGTCATATGACCTTGGCTCACTGCCCATAGCAAAGCCGGCGGCCTTTTGCGGGTTGGCCAATCCAGCGACGTTCTGGGCGACCCTGTCGGAGCTGGGCTACAACCCCGTCTTGCGGCGCGCCTTCCCGGACCATCACCGCTACCGCCCGGTTGAGCTGGCCCGCCTGGCTCGTCAAGCCTCAGCAGCCGGCGCCGATGCGCTGCTAACCACCGAAAAGGACTCGATGAATCTTTGCCCGCAATTTGCGGCAACTATTAAACCGCTGCGATTGTTTTATCCGGAAATAAGCCTGGAAATAGAAGATAGCGAGCAGCTTGTAAATGAAGTCTTAAGCCGGGTGGCAGCCAGTTGATATAATTGGGTTTGAATGCCCTCCTGCCTGGACCAACAAGAAAGATGCGCCGAGCGGCGAACTGTGGTTTTACTTACGCCGCGCGGTTTTTGCGCCGGAGTGGTGCGGGCAATCGAGGCCGTCCGAATCGCCCTTAAAGTTTTTGGCCCCCCGGTTTACGTACGCCGGGAGATCGTCCACAATCGCTTCGTGGTGGAACATTTGCGTTCGGCCGGCGCGGTCTTTGTCGATGAGATCGACGCCGTCGGCGACGGCGAGCGCGTTATATTCAGCGCGCACGGCGTTGCGCCGGAAGTCCGCCGGCAGGCGGAAGCGCGCGGGATGAAAATCATCGACGCCACCTGCCCGCTCGTCACCAAGGTGCACCTGGAAGCTACCCGTTTTGCCAGCATGGGCTTCACCATTCTGCTAATCGGGCACCGCGACCACGATGAAGTAATTGGAACGATGGGGGTAGCGCCGGAAAACACGATTATTGTTGAGGCGCTGGACGACGCAGAAAAAGTTCAGGTCCCCGATCCGGCGCGCGTGTGTTACCTTACTCAAACTACACTGAGCCTGGATGAAACCGCCGGAATTATCGCGCGGCTGCGCGAGCGTTTTCCGGCCATACAGGGGCCGGCGGCGCACGACATCTGTTACGCCACCCAGAACCGCCAGGAGGCGGTGAAGGCTGCCGCGCACAGTTGTGATCTGCTGCTGGTGGTGGGTTCTCGTAACAGTTCAAACTCCAAGCGCCTGGTTGAAGTTGCGGAAAGGCTTGGAATGAAAGCTTACCTTGTGGACTGCGCCGCCGAGGTTGATCCCGCCTGGCTGGAAGGCATAAACCGGGTGGCCGTAACCGCGGGCGCCAGCGCCCCCGAAAATCTGGTGGCGGAGCTGGTCGGACATTTAATGGATCTAGGGTTTGAACACATGGAGGAACTCCGCCTTAAGCAGGAGGACGTGAAGTTTACTCTTCCGCCTGAGCTGGTTGAAATCTCAAACTGTCACGAATCTACTGTGCCATGATGCCGAAACCATACGCTCGTGAAGAACTGGCGACAGCCGCCGCCGGCGCTTTGAAAAAGGGGGTTGATTATCTGGCCGGCCTTCAGTACCCCGATGGGTACTGGTGGGGCGAGCTAACCGCCGACACCACGCTCGAAAGCGATTTCATCTTGCTCCAACTTTGGCTGTACCCGCCAGAGGGAAGCTCGTGGAATCCACCGACCCGGGATCTGGTGGATAAAGCCGTTCGCTCCATCCTGGCGCGCCAGTTACCCGACGGCGGCTTTAACATATATCAAAAAGGGCCGTCGGAAGTAAGCGCCAGCGTTAAGGCTTACTTTGCGCTTAAGCTGGCAGGTTTGCCCATGGACGGACCACAGCTTAGCCGGGCGCGGCAGAAAATACTAGAGCTCGGGGGTATTCAAGCTGCTAACAGCTACGTCAAGATTAATCTAAGCCTGTTCGGCTTGTACCCGCGGGAACACTGTCCCAGCATTCCCCCGGAAATCATCCTGCTGCCGGGCAAATTCATTTATCAGATGTCTAGCTGGACTCGGGCCATTGTGGTTCCGCTCTCGATTGTTCATTCCCACAACCCGATGCGTCCGGTCCCGGCCGGCTTTAATCTCCAGGAGCTTTTTTTACCCGGCGGCCGAATGAAGTACCGCGGCGGGCGCCATGCACTGAGCTGGCGCAGCCTGTTTTTGGCCCTGGACCGGCTGTTGAAATTGGCGGAAGGTCACGAACCTAAATGGTTGCGCGCCAGAGCGCTGCGGGAGGCCGAACGCTGGATGCTCGAGCGTACGCGCTATTCCGACGGGCTGGGCGCAATTTACCCGCCCATGATGTACATACTGATGGCGTTCGACGTGCTCGGCTACGACCGCAACCATCCCGACTTCGTCGAAGCGCACAACCAATTCATGCGCCTGCTTACCGACGACGGCGAGCGGTTCTTTTTCCAGCCGTGTTTTTCTCCGGTCTGGGATACGGCCATTGCCATGTTCGCGCTGGCCGCCAGCGGAGTGGCCGAACAGGAAACGCTGCGCCGGGGCGCCGACTGGCTGCTTACCAAAGAAGTCAGGCATAAGGGCGACTGGGCCATCAAACGTCCCAACGTTGAACCGGGCGGCTGGTACTTTGAGTTCGCCAACGAATTCTATCCGGATATAGACGATACGGCCATGGTGCTGCTGGCGCTGCGCCATGCTACGGCTTCCAACCCCAAAGCTCAGCGTGCGGCTGTCGACAGAGCTTTGCGCTGGCTGCTGGCCATGCAATCGCAGGACGGGGGCTGGGCGGCTTTTGACGTGGACAACGATTGGACGCCGCTTAGCGAAGTGCCCTTTGCCGACCACAACGCCATGCTTGATCCTACCTGTCCGGATATCACCGGCCGCGTTATGGATGCGCTGTGCGCCTGGGGCTTGACCGGCAGGCATGACGCCATCCGCCGCGGCGTAGCTTATCTGCTGCGCGCCCAGGAGCAAGATGGAAGCTGGTACGGACGGTGGGGCGTCGACTATATTTACGGGACATTCCTGGCTCTGCGCGGACTGCGTGCGGCCGGTATGGGCCCAACCGAAGCCCCCGTGCTCAGAGCCGCCGAGTGGTTGCGGTCGATTCAAAATTCCGACGGAGGCTGGGGCGAAAGCTGCGCCAGCTACGACCGGAACACTTTTGTCCCCGCCGAGAGCACCGCTTCGCAGACCGCCTGGGCCTTGCTAGGGCTGCTGGCGGCGGGCGATGCGGAATCCTCCAGCGTCAGGCGGGGAATAGAGTATTTGGCGGCAACCCAGCAGGAGGACGGTTCCTGGCATGAAGAGTTGACCACCGGCACCGGTTTCCCCAGGGTCTTTTATCTGGTTTATCAGCTTTACCGCCAGTCGTTTCCGGTGCTGGCTATTTCAGACTATCTGCGTGCCCGTGGAGAGAATTCATCCGAGCGTAAATGAGATTTCCGCTTCGCATGACGGCCGGACTGGCCGCCTACATATTCCGTAACAAACTGCGGCCCCGTCCGGAGTGGCAGCAGAACGCCTCCGCCGGCGCGGACGGCAAGTTGAAGCCGTATTCACCGCACAGCGCCGCAGCGACCAATGGCCAGCGCCATCCTATGATCGGCAGGCGGTTCCCGCTGGTGCTCATGCTGGAGCCGCTGCACGCCTGCAACCTAAGCTGCGCCGGTTGCGGCCGCATTCGGGAATACGAAGCAACGCTCCATCTGCGCCTGAGCCTGGAGCAGTGTCTGGAGGCAGCCGAAGAATGCGGGGCGCCGGTGGTTTCCATCTGCGGCGGCGAGCCTTTGCTGTATCCCGAGATCGGAAGGCTTACAAACGAACTCCTTGAGCGAGGCCGCTACATTTACCTTTGCACCAACGGGCTGCTCATGCGCAAACGCCTGGGCGAATTTAGGCCTGACCACCGCTTCTTCTTCAACGTCCATCTGGACGGATTGGAAGAAACGCACGATCGGCTGGTGGAGCGCCGCGGCGTGTTCCGCGAAGCATTAGAAGCAATTAAAGCCGCCAAGCAGGCAGGTTTCAAGGTCTCAACCAACACCACCGTTTACCTGGAAACCGATATGCGCGAAATCGAGGCGCTGTTTGAGTACCTTGAGCCGCTGCGCCTGGACGGGCACATGCTTTCGCCCGCCTATGCCTACACGGCTGTCGACGAGCAGGAGATCTTCCTCTCCCGGGAAAAGATCCACGAAAAATTCAAAGAGGTTGACCGTCTGGCGCGCCGTTTCCGCCTCAACAGCACTCCGACCTACCTGGATTTTTTGCAGGGCAAACGCGACCTGCCGTGCACGGCTTGGGGGAATCCGACCTATAATCCTATGGGCTGGCGGGCGCCTTGTTATCTGATTGCCGACGCTCACTACCCGACCTTTGGGGAACTAATGACCAAGACCGACTGGGAAAGCTACGGCCGCGGGCGCGATCCCCGCTGTGAGCATTGCATGGTGCATTGCGGTTTTGAGCCGTCCGCGGCGCTGGGAATCAATGCCCGGCTGGGCGACAACTGGCGCCTGCTGCGCTGGGCTATACGCTGAGTAAAGCTGTGAGACCGGCGTTGGTTACAGGAGCTACAGGTTTTGTGGGTTGGCACGTCGCACGTTTGTTGGCTGAGCGCGGCCGCCGGGTGCGGGTGCTGGTGCGCGAGGCTGCCAGGCTGCGTGATCTTCCTGACGTCGAAGTCTACAGCGGAGATTTGCGCGATACGGCTTCGGTGGCTCGCGCCGTCGCGGGCTGCGAGTCCGTCTTCCATGTAGCCGCAGACTACCGGCTCTGGGTTAAGGATCCCGCGGAAATGTTCTGCACAAATGTGGAGGGCACTCGAAATGTGCTCGAAGCCGCCCGGCGGGCGGGTGTGGAGCGAGTGGTCTATACCAGCACCGTGGGCTGCATAGGTTTTCCCAAAGACCGCCCCGGCGACGAGCGAACGCCGGTTGAGGCGTCCGACCTTTGCGGCCCTTACAAACGTTCAAAGTACCAAGCCGAACAGGTGGCTCTCGAATATGCGCGCGCCGGGCTTCCGGTGGTCATCGTCAACCCCACCGCTCCGGTGGGCGACCATGACTTCAAGCCGACCCCCACCGGAAAAATCATTCTCGATTTCCTAAGGGGAAACCTTCCGGCTTTTGTCGATACCGGCCTAAACCTGGTGGACGTGCGCGACGTGGCACTGGGCCATCTTCTGGCTGAGGAAAAAGGATGCCCGGGCGAACGCTACATTTTGGGAGCGGAAAATCTGACTTTGAAACAGATCCTGCAAAAACTCTCCAGCCTGAGCGGGCTTACGGCCCCTCGCGTAAAGATCCCTTATTTTGTCGCCTATGCTTTTGGGTTCGCCAGCACGGCCTGGGCCGGCATAACCGGCCGCACGCCGCGAGCTCCGCTGGACGGCGTGCGCATGTCGCGTAAACGCATGTTCGCCAGCCATGCCCGAGCCGCCCGCGAGCTCGACTACCAACCTGGCCCGGTAGACGAAGCCCTTAAGCGGGCCATCAATTGGTTTCGCGAGAATGGCTACTGCTGATTCAACCGAACTGCTGCTGGTGGCGGCAGAACAGCGCGAGCTGGCGGGTTTGCTCTCTCATTGCCGCAACATCGTGCGGCTCGGCTGGCCCGTAAACTTCGCCGGTGCAGCCGAACTGAACGGGAGGACTTTTCTGGTTGTCACCAATGGTTGGGGAAGCGCTCGCGCCGCCGAAGCCTGTGATGTCGCGTTCAACGAGCGCCGTCCGGCGGCATGCATTAGCGCTGGATTTTGCGGCGCGCTGGCCCCCTCGCTTAAGGCCGGCGAAATTTTCATCGCCCGGAGCGTTGAAAATTCCAACCGCAGTCTGTCGTATGAGGCGCGCATGCCTTATCATTGCCGCCCGGCCGCCTGCGGAAAGCTGGTCACACTAGACCGCGTGGCGCAGAGCGCCGCACAAAAACAGATTCTTTTTGAACAAGGGTGGCAGGCGGTTGACATGGAGGCAGTGGGCGTCGCTGCACGCGCCTACGATTTCGGCGTTCCCTTCTATTGCATACGAGCCGTGACAGACCTCGCTGAAGAGAGTTTTCGCCTGGATTTCAATAATCTATCCCCAAAAAACGGATTGCCCAGCCGGGCGGCACTATTGCAGGAAGTGCTCAAGCGTCCGTATCCTGTAGCTTTGGAGCTTTTGAGGTTGTACAAGCGTAGTCGTCTGGCTTCCAAAACCTTGGGAGATTTCCTTGCTAGTTGCCAATTCTGACACCCACATACCCGCTACGATGCGGGCTGCCGTCTACCGGGGGCAAGGGCAAATCCGGGTCGAGACCGTTCCTACGCCCGCGATCGGTCCCGGCGAACTGCTGGTCCGGGTGGAAAGCTGCGGCATATGCCATACCGATTTGAAGAAGGTGGAATACGATCTTCTGCCGCCCCCGCGCATTTTCGGCCACGAAACAGCCGGGGTGGTGGCGGCAGTGGGCGAAGGAGTTACGGAATACGTGCCCGGCGACCATGTCGTCGTGTTTCACCACGTTCCCTGCCAGCAATGTTTTTACTGCCGCAAAAAACTATATGCCCAGTGTCCCGTATACAAGAAAGTCGGCGTAACAGCCGGTTTCGAGCCGGCAGGCGGCGGATTTGCCGAGTATGTACGGGTGATGGACTGGATCGTGCGCCGGGGCGTCATACGGGTGCCGGAGGGCGTCTCGTTTGATCGGGCTTGTTTTGTCGAACCTGTAAACACCTGTCTGAAAGCGGTGGAAGCGCTTAGAATCGAGCCTGGAGAAGTAATTTGCGTATTGGGACAGGGTCCTATAGGGCTGCTTTTCACCATGCTGGCGCGGCACACCGGCGCGATGGTGACATCAACGGATCTGATCGCACGCCGTCGCGAGCTGGCTGTACGCATGGGTGCCACAGCTTGCTGGGATCCGCGGGAAACGGACGTAGCTGCTGAAATTGCCCGGCTCACGGAAGGCCGCGGCGCCGATGCCGTTGTGGTTGCTGCAAGCGGCGCCGACATTGTCCAATCCGCCTTCGCTTGCTCACGTCCCGGGGCGCGAATTCTTTTGTTTTCACAAACATCCAACAGAGAACGAATTGAAGTGTCAGGGGCCGATATCTGCGTTGGCGAACGAATTGTTTTGGGTTCCTACAGCGCTTCGATTGATTTACAGGAAGAGTCCGCACGCCTGGTCTTCAGCGGCGTCTTGCCGGTTGAGGAACTCATCAGCCACCGCTTACCCCTGGGCGAGATAAGCCGGGCTATCAATATGGCGTTGCATCCGGACGGCGGATCGATGAAAATTATAATTCAACCACAAAGGCGGGCCGCGTGAAGACACAAATGATGGCTGCCGTGCTCTACGGCAAGCAGCAACTTAGAGTAGAGCCGGTGGCGATTCCTGAAATAAAGCCGGGAGACTTGCTGGTCCGCGTCAGGGCTGCCCTGACTTGCGGCACCGATGTCAAGGTTTTTCTTAGAGGTTATCACGCTCGGATGATAGTACCGCCGGCCGTCTTCGGCCATGAACTGGCCGGCGACGTGGTGGCAGTCGGCGAGGAGGTCGATAAATTTCAACCGGGCCAGCGTGTCGTAGCTGCTAATTCCGCTCCCTGCAATGAATGTTATTACTGCCGGCGCGGGGTGGAGAATCTTTGTGAAGACCTGCTATTTAATAACGGCGCTTACGCAGAGTACATACGCATCCCCGCCCGAATTGTCGAAAAGAACACTTACTTGATTCCCGACCATGTCGGCTACCAGGATGCGGCTCTAGCCGAACCCTTGGCCTGCGTGCTGCGCGGCATTGAGGAAACCGGCGTAGCCGAAGGCGACACCGTCGCCGTCATCGGTCTGGGCCCGATCGGTCTGATGTTTGTGCGGCTGGCCAAATTGCGAGGCGCCAGAGTCATCGCGCTTGGCCGACGCAAACAGCAGCTTGACCGCGCTGCGCAGCTAGGCGCAGAACAGGTTGTAGAAGTGCCGGAAGGTGCTGACCCGGTCCGCATCGTGCGCGATCTGACTGCAGGCCGCGGCGTTGATGCGGCCATTGAAGCCGTAGGTACACCCGGCACTTGGGAATCCGCCGTACAAATGGTGCGGCGAGGTGGAACGGTTAATTTCTTCGGCGGCTGCCCGAGCGACAGCCATATTACGCTGGACACCTCGCTGTTGCATTATTCCGAGATTACTTGTAAGGCCAGTTTTCACCACACTCCGTCTCACATAAGACGAGCTCTGGATGTGATCTGCCAGGGGCACGTCACGGCCAGAGATTTCGTCAAAGGTCAGGAACCGCTGGCGAATCTTCTGGACGTTATGCGGTACCTCACCAGCCATAACGGCCACTTAAAGACTGCTATCATTCCATAGATCGTGAAGGCAGCTTCCTTGTTTCTGCCGCCGCGTGAGTTCGTCCGCTCGGCCGAGGCACGCAATAGAAGTTACTCGCTTGAGGAGTCTCAGGCTTACACGCGCTGGCTGGCGCGGGCGCACTATGAGAATTTTCACGTTGCCAGTTTGCTGCTTCCCGCCCGGCTGCACCAGGATTTCTACAACGTTTACGCTTACTGCCGCTGGGCGGATGATCTGGGCGACGAGATGGGCGATCCGGCGGAAAGCTTGCGCCTGCTGGAGTGGTGGGGCGCAGAGCTGGAGGCTATGTACCGGGGGCAAGCCACGCATCCTGTTTTTCTGGCGCTACGCTCGACAGTCGAGCGGCACGGTTTGCCGCGCGAGCCCTTCAAAGACCTGCTCCGAGCCTTCCGCCAAGATCAAGTCGTTTCCCGTTATAAGGACTGGCCGGACCTGCTGGCCTACTGTCGCTACTCAGCCAATCCTGTAGGGCGGCTGGTGCTGGCGCTTTTCGGCTATAGTGATCCGGAACGTACACGGCTCTCCGACGCCACCTGCACCGCTCTGCAACTGGCGAATTTCTGGCAGGACGTTTCTGCGGATCTGGAAAAAGGACGCCTTTACCTGCCCCTGGAATTGCTTGCCCGGCATGGCTGCCACCTCGAGGACATACAAGCGCGCCGTACCACACCTGCTTTTCGTGCAGCTATGAAAGAAGCGGTCGAACGTGCACGCGAATTTTTCATGGAGGGACTGCCGCTAGCCGGAATGGTCAGCCGCCGCCTGGCCGTGGACGTGGAGCTTTTCAGCCGAGGCGGACTGCTGATTCTTGAGAAAATTGAACGGATGAACTACGAGGTCCTGAGAGCGCGCCCAGTGGTTACGCGCGCCGACAGGCTGCGCCTTCTCTGGTTGACCGCCGCCAGAGCCGCCCTCGGAAGGATCGGGCAATGAGCGTTACTGTTTCCGAATCCGTGCGCTACTGCCGCCGCATCACGCGTAACCGGGCCCGTAATTTTTACTACGCCTTCGTTCTGCTGCCGCGCGCCGAACACGATGCCATGTGCGCTCTGTACGCGTTCATGCGCCGCTGCGACGATTTGAGCGATGACTCGCCGGACCCGGCCGCTGCCAAAGCCGGACTGGAGAGCTGGCGGCGCGAGCTGGACGCTGCTCTGGCCGGCCGACCGCCCGCTCATCCGCTCTGGCCCGCATTTTTGGACACAGTTGATCGCTACCATATTCCCGCCCGTTATTTTTATGAGATGATCGAAGGCGTAAGCTCGGATCTCGATCCCGCCGAGTTTGCAACTTTCAGCGAGCTCTACCGCTATTGCTACCGGGTAGCTTCGGTGGTGGGCCTGTCGGTCATACACATTCTGGGTTACACCTCCGATCGGGCTCTGGAACTGGCCGAGAAATGCGGCATTGCCTTCCAGTTGACCAACATATTGCGCGACGTGCGGGAGGACGCCGCTTGCGGCCGCATCTATCTGCCCACAGAAGACCTGAAGCGCTTTGCGGTTGAACGGCAGGCGCTGCTTGAAGGCAGAACCAGCGGAGACTGGCAAGGCTTGCTGCGGTTTGAAGCCGACCGGGCGCGTTCGTTTTACCAGGAGTCCGCTTCCCTGCCCGGGCTGGTGAAACCCTCCAGCCGCCGTGCGCTGCGGGCCTTAATCGCCATTTATCGCGCCCTTCTGGAAAAGATCGAAAGGGAAGATTTTGATATCATGAGCCGGCGCATAAGCCTGACTCCCCTTGAAAAGACATCCGTCGTGGCGCGCGCTTGGGCCGGCTTCGATTGACACGTCGCTGAACCTGCCTCAGGCTGATGAGCGGCGCCGACTGCGCCCTCCAAGAAAAATTGCTCCCCCGCCCCAAGCCACCAGAAACAAACACAGCATGCCGGCAACCAGGTAGAAGACATCGCCGGCTGGTGAATAAGGCGGCCGGATCAGCCCAACTCCCAGCCCTGCCAGCAGGCTGCCAAAATGCCAGTACCAGGCCTTGCGGCCGAAAACCAGCAACAACACCAAGCCCAACACACCGGCTGAAATGTACGAGTAAAAAAGGACCTGCGGCGTCATTGAACGATCCTCGTCAACTCATTTTTTGGCGCTGCTACTACCGGCGACTGCGCCGTTTTTCCGGCATCGCCGTCACCTTCATTTATACCTAAACCTTAGCGCCGCCGGAATGCTGCCGCCTCGGAAATCCTTCGCCGGTGTTCCGTCAGAAAAGACGCGCCGCACCACCTAACCGTGCGCGGATGAAGCTGCTCTGCGACTTCCAGGAGCGGCCGCGACCGCTTGTCGCGCAGGCTTGGCCGGATTCCGCGCACGGAGCGCCAGTTTACCTATAAAATGGGCGCAATGAGGCCCAGGCTGCGACTTCTAACCGATGAATTGATTGAACGTATTATCGAAGAGGCGCGGGAAATCATCCGGCGGCTGGGGGTTGAGATTCACAACGATGGTATCCTAGACCTGCTGGCAGCGCATGGGGCAGCGGTTGACACGGCCAACCGCAGGGTCCGAATTCCGGAAGCGTTGATCGACCGGGCTTTGTCGACAGCCCCTCGCTCTTTTCAGTTGTTTGACGTTAACGGTCGCCAATCTCACGACTTTTCTGGGGATAACGTCTATTTCACGCCCGGCTCGGCAGCCATCAACATCCTGGACGCTTCGACGGGCCGTATGCGCCGTCCGGATACCGCTGACTATATACGCTACGTCAAGCTGACTGAAAACCTCCAGCACTTGGCCTCGCAGAGCACGGCCTTGATTCCCGCCGACGTGCCGGACCAAATCGCCGACAGCTACCGGCTCTACCTGAGCCTGCTCTACGGCACGAAACCGGTGGTAACCGGCGCCTTCACCATCGAGGGTTTCGAAGTAATGAAAGATTTGCAACTGGCCGTACGCGGCAGCGCCGAGGCCTTGCGTCAAAAACCGCTGGCGATCTTTTCCTGCTGCCCTACGGCGCCGGTCAAATGGAGCGACGTGACCAGCCAGAATCTGGTCGACTGCGCCCGGTGGTGGATCCCGGTGGAGTTCATATCCATGCCGCTTAGCGGATTTGTCGCCCCGGTCACGCTGGTTGGGAGCTTGGTGCAACAAACCGCCGAGACTTTGAGCGGAATCGTCATCAGCCAATTGACCCAGCCCGGCCATCCCATCCTCTACGGCGGTTCTCCGGCCATCTTCGACGTGCGTTATGAAACCACTCCCATGGGCGCCATCGAAACCATGATGCTTAACCTGGCCAACAGCGAAATCGGCAAGTACATGGGCCTGCCCACTCAGGGCTATATTGCGCTCAGCGACGCCAAGCTGCTTGACGCGCAGGCGGGCCTGGAGACGGGCATTGGGGCGGTGCTGGCGGCGCTGGGAGGAATCAACAGCATCTCAGGACCCGGTATGCTAGATTTTGAAAGTTGCCAGAGCTTGGAAAAACTGGTCCTTGATAACGAAATCTGCGGCATGGTCTACCGGCTCATCAGTGGGATCCAGCCGCGAGAGGATTTTCCTGCCCTGCCGATTTTTGAGGAACTGCTGAGAGAGAAGCACCTTCTGATCGCCGACCACACCCGCAAGCATTTGAAAGAAGAGATATTCTTCCCCGGACCGGTCATCGACCGAGCTGGGCGCGCCCGCTGGGAAAAAGACGGCTCGCCGACCCTTTGCGCACGCGCCATGCGCGAAGTAGAACGGTTCATCGGCCGGTGGCAGCCCAACGGGCTAAGCGAACAAACCCGGCGCGAGCTTGCCGACCGCATGAGCGCCGAAGCTCGCCGCTACGGCCTGGACCGGCTGCCCGAGCATTCCTAGCAGGCCTGTCTGTAGCATACTTCCTTCCATGGAGCTCAGCCTTCAACCCTGGTCTGAATCAGAGCTTCAAATTCGACCGCAGTGGGCAAAATGTCCATGACGACAATCTCACATCCAATAATAATGGCCCGGGTTCACATAACCCTTAACCTGGCTCACTCTTGACCAAAACAGCATCGTAGTTGAAGGTTGAACCGCCCTGCTACGGTGGAGGAGTTCTGCCAAGAACGAGTCCATCGAACCGGAGGTTCAACCTTGAATCGAGTATCCAGCATTTTCAGCCAACTTCTCCAGTGGTTCCCGCGCGGGGAGTTCGAAGCACTGGTCCTCAAGCACGGCGCGGAGCGGCGGAGCAAGGGATTCAGTTGTTGGGGGCAGTTCGTGGCGATGCTGTTTTGCCAACTGGGGCAGGCCAAGAGCCTGCGGGAGATCCACGAGGGCCTGCGGGCCAGCGAGGGACGTCTGCGGCACCTGGGCCTGACCGACGCCCCGCCGCGGTCCACGCTGGCCTACGCCAACCAGCACCGGACGCACCGGTTGTTCGAGGAACTGTTCCAGGTCACCTTCCGGCGCTGCCAGGCGCAGTTGCAGGCCGCGGGCATCTTCGGGAAAGCGGCAGCGCTGGGTCATAGACTGTTCAGCCTGGACGCCACGGTGATCGACCTCTGTGCGGCGGTGTTCGACTGGGCCAAGTTCCGCACCACCAAGGGGGCGGTGAAGCTGCACCTGCTGCTGGACCATGAGGGTCACCTGCCGGCCTACGCTGTGATCACGCCGGGCAAGCAGCACGAGATCCGGGTGGCCCGGCGCCTGAAACTGCCGCCGGGCTCGATGCTGGTCTTCGACCGGGGCTACACGGACTACGATTGGTTCGCCGCGCTGAGTCGGCAGAAGGTCTTCTTCGTGACGCGGCTGAAAGAACAGGCCGACTTCGTGGTGGTCGAGCGGCGCGCCATAACCGACAGCGAGAGGAAGGCCGGTGTGCGTCGGGATGAGATCCTCGTGTTCCGCCAGTAGGCTACGGCCGACAACGACCGGTTCTTCCGGCGGGTGGTCTACTGGGACGCCGACAAGGAGCGAGAGTTCGTCTTTTTGACGAACCATTTCGACCTGGTCCCGTCCCAAGTGGCCGCGGTGCACAAGCAGCGCTGGCAGGTGGAACTGTTCTTCAAGGCCTTGAAGCAGAACCTGCGGGTGAAGACCTTCGTAGGCACCACGGCCAATGCGTTGAAGATCCAGATTTGGGCAGCACTGATCTCCATCCTGCTCATCAAGTTCCTGCAGTTGCGGTCGCGGCTGGGCTGGAGCCTGTCCCGACTGGTGGCCCTGCTGCGGCAGCAGTTGTTTGTTTACCGCGACTTGTGGCGCTGGATCGACCATCCCTTCGAGGGGCCGCCCCAGCCGGTGGCCGACCGGGTGGAGCAACTGGTGATTTCGTGGTGAGACGGTCTTGGACAGCATGTCGAACCGCACCAAGGGAACCTGGGGCGAGAGATCAGACCAAAACAGGGCACAAACCATCTGTTTTCAGCGCACGGTTGGGGAAGAATCAGCTATCTTGGGCAGCAGTGATGTACTTAATTCGGAGATTTTCTGTCAGTGCCTTCAGTTACCGCACAACAACGCTCATATAAAGCATTGAAATGATGCTGCAATTTTGGCTCTTTACACAATGTTTTAAGAACCAACTTGCTTAGGGGCGCAAAGGCTGGGCTAGCCGTGGGCGGCACCAGTGCCGCCCTTGTCACGTGTAGCGCACCAGTAGCTATCAACAATCGAAACCTGGCTAAAGCTTCAAAACGATTAAAGCTGCTGGCATCAAATAGCTGAATAGAAATCGTTTTTCGGATGTGCAAAGCTATAAACAGTGGGGCGAGATCTGGAGCAATAATGTCACAAGACCGTGTCGCAGGGCCCCATCGGTGAGCTAATCCACTGCAATTAGTGCTTATATTTCAATAATTTATAAAGGAACTGAAATTGCATGATGAAACACGCGATGCACCGTAGGTGGTTAATTGTGGCCTTCCTGGCTGCGTGGCCGACAGCCGCCGCCACCCTGGAAAGGCTGACGACGGACGAGCTCATCAGTCGGTCTACGACTATTGTCCGGGCGCGCGTCACCAGCTCGCACACAGCCCAGCACGGGCCGTTAGTGTACACGCACTTCTCTATTCAGGTAATCGAGTGCCTGAAGGGGCAAACGCCCACACCGGCGGAAGTGGTCCTTCCCGGAGGCAGCTTCGGCGCACTCAGGCAGACTTTCGCGGGGGTTCCCAAACTCGACCCGGATACGGAATACCTTTTATTCTTGTGGAAAAGCCCTAATGGGCTGAACCACATTATCGGATTAACGCAGGGGGTGTTTTCCGTAACCAAGCAGGCTGACGGCGAACTGGCAGCCTGGCGTCCGGCCGCTTCGGAGTCCATGCTTGAAGCCCGCACCGGGCGCTTGGTTTCCGACCGTCCTGTAACCATTCGGTTGAGCGAACTGCGCCGGCGCGTGGCGGCCTTAGGGCCAAGGGGAGGGGTGACTGAGTGACCTCCAAGACCGCAGCCGCAAGGATGCTAATGGCGCTGGCCGCCTGCGCCCTCCTGGCCTACGGTTATTATCCTTTCGTTCACTACACCACTTCTTCGCCGCCATATACAGCGGCTCCAGAAAGGTTCGATTTGCGGGCGCTACCCGGCCGCACTGTGCAATATTTTGTTTCCGGTGCGGGACCGTCAAAGCTGGCGCCGGGTGACAGCCTGGAATCGATTTTGAGTCAGATACGCGCCGCCGCTAAAGCTTGGAGTGATGTTGAAAGCTCGCAACTGCGCCTGGAATTTGGCGGTTTCCGCGCGCCGGGCACCAAGCCGACCACGCCCGGCATTGACATCTTCTTCGGCGAGGTTGAACTCCCGCCGGGGGTGATCGCGCTGGGAGGGCCCACCTCACGGTCCGTGCTGACTTACGATGATTCCGGCCCATTCGTTCCGATTGAACGCTCCATCCTCGTTCTCGGTGACGACCTCTCCCAGCGCGCTAGCTTTAGCGACGCCTTCTTCCTTACCGTCCTGCACGAACTGGGGCATGCTCTGGGCTTGCAGCACACGCCGGTCTCTAGCGCCATGTCGACCGAGGTAACTCGTTCGGTCACCCGGGCCAACCCGCTTGCCGCCGACGACATAGTGGGACTGAGCCTGCTGTATCCAAAAAATGGTTTTCTAAAGGAGAGAGGCGCCATTTCCGGGCGGGTGACCTTGAACGGCGCCGGTATCCATCTTGCCTCAGTGGTTGCCCTGGATCCGGCCGGTTCGGCTGTCAGTGCGCTGACCGATCCGGATGGACATTTCATAATCCGCGGCTTGCCGCCGGGACAGTATTATCTTTATGCCCAGGCGCTGCCGCCGGCCCTGCAAGTAGGACTCGGGCCAGCCGATCTGGTTCTGCCGCTTGGTCCCGACGGAAACCCGGTAGCGGCCGGACCATTGTTTGAGACGGCTTTTTATCCGGGCGTAAGAACACTGGAAGGCGCAAGTATTGTTGCCGTAACCGCAGGCAAAGAGACTGAAAACAAAAATTTCGAAGTTAGCGCCGCAAGCGAGCTTAAAATACACAGCATCACCACTTACAGCTTCCCTGGTTCCTATGCGGTCAAGCCGGCATTTGTAAATGTCAACGGAACACGCAAGTTTCTAGTGGCCTATGGCAAGGGCTTGATGGCGGACGGCGCTCCGGCGGCCGGACTGCGAGTTAGCGTAGTTGGAGGAGCCGCGACAGTGCTGGAGGATGGCCTGAAAGCCTATGCGCCGGCTCCGGCTTACCTACAGGTATCCTTCGGTTTCAATCCCTTCGGCAGCGAGGGACCGCGGCACATGATTTTCTCGGTCAACGGCAGTGTTTTCGTGCTGCCTGCCGCAATGCATCTGGTACGCAGCCAGCCGCCGGCCATTCGCTCGGTAACTCCGTTCACCGATGAGCAGGGGCGCCGCTTAGCGCTGGTATCCGGCTCAAACATCATTGCGTCGACGCGCATTCTGTTCGACGGCGAACCCGCCTCTATGCTCGGCCAGGACGAGAAAACGGGTGATTGGACGGTGATCCCGCCTCCGGCAGGCGCCTCCCACCGCGCAGTAGTCACTGCTGTAGACCGTGACGGGCAAGGTTCCTTGTTCCTCAATCCGGTGGATCCACCCGCATTCACCTACCCCGATAAACCCGGAGCCACCGTTGCCATTGCGCCGCAGGCGCTTTATGCCGGAACTGAAGCGATGGTCGAGATAACAGCTACAAATACAGAATTCAAGGCCGGTTCCACCATTGCCGGATTTGGCTCAAGCGACCTTCTGGTGCGGCGCATTTGGGTGGTTGAACCGGGGCGGGCGCTGGCCAACGTGCATGTAGCGGCCTCGGCTGCAAACAGGAGATTTCCGCTCACCCTGAGCACCGGGCTGGAGGTAGTCACCCAAGCCGATGCTCTTCAAATACTGGATAAGAGGACGGGCGTCCCAGTGGTGAATCCGGAGGCGGTGAACCCGGATACCAGCCAACCCAGCATCTATGCAGGGGGCCGGGCCGCAGTGGAGGTTTCCGAACTTCCCGCCGGACTCACCACCGCTTCCATCAGCGTGACCGTTGGAGATTTTCCGGCGGAAGTGCTTGAGGTCAGCTCGGGCCGGGTAATTTTCCGTGTGCCGCCGCAGCTTGGAATCGGCCCGGCCGTGTTGAGGCTGAGCGCTGCGGGCGTCGCGGCCGACCCGGTTTTGCTCCAGATAGATCCCGAGCCTCCAGTAATATTGAAGGTCACGGATGCCGCTGGCAATCCGATAACCGCTTCAACTGTTTTGCGCCCGGGCAATACTTTGATAATTACGGCCGGCAACATGGCGGAGAGCGACCTCAGCCGGCTGCTGGTGAAACTGGGAGTCGCAGTACACATCCCTTTGGCGGTTACCCAGTCTTCTGCGACGCCCGGCGCATACGATATACGAATTCAGATTTCTTCTAACATCGAAACCGGTCCGGCTGTGCCCTTGATTATCAGCCTCGGAGCCAGACAATCTCTCCCAGTAATGCTCACGATAGCTTGAGAGTGCAACGCATAAGCGGTTGCTGAGAGTTGTTATTGCGGTCTGTTACCCTGACGATCGCCTAGCCCAAGTTAGGCCTGAATAATCTAAAGCCTCAACAAAAAGTTCTTATGGGTCAAGCCCGAGCTTCAAAATAGTTGCGGAACAGATACGCCCGTCTGAACGGGCCAACAAATTTTTGGAAATCTTGGCCCGGCTTTGGCGGCGGAAGACTATCGCGTAGCCTTAAACAGCATCTGGGCCGTTTCGTGGAGGTTGTGGCGCCAAACGCTCCATACATGCGAGCCCTCGGTTTCCTTGTAGGTCAGCTTCACGCCTTTGGCCTGAAGGGCTTCGGCAAATTCTCGGTTGCTTTTGTATAGGAAATCCTGTTTGCCGCAGGAGATCCATAACAACTTTAACTTCCGATTGGCGGCAGCCGGATCTGCCAGCAGTTTTTGCAAACTGTTCTCCATGTTAAGGAATGCGCCGCCCACAGCGGAGCTGAATCCCAAGACCCAGTGGAATACATCGAGATTCTCCAGGCCGATGCTCAACGCCTGACCGCCGCCCATCGATAGGCCTGCTATGGCACGGTGGTCGGCATCGGCAATCACCCGGTAGTTGCGCTCAACCAGCGGAATTACGTCGCCCAACAGATCTTTGGGGAAACGCTCGGAAAACATGCCTGCCTCGCCTGGTATGCGAACCAGCGGCCCGACGCCTGCACCCTGCAATGCGTGTCCTTGCGGCATCACGACAATCATAGGCAACGCTTTGCCCTCGGCGATCAGGTTGTCGAGAATAATGTTGGCACGCCCGTTCATCACCCAACCGCTCTGCGTCTCTCCGTTGCCGTGCAGCAGGTAGAGTACAGGATATCTTTGCTGAGTTCGGTCGTAACCGGGCGGTGTGTAAATCCAAAGCCAACGGGTTACGCCCATGGCCTTCGACTCATAAAGCACCATGCGGACCTCGCCGTGCGGAACCGGGCGCGAGTCATAGAAAGCCGGTTCGTCGCCGGGGACCTCAACAAAGCTCGACATGGTTTGACCCGGTGGGGTGGGTTTAATGGCGGGATTAGAGGGATCAACCACATCTACGCCGTGCACCCGAAAGTTGTAGATCCAGATTTCAGGAGGTAGCGGGCCAACAGTTATTGTCCAGATCCCGTTTTCGTCCTTAGTCATAGCCCGCGGGCCCTGGCCTTGAAGGATCTCGCCAACCAGTTCCACTTTGGTGGCCTCAGGCGCCCTAAAGCGCAGCGTTACCGTACGGTCCGGATGCACCTCCGGGGAGCGCAATGCGTTGGCCGGCGTGGCCATTCCGCCGCGCATGCCGCGGGAGGGCCCCGAAGGAGGCGCCTGCGCACATAAATATAGGGTTGCAATGGCCCCGGCTATCCATACTCTAAACAGTTTTTTCATATAGGTAACTCCGCTCAGCGTTTGTTTCATTTAGGCCTCCTTAACCCACGCGGCTGCCGCGCCTCGGCCAAAGGCCGAAAACAACGGTTATTTTTTTGCTTCATCCGCCCCGGAGCGGCGCCATTCAAAGTAAGCATCGAGCATCTTAAGTCCATCTTCGTCGACCACCGGCCCGGCTTTGGCCGCTCCTTTGACAAAGTGCATCGCCTGCGGCTTAGCTTCACTGAAGGCCGGCCAGTGGGGCAATCCTTTTCCATTGGGGTCGCCGCTTTTTGCGAAGTTGGCCCAATAGGTAGCAATCAAATCCGCCAGGGCTCGGTCCGCTTCGGTTGACGGAGGCCGGTTCGGCCCCTCTATGTCGAACCGTTGAAAAACATAGGGAACTTCTGCGCCATGTACCGCACCATAGCCCGCACGGGGCGAATTGGCGGGATACTCAGGGTGGTGATCGAAATAGTACAGGAAGGCCTTTGATTTGCCTATCTTGGATTGAAGTCGCGCCCATATCCAAGTGTGCCACCCGAAGGCCGTATCGCGGGTAAGATCGCGCGCTGTTTTGGCGACTGTGCCCTCACCTGCCGGATAGAGCTTGATCAGCTTGTCGGCAAACGGACCGTAGCGCTGGCGTACGCTCTCAATATAAGCCTGCGGAGTTTTAGGGACTCCAAAGCTGGCGCCTTCATCGGAGTTGTAGCCGACCAGTATCGGGGTGTCGTTGAAGCGTCCGGCTTGGTATAGCTTGTACTGGTCATCCGGGATCACCCAGCCGTCCACAATTGGCCAGGCGATGCCTCGCGCACCCCGGCTTGCGGCCAGAATTTGCTCGGCCGGAAGTTTGCGCAGTTCATCTGCGTTTTTGGCGCCCAGCTTTTCAGCCCAAGCCTGGCCTGCTCGCTCGGCATCGGCAAGCGCTTGCATGTTTTCGCCAGGCCCGCCGCCGCCACTGCGCACCGGACCGAAGGAACCTCCGCTTTGCGAGATTGCTCGGTGAAACAAACCCTTCGCCAGTGGAGAAGCGCAAAGCATGCTGACGGCGATGCCCCCGGCCGACTCCCCAAAAATCGTAACCCGCTTGGGATCTCCGCCGAAGGCCGCAATATTGCGCTGCACCCATTGCAGCCCGGCAATCATGTCGAGCAGCCCGTAGTTGCCTGAAACGCGGTTCGGGCTTTCAGCGCTGAGAGCGGGGTGGGCGAGGAAACCCAGCGCGCCGAGCCGGTACCCGATCGATACGACAACTACGCCCTTCTTGGCCAGGTTTTCGCCGTGGTATAAACGCTCGGCCGTGGCCCCCGCCGAGAAGCCGCCGCCATGTATCCACACCATAACGGCCAACCGGTCTTGCGGGCTTTTTGCGGGCGACCAGATGTTAAGGTAAAGGCAATCTTCGCTCGGCGCGGGAAGCTTGGCGATGGCCGGATTCGACTGTATGCAGGGAGGTCCGAACTTGTCGGCTTGGCGCACGCCTTCCCACTTCGGCGCCGGCTGAGGCGGACGCCAGCGCAATTCGCCAACGGGCGGCGCTGCAAACGGAATGCCCCGATAAACCGACAGCCCGTCCTCGAGCGTGCCCTCAATGAGCCCGCCTTCGGTCCGAACGGGTGCGGCTGCCGCCGGAGCGGTCAGCATAAAAGACAGACAAGCTGCGCAAATAATCGCGAACTGAACTCTTGCCCACAAAAAAATCCGCGCTTCGTAAAACATGTGCTAGTCCTCCTGGTCAGCGCCGGCCAGCGTAACCTTTGCCACTTGTCTGGAGCATTGTTGTCAAACCTTTCCGCACCGCTATACGTCGTAGCCCCTAAGCCTCCGAATCCAGATGTTGCGGTAGCGAACGACGCCGGCATGTCCCTGCAAAACCAGCGGCTCCTCGGGGGCGTGAGGCCGGTATTGCGCCAGCGGCAAAACCGCCGTATTACCGAGCAACTGAGCTCTGTGATGGACTAATACGCCGTTGAAAATCAGCGTCAGGTAAGCCGGCTTAACCACTGTCGACCCGTCAAATTGCGGGGCCTCAAAAACGATGTCATAACTGTTCCATTCCCCGTCGGGCCGGGCCGGATTCACCATGGGCGGGTACAGCCCGTAGATGGCCCCGGCCATGCCATCGGCGTAGGTCGGATTGTCGTAGGATGAGAGCACCTGAACCTCGTAGTGGCCCATCAGAATCACGCCGCTGTTACCGCGCATCTGGCCCTTCATCTCCGGGTCGGCCGGAGGCAGTGTGGTCCATTCCAGATGAAGCTGGCAATCCCCGAACTTTTCTTTCGTAGCAATGCTGCCGCCTCGGGGGACCGTCTCCATGTAGCCGTTTTCTACTTTCCACCGGGGTTCACCTGCGGCAGCCCCTCGAGGTCCGGCGGCTGTCCATTTGGAAAGATCCCGGCCGTCGAACAGGATGATTGCATCTGAGGGAGGCGGCGCCGACACAATTGGCAAACCCGGAGTTACACGGCGCGGTTGTGGGCGGGTTGCATCATGCACTTTCCACTTCTGCCCGGGGATGGGAGCGCCCTCCGGATTCATTCCTCGCATCCCGGACGCCGGTGGGGGGAAACTGCCGCCAGGTGCGGAAGACGGAGGGACGCTCTGTTGAGCGATCAGCGGCGCTGCCGCTAGGCCGGCAGCGACCATCTGCCTACCGAATGATCTTCGCGATTGCATAATAATTCACCTCCTCTCGCCTAGGTTCAGCACGGATTGATCGCCTGCGGGCCGGCCAAGGCCTGCCCAAAATCAGCGCGCAGCGACCAGCGTGCCGTAACCGTGCGGCCGGCCTTTGCGCACCCAGTAGCCGCGCGTTGCGAAGAAATACAGGCCGGAACAACAGTAGCACACACTGCAATCAGAACCGCACCAGAAAGGTCTGGGCCAACATCCATAGGTAGATTTCCCTGTTACTTCAGGAACAAAGACAAATCAAATAAATCCGCCATGACTTTGTTGCCGGCATCATTCGGATGGATGTGATCGCCGGGATCCAATTCCGGCTTTATCCGCGCAGGATGCTGGGGATCACGCGTGGCCGCATCGAAGTCTACCACTGCGTCAAAGCTCCCTGAGGTACGAATCCACTGGTTCACCGCCTGCCTTACGGTTTCGCCCTGTTCGGAGAAAGTCGGAACGCCCTCACAGGGCATGAGCGTTGCCCCTATAACCTTGATTCCATGCGCGTGGCTGCGCTCGATTATTTGCCGGTACCCCCAAATCAACTCTTCTGCGGTCAACGGGTTCGGGTTCCCAGGTCGAGTGTGAATGTTGATGTCATTAATACCCTCAAGCAGGATCACCCATTTGACTCCCGGGCGGCTCAAAACATCGCGATCGAAGCGCGCCAGTGCGCTGATGCCGGCTCCGTCGCGGAGCACCTGGTTGCCGGAAATGCCTTGGTTGACTACGGCTATGTTGCGGGTGGCCGGGTTTGCCTGTAGCCGCTTGGCGAGCAGCGATGGCCAGGGTGCATCCGCATCCGGCGTCGTCGCGAATCCATCGGTGATGGAGTCGCCAAGCGCCACAACCGTGAAGGCGGCGGCCGGAGCGAGGATGTCGACGCTGGAAAGCCAAAAATAAGAATGCATCACAGTGGGTTCTGGCATGACGGCCGCGCCGGCTACGTTGCCTTTTGAGACATAAGTGGAGCGCAAGCCCAGCATATGATTGGTCGGGGCGCCGGTATCGCGCGGCAGATACAAGGAGACTGCCAAGTCGGCCAATGGAGTCACCGTCAGATTGACCGGATCGCTGATAACAAGTACGCCTGGCTGGATTACAACCGAGGATTTTCCGCCGAACGTCAGAAGACGGTCGCTGCCCTCGACGATTGCGCCGCCCCCCTTGTGCAGGGCAATATGGGCTTCGCCAATTTCAACCGGCTGCGCGTTCAACATGTTCGACAGCTCAATCCTCACGCGCGAGCCGCCCACGCTGGCGCGCAATGTCATCCGCACGGTCTGGTCCGCAAAAGAAGCCGGCAGGGAAGGCAGTGGACCGCGCCCGCGCGCTTCCTGGGGCGGAGCGGCGGGTTTTGCCGGCTGCGGCGTTTCGGGCCCCCGACTCGGCCCGCGTGCGGGCTCAGCGCCGCCCTGCCCCCCTCCCCGGGGCCCGAGGAAACCACCCGCAATCAGTTGCTGGGCGGTCGCCCAAGTGGCGATCCAGTGCTCACCGGCTTGACCTTGGCTTCGAACTTGCGTTAATGCGGTCCGGGGAGCAACCAACAAAATGAAAGTAAATATAGCCGCTGTTAATTTCCGCATTTGTGTCATCTCGTATCTGTCCTTAGTGTTTTCTCAATTGGCTGGATTTGCCAGCTCCACCCTGTTTGGCGAAACTCCTAACGGGATGGCCCTACTGGGGTAAAGACGAATATCAAAGTCCGTCTCAACCTCGCAGAAAACATAACATTATGCGCGACGTCTGTCAAGGGTTATTATAAATATCTGCTATATCATTATGACATTTCAAAGAGACGGTACTTGGGCCAACGCCCAGCTCAATTAGCCCCACAAATTCTGTCCTTTGCCTAAGCTAGCTGGAAGGTTTAATATGGAGGGACGATCAACCCCACCGGCAAATTTGAAAACTGCTGCCGTATGCGCCTCTGCTGCGCGACAGCAACCGCTACTCGGCTGGGAGCTGAACCTGTTCGACTTCTTCTATGCTCCACTCCGGCGTTCCACCCGGCCGGCTGGCGACCAGCGCGCCCACTCGGTTAGCAAACTCACCTATTTTCAGCGGCGACCAGCCGAGCGAAAGCCCATGCACGAAAGCCGCCGAAAAGGCGTCACCTGCACCGACCGGATCCACCACACTTACCGGAACACCCTCTACCTCGGCAAATGCGCCTTTCACCCAGACTCCACATCCCCGCTCCCCGAGCGTTACCGCAACCGCCCGCCAACCGAAGCGTTCGGCAGCCCTGGCGCAGAAGTTTTCAATGTTATCCCCGCATAGTCCAAACATCCTGCTGATTTCCAGCATTTCTTCCAGGTTCATCTTCACGACCTCCGAGCTGGCAGCCAGCTCAGCCACCAGCTCCGGAGTGTATGAATCCTGCCTGAGGTTTACGTCATAGAACCGGCGCGCATGCGGCAAGGTCTCGATGAGCTTGAACAGAAGAGAGCGTGAACTGTTGACCATCGATGACAGGGTGCCGAAATAAAGCCATTCCGGATCCCAGGCGGCCAGATCTTCTAAATCACGCTGACTCAAATGGATATCATCGTAAGCCGCCGGCCGGTGAATTTTGAAGTGCACCTGTCCATCATCACCTAGTTGCACCCGGGCTGTTCCGGTCGGATAGAGAGAGGTGGTTTGGATAAAGGGTGAATCCATTCCCAACCCTGCCAGCGCCGCGCGTGCCTCCGCTCCAAGTTCATCTTTTCCAACGGCGCTGATCAAAACCGATTCGTGGCCAATCCGCCTCGCGTGTAATGCAAAATTCAGAGGCGCCCCACCGAGGCGCTTAGCATGGTCGAAAACGTCCCAAAGAATCTCACCGAATGCAAGAATGCGGGCGGACATCACTGAAAAAGTGCTTCCTTCCTGTACAATTTGTATATACAGATTTTACAATAATGATTTGCCAACATTTTGATATTTTACCGAGACTTCAGTCTTTGTCAACCTCTTAGCTCGAATTCAGCACAAAAAGCATGGCAGAGCTTTTGAAATTGTATCCTACCCACTCAAAAAACTCGCTGGGTGCCGGTGAACCGGCGATGCACCTGGATTGGGATACATTGCCGGCAATTAGGGCGGCGGACCAGGCGTACTCCCAGCCGCAGGCGGTTGCGCTGTTAGAAACGGCCAGGGTGAAAAGACTGGCGCGCCAGATAAAAGCTCAGATCATTCTAATGCAAAACGAATTCAGTAGAGTGGCGCACGATGGCACCGGCTGGTTCGGCTTGGACCCACACGAAGAGCCAGGTTTGCAAGACGGTTTCAACTGACAGCTTCCTCCAGCTTTGAAATAAAATAATGTCTGAAATTTGACAAGCCTATTGAAGCTTAATATAATGCAAAGCGATATTATCAGGTCAATGCGGCTGTAGCCCTGAGCCTAGCTAAAAGGCAGATTTGTTTTTTGTGCAGCCGGAACCAGCAATCAGAGTTTAGAAGTACAGCCTGAATAACCAATGACGCTCATTTTATTATGAGAAACCAAACCCAACTTATTACATATGTTGACCGTCTGTCCGGTGGAGGTTTTCGTGATCTGGAATCCCTGTTGACGGGTCGCCTGGAAGGAGTTTTCGGCGGCGTTCATATTTTGCCATTCTTTTACCCCATCGATGGCGCCGACGCCGGCTTTGATCCTATTGATCACACCGTTGTGGACGCGCGACTGGGCACCTGGGATGACGTGCGTTCACTGGCCGGCAAGCTTGAGGTAGTGGCGGATTTGATTGTAAACCACATTTCTTATCAATCGCCGCAGTTTTTGGATTTTTCCCGGCGCGGCGCGGAGTCGCCTTACGCAGGCATGTTCCTCACCTTCGACCGCGTCTTCCCCGAGGGCGCGCGTGAACGTGACCTGCTGTCAATTTACCGGCCCCGCCCTACGCTCCCTTTCAGCCTGACGACGCTGGCCTCGGGCGAGAAACGCATTCTTTGGACGACCTTCAATCCGCAACAGGTGGATATCGACGTACGCCATCCCGCGGCTGTGGAGTATCTTGACACGATTCTTGAAAAATTCCATGCCGCCGGCATTCGCATGGCCCGGTTGGATGCGGTAGGTTATGCCATCAAGAAACCAGGCACCAGTTGCTTCATGATACCGGAGACCTTTGAGTTCATCGCCGAACTGACATCCAAGGCTAGGGCGCTAAACATCGAGGTGCTGGTCGAAGTTCACAGCCATTATCTTAAGCAGATTGAGATAGCGCGCCAGGTCGACTTCGTCTATGATTTTGCCCTGCCGCCGCTGGTGTTGCACGCTTTGTTCAAGGCGGATGCCCGGCCGCTGGCGAATTGGCTGAAAATCAGCCCGCGGAACGCTGTCACGGTGCTCGATACTCACGACGGCATCGGGGTGATCGATGTCGGCGCTGACTCAACAAACGGTGCGCCCGGGCTGCTGCCTCCGGAAGACATCGACGAGTTGGTGGAAACCATTCACTTGCGCAGCAACGGCCAGAGCCGGAAAGCCACCGGCGCTGCCGCCAGCAATCTGGACTTGTATCAAGTCAACTGTACATTCTTCGATGCCCTCGGCAGCCGCGACCTCGATTATCTTATTGCCCGCGCCATACAACTGTTTGCGCCAGGCATACCTCAGGTCTACTACGTCGGGCTGCTAGCCGGGTCAAACGATATGGAATTGTTGTCCCGTACAGGAGTAGGCCGGGACATTAACCGCCACTACTATACGCCCGCCGAAGTAGAAGCTGCGCTCCGTCGGCCGGTGGTGCAGAGTCAGATTGATCTGATCCGTTTTCGCAATACCCATCCGGCATTCGGTGGCCAGGTCCAGGTCGACGCCCCCGCCGCAGATTGTCTGGAGATTACCTGGCGCAGGGACAATGATACGGCCACGCTGCTGGCGGATTTGTCCGCGCCCGCCGCCTGGATCACTTGCACGACGGCGAGGGGCGTAAGAAAGTACGCCGTTGCGGCGGAGCCTTCCGGCATCGCCGCCTGGAACGAACAAAGTTAAATAAGGAAAATCCGATGGTCCAAGCGAAACAATCCCAAATTAACCTGACCGCCATAAAGTACCTGACTTTCCTGATGTTCATGATGTTTGCAATGACCACCGATTCGGTCGGGGTCATCATTCCGGAGGTCAGCAAAGAGTTCAAACTGAGCATGACGGCGGCGGGAGCTTTCCATTACGCCAACATGACGGCGATTGCGCTGGCCGGCATCCTGCTCGGCTATCTGGCCGACAAACTTGGACGCAAGACGACTATTATTCTCGGTTTGATTCTTTTTGCCGTGAGCTCCGCTCTGTTTGCGGTGGGCAACTCTTTCGGATTTTTTCTGGCGCTTTTGATTGCATCCGGAACCTCGATCGGCATTTTTAAAACCGGCGCACTGGCGCTGGTCGGCGACATCTCCCGCTCAACCACGGAACACACCTCCACCATGAACGCCGTCGAAGGGTTTTTCGGCGTCGGCGCCATCATCGGACCGGCCATTGTGGCCCGCCTGCTCACCTCGGGAATGTCCTGGAAATGGCTTTATCTGATCGCCTCGGCCATCTGCGTGTTGCTGATTGTCACCGCCTTGCTGATTAAATACCCGAAGACGGTTAAAACGGTGGACGAGCCGATCAACCTCAAGCGCACAATGGCGATGATGAAAAGCCCTTACGCGCTAGCCTTTTCCTTCGGAATTTTCCTATATGTCGTGGTTGAATGCGCCGTATATGTGTGGATGCCCACGTTGCTGGCCGCTGACTCAACCATTCCCGGTTTTCTGGTCGCCTACTCGATTTCGATCTTTTTCATCTTGCGCGCAGCCGGGCGTTTTCTGGGCGCCTGGGTACTGGCCAAATGGGACTGGTCGGCGGTCATGGCAATCTTCAGCCTGGCGATTCTGGCTTGCCTTGCCGGCAGCCTGATTTTAGGGGCCGGCGTTGCGGCTTACTTACTTCCACTTTCCGGATTGTTTATGTCGATGATCTATCCGACGCTCAACTCAAAAGGCATTAGCTGCTACCCGAAATCGGAACATGGCGCCATAGCCGGAGTTATTTTGTTTTTCACCGCAGCCGCTGCGGCTTTAGGACCGCTGGCGATGGGCGCAGTAAGTGATCTTTTCGGCCATCCGAAATACGGATTCGTGCTGGCAGCCGCAGCCGCCGCTCTACTCTTCTTAGGCTTGCTATACAACTGGCGCTACAACCCGGCACAGCGGCGCTTGCTGGAGCTCAACTCTAGCGAATACCAGCCGGCAAGCGCTGAGTAGTAACCCAAGAGGGGATTGGAGCGAACCCGTTAGCTTTGTAACAAAGCTTTAGCCTGCAGGCCAGCAATTCGCTCCGGCCGGCCTGTGGATTCTACTGCTTTCACAGCGAGATGTGCGGCCGCGCCCATGCTTATAAAATACGGCGCATGTAGACCGGATAGATATACATGATCGAACCGGCGTGGAAATTAAAGCCTTAAGTACAAAAACCAACAATTTTTAGGCAACAGAATTATTCCGCTCGCGTCCCGGAACCTTCAGGTGATTTTGCAGCAAGCCATTTTCAACTTGTGACGATAGTCTAGTCGACAAGCACCATGCAGCCGGGCGTTTCTCACCGGCCGGGTCCATTCATCGGGCGCAGTGAGCCTTGAAACCGGATCCGCCGACAACTGTTTTCCGAAGTCCTTTATAGTGCCCATAAGAGCCAGCGTTAGCAGTCACAACGGTTACGACCATCTCCCTATGGGCACAGCACATTTGCGCATACAACCCGGTTAAAAGCTGCCGGAGACTCCGGTGTTCCCTGCACCTGATGCTCCGAGGGGTTATGGCGGCTTTATTCGGCGGGTTGGGTAGAAAGTTGAAAGCCTAGTCTAACTTGAATTTAAAAACCCCGCTTAATTTATCAGTTTGCTAAAAATACTCTCAGCATCTACCAGCGCGCACCTAATCGCTCCCCAGAAAATTCCAAGCATCCTTCACCACACTCTATTTGAATTCAAATAGCCTAGAAATAAAAAGCGGGACTCAAGCACACGCTTGAGTCCCGTGAAATTCCGGAAGTTAGAATTTTAGAGAAGCATTGATTTGAAGCGTCCGGCCATCGGCGCAGGATGTGACCATGCCAAATGCCGGAGAAAGCAGGAACGTATTCGGGGTACCCCAACGGTGGAAGTTGAATGGGTTAACTGCATCCGCACTCACATCCAGCTTCATCTTTTCAGTTACCGAGAAGACCCGACCGATTGTCAACGACTCCTGCTTGCCCCAGAAACCGCGCACCCAGCTAAGCACCGGCGCCAAGTTCCCGAAATTGAAGCCCGTGCTTGGGGTGAAGGCGGCGGAATTCAGGTACCGGCTGGCCGGGGTGAACTTCCGCGGGTTCGTCGTTACATAAGGCGAAACGCCCAGCACGGCGTTACCCCGCTGGCTGTAGCCGATTTGACCAAGCATTCCGGCCGCTGCATTAATGCTGAGCGGTGCACCGGAGTTGTACTTCACCATGCCGTTAAGCTTCCACCCGGAAACAATGGCGTTAACAACACGAGAGTCGGTGTTCAACACAGCCTGACCCTTGCCGAAGGGCAGTGCGTACGCCCAGCTAAAGCTGTAGGTCAAGGCCGGATTGGCATCAAGCTGCATAATCCGGTTGCCCGGATACTGATCCAGCGCCATGCTAAAGCTCTTCATCCAGGTAAGGAACCCGAACAAAGTCAAGCCATGCGAGAACCGCTTATTCACCTTTATTTGCAATGAATTGAACGTCTGCTGGCCGATTGGATCCGGGACGCCGGTGAGAGCGGGGCCTGAAGTAACCGCGGTATATTGAGGATACGGTCGCAGCGCTTGATAGACGGTGTTGGCTCCACGCTGATTTTCAAAACCAGGGAATGGAGAATATACACCTGCTGCTGCGGCGGCTGGAGATGTGATCGGCTGCAACAGGGTCATTCCGTAGCTCAGGTACTGGATCGGCAGGTAATTGTAGTTGTCCGAAAACGCGAGGTGGGTGCTGCGGCTTCCTAGGTAAACCGCCTCAACCGAAAGATTTGGAATAAGCTCCCGCTGGATGGAGAAGGTCCAGTTGACGGTCTGGGGCAGCCGCGTACCATTGCGGGCGTACATGTTAATGCTCTGGCCGTTCAGGAATGAAGGATCCAGAGCCGGAGGCCGCTTGAAGCTCTGCGGGAAAGTACCCGAATCCAGGTAGTAGAGCGGCGTATAGCCGTCCGGAGAAGTAAAGGTCGGCCGGGCGCTGAATCCGGCTGTTAGCGGATCCTGCCAGGCGCCACCCCAGTTGGAGTAGTAAACACCGCTGGAAGCTCTCACCACAGTTTTGTTGTTGAGCTGGTAGGAAATGCCCAGACGGGGGCCGAAGCCCTTGCGCCATTTGTCAACAAAACTGCCACCAATCCGACCGGGACCCTTTCCGACAAAACCCAGCGCTCCAAGCCGATTCCCTGCCTCGGGGTTAACCAGATTCGCAACAAAACTGGACATGCGGTTGTTAACTTCGAAATACGGCGGCATATAATCCCAGCGCAAGCCGTAGGAAATCGTCAGCTTGCTGGAAGCCCGGAATTCATCCTGCGCGAAAAGCGCATAGCGGATGAAACGAATTCCAGTCGTAACGGGGATGTAGGCGCTCGCCTGGTAAACCGCTCCCAGCACGAAGCTCGCATAGGAGTTGCCCCACAAGCCATAATTCGATGAGTTCGGCTGGCTGGTTGCTCCATTGTTGAAAACAAATTGGCCGGAAGCTCCGCCGTGGTTGAAGCGGTTGATCCAGTCACGGTGAATCTCTGCGCCAAACTTCATGTTGTGTTTCCCGCGGAGGTAGGTCAGGTTCTCCATTACGCCGTAGCGCAGGTCGGCCCATTTCTCGTCGTAAGCTCGGTTCAACTGCTGGAATGAGACCTGCCCACCAGTAAAGCTAATCTGCGGAAACTCACCCAGATCAAAGGGAATACCCGTGATTCCCATCTTCTGATTCCAACCCTGGCCCCGCGTCTTGTTCAGGCCCAGGTTCGTATAGCGGTCCGTGTAGAGCGTCACATGGTTCAGCAAGGCCTGCGTGAAGATGAAGTCATGGTTCACGCGCACTTTCCAACTGTTGGCCTGTTGATCGAACACATTGTCAAGCGGGTTGGTCTGCTTTTCTCCCCAGTGCACCAAGTCCGCCAGACCGCCGCTCCATATGATTCTCGGCCGGCGCTGAGCCGTGAAGCTTCCCTGGAGCTTCTGCCTGGTGGAAATGTTGTGGTCAATCTTGATGAGCGGAGTCCAAGTGTTATAGTAGGGCCAGGTGGCAGCCGCCTTGCTGTAATAGTTGTTTACTATTCCGGGCAAGCTGGGTGCGGGCATATACTGAGCCACGACTTTGGCCGCAGTCGACATGCGAGCAGCAGGTATCACATTCCCCGGGAAGGGAGTGCGAGTGCCGTCAGCCGCGGCAGTCGTCGGATCAAAAATCGGAATCTGAGCGCCGGCAGAATTGACATATTTGCTAAAGTCGCCCCGGACAAACTCCTGCGTGGGAATCGTAATGATATTGTTGCTGGCTCCGTAGCGGGAGAAGAAAACGCCCAAGCTGCCAAAGAAGAAAGTCTTGTTGCGCCCGTCATAGACGCCCGGGATGTACACCGGACCGCCCAGGGTGAAACCGCCCTCATGTTGCTTGTACGGTGTCCGCCGGGGCTGGAAGAAAGACCTGGCGTTGAGCTTCTCGTTCCCCCAGTGGTCGAAAATGCTGCCGTGTAGCTCGTTGGTCCCTGATTTGATGGTGACGTTGGTGAACCAGTTCCCGAACCCGCCGTATTCTGCATTGAATGCGTTGGTGACAACGCTGACCTCGCCCACCTGTTCGATAACCGGGCCGTTTTCAGAAATTGCGCCACGCATAATGCGCTCGCTGGCGGGCGCGCCGTCGATGAAGGCTTCGGTTGCTCCCAACGGGGCAGCATTGACCGACGGCACAAAGGTGTTTGTGTTCGTGGTGCCGGGCAAATTATTCAGAAAACTTGTGATGTCGCGTTTGGTCCCGACAACGATCAGCGGCAACTCCTGAATCAAACTTTCAGTAAGCGCCGCTGAATTGTTTACCGCAGCCGTATCCAACAACGGCGCTTCAGCGGTTATGTTAATGGATTCGCTAACCGCCCCCGGTTGAAGAACAGCGTCAACTCGAATTTCATTGCGGGAGCGAATAATGATCGGTTCCCGGACAAAGGTTGTAAAACCTTCTTTCTGAATGGTAACCCGGTAGTTTCCAGGAACGAGGTTAGGCGCCAGATACAAACCCACCTCGTTTGTCGTCAGTTCTATGCTGCTGTTGGTCTCCAGCTGGGTGATCTGCACTTTTGCACCTGGGACCACAGCGCCTGACGAATCCTTAACCGTACCTTGAATTGAACCTCGGTCGATCTGAGCGGAAGCGATCGTGACGCCGAAAATCAGGAGAGCTACGAGAAGGTGTAGCACTCCCACGGTCGCCCCGCGTGAAGCTCTAAATCCGACTGACATTGTGAAACTCCTCTTCTGTGATTTGCACAAATTTTTACCGCAAAGTTGCTATAGTAGGTGATGTGCTTTCTTAACCCATCAGCATAAACAAATTAAACAACAGATGCCATGCTATGTCAAGTCATTTGTCACAATTTTTCTCGCCTCTTTTCGGCGCAATGCGACCGCCATCGGCGCTTCTAATACAACATTTCCTCGCATTTTTTCGAAAAAATTTCGTATGATTACATTTATCTCAATGAAGCCGCTCCACTGCACCACTTGATAATACAGGTGGCTTTTTGGATGCCATTGCCTCGCCGCGAATCCATGACGGATTGATCATGCACCCGCATTCGGACGAAAGGCGCCGGGCATCTCGGCGCACTCTTTGGCATATCTACCGTTCTAAGTTAAAATCCCGGCTTCATCTGCGTATGGCCACTGCCCCCAGCGCGGCGGCTTTCTGGCGGGAGGTTTCTTCCGCTTGGCTTTTGCTTCACCGGTCGCCAGTTTCGCCGAATAGCTCGGGGATTACGAATTTATCTAGTCTTCGCGGCCTTAAAGCTTAAATAGCTGCTTTAGAGAGGCCCCCAGCACGGCATGTTCAGTCGCTGCGCCCTCCGGAAATTGGAAATGGTCGACAAGTGCTGCTTGCGGCTCCAGCCAGGATGACTGCCATTGAGCATTGTTGTGATTTTCATGCGGTCGTAGACGGCGTGGTCATGCGCTCGGCAGTGAAACAAAACCACTGCCCGCCGCCAAGCGCCCTGCCATACGCTAATTTTGTGTCCGTCAGGACTGCTGGAATCAGGCGTGCCAAAGCGCTTCGGCCACATTTGCACACCAGGACCTCCAGCGATCTGCAACTGCCGGTTTCGCGAGAAACATCGAACCACGCTATTACCTTCATTTGGAATTAGATAACTTGCTTACCGCAAAAAATTCGGTCTTAGGCTTGCACTTTCGGCCAAGCGCCTGTATTATCAACTTGTGGGAACCAAATCGCTGACCAAGCCAAAGTATCAACAGATTCTACAAAGCCTGCGGGAAGAAATACTTTCGGGGCACTACCGGCCAGGCGACCGCCTGCCCAGTGAAGCCGAACTGGTCAAACTGCATGGAGCTTCCCGCATTACCGTCAACCGGGCTCTGCGCGAGCTTCAAGTTGCCGGTTTGATTGAGCGCCGGGTCGGATCGGGAAGCTACGTCCAGCTGGACAGCATGCGCAATAGGACCTTCGGCTTGCTGATTCCTGAGCTGGGTATGACCGAGATTTTCGAACCCATTTGTCGGGGAATTGCCGAGACGGAGCAGGCCGAGCAGCACTCTCTACTGTGGAGCAAGTCCATTTCTGATTCTGCAAACCGTGAGGCTGCGGCCTTGGAGGTATGCAGTCAAATGGTTGCGCAAAAAGTCTCGGGAGTATTTCTTGCGCCGCTTGAACTAACGCCCGGCAAGGACGCTACCAACCGCCTTATTGCCGGCTTGCTGGATAAAGCTGGGATCCCTGTGGTGCTGCTCGATCGCGATCTGGAGGCTTACCCAGGCCGGAGCCGCTATGACCTGGTTGGTATTGACAACCGCCGCGCAGGTTATGCCATAACGGCCCATTTGCTGAAGCGCGGCTGCAAGCGTCTAGCCTTTTTGGGCCGTCCGCACTCGGCCCCAACCGTGGACGCTCGCATTGCCGGTTTTCGGGAAGCTCTGCTAGACGCCGGAATTGAGCCACTGCCTACTTTGATCTGGAGGATCGAGCCTTCAGATTTGACCGAAGTCAAAAAGTTAATTGATAAAACACGCCCGGACGGGGTGGTTTGCGCAAACGACTTTACGGCGGCGCACTTGATGAAGACACTGGGAGAGCTGGGAATAAACGTTCCCTCCGATATACGGCTGGTTGGGATTGACGACGTCAAGTATGCCAGCCTGTTGCCGGTGCCGCTTACCACAATTCATCAGCCCTGCTTCGACATAGGCGCAGCGGCGATTTTCACCATGAACCAGAGGCTGAAGAATCCAAGCTTCCCAGCTCAGGACATACTATTGGATTTCAAACTGGTCGTCAGGCAATCCTGTGGACCGGCCCAGCCGCTCTGATTGAGAATTTCCCGAAGCCCCGCCGGCGGTTCTGAGCGCAGGAACGACTCGCCCCTGTCTGTTTGCAGGCAATAGCGCCGCACTTGACTCCTTGGCGCCTCGCCGAAATGAGTCTTCACAGCCTGCCCCCTCGCCGGCCGGCTCTTAGTTAACAGCCTGGCGCCGGCCAAGCCTCATTCATCCAGCGGCCGGAACCAAATATTGCGGAAGCGCATCACGGTTTTGGGGCCATTGGGTTCGTGGTCCTGAAGCATTAATGGACCGGGCTCCGCGAGCCCCTGTGAACAGCTCAGGCGCGGCCGCAAGGCCACGTTGTCCAGCACCAGCACCCCGTTGTGGAGCAAGGTTACACTGCCCGTTGATACGAGCTTCTCGCCGTCGCACTTGGGGGCATGGAAAATTATGTCGAACGTTTGCCACTGGCCCGGCGGGCGGGAGGCGTTCACCAGCGGGGCGGCCACACCGTAGAGAGCTCCATTGGAGCCGTTAGCGTAGGTCGGATTATTATAGGAATCGAGGATCTGAATCTCATAGCGGCCCTGAAGATAGACCCCGCTATTGCCTTTGACCTGAGGATCAAACTGGCCGTTGGGCCGAATTGCCGGCATATCGGGCGGCGCAAACTCGACGTGGATCTGAGCGCTGCGAAACGTGGCTTTGCTGAAGATATTGCCCACGCCGCTAGTGCAGAGCATTTCTCCGTTGCGCACCTCGCACTTGGCCGGGGATCCGCCACGCAGAGTCCACTGCGACATATCCTTGCCGTCAAATAGGACCACGGCGTCTGAGGGAGGATCCCCAGGCATTTTGCCCGGCGTGACAACCCGGGGCTGGGGACTCTTTATCTCCGCCGCAATATCCCGCGGAGGCATTCCACGTCTCGCGGGCATGCCCTCGGGAAAAGAAGGGGGCGCCTGGGGCGACGCCCCAGGCGCCATCATCAGCAATGCAACCGCACAGTGCAATAACTCCTTCATATCCTCTGAACTTTCAGAATAGAAGCTTAAGCGCCAATTGCATGCTTCGTGCAGGCAGTGTTCCGGTTATCTGCCCGGTTGAAGCTATGTTGATGGTAGCCGTTGGGTTATTGAAGTTCGGGTGGTTCAACGCGTTGAACATCTCCCAGCGGAAGACAGCCTTCCAGCGCTCATTGATGGTGAAGTTACGGTGGATGCCCGCGTCTAGGTTAAACACACCGGGACCCTCCAGTATGTTGTTACCCGCATTTCCGAAGGTATATTGAGGCTGAATCACAAACGCAGTGGTGTCAAACCAGCGGTCGATGGTTCGCTGATTGGGCGGCAAGTTCCCATCGCGAATGCGGTTTGGACGCTCAGCCGGGCAGCCGTTGCAATTGTCTTTGGCATTGGAGACTTCGGTTGGGTTACGCGGGGTAAACCAGGTGCCGGTCATCATGCTCCAGACGCCGGAAACGTTCCAGTTGCCCACGATCTTGCCCAGCCAGCCTGTTGACAAGTAGGCCCGGCCCTCCCCTAACGGCAATTCGTACACATGGTTTATCACCATCATATGGCGCCGGTTCACCGCTGCATTGCCCCACTCAACTTTCAGGTTGCGGGCAAACTGAGCAGAGTTAGCACCCTGGTTTTCACCAGTATTGATCATGTTCTTTGACCAGGTGTAGGAAAGACCGGTCGTCAAGCCATGACGCGCCCGAGTCTGGAGGCGTACCTGCAAGGAGTGATACTTCGATCCTCCCCAGTTGTCGTGGTAGATAAGGTCGCCAACCAGCGGGTTGACCGAATAAAGCGGGCGTCGGGGATCTCGCGGTCCGGGACCAGGATCCGGCTGATTAGTATTCACCTTCGCCATCAGGTTGATGCCACGCGAGCCCACATAGGAAGTCTCAAGCATCACATCCCGGATAATCTCCCGCTGAATTCCAAAACTCCACTGGAACATCTTGGGAATTCTGAAATTGATGGGATAGGCCATCGGGTTACCGCCATGGATGGCCGGGTCGGTCGGCGACAGCATTTGCGGCATCGGCAAACCCTCCCGGACGTAGCGGGCCGGCATTCCGTTCTGGTCGGTAACAATACGCTGAGAAACCATGAAAGGCAGGTTCTTGTACAGTTGCGTACCGGCGTCAAACTGCTCCGTGTAGGATACTCCGGCCCCGGTCCGTATTACGGTTTTCGGGTCAAACTGATAGGTGATGCCCAGGCGCGGTCCAAAGTTGTTCAAGTCATTGTTGCGCACGGTGCGGCTGTTGCCATCACGGTTGGCCAGAAGCAGCCTGCCGGTGACGACGTTGAAGTTCGCCCAGCGGTCGTGAACTTCATAAGGTGAACCTTGGATGTCATATCTCAGTCCAAGGTTTAAGGTCAACCGGTTGGTGACGCGCCAAGTGTCCTCAACAAAAGCGCCAAACATAAAGAAGCGCAGTCCGAAAACTCCGGGAAAATAACCCCGGTTAACGGTGTCAGGAGCGCCCAGTGCAAAATCAGAGAGCGCCGTGGCTGAAGTGGTCCCTCCGATTTGACGGGTAAATTGCCCATTGAAAGAATATGTGCCGCGGGTTGGGAATGCGGAATATCCGTTAAAGATGTGCCTGATGTAGCGGGCGCCGAATTTTACCGAGTGCGTACTCTTTACTATGTTAGTAATGTTCTCATATTGGTAGCTTAGCTGCCGGCTGAACTCGGGGAAGGTGCTGGCGTCGCCGATGGTGGCGTAGCCGCCGGAAATAGTGAAGCCGGGCAACCCGCCGGAGTTGTCGCTGATGTTGATGCCGGGCATGCCGAGTGCGGCGGCTGTGGCGAACGGCGTTCCGTCGGGCATAAGAGCAAAATTCCAGCGCACCGCCCCCAGACGCGTTTCATTAACAATGTTCGTTCCAATAACTTTCGTGTAATTCAGAGCAGTCGCCCAGTTTTTGAGCAAAGTGCTGGAACCGCCGGTCAAATACCTGCTCATAGGAACCCCAGGGTTTGGAGGCGCAGGAATGCTGCCCGGCGAATGGGTGTTCGTGTTGTCGTAGCTGTATTTGAAGAACAACCGGTCAGCGGAGCCTATGTTCCGATCTATTCGAATATCAAACTGATCGGTTCGCTGGTTTGTCTTGTCAACGAAAGTGTAATTGCGGGTCGTGGCCGAAGTCTGCGGATCCGGCAGCAGATTGATCAGCTTTACGGCTACCGGATCGATTCGCTCCTGTGGAATCTGGTTTCCGGCAAACGGCGCACGCACTTGTGTATTGTTGGGGCCAGGAACCAAAGTTAGCGGATCGTAGATCTGCTGGCCTAAGCCGCTGAAATTGCCCGTGCGAATCATGTTCTTTTGGGCCACGGTCGGTATGGTGCTGATGCTGGTTGTTGGCTGAACCCGGCGTATTCCTTGGTAGTCGCCGAAGAAGAAGGTTTTGTCCTTCTGAATAGGTCCGCCCACCGTCCCGCCGAATTCATTGCGCCGGAAGGCGGTTTTCTTGACCCCCTGCCGGTTATTGAAGAAACCGTTGGCATCCAGCTTGTCATTACGCAGGAATTCATAGAGAGTGCCGTGATACTGATTGGTGCCAGATTTGGTCTGGACGACGGTCACGGCGCCGGCCGCGTCGCCGTACTCAGCCGAAAAGTTGCTGGCCATAACCCGCACTTCCTGTATGGCGTCCACAACAGGAACAATAATCAGGCCGTTCAGCCAGAGCTCTTTGTTGTACAGCCCGTCCACCAAATAGCTGTTGTTACCGGTCTGCGAGCCGTTGATACTGACATAGTTATTGGCGCGGGCCCGATAACCAGATCCAAATGCGGTCAGAGTCGGATTCGTGGCGGCTGCTCCAGGTATCAACTGAAGCAGTTGCGTAAATGTCCGGCCGTTCAGCGGGATTTCCATTATCTGTTGGTTCGACACCAAAGAAGAGACGGAAGCTGTCTGTGTTTGCAACAGGGGGGCAGAGCTTACGACTTCAATGGTCTCTGCTACGCTTCCAACTTGAAGCTGAAGGTCTACAGTGACCGTATCCGCCGCCGTGAGTTCAACTCCCGCGCGCACTAGTTTCTGGAAACCCGGATGCTCCACTGTCAACCGGATTTTGCCCGGCGGGAAGGACGGCGCAATAAACTGGCCAAGTTGATTCGTCTCAACTGTTCGTGAAAACTGGGTGCCTTCATTGGTGATAGTCACCTTTGCCCCCGGAACAACACCGCCGGCTTGGTCGGTGACCGTACCAGCTACTGTGCCGCTGAGCGCCTGCCCGAATACAGCACCGCATAGCATCACAGCCAATATGGCCGTATGCATCACCTGTTTCATTTTTCAGTTCCTCCCTTTTCCCCATATTTCGGTTTTGTTGAACCCCCTGGCATGGCGGCCTTTGCGATTAGAATCATTTACGCAAATGCCCTATGCCAAATATACAAAACCGAACAGCTTCATATGTATGATAGATTTCGTTTCAAAACATGTCAACAAAATTCGTTGTTTTCGTAATTCATTGAAAAATATTGTCAAAACAAAAATTATGCTGTATTATCAAGTTGTGTCGGGACCATTAGAAACACTTCCGAAATATAAGCAAATCCTTGAATCTCTTAGAGATGCTATTCGTTCACACCAGTATGGGCCGGGCGATCGCCTGCCCAGCGAAACCGAACTGGTTCGGAAGTTCGGCGTCTCGCGGATTACGGTTAATCGTGCGCTTCGTGAGCTGCAAGCAATAGGTCTGATCGAGCGAAGAGCAGGCTCCGGCAGTTACGTAAAGGCTAATGCCCACCAGGGATTGACCTTCGGCCTGTTAATACCGGAACTTGGCCAAACTGAGATTTTTGAGCCGATCTGCCAGGGGATGGTCCAAGCACCGCAAATGGAGCGCCATGCGCTGCTGTGGTGTAAGCGCCTCTCCGATTCGGAAGACCGCGAACTGGAGGCCAAAGAGCACTGCCACCAGCTTATTGAGAAAAAAGTTGCGGGAGTTTTTTTCGCTCCCCTTGAACTCACCCCCGGAAAAGACGCTACCAATAGAAGCATCTGTAGAGTTTTCGATAAAGCCGGCATCCCGATTGTTTTGCTGGACCGGGATCTTGTGCCCTATCCGGAACGCAGCCACTATGATCTGGTTGGAATCGATAACCGGCGAGCAGGTTATGCGATGGCCAAACACCTGCTACGGGCGGGTTGCAAGAGGGTGGCCTTCATAGGTCGGCCTCGATCTGCTCCCACCGTAGATGCTCGCATCGCCGGCTACCGGGAAGCCATTCTCGATGCAGGCCTGAAGTTCAACCCCAACTTCGTCGGGCGCATTGATCCGTGGGACAAGAAGCAAGTCAGGGCGCTATTGGAACAGGTACGCCCGGACGGCATAGTGTGCGCCAATGACTTCACCGCAGGACAATTGATGAAGACCTTCAACGAATTGGGAGTCTCCGTCCCGGGGCAGGTAAGAATAACCGGAATTGATGACGTTAAGTATGCCAGCCTCTTGCCTGTACCCTTGACTACGCTCCACCAGCCCTGCGCCGCCATTGGGCTGGCGGCGGTTTCCATAATGCTTGACCGATTGGCAAACCCCTCCCAACCTGTTCGTGACATAAGATTGGACTTTCGCCTGGTGGTTCGAAAATCGTGTGGGGCGCGAAATATGTAATTGGCGAAAGGAAATGAAATCGCCTTATTGACATAAACGGAGAGTCCTGGTACAAATCAGAGTGCATTGCAACATGAAGTTATTTGTATATACATTTTGTATATTTGCCGAGCGGCTTTAGACAATCCTCGCCTGTTAATTGCGAGGCGACCCATTTAACGCCCATGATTGAACGGGTGGCTTTCGACTGGCCGTTTGAGCCGCAATTTTCAACTATGCTTAAGAAACGACCACAAATGCAGAGATTCAGCCGCCGTCTCCTGCTGGCGGCTCTGCCGCTAGGCCGCGCTGTTGCCGCATCCATCGAGCAGCCGAGCATGGTCGATCCAGCCCTGCGTCGGGCCATGGAGGCACTGGCGGCCGCCATACCGAAAGCCGAAGCCGACCCCGAACGCCCGGTTTACCACTTCCGCCCCCCGGCCAATTGGACCAACGATCCCAATGGAACCATCTTCTATAAGGGCTGGCATCATCTTTTCTACCAGTTGAACCCTTATGGTTCGCTTTGGGCAAACATGCATTGGGGGCACGCGCGGAGCCGGGACCTGGTCAACTGGGAGCATCTGCCTATCGCTTTGTGGCCGACCGGCAAAGAAGAAACGGCAATTTTTTCGGGCGGCGCAATCCTTGCCGCAGACGGCCGGCCCCGCCTTTTCTACACCAGCATCGGCCGTCCCCAGCCTGAACAATGGATGGCGGCACCCACCGACGATGATTTAATCGGCTGGGAAAAACCCCCATCAAATCCGGTGCTGACGCAGGCGGCGCATGGAGGGCGGACCGTTTCCGACTGGCGCGACCCTTTTCTTTTCAAGGAAGCCGGAGTGACTTACATGGTGTGCGGCGGCAATAGCGGCCGGCGCATGCCCGGATCAGGTCAGGTTCATTTATATCGCGCCGAGAATGAGGACCTGACCCGCTGGCGCTACCTAGGGCCCGTTTTCGAATATCGCGACCGCGAGATTGCCAACATCGAGTGCCCCAATCTGTTTAAGTTGGGCGGCAAGTGGGTGCTGATTATAAGCCCACACCGGCCTTGCGAGTATTTTGTGGGTGAGCTGGATTTGGCGCGGGCGAAATTTTTCCCTGAAACCCATGGAGTATTGGATCCAGGCGACGCCTATGCCAGCAACATTTCAGTTGATGACAAAGGCCGCACGATTCTCTGGCTGTGGGGCCGCACCAATCTGCCTGCGGAAAGAGGCTGGAATGGCGTTATGGTAATGCCGCGCATTTTGTCCCTGGGCGCGGACGGATTCCTGCGCCAGCATCCGGCGCCGGAATTTGAGAGCCTCCGCGGAGAAGAAAAAACATTTCCTGCGTTCCCCCTGGGAGATTCGCCACGTCAGCTTGAAGGATTGTCCGGCGACACTCTGGAAATTCTGGCTGAATTCAGCAGCTCAGGATTTGGTAGTTTCGGCTTCGAGCTGCGGCGTTCGCCTGAAGGCAAGCCGGCGGCCGTAGCGGCCATCGAACGCGGCTCGCTGATTGTGGGCGCCGCCCGCACCTACGTTGGAATGCATGAACGCTACCGGCTTCGTCTGTTTTTGGATAAAGGCTGCCTGGAGGCCTATGTTAATGATGGTTTTGCAGCCGTCTACTGCCCGGTTGCGGCAACTCCAAAAGATCAAGGAATTGCGCTTTTCGCCAGAGCGAGCGGGCCGCGCGGAGGTGCTGTTCGGCTGGAATCGCTGAAATGCTGGCCGTTGAAGCCGGCTCGCTTCGACCTTAGCCGGTTCAAGATCTAAGGAGTCACCGGTGAGCTTGCGGGGCAAGACGAAGAATGAAAGCAGCCGGCGACGGTGCTATCCAGAAACTATTGCCATTTTAGATGCAGTGTCAATGTGGCGACCCTATTCATAACACATGGGTATGAGCATGCGGAATATTCGGTAGTATTTGCTAGGTCGCGACCGCAGGAACTGATTTTTTACGCTGGTTCCGGCCGCTGAAGGCGGCCTTCGGCTGCGGCCCGGTAACGAATTGTTGAACGTGATTTCGAAGGAGCAATAACGTGACAACTAAACCAGCAGGTACGAGCGCAAACATTTTTCTTTTGCGGAGCGCCTTGGTCGCTGCTCTGGGCGGACTGCTTTTCGGCTTCGATACTGCGGTGATCGCAGGCGCCACGCGGGCGCTTACGGAAACCTACGGCCTGTCGCCGGCCATGCTTGGCTTCACCGTTTCAAGCGCTTTATGGGGCACCGTACTTGGATCGATTCTGGCCGGCTATCCCAGCGACCGTTTCGGACGGCTGGCTGCGCTGCGCGTCGTAGCCGTGTTGTATATGGTTTCAGCCATCGGCTGCGCACTGGCCTGGGATTGGTATGCATTGGTCGTTTTTCGCGTAATAGGCGGGCTGGCGATCGGCGGATCCTCCGTGATCGGCCCAATGTACATCGCTGAAATAGCCCCGGCCGTACGGCGCGGCCGACTGGTAGCGCTGTTTCAATTCAATGTGGTGCTAGGCATTCTGCTGGCTTACCTGTCGAACTACCTGGTGGGGCTGGCCGGCTTTGGCAGCGCCGAATGGCGTTGGAAGCTGGGGGTGGCCGCCGTGCCTGCGGTACTGTTTTTCCTGGCGCTGTTCGGCATCCCACAGAGCCCGCGCTGGCTGGTTCGCCGCGGGCGCTACGAGGAAGCTCGCCAGGTTCTGCTCAAGGTCGGCGAACAAGATGTTGATCGCGAGCTTGAGGACATCATGGCTACGGTAACTGTCGAGCGTGCTCAACTCAGCGTGCCTTTGTTTCAGGCACGCTACCGCCGCCCCATTCTGCTGGCCATTACCATAGGCATGTTCAACCAGCTCACCGGCATCAACGCCATTCTCTATTACCTCAACGACATCTTTGCCCGGGCCGGATTTGACAAGGTTTCAAGTGATCTACAGGCGGTCGCCGTGGGGTTCACCAACCTGGTTTTCACGGTTATCGCCATGAGTCAAATCGACCGGCTGGGACGCAAGAAGTTGCTGCTGGTCGGCGCTGCCGGAACGGCCTGCTGCCTGGCCGGGGTCTCCTATGTTTTCTTCACCGGGGCCCATCAGGGAATGCTGCTATGGCTGTTAATGCTTTTCATTGCTTTCTTCGCCTTCTCACAGGGCTCAGTGATATGGGTATATATCAGCGAGGTGTTTCCGAACCTAGTGCGCGCCAAGGGTCAAAGCTTGGGTAGTTTCACGCACTGGTTTATGAACGCCATAATCTCGGGCGTCTTTCCAATGATGGCGGCTGCCTCCGGGGGCGCGCCTTTCGCCTTTTTCACCGCCATGACAGTTCTGCAATTTTTCGTAGTACTGGTGTTTTATCCCGAGACCAAAGGAGCGTCGCTCGAAGAGCTGGATCGCAAAATGGACGCCGGGCGCCTGGCGCACTAGCTCAGCCCACTCTGTCGAACATCACAAGCCGTTGTTCGTTAGCGCAGCGTGCGTCAAGGGAATTTTTTCGGCCGCAGCCAGCCGTCATGATCGCTCGCCCTGGTGAGGGCACATTTACATATGCGGCGCAGGTAATTCTACGGAAGGTACTGGCTTCGGTCTTACCCCAGGCCCGAAGGACCAAAGGGTGGCTGAAAAAACCGGAATTATTAGATCATCCGGCTATTTTCGCCAGCCGTAGCGCTTCAGCGTACAGGCCGCAGCCGTGATATCCGCCGGGAAGCGAGCCGGAGCTCTTCACCGCCGCCAGCGACTTCTCATACAATCCCCACAAATCCTCACGCTGCCGGAGCACGGCCCAGTGAAGGAGCATCTTCAAAAGCTCGGCGATTTGCCATCCCCGCACGCTGCTTTCCGCAGTCGGCTTGCCGTCGTAGTCCGCGTAGCCGAAAACGCCGCCGCTGGTGTGGTCATAGCCGACCTTTAGGGCGTAATTCAAGAGGCGTTCTCCATAGCTCAGGTACTTTCGCGAGAATCCCTTCTCTACGGCGCGGCTAAGGAAAAACGCCCACTCGATCAGGTGCCCGATTTCGATGTGCCCCGTCTGAGCGGCGGCTGCATACGCGTTATAGGGATCAAGCGGGCTGCCGTCCGGCTCAGTCTGGCCGGGCGGTCCGGCCGGTATAGGCTTCCAGTCGCGGTCGTACAGCTCCGGAATGTAACCCGGTTCGCGGTATAGCCGTGAGAGCACCGTGTCGGCCAGCCGTGCGATGTCCTTGTAAACGGTATCCGAGCGGGTGGCATCGTGCAGCGCCAGCAAAGCCTCGAATAAATGCATCACGGGGTTTTGAGTTTTCTTGCCGGGACCCTCCGTCTTAAAGTCCCGAGAGGTCTCACGCTTAAAGAGCCCGTACTGGTCTTGTAGGCCGGCCTTCATCTCCGACCAGATCTTAAGCGCGAGGTCGGCGTATTTTTTCCGGCCGGAAACCCGAGCAGCACTCGACAGACCGAGAATGGCGTGAGCCGTACCGTAGCTTTCCTTTCGATCATCGAGCACCTTTCCGTTTGGATCGACCGCAGCGAACAAGCCACCGTACTGCTTGTCGTGGAAATGGTTCCGGATAAAGTCGGTGGCTTTGGCCACCGCCTCCAAAAACTCCGGCTTTCGTGTCAATTCATAACCTAAAGCCAGAACAAATAGGTTCCGGCCCTGGCTCGTAGGACTACCTGGGCCAAGGCCGGTCGGGCGATATGAGCCAGGCGAAGCGGGCTGGGCCGGCAGCGGCCCGCCCCGTCCGGCAGGTGTACCTAAATAACCGCTTGGCGCAACCATCGTCTTAAGGGTGCGCTCCGTCTCCTGCTCCAGCCTTTCCCGGAACCAGCCTGCATCAATTCGAGCGCCTTCACGCTTTTGAGCAAAGCCGGCTGCGGGATACGCTAAAGCCGCCAGCCGCAGGAAAGCTCGCCTGCGAGACAGAGTCTCAGCCCATACGGATTCCATTTGGGATTCTCAACATTAGCGCAGAGCCTTCTCCAGCGCGGCGGACAACACCCGCGTCATGACCTTGTACCCCTCGGCGTTCGGGTGCAGCCCGTCATCACTCAGCTCCTCTTTTAACCAACCTTTCTCATCCACCATGGCTGAGAAATAGTCCACATAGACGGCGCCCGCGCGCTGAGCGTAGTCCTTAAGCCAGGCGTTGAGCCTCAAAATATCGCCTGGAGGATGGGTCGTCGTCATCTGCATCCTGAACATGGGACCACGCCCGGGACGGCCAGGGATAGCGGTGGGAGGCGGCCCTCCGGCCTTCTGCTGCGCCAGAAAAGGATAGTCGCTCACCGGCAGCAGCGAGCACAAAAAAACCTTGATCCCGTTCTTTTGCGCAAGGTCGGTCATGGCCATGATGTTGTGCTGGATCATTTCCGCCGTCGATGGTCCCGTGTTGCGCGCGATGTCATTGATGCCTGCCAGCAACACCATTGCGGTAGGTTTCAGATCAATGACGTCGGGGTACATTCGAACCAGCATTTGAGGCGTGGTCTGCCCGCCAATGCCCCGGTTTACATAAGGTTTACCGGGAAAATATTCTTCAAGCCTCCAGAAGTCCGTGATCGAATCGCCCATGAAGACGACCCGGCCGGCAACGGCGGGCTTCTTTTTAAGCTCCTGGTTGGCCTGGTGATAACGGCCAAGCTGATTCCAGTCCTGGAGCTGATCGGCCAGCGACCGGGCGGTCATGGCCAAACAGCAGTTGGAGGGCGGCAGATTGAACTCCTCGATCAGTTGAGCTTGCGATCCGGCAGCAAGCAGCAGGACTATAAGCAAGGCTCCGAGAGCAGTTCGCATCATTTCACAACTCCATCGGCCTCGTCCATTAGGTCCAACAATCCGTTCACAATTCCGCTCTCGGCGCAACCGGGCTTAAGCCTCGAGGAAAGCACTTCGAAGGTCTGATAGCCGAAGGCGGCATCGTTTGGAATATACCCCGAGCGAGCCATCCCGTTGGTAAGGGTGACCATCATGGTGCGGGCGTGGCGAGATTCCTTCTTGAGCCGCTGGCCGATCAGGTTGAACACCTCGGCGTTGACGCCGCCCAGAGCGATGTCGCCAAGCATCAGCAAGCTCAAACGAATTTCGACCGGTTCGGCATCTTCATATGCTCCGGGCTGCCCGGCTCGGCCGCTATCAAGACGGCGCCGCCCCGGACAACTGATCGTCTTCTGGGCCCCGTAGATCCGCATGCTGCTCTCCATCCGCTCCATCTCACGCATGACGCGTTTGACTTCCTCGCCCAGCATCACTCCCATTGCAACGGCAATCTGCTTCTGCTGGTCCATCAGCTTGGCCACAACCGGATCTTTTTTGTTGAGGCCCTGTCCGCCGGGAGGCATGGCGTTGCTGATATCCTCACCACGCTTGGCGTACTCCTTTATGCGTATATCGCGCAGATCGAAGGTTTGCTGGAAGTAAATCGGATTCTGATCGCCGCAAGGCCCGGTGGACCAGACTGCCACGATTTTGTCGTCAAATGAATCCTCAATATATCGGGACGTCGCCCCCGGCACATCACCGCTGACCTTATCGAGCTGTCCGAGGATTACAGCATGCATTGCGTAGTTGTAATAGACCGCGATGGGTTCGCCGGAAAGCGTCTCAAACTTGATAACCGCCACGGTTTTGTCGGAAGGCCCATCGTAGTTGGCGCCTTCCCACCAGCGCCGCGTCTTTCGGTCGATGATGTTTCGGTTAACATTTATGTACGAAACACCTGTCCCGTAACCTATGCGCGCCGGCTGGAGCTTTTCGACGGCCGTCTTCATTGACTGAAAGACCCTTTCCTCCACATCGCCAGCAAAGCGGGGAACACTGTGAGAGTGGCTGGAGGTCATAAAAATGTTCTTCGCCGGAATGGCTAGCTCCGCCTCCGCCCTCTTGGTCACTTTCTCCCAAAGCGCCGGGGGAACATTTCCATCCATGGTCACCAGAGCCGCTCGAGTGGAGCCGTTGTCAATCACGATTGCACGGCTGTAGATATGGTCATGGATACCTTCCCAGTTCTTGGGAAGTTCGCTTTCGGCAGGTGTTATATCTACCTTAGCCGCACCGACTTTCAGCGCCTGCGCCCAACTGAGCGGCGCAAGGCAAACCATCGCCGCCAGTGTCGCCAGGACTAATTTCAAAGATGTTTTAACTCGCATCTGCTTTCCCTTTTCTCCTTTGCCCGCCGGGCACCTTGGCCCGGCTTCATTGGTCGCACCTCTTAGATCTCGTCTTGCGGATATGGCTAGCCCCGCTTGCCTCATATGCAGCTATCCCGCACACGAGGCTAACGTAGCTGTCCAGCCGCAGGCATGCAATCTAAGCCCTAACAAAATTATTTAACCTGATAGATCAATTTTAGATTAAAGTACGCCCAAATGATATTACACATATGTGCTCAAGTCAAGCTCTCCCTCAGAGTTTACCAGTGTGAACTTTCCCCTTACCGTGGCGCCGCAAGCGACGGCGCCGCCACCCCCAGCACTTACGGTCGCTAGCGAGTAAGCTTGAGCGAGTCTATCACTGTTTTTCGGCGGCGCATGACGGCTGCCTGTATTGAACCAAGGCTGCCGCTGCCGATCAAGAAAATTCCGAACAGAGCAAACCCCACCGGCAGGACGGCCGGCGATTCCGTCATTTCCGCCAGCGTCGCCTGGAAAACCCGAAACGATTTTGCAAGCCGGCCGGCCGGCGCTCCGGCCATTTTGCCGCGCCCGGCCGCTGTCTGAGAGCTTGCGCGTACAGCGGGGCGGGACTGGGCGAAAGCCCGCTCCAGCGATAGCCGGAACAAGCGGAGTTCGTCGGCGCTTAAACCGGTAAGCTGACTGGCTGCGGCCGCCACCGCCGCCTGTAGCTTGCGGTTGCCGCAAGTATTTGCCGAACAGCCGATTCCGAAACTAGCGACTGAGCGAACGTACTCGCGCAACAGCCGCTCCTTTTGCTCGGGCGTGAACTGGTAGCTCCCCTGCCGGTCAACTTCCAGCATACGGGCCAGCATGTACTGGCGCGCATGCGGATTCTCCTTCTCGAAGAATTCTTTCAGACCCAGGCGGTTTTTATCTTCCACGTATACCTGGTAAGTTTTCTCCCAATTGGACCCGCTGAACTGCTCAGGCGCCGTAGCCTGCCAGCCATAAACATTTTCGAGGTTATCGAAGATCTCCCGTGCGCCTGCATAGCCGCTGTTTTGCATCTCACGGATCCACTTTGGATTCCAGAACCGCCCGTTCAACTCCGCAGCCAAAAAAGTCCGAAAGTCCTCCAGCCGTTCCCGCCCGGCTTTGCGGAGGTTGGCGACGTAGAACTGCGGCGCCGCTCCTCCGTTAACATGTTTTGTGGCCAAATTCAGCCCGCCGGCGAAGTCAAAGAAATCATCGTTATCAATTACGCCGTACAAGTTGGTGGTGCGCGAGTGGACAATGACCTGGTTGCCCTTGAGCTGGGCGGCCAGCGCTCGGGGAACCGACTCGCCCCATCCCTCGCCGGTGTAGGCAAAATTGTTGTGGTTGAGGTACGCTTCGGCAACCATCGCCGAGTTGCCGGCATCGCGGCTCTGCTTAACGAGATTGGCGATACCTCCGCCGTAATCGCCGGGGGCCGGACCGTAGACGCGCGCCGCAGCCGCCTTTTCGGCGAGTGGCCGGGGCACGCCGCTTTGCACCAGTTCCTCCGCAACGCGGCGGGTATTGCGGCTCAGCGTGTTGTCGCCCGCCTGTTGAACCATGCGGGATGCGCGGTCGAGCAATGCGATCTTGTCGGGGAAGCCGTCACGGTAAATGCCGGCGATGGTCACTATCACGTCCACCCGCGGCCGTCCCAGTTCATCCTCCGGCACCAGACGCAGCGAATCGACAACCCCGCGCGAATTCCACTGGGGCTCGACCCCCATAAGGTAAAGGGCCTGGCACTCGAGTGCGCCCTGATGGCGTACGGTCTCGCCGTACCAGAGCACCAGGCTGACCTTTTCAGGATACCGGCCCGTTAGTTGCCGGTGGCGCCGCAGCAGTTCATCGCCCAGCTTGCGGCCCAGCTCGCAGGCGGCACGGGTAGGGATCAACGACGGATCGAAGTCATGCAGATTGCGGCCGCTGGGCAGTGAGGCCGGCGAACGCAGCGGATCGCCGGAGGATCCGCTTTCTTGATATTCCCCATTTAGGACCCGTACGAAATTGTCCAATTCAAGCTCGGCCGAAGCACGCAGGTTTGCCAGCCACTCGGCCCCGGCGGCCAGTTGCATCGAAACCCGCCGGCGGAGATCTTCCGGCCAGCCTGCCTCCATTTCGGGCTGCCGGCCGGCCGCCAGCTGCTTGGCCCAAAGGGTTGGAAGTTCGCCGAGGCTGCGAAGATCCGCTTCAGAAAACCCGTTTTTTATAAACTCAGCCAGCGACTCAATCGTTATATCCTGCTGCGGCGATCGGCCGAGCACGTGCAGTCCCAGGGGGATCGAGCCGGCCTCGGTCTCCTCAAGGAAGTTTTCGATGCGGCCGGCGATCTCCTCCCAGCCGTCCTTTTCAAGATCCAATCCAAGTTGGGCATCCAGTTGGAGCCGGCGGATTTGTTGACGTGCAATAGTCTGGTATTCGGCGAAGAGCCCCGGCGAGCCGTCGCGCGCCTTCTCCATCTGCTGCAAAGCCTCCCGCAGGGCGCGAAATTCGTCCTGTGGGCCGGCGCTTGCGATCAGTGGAGTCAGGTGGCCGATCAGCGTGGCGCTGCCGCGGCGGCGCGCCGTGGTGGATTCACCGCCGCCGTCGATAATGTAAAAGTACGGCGCGGGGACGTCATCCAACAGCACTTCGGCCGGATCCGAGCCGGCCAACCCGACGTTTTTGCCAGGCAAGAACTCAAGCGAGCCGTGGCGTCCGATGTGTACGATGGCGTCCGCCTGGAAGATGCGCCGCATCCAGAGATAGGCCGCTACATAACAGTGCGGAGGGGGAACCGTCGTGTCGTGAAGCGTCTTGCCGGCTAGTTCGAACGACGAGCGCAATGGTTGCGGCCCGACCAGCACGTTGCCGAAGCGCAATGCAGGCAGTACGCACACCGCCTCATTGTTGCGCGAGCGGAGGGTCATCAGCTCCGATTTTTCCGGCGGGCCCCAGTTGCGCAGCATCATCTCCTGAAAAGCACTGGGAGTTTCCGCCAGCCACTGGCGGTACTGTTTTACCGGTATTAGAATCGCCTGCTTTTGGGCTACGATGGCCTCCAGCTCGCCGGGCGCCCACTGTTCGACGTTTCGTCCCGCTTGCTCCAACATTTGCAGCAGTTCCTGACGGGAGGGCGGCGCTGAGCTGGTCTGATACCCTTGCCGGCGCAACCGCTCCAGAACTGCCGCCAGTGAAGCCGGCACATCCAGGTAACTGGCCCCGATGTTGCCCTTGCCAGGAGGATTGTTGTAGTAGAGAAGCGCGATGCGCTTCTGGTGATTTGGTTTATGGCGCAGTGCAATCCAGCGCGCCGCCCGGCGGACAGCCAGCTCGATTCGCTCCGGAATCGGAACGCTGAGCTGAGAGGAACCGTCGGCGGAGCGCTCGGTGGCGGCAAAGGTTATTGGTTCGGTGGCGCCGGCACGCTCCGGAGCAGCAACCTGAATAGCAAGCTGATCCGGCCGCAGCCCTTGCGGCGAAGCTTGCCAGTCGGCCGCGCTCTGCCTGGTCGTCATCAGGTCAATGACGTGCACGTTCAGCCGCTTGAGAAACTCGCTGTCGCGAGGCTGAGCGAATCCCAGGTTCAGAGCGAAAGCCGCCTCTACCACGGGTTCGCCGTTTCTGATCAACAGCGGTTCGGCCTCCGCCGGCGGCCAGCAAAAAACCGGAACAGGCGTCATTCCGCGTTTTTCAATTGCGGCAATGAGCGCATCGATATGCGCCGTATCGCGGTTTTTCAGGTTTGTTTTATAAAACAGCACCGCAATGCGCGGGGCGCCGCCCGGCACGACATTAAGGCTTCGATGCCACTCCAGGTATTCATCCAGTGTAAGAAAGATACGTCCTGCACGAGGGTGATAAAGTCCAACAGCGGCTTCGGGCTCAGGCGGCTCCACGGCGACCCCTGCGCGTCCGGCGACTTTCGCATAAAGAAAAGCCAGGCAACGTGCTATGTTTTCGGGCCCACCCTGGGCCCAATACTCCACTGCCGCCGCCAGCAGGCTTTCGTCCTGTTTGAGCCCCCAAAAACGCAGCGCCGGTTCAGGCCAGTGGGCCAGAACTTTGGATCCTCGGGCAATGGCCGCCCGAAATTGCGACGCAAGCCGCTCAGCGGCTTCACGCGGCATCAGGTAAGTGAATATCACCTCGGATCGGTCCCAGTCGGCCGGAGGCGACTCGAAATCCCCATATCGCAGCTCAATCAATTTCACGCCCCACCGCTCGGCAAAGCGCTGATAGGCTTCGGGGACCGCCTGGTTCAACCGCGTAAGCACAGTAACACGCAACGGGCTGGCCGCCTGTGCGGCGCAAACTATGGCAAAGAGCAGCAGGAGTTTTCTCACAGCCGTATGCGCAAACCCGAAAAGACCAGGCGTCCCGCCGTGGGGTAGTAGTTGAAGTAGAGGCGATCCAGCAAGTTCTGTACGTTGACGTAAAAGGTGAGGCTTCTGGAGATATTGCAGGAGACCGCAGCGTCGGCCTTAAAGTAAGGATCAAAAGCACCGTAGACGCCCTTGGTCCGGTCGGTATTGCTATCGGTCGAAAAGACGGCGGAAACGTAGCGGCCGGTAAGCGAAGCGCTCCAGCGCCCGCGCGCCGCAAACAGCGCCAGCGATGCGTTGTGTTCCGGAACTTGAGGGATTCGCTTTCCTACCGACTCGGGGATCGCCGGATTCTTGGTGATCTCAGCCAGCGTCCAAGCGTAAGCAGCCCGAGCGAACAACCAGCGGCGCACAGGCAGGCGCAAGGAGCCTTCAAAACCGCGGCTGCGGGCTCGTGCTGCGTTGACTACCGGCCGGTACTTGCCGCTGGGATCAACACTCAAATCCGTTGAGCGGTAAATCAGGTCTGAGACCTGGTTGTCAAAGTAGGCGGCATCAAATTCAAGGCCGCCTGGCCAGCGCTTGCCTGCGCCGGCTTCCCAGGCGAACAGTCGCTCAGGCTTCAAATCCGGGTTCGAAGCATACAAGATGCCGGTCGACGACCGCCAGGTGCGGTAAAGATCGTACACCCCCGGATTCCGGTAGGCGGTGCCTGCCCCGGCTCGCAACGTAACTCCGCCTGGTGCGCGGTAAAGCGCCGCAATTTTGCCTGATGCGGAATGGTTCGAGCGATCGTCATATGTATTCAGTAGCGGCGTTCCGACCGTCTGATTGCCGCCGTCGAAAGTGCGCCAATAGTCGTAACGGCCGCCGGAAACCAGGAAAAAGTCTTCCCGCACGCGCCACTCATGTTGCAGAAAGCCGCCCTGCGTATAAGTCTTGCCGCGAGCGGCGTAGGAGAGTGAAGAGTTTTCGGTCCGGCGAGCGTAATTGGGCACGGAGTTCTCCATCACGCCGGTTGCATCGCGCCGCAGTTCCGTTCCTGCCGTCAGCGCTTGGCGGCTGCCGGCGTTCCAGTTCAACTGAGCTTCTCCGTACCAGGCGCGAGCAGGACGGTCGCTGATCACACCCGGCCCCCCGAATACTGTTGCGCCCGTCCCCGGCGTCGAGTAGTAGGCTAGCGGCGTGCGAATTGTTCCGGCGCTCAGGCGCAGCCGAGAATTTGAGCCCAGTGAATGGTGGAGCCGCGCCGATACTAGGTGCGATCGGTTGCCTCCGTCGCCTGGCAAAAACATACTGGGGCTGACCGTAAGCCGCCGGGTGACGCCGTTCGCGTTTATAGAGGCCGTGCCTGAATCAAAGGGCTGACCATCGGCAGTGCGAAGAAAGCTGGTGTAGGCGTCATAGCCGTAGTTATTACTCTGATGCAAGTACTGTACGGCTAAAGTTGTCCGCACCCCGAACGCATAGTCGCCCCGAGCGCGCCAGACCTGCTGCTTCCACCAATTGTCGCCGGACTGCCCGATGATATAGGTTGCAGCCCCGGCCGTGGAGAGTGTCGGCACAAAGCCGGTGACCGGAGTGCCGCCCGTGCCGGCTACGCCGGCCGTGGTGACGAACTGTGAAGGGTACCCCCCGGATTGCAGGCGGTCGTAGGCCAAACTAAGACTCAGTCTTTCGAAAAACCGATCGGCCACTCGCGCCCCATAGCGGAATGTGTCTTGAGTCCCATACTCGCCCCAAAACTCGCCGCTCCGGCGGTTAACAGGCCTTGAGATTATCTGCACCACGCCGCCCATGGCGCTGCTTCCATAAAGCGCGGAAAATGGCCCGCGCACCACTTCCACTCGCTCCACTTCGCTTAAGGGTACAGTGGCCCAGACTAACTGGCCGGTGTAGGGATCGTTCAGCGGTTGTCCGTCAAAGAGCACCAGCGTGCGGGCTTGCCCGGTTCCGCGACCAGCGAAACCGCGCATGCCCACACCCGCCTGCGTGTCCTGATAACCTTTGCCGCGGTTGGCGTAAACGCCGGCGACGATGTCCAAGGCCTGATCCACCATCTGCACGTTGCGAGCAGCTATTTCCTCTGCCGGCACGACGGAAACTGAGACCGGCGCCTCCTCCGGCGCTAGCTCGGCACGCGTGGCCGTAACCGTGATTTCCTGTTTTAGAAAAAACGGGGATCCCGACTGGCGGACCGAGTTGTCTTCGGTGGCTTCTTGCGCCGCTTGGGAGGATTGCTGAGCCGATAAAGAAAAACAGAATAAGACGATGAACAAAAGCTTTGACATACGAAAATTATAATTGTGCTACGTAAAGAATACAACCCGCGGCGTCAGGTTTCGTGCGAAACGCCCAGAGCTTTTGTAGTGAGGACGCACGGCGGCTTGATGCCTTAAAGCCGAGAGTGCGGCAGGCGCCGGAGCAGGCGCGCTGATCTGGAAGATGGGCAGGCGATGGCCAGCGGGCGGCATTCGCGGCATGAGGAAAGCTGTTGCAGATTTCGGACATGAATATCCGAATTGCTGATTAACTGTCGGTAAAATTGGGACGAATCCGCAGGGTGTGAGAGGCTGACAATAACCCTCAGGGGAGAGCAAACTATATCAAATTAGTGATTTTAGGGTGGAGGCGCGGGGGGGAATCGAACCCCCGAATAAAGGTTTTGCAGACCTCTGCCTTACCACTTGGCTACCGCGCCGTATGTGGATGGCCCATTTAGGAAAATAGCGCGATTTTAGGCCTTGAGTCAAACCAACGCCCTGCTTTTGGTTTCCTGTTAACTACCTGCTCACAATTGGCCGCACCGTGCCAGCCGGCCCGGAGTTAAACTAGGCGCAACCCGGAGGGGGCAACCAGGCGTGGTGAGCGATCCCGCCGCAGCAGGCAGTATTCGGAACCATGCCTGCCCTCAACCTCTACATAACCCCGTCTCCGTCTTACCCTATATCCGGTTAGGGCTCCGGCGCACTCGATCGCCCGGTCAAGCGGAGTCCAGTCCGCCTCACAAATCCTTATGGCGCCGCCCGGCCCCACCAGAAAGAAAAGGTCTGCATCCTCCTGGCCGGCCAGCGCCGTGCTTATTATGGCCTCGGAGTCCTGAAACAAACGGTTCACAAGCCACGTATCGGAGGGAGAGGTCGCTGTTAGAGTGAATTTTTCAGCTTACTCAACAAACACAGCGCCGGCGCCAAACCACGCCTCAAATTTGAAGCTTTAAAGCTGGTTGCCGGCCTCACGGGCACCTCGCCGCACATCCACGCGGCTTAGGACAAGCAATCCGAGCCCAAAGAAAACCAGCAGCGAGAGAATCGCCCATTGATAACTGCCAGTGGTCTGAAGTGTCAGCCCGAACAGAAGCGGTGCAAGCCAGCTTGTTCCCTTATCGCTTATTTCGTAAAGAGAAAAGTATTCTGCTTCCCTGCCCGGCGGGATGAGCACCGAAAACAGCGAACGGCTTAAAGCCTGGGTTCCGCCCATTACCAGAGCCACCACCGCAGCGGCGACAAAAAAATCACGCGCGCTCTGCACCCAAAAGACGCCGCTCATCAGGACTGTCCACACCACCAGGCCTGCCACCAAGCTACTGTAGCCGCCCAGGCGTGTCGCCAGCACCTTGAAAAACATGGCCCCACCGAATGCAAGAAACTGCACCATCAGAATGGCCAGGGTGAGAAGTTCCATAGGCATTCTGAGATAATCTGCGCCAAACTGACCGGCCAGCGTAATTACAGCTTGTATGGCATCGTTATAAAGAAGGTACGCAAGTAGGAAGATTATCGCTTGCGGGTAACGCCTGAGGTCCTTTAAGGTGCTAAAGAATTGAGCAAAGCCACGCGACCAGATGCGCGCCGCAGGCGCAGCAGCCCTCGGCGGCCGCCTGCGCAATCCTCGCACCGTAAACACCGTAAACAGAGCCCACCACAAGCCCGCCGAGCCAAGGCTGATGCGGACTGCCAGCGGCTCGTCCAAGCCCCAGCGGCCGGCGTTCTTATAAAGCAGGAGATTTAGCCCTAGCAGCAAACCTCCGCCCAAATAGCCGATTCCCCAACCGGTGGCGCTGGCAGCATCGCGCTCATCGGGCGGCACAATGTCGTTCAGGAAGCTGTTATAGATGACAATCGAAGCGCCGAAGGCCAGGTTGGCGGCAAGAAACAACAGCCCGCCAAACAGATATTGTCCGTCCTCCAGCCAGAACATGGCGGTGGTAGCCGCAGCTCCCGCGTAGGCGAAAAAACCTAGCAGGCGTTTTTTGTTTGGACTGGCATCGGCCAGGGCGCCAACTATGGGCAAACAGACAACCTGCGAAAGCACCGAAAGCGAAATCAAATAGCTCCAGTAGCTTCGGGCGTCGACTTTGATGCCGAAAGGGTATACGCAGCCGGAGGCATCGGCGGCCGAGCGGGCCAGCACGGTGAGATACGGACCTAGAAACAGCGTCACCACGGTCGTCGGGAACGCCGAGTTTGCAAAATCGTACATGTACCAAGCGCGCCGCTCGCGCACGCCGGAGGCCTTTTCCGTTTCTATTCCGGGCAAGCAACTCCTCCGCAACGAAGCAATCCAGCATCCATGCCGCAGGATTCCAGTATATGCGGCGCCGTTTCGGCCGTCGGTTCAACTAAAATTGGTAGGCGAAATGAAACCTCCCGCCACGGTTTGCACATGGATAAGTATTCTAGCTGTCCTTCTGGCGGCATCCGGCTGTCAGCGGACGCAGAGCTACGACGCGCGCCTTAAGAGCTTGCTGGCGAAAGTGGACCGCACGGTTGCCGCCGGGCCGTTCCACGATTCCTGGGAATCGCTGGCGGCCTGGCGCGTTCCCGCCTGGTACGAGGACGGCAAATTTGGAATCTTCATCCACTGGGGCGTGTACTCCGTCCCGGCTTTCGATAACGAATGGTACCCGCGGAACATGTATCTGGAGTCGAGCCCGGTTTTCGAACACCACGTAAAGACCTACGGCCCGCAGACCAAATTCGGCTATAAGGATTTCATCCCGCGCTTTACGGCGGCTCGTTTCAACCCCGACCAGTGGGCTCGGCTGTTCAAGCGCGCCGGCGCACGTTTCGTGGTCATGGTGGCCGAGCACCATGACGGCTTCTCGCTCTACGACAATTCTCTCAGCGAATGGAATGCCGTCAATATGGGCCCCAAGCGCGATCTGCTCTCCTTGGTTGCCGGAGCAGTTCGGCGTCACGGGATGGTTTTCGGCGCTTCCTCGCACCGCGCTGAACATTGGTGGTTCTTTGAGGGCGGCATGCAGTTTGCCTCCGATGTTCGCGAGCCTCGTAACGCCGGCCTTTACGGTCCGGCTTTTCCGCGTAGAACCGGTTTTGAAAACGAATCTCAGCCGGATCCGGCTTTCCTCAACGACTGGCTGGCCCGCACTGCGGAAATCGTGGAAAAATACCGCCCGCAAATCGTCTACTTTGACTGGTGGATTGAGCAGCCGGTTTTTGAACCCTACCGGCGCAAATTCGCAGCTTACTATTACAACCGTGCCGCCGATTGGAAGCGCGGAGTGGTAATCAACTACAAGCTAGGATCCTTTCGGCCGGGCACAGCCGTTGAAACGTTGGAGCGTGGCCGATCCGATGTTTTACGCCCGATCATCTGGCAGGTCGACACCTCAATTTCCAAGCGCTCCTGGGGATACATAGAGAACGATGAATTCCGCTCGGCCGACGCCATAATTGATGATCTGATTGACGCTGTAAGCAAAAACGGCGTGATGCTGCTAAACATCGGGCCTCGCGCCGACGGCACGATTCCTGAGGAAGCCTCGCGAGTGCTGCTGGAAGTTGGCCGGTGGCTGGAAGTCAATGGGGAAGCCGTCTACGGAACGCGTCCCTGGCGCATTTTCGGCGAAGGGCCCACGCAGCCGGCCGGCGGCAGTTTTCAGGACAAAGAGCAAGCACCCTACACCGGCGAGGATTTCAGGTTCACCAAACGCGGCAATGTGCTCTACGCCATTGCGCTAGCCTGGCCGGCAAACGGACGTTTCCTGATTCGTTCGCTGGGCTCCGGCTCGCCTTATTTGGACCGGCCCATTGAAAGCGTCGAGTTGCTCGGTGCGCCGCAACGCGTTAACTGGAGGCAAGCCCCCGAAGGGCTGATCGTTGAATCTTCCGGTAAACCACAAATTGAAAATGCTTATGTGCTGCGCATCCGGCTAGCGGGCACCTAGAACCGGAAAGTGTAATTCAGCTTGGCCCTAAGGTCGGTGCGCACGGCTTCGAACCTGTCCAGGGGATTTTCTTGCCATTCGTGATTCAGCACAAGATAAACTTCCTGGCCGGGCCGCAGGATCCAGCGCAAGCGGCTCTGAAGGCCTATATTCCGCGAGTCAGTATCATATTGAACGAAATTGGTGACCGACAGGCGTGGCGTAAAGAAATAATTGAAGCGCACCAAAAGAAGCGAAGTGTTGAAATCGCCTTGTTTCAGGCGGACCCAATACTGGCGCATTTCCACCCCGGCCGTCAGATGAGCCGATTTGCGCCAACTGAAGGCGCCGGTAAGTTCGTCGCTGGAGCCGGTATAGAAACTTCCGCGGTTGTAACTGGAGCGGTAGGACAAAGGCCGGTTGGTCGGCCCTGAAAAAGAAAGTACGTGGCGCGTATAGTCGTAACGGTTTACCGGAATTGTTACGCCCGGGTGGATGGTGAACGGGCGGAAAAGCTGTTCAGTGTCGCGCTCTATGGTGTAGGAAAATTGCTGGCCCCCATGGAAAAGCACGCCCAAAGGAATGAACGAAAGACCTCTGGACTCGACAGTTCGGTAGATGGTGCTTTCATAATCGGTAAGATCGAATCCGAACGAGATCTGGCGTATATATTTATGGCCCCGCGGGCGTGGAGAATAGCGGCTGGAAAAAGTAGTTGTCCTCACTCCCTTGCGTTGGACATAACCGAGCTTGGGATCAAAGTTTTCTCCAATGTCTTGCCAGGAAAGGCTCAAGTAAATGCGGTCGTTGGGATAGCGCACCTGAGCACCGTAAGCCGTGTCACGGCTGTGAATGCCCAGCGTGTAGCTTTTCAGTCCATATGCCGAAAAGTCAAAATTCTTGCGGCTGCCGAAAAAGTTTGAGGTAGCAATCGAGAAGTCGGCGCCGGCCACGGTGTTCTTAGTCGCGCCGGTAGGCTCGCCGTTGGTAAAAATTGCTCCAATATACGACTGCCGCCTGAAAGCGTACTTCACTCGCCCTACCACGAAATTCCGCCCGGGAGCAACGTCGGAATCCTGAGTAGCCGCCTCCAACAAACCCAGCTCGATGCGGCCTATCTTACCTGTCAATTTTTCACCGATCAAAAGAGGAACTGTTTGCCCGCCCACCAGCCCGATTCGGCGCGAAAAGAAAGGCAATAGGCTCCGCCCGGCCGACGGCAAGCCGAACTGGAATACGCCGGCCTCCTCCAGAAAGAACGCACGCTTTTCCGGGAAAAACAGCGGAAAGCGGGTCAGGTTTACCTGACGCGTGTCGACTTCGGTTTCGGCGAAATCAGTATTGATGGTAGTGCTCGAAAGCAGATTGGGAGTAATGCGGTAGAAAATATCCGCTCCGGCATCGTGTTTCGGTTGAACACGGTCAACCCGGTTTATGTCGCGGTTGAAGCCAATAAGACCGTACGGTTTAACATCCAGACCGAGGCCTTGGGACAAGCCCTCAAAACCTTCGATGTCGCCTCCGCGCGCTACGGCATGAATGGTCGAGTCAAGCACGGCGCCTTCCCAGCGCGATTCCTCATTGACGCGGGCTATAGTTCGTTCAATGTTAAATCCCCATACGGTGTTATCCGGCCTAAAGGATAGGGTTTTAAAAGGAATCGCCAACTCCGCTGTCCATCCTTGCTCGTCAATACGGGTGCGTGCATCCCAGATGCCGTCCCAGCTTACATCAGCCAGTCGATTTTCCACTATGCGGCCGTCGCTCATGGACCCGGCGGCATTTACTTGGAAATAGTACCCACTGCGGCGATCGTGGAAGGGATCAATAACGATTTCCAGATTGTCGTCATCATAAGGCCGGCCGTCCCGAGCCATGGTCGTTGAGAGAATGGTTGCCGGATGCCGGTCAAAACAACGCACGGCGATGTAGAGCGCCTGATCGTCGTAAGCCAGGCGAACTTCGGTCGGCTCAGTAGGCGGTTTACCGGGATACGGATCTGCCTGGACGAAATCTCCGATGTGTGGGGTGTTGCGCCATACGGACTCATCCAGTACTCCGTCAACTCGGATTTTTTCCGTAACACGAACGATATGCGCCCTCCGAACGTCGGCGGACCAGGCACACACCAACAGGGCAGGCAGCATGGCGGCTGCCAAATGAAAACAATTTAGGCGCATTGTGAAAAACCCCTAAAAGGTTGGATTGTACAACAACAGCCGCGCCTGAGTCCCGGAGTTAGTTTCTTAGCGACCTTTTAAGCGGTGTATGGATATTAGTGTTACAAGCCCGAGGATGAGAAAGCCGGCGGCTATCGTCCAACGCAAGAATGTCAGTAGCGGCGTGCTCCCAAATAGCATGCCGCGCACAGCCAACAGGCTGAAACCGACCCCCAAGCAGACATACCACCAGCCATAGAACAACATACGGCGGGAAGGATCGCGCGGTCGCACCGAAAAGCTCTCCCGCTGGAACTCTATACCCTTCGCGGCCACAGGTCAACTCTGCGACAAGCCCCGGTCCGGAGTCAGAGTATAATTGACCTAGCATGCCTTTAATATTTCAGGAGGAAACATGAAGTCTCCATCCAGCCGCAGGAATTTTTTGTTCGCTAGTTTGAGCCTTCCGGCCGCGGGAGTGGCCGCCGTAGGGCGCCGCGAGATTTCGGCCTTGCCGGCTCTGGCCTCGGCTGCATCGCCTTCGCTAAGTTACCGCACGCTTGGGCGGACCGGGCTGAAGGTCACCACCGTCGGCTTCGGTTGCATGATCACTTCCGATCCCACCGTTATTGCCCGGGCGCTCGATATGGGCATCAACTACTTCGACACCGCCCGAGGTTACCAGCAGGGCAACAACGAGCGCATGGTTGGAGGCGTGATCAAAGGCCATCGCGACAAGATCGTACTCTCAAGCAAATCCCAGGCCACCACCCGGGCGCAGGCTGAGGAACACCTGGAAACCAGCCTAAAGGAACTCGGCACCGATCACCTGGACATCTGGTACATGCATGCCCGCGATTCGGCCGACCGCATCACCGACGAGTGCCTGGAGGCCTGGCAGGCCGCCAAAAAAGCCGGAAAAGTTCGCTTCATCGGTGTTAGCACTCACAACCCCAACGCCATAGCCGACCGAGTTCTTTCAGCCGGGATTTTCGATGTGGTGCTGAGCACTTACAACTTCACTGTCGGAACCAATAATGACGCTACTTATAAGAGGTTCCGGGACGCAGGCATCGGGCTGGTGGCCATGAAGGTTATGGCGCCGGCAGCCGGCAGCCGCGGCCGCGGCGGCGAGCCGCCCCGACCAGCCGGGCCGCCGGAAAAATTCCTGGCTTCGCTCAAATGGGTCCTCCGCAACGAAATGATTTCGACCACCGTTCCGAGCATGACCGACATCGACCAGCTTGAAATCAACTTCCGGGCCATGTCGGAACGCTTCGGACCCGCCGATGAAAAGGTTCTGGCGCGGCTAAACGAAGAGATCCGCCCGCTTTATTGCCGTATGTGCTATCAGTGCGCCGGGCAGTGTCCCAAGGGCGTTCCCGTGGCCGACACGCTGCGCTACCTCTCGTACCTTGATTTTTACGGCCAGTACACTCTGGCGCGTGAGCACTTCCAGTCTCTGCCCGAACAGGTGCAATCGATCCGTTGCAGCGACTGTTCGGCTTGCGCCGTGCACTGCCCCAACGGCGTGCATGTGCGCGAACGCTTGATCCGGGCCCAAAACTGGCTGGCCTGATAAAAGCTCCGGCGCCATCGGCAGCCTGGGAGCCGCCGGAAGCGTAAGTTTGCAAAGTATTTACCGAAAAGGCGGAGCTGGCTTGTCGCCGGCATCGAGGGCCGGCTCCGCAAATGATTCATTGAATATGCACGCGAAATCGAGCCTCACGGTTTCGCTGGTGTGGATTTGCGAAGAGACGGCTAACGCTGCCGGCGTTTGTGATTTCCTTCCCCAAAAATCTTTGTTCCCGCCGCTTGGCAATTAACACATTTTTTTTCCAATTGATTTGACTTGCCGGCGCCGGCAAGTTAGAATCAGCTTGCCCGGAAATGCAAACAACAAGGAATGAACAATGTTCAACAAGAGTGAGTTATGCCGCGCGATCTGCGCCGCATGCTGCATTTTCCTGGCGTCTCTCGTTTTAGCCCAGCCCGCTGCCCGCTTCGACGCGTCCCCTTTAGTAAAACCCGGCGATAGCGTCAGCTACGGATCCTACAAAATCATAAAAATCGGCGAGAACGTCTACCAGATCAACGACCCCGGCGTGAGCACAGGCAAAGGCGGCGCCTTCGGCGTTGACATGTACTTGATCTGCGGCCAAAGCAAGGCGCTGCTGATTGATCTCGGCAACAACTACATTGACGGTTATGCGCCGGACCTAATAGCCCCGCGCCCTAATGCCGCAGAACAGTTGCGAGCCGTGGTCTACGGGCTGGCCGGAAAACTGCCGCTGGAAGTCGCCATCACCCACGCCCATCCGGACCATGACGGCATGACCGGGGCATTTCTCAACCGGAATGTCACCTTCTGGATGTCGGACGGCGAGGACGCCAACGCCATCAAGACGCAGCATAAAATTGACCCTTCCGTTTATTCGCGCTTCACTGCCGGCAAGAAATCATTTGATCTCGGCGGCGGGCGCATAGTCGATACTTTTCTGGTCCGAGGACACTCGCTGGGCGGTACAGTTTACCTGCTTAAACCGGACATGTTGATGTTTAGCGGCGATGCCCTCGGGTCAGGCTTCGGACAGGCTGTGGCTACGGTTGAGCGACTGAAGATGCTGGCCGAGGACTCCCAACGTCTGGTGGATCAAATCAAGGCAAACTTCTCGCCTTATGAGAGGTATGCGCTCAGGGTCTATACCGGGCACGCCTGGCAGAACGTCTACGGCGGTTTCATGCACCCGAACCACGATAAGGTCGATGTGGGCTATCTGGACTGGCGCTTCGTTCAAAACGTCGCCGCCTGCGCCAACGGCATACTTCAGGGAAAGTGGCTGGTTGAAGGCAGCGGGCTGCACTTGGTTGGAAAGATGGCTGCGACCGACATGTGGCCTTCCGCAGCGGGCAGAGCGATCATGGTCTACGGGATCGGCACCGTGATAATCCCACTTGAGGTGGCCTATGAAGCTGCCGGAGTAAAGATGCCCCAATAGCCGCGGCAATTTGCTTGCGCGCAGGCAAGCTAGGACGACAGTTCCAGAGTAATTTCGGCGCCGGCGGCGCATCCCACCAAGGACGCCGCCGAGCGCTGATTAGAGGCAATTTCCAAATATCCGGCGCTGCCTGCAATCAAGAAAAGTTCACGCGGCTTACCCTCCGCGTAGCATTGGCGAATGCTGGTGACGCGGCGGCGGCCGGCCAGCAAACTGAAGCCTCGCCTGAGTAATGGCTCGAACTCTTGCACCGCGAAATTCGTGATTAAGTTTCCGAAGCGATCAATCTGAAGTACAATCCCCCTCCAGCGCCGATCCGCTATGCGTTCGGGGTGCGCAAAGCTGCCGCGTATGTAATTATCGATCAACCTTCCAAAACGAGCGCCCGGAACGCCGGCGGCCAGGTGTGCCGCCACGGGCGCAAAAATATCCCTCCCATGAAAGGTCCGGCTGAGTGGTTGCAAGAAATACCGCTCATTTTCGATTTGCCGGACCCGTAGTCGGCCCCATTCGTAAACCAGCGAGAGCACACCGTTGTCGGGCGCGACAAAACGCTGGCCGTCGGCTTCGGCCAGCACCGCCCGGCGCGAACTGCCGACGCCCGGATCAACCACGACCATATGCACCGTCCCTTTCGGAAACCAGCGCGCCGCCTGCGCGACTACAAAGGCGGCCTCGGTTATGGAAAATGGCGTGATTTCATGACTGATATCTACGATGCGCGCCCGCGGCTCAATCGACAGGATTACGCCGTGAATTGCACCGACAAAATAATCCTTGCGGCCAAAATCCGTGGTAAGAGTGATGATCCGAGACGACATGGGTTGATACAATGAATACACCACAACCGGATCGCCGGTCCACCCGAATTCCAATGAGCAACAATTCCATTGCTGTGGCCATGAGCGGGGGCGTGGACAGCTCGACCGCCGCAGCTTTGCTCTTGGAGCAGGGGCACAAAGTAATTGGGCTGACCATGCTGCTATGGGACCAGCGGCGGTTTCCTGAACTTGAAGCTGCTAATGCCACTCGCCGTACCTGTTGCACGCCGGGCGATGTCTATGACGCGCGCTACATTGCCGAAAAACTCGGAATTCCCTATTTCCTGGTAAACCTGGAAAAATATTTCGAGGACCGGGTCATACGGCCATTCATTGAAGAATACCTGCGAGGGCGTACGCCGCTTCCCTGCGCCCTTTGTAATACGCAGGTTAAATTCCGCCAGTTGTTGGAACTGGCGGCTGCGCACGGCGCCTCGCAGCTTGCCACCGGCCACTATGCCCGCCGGCGGCAGGATCCGGCGACCGGCCGATGGTTGCTGCTCAAAGGCGCTGACTCCGCCAAAGATCAGAGCTATTTTCTGTTTGGACTGACGCAGGAACAGCTCCAGCGTATTCTCTTCCCATTAGGTGAACTGACAAAAGAGGAAGTCCGGCGCTATGCCGCCCGCCTGGGTTTGCCTGTGGCTTCAAAAAACGAAAGCCAGGAGATCTGTTTTGTGCCGGGCGGCAATTATGCCGCTTTCATTGAAGCCTGGATTCGTGAGAAGAACCTGCCTCAGCCTCCGGCTTCAGGTGAAATCGTCACGCGCGACGGCCGCGTGTTGGGTTTGCACAACGGCACATATCGGTATACTGTGGGCCAGCGAAAAGGCCTGGGCGTAGCTGTGGGGGTGCCCCTCTACGTCCTAGCAACTGAGCCATCTACTGGCAAAGTTATTGTGGGCCCCCACGAGCAACTGCTGCGCCGTTCTTTCGCCGCCAGCGGCCTGAACTGGTTCCCCTGGGAGCGCCCGCCGTCTCAATTTCGCGCCAAAGTCAAGATTCGCAACAAACATGAAGCCGCTCCGGCCATCGTGACGCCAACCACAGACGACCGGGTGGAAGTGGTTTTCGACGAGCCCCAACGCGCCGTAACCCCCGGACAGGCCGCTGTTTTCTACGACGGAGATCTTGTATTGGGCGGCGGGTGGATAGAATGATAACTTGCGCCACCGCAGCAAAATCAGGAACACACTGGAATACCTGCTAGCCCTGGTAATTCTCAGTACTTTGGAATTCACCCCCCGCTTTTTTGCGGAAAAACTAGCCCGCTTTTACATACGCTTGATTGACCTAGCCGTGCCTCGCCTCAGGCGTACCGCCATGCGCAACCTTGAAATGGCTTTGCCGGAGCTTTCAGGCGAACTGCGCGAGGAGATTGTGGAAGGCGTTTTCCGCTCCCTGGCCCGCCGTTTGCTCACCTTGGCTTGCCTGCCGCGAATTAATCGCAATAACATTTCAAGGTGGATTCGCCTGGAAGGCTTTGAAAACTTCGAAAAAGCCATGGCCAAGGGCCGGGGAGTACTCGTTGCCACTGCCCACCTGGGCGATTGGGAACTAAGCGCACATGCTCATGCTTTGCTCAGCGGACCGATGTACGTAGTGGTGCGCCCGCTGGACAATCCCTGGCTCGACCGGCTGGTTGAGCGACGCCGAACGCTCGCCGGCAACCGGATCATCGATAAAAAACAATTTGCGCGAGGGATCTTGAAGGCCTTGTCTGCAAATCAGGCGGTCGGGATACTGATCGATCAAAACACCAGCGCTGATCAGGGCGTCTTTGTGGACTTCTTCGGCATTCCGGCATGCTCGCACGCCGGTCTGCCGCGCCTGGCGGCGCACAGCGGGGCGCCTGTTATCGCTGGTTTCGCTCTGTGGGACGAACAGGAAAAGCGTTATGTCCTGAGGTTTTACCCGGAGATTCCTATGAGCGGAGACATACGGGCTGACGCCGCCCGCCTGCAATCGTTTTTGGAAGACATAATTCGCCGGCACCCGGAGCAATGGCTGTGGGTTCACCGCCGCTGGAAGACGCGTCCTCCCGGCCAACCGCCGCTTTACCCTTGAGGCATCAATACGCCGCGGGATAACAACCTAAAATCCGCAGCATGTCGGCCAGCTCGCGCAGGTGATTAAGCGCGTTCCGGCAGCGTTCCTCGTCGATGTGCCCCATGAAATCGAGATAAAAAAGATATTCCCAGGGCTTGCCGCGCAAGGGGCGCGACTCGATCTTGTTGAGGTTCAGGTCCCGCAGGGCAAAGGCGCTAAGAGCACGGAACAGGGCACCCGGGGTGTCGCGGGTGGAAAAAACGATCGAGGTTTTCCAACCTCTGGGCGCAGGCGGGGTCCGTGTCGGTTTCCAATCCGCGTGCCGCAGCAGGAAAAAGCGCGTGAAATTCTGCCGGTCGTCCTCAATCGAGCGACGCAATATACGGGCGCCGTAAATTTCGGCCGAAAGAGCACTGGCGATCGCTGCCGCATCCGGCAGCTTTTCCTCCATAATCATCTTCACGCTACCCGCCGTGTCATAAAAAGGAATTCGCTCCATTTGCGGGTTGCGTCGGAGGAAGTCCAGGCATTGATTCAAGGCCACCGGATGCGAGTAAACCCGCCGGATTTGTTTGAAACCGACACCCGGCGGAGCAATCAGATTGTGCACAATACGTAATTTGGTTTCGCCGACGATCTGAAAATCGAAACGCAAAAGAAGGTCATAATTCTCGTGCACCGATCCCGCCAGGGTGTTCTCTATCGGAATGACGGCGGCATCGGCCCGCTTGCTTTTCAGCAGCTCAAAAACCTCTTCAAACCGCTGGCAAGGCAGGCCCTCAACTTTATCTCCCATCAGCCGGCGCACGGCTTCTTGGCTGAATGCGCCTCTTTCGCCTTGAAATGCAACCTTTTCGCGGGAACGACCTGACATGTAGCTATTGTTCTCCTCTCCAGCGCCGGGCATCGGGGTCCGGCAAGCCGAGCAAATCGAGCACCCGGTCGACCGTGTGGTCCACCAAATCCAGAATGGTTTCGGGCTGATGATAAAATGCCGGAATCGGGGGGAGCAGTACTGCACCCATTTCCGCCAGCGCGGTCATGTTCCGCAGATGCCCCAGATGCAGGGGCGTCTCCCGAACCAGCAGGATGAGCTTGCGGCGCTCTTTGAGCATGACGTCGGCTGCGCGGGTCAGCAGGTTATCCGTCGTGCCATTGGCGATGGCAGCCATGGTGTGAATCGAGCAAGGCGCCACAACCATAGCCTCAACTGGAAACGAACCGCTGGCCAAGGGCGCTCCGATATGCTCGACCGGATAGCAAAAGTGGGCCAGCTCTCTGAGGCGGTTCGCATCCCAGCGGGTCTCCAGATGCAGGGTTTTCTCGCCGGCCGGAGTAATTATCAGATGAATTTCGGTCTCGGGCCTTCGCCGCAGCTTCTCCAGCAGCCGGACCCCATAAATGGCCCCGCTCGCGCCGGTCATGCCCACCACTATCCTCAATTTGCTATCCCCTCCTGTCGCCTGCGGGCTGGACCAATAAAACAAACATAATCAGCTATTGTTGTTTCAAACAATTCGCCTTAGAATCAGGGTATGAATGTAGGACCTCAAGCCGCAAGCTCGGTTACTGCTCAAATCGTACGCCGGCGCACGGTCACGTCTCAGAATAATATCATGACGGCGGCCGGACAAAAACTCAGGCGCGTGCGCGAGCAGCTCAACTTGCGTTATCGCGACGTCGCACAAGCCAGCCTGCTGATCGCCGACCGTCATAATAACCCTGAATTCGCCATAGCCCTGAGCCGCCTGGCGGATATAGAAAACCGCGGCACCCTGCCCAACATCTACCGGCTGTATTCGTTGTGTGCTATTTACGGGCTAAAACTTGAGGAAGTTATGCGCTGGTACGGTGTAGACATTAACGAGCTGACCAGGGATGCCAAAGCTTGCGCTGAGTGGCGAAACACTGCGCAGCCAGTTCCTTGACCGAGGCTCAAAACTAAGCAGGCCGCCTGGAACTGCTGGTCTCGTACTCTGCTTTCAATACCTCAAGAAGCGCCTCAAAATCCGCTAGGTAGAGGCGGCGCTCGGCTTCCAAAGCAGAAACCGGAATAAGATTGCGGTAGGGCGCCAACCGTATCCAGGTTTCGATGATCGTACGTCTATCAGATTTAAAAGAAGATAAATACAGATCCAGATCGGCTTTCTGCTGTTCGAGGCTATAGGACAGCCACTCGGCAAAAGCTTTTTTGTGACTGACCTTGAGCGCTTCGGCGGCTTCAGACTCACCGAAAAGTTGCGCTAAGCCGTGGTGCTCATAGGCACCTGTGTTCTGATCACGGAGAGAGGCTAAGTACACCAAACGCCCAAAAGTTGAGGGGATTTGGGATAGGGTGTGAAGTACAATGGCCGTGGCTCCCCCCCCTTGTGAATTGGCCTTCCCTCTCAGTTTTTCCACTTGATATACCGCCTAATCCAATATGCCTGTTTAAATTATACACCCCAGCACCAGCGCCAAAATCTTTTACTGCCGGCTCTGCATAATTGTTCTGAAAATGGAAAATTTTCTACTGGGGAGTACTCATTTGCGGAAAAGTATAGTACTATATGCGTATCGATACTACAACCTTTAAGAAGAGAGAACTAGGCTTATGCTGAAGAAGGTACTGCTTTTGATCGTGTTGGCTATTCAGTTTGCTGCGGTTGCTAACATTTCCGTGAATCATGTGCCGTGGCCGGAGTGCACGCCGGATGGCGAGTGCATTCCTGATTGAGTGTTTTCTAGTTCGGTACAGACTGAATCAAGATTGCTTGAGCAGCTAGAGGTAGAAAAGTATATTTTGATTTGATATATTAGGCCGTAATGGCCAGCCTCCAGCAAATTTTTTGGGGTGCGGCAGTACTGCTAGTGTGTTGCTTAGCGGTGCTGATGCTGTTAAGGCAGCTTCACCGTATTTATTTTTTTTTCTTCCTTTTCCTCGTCTTTGAGGTCGTTAGATCCCTCGTTCTTTTCCCTATATCCCCCAAGTCTGGTTTGTATTACTGGATTTTCGTCGTAAGCCAACCAATTTCCTGGCTCTTGTACGTTTTTGTTGTGCTTGAGATCTATTCACTCGCCTTTAAGGAACATCCCGGTATTGCATCATTAAGCCGCTGGGTACTATCGGCGGCTTTGCTTGCAGCCATTGGCATCTCAGCTTTGACATTGGGTGCCGACTTGTCCAAACCCGCCTTGTCGTTCAAACTCCTGGTTTTATATAGCGTAATCGAGCGCGGCGTGGTGTCAAGTCTCCTTCTGTTTTTGTTGTTGATTACTGCTTTTTTGGTTTTCTTCCCTTTGCCGGTTCGGCGCAACCTGGCAATCCACACCACGATTTTTTCGGCCTATTTCTTATCTACAGCCTTAGCCCTGTTCACGAGGAACGTGGCTGGTTACCAGACCTCGCGTATAATCAGCACGGTTCTGCTCGGAATTGATATCATCTGTTTCACGCTTTGGATCTTCCTTCTGAAGCAGGCAGGCGAGACGATAGTGCAACCGATTCGCCGCCGTTGGCACCCCGACGACGAAGCTCGAATGCTTCAGCAGCTTGACGCCATTAGTTCAGTTCTGCTTCGCCATTCAGGCAATGATTAAGAATATTTAATTGAGAATGTAACAAAAGTACTATTGAGCAACACCTACGTGTGCGGTAGCATCTAACCAATAAGTTCAGCGAAAAACGGAGATGTTTTAGATGCAAGTAGCCTTATTAGTTGCGACTGTTACAGCAGGCGTTGCAGCGTTCCTGATGGGAGTTCTGGTTCACAGGCTTCTGTTACCGAGCCGATACGAACTGGTTTGTACCGAATGGTTGAGCCATTTTTCCGTGGAACGGTATTTGCCCATTCAGCGGTTGCTCTCCGAGGAAGATTTTCGCTGGCTGTCCGCTCAGAAGGGTTGTACACCCCGACTTGTCAAACGATTAAAACGCCAACGCGCAGAGGCTTTTATACAATATCTAAACTTACTCAAAGCTGACTACGGTCAATTGGAGGCCGCCGTTAAAGTTTGGATGGCTAACAGCCCTGTCGACAGGCCGGATCTGGCGAAGGCATTGTTCAGGCGCCGCCTCCTATTCACCCGGCACTTGTTGGAAGCCCGGCTAAGGGTGCTCTTTTTCAGGTTCGGACTGGCTTCAACGGATTCCCAGGCCCTTATAGGAAGCCTTGATGATTTACGCTGTTATATGCGCCAGCTAGCATTAGCTAGCCCAAGGCCGGCAGCTTAAAATATCCCTCATCCAATAAAAAATCTCCATTGGCCTGCAGTCTTAAGTCGTAAACGTCCCGTGACGTTTACTCTGCCGCGATCACAGAGAGCAGTGAGCTTGCTTGCTTGGCCTACCTGGCTGGCTTTACGTACTACAGTCCAATCTTCACGCGCACAGCGCAGCGATGTGGTCGTCGATAAAAATTTTAAATTCTCAACGCAAAGTTTTTAAAATTCTTTTGGCTTCCGCCAACTCAGGGAATTCTTTTTCCGCCAAACGGAATTGTGCGTGGTGAACTCTACGCCGGGCGCCGGAGTGCTCGACAGGATAACGCAAGTGCAGCATTTCATGAAAAAGCACATATTCCACCGCCAGGCGTGGCACCTCGGGTGAATCCAGCGCGCGACTAATAACGATGGCGTTGTGAGCCGGGTCAAAGTGGCCCAACAGGCTGCGAGACGGACTTTCGCTCCAACCTAGCTCCGGCTGCGCCAGCAGCCCGTGAAAATACTTTGCATTCAGTTCCTGAAAGATCTCTTCCAGGTCGTACGCCGAACCCTTGGCCGGCAGATACTGCTTGCGGCCGCGGATTTGCCGTAACAGGTTGAGGTTACGGCGAACATCGCGGCGGTTCAGATACAAGCGGTAGCGATGCCTATGCAGTCGGGGTACCGGCTTTCCGAGCAGCTTGGCCACCAGAATATAGGCCAGCGATTCGAGCACCGGTGCGGGAGCGCTTTCCAGCAAGTCGGAGATTTTCACGTGTAAGCAGTTTTTCTGAAGCCGGATGGTACTGGTTGCGCCGGCGAAAGGACGGAATTCAACCCTTATCACGGGCGGTTTGCTTTCCGGTCTGTAGGTCCGCCAGACGCGCTCAAAAAGTCCGGCCGGTGTTTCAAAAAACAGGGCGCTCTCGACTTGCACTCCTACCAATATGTAACATAACTAGAGTGAGCTCATTGTCTTTTTCATCATTAGCAGGTACATCCATACGCAGAGTGAAGATCAGTGCGCTGGGTTGTTACACTCCGCCCAGGGTATTGACCAATGCCGATCTGGAGAGAATGGTCGACACCACAAACGAGTGGATTCTAGAGCGCACGGGTATACGCAAGCGACATATTGCCGATCCGGAAATGGCCACTTCGGACATGGCCCTGGAGGCCGCCCGTGAAGCGCTGGCTGCCCGCGGACTGGATCCGAAGGAGCTGGATGCAATAATCGTCTGCACTGTTACGCCCGACATGTTTTTCCCCTCTACTGCCTGTCTGGTTCAGGACCGGCTGGGCGCTAAAGGTTGTTGGGGGTTTGATCTGATTGCCGCCTGCTCGAGTTTCCTCTACGGTCTTGCTACTGGAGCGCACCTGGTGGCCGCAGGAACGCATCGGCGAGTGCTCGTAATCGGAGCCGACACTATGTCGCGCATCGTCGACTATACGGACCGCACCACCTGCGTGCTGTTCGGCGACGGCGCCGGCGCTATGCTGCTTGAGCCGTCCGAGGAAGATGGTCTTGGATTTATCGACTTCCTCGGCGAAATCGACGGCAGCGGCGCCCCTTACCTCAACATGCCCGCCGGAGGCAGCCGCATGCCTCCCTCAGCGGAAACCGTCGCCAAGCGACTGCATTACGTGCATCAGGACGGACAGCAAGTTTTTAAATTCGCCGTCCGCCGCATGTACGAAGTCTGCCGCGATCTTCTGGCTCGCAACAATATCAAACCGGAAGAGATACGCGTTCTCATTCCTCACCAAGCCAACCGGCGAATCATCACGGCCACGGCTGACCGCCTGGGGCTCACCGAAGACCAAGTCGTCATAAACATAGAGGACTACGGTAATACCACTTCGGCCACACTGCCCTTGGCCACGCGCGACGCCATCGCCTCCGGCCGGCTGCGCAAGGGCGATCTGGTTTTATTTGCGGCTGTCGGTGCGGGTTATACCATGGGCGCAACGCTGTGGCGCTGGGCTTTTTAAGCAGACTCGCAAAATTTTCCCTTTTTGCACCTCATCTGCGACGTGCCGTAGGATGAAATGTGGCGTTTGATTTGATCATTTTTGACCTGGACGGCACCCTGGTGGACTCAAAGCTGGACCTGGCGCTGGCCGTAAACGCCACGCGCCGCCACTACGGGCTGCCACCGCTCGATATCGAACAGGTTTCATCCTACGTCGGCAATGGAGCGCCGGTGCTTATCCGCCGGGCCATGGGACCTGAGTTCAATGAACAAGAGATCCAGCAGGCGCTCGAATACTTTCTCAACTACTATCGGGAGCACATGCTGGACCACACCCGGCTCTATCCAACCGTCGCCGAATCGCTCGACAGATTGAAAAAAGAGGGTCTTCTGTTAAGCGTGCTCACAAACAAACCGGTCCGCTTCAGCAGCGACATACTGGCGGGGCTGGGCGTGGCGGATTATTTTTTCCGCATTTATGGCGGCAATAGTTTCGAGCAGAAAAAGCCGGATCCGGCGGGTGTAAACGCCATTCTTCAAGAGGCCGGTGTTTCAGGCGAGCGGGCATTGCTGGTCGGCGATAGCGCCGTCGACATACTGACTGCGCGAAATGCAGGCATCGCCGCCTGCGGCGTCACTTACGGTTTTCAACCCGAAAGCCTCGCCGAATATCCTCCCGATTTCATGGTGAACAGCATGGCCGAGCTGGCCGGAATTGTAATCCGCAACCGGCAGCAGAAGGAGACGGTAAAATGAATCACAAGTCAGGCGCAGAAGTGCCGGCAGATGGAATCTATTGGTGCACGGTTTGCAAGCGGCCCGAACGGTTCCAAAAGGGCCAGCGTTTTCCCGAGTGCCGGAACATGTGCACTCGGGGGTATTGGCAACTGGTAAAGTCGCTCGAAAAGAATGGGGACGCCAATGCAAAGGTTTGAGCGCGCTCGAATACTATTGGCGCAATTCAAAGGCGAGTCATACATTCACGGCTTAGGTGTGCTGCCCAAAGCCGGCGAGCTGGCGGCCTCATTGGGGCATGAAGCCGTACTAATCCTCGATGCTTTTCCGGGCTCGGAAGCCTACAGCCGTACGCTTCAGGATTCATTGAAGGCAGCCGGAGTGCGGCTGCTGAGCACAATACCCGGCGCCCGCCCGAACGCGCCGCGTGAAGATCTTGCGCGTATCACCGCCACCCTGCGGGAGCTGAATCCAACCGTAATTATTTCCTTTGGCGGAGGCAGCACCATCGACGCCGTAAAAGCCGCCGAAGTGCTGCATACGCTCGGGGGCGAAGTCGATGCCTACTTCGGCACCGGCCTGGTCACGGCGGCCTTGGCCGCTTCCGGTCGGAAATTGACGCCGCATCTGGCCATCCAGAGCGCTGCCAGCTCCAGCTCGCATTTGACCAAGTACTCTAACATCACCGACCTGGCCACCGGCCAGAAGAAACTGATCGTGGATGACGCCATAATTCCCCTGCGTGCGCTTTTCGATTACAGCGTTACAGCCGCAGCGCCGCCTTCACTAACCATCGACGGCGGCCTTGACGGCATTAGCCACAGCCTGGAGGTGCTCTACAGCCTGGCGAGCAAGCCCTCCTATCCGCTGATTGAGCAGATAGCGCGCGAAAGCATCGGCCTAGTGCTAGAGTATCTGCCAAAGGCGCTGAACAATCCTAATGACCTGGAAGCGCGTGAGGCGCTGGGGCTGGCCACGGATCTGGGCGGATACGCCATCATGACCGGCGGAACCAATGGCGCCCATTTGACCAGCTTCAGCCTGGTGGACATTCTCTCTCACGGCCGGGCTTGCGGGCTGCTGAATCCGTACTACACGGTCTTCTTCGCGCCGGCCGTTCAGCAGCCGCTTAAGATGCTGGCCTCCCTGCTTGCCGAGTACGGTTACTGCGAACAGAAGGCCGCAGCCCTGGAAGGCCGTGCGCTTGGTGAAGCCGTAGCCGAAGGGCTTATCAACTTTTTGAAACGCATCGGAGCTCCCTCCACTCTGCGGGAGGTACCGGGCTTCAGCGAAGCCCACATAGGGCGGGCGCTGGCGGCGGCCAAAGATCCCCAGCTTAAGATGAAGCTGGAGAACATGCCCGTGCCGCTCACTGCGGAAATGGTGGATGAATACTTGGGCCCGATTCTACGCGCCGCCGCCACCGGCGACCTCAGCCGTATTCGCAATGTTGCTCCGCCCCAGGCGGGCAACTGAGCGTGCGCGGTGTCAGGCCCCGCTTGGGGCTAAACCGAGCGGCTAACGCTGTATCCTGGCCGAACCTCCCCGCGCGAAAGCGCGTACCTGCTCAAGCGTCACCATGGTCGTATCGCCCGGAGTCGTCGTAAGCAGCGCCCCGTGCGCCCATCCCAGACGCACGGCTTCTTCAGGTTCTTCGCCGGCGAGCATGCCGTAGAAAAGTCCGGAAGCGAAGCCGTCGCCGCCGCCTACTCGGTCGTAGACATCAAGCTCGGCTGTCGGCGCCGAGTAGGTCTTGCCGTCTATCCAGGCCACTGCGCTCCAGCTATGGCGATTGGCCGAGTGGACCTCTCGAAGTGTCGTAGCGACCACCTTTATCTGCGGGAATTCTTTGAGCACCCGCTCAATCATGCCGAAGAATACCGCGGGGTCAAGCTTCGATTTGGCGGCGACTTCCGGCCCGGGGATTCCCAAGCCTTTTTGAAGGTCTTCTTCGTTTCCAACCAGAACGTCCACATGGGCGGTAATGCGTCGCAACACCTCCACGGCGCGGTTTTCTCCGCCGAAAACCTTCCACAGCTTAGGCCGGTAGTTAAGGTCGAAGGAGACCACGGCGCCGGCCGCATGAGCAGCTTGCATGCCTTCGATGATAAGTTCCGAGGTCGTAGGCGAAAGTGAGGCAAAGATTCCGCCGCTGTGGAACCAACGCACGCCACCCGCAAAGATGGCCTTCCAATCGAAGTCGCCGGGCTTTAGTTGCGCCGCAGCTTCGTTGGAACGGTTATAGAAGACCACCGGCGGACGGACTCCATAGCCTAGGTCGCTTAGTACGGTGGCCATGTTGGGCCCGGTCACCCCGTTGTGTTCGAAGTACTTGTAAAAAGGCCGGACCCCCATGGCGCGGACGCGCTCGGCGATCAAATCGCCTATGGGGTAGCGGACCATGGCCGTGACGATGCCGGTCTTCAAACCGAAGCAGTCGGCCAGGTTGGCGGCGCAGTTATACTCGCCGCCGCTTACGTGGATACGGCACTCGGCGGCTTTGCGAAAAGGAATTATACCCGGATCCAGCCGGTGAACCAGCGCCCCCAGCGACACAAAGTCCAGCTCGCCGCCTGATGGAATATTCAGTCCGTATTTCATAGCGCTCTCCTTTGATGTCTTGTCAACTCCGTTCAGAGTGGTTTGAGAATCTTGATCCCGGTGGGTAATATGAACAGGCTTTCGCTCAGTTTCTGATTGATCTGGACGCTTTCCGAGTACATCTCGTATATTTTTATTCCGTCCCTGTACCTTAGGATGGTGTGGGGCCAGAATACGCCTTCGCCCACGTCCCGAAATCTTCCGTATTCGGTGACTTCCTCGATCCGGGCCCTGGTTTGCGGATCCCGCCGGTAGAAAACCTGCCGCACGGGGAATTTCGTCGATTGATGAAAGTAGACCGTCACGACCTCATTTTGCGCGTCTACCACATCCACCACGTCGACCGGCTGGTTGATGTACACTTCCATGCCCCGGTGTTCGAAAATCATGCCGGGTTCATCCAGGCGGGTTTTCAATATGTACAAGATGTTTTTGCGCGTCGAGATTTTGTACCGCTCGACGGTGTCGGCAGGCAGCGGGCGGGCGCCGCGAAAAGTAATCTCGTAGCCGGCGCCGCCGGTGAAAAGAATTGCGCTGATTTCCCTTTCCTTTTTGTCCTGAATAAAAGACTGGCGCTCGCGAACGGCGATCCCTTCGCGCGCCGCCAGATCAGCCGGCAGATAGCGCGTGTAAATGACCGCCTGGGCCAGTCCTGAAACCTGCTCGCGGTAGAAAGAATAAGCTCGGCCGGACTCAACGCGGTCCACCACCGCCCGGAAGCATTCACCGCCGAGCGCCGCCAGCGAGTCCATTACGATTTTGCGACCACGCTCTTGGGCCGTCTGCGCCGAGAGCCCGAAACAACAGGCAGCCACCAGCGCCGCCAATCTTCGCACGTTTTACCTCCGACTGAAGGTATCTTATCAGTTTCTGCCGTCGCCCCAGCGCAGCGTGGTCCTTATTCGTAGCGCAAGGCTACAACCGGATCAAGGCGGGCAGCCTTGGTCGCCGGCCAGACTCCGAAAAACAAGCCGACCGCCACCGATACGACCACCCCCAGCGCCGCAGCCCAGAGGGGAACGGCCGTTGGCAGCGATGGAAATACCAGGCGTGCGAGGACTGAAATTCCCCAACCGAAGAGCATACCGACGATGCCGCCGGAGGCCGTGAGCACCACTGCTTCAGTTAAGAACTGGGCCACAATATCGCTGCGGCGGGCGCCGACTGCTTTGCGTACTCCTATCTCGCGGGTGCGTTCGGTGACGGAAACCAGCATGATGTTCATCACCCCGATTCCTCCCACCAGCAGCCCGATCGAGCTGAGCACCACCATGACCAGCGCCACAATCGAGGTCAGATCACGGAACTGCTCGAGCAGTTGCTCACCGGTCGACATCCAGAAGTCATCCGGCTTGTTATAGGGCACACGGCGTTGCAAGCGCAGAACGACGTTAACCTCATCCATTGCCTGGCTCAGCCTCCCTGGGTATGCCGCCATAATCAGCATGTTCTCCTGGGCGTTGGGAAACAGCTTACGCATGGTGAAATACGGCACGAGCACCCGCCGGTCCTCCTGCCCCGGAAAAGAGGCTGAATGGCGAGCCATCACTCCCACCACTTCGAGCATGTGCCCGTCGACGTCGATCCATTTGCCGATGGGATCCTCAGTGCCGAACAGCGCCGTATGGATGTCTTCGCTTATCACCACCAACGGTTGCCGCCGGGCGCTTTCGTCGTTGGTGAAATAGCGGCCGTACTTCATTTTTTCTACGCCCGCTTCGGCATACATTTCATCGGTGCCGAGGAGGCTGATCATGTAGACGTCGTTCCCCTTGTAGCGCGCCCGGGAAATGCCCGAACGTGGATAGCCGGGAGGCATGAGCAGCGGCGAAACGGCTTTGACCGACGGGCAGCGCTCGCGTATGGCCAGAGCATCCTCGTAGCGCAGCGGCTTGCGCGCCATCTCCTGGCGGCTCATTCGAGTCGTAAAGCCGAGATTGAACTTGTAGACGAAGAATGTCTCCGGACCAAAGCTATTCATGGCATTAGAAATTGCAGCATCCACGCCGGTGATAATCGAGCTGACGGCAATCACGGTGCTGGTGCCGATAATCACCCCTAAAACCGTGAGCAGGCTTCTTAGTTTGTGCTCGCGGATGGTGGCCAGCGCCATGCGCGCGGCTGAAAGCAGTTCGCTCAGGGTCATTTCTCAAACCTCAGGGCGGCTATGGGATCCATCTGCGCCGCCCGGCGCGCCGGGTAGATGCCGAAGAACAAACCGACCGCCGCCGACAGTCCTACGCCTATTACTACGGCGTTGAGCGGCATCGCCATAGGCACAGGAGTCAGATTGCGCACCAGAATCGCCACCACCCAGGCGGCCAGCACCCCGATTGCCCCTCCGGTCCCAGACAGCACCACCGACTCCACCAGAAACTGGTTCAGGATATCGCTTTGACGGGCGCCTACCGATTTACGGATTCCGATTTCGTGCGTCCGCTCGGTGACCACGGCCAGCATGATGTTCATGATCACCACTCCGCCCACCACCATGAAGACCGAGACCACGGCAATCGCCGTCGCCGAAATCACCTGCGTAAGCTGGTCCCAGACTTCAACCAGCGAGTCGGAGCCGAAAATGGCGAAATTGTCTTCCTCTTTGGGTCCCAGTCCCCGGTATGCCCGCAGAAGGGCGCGCACTTCGTCCTGCGCCTGGTGGAAGTGCTCCTGGTCGATGGCTTTGGCCAGAATCGTAAAACCGCGCCGCGCCCCGTACATTTTGAAGTAGGTCTGCACCGGAATCCACACGAAGTTATCGCGCGATTGGCCCATCAACGAGCCCTGCTTCTTGGCTACCCCAATGACCCTGAACGGACGCCCTTCGATGGATATGACCTTGCCGATAGGATCCAATCCCTCAAAAAACTTCTCGCGTAAGTCGCTTCCAATGAAAGCCACGGTTGCGCGGTGAGTGTCTTCGATGTCGGTTATATGCCGGCCTATCTCCGCCTGTATGTTCGAGAGAATGCCCATGTTTGCGGTTACGCCCTGTAGTTGCACTCCTTCAAGCAAGGTTGCGCCATAGCGCACCGGAACGCTGCGCCCGGCTGAAATGCCTATTTCGCGCAAAAGCTTAGCGTGCTCGCGTATGAATTCGTATTCCTCCAATGTTAATTGCGGGTTTCGGCGTTGCATTTCCAGGTATTTCTTGGCGTCGAATGATCCGATCATTGCCAGGCGGACTACTCGGAATCCGTCCGACCCCATGTTGGAGACCTGGGTGGCTATGTATAGATCCATCCCGTTGATTACGCTGACGACGGCTATGAGCGTGGTTGTGGCCAAAATGACTCCGAGCAAAGTTAGAAAACTTCGTAACTTGCTGGCCCGTAAAGACCCAAGCGCCACCTTGATCGCTTCGCCGAAAGACGCACGTGGTGTCATCTCTCACCCATCTTAGATTGTTGACGAACAAACCATGTACTCTGTTCCCTCCCTTGGCTTTTTTCATGTTCCGGCCAAGCGGCCAACCGGCCGGGCACTTAAAATGAAACTAATGCAACCGGCTCTCAGATTATTACCGTTTGTTTTTGCCGCTCTGCTTTGCGGCCAGTCCTTTACGCCGTCGTTCATGGATCGCAAGGTTGACCCCTGCTCGGATTTTTACGAGTACGCCTGCGGCGGCTGGCGGGCTGCCAACCCCGTTCCGGCTCAGTACTCGCGTTGGAGCCGCTTTGAGGAATTGGCCGAACGCAACCGCCGCCAGTTGCGAGAAATCCTGGAAGCTGCCGCTGCGGCGCCTGCACGCAACCCCATCGAACAAAAAATCGGGGACTATTATGCTTCCTGCATGGACGAGGAAGCTATTGAAAAAGCCGGACTCGCTCGGCTCAAGCCCGAACTGGATCGGGTGGAGGCGCTCCCTGCGATCGATGCTCTTGCTCCCCTGCTCGGGCATCTGCATCAAATTGGCGCCGGAGCAGCCTTCGCCTTCGGCCCACAAGCCGACCTGAAGAACTCCACCGAGATGATCGCCGTCGCCGCCCAGGGCGGCCTGGCGCTTCCGGACCGCGAATATTACCTCAAAAAAGACGAAAAGTCGCTCCAATTGCTGGCGCGCTATCAGGAGCACATTGAGCGTATGTTCAGACTGGCCGGCGTCGCTGAGCAAACAGCCAAATCCCGCGCCCAAGCGGTGCTTGAAATTGAAACCTCTCTGGCCGCGGTTTCCTTGGACCGCGTTACGCGCCGCGATCCCTATAAAAATTACAATAAACTGACCCGCACCGAGCTTACGAAACTTACTCCTTCCTTTGACTGGAACCGGTATTTTGAAGCCCGCTCTACACCGGCTTTCGAAAGCCTGAACGTTCAGAACCCTCAATTCTTCAGCAATCTGGAAACTCTGCTCGGCGCCCGCAGCCTGGAAGACTGGAAGGCGTATCTGAGCTGGAACCTGCTCCGCCTGGCCGCCCCAATGCTGCCCAAAGCTTTCGATCAGGAGAACTTCGACTTTTTCGGCCGGATTCTCACCGGGCAGAAGGAGCAGCTGCCCCGCTGGCAGCGCTGCGTAGCGGCAGTGGACGCCGATCTTGGCGAAGCGCTTGGGCAAAAGTACGTGGAAAAATATTTCCCACCCCAGGCGCGAGGGCGCATGCTGGAAATGGTGGCCGCAATCGAGCGCGCCATGGAGGCTGACCTCAGCACTCTGGAGTGGATGACGCCGGAAACCCGCCGCCGAGCGCTGGAAAAGCTTCACGCGGTAGCCAATAAAATCGGCCACCCTGAAAAATGGCGCGACTACAGCGGCCTTGAAATCGTTCGTGGGGACGCTCTGGGCAACTCGCTCCGGGCTAATCGCTTTGAATCAGCCTACCAATTGTCGAAAATCGGTGGCAAAGTCGACCCTAGCGAGTGGAGCATGACCCCGCCCACCGTCAATGCCTACTACAGCCCGACCATGAACAATATCAACTTCCCGGCCGGGATTCTTCAGCCACCTTTCTTTGACAATGCCGCCGATGATGCCGTCAACTTCGGGGCCATCGGCGCCGTGATCGCACATGAGCTGACCCACGGCTTTGACGATCAGGGACGCAAGTACGACGCCCGGGGGAACCTCGCCGACTGGTGGACCGAGCTGGACGCCCGTGAATTTGAGCGCCGCTCGGAATGCTTCGTTCAACAATACGGCGAATACACTGCCGTGAGCGACATAAAGCTGAACGGCCGCCTGACGCTCGGCGAAAACGTAGCCGATAACGGCGGCGTCCGGCTGGCCTATATGGCCTTGCAGGAGATTTTGAAGGGCAAATCGGTCCAGCCGGCAGACGGATTTACTCCGGATCAGCGGTTTTTCTTGAGCTGGGCCCAGATTTGGTGTCAGAACATAACAGAAGAACGGGCCCGTGTGCTGGCTGCGACCGATCCCCACTCGCCCGGGCGCTACCGCGTTAACGGAGTGGTCTCCAACATGCCTGAGTTTCGCGCGGCGTTCGGCTGTGCGCCTGATAAGCCTATGGTGCGCGCCAACGCCTGCCGCGTGTGGTAAACCATCTTACAAGTGCCCGGCGACGACGCTCCATAATTCCAGCGTGCCGGGGGAAGCCGTACATCGCCAATGAAGGCTCCCAAGGCCGCCGGTTAAAGCCGCCAGCCCAGGCTCACAAGCGGAATAATATCGTGCAGCCAGCCATCAATCTTGGCGCCCGCTGCGGGCGCAATTACTTTCGTGGGAAATGGCGACAGATACTGTCGCAACTCCAGCCGGAGAATGGTCTTTGCCACCGGGAATTTAACGCCGGCCGTCAGGCTCGCCACCGGTTGCGCCTGACGGCCGCGGGTGAGCAGTACGCATTCCATTAAAGGCTGATAGGCCGCTTCGCGGCCCGTTCCCCGGGTAACTCTTACTCCGCCGCCTGCCCCAAAATACGGCCGGAATTTTGTCCGGCGTCCGGAGGCATATATCAGCAGGTCATAATGAACCAGGTGGGTTTCGCCGCCGAAGCCGGCGCTGGTTCCGTTCCGCTCTGCCTTCAGATCGCCTGAGCGAAACAAATATCGCAGTTCGCCGCCCAGCCGTTCAGAAACATCCTGGCTAACATAAACGCCGAAGGCTGCCGCCCGCGCCAAACTGGTTTCGGCTGCGCCTGCCGAACCGCTTGCCGTTCGCCCAGGCGTGTAGCCCAGCCCGGCTACGCCGCCGGCTTCCCAACTTTGCCCCGCTGCGCCCAGGACTAAGAGCAGCGCCGGCGCTACCATTCGCAGAATCATGATCCTCCCCTTTCAGCCTCCTTAGTGAACAACGCGCAGTTCAACCGCAGTTGACCCGCTGCTCTGCTCAATCCGCAAAGGAACATTCAGCCCGGCCGGAACATCGTCGGTTACGCGCACATTTATCTGATAGACTCCGGCCAGCCCGGGCGTAAGCCCGGCGTACTCAACCGGCAGGTTTTTGCCGCCCAACGTAACCAATGGTTGCTCCACTGCAACGGCCAGCGGAGAGGCCGGTGCAGCTTCGCCCTCTGTCACAGCCGGCGCGGTTGCGCCCAGTCCCGTCAAGTAAATGACCAGCACGTCGCCTCGGCGCACCGGATTGGCGGGTGTCGCCAACTGGTTGTTCGCCGCACGCACGACCGTCGCCAGTCCCGTAAGCGGTCCGGCCGTGCCGCTGCGGAAAACCGCCGGTGCAGTTGAGGCTACATTGATGTAGAACGTGTCGCTGATGCCGCCGGGAGTATACAGCGTGAGTCCGACGCTGCCGGCAGCCGTATAGGGCAATTGTGCATTTATTTGAGAAGACGAAACGAAAACCAACGGAATCGGCGTCCCGTTTGCCAGCAGGCAGCTCTGGCCGAGCGCCCGCGGCAGCGGCATCTCGCTTGAAGCCGCATTGACCGGACTAAGACGGCTGCCTAGTACGGTGATTAACGAACCGGGCGCCACCGGACGGCTGAAATCGGCTGCGTTCACCACCTGTTCGATTGCCGGCGGAGCAATGGCCGCATCATAGCCGGACGCAACCACGGTAAAACCGGCTGAGGTGAGCGCCACCAGCGCGCTCCCGTCAACCAGTACGGCAAGCATGCGGCGGAAAGCCGAGCTTTCCCAACCGGCCGCCGCCGAATCCGCCAGCCTGACGGCCGGATAAGCCAACGTGCTCCCTGGCTGAAAACGTTGAATGACCGCCGGACCGCCCTCCGCATTCGCGCTCAAAAGGAATACGGCCTGGTCGAAAAACGCCGCTCCCTGTGTTCGCCGTCCGCTTTCATCCAGCGTAGCGGCGGCGCCCAGCGACGAATTGAGCAACTGGTTGTCGGCCACAAACCAGCCGCCCTGGCCTGCGGCATAGGCGCCGCTAAGTTTGGCGGAGTCACGGCGAGAGACGGTGAATGTCCCGGCAGCGGCATCATAAAGCATCAGGTTTCCGTCAGCTTCAAACGCCGCGATGGCCGAGCCGTCCGGCCCCGCCGCCAGTACCGTGTCTTCATGAATCGTGTTTTCATAGATCCCGAGTGAACCAAGCTGGGCGGCAGTACGCGTGAACATATCCACCCGGTCGATGGTGTTGGTCAGATCCGCGCCGCGGCTGGCCGCCAATATAGCCCTCCCCGTAGCCGCAATCGAACGCGGATAATGGCCGCCGGGGAACCTTATCGGTTCAACCTCCTCCAGCGTCTCCAGATCAAAGACGCTCGCCATCTGCGCACCGTCATGGCCCACTATGAGATAGCGTCGATCCGCGGTAATGGCCATCTGGGTCGGCACGGCAGCCGTGCGAAGCGTGGCCAGCAGGCGATAGTCTCCGCCGTCAAACACCAGCACCCGGTTGTTGTCCTGCCGCAGAACAAAGAAGCGCCGGCGCACCGGGTCAGCCAGAATGTCGACCAGTTTACCGGCTACCGGTATCACCGTCCCCCGTTGGTCTGGCTGCCGCAGGTTGACCGCCACGCGCAGCCTCTGCGGCAGGTTCACCGCTTGGCGCGAAGTGATTTCCAGGTCGAAAACGACCGTTCCCTGCCGCTGGCCGAAGGCCGCCGGGTCCACCCGCAACTGAACTCCGGCCGGCGTGGTGCCGCTCGTCGGCCAGACGCTCAGTCCTTCGGAGGCGCCGGTGATTTTGAAATCGAGCACACCTCCTGCACCGTCAACCAGGAAAATTTCCTTGACCAGCGCACGCTGGTCGCAATAATTGGTTTCGAAGAAAACCTGTTCTTCGGAAACGGTCAGCCGACGCTGGCGCCGCCACTCGCCAACCGGAAGTACCGCCAGCCCGCTGGCAGAAATGGCATACATGGTTGAACCGTCCGAGCTGAGCTGGGCTTTCCCGGCCAGATTCTCCGGCAAGCGGAAGCGTTCGAGCACGGTTAGGTTGTAGGTCTCGCACACCAGCAGCACCGGATCAGTGCTTTCCTTTTCCGGCACCTGCGCGTAAATCAGGCCCCGCTGACTGTCGATTGCGTGGCTGCCTTTTTCAAGCTCGCCGGAGGGATTTGGAAACTGCGCCACCAGCGTGCCGCGCCAGTCAAAGACTGCCCAGCCTGCGGCGTAGTATGAACCGTCGCGGTTGACGCTGACTACTCGCGGTGCCTGTTTCGGTTGGGCGAAATAGTAGATGATTTCCAGCCGGCGCGGATGCCGGTCGAAGCGGAACTGAAACGTGTCGGTCAAGCCGTATACGCGCTCGCCGTCACCGCTGGAGGCCAGCGAGACGCCTGTGATTTGCGACGGATAGGTCGCCGGCGGAACGGGCAAATAACGCAACGTCATGTTGGCCACCGTATCAAGCAGCGCCAACTCGCCGGTTGCGGGGTCAAAGATATGGAATTCAGTCGACGTCACCACCAATGCGCGATTGTCGCTGGTGAAGGCCGCACCGACAACGGGCGAGCTCAGGGTGTAGGTTTGGCGGACGCCGCCGACCAGGTCGATTAGCGTCATGCCGGTAAATGATCCGGCTGGAGGCTGGTAATTGGCGTAATGCGTCACCAGGAGATAACGCCCGTTCGGCGACAGTGCCAGCGCCGCCGGTTGCGCCGCCAGATTCATCGACGACTGCCGCACCAAGTTCCGCAGATTGATGATCTCGATGCGGTTGGCCGTAAAGTTGGCCACATATACCACCCCGCGAGACTCATCCAGCGCCAGATCCGCAGCGTGTCCCCCAATGGGGATCACCCGGCCGAAAACTTCGCCTCTGGCCCCGAGCGCCGTCGTGAACGTCAGGGCCAAAACCGCAATCCACTCCTTTTTCATTGGAAACACCCTCCGAGGCGCCGCCTTCGCCGGAATGCGGGCGGCGCCTCACCTGCTGTTTTTGCCGTTAAAACCTGCGGCGCACTACTCAGCCCGCCGGCGGCGACGCATGACGATCAGCGCCAGCAGCACGACCGCCATCAGCCCAAGAATCAATCGGACCGTCGTCGTATCCATCGCGCTCCTCCTTTCCGCCCTGGCCGTGGCCCGGCGGCTCACAGGCTGTTCATCATGGGCAACACTTCCCTTACAATCCGCACCACCATGGGCCCTACCGTCACCACGAACAGCGTCGGCAAAATGCAAAAGAAAATCGGGAAAACCAGCTTCACCCCCACTTTGGCCGCCTTTTCCTCGGCCCTCTGGCGAGCCTCGACCCGCATATAATCGGCGTGGGTCCGCAAGCTGTTGGCCACGCTGGTGCCAAAACGGTCGGCTTGAATCAAAACCGTGGCCAGTTTCTTAAGTTCTGCAACAGCGCTCCGCTCGGCCAGATCGCGCAACGCTTCGGCCCGGCGCTTGCCGGTTCGCATCTCCAGATTTACCAGCGCAAACTCTGTGCTGATCTCCGGGTGCGCCCGTTCCAGCTCCTTGGCCACCTGCATCATGGCTTGGTCCAGCCCAAGTCCCGATTCAACGCAGATCACCAGCAGGTCTAGCGCATCCGGCAGCCCGCGGCGGATCCGGCGCTGGCGGCGCGAAGCGCGCAACGACACCCACCACATAGGCCCCATCCAGCCCAGCATGGCCGCCGTAGCCATAAGAGAGGGGCGCGAGTCGGCCGGCACGCGGCCGCCCGCCGAAGCAACCGCCGCCCCGAGCACCAGCGCCGCCACGCCGACTACCCTGGCCCCGTAAAGCACCCGCACGGCATAGGGCTGGCGATATCCGGCCCGCACCAGTTTCTTCTCAATCTGCCGTCCCGGCGAAGGCCGCGCCGGCAACACCGCGCCCAGCCGCGCCAGCATTTCGCGAAACGCCAGACTGGGGTGCACCGGCACCCGGGTTTCAAGCGATGCGGCTTCGCCCGTGACCCGCTCCACTATGGCCTTGGGCCGGGCCCACAGCTTCAGCGCCACGGCCGCCGTAAGGGCCGCCACTAACACAAACACCAGCCCCGTTAGCCACACCAGCGTCATCTCAAATCTCAATCGCCACGATCTTGCGCATAGCCGCGTAGCCGATCAGTTGCAGGATGAGCGCGCCGCCCAGCATCCACTGCCCGGTCGGATCGGTGAAAAAAAATGTCACGTAGTCGCGGTTGCCGATAAACATCACCGCCGCCACGCCCGCCGGAATCAGGCTCAGCGCCAGCCCGGTCATGCGCCCGTGGGCGCTGATGGCGCGTATGCGTCCCCGTAACTTGAAACGCTCCCGGATCACATACGCCAGCTTGTCCAAAACCTCGGCCAGATTGCCCCCGGTTCGCTTTTGCAACAACACCGCAGAAACAAAAAACTGTACGTCCATCAACGGGATCCGAGCCGCCAGCTTCTGTAAGGCCACATCCAGCGGCAACCCCAGGTTGTGCTCGTCGAAGGCCCGGCGAAATTCCCCGCCCAGCGGATCCGGGAATTCCTTGTTGAGCATCTCCAGCGCCACTGAAAAAGCATGCCCGGCCCGCATCGAGCGGCTTACAAACTCCAATGCTTCGGGAAACTGTTCCTCGAAGCGGCGCAGCCGGATTTGCCGCCGCCGCCACACATAGCCCAAAGGAAGCATGGCCGGGCCAGCCGCCAGAACCAGAGCCAGCGGCCGCAAGCGCGGCAGCCCGTGCCAAATCCCAGCGAATGTCACCAGATAAAGCGCCAGCGAAGCGTGCAACAACCGCGCCACATGCCAGCGCAAGCCCGCCTGTTCCAGAAAAGCCTGTAGGCGTTCTTTTAGCGCGAAGCGCGCAATCAAGCGGAGAATCAACCGTCCCGTGTGATGGTCCTCCTGGACCAGCAAGCCGGGAGCATTCTTTTTCTTGTTGCCTTCCCCCCGTCCGGCTTCGGCCAGCAAACGGCTCCTGATACGCCTGGTTTCGCTCAAGCGGACAAACCGGGAAACCATCCACCAGGACAACAGGAAGGCCAGCCAGCTTGCCGCCATCAGCCAGGCCAGTCGCTCCATACGGGTTATACCTCCTCGACTTCGTCAAACAGGTCCGGCCGTAGCAGAATGCCGGCCGCCAGCAGCTTGTCATGGAAGCGCGGCCGTATGCCGGTGGCGGCAAACCGGCCTATTACGCGGCCCTCCGGGCTCAGACCGCGCTTCTCAAACACGAACAGGTCCTGAAGGGTGACTATGTCGCCCTCCATGCCCGTAACCTCGGTGATGCTCACCACGCGCCGCGAACCGTCGCTCAAGCGGGCCGCCTGAACGAAAAGGTGTACGGCGCTGGCTATCTGCTGGCGAATGGCGCTCAGATGCATATTGGCGTTGGCCAGCGACACCATTACCTCCAACCGCGAGATGGCGTCGCGCGGGCTGTTGGCGTGTATGGTCGTAAGCGAGCCGTCGTGGCCCGTGTTCATAGCCTGGAGCATGTCCAGGGCCTCCTCGCCGCGCACCTCGCCTACGATGATCCGGTCCGGCCGCATGCGCAGGCTGTTGATCAAAAGCTCGCGCTGGCGCACCGCTCCCTGCCCTTCCAGATTGGGCGGTCGTGTCTCAAGCCGCGCCACATGCGGCTGCTTCAGTTGCAACTCGGCGGCGTCCTCGATGGTGATGATGCGCTCGCGCGGGTTGATGAAGGCGCTGAGCGCATTGAGCAGCGTGGTTTTACCTGCGCCCGTGCCTCCGGAAACCACAATGTTTAACCGCGCCTTGACCGCCGCTTCCAGCAGCTCCATCATGCCCCGGGTCATGGCCCGCTTTTCGACCAGATCGGCAGGCATCAGCCGGTCACGGCTGAAACGGCGGATCGAAAGCAAAGGTCCGTCCACCGCCAGCGGCGGAATTATGGCGTTAACCCGGCTGCCGTCTGCCAAGCGCGCATCCACCATGGGCGTCGATTCGTCGATCCTCCGCCCTACCTGGGAAACGATCTTGTCAATGACGTGCATCAGGTGGGCGTCGTCGCGAAAGGTTACTCCGGTAAGCTCCAGCACCCCACGGCGCTCGACGTAGACCGCCCGGTGCGTGTTGACCAATATGTCGCTCACCGTGGGATCGTCCAGCAGAGGCTCGAGCGGTCCCAGGCCGAAAACCTCATCCAGCACTTCATCGCAAACCTGCTGTTTTTCTGCCGCGCTGAGCAGCGTGGGCTCCTCGTCAATCAGCGTTACCAGAGCCTGGCGCACCTCGCTGCGCACGCGCTGGTTGTCGATGGTGGCTAGCGCGTCCAGATTGATCTTTTCAAGCAGTTTGCGGTGCAGCGTGAACTTGAGCTGCTGGAATTCCGGCTTCAGCGTGCGGCGGCTGCGCAGGCTTTGGCCTAGCAGCCGTTGCTGCCAGGAAGCCTCACCCGTATTTTGCATATCAACAGTCGGCATCATCGCTACGAAATCTTCTCTTGTCTGCTAGCCTCGGGCCTTGCGTTGCAATCATCCCCACCAGAACACCCCAGCTATGTCCCGGCCAACGCCGGCCCGACCTTTAACAACAGGCCCGCTTGCCCCACTGAAGCTGAGCGCTCCAGGCCGGCCAGTTGCCCAGCCAGTCCCTCGATCGCCAGCCCGAGCGGGGTCCCACCGAGCGGTTGTCCGAGCGCAGCCGCCCGGCCCACTCCCGGAGCATCGTCCGGCATCTGCTCGAATACCTTCACCCCCAGGATCTTGTCCAGCTCCGGGCGAATTAGGCCATCGCCGCGCCCGGCCATGTTCACCAAGACATCGGGTTTGCGCCCTCCCTGCAGGCGCTCGATCATGCGCAGCGCTTTGCGCGCCAGGTGCAACCCGCCCAAATCCATAGTCACCACCAGGAAAGTGCGGTCGGCCTCAGCCAGAGCCATCAGACTTACGCGGTGGAAAATCACAGGCAGATCCAAGACAATCCAGGCATAGGCTGCTCGAAGCTGGTCCATAACCTGACGGAATTGAACCGGATCCAAGGGCAGCTCCGCAGGGGAATCCGGCGCCGGAGCCACTTCCAGCCCGTCCGATCCGGCGCCCAAAAAACCTTCTCCGAGCTTGCCCGGCCAAGCCGCCCGCTCAAGCAAATCCAGAAATGAACCGCCGGTGCGGCAGCCGGCATAAAAGCCGGCCGCTCCGTCCAGCAGATCTAAATCCGCCAGCAAAACCCTCTGCCGAGTGAGCCTGCGCAAGGCAAAAGCGGTTTGGCAGGCCAGGGTTGAAGCCCCACTGCCGGGCTTGGCCGAACTAAAAGCCACTACCGTCCCCGGTTCTTCAGCCTTAAAGCGGTGAATGCCAAGCTGGCGAGCTATGCCGGCAGCCGCCGCTTCAACTACGCCGGCTTCAAAAGGCAGAGCCAGATACTCCCGGGCGCCCAGCCGCAACAGGCGCAATACGGTCTGGGCCGGAGCCTCTCGATCCAGCGCAACCACCGGAGGGGGCGAGGGCAACGTGCACATGAAGCTGATGAGCGCACAGGCGGTTTCCAACTCAGTTGCCACATCCACCAACACCACTTCCGGCTGGAACTGCCGCAGGCGAATCTCCAGCGTTTGCGCGGGCGGGTATTTTTTCAGATCCGCCACCGTCTGGAAGGTTCGCGTGGCGGCGGCAACGCGCAGAAATTGTTCTGCCAGCTCGCGGTCCGGGGCAATCAGCAGCGAGTTCAAAGGAATTCTTGTATCGGCTCTGGCTTGCACGGCCGCCCTCTCCTAGTTGCCTTCCCGGCCGTTTTCGCTCTTTTTCCCTGCCTCCGGCTGGCTGGATGGAATGAAACTCAACGGCATAACCGGCCCAACCGCCGCCTGCGGTGAAGCCGGATCGATAATTGAAGGCGTTACAATCACCACCAGTTCAGTCTTCGTCTTGCGCTCTTCGCGGCTTTTAAACAGCGCGCCGAGCACCGGCAGGCTGGACAATCCGGGAATGCGCGACATCGCCTCAGTGGCGCGGTCGTCCATCAAACCGGCAATGACAAAGCTCTGCCCCTCGGCCAGCTCAATATCGGTCTCCACACGGCGCGTGGAAAGCGCCGGGACCGTAAAGCCGTTCATCGTTACCGCATTGTTCATATCGATGGTCGAGACCTCAGGTTTTACGTGCAGCCTTATGGTCCTATTAGCCGTAAGTTGCGGCTGGAAGCTGAGGCGAATTCCAAATTCCTTGAAAACAATGGTTACCTGGCTCAACGTTGCCGTGCCGCTCACAACCGGGATGGGAAATTCCCCGCCCACCAAGAAGCTGGCTTCTTTGTTTTCAGTCGCAATCAGGTTCGGTTCAGCCAGAATTTGCAGAACTCCCCGGCTGCGCAGCGCTTCGATCATTGCGCCCAGATTCAAGTCTGGACGGAAGGCAAATACATTGAGAGCATCGTTAAGGGTGAAGTTGGTAACCTGGTTGGCAGGATTCCCGGGGGTGGCCCCGGTCACCCCTAGGCGGTCAAGCCCTCGCGGAAAAATTTCATTTACGGCCGGCGGCGAAAACTGGCCAGTGGTCACGCGTCCCGAGGTGTTAAGCGCTCCGGTGGAAAGTATATTCACACCTATACTTGAGAAAGCCGAGCGGTTTAGCTCGGCAAACTTCACTTTCAACATGACCTGCTTCTCAGGCGCCGGGGCAGCCACCTCCAGGTTGTTGACCACATTTTTGGCCATAGGCGCAACCAGGGCGGCGGCACGTTCGGCAACTGCCGCCGAAGATGCCCGACCAGTAAGCGAAATCGCCCCTCCCGCTGCGTGGACCTCGATTTGCTCCCCAGGAAACGTCCGCCGCAGCAGTTCCCGTATCTGCCCCATATCCGGCGTCACCGTAACCCGGTAGAGTGCCCGTTGCCCGTTGCGGGACCACAGCCCTACGGTTGAAAGCCCTTGCCCTTTGGCCTGCAACAGCACTTCGCGACGATTTATGGCGACCGTGTCAACTATCTCCGGGGCCGAGGTTGATATCTGCACAATATCCCAGTCGCAATCGATAACTTTCGTCTCGCCAACTGCCAGCTCGAGCGTCTCAGCAGCCGGCTGAGCCATCAACGCCCGAAAAGCAATTGCCAAAATAAACAATAATTTACGCATGGCAATGTAATGTAGCGATTTAATCTGATCCACCCATCGCCAGCCGCTCCACACTGCGCTGGTTGCCCCTTATCACAACAATCTCATCGGCAGGCGGCGGCGCTGCAGCAGGCGCAGGCGGCGGGCTGGACTTTCGGGCTACAGCCGGTGTGCTGGCGCGCCGGGTTTCTCCGTACAGTTCGCGGATGTCACGGCCTGGCGGATGGCTTACGGCTTGATCCGCCGAATTGCGCAAGACAAGTTGAACGCGGCCTTCATTGCTAGCTAGAGTCAAAATTTCCGCCTGCGCCGGCGTTACAAGTAGCGTCACCACGGGAACGTTTTTTGGTTGTCCGCTTGAATCCGGCTGAATCTGCTGGCCGGCCGCCGCAACGACAATGTTTTCAAGAATGGTGGTCGTGCGCACTATTCCTTCGCCGGGAGTTCGCACCGTAGCCAGCACATCCACCCGCATGCCCGGCAGAACAAAACCGGCCACCCCCACAACCTCGTTCACTTTAACCGCCACTGCACGCATGCCTGGCGGAATGACCGGGCTCAGTCCGAATCCGCTTCCTCGCTCAGCCAAACGCCCGGCCAGCACCGGTTCATCCTGCAAAATGTTGCTGATGACTGCCCGGCCGACGACCTCCTCCACCTTGCTGAAAGATCCGCCAGGGACGCGATCGCGCGGAACCCTAACCAGCTTGACATCGGAAGGTTTTATTTGAATGCCTACGCCGAGCGGCTGCGCTGCCACAACCAAATCCACCAGCTCGGTTTTAGGTTTGGCTTGTTCGCGACGTCCGGCCCGGGTGCTAAGTTGATAGAAAATAGTCGTAACCACCAGCGCGAATAACAAACTGATGGCGAGCACTGCAAAAAATCGGCGGTCCATGGGTCAGATTCAGCCGGTTTTCCATCGGCCCCTTTTGGCAATAAGTTTAGGGATCGATCTCAGCTCTCCATCGGCTAAACTGAAGAAGGGGAACCTATGCGGTTTAGCCGTCTGGTAGCGGCAGTGGTGCTGGCGGTAGCGGCTTGGGCTGCCGGCGAAGACCCCACCGATGCTGAAATTCAGCAAATAATTGAGAAATTCGTGGCTAAAGAAACCGAATTCGCCCGAGCCCGCGACAACTATACCTACCGGCAGACGGCCCGCATTCAGGAACTGGATGAGTTCGGCAATGTGCGCGGCCGCTGGGAGATGGTTACCGACGTAATTTTTTCGCCCGACGGCCGGCGGACCGAACGCGTGGTGCGGGCGCCGGTCGCTACGCTTCGCAACATTATCTTGACCCCCGAGGACGAGAAAGATTTGCGCGACGTGCAGCCGTTTGTACTGACCACCAAGGAGCTGCCTGAGTACCTAATCCGCTACCTGGGCCGGCAGTTGGCTGATGAGATTCCCTGTTTTGTTTTTGCCGTTAAGCCTAAGAAAATGGAGGCCGGAAAGCGCTATTTCTCGGGTATTATTTGGGTGGACGACCGGGACCTGCAAATCGTCAAGACCTACGGCCGGGGCGTCGGCCTGCAAAAGAAAGGCTCCGACAACCAGTTCCCAAAATTCGAGACCTACCGGGAACAGATCGACGGTAAGTACTGGTTCCCGGTTTACACCCGGGCCGACGACGTGCTTTACTTTGAAAGCGGCCTGCGGCAGCGCATCCGCATGACCGTGCGCTACGAGGATTACAAGCAATTCAAAAGCGAGGTGCAGATCAAATACGGCGAACCGGTCGAGTCCCGTCCGGAGCGGCAGCCCTGAGGCGGAGCGCTAAAAAGCAGGCCCTGCTTCTAGCAGTCCTGGCCTTTCTCATATACAACCTGAATTTTCAAAGAATTGCAGCCACCGACACGCTGGCTGCCTCGCTTATTCCTTTTTCTTTGTGGCTGGATGGTTCGCTCACCCTGGACAGGTTCTATCCCTGGTTTGAGCGGCAGGCGCCGCATCTGACGCCCGCCTTCTTTATCAGCCGGGGGCATGCCTGGTCGCGTTATCCGGTGGGTACGGCTCTGCTGGCAGCCCCGCTTTATGCGCCTCTGGCGTTGTCGGCGGCGGCTCAAAACTGGAGCACGGAAAAGGTGGTGGTCGTCGCCGGCGTCATGGAAAAAATCTCGGCTTCACTGTTGACCGCATTGGGTGCCGGTCTTTTTTATTTACTCTTGATTGATCTGGGCTGGAGGCGGGCGGCATGGGCGCTCACCATCACCTATGCTTTCGCCACCTCATGCTGGAGCGTGAGCAGCCAAGCACTCTGGCAGCACGGCGCCGCTCAGTTAGCTATTATCGCGGCTTTATTGGCGCTGTCGCGCCTGGAGCGCCGACCGACGCCTGCGTGGTTTGCCGCGGCCGGAGCAGCCGCAGGCGCCGCCGCTGCCATCCGGCTTTCAAACCTGCTTTTCCTGGCCCCGCTCGCAGCCGCTGTGCTTCTCGCCTACAGGCGGCCCAGACATATTCTCAGCTTCGCCTTAGCCGTCGGGCTGCCCCTTGGCACAGTCCTGGGTTACAACCTGTGGGTGTTTGGCCGGCTGACGGGAGCCTACAGCGGCGGCTTTGACGGCTCGCTCGCTTCGGGGCTGGCCGGGTTGCTGTTCAGCCCCGCGCGTGGACTACTGGTTTATACCCCGGTTCTGGTTTTTGCGCTGGCTGGGCTATGGTCGATACGGCGGCGCTTGCTGGTTTCCCCTATCTACCTGAGCGCAGGCCTGTTTCCATTGCTGCTTGTTCTGGTGACCGGCAAATGGAAGATCTGGTGGGGCGGCCACTGCTATGGACCGCGCCTGCTGGCAGACGCCCTTCCCTGCTTGGTATTGTTGATTGCGCCCGTCTGGGACAGCATCAGCGCCAAGCGGACGGTGCGCGTGATGTTCTATTCCCTGCTCGGCGCCTCCTTGCTGGTTCAAGCCGTAGGAGCCTTTTGCTACCCGAACTCAGGCTGGGACGAACAGCCGACAGCCATAGGGAAAAGTCCCGAAAGGCTTTGGGACTGGCGGGATAATCCGGTTGCCCGCAGTTTTAGGGCTGGTCCGCGCTTAGGACCGGATCCTCGCTGGTTGCCCGAATTACGCCGCAATCTTTTTCCTGGACCAGGCTAACCCTGAAGCGAGTATGTGTGCGGAAAGCCAGGCCTGATGTGCTGCAATGGTTTCCGGCTGGGCGCAAGAAAAATTTTAACCTGAAAGGTTTCTCCATCCAAGGTAAAGGGGAAGACCGTCCAGGCGCCTTCGCCGGCATTTCGAGCGCTGAAGTTGCGGCCGTAGACCACGGTGGGAATACTTAGCCCCATGGGGCCAAGGGCCTCTTCCAAACCGGTCTTCACATTGCCGATGATCATGTTGGTCAGCTCGCCGATTACATCCAAAACTTCTTCGGTGACCGCATCTATTTTATCCGTCATCAGCATTATTGCAGTTAACCGGCAAGCCAGTTCCCCAGAACAATAAATGCAGCCGGTACCCACCCACCGACCCGCCATACCGATCAACGACACTACGCCTTCGGTGGGCGGAGGTGGCGACTCCTCTGCGTAGACCTCACCTGCGGAAAGCTCAAGCCCCAGCATGGTGTTGAACACTTCCATCGTGGCGCCTTGAACTACGCGGACTAGAGTTGCTTGATCAATAGATTCCATGTATGGTACTCCGCACGATCTACCAGGATTAGGTAAGACCCAGCAATTTTTCTTTTATCTGATCCGCTGTGAACGGCTTCCTCACATATCCCGCCGCTCCCAGCCCAACAGCTTCCATAACCCGTGCTTGATTGCCTTCGGTGGTGATCATGATCACCGGTATGGATTTCCATTGCGCATGAGACTTGATCTGCGCCAGCAACTGAAGGCCGTCCATGTTGGGCATGTTTATATCCGACAACACCAAATTCACGGTGTTTTGCTGAAGCACTTCCAGGGCTTGCAAACCATCTCCGGCTTCATAGATGTTGCCGATCGGCACCTCAGCCTGCTTTAAAACCCGCTGTAAGATCTTTCGAATAGCCGCCGAATCATCAACGATCAAAATGTTTGGGGGCATGTCGTTGTTGCCTACGCGATTACTTCTATCGTTAGGATGGGGCGGCTACTTTAGACTGATTCGCACAGCTTCTGCCATGAAGTGGGGCGCAACGGGGCCAGGCCCCGTCTATTGAGATGAAATTGCAAACTCTTCGTTGACGCCTCCCGTGTCCCGTACGCTGCTCGGTCGCAACGAAAACCAGCGCTTCGGGCCGCCGGCTTGCTGCTTGCGGAGCTTCAGTTTCGAGCCTAATTCATTTGGTTTTCAGCAGCGGGGGTTGCTTGCGCCGACTGTGCGGCCCAAGCCGTCAAAGCTAAACTTTCACCAGCCCGGCCAGCACGCGATCCCAGGGCGCCCTGTACGGGCGCCGGCACATGGCTGCCGCTTCCCGGTCCCCAACGATTTCCTGCTTATCCGGATCCCACCGGACCGAGCGCCCCAGCCGCAGCGATATGTTCGCCAGATGGCAAGCCACTGAGACATAATGGCCGTCTTCAACCTCGCACAGCGGCCGTTGCCGGGATCGGATGCACCTAATCCAATCCTGCTTGTTTAGCAGCATAGTATCTTCATCCTCGGGCGGTTTCAGGGCAGGGGGCGCCTTTATCCAAGGCTCGGGTTTGGTTGGGGAGGGTTGAGGGCCGCCGACCGGGTGTCCCAGAAAGCGTGGGATTGAATTGACCGGATCGCCGCGCTCTTCAGCCAGCACCTCGCAGCTTCCGCCCAGCAGCAACGTGCCTTTGGTCCCATGTAAGACCAAACCGCGGGTGGCCGTATCGCCCCGGTAAGCATTAATCTCCCGGATGGCGTAAGAGAGTACGAAACCAGGGTACTCGAAAAGAGCTTCTTGCATGTCAGGTGTTTCTCCGTCATCCTCCAGAGCGAAACGCCCACCGCTGGAATGTACTCTGAGCGGCATCTTGACGTTCATGATCCAGTGCATCTGGTCGATGCCGTGAGCGGCTAGATTCGTCATCTGGCCGCCTGAGTAATCCCAGAACCAGCGGAAATGATAGAGCGCCCGGTGAGCTTGATACGGTCGGGCCGGCGCCGGACCCAGCCAGAGGTCGTAGTCCAGATCGGCCGGCGGCCGCTCGAGCGGGGTCTTCCCGAAACCGGGGTAAATGTTGCGAGCTTCCGCCCGGCGAACCAGGCTGATCTTTCCAAGCAAACCGCTGGCGACGATTGCGCGGGCCTCGGCCACCGCCCGGCCGTGGCGGCGCTGTGTTCCGACCACCACCACGCGGCCGTAACGTCGGGCGGCCTCGATCATCCACTTCCCCTCATCTATGAAAAGGGTCATGGGCTTTTCGACGTAGACATCTTTGCCTGCGGCACAAGCCATGATGGTGAGAAGCGCGTGCCAGTGGTCAGGGGTTGCGACCACTACCGCCTGGACGTCTTTGTCTTCGTACATTTTGCGGAAGTCCCGATAGATTTTGGCCTGCGGGTTTTCCATATAGGCCAGCCCTTCTTCAAGCCTGGGCCGGTAGACTTCGCACATTGCCACCAAATCGACGTCCCGGCGCAACTTCTTGAAGTCGCTTACGTGCTGCTTCCCGATCAACCCGAAGCCGATAAAGCCCACTCCGATGCGGTCGTTGGCGCCCAGGATCCGCCGGTAGGAGGCGGCGCCCACGGCCACAGTGGCTAGCGCTTTGCGACGTGTAACTACCCCATTGTCATTTGTTTGCGGCACAACTATCTCCTTTCATAAGATAGAGGCAAATATTTCTTAACTTGTGCTGTTTACATCCAAGCTAAGTTAGTAACTGATGCAACCGGCAGGAAGATTTCGGTCGCCAGGTGTCCCAGCCGAAGCCGTACTTTACGCGCCTCACCCGTATTGCTTAGCACCACTGTCTTTACCCCGTTGGGATTGACGAAACCCACATGCGCAAGCCCCTCCAGTTCGCCTTCGGTAGCCATGCGCCGGGCGCCGCGCCGCGCCGCCTGAGTGTAATGCAGCATGGCCCAGTAGGCGTTGCTCCGGGTTATTTCCTTTGTCGCAGAATGTATGGTAATAAAACCCCGTCCTTTGAACGGTCCGATGTTCGGCCGCCCGTTCTCATCGAGCACCAGATTCCAAACCATAATGCATTTGATCCAGTTGCGGACTGCATTGGCCGCACCCACGCAAGCTCTGGCGATGGCCATGGCTGGGTTCGGAGGCTGGGCAGCGCCGGATGGAGATGCCCCGAACGTGACCGGACCGACCAGCGAGTAGGTCGCCTCAAAACTTCCCTCAGTCCAGTACATGCCCTTGTCCGGGAACAAATCATGCACCCGGGAAGCCGCCGTAACCGAGCCCACATATGGATGCCAGGCCACGCCGTCGGCATAGTGAGCCACTTCGGGATTTTCCAGCTCATTTATGGCCCGGCCCCACAGGTTGAAGTTATGATCGATGATCCAGATTTTAACCGGCAATTTGCGCTTTTCAAGTTCCGGACCAAGATACTGGCTTACGAAAGCTATCTCGTGTTCCTGGGCCCACAGGCAAGCCGGCATGCGGCCGTCCTGATCGGTGTCCACCTCATTTTGAGGCGTGATGGCGTCCACGGGCACGCCCTCGGCCTGATAACTTTCCAAAAACTTAATCAAATACTGGGCGTAAACCGGGAGATTAGAAGGCTTCATGGAGCCGCCCAGCATGCTGCCGTTGGTCTTCATCCAGCCCGGAGGGCTCCAGGGCGAAGCCAGTAGGAACAGGTTCGGATTATAACGGCGCGCCGTTTTAAGCTGCGGCAGAATATACTGGCGATCGTGTTCGATCGAGAAACGCTTCAATTCCGGATCGGGCTCACCCTCATCGTAGCTATACATCTTGGTCGAATAGTCGCTCGAGCCGATACAGATTCGGGTTACGGTAAGACCGAGTTCGGAGGGATCATACAGCTCCCTCAGAAATTTCTCCCGCGATTCGGGATCAAGCTGCTGAATCATATAGGCGGCGGCATCGGTCAGAGCTCCGCCGAAACCGAGAATTTCCTGAAAGGTGCAAGTAGGATCTATGGTAATTGCGGTGCGATCTTGCTCGCCAGCCGCCGGTTGCCACCGCAGCAAAGGTTGTCGGGCAAATCGGTAATCCCCCGCAGTTTGCCGGACGGAAATTTCATTCGCTTCCGTCTCCTGAACCATAGAGAAACCGGTAATTGAAGGTACGGTTGCGGAAACACCCAAAAATTCTCTTCGTCTCATCGTTTTTGCAACTCCATTTTTCTTCTCAAAAGAAACCTCCCTCGAAGGCCGGCCTTGCGGCCGGCCGACGGATAGCGAGGGAGGTCCGGGGAAACACTAAAACTCAAAACGCAATGAAGTCGCCAGTATGCGCGCCGGGCGGGTGCCCGTGGGCTTGGCTGCATCCGAAGTCACAAGCTTGCCAGGGTCGCCGCTGGCGCTGTAGTTGAGCGAATTCTGCCAGGAGCTGAACTGCGTGTGGTTCAGCACATTGAATGCCTGTAGCGCGAGTTTGAACACACGCCGCTCTGATTTCAGAGGAATGACCTTGGTTACGGTCATATCCAGGTTGTAGTAACCCGGGGCAATCAGGGCATTATTGCCTAGGTTCCCGATTGTACCTGGCTGTGGCAAAGCAAAGGCCGCCGGATTGTATATTCGTCCTGACGGAACATTGGTTTTGGGATCTCCGACCACCAGACAGCGGTAAGTGCCGTTGGGCGAACCGGTGATATCGGCCCCGGTCGAGCTGCCGCAGCTCGGCGTAATGGGAGGCCCGCTTTGGGCCGTCAGAATACCCGACAGCGTGTAGTTGTCGGTCATGGCGCCCAGGATTTTGTTGTCCAGGCGGCGGCCCAGATTGGGAATGTCGTAAGAGTAGTTAGCCGCAAAAATATGCTTGCGGTGATTGCTGTTGGGCCCGTAGAAAAACTTGCGGTTATCCGACAAAAGCACGTTGTATGAGGTTACGCCCAAAGACTTCGAGAAGGTATAGGCCATGCCGAACATCAAACCTCGCGAGTAGCGCCGCTGGAGTGAGGTTTGAAGTCCGTGGTAGTTGCTTAGGCCGTCTACCTTGTTTCGGCTGATGTTGGCGTAACCCGGGAATTTAGGCCGAAGCAGATTGTCATTGAGCGGCTTGCCGGTGGTCGGATCGAGGTTGGTGAAGCGGGCCCCGAACGGGACCGGATTGATGTTTATTCCGCCGGACTGGTTGATGTGGTAACCCCAGTTGCCGACATAACCTATCTCGCCGACCAAACCGCCGGGCAGGCTGCGCTGCATCATCAAGCTGGCGTTCTGAACTCGGGTCATGGGGACTTTCCCGTAAAGGGCGGGATTTATATTAGTCGGGCCGAGCAGGCCGGTTGCGCCGCCTGCCCCGAGCGCCCCGATCGTGTTGTAGTAGACGGTGGGAATATAGGTCAGCGGCGGCACGCCCGACATGTTGTAGACCTGGTTGCCCTCCAGCCGGTCATACATGATGCCGAAGCCGCCCCGAACGGCGAGCCTGCCGTTGCCGAGCACATCCCAGGCAAAGCCCACGCGCGGGCCCGGGGCAAAGGTACGCATGGTGTGAGAATATCTGGACACGCCTGCTACGCCTAGCACCTGCATGCCGGTGGCCGGATCGCCGCTGTTCGGTACGAATAATCCGATTACCGTTTGAGGCGCCAGCACGCCGGTGCCGGGATCGCGGGCGAAGCGGTGTCCGCTGGGGCAAGTTCCGCTTGAGGGGACATCACAATAGGGCACATACATGCGCGGCATCTTTGCAGGGCTGTAGAGCTCTTCGCGGAACACCGTAAAGGTCTTGTACTGGTCATATTGAGGCTGCTGGTGCACCATGCGGATGCCTATGTCCAATGTTAAACGGCGAGTGACGCGCCAGTTATCCTGAACATAGAAATCGAAGTTCCAGAATGTAGCCTTAAAAACGGGGCGGAAGTTCGATTCCGTATAAGTCGTGAAATTGCCGAGCAGCGCGTTGGCATAGCCGTCGTTGCTGTTTAGCGGATTGTTGGCGTCCGAGTCAAAGCTGAACGAACCGTTCCAGGCGTTATTGACGGGCTGCGTCTTAAGATTCTTCTCGGCATAGATGCCGGCCTTAAAACTGTGCCTGCCCACGATCTTGCTGAAGTTGTCCTGAATCACGTAGGCATCGTTCCAGTTGAAGTAGGCGGCATAATAGCCGCCCAGCCCGATGCTGGCCGGATTGGGTCGCGCCCCTCCGCCGAAGGAAACGCTGGGAATAAAGTTGTGCATGGCGTTGATCTGCATGGGCTCGTCGAACTGATCGATGCGCTTTTTGTCGGGAAACAGCCAGGGCACATTGCCGAAAAGAGAGCGGTCAATCAGGGTGTGATCCTTGGTCCAGTAAGTCCACTCATTGTGGCTGTGCCCGAAAGTGAACTGATTGATGGTGTTTGGTGTAAAGACATAGGTCGCTGAAACGGCTTCGCCTTCGCCCGGGTTGGTATGATTCTGAGCCATAGTTGCGCCCTTTTTGGTGGTGGACTCAGACCACTGAATTCCCTGATAGAGGGCGTCCTGGGTATCCCGATTGCGCACCATGCGGAAGTAGCCGGAAAGCTTTGAGGTGGCGTAAATGTCGCCGCGCAATACGGTGTCGGAAATCGGCCGGGGCGCGCTGGCGTTGTCGGTGAAATTGTAGTTGCGGTAGTCGGAGGTGCCGGGCGCCGGATTGTAGTTGGGCAACGGGAGGTAATTGAGCATGGCTTGCCCGACCGGATTGATGCGGGGGGCCGGTATCACGTTCTGCGGAAACGGTGCGCCGGTTGTGGGATCCTTTATTACAATCAGATTGCCCTTGCTGTCCAGGCTTTGGGAGAAATCCCCGCCCCGCTCAGCCAGCGTGGGCATGGTCCGCTTTTGCAGCGAGACAGGCACGTACATCCTCACGAATTCCTGCGAAGCGAAGAAAAAGTATTTGCTGCGGTCCACGTTGAACTTTCCGGGGATATAGACCGGGCCGCCCAAGCTCCAGCCGGGAATGTTGTAGCGGTATGGCGAGCGCGCGCGTCCCGCCATATTGTCGAAATAGTTGTTGGCGTTGAACCCTTCATGCCGGTGGGTCCACCAGGCCGTTCCGTGAAAATCCCTGGTGCCACTTTTAGTGACCATTGTGACGACCCCGCCCGCATTTCGCCCATACTCGGCCTGATAGTTGCTAGCCAGCAGCTTCACTTCGCCGATGGCATCCATATTGGGGACGAAATGCACGCCGCTGGCGGCGCCGGCGTCGCGGTCCACGATGCCGTCGACCAGATTGGTCATGCTGACGACATTGCCATTGACTGAAATACCGCCGTCGCCGCGCGTTGAGATCATGTCGCGATTGGTTGTGTCGAGCACCCCGGGTAACAATTGGAGAAAGCTAAATGCGTCGCGGCCCTTCAAAGGAAGCTGTACGAGTTGATTGCCGTCGATAAGAGCCGACTTTTCGCTGCTGGCAAGCTGAATCGGCGTGGCTTCGGCCAGCACTTCAATCTGCTCGGCCACGCTGCCGATTTCAAGAGCGATCCGGCCGACATCGCGGGTTTCGCCCGTCGAAACAGTTATATCTCGGAGAGTCCAGGCCTTAAAGCCGGGTGCGTTAATTTTCAAGGTATACACGCCCGGCAAAAGGTTGGGGAAACGAAACATGCCGGCGACGTCGGTGGTGGCCGAGCGGGTGGCGCCGGTCGATTGAGAGATGATTTGAACCTCTGCACCAGGAATGATTCGATCGGCTGGGTCAGTCACCGTACCGAGAAGAGTGCTGGAAACGGTTTGGCTGAAAACAGCGGTCGATAGAATCAGGCCCAGAAGAACTGATATACAAGCGTGACATTTCATTTGAAATGCGCCTCCTTCCAAAGCGGAAACAATTTCACCGCTCCCTGGAGCTTATGAAGATTTGCAAAAATTTTTAAGGTTTATTACGGAAGCCCTATCCGAAAACTCGGATGTATAGTGCCGTATGATTCCTCCGCCAAAGCTTGTAAGTTTTGAGACATCTTTTTATTTTTCTTGTAATTACCGCAAAACGGAGTAGTTCGGAAATCAAGCTTCGGGCCTTTACCTCAGAGCTTGGTAGGGGCCGCGCACACGGCTGCAAGCACCCGCTAAAAGCATGTTTTTGAGAAAACCAGGATTTTTGACTTTCGGCTGAGGTTATTGTGGTATAATCCTGCGGGGGAAAAGATGGGCACGACCGCCGGCCATAAGGCTGCGAGCGTCCCTGCCACGCATTTGCCCGCTTGGGTCCCGGCAACCGAACAGGAACGCGCCGCGGTTAGAGAACAGCTTGAGCGCATCCTGAACAGCCCTTGCTTTAGAAACAGCCGAAAATACCCTGCTTTTCTGCGTTACATCGTGGAGCACACCCTGACGGGCGAAGCTGACCGCTTGAAGGAGCGAACTCTGGGCATTGAGGTATTTGGTCGAAATCCTGAATATGACACCAGCTCCGATCCCGTAGTCCGCATTGTGGCTGCCGAAGTAAGAAAGAGGATTGGCCAGTATTACCATGAGTTTGCAAGCCCAGGCGAAATCGTGCTGGATCTGGCACCGGGTAGTTACGTTCCCCGCTTCAGCTTGCCCACGGCCGGCGCTGTGCCCGAGCTCCGCCCTGCCGAGCCCTTTGTTGGACACCCCGAAGAGCCGACGCACTTTGACAAAGTTCCTGCCAAGTCCCGACGGCGCTTCGGCCTGAGCCTGTGGCAACTGGCCACCGTTGCAATTGTCGGGGTTACGATTCTAATTGCTGCGCTGGCAATGAAGCTCAGCGCTCCCCAGCAAACGGCCCTGGAAGAGTTTTGGCAGCCCTTGCTGGATTCTGCCGGCATGGTGCTGGTGGTGACCGGTGGCGGAGCGGCATGGATGCCTCAATTGAGCGAAGCGCAGGGACCCGGGAGCCCGGCGCCTGCCATGCTGTCGGTGGCTGAGCAACAGGCGCGGGATGTTGTGGCATTCGCCGACACCAACGCCGTAGCCGCCATCGCCGGCAATCTGCGCTCACATAACAAACCATTCCTTATAAGACCTTCCCGCCTGATCGATTTGCCGCAGTTGCGAAACTCGCCGGCAGTTTTGATAGGCGCCTTGAATAATCCCTGGACTCTGCGACTGACCGCCGGCCTGCGCTTCAGCTTCCACCGGGACGACGCAACACAAACTAATTGGATTGAGGACAAGAAGAATCCGGGCGCCAGAAGCTGGAAAGTCAACATGGGCGCGCCCTACGGATCCATAGCCGAGGATTGGGCCGTCATTTCCCGATTCAAAGACCCGAACACTCGGAACTGGATCGTGACAGTATCGGGATTGTGCCGCTGGGGAACGATGGCCGCCGGCGAATTTTTAACCGATGCCGGCAGCCTCCGCTCACTAGCCCAGGTGGCCCCGGCCGGTTGGGTCCGAAAGAATCTGCAAGTCCTTATTTCAACTAAGGTTATTAACGGCCAGGCAGGCCCTCCGCAAATTCTGGCGGCGGAATTCTGGTAGGAATCCCGGCCTCGACTTAACTTTAAGCGCACTTCAGCCTAATTAAAGGTTCTCTTCCGGTCGATGGATCATGGGGTATTTCTGTGGCGCGAGAACTGACGCAGCAGGAAATTGACTCATTATTCCGCGGAGCCCGGCGCAAAGCCGGTCAACCAGCCGAAGGACCTAAGGTTGTTCCATTTGACTTCAGCCGTTTGGACCGGATTCCAAAATCGCAGTTACGCGCCATAAGATTGGTCCAGGATAACTTCGTTCGCAGCTTGGCCTCAAGCCTGTCGACCTACCTGCGAACCTATCTGACGGTGACGCTGGTTAGCGTCGAGCAATTGAGCTATGCGGAGTTTCTGGACGGGCTGCCTTCCCCCACCTGCCTGGTAAGCCTTGGACTAAGCCCTTTTGAGGGAAACGCAGTTTTTGAAATCAACCCTCAACTGGTGTTCGCCATCCTGGAATTCCTTCTGGGGGGAAAAGGCCGGTCAGCCCCGACGCAAAACCGTGAAATCACGGAAATTGAACGGAGCCTGCTCGATGGATTGTTCCGCATAATCCTAAAAGATCTAAAAGAAGCCTGGGCCTCAATCACAGAGATTGATTTCACTGTTGAGTCCCTTGAAACCGAACCGCAATTGCTGCAAGTCCTTGATCCAAAGGAGGCTTTTGTCGCAACCGGCATTGAAATGCGCATAGGCGGGGCGATCGGATTGCTAAACCTGGCCATACCATCGCTGATATTGAAAATGATGCGCAGTAAGTTTGAGCATCAGGTGAGCCGCCGCGGCGGGCGCATGAATGAAAACGATCAGGCCCGCATTTTGCGCCTGTTAAAGCCGGCTAACTTGGAACTGGACGTACAATTGCGGGGCACGAAATTACGCCTGGATGAACTGTTGGCTCTTGAGCCGGGCGACATAATACCTCTGGATTATCCCCTCAACAAGCCATTGGAATGCCTGGTGAACAGTGTGACCAAGTTTCGCGGCCAGGTTGTAAGCGTCGGCAACCGCAAGGCATTTCTTATTGATGAGCGAACGATTGAAACTGCCTGAATCTTGAGCTCACAGCCAACATTACGGCAGAGCTTGCCGTAGGGTTTCAACAATACTCTTCTGTAAAAACTAGGAATCCTTGGCCCTTCGCTGACAGTTTTATTTATTGAGGCAACTGGCAGAGGCGGCCGAAAGATGATTTGGGGGCAACCGGTAGGCATTAGCCGATCGAACTAAAGCCCCGGGGGAGTGTATTGAACGGCTTTTTAGGCAGCATGAACCAGCGGATCGGAGCAACCGGCAATATGGCGCAGCAGCGCCAAGCAGGCCTCCGAGCAAGCGAAACCTGGTGCTGCCGCCACAGCTTGAAGCACTTCCCAGCGTTCTCTTTCCAGACTATCGGCCAGCCAGGTAGCCGGAGTGTTCATGATCCCACCGAGCGCTGCATCCAGCCGCCAGCCGCCGCCGGCCGCCAGCAAAGACAATATTTGCTCCGCAGCGCGCGAAGCGGTGTCATATTCCGATCGGGCGTTGCTCATATAGCGATCCAAATTGCTTATCGGCGCCCGCGGCATTAGTTAGACAAGAAAGCCCGCCCCAAAAACCAGCCGCAGCGCCGATATGCAGGTAGGACGGCTCCGTATGATCCGGCTCACACGGTTGAACCATGTGCCGCTGGTGCTTAACAGCGACCTCATCGAACACATTGAGGTTACGCCGGATACCGTCATCTCGCTGGTTAATGGACAAAAGATTATGGTTCTTGAAACGGCTGACGAGGTTGTCAAAAAGATAATTGACTTTCGCAGGTCGATTCTCAAGGGGCTGCAGGAGCCATGTCCGGGGTCCCCGGCGGTCCCCGGTGAGGAGGGATAGTCGGCAGCCATGGCCGGCAAAGCTGCTCCTAAGAAAAAAGGCAAAGAAAAGGTCAGCATCGACTTGGCCACCATCGGTGGTCTGTTTCTGGCTGTCGGCGGCATTTTGGGCGGATTAATCCTGGAAGGCGGCAACATTAAGGATGTCGCCCAGATTACCGCAGCCATGATCGTTCTGGGCGGCACGCTGGGGGCTGTGCTTGTGACCACGCCGGTTTCAGTACTTCTAAAAGCGGCCAAGCAGTTACCGCTAGTTTTCATTAACAAAGCTCAAAGCGCGGAGACAGCCATCGAAGAGATCGTCGAGCTGGCCACCAAAGCCCGCAAGAGCGGCATTGTATCGCTTGAGCAAGACCTGGAGGCCCTGCCCGACCCGTTTTTAAAAAAAGCGCTGAGCCTGGCCGTCGACGGCATGGAGCTCAAAGAATTGCGCAAGATGATGGAACTCGAAATTGCGCTTGAGGAGCAGCGCACAGAAGAACAAGCCAAAGTTTACGAGGCGGCCGGCGGTTATTCGCCGACCATTGGCATCATTGGTGCGGTGTTGGGGTTGATTCAGGTGATGAAGCACCTGGAAAACATCGAGGAGGTCGGCAAAGGCATTGCGGTGGCATTCGTGGCTACGGTCTATGGCGTGGGGCTGGCGAATATCTTTTTCCTGCCAAGCGGCAACAAGTTGAAAGCGCGGGCGCGCCGCACCATACTCATGCGGGAGCTGGTTCTGGAGGGGGTGTCGGCCATCGTTGAAGGTCTTAACCCCAAGCTGATTCGCAGCAAGCTGGAAGCCTACGCCCGTGAGGAAAGCTCCTCCAAGCAGGCCAAAGCGCCTAAGCCGGCCAAACAGAAACAGGGCGCAGCGGCGCCGGAGGCGGCGCCCGCAAAAAATTGAGACCCCGAGTGCGGCATGGCGAAGAAACATAAGGCGCCTTCACACGAGAATCACGAACGCTGGCTGGTTTCCTACGCCGATTTCATCACCCTCCTGTTTGCCTTCTTTGTGGTGATGTTTGCCAGCTCCAATCAGGACAAGCAGAAGGCCCAACAAGTGTCGGAATCGGTCCGCCGGGCGCTTGAAGAAGGCCATATGGTGGCGAAGGTAGCCGCCGTGTTGGGAGGGACAGTCAACGATCGGGGTCAAGGCAACGCTCAGCGCAAAGGACCGGGAGGCGCTCAAAAAGCAGAACAGCAAGCCGGAAATGCCAACTCTGCACCAGCCGAGCTGCTTCCAGCTCTCGAATTTCTAAATAAAGAACTGGAGGCTGAGATTCGCGCTGGACGGTTAAGGTTGAACCTGGAACCGCGTGGGCTGGTGGTGACACTGCCACAGGCGGCATTTTTCCCCTCAGGACAGGATACCATCGACCCGTCCACCTATCCGGTTATAGAAAAGCTGGCCGAGGTAATCCGCAAATTACCCAACCAGGTTAGGCTTGAAGGTCACACCGATTCGGTCCCCATAAAGAATGCACGGTTTGCAAGCAACTGGGAGCTTTCTGCGGCGCGCAGCATCGCCATGCTGAACCTGCTGGCCGACCGTTTTGGAATACCCCGCAGCCGCATGGCTATCGCCGGCTACGCCGACACTGTGCCGGTCAAGCCAAACGATACCGAAGAAGGACGGGCTTACAACCGCCGTGTGGATCTGGTGATCATAAGCCGCTTGGGCCTCGCGGAGGAACCGCAACTTCAACAATTGCAGGCGGCCGCGCCAACCGCTTCCCCGTCCGGCCGCTAAGTTCGGCAAGCAAAATGCATTAACGGTACTCAGACCGAGCAAAACTATGCCCGAATTTGAAACCAAATACTTCGGAAAGATCACTTATCAGCCGGAATCCGTGGTTGAGTTTCCCGCCGGCATACCCGGCTTTGAGAAAGAGTGCAGGTTTCTGCTAATTGAGCAACCAATCAACCGGCCGCTGGTTTTTTTGCAAAGCTTGGCCAGCCCACAGCTTTGTTTCGTTACAGTACCGGTGGCTTTGATAGAGCCCGCCTATCAGCTTAATTTAAGTCCCGAAGAGCTGGAGCTGTTGAATCTGGAAAAGGTGCCCGGCAGTGCTGTCGGTGCGGACCTGCTCTGCCTGGCGATTGTTTCCTTTCATGAAGATGGGCCCGCTACGGCCAACCTGCTGGCGCCGGTGGTGGTTAACTGGCGCCGCCGGCGCGGCGTTCAAAGCGTACCGGCTGACTCACCCTACTCGCACCGCCATGTGCTTTTCGAGCCCCAGGAGGCGCCGTGCTTGTAATTAAGCGGCGAGCCGGCCAGTCGGTGCTGATCGGCGAAAACATCGAGGTACACGTGCTGGAATCCAGTTCCGGCCGAGTGAAACTGGGCATAACGGCGCCGCGGGAAACGGTGGTGTTGCGCAAAGAAGTACTGCTGACCCGCGAGCAAAACCTCATAGCAGCCCAAGGAACCACTCCGGAAGCCGTCAAACGCCTGTTGAACGGCATCCAGGCCTGGCCCCACGGGCGGCAGCCGACCCATTTCGTCAAAAATTTGCCGCCCACGGCTCCGCCTCCGGAGGAAAGTAAGCAAACCGACTAGAAAGAGGCCGCTGTGTTCCGATATGCCTTTTGGCGGCCGTCGAGGCCGGCCCCCGGCAGGAAGCCGGGAATTTCATTACAAGGACGTGAAAGACAATGGCAGTTTCAATTCAAACCAACGTAAGTTCGCTGATTGCCCAGGAAAACCTCCGGGTAACCAATGAGTTTCAAAGCCGGACGATTCAGCGGTTGACCTCCGGCTATCGCATTAACTCTTCGGCCGACGACGCGGCTGGCTTGGCTGTGGCCAACAAGTTCCGCAGCGATGTGGCCGAGCTGATGCAGGGCGTGCGTAATGCCAACGACGGCTTGAGCACCCTGCAAATCATTGACGGCGGTCTTAACAACATATCTAAGATCCTGGACCGGATGAAGACGCTGGCTACGCAGTCGGCCTCGAGCACCTTCACCGGCAGCCGGGCGACGCTCGACAGCGAGTACCAGTCGCTGATCCAGGAAATCAACCGGCAGGCGGCCAACATCGGTCTGGGGTCGGGCGACGTCAACGCGTCCCGGTTCAACATTAATATAAAGGTCTACATCGGCGGCGGGTCCCAAGCAGCCAACTCGCAAGTAGCAGTTGACCTCTCCGGCGCCAACAACATCGTCAACGCCACTGGGCTGGGCCTGACCGGAACCAGCATCGCCGGCAGCACGCAGCCGGTGACTCTGTCGGCCACTGATTATCGTTCCGGAGCCTACCTGGACTCCAATAGCACTCAAACCTACCGTTTCGCGACCACATCCGGCACGACCTATGTGACGGTGGTGGGCGACAGCGACGGATTGACGGGCAACGAAATCGTGACCCAGCTCAACGCCGGACTGGCCGGGACTGGAATCACCGTCTCACTCGATTCGGCCAACGGCTACCTGGTGGTGTCCTCGTCCAATTCCTTCGCCGTAGCCGTAGCTAGTGTTGTGGGCGGTGGGACGGCCATACAGGCGGCTATAACAGATGCAAATGCGGTCGTCAACACCGGAAAGTACAACTTCGCCGGTGGTACCATGTCAACGGTCGGAACGGCCTCCCAGACGCTTACTTTCACCCCTGATGGCGGCAGTGCCGTCAACGTCACTCTCAACGTGGACGACACGGCGGACATTATTTTCACCAAGCTGAAGACGGCGCTATCGGGCAGCGGTATTGATGTGCTCAGGATGGGTAATGAAGTCTTTTTCCAGAGCAACACGGACTTTACGGTCGCGCGTAACAACTCGCCCACCAGCACCGGCGGTTTGGGCAACGTGGCCTCAAACTCAAGCGCCAGCGCCACCGACAGGCTGCAAACTTCCGACCCGACGGCCGACGCTCTGGTGGCCTTGAGCGCTCTGACCAATGCCGTGGCCTTGCTTGGCGCAGTACAGGGCAAGGTCGGTACCGGACAGAACAAATTGCAGTACGCAATTCAGCTGGCTCAATCGCAGATTGCCAGCTTCACCACGGCCGATTCGCGCATCCGCGACGCCGACATTGCGGCCGAGGCGGCCAACCTGACCAAAGCTCAGGTTATGGAGCAGGCCTCGCTGGCGGCCATGGCGCAGGCCAATGCGTCGCCTCAAGCCGTGCTGGCGCTGCTACGCGGTTAAGCGGATAAGCTGTAACGGCAAACGCTATGGGATCGGGGAATCGCAGGGTTCCCCGATCCTCTTTTCGATGAAGGAACGCTATGAGCAGTAACTCGATTTTCAGCGGAACCAGCCGCTACTCAAGCGACTTCCAAAGTATCCTCCAGCGATCTGTTGCCATCGCATCTCTACCGAAGACTCAATTAGAGAGCCAGCTCAGCGCGCTCAACAGCCGGCAAGAGGCGCTTACAAGCCTTCAGACCAAGCTGACCGACCTCCGCTCGGCGCTGAATAACCTCAGTTCGGCCGTCACCGGGCTAAGCGCGAACTCTTTGGATTCTTCAGTCGCCAGCGTCTCGGTTTCGGGCGGCGCCATGGCCGGCACTTACTTTTTGGAGGTTCTGGATATTGGGTCATACTCCCGATCGATGAGCCTGGACTCACTAAACAAAGTAACCGATCCGAGTAGCCAGAACATTAGTTCCGCGTCGGTCTTTACGCTTAATATCGATGGCGCCGAATTTGAAATAACCCCCGCCTCAGCAACGCTCCAGGCGTTGGCCGATGCCATCAACACTAGTGGCGCGCCGGTTGAGGCCACCATCGTTAATTTGGGGACCACCGCAGCGCCCGACTACAGGCTATCGCTTCAAAGCACCACCCTGGGCAACGTTTCAATCCAGCTCAACGACGGCAGCCAGGATTTGCTCAGCACGGTAGTCAGCGGATCGGAAGCGCTTTACAAAGTCAACGGGCAGCCGGCCGTTGCGATCTCCTCAACCAGTCGGACGGTAACGCTGGCCCCCGGGCTCAGCGTGACGCTGAAAAAAGAAGGGATGACCGACATCACCGTCACGCATAGCTTAAGCGGAGTCCAGGGCGCATTGACCAGCTTCGCCGCCGCCTATAACGCCGCACTCGATGAGCTGGACAAACACCGGGGCAAAGACGCCGGCGCGCTGGCCGGCAGCAGCCTGGTCTACTCGCTGGCTCGTTCCTTGCGCGATCTGGTCGGCTATGAGGCCGGCTCAGGCACGGTCTCCTCGCTGGCGCAACTGGGCATGGGGTTCGACTCGAACGGGCGCCTGACGCTGGACCAGTCAGCTTTCAACCAGGCCGGCGCCGCCGGATTCACAGCTATTTCCGAATTTTTGGGAAGCGCCTCGGGTAGCGGGTTTCTGGCCTATGCCAGCAGTTTGCTGAATTCGCTGACGGATTCCGAGGACGGTCTGGTTTCAACAGAACTAAGCTCAATTCAGTCGCAGATTAGCTGGCAAAACACCAGGATCGAGCAGGAAGAAGACCGCATCAGCCAGATCGAACAAAACCTGAACGCGCGCCTGACGGCGGCTGACGCTCTGATAGCCTCGCTTGAACGCCAGGCCACCTACCTGAATGGGCTTTTTGAAGCCATGCGCAGCTTGAGGGAGCAGCTATGAGCGATGAAAATCTGAACGATGCGAGCCGGCGCTTGACGCGAGCGGTCACAACCGGCTGCTATGAAGATGCCCTGCTGTTCCTTACCGAATACACGCGGGGGGTCAACGCCACCCTAGCGAAACTGGATCCGGAAAGCCAGGAGGCTCTGGCGATAGTTTCCCGGGCGCTGGACCTGCTGCAATGGGCCCACCGGGTTGTGCGGGCCGACCGCGCCCACGCCGCCCAAGAGCTCGAGCGCTTGTCGGCTCTGCGCACCTACCAGAGATCTGCCTACACCACCGCAGTCTGCAATCTTGAAGGTTAAACCCACCGATAAAAGAATGCCGCAGTCGAAATTATGTCACTGCGGCCGCCGCTAACGTCCTGTTCTCGCCTTATTTTTATCTGGCAAGCGGTTTGCCTGGATTCCTGCGTCATGTTGGACGGAGTAGCAAGACGGCTGGAGCAGTACATGGATCTGCTCAGTGCGCGCCAGCGCCTGGTGGCGGCAAACATAGCCAATGCCGATACACCCGGCTACAAAACCAAAGACATTGATTTTCAAGCCGAGCTGCGCAATGCGATCGAGGGGTTGGCCCCGCAACCGCGCGAGGTGAGCGGGCTTGCGGTAAAAAACGACGGCAACAACGTCAGCCTGGACCGGGAAGCCCGCCTGCTGGCCGAAAACGCGCTCAGGTTTTCCGTAGCTTCCCAACTGGCCCGGGCTGAACTACGAATTCTGAAAAACGCCATACAGGAGGGCAAAGGCGCATGAGCCTTTTTTCCGCACTTTCCATCAGCGCTTCAGGAATGGCGGCGCAACGCAAACGGGCGGAGTTGCTGGTGGAGAATCTGGCCAACGCCGAAACCACGCGTACGCCTGAGGGAGGGCCGTACCGGCGCAAGGACGCCGTCTTTGAAGCGCAGCCCGTAAGCTCGCCCTTCGCCTCGATTTTTGAGGCTCTGGCAGGCGCGGGCTCAAGCGGCGTCGCCGTGCGCGAAGTGGTGGTGGACACGCGCGAACCTGAAAGGCGCTATATTCCCGGCCATCCGGATGCCGACGCCGACGGCTACGTGGCCTTTCCGCGCATAAACCCGGCCGAGGATATGGTCGATCTGATGAATGCATCGCGCAGCTATCAGGCCAATGTATCAGCCATTAGCGCAATTAAAGATATGATTCAGCGTTCAATTGACTTGCTTCGCTGAGTTGAGTAAGGAGGCGCAATGAACCAGATAACTCCCATTCGCCCGGCGGTCATTTCTGAGCCTCTGCCGGCTGCGGCTGACTCGGGCGGAAATGGATTCGGACGGCTGCTTGAAGCCGCCATCGAGCGCGTCGAACATCACCAGGCGGCGGCGGCGCAGGCGGTGGAAAGTCTGCTTACGGGCGAAGGCGGCGAACTGCACAACGTTGCGCTAGCCACTCAGCGGGCAGAATTAGCTATGGAGCTTTTCTTGCAGGTGCGCAATAAGGTGGTGCAGGCTTATCAGGAAATCATGAGGATGCAGGTTTGAGCTATAGCCCGGGCGCGGCGCCGTGCCGCGCAGGCCTCAACCGGACATGGGAAAACTGCTGGCAAATCTCACGCGCACGCAAATTGCGACCATCCTGCTTGTGTTGGCCGCCACGGGGGCCGGGCTCTACTACTTCGTTCGCTGGCGACATGAAAACGATTTCCGGCCACTTTACACCGAGCTGGCAGCCGAGGATGCCGGCGCCATAGTGGAACGGTTGAAACAGAGTGCCGTCGAATACCGGCTGTCGGCCGACGGTCGCACGGTGCTGGTGCCCTCGGCGAGGGTGGCCGAACTGAGGCTCTCGCTGGCTGGCGAAGGTTTACCGCGCAACGGAAAAATCGGATTCGAACTGTTCGACAGGACCAATTTCGGCGCCACCGAATTTGCCGAACAGATCAATTACCGCCGGGCGCTAGAAGGCGAGCTGGCTCGATCGGTGGCCTCGCTGGCGGCGGTGGCCGAAGCGCGCGTGCATGTCACTTTTCCCAAAGACTCAGTCTTTCAGGAAGCGAGGCAACCGGCCAAAGCCAGCGTTATGGTAAAGCTCAGGTCGGGTGCGCATCTTACCCAGCAGAACGTCCAAGCGATAAGCCAATTGGTGGCGAGCGCCGTCGAGGGCCTCTCGCCCCAAGCCGTAGCCGTGCTTGATATGCAGGGAAACCTACTCGGCCGGCCGCGAAGGGCTGAGCTGGAAGGCGGCGAGCCGCCCTCAGAAGCCATGCTGGAGTTCCGCCAGGCCATCGAGCGCGACCTGGCGGCCAAGGTCGCCACAACGCTGGAACCGTTGCTGGGTCCGGAGCGTTTTCGCACGAGCGCAGCCGTGGAGTGCGATTTTACCAGCGGCGAGCAAAGCGAAGAGAATTTCGACCCCTCTCGTTCGGTGATGCTCACCAGCCAGAAGACAGAGGAATCTGCTTCAGCCGTGGCCTCGGCCGGCGTTCCCGGCACGGCTTCGAACCTTCCCAACCCGACTTCGCAGACGGTGATTACGCCGGGCGGCGTGCGCCGCCAAACCGAAAGCATCACCTACCAATCAAGTCGCACCGTTCGGCGCGTGCGCATTCCGCAGGGGGCTATTAAACGCATTTCGCTGGCGGTGCTGGTGGACTACGAAAGAAAGACAACGCCCCAGGGGACGGCGGTTGAGCCGCCTTCGGCCGAGAAACTGAAAACCATTCGGGCGCTAGTTACGGCAGCCGCCGGCCTGAATCCGGAGCGTGGAGATCAACTCATTCTGGAAAGCCTCCCTTTTGAAAGCGTTCCGCCGCCTGATGCGGGCACGCCGGCCACACCCCAGCCCAACTTGCCCCAGGCTCTGCCGCCATGGCTGGAGCAGCTTCGCAAACAGGGACCGCTGGTGTGGGGCGCAGCCGGCGGCGCGGCGTTGCTCGTGCTGATAGTTATGTTTTTTCTATTTCGCAAGATTCGCCGGCGCTCAAGAGTTGAAGTAAGCGGGCCGGGCGAGCTACCACCGGCCGCAGAAGCTGAAATCCCGGCGGCTCAGCCTGCCAAGATCGAGACGGCGGCTGCCCGCACCTCGCTTCCGCCGGTCGCGCCCAGGAAAACCGAAATGCTGGCCACACAGATCAAGGAAGCCATCCGGAGCGACTCAAAATCCAGCGTGCACGTACTCCGAACCTGGCTGGATGAAGAAGCAGATTAGACGTCTTATGCGCAAGGAGGATCGCCGTCGGTGATACTGAATACGCCAATGACGCAGGCCCCCATTTCCGGCATGCGCAAGGCGGCCATACTGATGCTGACGCTCGGCGAAGAGACCAGCGCCGAACTAATGCGCCAGCTCACCGAAGATGAAGTACAAGCCGTAAGCCGCGAGATCGCCCGCACCAGCTCGGTCAGCCCCGAGCAGGCTGAAGCCGTCCTTTCCGAGTTCCAGCAGATGCTGGTGGCGCGCGACTATGTCCTCAAGGGAGGGCTGGAGCACGCGCGGCGGGTGCTAATAAGCGCTTTCGGCCCGGAAACGGCGGAAAAGATCCTGCTTCGCCTCTCCCGCAGCCTGCGTATGGACACGGAAGACTTCACCGCATTGCAAAAAGCCGATCCGCAACAGCTCGCCAAGTTTGTCATGAAAGAGCACCCGCAGACGATTGCACTGATCGTCTCGCAGTTGAGCCCCACGCAGGCAGCCGCTCTGCTGATGTCGCTGCCTTCCGAACTGCGATCGGAGGTGACCATGCGCATGGCCAACCTGGATCAGATTTCGCCGGAGATCATCGCCAAGATCGCTTCGATCGTACACCAGAGGCTCAAAGGACTCGGCCAGCTAAGCCGGCAGTCCTACGGCGGCGTAAAGGCCGTAGCCGAACTGCTGAACCGGCTGGATTCGTCGGTGAGCAAGGAGATTCTGGAGACGATCGCCCAGCAGGACGAAAAATTGGTCGAACAGATCCGCCATTTGATGTTCGTCTTCGAAGATCTATTGCTCATAGATCACACCGGCATCAAGGAACTGCTGGCCAAGGTGGACCGCAAGCTGCTGACCGTAGCTTTGAAAGGCACCAGCGAGCAGTTGAAGAACCACCTGCTTTCGGCTATGAGCCAGCGGGGGCGCGAAATGTTGCTGGAGGATATGGAGGCGCTCGGACCGGTGAAGATAAAAGAGGTCGAAGCCGCCCAGCAAGCCATCATTGCCGTAGCGCGGGAGCTGGAGGCGCAGGGCGTGCTTAGCCTGAAGGAAGCCGCAGGCGAACAGTATGTCGTCTAGGATCCTCAAGCCCTCCGAACATGACCCCCTCGCGGCTGAGCCGTGGCGTCCTCCGGGCGGCGCAGCGCCGATTGCCGGAGCGGCCGGCGCTTCCGCCCGCAGTCGTAACGCGCCGGAGGAGACGCAATTGCAAGAAGCCTATCAGCGGGGTTACCGGGATGGCGAAGCTGCCGGCCGCAGCGCTGTCCAACCCGTGATTGACAAGCTGGCGCAAACCATCGAATCGCTGGCTTCGCTGCGACACCGAGCCCGCCGTGAAGCCGAGGCCGATCTGCTCAAGCTGTCCATCGCCATAGCCCGCCGCATCATCCACCGCGAGTTGAGCGTCGATCCGGAAGCTGTGGCGGGTCTGATCCGGACGGCGCTGGATAAGCTGGCTTCGCTTGAAGTGCACCGCGTGAGGGTGCATCCGCAACTGGAGCCGGCCGTGCGCCACGCGTTGGAAAGGCTGGCGGCGGGCCGTCAAATACAGGTCGTAGCCGAGGCAGGACGCGCGGCAGGCGATGTCATTTTTGAAACCCAGCGCGGCAACCTGGATGCCTCGGTGGAAACCCAACTGGATGAGATCAGCCGCGGCCTGGCCGATCGTTTGAGAGGCCGGCGATGAGATCCGAACGGATTGATCTGGTTCCTTACATTGAAGATCTGAACTCGGTTGATCCGGTCCGCTGGACCGGCGAGGTGGTCGAGTTGGTCGGCTTGCTGATCGAATCGCGCGGGCCGGCGGCAGCGATCGGAGATTTCGTGGAGATACACGCCTCGAGCGGCCATCGTGTACGCGCCCAGGTGATCGGCTTCCGCGACGGTCATGTGCTATCGATGCCGCTTGAAGAAACCTCGGGTTTGCAGCCCGGCGACCTGGTCGTTGCCCGGCGCGAAGCAGCACGCGTGGAAGTCGGGCCGGGGTTGCTCGGCCGGGTTCTGGACGGCTTCGGCAAGCCCATGGACGGAGGCGGAGAAATCGACGCCGAATTCGCCTATGAGCTATACCGCGAGCCCCCCAATCCGCTCGAGCGCGAACACATCGTGCAGCCTCTGGTGACCGGCGTGCGCGCCATCGACAGTCTGCTGCCTATCGGCAAGGGGCAGCGCATCGGAATATTCGGCGGCAGCGGCGTGGGCAAGAGCACGCTGCTCGGGGCCATGAGCCGCCACAATTTCGCCGATGTCAGCGTGATTGCCCTGGTCGGCGAACGCAACCGCGAGGTGCGTGCGTTTCTGGACCACGAACTGGGACCGGAGGGACTAGAGCGCAGCGTGGTGGTGGTGGCCACCTCGGACCGGCCGGCGCCGCTCCGAGTGAGAGCCTGTTTTGTCGCGCTGGCCGTGGCCGAATACTTCCGCGACAAAGGCGCCGACGTGCTGCTGGTGATGGATTCGGTGACCCGGCTGGCTATGGCCCAGCGCGAAATCGGGCTGGCCGCGGGCGAACCGCCCAGCCAGAAGGGATACACGCCTTCGGTCTTTAACCTGCTGCCGAAAATTTTTGAACGCGCCGGCAACTTCCGGCGCGGCTCGATAACCGGTTTCTTTACTGTGCTGGTGGAAGGCGATGATTTCACCGAGCCGATTTGCGACGCAGTGCGGGCGATCCTGGACGGCCATATTGTACTCAGCCGCCAACTGGCCGCAGCCGGACACTACCCGGCTATCGACGTACTTCAATCGGTCAGCCGGCTGACTTCTCAGGTGGCCAGCCGCGAGCAGGCGCGCCAAGCGGCCAAGGTGCGGGAGGCGCTGGCCGCCTACCAGCAGGCCGAAGACCTGATTCAGCTCGGCGCCTACGTCTCGGGCAGCAACCCACGACTGGACACCATACTGCGCGCGCACGGAGAAATTCTGAATTTTCTGCGGCAGGAGCCGGAGACAAAATCGCCGGTCGAGGAAACTATGAAGCGGCTAAAAGAGCTGGCGGCGGCTCTGCCGGATTGATTGAGTCGGGGCCGGGCGCGGGATATTGATGTCAGGGCCTGCGGGTTGAGATGCCGCCGGCGCAGGGTGAAAGGGAATGAAACCTTTCCGTTTCCGATTGGAAAAAGTTCTGACCTGGCGCCTGAAGGAGCTGGAGCTGGAGCAGTTCCGAATGCGCGAGCTGGCGGCGGCGCTGGAATCCACTGAGCAGAAACGGGCTCGGCTGGAGGCGGAGCGGCTGGCCGCACAGCAGGCGTTGCAACTGAGCCGGACTACGCCGGCAGAGGAACTGGCTGCCTACGACGCTTTCCTCGTCCGCCTGCGCAAATTGGACCAGCAGCTTCTGGAGCTCCGGCGGCGCCAGCAGCAGGAGCTGGACCGCCAGCGCAAGCGGGTGCTCGAAGCCCAGAGGCGTTGTCGTTTGCTCGAAAGGCTGAAAGAGCGGCGCCGGCGCGAATGGGAGATTGAAGTCAACCGTGAACTTGAGAATTTCGCCGCCGAAGCACATCTATTCCGCTGGAGTCGGGAGGGAGGCTGAGCTGCCGCAATCGGTGGTTACATAACCTGCCTGCCCGAAGAAAAAACGCGCCAGGCCCGGCGTCATGCTCGGCCGGCACCCATTCCCCGATAAGCATCCGGCAGATCCTGCAAAGTAAGTGTGCCCAACAGGCGGCGGGAGTCAATTCGGTTGATGGCCGGAAGGACGCCTCTCTCTCAGTGTGGCGTAGCTGGGCAAACTCGATAGAATCGGACCTCGCTGCGCCGATTGGGGTGCTCAAAGGGCTCCGCCTACTTTGCTACGCTAGAGGTTTCGCGAGGGAATCACCGATGATACGACTCATCTTTGGAATCGCTCTAGCAACGGCTATGTTCGCTCAGCCCATCACCGGCGTCCCGCAGGCCACCGAAGAACAGGCCAAAGGACGCAAGAACGGGCTTTACGCCACCCTGCACACGTCGATGGGCCCCATCGTCGTGCAATTGTTCGAGAAGGAATCGCCTGAAACCGTGCGTAACTTTGTGCAGCTTTCCCTTGGCACGAAGGCATGGCGCGATCCGAAAACCGGCCAGATGCGCAAGACGCCTCTTTACAACGGCACCATCTTTCACCGGGTTATTCCCGGATTTATGATCCAGGGCGGCGACCCCCTGGGCAACGGCACCGGCAACGGCGGCTTTGTCATTCCTGATGAATGGACCCGGTCGGGGCTTGAGTTCAACGTGCCCGGCCGGCTGGCCATGGCCAACGCCGGACCAAAAACAACCAGCACCCAGTTTTTCATCACCGAAGTGCCCACGCCTCATCTCAACCAGCAACACACGATTTTTGGGCAGGTGGTCGAAGGCCTGGAACTGGTGGGCAAGATCGCCCGCGTTCCGCGCGACGCCAACGACAGGCCGCGTACGCCGGTAGTTTTGGAGAAAGTGGAAGTTTACCGCGTGGGGCCGGAACCGGCAGCGCCGGCGCCAAAGAAATAGTTGTCTGGCGAATCCTGCCCGATTAGGGCGAGCCGGGCCAGTATGGAACTGACGTAGTCAAAGGTTTCGGCCAGAGGCGGCAGTCCCCCTGCCGCCTCCACGCGGGCCGGCCCTGCATTATAGGCGGCCAGCGCCAGCGCCAAGTCCCCGCCGAACCGCTCCAGCATCCAACGCAGGTATCGTGTTCCCGCCGACACGTTTTGCCATGAATTAAAAGGGTCGGACACCTCCAGCACGCGGGCTGTTTCCGGCATCAGTTGCATCAGCCCTAGCGCACCCCGGGGAGAGACGGCGCATGGCCGCCCGGCCGATTCGCGCTCAATGACGGCAGTTACCACCTCCACCGGGAGGCCTTCGCGGGCCGCAGCCGCACCGGCCAGAGCTGCTATTTCGCTCCGGCTAAGAGGCTCACAGGCCGGCCCCCGGGCAAACGCGTAACGAAAATGCTTCTCCGTGCTTGCACGCATCGCTGCTACCGCCCCTTGCTGACGGGCAATGGAGGTCCGCATGGCCGCAATACTCTGCTTTTGGAGTGAAACCGGTTGGCCGAGCGAAACCATCGCCAGCGGAAGAAAAATCAACAGCCTCATAAAACGCAGAATCGGCGATCGGAAACCGGTTTTTAGCCACTCAAATTTTGGCTGTGCCGTCCGATATGCAGGACGAGGAAGAGTACAGTGATCTCGCCCGCCGCTGGGGCGAGCCGCAGCTACTTTTCCCAAGGAGTGGCCTATGGATGTCGCCGCAGTGCACAAGCCAGTGCCTGTTGTGCCCACGCCGGCGGAGCCTGCGGATACGCAGCAAGCCGCCCGAAATCGGGAACTCATACAGGCAATCAAGGCAATCAATGGCGCCGAGCTTTTCGGCTCCAAAAGCGAACTGACTTTCGCGCTGGATCGGCTCACGCAACGCCCGGTAATCCGGTTGATCGATAAAGAGACAAAGGACGTCATTCGGCAGATCCCACCCGAGTACGTTCTGCGCATGGCCGAAGATCTGGCGCCGCGCCGGTAGTGAAAATGCATGTTGAGCTTGCGCCATTTGCGGAGTTCCGCCGATAAGAGTGGCAGGAGACAGACAGATGGCGACCAACGCTCACGATGCTTATCTGGAAAGCCGGGTGCTCTCAGCCGATCCGGTGGAACTGGTGCGCATGCTTTATCGCGTCGCCATAGAGCGTACACGCGAGGCCAGACAACACCTGGAAGACGGCGATACTGTCGCTCGCAGCAAAGCCATCTCCGCCGCCTCCCTGACGCTGGCGGAATTGACCGCCGCGCTTGATCTTGAAAAAGGCGGCCAGTTGAGCCGCCGCTTAGCGCAGCTATACGACTATATGCAATGCCGCCTAATGGAGGCCAACTTCGAGCAGCGCGCCGAGCCATTAAACGAAGTTGTGGGATTGCTCTCCACATTGCTTGAGGGTTGGTCCAATGTCTCACTAGAAACTCCCGCGGCGCCCGAACCGGAAACCCATGGGCCTTACGCTGAAGATGCCGCAGTCTATGAATACAGCCCCGCCGGTTGGACCGGCTGAGCGGCAGCTTACACAAAGACCAACATTTTCTAGTACGCCAAAAGTTTCCAGCCGGTGGCCGCTTGAGCGCTGGCTTACGCAAGGGCGCCGGCAAAAATCATCGCTCCGAGCATCTATCAATCAGAAGCAGCCGCCGTCACGGCCATTCCTTCCCGCCTTATTGCAGTGGCTCCGGCTTGAACAACCGTAGATCAGTAGCAGCTTCGTTTCGCAGTACTGCAAGGCCGAGAATTCATGACTGTTTCAGATCCTGCCTCACCGTTTCCAACGCCAGCAAGCATAGGGCTTGCGGCAAGCGGTAAGCTCATTTCTGTTTCAGCCCTTGTATTACCAGCCCGGCCAAACCCAGCCCGCCTCGCTCGGCCAGCGCCACCGCCAGTTGTTCTTCGGCCAGCTCCAAGGCCGAGTTGGCCGAAGAATCTTCTCCGGCGCCCAGCCATCCGGCCGCATCTCCGCGTGCCGCCTTCAACAACTGCGCCACCAGCAACGCTTCAAACTGCTTAGCGGCTGAGGTTATTTTGGCTTGCTCGGCGTCGGCCGCCGCTTCCGCCGCCGGCCTGTTCCCTACCCCGCCAATGGTCATTTTCAGAGCACCTCCAACTCCGCCTCCAGTGCTCCGGCCTGCGCTAGCGCCTGTAATACAGCCACTATGTCTCGGGCCGTAGACCCGATTGAGGTTAACGCCCGCACCAGATCCTCGACCGTCGCGCCTTCCTTCAGCACCAGGTTGCGGGCCTTTTCCTCGCGGACTCCTACACCCACCTGCGGGACTATTTCGGTTGACCCCTGACTAAAGGGTGAAGGCTGCGAGACGGCATAGCTGGTTTGAATTTCCACGCTGAGGTTACCGTGCAAAATGGCCACCGGCGAAATGCGCACGTCTTTTCCCATCACGATGGTTCCGGTGCGTTCGTTTACTACCACCCGCGCAGCGCGGTCGGAGTCGACCGTCAGCATTTCAAGCTCGGCGATGAATTGCGCCTGGCGCGAGGCGTAATTCTCAGGCACGCGTATGCTGACCAGCGCCGGATTTTCAGCATTGGCCAGCGGTTCGGGCGCGGGGAACTTACGGTTTATGGCCTCGGCAATGCGCACAGCCGTAGTGAAATCTGCCCGACGCAACTGCAAGCGCAACCGCGACGAGGAAATCGTGCTCGGCGGAGTGCGCTCGACGATGGCCCCGCCCGGTACGCGTCCCACGGTCGGGTGATTCACCGTCTGGCTGTTGCCCGCCCGGCCCGCCACGAAACCGCCCGTCACCACTGCGCCCTGCGCCACGGCGTAGATTTCACCGTCCGGCCCACGCAGGCTGGTCAGCAGCAGCAGCCCGCCCTGAAGATTGCTGGCGTCACCAATGGCGGCGGCAGTTACATCAATGCGAGTCCCGGGCTGAGCAAACGGGGGCAGCGTGGCGGTTACCATAACTGCAGCGGTGTTGTTAACCCGTATGGCGCTAGGGGAGACCGACACGCCCATCCGTTCAAGCAGGTTGGTTAAACTTTGCGCCGAGAAAACCGTCTGGCGCCGGTCGCCGGTCCCCGCCAGGCCGACCACCAATCCATAGCCGATAAGCTGGTTTTCCCGCACTCCCTCAAGCGCAGCCAGCTCCTTCAATCGCACGGCCGCCTCGGATGCGCCCACCGCGGCCGCCAGCAGCAATATCGCAAGCCTTCGCCTGTAGCGCATGAGTTCCCTCAAAACGGAAGCAACCCAAGCAGCAGCCGGTAGAGGAAGAATGGCCGCCGCACGGCGTCGCCCACCAACCCTTTGCCGTTGATGCGAACTTCCAGATCAGCCACCCGCTCTGATGAGACAACGTTGCCTGGATTAAGATCGTTTGGGCGCACAACGCCGCGCACCGTGACGGTTTGCAGCTCGGAGTTAATCTGGACGGTCTTGGAGCCTTCCACCAGCAGCGCCCCACCCTCCAGCACCTGCTTGACGCGGGCCGTTAGCGTCGTCGTAAGCACGGTCTCACGGGTGGTCGCACCTTCGCCCGCCATCGCCTGCTCGCCCGAAAGATTCGCCAGACTGGAAAGAGGTTTTCGACTGATTCCGGCCAGCGGACCGATGGTTGCTGCGGCATTTGACGAGCGGTTCGATTTGGAGCTCCCTTTAGCCGCAGCCGATGCCCGCTCGGCCACCAGGATCGTGACCACGTCGCCGACACGGGCGGCGCGCAGATCGCGGGTAAGATCCGCCAGCGGCGCCGAGGAGTTGAACAACGAGCCGGGAGAACCTTCCGGTTGAGCAATCGCCGGTTCTGGGGCCGTACCCAAAAATACGAGCAGGCAGGCCAGCGCTGAAATAAAAAACGTTTGTTTCACCTTGCAACCTCCGCGACCGTCGCTACCTCTACCTCCGCCTTGCCGGTGACCCTGGCCTGGAAACGTTTTCCGGTGGAAGCGTTTTTAACCAGGACCGTTTCCCCCACCGAGCCGGCAGTTTCGGCCAGGCCCACGGTTTCAATCAATGCGGCCCCGCTGGCAACCCGCACCAGAACCTTTTCTCCCCGGCTGACCTCGCGCGGCGCCTCAACCAAATGCGGCCAAACCGCTGAGCCGGCGCGTATGGCGCGCCGAGTGACTTTTCCGATAGCCTGTTCCGGCTCAATGGTGACCGGCCCCCCAGGCGGCGCCTCCACCTCGACTAGCTCCACATCGCCGGCCTCGATGCCGCGCCGCGCCGCCAGATCGCGCCTTGCCACCAGACGCCGGGTCGAAACCAGCACCCGCACGCGGGCCCAAACCGGATGGTAACGGCCTTCGGCATAGCGCACGCGCCCCCGCCAGATGACCGGCCGCTGGGGCGCGCTTTCCGGCGGGCGGGCCAGACCTGAGAGCGGGAACTCCAGCTCTCCTTTGGGTACGGGAAACCGGCTGAAATCCAGTACCTCGATGCGGGCCGGCTCTTGTTTGAGCGAGGCCCGCATCGCGGCAACCAGCCGCTCTTCGGTGAGCGGTTCCAGAGGACGGACGACGCATACGGTCGCCCCAGGGGCCAGGGAGAGTTCATACGGCGAGGATTTCCGTTTCAGTTCCTCCGCACTTAGGAAACGCCGGGCACCGGGCGCCGGCGCATAACCAAAATCAGTTTCGGCCGGCAGCACGGAGAACGCCGCATCCACCGCCGCCAGATCCCGCGCCAGAATCTTTTCGCCTTCGACGGCTATGCAACCCGCAATCGCCAGCAGCCCTACCCACATCGCTTTTACCGCGTCAGATTATTGATCTGTTGATACATGTCGTCGGCCGCTTTTACCACTTTGCTATTGGCCTCATAGGCCCGCTGGCTGACGATCAGGTTTATAAACTCTTCAACCACGCTTACGTTGGACTGCTCGAGAAAGCCTTGCAGCAGCGTCCCCAACCCTTCCTGGCCGCCCGGCGTGCCCACGGTCGGATCGCCGCTGGCGTCGGTGGGCAGGTACAGATTCCGGCCCAGGCTGTTCAAGCCCGCCGGATTCTGGAAATCGGCCAGTTGGATCTGCCCGGCCAATTGGGCCGCAGTCTGCCCGGGCTGGGTGTAGCTTACCGTCCCATCGGCCGCAATGGTGATCGCTTGGGCGTCCGGCGGGATGGTGATCTGCGGTTCCAGCGGATCGCCGTCGGCGGTAACTATGTTTCCGTCCCGGTCCAGATGAAAGGAGCCGGCTCGCGTATAGGCAATCTCGCCTGAAGCCAGACGCACTTGAAAGAAGCCGCGTCCCTGTATGACCAGATCGAACGGATTCTGCGTGGCCGTGAAACTGCCTTGCGTAAAGATGATCTCGTTTGACGCCGCCCGGGTTCCCAGTCCAAGTTGCAGCCCGGTCGGCACGACCGTCTGCTGGCTAGCCGAAGCACCGGGCGTAACCAGATCCTGATAAAGCAAGTCTTGGAATTGCGTGCGCCGGACCTTATAGCCCACCGTATTGGCGTTGGCCAGATTGTGCGCTATGTTGTCAACATTCAATTGTTGCGCCGTCATGCCACTGGCGGCGCTGAACAGTGCACGGATCACTTTCCCTCCTTAAAAATGAAAAAGACCGGCTAAGAGCCGACCTTGGCGACTTCCTCAACTGCACGGCGGTTCATCTCCGAGCCGAGCGTGATCGCCCGCTGTAACATCTCAAATTGGCGCATGACGCTTACCAGGCGTACCGCTGCTTCGGCCGGATTGACATTGGAACTCTCCAAATGGCCTTGCCGTATCTCGTAACCCGCCGCCGGCTGCGGCGTCTCCGAAGGAGCGGCGAAATATCCACCCGGCCGCTTAACCAGCGCCGCCAGGTTCGTGAAGTCCACAATTTCAATTCGCCCCAGCACGGCGCCCGCCTGCTTCACTTCACCCTCCGGCGTAACTTCAATAGCTTCTCCGGGCGTTGCCTGCACGCTGCCTCCGCCGACCAGACGTAACCGATAGCCTTCCTCACTCACCAACCTCCCGTCGGCAGCTAGGCGAAAATGGCCGTTGCGGGTGTAGAGCGGCCCGCCAGGGGAATCCACGACAAAAAAACCACGCCCGCGTACTGCCAAATCCAACGGATTGCCGGTCGGGGTAAGCGCGCCCGGCGCAAAGTCGGTCCACTGTTTTTCTATGACCGGCAGAACCGAGGGCGAAGGCCACATCCGGGCTTCTGCCGAAATATAAAGGTTGTAGAACTCGCGGTCGCCCTTAAAGCCGGCCGTTGCAGCATTAGCCAGATTGTTGGCCAGCATGTCGAGCGACTCAAGGCGAGCTCTCATTCCGCTTGCCGCAGCAATGCTAAGTGCATCCATATGGCTCGTATCGTCGCTCAAGCTATGTGCAAACCTGGGGCCAAGCCGGAAAATTCCGAAAAATGCTAAAAAACTTATGCTCAAGTCGATATGCCGAGCAGGAGGAGGTGCAGGATCCAGTCAAGGTTTTGCCACCGACGGCCATCCGCCAACTTCTTGCCATACTTGCCGCCCCTATCCTATTGAACTTGTGTAACGCCAGCCTGGTTGGTCACATGCATCAATCGCTCGCGTGACGCTAGCGCCACTTGCTCTGCCGACCCCGGACGCATCGCAGGCGGATGGTTTAACCCCCGAAGGCGGCGTCGCCTCTGACCTGCCAAATGCCGGAATTTTCGCCGAACTCATCGGCGTTCTGGAAAACGCAGCCCAATCGGCAGGTGACTTTACTGCGCTACTTGCTCAGTGTGCAGGTAAAGCCGATCAGCCAAAGCTCAATGAGCCGCCTGGGAGCTTGGAAACGCTGCCGGAATTGGACACTGCGAGCCAATCCGCTGCACCGCTCGACTCAAAATCCCCGCCGGTTGCCACAATTCAACAACAAGAAGCCGGACCACTGCAATTAGGTCTCGGCGAAAAAAAAGCAATCGGAAAAAACGAGAAAAAAGAAGAAGGCAACAGCACCGCATGGATCAGTTTGAGCCTCGGCGCCGCTCAACAAATCCGGCCGGAGGCGCCGGCGCCCCTACCGCCAGCACCGGCGGCGCTGGCGGGAACTGAAGCCACTCTGCCGCGGCCTGAGTCTTCTTTCGATCCGACTGAGGCGCAGCCGCCGGCGGAGTTTCCGAAGCCCGTCAGCCTGCCGGAGAGCGAAGCCGCCGCCAGCCGTCCTTTGGATGATCCTTTCAGCCGGACACAACTTCTGATAGAGGACGTTGCAGACGATTTTAGCCTGACTCAAAACGCGCCAGCCGATATTGAGCCCGGCGACTCGGCAGATTTTAGCACTGACGGCCAGCCCACTTCTAAAGTTGATGTTGCAATTCCGGTTGCACACCGCCTCGCGCCTGAAGTTTCCGGTGAAGAACCACCGCGAGATACGCTGCCGCGGGATGAGAGCGCCGCTCCGCATCAGGAAACAAAACCGGACGCCGGAACAAACAGCCTTCCAGCGCCATATCCAGTACCGACAAGCGAGAGTCTGGCTGAAAGCTCCGAAGTTTGGCCAGCCGCGCCGGAGCAGCGCCGGGCGAGCGCCGCCGAACGGCAGCCTTTCGCTTCAAACGATGCCAAACCGAAAGATTCGCTAGTTATCGGGCCGCGGGCAATGACGGTCGCCCGGGTTGATCCCCTGCCTGCCATTGGAACAGAAACGAAACCGAGCGCAGCGGAACCGGCCTTCACCGTCCGCATAAGCCAGTGGCCTCCGGCTGCTGAACAGCCGCCCGCCGCCCTGCGCAGCTCAGCCGAGGCGCTACAACAAAAAACTAAAGTTCTGTTTTCGGATAGCGCTCCCAAGCTCGAAACCAACACCGCGACCGATTCGCAACCGAATGCGCCTGAAAGCCGCGCGGCATCCCTGCCTTCAAACGAACATTCGCATGAAAAAGTAACGGAGGCCGCAGCTTTGGGCCAGAAAAACCGGGAACGGCTTTCAACGCCGCCTGAAGTCTCATCAATTGAGCAACCGGCCCCAGATCAGCCGGCGTCGCTCTCAGGCCAGCCTACGGCGGCGTCGCCCAGGCTGCTGGCCCGCCAGCCGGCGGATGCGATCCAAGCTCAGATGGTTGAAGCAAAGCCGGTAAATGAACCGGCTCCGACACCCAAGCAACTTCGCATAAGGCTTCAGCCTGGCAACGAGCAGCCACCCGTGGACGTGCACGTGCGCGAGTCTTCCGGCCAGGTGCAGGTGGCGGTGCGCACGCCGAATGACGCGCTAGCTGCCGCCCTGAGGGAGCGCTTGCCGGAGCTGGCTGCCGAGCTGGACCGGCGCGGTTACGGCTTTGAAATCTGGCGACCCCAACCCCTGGCGGCGGCGCGCCAGGCGGCGGTCATGGGCTCTGAAACGGCAAACGTGGTTATGGGCGCCTGGCGCGGCGGCGACAGCAATGCCGGTGGAACGCCGGATTTTCGTCACCCACAAAACGAATTTGAGTTCGGCTCCGGAATCGGCGGAGAGCGGCGCCATAGCTCCGACCGCCAGCCGGAAGAAAGGAAGAAATTTTCATGGGAGTGGTTGGAGCAATAACCGGACAGCCGGGTGAAACCGCCGCTAGTAGCCAACCTACGACAACGGTGGCCAACTCGACTGTCAGCAAAGACGATTTCCTAAAGCTGCTGGTGGCCCAGATACGGTATCAGAACCCGCTGAATCCGGCCGATGGAATTGAGTTCCTTACCCAACTGGCTCAGTTCACCGAACTTGAGCAGTTGATCACAATTCGCACCCAATTGGAAACGCTGGTCGAGGCCGTGCAGGCCAAAGGCCAGAGCGAATCCTGAAATGACTGGAGGCAACAATTATGGCATTCACGGCATTTTCAACCGCGCTTTCGGCCTTAAGCGCGCACACGACGGCGGTCGATGTGGTGAGCAACAACCTGGCCAACCTGAACACACCGGGATTCAAGACGAGTTCGGTCGTCTTCCATGATCTGGTGACGCAGTCGCTGGGCCTGGGTGAGACGCAGGTCGGCTTGGGCGTGGCCCGCCCGCTTACGCTGCGGCAATTCGGACAGGGTTCATTGCAGTCCAGCTCGGGCAGCCTGGATGCGGCCATCCAGGGCGATGGTTTTTTCATCCTGCGCGACGTAAACGGAGCCATGCTGCTGACGCGAGCCGGCAACTTCCATGTGGACGCCCAGGGCAACCTGTTGACTGCCACAGGCGAGCGCGTGCAAGGCTGGACCGAATCCGGAGGCGTCGTCAACACCAACGGTCCGATTGGAAACATCGTGGTTCCGGTAGGCAACCTCCGTGCGCCGCAGGCAACCACCACTTTTTCGGCCAATTTGAACCTGAACTCGGCCGGAGTCGTGGGTGAGACGTCCGGAACATTTTCGACGCCGATTGAAATCGTTGATTCGCTGGGCATCACCCATGTTCTCACGCTGACTTTCACCAAAACCAACCCCAACGAATGGGATTACGAGGTGACCATTCCGGGAGACGACGTGGCCGCCGGCACTTCCGGAACTCCGTTTTCGCTTACCACCGGAACCATAACCTTCGACAGCAACGGGCGGCTGGCGACGCCAGCCTTCCCTCCCGGCACTGCGACGTTGAGCATCACCGGTCTGGTCAGCGGCGCTTCCGACATGGATCTTACCTGGAGTTTTTATGAAACCGACGGCACGCCCCGCATCACCCAGTACGCACAGACTTCAGCTGTAGCGGCGGTGGCCCAGGACGGCGCTGCGGCGGCGCAATTGGTGAAGGTAAGCCTGGCCGACGGCGGCAAGATCCTGGCACAGTATTCAAACGGAGAGCAGCGCGTCGTAGGGCAGTTGGCGCTGGCCGCCGTACGCAACCCTGATTCGCTGATGGCCGTCGGCAACAACTGTTTCCAGTTGACGGCCCTGACGGCCGCTCCCGCAATAGGCGTTCCGCAGACCGGCGGCCGCGGCAAGGTCATGGGCAACTCGCTGGAGAGTTCGACCGTGGACATCGCCCAGGAGTTCACCAACCTGATCGTACTGCAACGCGGCTATCAGGCCAATGCGCGCGTGGTGACCACCGTCGACGACATCAGCCAGGAAACCATGAACATGAAGCGTTAAGGCAGGCGGGGTGAGGCGTGACTCCTCTTGAACAGATCGCCGGCTTCGGCGACGTGCCGCTCACAGTCGAAGTCGAGATTGGCCGCCCCGTGTTGAAGCTGGGTGAATTGCTCGAGCTGGTGCCCGGCCAGGTGGTGTCGATCAGCCGCTCAGCCGGTGAAAACATCGACATACGGGTGGCCGGCGAGCTTATCGCCTACGGCGAGGTCATCGTTTCCGACAACGGCGTAGGCGTGCGCATCACTGACTTCAAGCCCGAAGACTGACGGGACAAACAGCGAAGGCCGCGCAACAGGGTGTGCCGGTGCGGATTGATGTTCTCTGCGAACAAGGAGGCGGAACGCAAATGGAGTGGGTTCGGCAGTTATTGGCGATGGCAGTAACGGGCGTGCTGCTGGCTGCGGCAGTGATCTGGCTTAGGCGACGGGGGGTGGGCCGCCCGGCAGCCGGTCTGGAACGCGGTCGCGCGCGACGGCTGGAGCTAATAGACCGGGTTTCGCTCACCCCGCAACACTCGCTGCACCTGGTCCGGGTGGACGACCGCCTGATCCTGGTGGGCCGCTCGCCCGCCGGTCTGGTGCGTCTGGCCGCCAACCGAGCGCCAAGCCGAATGGAGGAGCTTGAATGAAGGCGGCGCGTTTTCTGATCGTTTCTCCGGCGTGCCTGCAAATGGCGACGGCAGCAAGCTCCAGTTCCCCGCTGACTTCTCTGGGTACGCTCCGCGGCGCAGGCTCGTTGAGTCTGCCCATGCAGGTGGTGATCCTGCTGACGTTGCTGACGCTGCTGCCCGCCGCAGTTGTTTCGGTGACGCCGTTTCTCAGAATCACCGTCGTACTTCACTTCCTGCGGCAGGCGCTCGGCACTCAGACCACGCCATCCAATCAAGTGCTGCTGGGACTGGCGCTGTTTCTGACGATTCTGCTAATGCAGCCGGTTGGCCTGGAGATATATCAAAAAGCCTGGGTTCCGCTTGAGAAGAATCAGATTACACCCGCCCAGGCATTTGAAGAAGGCGCCAAACCGCTCAAGGCGTTTCTTCTGCGTTTCGCCCGGGAAAAAGACATACAGCTGTTTTTGGAGATTTCCCGTTCGCCCGCCCCGCGCACCCCTGCGGATCTGGATTTGAAGGTGCTGATTCCGGCTTACATACTCTCGGAACTCAAAGCCGGCTTCCAGATAGGGGCGGTTTTGTTCCTGCCTTTTCTGGTTATCGACCTAGTGGTGGCCAGCGTCGTCCTTTCGGTGGGCATGATCCAGTTGCCGCCGGTAATGATTTCGGCGCCGTTCAAGATCCTGCTGTTCGTTTTGGTGGACGGCTGGAATCTAACGGTCGGCTCACTGATGAAGAGTTTTCTTTGAGAAATAGACATGACCGTAGAAATGGTTACCGATATCCTGCGGCAGGCGTTGCTGGCCACCTTCTGGCTGGGCGCGCCGCTTCTGGCCATAGGTTTTGCGGCGGGGATTGTGGTCAGCCTGGTGCAGATAACCACCTCCATACAGGACACCGCATTCAACACGGTGCCCCGGCTGGCGGCATTCCTAGCCGGTCTGATTCTGCTGATGCCCTGGATGTTCAAGCGGCTGGCCATGTACACCACTACGCTGTTCGGAGACCTCTCGCGTTATGCGCGCTGAAGTGGAACTGCCGCTGGCCTTGGTCGTGGGATTTCTGCTGGTGCTGGCCCGGGTGGCCGGAGCGCTGGTATATGTGCCGGCGCCGGGCCTCAGCCGCGGTTTCGAGCCGGCGCGCATCGTGCTGGCGCTGGCCCTCACCATTCTGCTTTACCCGCAGTGGCCCATGGTTGGCGTTTTGCCGACGCCCGTTCAACTAGCTGGCTGGATCGTAGCCGACGCGGCGCTGGGCATTCTGGCGGGCCTACTGGTGGCGTTTGTGGCCGAGGCTTTTCAGATTGCCGCCCAGGCAGTCGGGCTGGAAGCAGGTTTCGCCTACGCCTCGATGGTGAATCCTCAAACCGAAGCCGACTCGGGCGTGTTGCTGGTGTTTGCGCAATTGACGGCCGGATTGCTGTTTTTGGCTCTGGGCCTTGACCGCGAAGTTTTACGTGCCTTCACCACCAGCCTGGAAACCTTTCCACCCGGAAAGCTGGTGGAAGCGGGCCCGGCTTTTGAGCTGATCATGCGGCTGGGAGCGGGCATGTTTTCAACGGGTATGCGGCTGGCCATTCCGGTGCTGGCGTTGCTGGCCTTGATGGACTTGGCGCTGGCTCTGGTGGGGCGGCTCAATCAGCAGTTGCAGCTATTGACGCTAGCCTTCCCGCTCAAGATGCTGGCAGCGGTGCTGATGCTGGCCTGGCTGGCGCCGCTGTGGACGCGCCTGCTCGGCGCATACGGCCGCCAGGCGGCAGCCGGCCTGGGTGCTTTGTTCGGATCACATTGACCCATGGCGGATAAGTCACTCAAAACCGAGCAGCCCACGCCGCACCGCATAGACAAAGCCCGCCGTGAGGGCCAGTATGCGGCCAGCCGCGAGCTGCTCGGCGCACTACAGTTCTTGGCTTTTGTTTTTCTGCTTTCGCGCGGGGCCCCGGCCTGGATCGAACAAACCCGGCAACTGACCCGGGCATTGTTCAAGACCGCATTCCGTTACGAAACGAGCGCAGCCGAACTGGTCCGGTTGTGCCGCAGCACATTGATTTCGAGCCTGCTGCCTTTGGCCGCAATGGCCGCCGTACTGCTGGTGCTGGCGCTGGCCGGCCAACTGGCAATGACCCGCATGGGTTTTAGCACGAAGCGCCTGGCGCCTAACCTCAGCCGACTCAATCCGTTGTCCCGGCTCCAGGATACTTTACGCCAGAACCTCTGGGCGCTGATTAAAGCTCTAGTCCTGCTGCCGCTAGCAGCAGCGGCCGTTTGGGAAATCGCAAGAGAAAACGCCCCGTATTACCTGCTGATGCCGCTCCAGGGGATTGAGCAAGCGGCCCAGACGACCGGCCGCTCGCTCCTCAGCGTGCTATGGAAAGCCGCAGGAGTTTTTCTGGCGCTGGGTGTAATTGACTTCGCGCGCGAGCGCCGGCGTTACATGCAGGACCTACGCATGAGCCGCCAGGAACTTAAGGACGAGCATAAGGAGCTCGAGGGCGACCCCATGATCAAAGCCCGGATCCGGCGCCTCCAGCGTGACCTGGCCCGCCGCCAGATGCTGCGTGAGGTGAAAACGGCAACGGCGGTGGTGGTAAACCCGACGCACTACGCCGTAGCCTTGCGGTACCGGATGGAGACCATGGCCGCTCCGCGCGTCGTCGCCAAAGGACGCAATCATTTGGCCTTGCGCATCCGGCAGATTGCGCAGGAAAACGAAATCCCGCTGGTTGAGAATCCGCCGCTGGCGCAGGCTCTCTATCGCAGCGTGAAAGTCGGCCAGGAGATCCCGGCACACCTCTACCAGGCGGTCGCCGAAGTGCTGGCCTACATCTACCGCCTGCAACGTGGAAGGTGGCCGAGGGCGCAGGCGGTCTAGGAGGCGAGGATGGCTGAAGGCAGCGCCAGATTGATCGCCCCGGGCAGCTTCAGGCTTCCCGCCGCGTTGAGTTCGGGCACTTTGAACGACCTCGCCGTGCCAGCGGCCGTGCTGGCCATCGTGGTGGCGCTCATCGTCCCGCTGCCCAGCTTCATCCTGGACGTCCTCATAGCCGCCGACCTGATGATGTCGGTGGTGGTCTTGATGGTCGCCATGTACATCAAGCGGCCGGTGGATTTCAGCGTTTTTCCCACTACGCTTCTGCTGCTGACGTTGTTCCGACTGGCGCTGAACATCTCCTCTTCGCGGCTGATTCTGCTTGAAGGAAACACCGGAACGGCAGCGGCGGGCCACGTAATCGAAGCCTTTGGCAGCTTCGTGGTGGGCGGCAATTACATCATTGGCGCAGTGATCTTTTTGGTTTTGATCGCAATTCAATATGTGGTCATCAACCACGGGGCGGTGCGCATCTCGGAGGTAACCGCGCGCTTCACGCTGGACGCCTTGCCCGGCAAGCAGATGTCGATCGACGCCGACTTGAACGCCGGAATCATCGACGAAGCCGAAGCCAAAGAGCGGCGCCGCCAACTGGCCGCCGAAGCCGAATTCTACGGCGCCATGGACGGCGCCAGCCGCTTCACCCAACGCGACGCGGTGGCCAGCATTTTGATTACCGGCATAAACATCGTGGCCGGTTTTTTGATCGGCATTTTCCAGCACGGCATGGACCTCACCCGGGCCTTGCAGACCTACACGGTGCTGACCATAGGCGACGGGCTGGTGACGGTCATTCCGGCTCTGATGATTTCGGTCTCCGGCGGCTTGATCGTTACGCGGGCCAGCACCGATTCGCGGCTGGGTACGGAATTCCGCAAACAGATCTTCAGCACGGCCGAACCGCTCCTGCTGGCCGGCGGAGTGCTCATCGCCCTGGCGGTCTTTCCAGGACTGCCGAAAATTCCATTCCTGCTGCTGGGAGGCGGCCTGGGCGCTTCGGCCTGGCGCATGCGCCAACGTGCCCTGGCGGAAGCCGCCAAGCCTGCCGCCCCCGCTAAGCCGGCTGCCGCGCGCGAAAACCTGGAAGAGCTGCTGAAGGTCGACCCGCTGGCAGTCGAAGTAGGGCTGGGTCTGGTGCGGTTTGTCGAAGGTGGTCCTAATTCTCCGCTTCTTAGAAGAATCGGCGGGCTGCGGCGACAGATAGCCGCCGAGCTGGGATACCTGCTGCCTGCGGTGAAGGTGACCGATAATCTCTCGATCGGCTCGCGCGAATACGTGATCTTGATTAAAGGTGAGCCGATCGGCCGCTATGAGGTTGTCCCCGGCAGTGAACTGGCCATCCCGGCGGGCAATGCGAAACCTCTGGATGGAGCCCAGCCTACGCGCGAGCCGGCTTTCGGCATGCCGGCCTATTGGGTTCCTGCCGAGCGGGCCGAGTTGGCGCGAGCAGCCGGCTACACCGTCGTCGACGCCGTAACCGTGCTGGCCACGCACCTGGCGGAGCTGGTACGCCGCCACGCGCACGAACTGTTCTCGCGCCAGGACGCCAAGCGGTTGGTAGACCGGGTGGGCGCCGAGCACCCCAAGGTCGTGGACGAACTGGTGCCCAAACTACTTCCTCTGGCAACCGTGCAGCGCGTGCTCCAAAACCTATTGCGCGAGCGCGTATCCATCAGGGACGGAGCGACGATTCTCGAAGCCCTAGGCGAGGCGGCTCCGGTTACGCGCAATCCCGTATTGCTGACCGAGTACGTTCGCCAAGCCTTGCGCCGCACCATCGTGCGGCCTTATCTGAACCAGGCCGGCGAACTGCGGGCCTGGCTGCTTGATCCGTCAATCGAACAGGCGGTCGAAGGAGCCGTCGAACACGGTGAACACAACAGCCACCTGGGACTGGCTCCACAATTAATGCGCGAAATTATCGCCAAGATCGAACGCCACCTAGGCAGCGGAAGCTCGCCCGTAGCAGTGCTGACCACATCCGGCGCTCGCTACTTCCTACGACAGATTACCGAGACTTCCCTGCCCAACGTGTTTTTCATCTCGCATGCCGAGATTCCACCTGGGATGAAGGTTGTCTCGCTGGGGGTTATTCAGTGATCTCGTAACAAGCAATCAACGGAGGCATTATGAAGCTTAAATCGTTCTTTGCGGAAAGCGTCGAAGCTGCACTGGGACTGGCGCGCGAAGAGCTGGGCGCCGACGCCGTTTTGGTCAACTCACGTAAAGCTCCCCCCGAAGCCCGGCATCTGGGCGAGTATGAAGTGGTTGCCGCCTGGCTGCCGGAAGGCTCGCCGGCTCAGCAGAAACCGGAAGGCGGCGACGGTCTTCGTCAGGCCGCCGGCTTGAATGCCAGCCTGAATCAGATCAATTTTGGCCGGGAACTCGAGGCGCTGCGGCAACAAATGGAGCGGATGCAGCGCGCCATCTGGCGCAGCAGTTTCTATTTCCGTTCGGCGGCCGGCGCAGGCGCTGTAGAAAATGAGGTCCTCGGCCTGTTGGCCGGCGCCGAGGTCGATCCTCAATTGGCTCAAGAAATTGCAGCCTGTGTTCAAGCCCGTCTGGCCGGTGATCCTTTGCTCGAAACGCCTTCCGGCATCGGTCAAAACACTGCTGAACTGAACCTGCGGCGGCTGCTGGCCGAGGAGCTTGAACGCCGCTTTACGGTCGACCCATCACTAGGAAAACCAGGAGCCGCACAGGCAATCGTAGTGCTGGTTGGGCCGCCGGGCGCTGGAAAAACTACTACCCTGGCAAAACTTGCGGTCACCGAAGGCCTGCGCCGCCGCCGACGGGTACAGTTCGTATCGCTTGACAACTATCGCATCGGCGCCGGAGAACCCCTTCGTACCTACGCTTCGGTCCTGGGCGTCGGCATGGAAACGCTGGCCGGCGGCCGCATGCTGGCCCAGGCGCTGGCATCCTATCGCCATAAGGACCTTATTCTTATCGACACCCCGGGTTTCGGGCCTCGCGACATGGATGCAGCCGAGGAACTGGCAGCCGGGCTAAGCGAAAGATCCGACATTGATGTCCATCTGGTACTACCGGTCACGGCCAAATCTGCCGATCTATCCAATGCAGTGGATAGATTTGAAATGTTTCGCCCTACCAAGCTTCTGTTTACTCGCCTGGACGAGACCACTTCGCTGGGCGCCGCTTTCAGCCAGGCGGCGCGAACCGCCAAACCAGTTTCGTTTCTATCTTGCGGACAGCAGGTTCCAGATGATCTGGCGCCGGCTGCGCACAAGCGGGTGGTGGAGCTGGTCCTTGGCCTCGCCGGCGAGTAAAGGGCGGCTGAGCGCAACGGCTGGCCAATGCGCCAGCCCGCGCAACGGCCGCAGGCGCAATTGAGGCAGCACCGGGCGTGATGAGGGACGCAGGGCTTGGTGAGGCAGCACTAGACGAAATGGAGGAAACGCTAAGCGAAATGTAGGAAGCGCTAGGCGGAATGGTGAGAGAGCACCGAGCGGAACGAGGGAGCGCGAAGCCGACTGAGGCAGCGCCAGGCGGAATGGAAGGTAACAGCGAGGTAGCAAGCCAGGGGCTTCGCGGAAGGCAATGTATCTGACCGCACAAACTGAACAAGCCTGCTCGGAGAGGGAGCGATTGATTCTCGAGCACCTGCCCCAGGTGCGGCTGATCGCCCGCCGCATCCATGAGCGGTTGCCCGAAAGCGTAAGCCTTGAGGATCTGATATCGATCGGCATCATAGGGCTGATTTCGGCTATAGACAACTTTGACCCCAGCCAGAACGTTAAGCTTAGGACCTATGCCGAGTACAAGATCCGCGGCGCCATTCTCGACAGCCTCCGTGACCTGGATTGCGCCAGCCGCGACCGCCGGCGCAAGGCCAAACAAATTGAAGCCGCTATTGCCGCCGTCGAACAACGCGTTCAGCGCTCGGCTACCGAGGAAGAAATCGCCGAACAGCTTGGTTTGTCACTGGCTGAGTACCGGGAGTGGCTGGTGGACATCCGCGGCCTTAGCTTGAACCAAGTGGATTACGGTTCGGACCGCGACGACGGCCGCCAACTTATAGAAAACCTATCCGACGACGAATCTCGCTGGCCTTCGCATCTGCTCGAATCAAGCGAGTTCGAAAAGGTGCTGGCCGAAGGGATCGAGCGCATGCCGGCCGCCGAGCGCACGGTGCTCAGCCTTTATTACAAAGAAGAGCTGACCCTGCGGGAAATCGCCGAAGTTATGAACTTGCATCTTTCTCGAATTTCTCAATTGAAATCCCAAGCTCTGCTGCGGCTGCGTGCCTACTTGGAAAAATGCTGGCCGACTTCGCGAGGTAGATGAGAGTCCTATGTCGCCCCCGAACCATCAAGATTTGGAAAATACTTTAACCTGGCTAGCAGAGGAGTGGGCCACGGCCCTGGCCGGCGTGGTTGAAAGCATGGCCGGAGAGAGGCCCAAAATAAGCTGGCAAGCAGCGGCCGCGGATGAGGCCCGGCCTGCCGAAGCGCTGATATGGGAACAGCCGTTCGATCTGGGTGCGGGAGCGGTTATGTGGGCGGTTTTGCCACAAGCCGCCGGCAAGGCGCTGGGAGAGCGCGTGCTCGCCTCGGCCGGAGTGGAACAAGCCGAGACGGAAGAAGCCACCGCAACCTCCCGCGAAATCCTGGCGCAAGCCTTCGCCGGACTGGCTCAAGCCATCTCAGCTCGGCTGGAACGCACCGTGAACGCGCCGCCGGGCCAGCCGGTGGAAAAACTGCCCGACCAAGTGATGGAAGCCGGGGCGGTTATGTTTGGTTTCCAGGAGGGCGAAGTCGGGCCCATACGGCTGGCTTGTTCCTTAGCTCTGGTTGAAGCATTTCAAGCGCCTGAAACAGACGAGGCCGAAACGGCCGAAAACAGTCTACGGATTCTCGCCTCTCCAACCCTGGAATTGCTTCGAAATGTTGAGCTGCCGGTCAGCATTTCCTTCGGCCGGACCCGCATGCCCTTGCAGGAAGTGCTCAAGCTGACTGCCGGTTCAGTCATCGAGTTGAACCGCTCCATAAACGATCCCGTGGCGCTGATTGTCAACAATACGGTCGTGGCGCTTGGCGACGTGGTTGTGATCGAGGGGAATTACGGGTTGCGCATAAAAGAAATCCTTAGCTGCGACAAGCTGCTCCACACGAGCGGGCTGGTCTAGGTGATTCGATGGCGTGGGAGTGGATGCTCAATCCAATTGCCGCCGGCGCTCTGCCGGCCGCTGGTTTGCTGCTGTGCTTGTATCTTTTTGCCAGCGTCAAGCGTGAGCTGCATCAAGCCGCCGGCCAGTGGGCGAAGACCCATGACGAACTGAACGAAAAAGTCCGGGCGCTGGAGGGCGAACTGGAGAAGATCAAAAATCGATTGGATGAGCTGGTCGCTTTGACGGAAAATCGCATCGAGCCAGCCTGGCCGGCCGGCGGCATAAACCTGAACAAGCGGGTTCAGGCACTGCGCATGTATCGAAAAGGCGATGCGCCTGAAACCATCGCCGCTGCGCTGATGATTCCGCGCCAGGAAGTCGAGCTGCTGCTGAAAGTCGAACAGGCCGCCGCTGATCTGCCTCCTTCGTCCTAGCCTGGCCCGGCTGAACATTCAAAACATATCCCATAGGGTTGCCCAGGTTGCTATTGTGAAAGTGGACTTGCCGGAAGATACGAATCCCAAGGGGGCAAAGTGGCGCCTTCAATAGCGGCTTTGATCCTGATCAGTTTAACGGCCATCTTGCCGCTGAACGCCGCTGTGGCGGTGCTGGTGGGCGAACCCTTCGGCAAATTCGGCTTCTTTAATCCCACCGGACACGCCGCCGTGTACCTGTCCAGAGTCTGCGCAGCAACTCCAACCAGCTTGCGTCTGTGCCATCCGGGAGAGCCGGGCATAATCGTGAGCCGCTACCGCAGCATAGGCGGGTACGACTGGCTGGCCGTACCTTTGCCGGCCTACCTTTATGCCACCGAGGAGCCGGCCCAAATCGCCGAGGCCGATAGCCTGAAGATCCGGGTGTTACGCCAAGAGTTCTTACGCCGCTACCTCAGGAACATTCTGCCGGAGGAGGCGCTTGGAAACCTGGACGGCGACTGGATGCACATAGCCGGCGCAAGCTATGACCGCAACATTTACGGATTCCTGCTGCCGACTACGCCGGAGGACGACGAGCGGCTGATAGACTATATGAATTCAAAACCGAATCGCCGGCGCTTCAACCTGCTTTTTCGCAATTGCGCGGATTTCGTGCGGGAGATCGTAAATTTTTACTATCCGAAAGCAATCGAGCGCAATATTTTCGCCGACGCCGGCATTACCACTCCTAAACAAACCGCCCGCTCGCTGGTGCGCTACGCCGCCCGGCACCCGGAGCTGGAGGTTGCCCACTTTCTAATCATGCAGGCGCCGGGCGGACGCCCGAGTAAACGTACCCGCGGCGTCGCCGAATCCCTAATACGCTCCAAAAAATACGTCGCCCCGCTGGTCATTCTCCAACCCTGGGTGGCGGCTGGGGCCGCCGTCGCCTATCTCAGCTCCGGCCGCTTTAACCTCAGCCGTAACCCCCACCTGATATGTCCGCCGGAAACCGGCGCCGAATGTCTAGCGTCGCTAAGCTTGCGCCGCCTGAGCCGACAATCAGCAGAACATTCAAGATGAAATAATGGGCCGCCTGAAATTCTCCGGCCCGGCCCCCCATGGCAGCCTCCTGTTCTGTCTCAGGCGGCGCCAGCCATGCGCGACTGCAAGCTGCGCAGCTTGGCGCTGAGCGTGGTCCGCTTCAGTCGCAACAGGTCCGCAGCTCGTTTCTTGTTTCCGCCCGCCCGGCGCAAAGCCTGCTCGAGCAAATTGCGCTCAAATGCGCTTACAACCTGCTCATAATCCAAACCGTTTTCCGGAAGCGCGACCACCGGGGTTGATTCACTGGCCAGCGGCGCCCTCGGTAGGCTTGAAGGAAGCGGAAAATCAGCCGCTTCCAGCATCCTCCGCTCCCCGCTTAGCGCTACCGCCATCTCCACCGCGTTCTCCAACTGGCGCACATTCCCGGGCCAGTCATAGCGGATAAGACGTTCTAGCGCCGCCGCCCGAACCTGCTTCAGCGGCAATCCTTCCCGACGACAAACTTTCATTAAGAAATGATCCACCAGCAAGGGTATGTCAGCCGCCCTCTCCCTCAAAGGCGGCATGTGAAGAGGGACTACATTAAGCCTGTAGTAAAGGTCTTCCCGAAATCTGCCTTGCCGTATGCGCTCGACCAGATCGGCGTTGGAAGCCGCAATAACGCGAATGTCAACCCTAACCGTTTCCGAGCTGCCCAACCTTTGAAACTCCCGTTCCTGAAGCACGCGCAGCAGCTTGACCTGAAGGTCCAAGGGCAAATCACCGATCTCGTCAAGGAACAGCGTGCTGCCGTCAGCCTGTTCGAAACGCCCCACCCGGTTCTGAACAGCGCCGGTGAAAGCGCCCTTGACGTGCCCGAAAAGCTCCGCCTCAAGCAGATGTTCCGGCAGGGCGCTACAATTAACCGTCACCATGGGTCGGGCGGCGCGCGGGCTGGCCAGATGCAAGGCCCTGGCCGCCATCTCTTTGCCGGTGCCGCTTTCGCCCGTAATGAGCACCGTCGAGCGGCGTGGACCCACCAGCCGGATGGTCTCCATCACATTCTTGATCGAACGGCTTTCGCCAACCAGCAGCCCGGACCAGGGCGGCAACTCAAGCCCTCCCGCAAAAGCCTTTAAGTCGGTTGCGCCGGCGCTGCTAAATGCCGCCTCCAGAGCTTCCCTCACCCGCGCCGGCGAAAGCTCTCCGGATAGATACCCTGAGGCCCCCAGGCTGCCCAAATAAAAAGCCTCCTCCGGATTGCCCTGTGGGGCCCAAAAAATCACCGGAGCGCGGCGGTTTACCCGCCGAACTTCCTCAAGGAGCTCTGCCGCTGAGCAAGCCTGCGGCGGTATGCCTGCTATAACCGCCGCAGCCGTGGCAGCCCTTAAATAGCCCACCGCCTGCCAAGGATCAGTAACAATTTGCCAACAATAACCGATGAGTAATTCCGAAGGATTTAGGCGCATTTCACCCTGCGCCGGCGGAATCCACAAGATTGACGGATTAGGAGACATTTTTCAGGAAGAGGAAAAATCGGCCCGCTAGAAGAGGACTTTATGGCGGACGGCATAATATTGTCACCTATCGGGTATTATCTGGGGGACGGACTAAAGTTTTTCCCTTGCCAGCCGATCTGTAACGGGAGGGAGGGAGGGAGAGAAATAGGTGACTCCAGCGAGTTGATCAGGAACAGTTGAGTCGGTAACGAGTGGAGCAGGAACAGTTGGATCGGGAACGTTTGAATTGGGAAAGAGTGGATCTGGTGCAGGTGGTTCGGCTGCGGGTGTATCAGGCAGATTGAAATGTTGAGTGGAGCTAAACGTGACCTAGCCCGACGGCTGATGTGGCGCCAACCAGGCGGCGCGTGTGGAACTAGCCAGAGGGCTGAGGCAGCCGGCAACGCATTGCGATTGAGTGGAGTTTGAAGAAGCCAAACACGATTTAAGTCCAGCGGACAGAGCAGGCTAATGAAGAACGCATGAGGATGTTTCAATGGAATAGCTCAAAAAGCCTGAACCAGCAAGCTGGTAGTGAAAGTAAGTCCGGCTGAGGCAAAATTGGGTCGGAGGTAATGGCAGAGAAAAGCGCTATATGCTGGTGAAAAACGGCAAAACGCCATAAAATTGCAACGGAAACTTGCGTGCTATATTTTAGGCGTAAGGCGGCGCATTTGTCGATCATTCATTTAAATTTGCGTGCCACCGATCATATGTTTCATACGTTATAAAGGGAGCCAGAACCTGCGAGTAAGTCATGAGAGTTGACGACAAATACCTGGCCCAGAGCCAGGCCGCACAAACCGGCAGAACCAATGCCGCCCAGGAAACACAGGAGATCGAGCGCCCTGCCGCAAAAAACAAAGCCGGGAAAACCTGGACTCCCGGCACTGACCGTGTCGAAATTTCGACCCTGGCCAGCGGCGTTGCTCACATGCTAGAACAAGTGGGCCAAGAAAGGGCAATTAAATTGCACAAGCTAGCGGCGGATTATGCTGCCGGGCGCTACCAGGTGGACTCACTGGAAGTCAGCCGGGCCATTCTGGCGGAAATCCGAACCGTCGGGGCAGACCCGGAAAAGCCCTGAGTTAAGGCCTCCCCCCGGCCGCCGGAAATCCAGCCATAATTCGCCCCGGCTAAGGAGCAAAGCTGTAAGGACGCTCCGGAACCCGGCAACTGGAGTGTAACCATGACAGGGCTTCGCGAACCGGCACATCAGGCGGATGAGGCTCAGCAAGCAATCAATGCTGCCTTAGAATTGCTCACCCACCCCAACGCCGCGCACCTACAGGAAAGCTACGCCAAACTGGAGCAGGCCCGGCGCCTTCTGGAACAGATTAACCTGCCTGCTAACGCTGACCCCTGCCTCGAAGTGGCCTTCCTGCGGACGCGCTTTTTCGAACTAAGAAAATCAATCTCGCTAGCGAAAGAACTTTTGCAATGCGCCGCCGAGTTCTATGAAAGCTGGCAGCAGTTGCGCCGCGCCATGGAAACAGGCTACGGCAACACGAATTCAACCGGAACGGCTCCGGCCCCTGGACGACTGGTGCACCTGGAGGCTTGAATTATGGCCAACCTGCTTGCTTCACTGGTTTCCAGCGCACGTTCCCTCAACGTCTTTGAACAGGCGCTGGTCGTCGCCCAAAACAACGTGGTGAACGCCGCTACGGCAGGCTACGCCGCTCAGCGCCTGAAACCGGTGGCCTCCGCCTTCGAGCCCACCCTGGGGCTGATCGGCGGCATACAAGCCGGCGAAGTGGAAAGCGCGCGCAACCTGTTTGCCGAACAAGCTGTCCGGCGGCAACTGGAAGCGCTGGGCTACTTCGAACAGAGCGCGCAGAGCCTGACCTCGGTGGAGTCTGTTTTCGACGTCACCGGCCTCAGCGGCATCCCCGGCAGCCTCAACGCACTGCTGGAAAGCTTTTCGGCCTGGAGCGTCGATCCGAACAGCACCGAAGCCCGCCAGTCAGTGCTCGATAACGCCCAGAAGGTGGCCGACGCCTTCCGCCAGGCAGCCCTTACGCTTGACCAGACCAGCGCCGATACGGACCTGCAACTGCGGCAACTGGTCGACAAGGTCAACCGGCTCGGCGAAGAACTGCTGGCCGCCAACACCGAAATCCGGCGGGGTGCAAACCGCGATGCAGGTCTTGACACGCGAATCCACAACACCCTGGAGGAACTCTCCGAGCTGGTTAACATAACCGTGCTCCACCAGACCGACGGCTCAATCACCGTGTTAATTGGAGGGCAAACGCCCTTGGTCGTCGGGGATCATCTGTACCGGATCCGGGCAAATTTCGATTTGCCCGCCGATCCGCCTCCAACCTACCCGGAAGCTCAAGCTCCGGCCAAAATACTTAGTTCCGACGGCTCCGATATAACTTCACAGATCGCACTTGGAAAACTGGCTGGCCTACTCTACGTGCGCAATGAGGTGTTGCCTTCGCTGGTCGGTGATGCCTACCATGAAGGCGACTTAAATCGGCTGGCCAAAGCACTGGCGGACCGTGTAAACCAGCTGCTGACCTCGGGCTTGGTCACCAACAGCGATCCGCCGGAAACAGGCCTGCCATTGTTTACGTACTCGGCCGCCAATCCGGCGCGCGCCGCTCACACCTTCAGCCTCAACCCGGCCATTACCCCGGATAAACTGGCAGCCATTGATCCTGGTCCGCCTTTCGTCTCAAACGGTATTGCCCTGCGGCTAGCCAACCTCGCCAACTCCACCGACCCCGCCGACGGGCTGGATGGCTTTTCTTACATTGAGTTCTATGGGCGGGTGGCCGGCCGCGTGGGCCGGCTGCTGGCCGACTCCAAAGACGCCAAGGATTTCAAAACACAAATGGTCACGCAAGCCCGCAGCTTGCGGCAGGAGCTTTCCGGGGTCTCGCTCGATGAAGAGGCCATCCGCATACTGGAATTTCAGCGCGCTTACCAAGCCAACGCAAAAGTAATCAATCTGCTGGATGAGCTGACCGAAGTCACCATCAGCCTGCTCCGATAAGACCATGGTGAGAACTATCTCATGCGCCCCGGCAGCCGTTAAACCAGGGCGGCACCTTGAATACTTACAGGATTTAAGGCCGTGCCGCCGCAAATGGAGTAACTTATGATTCGTAGTCTCGATCCTTCGGCCGAACGCTTCTTGCTCGACCTGACGCGCATTCAAAACAATATTGAACGGGCCAGCCAGCAAATCTCTACGGGTCTGAAAGTAACCGCGCCTTCCGACGCTCCTGACCAGATCAGCGACATCCTGCAACTGTTTGCCAATATTGAACGCTCGGTTCAGATCCGCAGCAACCTGGAACGCTTTAAAACCGAAACCAAATCCGCCGAAACCGCGCTTGAAACGGCCATTAATATAATTGAGCGCGCCAGGGTCCTGGGCAGCCAGGGCGCAGGCACCTACCAAACTGCTGAAACCCGCCGTATTCTGGCCGGCGAAGTCCAGGCGCTTTTCGAACAAATGGTCAACACCAGCCGGACCATGGTCGGCAACCGTTACATTTTTAGCGGAGATGAGGACCGCTCGCCCGCCTACCAGCTGAACCTGGGAGATCCGCTCGGCGTTGACCGGCTGCTTCAGAGCGCGTCCACCCGGCTGGCGCAGCACCCTTCCGGCGTGACTTTTCCCCTGGCCAAAAGCGCCCAGGAAATCTTCGACATGCGCAACCCCGACGACACACCGGCCGTCGAAAACGCCTTCGCCGCCTTGAACGGACTACGTACGGCGCTTGAAAACAACGACCAGGACGGCATCGAAACCGCTCTACAATCGTTGCGCGCCGTGGGCGACCATCTAAACCGGATGCTCAGCTTCTATGGAACAGTCGAGAACAAGCTGAACGAGGCCATGGACTTCGCCAGTAAACAGGAATTACAGTTCAAGGAAGAACTCGGCGTGCGGCGAGACGCGGATCTAACCACCGCGATTACTGAGTTGCAACGTTTCCGAACGCTTGAGGATGCGGCCTATGCCGCCCGCGCCAACCGTCCCCAGACCAGTCTTTTCGACTTCCTGAAATAATCGCTTAGCCCGGCAACCGGTTGTTCAGCTAACAATGGGGCAGCAATGCGGAACAGTTGAACGACCCGAAGTTCTAAGTGCCGGCGCCATAAAGTGAAGCTGCTTAAAAACACCTCATAGTTTGTCGCTTTAAAAACTAAAACAACATGCCGCCGATTGGCAGCCGGACACTCATTATCAGCTTTGCACAAGCTGAGCGCGGCGCCTGGCGGCCTCCAGATAAATGTCCCGGCCTATCTGATCGATCGGCAGTATTTTTTGAGCTGCTCCTAGGCGAATCGCCTCCCGGGGCATGCCAAAAACCACCGAGGTCGCCTCATCCTGGCAGACCGTGTAGGCGCCGGTATTCTTCATCTTCAGCAGGCCTTCGGCGCCGTCTGAGCCCATGCCGGTCAGCAGCACGCCGATGGCTTCCTGCTTATAAGCTTCGGCCACGGAAGCAAACAGCACATCCACTGAAGGCCTTTGATAATGCACCCGCGGGCCTTCACGCACCGTGATTCGGCTGCTGTTGCCGGAACGCCGGACCAGCATATGGAAGTCGCCGGGCGCCACCAGCGCCAAGCCGGGTTCAACCTGATCGCCGTCGGCGGCTTCTTTGACTCGCACCCGGCAAATGCTGTTCAGCCGATCGGCAAAGGCGCGGGAAAATCCGGCTGGTATGTGCTGCACGATGACTATGGGGGGCGAATCCTCGGGCATTTCCAGCAGGATGCGCTGAATGGCTTCCGTGCCTCCGGTCGAAGCGCCAATGGCGACCACCAGGGCGGAATTGAAAGGGCCCGCAGGCGACGGAGCCGCCACTGGTTCGGCCGGCTTCTCTTCAGCTTCTGGGGCTTCTCGCGGGCGAACGCGGGCGGCGGCGGCCGCTCGTATTTTGTTGGCCAGAACCAGGCGCAGTTCACCCACCGAATACGGACCGGCGGGCTTCGCCAGCACTTCAACCGCACCCAGCCGCATGGCCTCGATGGCCATGCGGCAGGAAGCCTGGCCGAGCGAGCTGATGACGATGACGGGCAGCGGGTGGAACCGCATTAGTTTTTTGAGAAACGTCAAGCCGTCCATTCGCGGCATTTCGATGTCCAAAGTGACCACGTCCGGTTTTAGCGAAAGGATTTTGTCGCGGGCGACGTAGGGATCAGGCGCCGTCCCCACCACTTCCAGATCCGGTTCCGCCGAAAGCGATTCGGTAAGAATTTTCCGGACGATTGCCGAATCATCCACCACCAGTACTCGAATCTTGGAAGACTTCATAATTAGGCTGCCTGTTTGATATCAAGACAGAGTTCAATCCGGCCGTTTTCAAGTTCAATCCGGCAAAAGGCCGCTTCCGGCGCCACACTCCAGGAATCCGGCGGGCAGGACAAGGGGGGATCGAGTTCGAACAGCGAATCGCTTTCCAGACAACTCAGCACCGCCCCGGCCATCACATTTGTCAGCTCCGAAGTCACTGAATAAATCTGTTCATCGGTAACCTCCTCGCCCGGATCTTGCCCCAGAAAGTTTGCGGCCAGCTCGGCGGCCGCTCGGCGATTTATTCGATGGTAGAATTCTCCGTTAGGGTTTCCGCGAAACTTTATACAAGTTACTATGTCCTGATCCGGCTCAAACTCAACCGGCTCTTCAGCCGGAAGGGTGAAAAACATTGTTTCCAGTACCTGAACGGCCGATTCGGCCAGTATCCGTTCGATTTGTGACTTGGGAAATGATGCAGCATTCTCAGGCATGCGTTTCCTCCAGTAGGCGCTCTAGCTGGCTTCGCAGCATCTCCGGCGTGAAGGGTTTTGTAACATAGCCGCGGGCCCCTAGACCGAGCATCTGCTGAACCCGCTGCAAGGTGCTGTCAGTCGAAACAACCAGCACCGGCACCTGCCGCAGGGCTTCATCCTTTTCAAGTTCACGCAGAAACTGTTCTCCGTTCATCACCGGCATGTTTATGTCAGTAAGAATCAGATCAACCCATTCCCGGCTCAGAACATCTAGCGCTTCCCGACCGTTAGACGCTTCCAATTGCAGAGAACAATCGAAGCCGGATATGTCAATTACACGGCGAATGAATTTGCGCATCGCCGGAGAATCATCAACGATCAATACACGGTACGCCATGCGGAAACTCCTCCGGCCACGGCGGGGCCGGTTTCAATGGGCTGGCCGTTCTCATTAGGACAACGGCACAAGAAGCGGCCGCTGCCGATCTCCAGCTTAACCGTGCGAGAGGTGGTCCCGCCCGTCTGCTCGCTCTTTAGCATCAGACCGGCTTGCCAGAGAATTCTGCGAAGTGCCTGGTGATTGCGCTTACCTATATTGAAAACACCGTTGTCATCAATAACCTGAGCTCCCCCGGCTGCCCACAGTAGCAGGCGTCGCTTGACGGCGCCCATCTCTACCAGCCGGTTGAGCAGCAACGGGATGCCGGTATCGGCAAACATGAACGGGTTGGCGGCAGCCTTGCTTGGATCAATCTTTGAGTCAGGCAACATGTAGTGAAGCAAACCGCCAACCTTGGCTACAGGATCATAGGCTGCCAAGCCGATGCATGAACCCAGCGCATAAGTAATGAGCACGCTATCCTGGTCTGAACTCCAGGCGCAATCCCCTACTCCGACCACAATGTTGCTCACCGTATCCCCCTCAAGCGTCTGACCGGCTGTTCGCCGGCAACCGGCTTTTTATAAATGGCGGGCTGGATGTAAACCAAACCTGCGGTCTTGCCGGCCAAGCTTTCCGAATGGCCTACGAAAAGATAGCCACCCGGCTCCAAACACGCCGCCAGCTTTGCCACCACCTGCTGTTGTGTCGGTTTGTCAAAGTAAATCATCACATTGCGGCAAAAGATCAAAGTGAACGGTTGCGGATGGTTGAAGGGCTCGATCAAATTCAGGCGCCTAAACTCGATGATCCGCCGCACCTCCGGCTTAACCTTGTACCAACCTGACCAGCGCCCGTGCCCTCGTAAAAAATACCGGCTTAACCATTCAGGCGGAAAGGATTGAAAACGATCGGCCGGATAAATGCCCCTAGCAGCAGTGGCCAGCGCCCGAGTCGAAATATCCGTAGCCAGAATACTCAAGATTGGTCCAGGCTTCCCTCTCCATTGCTCAAGCAAAGTTATGGCCGCCGTGTAGGGTTCCTCTCCGCTTGAGCAGGCGGCGCTCCAGATGCATACCTGGTCCCGTTTCGCCCACAGGGGAGCCAGTTCAGTTGCCAAAAAGTCAAAGTGGGCCGGCTCACGAAGGAAAGAGGTAACGTTGGTGGTAAGTGCATCTATGAGTTCAATTAGCGCCTCACCGCTGGGATCAGCTTCAAGATACTGCTGGTATTGCTCAAAGCGATTGAAGCCGTAACGGCGCATGAGCTTGCCAATGCGGGCATTAACCAGCTCTTCTTTACCCTCCCGTAAGTCCAGCCCGAATTGCTGGTAGGCCAGCCGCCGTATCTGTTCGAACTGGCGCCGGCTAAGCGGCCGGGGCGCCTCCAGCCTGGATGCGCTCGTGGCAGCTTCATCCATTCTCTTGCACGCCCAGGAAGATGGCTTCCAAATCCAGAATCAACCCGACCCGGCCGTCACCCAGAATGGCGCCGCCGGCAATGCCCCGAATGTTCTTCAGCATATCCCCCAAACCCTTTATCACCACCTCTTGCTTGCCCAGAAACTCATCCACCATCATGCAAAAACGTTTGCCTTCGCATTCGGCAACGATCAGCAACGCCTCCCAGGGATCCGAAAACCGGGGCGTAACCCCAAACCGTTCATGCAACCGGATAATGGGCAGCACGCTGTCGCGCACCAGCACCGTTTCCCCTTGCCCAGGAATCCGATTAACCGCTTGGCGAGAGGGACGCAACATTTCAAGCACCGAATAAATTGGGACAATGTACCGCTCTTTGCCCACCCCAACCAGCAGGCCGTCGATTATGGCCAGCGTCAACGGCAGCTTCAGCAAGAATTTGGTTCCCATCCCGCGCGCCGAGCTGACTTCAATGCGCCCACGCAGCCGCGTTATGTTCTTCTTGACAACATCCATGCCCACCCCGCGCCCGGAAACATCGGTCACCCGTTCTGCGGTCGAAAATCCCGGCTCGAAAATAAGATTAGCGATCTCGCTTTCATTCAACTGGCTGCCCGGAGCAACCAGTCCGCGCTCTATCGCTTTTTTGAGAATCTTTTCGGCGTCCAACCCGCGCCCGTCGTCGCCTACCTCTATCTGGATCTGGCCGGACTGGTGGCAAGCCGCTAAACGAACTCGGCCGGTTGGATTCTTGCCGGCCGCAGCGCGTGCCTCCGGCGTCTCCAAACCATGGTCAATAGCGTTCCGGATCATGTGCAGCAGCGGATCAGCTAATGCCTCCACAATCTGACGGTCAATCTCGGTATCCTCTCCCTCCGTAATCAGCTCCACCTGCTTGCCCGCTTTTCGTGCCAGGTCGCGCACAACCCGCCCCATGCGCTGGAAAAGATATCCTATGGGCACCATGCGCAGCGCCATGGCAGTTTTTTGCACATCGCTGGTGATCCCGCTCAACTGGGAGATGATGCGCTGAAGTCGCGGCGTGCGCACGGCCGCCATGTCGGGGTCATGCTTGAGCAGGGACTGGGCGATGACCATTTCCCCGACCATGTCGACCAAGTGATCGAGCTTGCCGGTGTCTACCTTCACTGTACGGGAATCGGAAAGCGAGGCGACCGCCGGGCGGAGGCTCTGTTCGGGCCCCGTCTGCCCCGGCGTTGTTTCTCCGGCAGTCGGCTTAGCGGCTCCGGCAGGCTCGGCCGTTCGATCTTTCTGCGGCGACTGTGGCTGGTGCCCGGAATCTTGCTCTTCGGCTGCAAGCGACCGTAGCTCATTGATTAAATTACGGTTATCAGCAAATTGGCCGGATGGTTTGCCCGCTGCGGCAGCATCCACCTGGTCAATCGCCGTTCTTAGATAGTCCGCCCCGCGCAAGACCAGATCAATAACTTCCGGGGTCATCGTAAGCCGGTCGCTCCTGGCAAGATCAAGAATGGTCTCCACCTCATGTGCCACTTCCTGCACCGGCCCCAGCTCTAGGAAGCCCGCCAGTCCCTTTATGGTGTGAAACCCTCTAAATACCGCGTTCAGGCTTTCGCTGGCGTGCGGATCTTGTTCAACCACCAGCAGGTGTGTCTCAATGGCCGCCAAATGTTCCCGCGACTCGACCACAAAATCCCGAACCAACTCAGGATCCTGCGCCAGTATGTTAATCCCTCCGCCCGAACTGGCCGGCGCTGCATCGGCGGGTGCGCTGGGCGAGGAAAATGACAAACTCGCCGGCTCCGCCAAAGCTTGCTGAAGACGTTCGACTGCCTTCCCGAGGGCGGCCAGATCCGGGTGAATCACCTCAGCGGCAGCATCCTGCTTCAGGAAACCTTCCACCATCTCGGCCAGCTCCGGCCGGCCGCTGGCACACGCCAGCCTCTCAACCTCGCCAAGCGCCCTCAGAATCGCCGACTCGTCTTCGGCCATCACCAGTTGAACGGCAAGCTCGTCGACCGCCTGCCGCAAGCGCTGCTCACGCTCCAAACTCGCGTCGTTGTCGGGCATCGTCTTGCTCCGCTAGCGCCCCTTTCCTCTTTCAAAACCTAAGAATGATGAAGAGCCTGCTCCAGGCCGCAAACTTCCTGGCTGGTCAGCACCTGGTCAATGTCGAGCAGAATCTTTACGCCACCTTTGGTCTTGGCCATTCCAAGCAAATAGGGTACGGTTACGCCCTGGCCAAAGTCCGGCGTGTTCTCAATATCGCCGGCCGTGAGGCTGACCACTTCGGAAACCCCGTCTACGACGATTCCCATCAGCATGGGGCCGGAAGCTCCGGGAATCTGCACCACGATGATGCAGGTGTGCTGGGTGTATTCGGCCTCGGGCAAGCCGAACTTAAGCCGCAGGTCTACCACCGGAATGACCTTGCCCCGCAGGTTGATTACCCCTTTGACATAATGTGGCGTCTGGGGCACGGCGGTGATGTCTTGCACCCCCATAATCTCTCTAACTTTCAACACCTGGATGGCAAACTCTTCATTTCCAAGCCGAAAAGTCAAATACTTGCCGGCGCGTTGATCGCTTTTGGCTGCACCGGCGGCTGTGTCCGCAACTCCAGCCTGCATGCAGGAACCTCCTTTATGGATTAACCGGTGCTTACGGCGGCCGGGCTAAAAGGCTGACGCCGCGCACCCCAGGTATTTATCGGATTTGTTACGCGAAAGGATTAGCGAGACGGTTAAGCAGATTAATTGCCTTCGGTCGGCTCCAGCACGGCGCTCATTGAACCTTTCGATTCAGGAATGCGGGGGTCCGGCCCATAGGCATGTATTTGGTCTCGGGCAAACTCGGCTTCATGCAGCCCGCAGGTTATCACGATGGTGCGCCCCGTTGTGTCCACTTCGACAGCATGGCGGAAGGCCTCTTCCAGGCTGAACAGGAACAGCCGCTGGAGCATTTCTATCACGTAATCATAGGTATGCTCATTATCATCCAGCAGAACTACGTGAAACAGCGGCGCATGCCGCTCGGCCGAATCGACATCGGAACCAGCAAGTGTAAGCGGCTGTGACATCGATTCTTAGGTTAATCTAAACCGCACGGCCATGTCACACCGCCGGTAAATTGATTTAAACTAAAAATAATAAATAATATAATTATAGAAAGGGGGCGTAACGGATTCGACGGGATTGAATTGCGGTGAAGAGGCGTGCCGGGTTCCGAGCTCCCGTAAAACGATCGGAAACCAAAAACTGCCAACACGCAGTTTGCTTACGCTGCCTAATTGAATTAGGCAGCCGTCCAGGCGGCTGAGCCCGCGCGGCAGCCAGTGGACGTCATTTTGCGGGATAGGCTGAAGGCCGCAGCCTGGAGGCCTGAGGCCGAAATCTTTCCGGGCTGGGCGGCAGCGGCTTTTGCCGGTTCTAGAACTGCCGCCGAAATTGCTGAACCGGCTACGCACGTAGGCTCTTCATGGTGATCTTTCTCGGACGCGGGTTCGACTCCCGCCGCCTCCACCATCCACTCTAAACCCTTACTGGAGCAAGCAGCGAATCCCCGAATTTTCCCTCAAAAAAGCCGGATGTGCCGCTTCCAAAATCTTTATTGGAGCAAAAGGCGAACCCCTAAGAAGTTCCGACCCAAAGCGCTTGGCGGCCGCCCGGTTCATCCTAGCAGACGGCGCAGACTCTGAATGCTGCGCTCAATGCCTTCGACGCCCTTAAAAGCCCGGGTTTCCTCCTCGATAACGTACCACTCAGTTCCACCAACCGTTTCACAGGCTTCAAAAACCTCAGGCCATTTGACTTCCCCCTCGCCGACCACATAAGCCTTCTTGGCCGAATTCCACTCTTTTACGTGTACGCTGCGCGCTCGCCCTGGAAATTTCTTCAGATAGAGCACCGGATCAGCGCCGGCATGGACTGCATGGCCGACATCAAGCTGCATGATGACATCCTTGATTGTGCGCCGGAAGAAATAATCAAACGGAATTTCGCCCTCGAGCGGCTGAAATTCCATAGTGTGATTGTGAAAGCCAGTGGCCATTCCCAAGGGCCGCAGTTTTTCGGCGATTTCATTAAAGACATCAGCGGTTCTGGCCCAAGCCTCAAGGGTGGCCGTGTTGGTCTTGGGCAGGCTGGGGACGATCAGGAAACGGTTGCCCAGCGTCTGATTGAATTCGATGGTCGGCTGAAGTTGATCACCGGTCAGCGTGGCGAGCTGAATGTGCGTGCCGCAGGCTTTGAGGCCCAGGTCGTCCAGCATGCTGCGCAATTCTTTCGCCGTGCGGTTGTAATAGCCGGCGAATTCCACCCCGTCGTAGCCCATTTTCTTGATTGCGGCCAGGGTGCCGGCCAAGTCCTCGCTGGCGACCGCGCTGACCGAATACAGCTGCACCCCTATGGGGATGTTTTTCCTTCGCGCAGCCTCTAGCAGGCTGGGGGCAACACCAAAAGCGGTAGCAACCGCCTGAATAATCTCACGCCGAGACGGCTTTTTCATAGGTTTTGGCCTTCCTCCGGAAAAACACATCTAACATACCGCTCAGGGCGGCAAAACGATTCTATTCCCTTTTGATTGCGGGAACAATCTGGCTGCTTGCGGTTTCTATATTTATTTCTATACCGATTCCACCCGGCGCTGCCCCCTTTCGCTGGAGGCGGCTGAAGCCATATAATGTTGAAGCTGTGTTGAGGAGAGAGTCATGAAATATTTACTGGTAGCTGTAGCAGCCGCAATCTTGATCGCTGTCCCCCCGGTCACGGCCAACGAGCTCGATGACGCCTTCGCGGCGCTCAAGGAAGCGGTTAGCAAAAAGGACGTTGCACTTGTTAAAAAGCTGGCCGCTGAAACCAGCGCTTTGGCCAGAGAGGAAGCTGAAATTGAAGAACCCTCGGACGCCAGTCTGAAGCAAGCCTGGAAGGAGCGTACTGCCTGGGCTCGGGACGTCGATAAGTTCACCGAGTACGCGCTCTACACGCTGGCCGTGGGCGCCGAGCCCGACGTTGTCATTGATTTAATTGAAACTTTGGAAAAGCAAAACCCAAAGAGCGTGTACTTGGACGAGGGCGGCTACAGCCTGTACTTTGCAGCCCTCACCAAAAAGGGCGAGCAATCCAAGATACCCGCCCTGGCTGAAAAGGCACTGGCCAATCTGCCTAATTCAGTGGATCTGCTGCTGGTCCTCGCTGATGACGCCTTCGCCAAGCGGCAGACCGGGCGAGCCCAAACTTTCGCGCAGCGCTTGGTAAACGCCGCCAGCAAGGCCACCAAGCCGGAAGGCATGAGTCAGGAGGATTGGGAGAGGCGGCGGGCCCTAGCGCTCGGACATGGCTATTACTATATGGGCATGATCGCCGCCGACAGCCAGCGTTTCTTTGACGCGGATCGCAACCTGCGCGCCGCTCTGCCCTACATAAAGGGCAACAACGCCATGTATGGGCCGGCGCTTTTCGCCCTGGGCGTAGCCAACTTCCAACTGGGAGTGCAGACCAACAACCGCAAGCGCGTTCTGGAAGCCGCCGATTTAAGCGAGCAGGCTTCTAAGATCCCCGGCGCACATGCCCAGCAGGCCTGGGCCAACGCACAGGCTATGCGCCAGCAAGCGGCAAAGATGCGCTAATGGCCGTCACGCCCCGCGGCGAAACAACAACGGCGCAAACGCTGATTGTCAGAAATACAGCCCGCGGAACCGAACTGGCAAATCAGGCGGCGGTGGCGAGGACCAGCGCCGCCCGCCGGATCGGATTGTTGCGTCACAGCAGCCTCCCACGCGGCAGCGGTCTTTGGATTGTTCCCTGCGAGGGTATACACACCTTCGGAATGAAGTTTCCGATTGACGTGGTTTTTCTAGACCGCAAGCTAAAAGTGTTGAAGACGGTGCACAACCTCAAGCCCTGGCGAATTTCGCTTTGCCTGGCGGCGTATTCGGTGCTGGAGCTGCCCGCAGGTACACTTAAAGCCACAGCGACCACACGCGGCGACCAGCTTGAATTCGAAGAGTGTTAAGTTAAGCCCGCACCACCGCTAGGCGGCGGTGTTCTTTGAGAATGCACCGGTCCATAACGACGGCCAGCCCTGCGGCTCGCGCCTTGGCCGCCGCCTGCTCGTGAATGACGCCCTCCTGCATCCATACGGCCTTAGCACCCACTCTTATGGCCGCCTCCACGATTTCCGGTACAAATTCCGAGCGCCGAAATATGTTGACTATGTCGATTTTCTCCGGCACCGCCTCCAGGCTGGGATAAGCGCGCTCACCAAGAACTTCTTTTTCGTTCGGGTTGACCGGAATGATTCGGTAGCCCATCCGCTGCATATACTCGGAAACGCCATAGCTAGGGCGGTGTCTTTTGCTGGAAAGGCCCACTACGGCAATCACCCGGGCCAACCGCAGCAATTCCCGCACGGGTACAGATTCAGGCATCTTTCTCCCTCGTCCTTGCCATAAGACGCCGCACTTCCTCCGGCTTTAGATAACGGAACTCACCCTTTTTCAGATTACCCAGATCCAGGGTTCCGATGCGAATCCTTTTAAGCTTTTCGACCAGCCGCCCGAAGTGTTTGAACATCGTGCGGATCTGGTTCTGGCGGCCTTCGATCAAGCGCACTTCGTACCAGGGGTTAGCCGCTTTTTTGATAAGCCGCAATCCGGCCGGCGCCGTCCGCCGCCCGTATAGCGGTATTCCTTCACGAAACTGTTTTTCTTGCTCCGGGTCGAGCAGCCCGTTCACCTTCACCAAATACGTTTTAGGAATATGGCTCGCCGCCGAGGTAAGAAGCTGGGCAAAATCCCCGTCATTGGTCAGCAGGAGCAACCCTTCGCTGTGATAGTCCAGGCGCCCGACCGGAAACACGCGTTCCTTGACTCCCCGGAGCAGGTCCATGACCGTCGGCCGGCCCTGCGGATCGTGCACGGTGGTCACTACGCCATCCGGCTTATTTAGGGCAATATAGACCAGCCGACGCGGAGGGCGGATCAGCCGCCCGTCGACCTTAATGTGGTCACGCTCAATGTCGGCCTTGCTGCCCAACCGGTCAATCACCACCCCGTTTACCGTGACCCGGCCTTCCAGAATTAACTGCTCAGCCTTTCGCCGACTGGTAACGCCGGCCCGAGCCAAAATCTTTTGCAGGCGTTCTTCCATATCACTCCGCAGGCTTCTGGCCGGCGGCTTCACCCTCTTCCGGGACCGGGGCAGCCGTCTCCTCTCCGAGCGCCATATTCCTGATTTCTTCGAATTCTTTGAGCGTTGGCAACTCGCTCAGGTCCTTGAGTCCAAACTGTACCAGAAATTCTTTGGTTGTCTTGTACAGAATCGGCCGCCCCATAACATTCTTGCGGCCGGCAGTGGTGATCAGTTTGCGGTCAAGCAAAGTCTTAAGCACGCCGGCGCCCTGTACGCCTCGTATTTCCATAATTTCCGGCGCCGTGACCGGTTGCTTGTAGGCAATTACGGCCAGCGTCTCCAGGGCGGCCATGGAAAGCTTTAGAGGCGGTTGGAGGCGCTTCACAAAACGGCGTATGGCCTCGTGATGCTCCGGCTTGGTCGACATTTTGTAGCCGCCGGCCACTTCACGGACGGTCAGCCCGTGGTGGGGACGGGAGTATTCCTCCACCAGCTCCTCCAGCAGACGGTTGATCTTGTCGCGGGGCTCGCCCAGCGCATCGGCAATCTGGGCCGCGGTAAGCGGCTCGTCGGTTACATAGACAATTGCCTCCAGAATCGCGCGCAGCTCAGCCTGGGCGGCGTCTTCGGCCGAAATCTCAGATGCCGGCGTCAGCGAGAGCTGCTCGGAGGGCGGCTCCGGCGCAGTGTCAGCGGCAGCTCCGTCGCTCACAACGATTGGGGCGATAGGACGCTCGGAGGCGACCGCCTCCGCAGTTTCATTTGCAATCTTGATGTCCTCGGTTTCCATTTAGTACTGCTCAGTGGTAATCCTTTTCAATCAATGATAGGACTTGATCGGTCGCAAAAACCTCCGCGTAGCGGCTGTGCCGGCGGATCAAGATGTCGCCGAAGGGAGTTTTCTGGCTCAGCACAATGGCTTGCATCCGCACCATTTCCAGGATCGCCAGAAACAAGGCTACAATTGCACGCCGGCTGGATTGCCGCTCCAGCAGCTCGGTGAGCGAGAGCGCTTCGCCGGCTTTGGTGCTCTCCAGTCTTGCCCGGAGGTATTGAATCATTTGCGGCACGCTCACATCTTCGCCGTTCACCTGGTAAACAGGGCGGCTTTTGGCTCTTTCCAAAACCTTCTGAAAGGTCTTAACCAGATCAAACAGCGTCACCGCCAGCTCCGGGTCTCCCGCTTCGTCCAAAAAGTACTTGACCTGAGGGTTCGACCAGACGTTTTCCTCGACCAGAAGTTTCTCATGCAGCATTTCAGCCGCATTCTTAAATCGCTCATGTTCAAGCAGCCGCTGGACCAGTTCGGCGCGGGGATCCTCCTGTTCGCCAGCTTCCTCGAGGGCCGGATCGCGCGGCAGCAACATGCGCGACTTGATGTGAATGAGCGTAGCCGCCATGTAGACGAACTCGGCGCCGAGCTCCATGTCCAGCTCCGCCGCCCGCTGCATATAGTCCAGGTACTGAGCGGTGATCGAGGCAATAGGAATGTCGTAGATGTTGATCTGTTGCTTGCGGATCAGGTCGAGCAACAAATCAAGCGGACCCTCGTAGTGTTCCAGACGAACATTAAGCGGAGATGACACAACTAGACACGATAGCACGCGGCCGCTTCGCTCTGCGGACCCTCCGGCAGCGGGCATCCGGGGCGGCCGCAGGCTCCATAGGAATCAGTATAAACCAGCCTAAAATTCGTCCGCATTTGGTGCGCTAAGTATCCTATCTTTCAAGATTTTCTGGTAAAATTAAAGCTTGAGCGGGGAATTCACCACAAGCGAATAAAGAGCGAATAAACCCGCCCGGAAGGAGATAATTTGGCGAACTCGGAACGTCCTGACACCCCAAAGCAACCACCCGCCCAAATGCCTCTGGGTGGGGAAACCTCCAAGAATCTGATCCCGGTAAACATCGAAGATGAAATGCGCCGGTCCTACCTGGATTACGCCATGAGCGTAATCATTGGACGGGCGTTGCCGGACATACGCGACGGGCTGAAGCCGGTCCACCGGCGCATCCTCTACGGGATGCATGAAATGGGCCTGTTACATAACCGGCCCACCAAAAAGTGCGCCAAGATCGTCGGAGAGGTTCTGGGCAAATATCACCCGCACGGCGACGCCGCCGTCTACGATGCGCTGGTGCGGCTGGCGCAACCGTTTTCGATGCGCTATCCGCTGATTGACGGCCAGGGTAATTTCGGCTCGCTCGACGGCGATCCTCCGGCGGCCATGCGGTATACGGAAGCGCGGCTGGCGCGTATTGCCTCAACCTTACTGGAAGACATCGACAAAGAAACCGTCGATTTCCGGCCCAATTACGACGACAGCGAGCAGGAGCCCGAAGTGCTGCCGGCCCGCGTGCCGAACCTTTTGATCAACGGTTCCTCCGGCATTGCCGTCGGCATGGCCACCAACATTCCCCCGCACAATCTTTCCGAAATCATCGAGGCCACCATCGCCCTGGTTGAGAATCCTGCCACGCCGCTGGAGCGCATACTGGAACTGGTTCCCGGGCCGGACTTCCCCGCCGGGGGATTCATCTTGGGGCGGCAAGGAATTATCGACGCCTATACGAAGGGCCGGGGGCAGCTCAAGCTGCGCGCTCGCGCCGCCATCGAACACTTGGGCAAAGAACGCGATTGCATTGTGGTAACGGAAATTCCTTTTCAGGTTAACAAGGCGCGCCTGATCGAGCAGGCCGCGGCGCTGGTCAACGAAAAGAAGATCGAGGGAATTTCCGAAATTCGCGACGAAAGCGACCGCGAGGGCCTGCGCATCGTTTTTGAGCTAAAGCGCGGCGAGCAAGCCGAGGTTGTGCTCAACAACCTCTACAAACACACCCAGCTTCAGGTGGGCTTCGGCGTGATCATGCTGTCGATCGTCAACGGCCAGCCGCGCGAGTTCGGGCTTATCGACATTCTGAAGCGCTTCATCGACCACCGCATTGAGGTCGTGCGGCGCCGTACCGAATACCTACTGCGTAAGGCGCGGGAGCGCGAACACATACTGCTCGGCTTCAAGAAAGCATTGGAAAACCTGGACGCCGTAATCAAGCTGATCCGGGCTTCAAAGACTCCCCGCGATGCGCGCGACGGCCTGATGGAGCGCTTCCAGTTGAGCGAGCGGCAGGCTCAGGCCATCATCGAGCTGCAACTACAGCGGCTCACCAACATGGAACAGCTGAAGATCCTGGAGGAGCTGGCCGAGATTCAGCGAAAGATTTCCGAGTATCTGGAAATATTGGGTTCCGACCGGGTTCTGCGCAAGGTCATCATAAGCGAGCTGCGCGAAGTGCAGAAGGAGTTCGGAGACGCCCGGCGCACCCAGATCATCGAGGACACGGGCGAGATTTCAATCGAGGATCTGGTGCAGAAGGAAGATGTAGCGGTCACGGTCACGCGCGGCGGCTACCTGAAGCGCACCGCAGTCGATGTCTACCGCCGCCAGTCCCGCGGAGGCAAGGGGCGCATCGGTATGAGCACGCGTGCTGAAGACGTGGTTGAGCATCTTATCATCGCCTCCACCCACAGCTACCTGCTGATTTTCACCAACCGCGGGCGCGTCTACTGGCTTAAGGTCTACGAGATTCCCGATTCGGCCACCAGCGGCAAGGGCAAAAACATTTTGGGGCTGGTCAACCTGCAACCTGACGAAAACCCCAGGGCGTTCCTGCCGGTGGCTGAGTTTAAGGAAGGCCAGTACATTGTGATGGTCACCCGCAACGGGGTGATCAAAAAATGCGAGCTGACCGAGTTCGACAATCCGACTTCGCGCGGCATAATTGCGCTCTCACTGGACGAAGGCGACGAGCTGATAGCCGCCTGTTTGTCGAGCGGCAACGATTATCTGTTTTTGGCCTCCCGCCAAGGCAAGGCCATACGCTTCCATGAAAGCGAAGTCAGGCCGATGGGCCGGCCGGCGCGCGGCGTGCGCGGCATGGAGCTGGAGGAGGGCGACTACCTGGTGGCGGCCGAAGTCGTGGGCGAAGACGGCCTGATTCTGTCGATCTCCGATAACGGCTACGGGAAGCGGACTCCGCTCAAGGATTACCGGCTGACGCGGCGCGGCGGCAAGGGTGTAATCAACATGAAGACCACGAACCGAAACGGGATGGTGGCCAGCGTGCTCGAAGTCGAGGAAGACTCCGATGTGCTCATCATCACCCAGGAGGGCAAGATCATTCGCCTGGAGGCGGCTGAAATTAGGCAGGCCGGCCGTTCCACTCAGGGCGTGCGGCTGGTGCGGCTGGAGCCGGGCGACCGCGTGGCGGCAGCCTCAGTGGTCACCTGCGCCGAACTGAACGGAGGCGCCAACGGCAACGGCGCGCAGCCGGAGCTGAATCTCAACTAAGGCTATAATTTACTCATGAGCACGCTGGTGGGGCTGGGAAATACAGTTTTATCTTTTGATGAAGAAGCACTGCGCCGCAAAGAGCAGAAGCTTTTCGATATTCTCCGGGAGCTGGGCCGGGTAATCGTAGCCTATTCGGGCGGAACCGATTCGGCCTATCTGGCCTGGGCGGCCGGCAAAGTCCTCGGCTCGGATGCCATTGCCGTAACCGCCGACTCGGCTTCCATGCCCGAGTCGCATAAGCGCGACGCCGAGCAGTTCGCGCGAAGATTCGGCCTCCGACACGAATACATTAAAACCCACGAATTCGATAATCCGCTCTACGCCGCCAACGAGCCGGATCGCTGTTTTCACTGCAAGAACGAGCTTTTCACGCGCCTGGAGGAATTGGGGCGACAGCGCGGTATAACAAACATCGTTTACGGAGTGAACGTGGACGATCTAGGCGACTACCGGCCGGGGCAGAATGCCGCCGCGCAGCATAACGTGCGCGCGCCTTTGGTGGAAGCCGGCTTGACTAAAGCCGAAATCCGGGAGCTGTCGCGACGTGCGGGGTTGCCCACCTGGGACCGGCCGGCGGCGGCCTGCCTGAGCTCGCGCATTCCGTATGGGACGCCCGTAACGGTCGAAACCGTAAAGCTGATAGAACGCGGCGAGGAAGTCTTGCGAGAATTGGGTTTTCGCCAATTTCGCGTACGTTTTCACGGCGAGCTGGTGCGCATAGAGATCGCCCCAGACGAGATGCCGCGGGCTCTGAACCTTGAGATGGCGAAAAAAATGACCGCCATATTCAAGGACCTGGGTTTCCATTACGTTACTTTGGATCTACAAGGCTATCGCCAGGGATCGCTCAACGAAGCCCTGCGCCGCTAGGACCGCTCCCCCGCCGGATGCATCATTCGGGCGCATGCGGGCCGGCCGGCGCCGGTGGAATCATTCAATCGAGATGTAGGTGGTGCCCGTCGGCTATCGAAAATTCCGGGTCAGGCCTGCCACCGTTTGCGATAGCGCCATCCGGACGGACGCCGCGCTGAGCCCGGCTGCGCACGAAAAGATTCCGTCAGCGGCTGATCACAATCAGCAGTTACTTTTTTTCGGAAGAAGCGGATTTTGAAGTCTCAGCTGGCTTCGAGCTATCGCTTTTGACCTCGCTCACCGAGGGCTTCTCCTCAGATCCCTTTGAGTTGGAAGAGCGAGCGTAATCGGTTACGTACCAGCCGCTGCCTTTGAATTGGAACGCAGGCGGAGAAAGCAACCTTTCCAGCCGCCCGCCACAGTGGTCATGAACAGAGAGCGGCTCATCGGAGACTTTCTGCAAAACCTCAAAAAGCGCTCCACACTTATGACATTTATATTCGTAAAGCGGCATAGTTTTTCCAGTTCCTACTTCCGGGGAACGCCCAGCGGTCCCGGCTGCAAATCAGAAGGCGCCGTAGCCATTCCTGCGGCCGCCTGAACCTGGGATCCACCCGGGCCTTTCAACAACACTTCAACTGCTTTCTTGATCAGCCCGTCGTCCTGCGGACGGGGACGAGGCTTAGGGGCCAAGGGCTGCGGCGTCTGGCTGTCGTCCTCGGAGATGTCCGAGTCGTCCGACTCGATATAAGGCACCGAGGGCGTCACGCCATTGTCCTGAATCGATTTTCCTTGCGGCGAGTAATACTTGGCGACGGAAAGAATCAAAGCCCCGCCGTCTTCCAGATTGATGGTCCGGCGCACGGCGGCGTCGCCGAAAGTACGCTCGCCGACCACTTCGGCCCGCTTGTTTTCCAGCAGTGCCATGGCGGCTATTTCCGCGCCGTCGGCTGTGCCGCGGTTGGCGGTCACAACCAGCGGCAGCCGAGTTATGGCTTTGGAAGCTTCGGCATTATACTCCTGCCGGGCGACCCTCTGGCCGCTGAGATAAGTCAGCATGCCCTTATTGATGAAAAGATTGGCTAGCGTAATACCTTCTTCCGGCACACCCAGAGCGCATTCCCGCAGATCCAGCACAATACCTTTTGCTCCCTGTTTTTCTAAAGCCCGGACGGCTGCCGCAACTTCGTTCGCTTTTCCCGCAACCAGCGTTTCGGGCCGGATGTAGCCAACCTGCTCAGCCAGCATGGCGCTTGTGACCGGCGGAATCACCACCGGCGCTCGGGTCAAGGTTACCTTCTGGGTCTCCGGATCGGGCATGTGCAGCAGTGAAATTTCGACTTTCGACCCCGGCGGACCTTTAAGCAGCAGCTCGGCGTAGGCCAGCGGCATGTCCCGGGTGGCGATGCCCTGTATGCTTTCGATCAGGTCTCCACTGGAGATGCCGACCTGATCCGCCGGCGAGCCCGGCAGCACGCTGACTACAGCCACATAGCCGTAGCGCTTGGCCAGCACCATGCCCACGTCACCTTTGTGCTGGTCCTTTTCGCGCAAATACTGCTTGTACTGATCTGCGTTAAGATAGCTGGCAAAAGGGTCAACGGCTTCTAGCAAGCCGGTGACCGCCCCCAAAGTAACGCTTTTCAGATCAGGCTCTTCGACGTAATCGCTCTTGATACGCGCCAGCACCTCGGCAAACACCGCCATGTGGCGGTAGGCATCATCAGAGGTGGATGCGCTGCGGCCAATGTGCGCGCCTGCCAAAAGAAGCGCCAGCAGGCAGGCCGAGCTAACGAATACAACTGCTTTGTAGCGAGAATTGTTCATTGGGCTGCCGTTGCCCCGTTCAACCCCAGTATAGCAAAGGGTTTTCCATCTTCTGAAAAGTTAGCTGGGCAGGCCGGTTTTAACCCACAAGCTCAAATAGTCTGATAGACAGTCCTAGGGGCCGGCTTACGGACCAAAAAGAAAAACTTCCTTAAATCGATATGGAAATACGGCCCGTACTGATGCCACTGGGGCCGGCTTAGCTTACATGCGCTTCACCACCGGCCTGCCCGCGGCACATCAGAGCGGCTGCCACGGCGGCGCGTCCGTCAGCGGCAGTGCACAGCGGCTCGGTTTGCCGCCTGACGCACCTGGCAAAATGCCGCCACATGGCCGCGTAGGTGGATTCGAACCCACCCCCGTTGAACGCCTGGCCTAAGCCCGAGGGCAACAAGCGCAGGGTTCGCATCGCATCCTTCAACCGCACCAGCGGGCTTCCCGGCAGCTCATGCGCCTGGCGTAGTCTTAAGCCATCGAAGCGGTATAGGTCCAAAAGCAGCGCAGCCCGGGTACCGAAAATCTCCACTTCGCTGGCGGCTCGGGTGCTGAAGGAAAACGTCGCCGCCGCCAGCGCCCCGTTGGACAGCCGCGCCGCCACCACGCAGGCGTCATCCTCAAACCTCTCCGAATCAGCCGTAAAGCATCGGGCCTCAAGTATCTCGGCGCCGAGCAGCCAGCGCCACAGATCGAAGTGATGCACGCCGTCGTTAAATAATACGCCGCCGCCCAGCTCCCGCCGCTGGTGCCAGTGATTGCGCCAGTACGGATTGTTGTGGGTGTATAGGCTTTGAACGGCTTGGATGGGGCCGAGCCGGCCGCTCAGAACGATCTGGCGGACGCGGGCGGCCAAGCGGTGCCAGCGGGCGTTGTGCGCCACCAATAATACCCGCCTGGAGCGGGCAGTAACATCCGCAATCCGGCCACACTCGGGCAGAGTCATAGCCATGGGTTTTTCAAGAAGCACGTCCAGCCCGTGCTCGAGCGCCTCAACCGCAATATCAGCGTGGCTCGGCGTAGTCGTGGCTACCGCTACGGCGTCAACCAGTGGCAGCATTTCCCGGTACGATTTAAACCAGCGCTGCACGTGAAAAGCATCCGCCGTCCGGCGCGCTCTTTCCTCATCGATGTCCGCTACGGCTTCCACCCTAAAGGCGCCGGTCGATCTAATTGCCGGCAAATGGTGCGCCTGAGTCGCCTGCCCGCATCCGATTATGCCCAAGCGAATCGGTTTTTCTCCGCTCATGAAGCAACCACCAAAGGTTCCTCCAGCCATGGAACCAGTGCCTCAGCATGAAAGCTGACATTCGTGCTTCCGCGCTCGCGCTCCGGGCAGCTGGAACAGAATGAACTAAAACCGGGATTGCGCAGAATTTTGTGTCGAAGCATGGCAGCGCCGGCACTCCGCCAGAGATTGCTGAAGCTAACGCCTCGCTCAATCCGCCCAACTGCGGCTTCGCCATTGAAATCCTGTTCACAAAGCACCAGCGTGCCATCGGCATACATGGAAGGAAACCAAAATGGTTGCATGCAAACGAACCGGTCAAGCTGGGCTTCCGCTTTCCGTGTCTCGAACCTGAGCGCGGGGGCAACCTGAACCCCGTGTTCGGAGCTATATATGGAAAGGCAGCGCAGGCTGAACATCTCATAACCATTGGCCAGAGCGAAGTCGCGCACCATCGGGGCCTGGTGCTGATTGTGCTTCAACACGATGAACCTAAGATGAAGAACCGGCAGGCGCATCCGGCGCTGGCGCTTGATTTCGGCAATGCGCCGCACCCCTTCAAGCAAAGGCTCGAGCCGCGCGCCGCGCCGAAAAGCCGCGTGCGTCTGATCGTCCAGCCCTTCAATGGCCGTAATGAGATGGGCCGGCGGAGCGCTGCAAATAGCCTGAATGACGCGCTCGCTGTTGAGGTCTTGTCCGTTGGTTGAAAGCAGGGTCACCACCGGATAGCGGGTGGCAATCGAAAGAAACTCGCCCAGGTGCGGATTCAGAAGCGACTCCCCCCACCCCCACAGCGAAGTGGTCAGCAGAAACGGTCCGACCTCTTCCATAACCTGTTCGAACAGTTGCGGATCCATCACCACCGACTTTCGGTTCAACTCTCCTGCGCCAGTGGGGCAAGCCGGGCAGCGTAACTGGCAGAAATTAGCCAGTTCAAATTGCATGTGCAGCGGGTAAGCCCAGGGCTTGGCTCGCCTCCAGACCAGGTTCAAGCCCGCCCGGAGCAGGTTGACCCTTTTGCGGGCCGACATACCCCGGATGCTGAACGGCATCTGGTCGTAAACGAAGTCATAGCGGCCTTCCGCCAAAATACGCCAGAAAAGCAGCGGCGCGCGGCTAAGCCCCCGGATCCGCTCATTCTGCTGCATGGCGGCTTTCCTTTCGTAAAACTTCAAGCAGGAATCCTGTGGTGTTGGCCGCCTGCCAGACGGCCAGCAATGCCAAAATCCTCAGGCGCTTTGGCTGATCTTGCAACAGGCACGGCAGCGTGCGGAGCGCCCAAAGATAAAAGTCCGGCCGGATGGTGGAACTGGACTGATCCCGCCTCTGGTGAGCCAGTTGGAAACGCCGTGCGCCCCGGCCGTAACCCACATGCTGGCGCCAGAATTCACCGAGCCGCATCGGGCGGCGGTGGCGAACAACGGCTTTTGGGGCATATACCAACGGGCGGCCGGAAAGCCGCCAGCGGTCGCACAAATCGCGGTCTTCGGCGGTACGAAACGAGCTGTCAAAGCCGCCCAGCCGGAGGAAGTCTTCAGCCGGCACGGCTAGGTTGTTGGCCGCAAAAAACGAAGGGCCGGCCGGGCCGGAATTGTAGTACCTGTAGGCCAGATCCTGAATAAGCTGGCTGGCGGCGGCGCAAATGTTATTTTCCAGTGCATTTACAGTGCGGCCGCCCACCAGCGCCCCGGGTGAGTTTTCCAGGGCCGCTTCCAGCGCGGCCAGCCACTCAGGCGCAGCTTCGCAATCGTCGTCGGTAAAGGCCAGCCAGGCGCCTTTTGCTGCAGCCGCTCCGTGATTACGCGCAGCGGAAGGCCCACAGTTTGCCATCCTCAAGCATCTTACCTCCAGCCGCTGCCGCCACGCGCCAATTACGGCGTCAATATCATAATCGCCACCATCATCAACCACAATTACCTCAAAGCCGGCAGGTAAATTTTGCTTTGCCAGAGCCGCCAGACAGGCACCGAGCTGGAGGGGGCGGTTGTAGGTCGGAATAATCACACTGAAGGTCGGCCGAGCGGAGGAAACCATCAAGTCAGCCTCCACCTTTCCGATTCCTTCATGTATCTAATTCGGTGGAAGTCAATGCCGGTGATTTTCGTACTTGAATCGCCCGCGCCGAATAGATACCCAACCGCAGCCCCCGCTGTTTCGACCGCCAGCAGGGCCAGGCAGAGCGGGACCAGCGCCGGCAACAAGTGTCGCGGGCGGCCCGGACGAGCAAGCTGCCGGATGATCCTCCCAAGCCTGACCAACGGAATCAAAGGAGAAGCTGCGGCATACAAAAGACTCTTCGCCCGGGGCCAGCGCAACCGACACATGCCGGCAAAATGGCGCCCGGCCAAATAGCGCAACCTTAGGGAAGCGCCAGACAAGGAAAAGTTATGATGGCGGGTTTTCGCCTTAGGTTCAAGCCACAACGCATATCCCCGGCGAAGCAAGTCCCAGTGAAGCACGCTTTCGGCCTCAAGCCATTTGTCTAATTCGCTGCCGTAGCTTAAAAGAACATCCCGGCGGTAGCAAGAATTATGGCCAGGCAAGTGTCTGGCCGGTGCCCCGGGCGTCGGGTCTAGCCACTCCCCGTATTCGATGACCAGATTAGCCCAGCTCATCAGGGAATCCGGATTCCCGTTGACGATGGCCGGCCCCACCACGGCGCGGTTCTCGCGGTGGGCCTCGAGAAATGCTTTAATTGCTCCCGGCTCAGGCAGACTGTGCTCTTCGGTCATCAATACCAGCGGGGCTCCGGCCGCACGCACGCCGGCAGCGCGGGCGCGAGCCGTTGAGTCCATTTCATCAATCTCTACGAGCCGGCAGCCGGCAAACGATTCGGCAATATGATCCGGAACAGCCGAGTCGCACCCGCGCGGGAAAACGAACACAAGCTCGACCACACGCGCCTCGTCCTGAATACGGAGGCATTCGACCAGCCTTCGTACGCCTTGAAAACCGTCCGGGGAGATGATGATTGCGGAAATCAGCGGTTCGTTCATTGGGGCCTTCTGAAAGTGTACACTTCCGCGGTCTAATCCCTCCACCGAATTACCCGAACCCTAAGCTTTGCCAAAATTTTTGGCGGTAGTGCTGCTACCAAGTTTTCTGCAAAGCCGGTCGCCCTCACATGCGCAATCCGGGCGTGTGGAAACATTCCCGCTGGAAAAGCTTGGGCGAGAAAGCCGTTTTTTTCGATGTTGACTTTCCTGCACACTCGTGATAGAAAATCTCTGGCTGCATTTCCAGCGAATTACGGGGATACGCTGGGGCGGGAGTTGATGGTGGAGCAATTCGGCTCACGTGCTCATTTTTTTGCCAACCCGAATCTAGTAATAACTTCCGGCCCCTCCGGAAACATAAATGTTTAAGAAAGAAAACGATGGCGTTCCGGGTGAGCATGTGGAGTTAGCAATTGTAACAGCAGGGGGCCTTTGGCTTGCTCTGTAGGACCAATGATAACAACAGTCGGAAAGGCGAACTAATGCCGTATTCGTTATGGCGTCAGAAAGAACGGCATCCTGCCAGAACTTCGTCGCTTTAGGCGACTGAAAAGGAGGTCACTTGAAAAAACTAATTGCAATATGCGCTTTGGTTTCATCCCTGGGGTTCGCCCAGGGCAAAAAGAAAATCGTAGTCGTCGGCTTTCCTGAACAGGTAGTACAGGAGCTGCGGAAAGTAACTACTGAGGCGGAAATTGTTCCAGTTCTGATGCCCAAAGCAGCCGTGGTCACCGCTATCGGGCCGGTTTCGCCGCGAACCGAGGAGGAACGGGCCGAACTACTTCGCCAGGTGGCTGATGCCGATGCTTTCATAGGCGCGCCGAGCCAGGAAGTCATAAAGGCGGCAAAAAAGCTCAAATGGGTTCAAATTCCTTCGGCCGGCGTTGAGAATTACCGGTATCCGGAGCTTATAAATAGCGACATCATAATGACAAACTTCCAAAAGGTGGCCAGTCCCGGAATCGCCGACCACGCCATGGGTATGCTCTTGGCGCTTACCCGCAAGCTGAATTACTTCATCGCCACCAGGCCGGAAGAAAACTGGGTGCGGCGCAGCTACGAACTTCTTGAGCTCAAGGGAATGACTGCGGTGGTGATCGGCGTGGGTGGCATCGGATCGAACGTGGCCGTCCGCGCCTGGGCTGCCGGCATGACGGTCATCGGCGTGGATCCGGAAGACGTCAACCCTTCACCTTTCATTTCCCGGCTGGTTTATCCGGACCGGCTGGACAGCGTGCTGCCCGAAGCCGATGTGGTCTTCGTCTGCGCCCCGCTGACGCCCAAAAGCGAAAACATGATGGGGCCCAAACAGTTCGCGCTGATGAAAAAGGGCAGTTTCTTCATCGCTGTTTCGCGCGGGCGGCTATACAGCATGGATGCTCTGGTTGAGGCGCTGAAGAGCGGCAAACTGGCGGGAGCCGGCGTCGACGTGGCCAATCCGGAACCGCTGCCTAAAGGCCATCCGCTGTGGAAATTCGAAAATGTCATAATAACGCCTCACGTCGCTACGATCTCTCAGCACGAACTGGAACGCCAAATGGAGGTTATGAAAGAAAACATAGCGCGTTTCGTTCGAGGCGAACCCTTAAAATACGTAGTGGACAAGCAGAAAGGTTATTAACTGCGTTAAACTCCGGAGAAACTCATATGGCCCAAAAGAAAATCCTCTTCCTCGTCGGCGACTACGTTGAAGACTACGAGGTAATGGTGCCTTTCCAGGCTTTGCTGATGGTGGGGCACACAGTGCACGCGGCGTGCCCAGGCAAGAAGGCCGGCGAAGCCGTACGCACGGCGGTCCACGACTTTGAGGGTGATCAGACCTACAGCGAAAAACGCGGCCATAATTTCACCCTCAACGCCACTTTTGATGAAATAAACGCGGCTCAATATGAGGCGCTGGTGATTCCAGGCGGGCGAGCGCCTGAGTACATACGGCTAAACCCGCGCGTCCTGGAGATAGTAAGACACTTCGCCGAAGCCCACAAGCCTATAGCAGCCATTTGCCATGGGATTCAGGTTCTGGCAGCCGCCGGGGTGCTCCAAGGCCGGCGTTGCAGTTGCTATCCGGCTGTCGCGCCGGAGGTCACGCGTGCCGGAGGCGAATACGTCGAGGTCCCCATGGACCAGGCCGTAACCGACAACAATCTGGTTACGGCGCCGGCTTGGCCTGCGCACCCGACCTGGTTGGCGGGTTTCCTGAAAGTCCTGGGAAGCCGGATCGAGCCTTAGCTGTCAAGATGTTTCAGGCGTATTTGGTGCGCCACTGGCGCAATTGCTGCTCCAGCGTTTTACGTACGGTTATAAACTCGGCGTTGTCGTATTGATTGAAACGCTCGGCTGCATCGGCGCGTAGGTCATATAGTTCGTTAGGCCCCGCGCCGTTGCTTCTAAGGACCAGCTTAAAGCGGGAATCGCGCACCATCTCCGTATTCCTATAAGAGGCAAACACCAGATTGCGCCAGGGCGCTTTACGGGGCAGCGGCTGGTTGGTAACCGGCAGCAGAAAACTCCTTCCGCACAGGTTGGCCTTGGGGGGAGGCGTGACCTCCAGCGCCGCGCACAGGCTGGGGAAAAGGTCGTAAGAAGCAACCAGCTCAGTTCGTGCGCCTTCCACCGGCACCGTGCCCGGCCAGTTCCAGATCATGGGCGTTTCTAAAGCTTCAGTGTAAAGGTTAGGGGGCTCGCTTCCATCGCCGCCGTACCAGAGCCCGTGACGTCCGGCCAGCAGCCCGCGGCAAGCCGTAAACACCACCAGGGTGTTGTCGCGCAGTGAGCGGCGGTCCAAGACCGCCAGCAGCGGTTTCACCTGCTCATCCAAGGCGGTCACGGCAGCTGCAAGACGCCTGAGGCTGTCCACAGTGTCCGCAAGCAATTCCTTTCCCCTGGACGCCGAGGCTGAAGCGGGTTGCCAACCGGCGGTTTCAAAAGCAACACCGGAGTAAAGATCATAGAAGCGACTGGGCAGACCGGCGTAGGGCGCGGCCGGCAGCGGATAAGCGGCCACTAAGAAAAATGGCCGGCCGGGCGACTGTTTTTCCAAAAAGTCGACGGCGCGGGCAGTCACCCACTCTGCCGTAAAACCAGTCTCGCCGCCGGCCAGTGGAAACCATTGGCTAAAGCCGTGCTGCGGTTTGAGCTCACCCCCTAGATCCCAGCGGCCGGCATAGGCGCACTCATAGCCGGCTTTTGCCAGCAGGTCCGACAGCAACAGCTCTGAAACCAGCCGCTCCGAAGGGCCGTCCTCGCAGCCGTGCTGGTGCGGCAGGCGGCCTGTCAGGAAAGTTGCACGGTTGCCGGGAGCGGCCGCAGTCGCCACCGTATGGCTTATAAAGCGCGTGCCGCTGCGCGCCAGCAGATCCAGGTTGGGCGTTTTGATTTCTTTATTCCCAAAGCAGCCCAACAGCCAGGCGCTGAGCTCCTCGGCCAGAATCAACACCAGATTAGGCTTTACGCTCCGCCGGCTGCGCTGCATGCTCAGTACGGGAAAGGGGCTTGCGGCAATAAACGCGCGGCGTGAAACTTTCATAGAACAGTTAGGTTACCTGATTCGGAGTCGGCGAAAAACCCTTAAAGCACATCGGCAAAGCCGCGCTTTAGATGGCGGAAAAAAAGCCCGCCTGCCACAAACAAAATCACCGCGTAGCCTGCCAGCACCACCAGTTCCCTGCCCCCGGGCAATGCATTGGAAAGCAAAAGAGTGCGGTAAGCCCGAACCACATAAGCCATGGGATTGGCGGATATGAGCCAGCGCGCCCAGACGGGATATTGCGACTCGGAAATAAAGATGGGAGTGGTCCAGAACCACAAGGTCAACGCAACCGCCAGCACTTGCGCCGTATCGCGCAGGTACACCTGCAAGGCCGAAACAATCCACCCCAGTCCTACCGCCAGCAAGCCCAGCAGCAGCATGTAAACAGGCAACAGAACAAGTCCTGGGCCGATATGGCGCAACCATACTCCAATTGCCGCCACCACCAGCGCCACGCCTATCAGGTGGTGTACCAGCGAGGAAAGAAAAATCGAAAGCGGAATGACTTCTGAAGGAAAGATCGTCTTGGTGATCAGGTTGGCATTTTCGACCAGCGAGGTCGAAGCCCGCTGCACGGTATCCTGAAAAAGCAGCCAGGGCAAGAACCCGCTGAACAAATACAGCGAATAGTTTTGGGTGACGTCATTCGGTCCAAGTCTGATTTTCAAGCAAACATTAAAAACGAACGTCCAACTGGCCAGTAGCACCAGAGGGTGAATCACTCCCCACAGCCAGCCCGCCACCGAGCCGACAAAGCGTTTTTCGAAATCACGCCGCACCATCTGAAACAGCAGGTTGCGGCGCTCGACCAGATTGCTGAGGAAAAACCTTCCGGGAAATCGCATGAGTCAGGTATCCGAAAACCTGATCGAACATGCTAACACACCGCCGCCGGATGGGAGAAAATACGAGGGATGATCGCCGCCGCAGCGACCGACCGGGGCCGGGCCCGCACCAACAACGAAGACTCGGTTTTCGCCGACGCAGCCCGCGGGATTCTCATCGTGGCCGACGGCATGGGAGGTCACCTGGGAGGCGAAGTGGCCAGCCGGCTGGCGGTGGAGGTCATCTCCGCCAACTTGCTTTCAGCTCCGCCGCAACTCGAGCCCTCCCGTCTGCTGGCTGAAGCCCTGGATGCGGCGAACCTGGCGATCTGGCAGACGGCGGCTGCAGACAGTTCGCTAACAGGCATGGGGACAACCGTGGCGGTCGTGTTGGTTCGCGACGATGAACTTTGGCTGGCGCATGCCGGAGATAGCCGGATCTACCTTTTCCGGCAGGGACGGCTGGAACGGCTGACCCGGGATCATACACTGGTCGAGCAGATGGTCGAAGCCGGTGAGCTTACTCCCGAGCAGGCCAGAGTTCATCCTCTGCGCAACGTAATCAGCCGTTGCCTCGGAACCGAACCGACGGCGGAACCCGAAATCCGTAAGGCCACCTGGAAACAGGGCGACTCGGTGCTGCTTTGCTCGGACGGGTTGACGGGCATGCTTGAGGATGAGGAGATCGCCCAAGTTCTAAGCGAGCAGAAGGCGCCGCCGGATGCGCTCTGCCGTAAGTTGATTGATCTGGCCAACGAACGTGGAGGATGGGACAACATCAGTGTTGTCCTAGCCAGGCATACCGGCTAAACGGACTTAATGCAACAAGCCCAGGGATGCGTAGCCTGCTCATTAACCCCAACCAAGGACTAACTGCTGGGCGCCCGCCCTCTAGGCAGGCGACGAATTTTTCTGAAGCGGGAATACATCGATGGATAAGCAGAAAGCATTTCATCAGCAATTCGCTGCACAGCCGCAAATGGCGCCAACTCGCCTTGCCCCACGCCCGGGCAGAGGCGCGCCAAAGTTCGCCAGGCCTTAGCGGATGAGATCAGCTCCGGCCAGAATGGAAAAGTCCGGCACTGGGTGGGCTTGGCCGGGTGAATGGCGCAACCATCTCCGGTCAAAAAGGGACACTGCGTGTGACGGGGCTTCCGCAAGCGCAGCAAATGACGCGTGCGGTAAACGTAACGCTGCTCAAACTCGCGGGCGTTAAGGCCCAGCCAGGCGGCTGCGCGCTTCAGATCGGCTTCGGTCAAATATACCCAGCCGTCGGCCATGCAGCATCGAGTGCACCCTTGAAGGCAAGTGAAACGGAAACCTTCCATCAAACTTAAAGATTACCCTTCCTTTGTAAAAACCATTTAAGTAAAATTAAATTATGAGGGTTGTGCCGGCCAGTGCGCGCCCCGGCCTATTTGGCTGCGACTGACAGCCGCAGTTCCTGCCTAATTCCTAATTCGCTCCATTTTTCCAAGGAGGAGAAAGATGAAAGGTGTAACTGCGGCAGTACGTCCGGACTTGCCTCAAATCATCACTGCTCTGCCCGGACCGCGCGCCCGCCGAATAATCGCGCGCGACAGCGAGTTTGTCTCACCGTCCTACACGCGCGCCTATCCGCTGGTGGCCGAGCGTGGCGAAGGCGCCATAGTCGAAGATGTGGACGGAAACCGTTTTCTTGATTTCAACGCCGGAATCGCCGTGGTGGCCACAGGTCATTGCCATCCTCGGGTAGTCGCCGCCATACGTGCTCAGGCGGCGCGTCTGATTCACATGTCCGGCACGGATTTCTATTACGAGGGCCTCGTAGATCTGGCTGCCAAGTTGTCGAGCTTGGCCCCAGGCGGAGTGGCAAGGCGGGTGCATTTTGGAAACTCGGGGGCTGAAGCCATAGAGGGCGCCATCAAGCTGGCGCGTTATCATACCGGACGCGACAAGTTCATAGCGTTTCTCGGAGGTTTCCACGGCCGCACCATGGGCGCGCTCTCGCTTACAGCCAGCAAACCGGTCCAGCGGCGCAGGTTCGGCTCACTTGTGCCCGGCGTCTACCACATCCCTTACGCCTATTGCTACCGCTGCCCCTACGGCCGCCAGGTTGAGGCGTGCAGCGTCGAGTGCGTGCGGGTTCTGGAAGAACAGGTTTTTAAGACCATCGTTCCAGCCGGCGAAGTGGCGGCGATTGTATTCGAACCGGTTCAAGGCGAAGGCGGCTACATCGTGCCGCCGCAGAAATTCTTTGATGAACTGCAAGCGGTGGCCGCCCGTCACGGTATTCTTATGATCGCCGATGAGGTTCAAAGCGGCATGGGCCGGACCGGCCGCATGTTCGCCAGCGAGCACTTCGGACTCACGCCGGATATTCTGGCCATCGCCAAGGGAATTGCCAGCGGGCTGCCGCTCGGCGTAACAGTTGCTCGGGCTGAAATAATGCAGTGGGAACGAGGTGCGCACGCCTCAACCTTCGGCGGCAACCCGGTGGCGGTGGCCGCTGCCCTGGCGACGATCGAGTTGCTGGAGGAGGGTTTGATCGAAAATGCGGCCCGCCAAGGGCGCCGTATGCTGGAACGCATGACGGAATGGCCTGCAAAGTTCGAGACAGTGGGCGATGTGCGCGGGCTGGGACTGATGATCGGCATCGAATTCGTACGCGACCGCCACAGCCGTGAGAAAGCCCCGGGCATTCGAGACCGCGTGGTGGAGGCGGCTTTCAAGCGCGGGCTCCTGGTTCTCGGCGCCGGCGAAAACGTCCTCCGGCTGAGCCCGCCGCTCACCATCACCTCCGAGCAGGTCGACTTCGCAATGGATACACTGGAAGACTGCATCCGTCAGGCAGTCTCATGAGGATTCTGGACGTAGGTTGCGGCATCAACAAATATCCGGGCGCAATCGGCATAGACCGCAATCCCCGGAGCCGCGCCGACGTCCTATGCGACCTCGACCGTTTTCCTTATCCGTTTGCCGACGGCATCTTCGACCAAATACGCGCCGTGCATTTCATCGAACACGCAGCCGACGTGGTCCGCACGGTTGAAGAGTTTCACCGGTTGCTCAAGCCCGGAGGCAGGCTGCTTATCGTCACGCCCCACTACACCGATTTCAGCTCTTTCTGCGACCCCACGCACCGCTGGCATCTGAACAGTTTCAGCTTCCGCTACTTCGGAGAAGACCATGGCGGATTCGGCTACTACTCGTGCGCGCGGTTGCGGGAGATTTCCGTGCACGTGCGCTTACTTACCTTGTGGAGAGCCCTCGGGCTGGAATGGCTGGTAAACCGCTTTCCGCGTTTTCGCCGATTTTGGGAATATTACCTGTGCTTTCTGGTGCGCGGAAAAGTGATTGAGTTCGAGTTCGAAAAGGCGTCTTGATAAGCATTTTTCTTCGCTCCGTAGACAGGCTGCGCCGCCGGCTTCGCTTCGGCCGGAGCGCAACGGATCGCGCATTGGGCGCGCGGGGAGAAGATCTGGCGCATCGATTCCTACAGTCACAAGGCATGCAGGTGGTGGCGCGTAACTGGCGTCCGCGCTCAATTGCCGGTGAAATCGATCTGGTGGCCTGGGACGGCAAGACACTGGTTTTTATTGAAGTTAAAACGCGCAGCAGTCTCGATTTCGGGGATCCCGAACAAGCAGTGGATTCCGAAAAACGCCGTACCTTGGTCGCCGCCGCCCGCCAGTACGCGCGCCGAGCAGGCGTCGGCTGGGAGAACGTGCGCTTCGATTTAGTCAGCATCGTCACCGGCGCCGATGAGAATATCAGGCACATCCGCGACGCCTTCAGCCCGCGGCAAGCGCAGTGATTCGGGGCAGGTGGAGAAGCTAGTTGCTTAAAATGGGTCCCGGCAGGCGCAGCAGCCTCTAGCGGCGCGACGGCGCGCGGCAGGCGCTATAATACAAACCCGGCAGCATTCCAATAGGAGGCAACCCATTGCCTGAGTTGCGCAAAGATCCGGTAACCGGCCGTTGGGTCATCATTACCGTTGACCGGCCGATGCTACCGAGCGATTTCCTGCGCGAGCACGTCGTGCCCAAGGGAGGGCGCTTTTGTCCCCTCTGCCCCGGACATGAAGACAAAACCCCGCCGGAAGTTCTAGCCTACCGTCCCGGCGGCGGACTGCCCAACACGAATGGCTGGACATTGCGCGTAGTTCCCAACAAGTTTCCGGTCCTTAGGGTTGAGGGCGACCTTAACCGCAAGGGCGAAGGAATCTACGACAAAATGAACGGCGTCGGAGCGCACGAGGTCATAATCGAGACGCCGGATCACATGAAGACGCTTGCGGACCTAAGCGAAAAACAGATCGAAGACGTTTTCTGGGCAACGCGCGACAGGATTTTAGACTTGCGCAAGGATGTCCGCCTGCGCTACATCATCTTCTTCAAGAACCACGGCGAAGGCGCCGGCGCGGTTCTGGAGCATACCCATTCGCAACTCATAGCCCTGCCGGTAGTTCCCAAGCGTGCGCTGGAGGAAATAGACGGCGCCAAGCGCTACTATGACTACCGCGAACGGTGCATCTTCTGCGACATATTGCGGCAGGAAGAGGACAGCGCGGCGCGGGTAGTGCTTGAAACCGAACACTATCTGGTGTTCTGCCCCTACGCTTCACGTTTTGCATTCGAGACCTGGATCATGCCCAAGCGACACTACTCCCACTTCGAAAGCATGGAGATCAATGAGGTGAAAAACCTGGGCTGGGTGCAAAGGGCGGTGCTGCGGAAAATCGACAAGGTGCTTGAAAAGCCCGCCTACAATCTCATGTTGCACAGCGCCCCAGTACAAGAGGGCGCAATGGCTCACTACCACTGGCACATCGAGATTATCCCCAAGTTGACGCGAGTGGCAGGATTTGAATGGGGCACCGGCTTTTACGTCAACCCCACGCCGCCCGAGGAGGCTGCCCGCTTTCTGCGCGACGCCGGACTAATCTGACGGTTCAGCGCAAGCTTAATCCCCCGTCGACGGCAATCAGTTGCCCGGTAAGAAAATCCGTCGCTTTCAGGAAAAAAACCACCGCATCGGCGACTTCGGCCGGCGTGCCTCCGCGCCGGGCAGGCGTGGCTTCAATCATCGCCAGCCCTTCGGCATCAATGTCGGAAAAGGGGATAACGCCCGGCGCAACCGTATTAACCGTTATATGAGGCGCCCAGGCTTTGGCCAGCGCCCGGGTCAGCATGATTACGCCGGCTTTTGAAGCGCAGTAGTGGGCATGTTTGGCCCAAGGCACTAGGCCGCCAAGCGAGCTGATGTTAACGATGCGGCCGCCGCCCGCAGCCAACATGCGCCGCGCCGCCGCCTGCGCGCAGAAGAAAACGGCTTTCAGGTTAACGCTAAAGATGAAATCCCAATCCCTTTCGGTTATGTCGAGCGGATCCAGGCGAGTGAAACGGGCGGCATTGTTGACCAGGCCATAGATCGGCCCGAGGCGCCGGTCCAAATCATCGAACATGTTCTCGATTTGGCCGACATCTCCCAGATCGGCTCTAAACAGCGGTGCACCGCCGCAAAGGCGCGCGGTCTGGCGTGCTTCCTCCTCCGAGGTGTAGTAATGCACGGCTACTTGCGCCCCCTCTTCGGCCAGCCGTACTGCAATAGCCCGCCCAATGCGCTTGGCGGCGCCTGTCACCAAAACAGTCTTTCCATTTAAACTCGAGGCAGGAATCGTCACGGCAGTTTACCTCCTGTTGTTACGGCAGGGCGTTTTGCGCGCGAAAATTCGCATGCCGCTAGCGGCCGGGAGCCTTCAGCGCCGCTGGCTCCGGACGTATTCGTGTCCTTCACACACGAAAGAGAAATTTCACGAGCACACAGCATGTGATTTTCTTCGGACCATCGCAGCCTTACCTGGAAAAAGACCGGAGTTTGCGGCGTGGCAATACCCTGTTTTCTTCCCTAAGGGTGCACCACAAGCCCATGGAAGCTTACTCCTGCTTTTTGGCCTCGTCCTTTTTGGCCTCGTTCCAGAAATTATCCATTTCCTCCAGCGTGGCGTCATCCAGAGAACGACCCTGCTCGCTCAGCTTCTTTTCCAGATAGCTGAAACGGCTGCGGAATTTGACGTTAGTTTCGCGCAGCGCCTGCTCGGCATCGACCTTCAACAAACGCGCCAGGTTAACCAACACGAAAAGCAGGTCTCCGATTTCTTCTTTGATTTCCTCCTGAACGCCACGCCTGCAGGCTTCATCCAGCTCGCGTAACTCTTCGGCCAGCTTTTCAAGAACCTGGCCGGCTTGCTGCCAGTCGAAACCGACGGCGGCAGCTTTAGCCGTCAATTGCTGCGCCTCCATTAGAGCAGGCTGCGCCCGTGGAATCCCTTCCAACCAGCCCGCGCGCGCACGCCCCGCCGCCTGTTTTTCCTCAAGCTTAATCTGGTCCCAGCGCCGCTTGACGTCTTCGGGCGTTTCAGCCTGCGCCTCCGCGAAGACATGCGGATGCCGGCGGATCAGTTTTTCGGCAATGGCGTCGAGTGAATCGGCAATGGTGAAAAGGCCTTCTTCGGAAGCCATTTGAGCGAAGAATACCGCCTGAAGCATCAGATCACCCAGTTCTTCGGCCAGTTCCGGCCAGGCGCGCCGGTCGATGGCGTCCAGCACCTCATAAGTTTCCTCAAGCAAGTAGGGCTTGATGGAATCGAAAGTCTGCCGGCGGTCCCAGGGACATCCGTCCGGAGCCCGCAGGTGGGCCATTATTTCCAGCAAACGAGCGAATTTACGTGCGGCTTCCGAGTAATCGGCTGAAGACATGCGCTGTCGGCGGGCCACGCGACCCGACACTTCAATCTAGCACAGCGTATTTTCGGGCCGTTTCGCGACGGCGCGTGTTAGAATCGAAAATCATCCGCGACGCATGGACTTCCTGGAAGGTCTGAATCCCCAGCAGCGCGAAGCCGTCCTCCAACTGGACGGACCCGTGCTCATACTGGCCGGCGCCGGCAGCGGCAAAACGCGGGTCATCACGCACCGTATTGCCCGGCTGATCGGAGTTGAGCGGGTGCCTGCCGACGCGGTGCTGGCGGTGACCTTCACCAACAAGGCCGCCGACGAGATGCGCGAACGCGTGATGCGCCTGCTCGGCGTCACCGACCCGCACTGCCGGCCCTGGATTTCTACGTTTCACTCATTCGCCGTGCGCCTGCTGCGCCGGGACGGCGCTTCGCTGGCCGATCTACGGCCGGGTTTTACGCGTGACTTCGCCATCTATGACGAGGATGATCAACTGACCGTTCTGAAATCCATCTACAAGCGGTTCGGCCTGGATGACAGCTTCATGCCACACCGCGCCGCCCTAAGCCGCATCAGCTTCGCCAAGAGCCACAAACAGACGCCGGCAGATCTCTACAAAGCCGCCGCCGATCCCAAACTGGCGCGACTGGCCTCGGTCTACGAGGAATACGAGAACAGCCTGCGCCGGGCCAATGCGCTGGACTTCGACGACCTGCTGCTTGAGGCCGTGCGGCTGCTCGAACACGACGAAACCGTGCGGATGGCCTACAACCGGCGTTTCAGCCATCTGATGATCGATGAATACCAGGACACCAACCGCAGCCAGTACGAGCTGATGCGCCTGCTCTCGGGGCTGAGGCGAAACGTCTGCGCGGTCGGCGACGAGGATCAGTCCATATACGGCTGGCGCGGCGCCGACATCCGCAACATACTGGATTTCGAAAAGGATTTCCCCGAAGCCAGGATCATCCGTCTGGAGCAGAATTACCGCTCGACCGAGTACATACTGGAGGCGGCCAGCGCCCTGGTTTCACGCAACAAAGCCCGTAAAGGGAAGTGGCTGTGGACCGAACTTAAGGGCGGCGAGCCGATCGGGCTGGCCGAGACCGCCGACGGCGAACAAGAGGCGCTTTTCATCGCCGAGACGATTCAGGATATTCTGCGCCGCGAGCCGGCCACGCGCGTGGCCGTACTTTACCGCACCAACGCCCAGTCGCGGCAATTGGAGGAGGCGCTGCGGCGTTACGGGTTGCCCTATCACGTGGTAAGCGGCTTCAGCTTTTACCAGCGGGCCGAAATACGGGACGCGCTGGCCTACCTAAAAGTGCTGGTGAGCCCCGGCGATTCGGTCAGCCTGCTCCGCATCATCAACACTCCGGCGCGGGGCATCGGACGCACCACCGTGGAGCAGCTTGAGCGTTACGCCGCGGCCAACGGCATCAGCGCCTGGGCGGCTATCGAACGGCTGCTTGATGAAGGCGCTTTCGGCTCACGCGCGCACGCCGCGCTGAACGCCTTTCGCAATTTAATACTGGAGTTGCAGGAGGCGGCCGGCCGGCTACCGGTCGACAGCCTGCTCCAGACGGTTCTCGAACGCACCGGCATGCGCCGTCTTTATGAGGAATCAAATGATCCGGAAGCCCAAGGGCGGCTGGAAAACCTGAACGAGCTGCTCAACGCCGCTGCGGAAGCCGCCGAGCGGGGAGAGGGGATAACAGAGTTTCTTGACCATGCCGCCCTGGTGAGCGACGCCGACCAGATAGATGAAAACGCGCAAGTATCGCTGCTGACGCTTCATAACGCCAAAGGGCTGGAATTCCCCGTTGTCTTCATTGCGGGCCTTGAAGAAGGCCTCTGCCCCCACAGCCGTTCGCTTGAAGCCGAAGACATGCTGGAAGAGGAAAGACGCCTCTGCTATGTCGGCATGACGCGCGCCGAGCGGCGCTTGATTCTGAGCTGGGCGCGCGAGCGGCGGCGTTTCGGCAGCGCCTCTGCGCAGCCCTCGAAGCCTTCCCGCTTTCTGGGGGAAATACCCGCACATCTGACCAAGCGACTTACGGTGGCGCCGGAAGCCGGCCAAGTGGACTTGTTCTTGGAGCGGCACATAGTGCGTGAGACCGCGCGCCGGAACACGTATACTGGAAAAACATACAACTCGCTGGAGCACATCGAGCAGTTCTTCGCCTCCCGCAGCCGCCAAGCGCTGCCGCCAGAGTTGAAGGCTGCTCCGGCAGCGCCCGGCACGCAACCTAAACCGGCGCCGGTTAAGAAAAAAGGAGTTGCGGCCGGCTCGGTGGTAAATCATCCGCGCTGGGGGCGCGGCACGGTGTTGCGGCGGGAGGGCGACGGCGAACAGGCCAAGCTTACAATAAGCTTTCCGGGCTACGGAATCAAAAAAATTCTTCAGAAATTCGCAGGATTGGTTGAAGAATGAATACTAAGAACATTACCGATAAGAAGGAACGCAAACGGATCAAACGCGAGGCGCGCAAGAAGGCCCCGCCTAAAACCAAGCGCCCGGCCGGCGTGGCGCGTGGTTCCCGCAAGAAGAAAGTGCCCAAGATGGCGAAAGGCCAGCGCAAGCGCTAAGCTCGGAAGCCGGCAGCCGGCGGCCCTATGTCGGAGCTTTTCCGCACCAAGAGCATTGAGGCGCTCATTCAGGCCGCCGAAGATCCCGAGCGGCGGCTGCGGCGGACCCTGGGCCCGTGGAGTCTCACTGCTCTCGGCATAGGCGCCGTTATCGGCGGCGGCATCTTCATACTGACCGGGACAGCGGCGGCGGGCGAAACCCTGGCCTACCGCTCGATTCTGAATGCGCCGGTGCTGGACATTCTGATGCACGGCGGGCGGGCTGTGGCAACCACCGGCCGCCCGGGCGCCGGCCCGGCCATTACGCTTTCCTTTCTGCTTACGGCGTTGGCCTGCGGCTTCGCCGCGCTGTGCTACGCCGAGCTGGCCAGCATGATTCCGGTCGCCGGCAGCGCCTACACCTACTCCTACGCCACGCTGGGCGAAATCTTCGCCTGGATCATCGGCTGGGACCTGATCCTGGAATATGCGGTCTCAAACATGGCCGTGGCGGTGGGCTTTTCGGCGTATCTAAGCGACATACTGGAGGGCTCGCTTGGCATCCACCTGCCGCGAGCTTTGTCCGGACCGATGATTGCAGGCGGCCAGTTGACCGGAAGCTGGTTTAACTTACCTGCGCTGGCGGTGTTGCTTGCGCTTACGGTGATTCTGGTGCGCGGCGTGCGCGAGAGCGCCGAAACCAACAATCTGATGGTGCTCATCAAGCTGGCCGCAATCGTAATTTTCATTGCCGGGGCGGCACGCGCGGTCGAGCCAGCCAACTGGCGCCCATTCATGCCGAACGGCTTCGGTGGGGTGCTCACCGGTGCAGCGATCGTCTTTTTCACCTACATCGGTTTCGATTCGGTCTCGACCGCAGCGGAAGAATGCCGCCGCCCCGAGCGCGACCTCCCCTTCGGGATAATCGCCACGCTGATCGTGTGCACGGTTCTCTACATGGCCGTGGCGCTGGTCCTGACCGGCATAGCCGACTACCGCACGCTCGGCAACGCCGCCCCGGTCGCCGGAGCTCTGAAGGCGCTGGGATATGAAAACATAAGGCGCTGGGTCAGCGTGGGAGCTGTCATCGGTATGGTCTCTTCACTGCTGGTTTTCCAGTACGGCCAGGCGCGGGTCTGGTTCGCCATGTCGCGCGACGGCTTGCTTCCAAACGCCTTTTCGCGGGTGCACCAGCGGCATCGCACGCCTCACGTGAGCACCTGGGTGGCGGGTCTGGCCGTGGGAATTCCGGCCGGCATCTGGGACATAGGAACGTTCGCCGACCTTTCCAACATAGGCACTCTTTTCGCTTTCGCTCTGGTCGCAGCAGGCGTACTAATACTTAGAAAACACCAGCCGGAGCGCCCGCGCGCCTTCAAGGTACCGCTGTGTCCCTGGATCCCGTTGCTTTCAATCGCCTCCTGCTTGCTACTCATGCTTAGCCTGCCGCTTGAAACCTGGGTGCGCTTCTTTGTTTGGCTGACGGTTGGGCTGGCGATTTATTTCGGCTACGGCCGCCAGCACAGCCGCCTGGCCGGCTGACCACTGCCCGGCCGGCGGTTTTCCCTCAGGGTTGCTTGGCAAGGGGTTTGAAACTGGCGTACACTTTTCAGAGAAAGGACATCCGGACTGCCATGAAGAAGACAATTTTCATCTGCATGGCCACGCTGTTCGTTGCGGCCTCTTTGTTAGTAGTAATGACTTCCTGCGGCACATCCTCCCAAAAGCAGCAACCCGCCGCAGCGGAAAAAACCAGCGCCCTGAAGGTTACGGCGCCGCCTCCCAAGGATGAGTGGCACCGTTTCCCGAAGCCGGAATTTGTTGAGTCTAAGGTGGTTGAGAAAGAACTCATGGGAAAACCGTTTATGCCGGGCGGCAACTGGGCTCGCTATAAAGGCGCCAAGGGCGAGTATGAAATGTTCTTTGCACGCCTGACCAGCGCCGACGATGCTACGTTGCTGGTGGCTGAATGGAAAGCCCACATGACCAACCCCAAGCTGGTCAGCTCATTTAACGGCTACTTCGGCGAAGACAACGGGCGCCCGGTGTTCGTCTTCCCCAAAGAGAGCTGGATCGGCGGCATAGTCGGACTACCACAACAGGACGCCGAAGCCAAAGCCCGGCTGCTGGCGGCTTATTTGTATTAGTTGAAATGCGGGGCGGACTTCCCCGCCCCGCTTGAACATGCGGCTTTAAGTTGTACTTTGCGTTAACGGAACCTAACGAGCATTCACGACCTTCGGAATCGAGAGGTAGCCGACTACTTCGTCCTTTCGAACCTCATTGACCACCAGCTCGTAAGGCTGGCGTGCGCGGGAAACGTAGAACTGAAGTGGTTCGTTGATGGTTCGGTCTTTCTTCTCGACCTTCTTGTCGTCGGCGATCAGCTCCAACGTGAATTTATTGCGCTTGGTATCGACCTTGGTGAGTCGGATGCTGATGTCGCCAACCCGCTGCATCTGTTTGCTTTTCTTGATATCGAATTCGATGTAATTACGATCGCCGAGCGCCTTAAGAGCCGCCAGCTCCTTGGCGTTGGTGGCTATCAGCCCACTCTGAACGCCCAAGTCGCCGCGTACGCTTTTCAGCTCTGCGATGGTCTTCTCCAGTTCGGATTTGGTGGAGGCGACCTCATTGCGCACGTTGCTGACCTCGGTTGAAACATCGGCAATTTTGGCATGAGCGGTGGAAGCAGCTTCACGCACGGCGTTGATTTCACCCGCCACTTGCTGCTGCTGCCTGCGCTGTTCGGCTTCCAGCCGCTTGGCCAGCTCCTCAGCATGGCGCAAAGCCTCGGCTTTGGCCTGCCCGGCAGCCAGCGCCGCAGCCCGCTGGGCGTCTTCAAGCTCCTCGCGCAACTTCTCCAAGTTCCTGCGACTGGCCGAGTCTTGCAGTGAGGAAGCTTCACGAAGTTTGGCTACCTCGGCCAAAACCGCCTGGCGCATGTCGCCGAGCTCCACGCGCATTTTATCGATTTCCAGAAATAGATAAACGGACACGGCCACGAGCGCCAGGACCACGCCCCACAACAAAGGCATCATTATGAGGGATCCCCAGGAGCGCTTCGGGGTGACAGGACCAAGATCAGACACAACAATTCCTCCTTACTCAATAATTTAGCATCTTCGACCGCGGCCATTTCCGCCGTCCCGCCGGGCGATTGCACGCCCAAGTCGGATCTTGTATACTGACCGGTAAGTATGGGTTCGCCGACGCGCGAGCGCATCCGTGCCGCCGCTATCTCGCTTTTTGCCGACAAGGGCTTTTCTGCCGCAGCCACCAGCGAGATCTGCCGCCGGGCTCGTGTCACCAAGCCCGTCCTCTACTACTACTTCAAAAGCAAGGAAAAGCTTTACCTGGCTCTGGTGGAAGAATGCCGCACCGAAACGCTGGAGCGGCTGCGGCGGGCCGCTGCGAGCGCGAAATCTATTGAAGAAAAACTGGTTAATATTCTCGCCGAAGATTTTGCCTATGCGCGGCGCAATCCGAAAACTGCGGCCATGTTCATGCGGCTGATTTTCGCTCCGCAAAAAGAAGTCCCCGTTACGCATGTGATCCGCGCCGGGCGGGACCGGCTGTGTGCGATCGAAGACATAGTCCGGGAAGCCGTCAAGCGAGGCGAACTCAAATGCCGTCCCAGGGATTTCGCCGAGATCTTGCTCGGCGCAACCATGATCTATACCACCAGTTATCTGGTCCAGGGAAAACCTGCGCTTAACCGGAACCTGGCGCGGCGTATTGTTCGTTTTCTTTTAGATGGAAGCGCAAACAAAATTTGCAATCGGCAGGTGTGAGATGAAGTTTCGTGGTTTATTTTTGCTAATGGCGGCGCTCGGCTGCACCATGGCCGCCGAACAAGAAGTGCTCACCATCGAAGAGGCCGTGCGTCTGGCCGCCGAACGTTACCCGGACGTGGCTCGGGCCCAAGCAGCCGCGGAAGGCCTTAAAGGCAAGATTCGCGAGGTTCGCTCCCAGGCTTTGCCCAACGTAAGCATCAACGCCAACGGCATGCGCATGCGCGACCCGAGTTTCCTTAACGCCAGCGGTTTGGACAAATTCCCGGAAGAGCTGCGCAAGGTGATGGTCCCCTCGCCCGTCAACTTGTTCGACTACAGCATCAGTGTTCGGCAGCCGCTCTACACGGCGGGCAAAGTAGGGACTGCGCTGCGCATAGCTTCGATCGAATCGGAAGGGGCGGAGGTCGACGTGGACCGGGCGCGCCAGGATTTGTCCGTGGAAGTGGTCCGAGCCTGCTACGGCCTATTGTGGGCTGAACATTACAAGCTGCTGGTTGAAGAGATACAGAAACAGCGGAAAATGCACGCCGATATGGCCCGCCAGCGTTTCCAAAACGGCGTGGCCACCGAAGTCGATGTGCTGAGAAGCGAGGTGGCGCTGGCCAATGTCACGCCCGACCTGGTGCGTGCCGACAACAACGTCCGCCAGGCTCGCGCCCTACTGAATTTCTACCTGGGCCGCCCGTTGGATTTCCCTACTCGCATTGCCGGAGATTTCCAGAAACAACCCTGGGAGCAGTGGGATCTGGAAAAACTTTCGCTGGAAGCCCTGCGCAGCCGTCCGGAGCTTCAACGGCTGCGTATCGCCGAGCGCAGCGCCGAAGCCCAGCTCCAACTGGCCGAAGCCGAAAGCAAGATGCGCGCCGACTTCAGCGGCGCCTACGGGCTGGCCTCGCGATACCCCGAGAAACTAATCGATCCTCTTTACGCACGCTGGTCGGTAGGCGTCAGCTTCACCCTGCCGGTATTTGACGGCTTCCGCCGCAACGGCTTGGTCCAGCAGGCGGTGGCGCAACAGCGGGCGACGCGGCTGGAGCGGGAGAAGACTGAACAGCAGGTACGGCTGGGACTGCAACGCGCTCTGGACGACATACGGGCCGCCCAGCAAACCGTCGAAGCCGCCCGCGCCAACATCTCGCAAGCGGAAAGGGTCCTCACCATGATGCAGGAAAACTACAAGTACGGCGCCGCCACGACCCTGGATATTGTCGATGCGCAGACGGCGCTGGCCGAAGCGCGTACGAACCTTCTGCGCGGCCTATATGATTACTCGGTAGCGCGCGCCAATCTTCTTTGGACTGCTGGAAAGAACCCATGGGAATAACAGTCAAGCCTAGAACATACCCTTCGACAATGAAAACAGCGGCAGCGGCTGTCTGCCTTGCGGCTTTGTTGAACTTGGCGAGCTGTCGCAAGAAAGAGACGCAAGCCACCATCAAAGCGGATACCTCCGCTCTTCCGGTCAGTGTGGTGGAGGTCAGAGCCGAGCCGTTCACGCTTACCGTGCCGGTAACCGGCAATCTGGTTTCCCGGGCGATGGTGACGGTTAAAGGTGAAACTACCGGACGCCTGCTTTATTTGAAAAAAGAAGAAGGCGACACGGTCGCGGCAGGCGAAGAACTGGGACGCGTTAACGATGAAAACCAGCGCCTGGCCGTCGCTCAGGCTCGTTCTGCGGTACAGGCGGCCGAAGCTGCGCTGGCCAGAGCCCGCGTGGCGGCTGAGCACAGCCGTACGGAGCTGGAGCGCGCCCGCAATCTTATAAAGACCGGCGGCATCACCGAACGCGACTTGCAAGCGGCGGAAACCGCCGATCGTGACGCCCGAGCGCAAATAGCGGTGTTTGAGGCGCAACTGGCGCAGTCGCGGGCGGCCTTGGACATCGCTGAAAAGCACCTGCGCGACACCATCATCCGAGCGCCCATCGGCGGAGTTATTGAGCAGAAATTCGTGAACCCCGGCGCCTACATTGAGCCGCCGACCCAGATTGTGACCATTGTAGACAACCAGGCGCTGGAGCTGGAAAGCCCGGTTCCCTCAATTCATCTGGCCGAAATCGCGCCGGGCCAGCGGGTGCGTTTCCGCGTGGCCAGCTTTCCCGGCGTGGAGTTCGAAGGCCGGGTGCTGCAAATCGGGGCCTCGGTCGACACTTTGAACCGTGCCGCCAAAGTCCGCATCGGCGTGAACAACTCAAGCGGCCGCCTGAAGGCCGGCATGTTTGCCGAGGGCGAGATCATTACCGGCGTGCGCCGAAATGCCATTCTGGCGCCTGCCGAAGCCGTTTACCGCAGCTCGGGCTCCGGCGCCGAGGCGTTTGTGTTTGTGGTTGAGGGAGGAAAAGTTTTTCGGCGGCAGGTTCGGCTGGGACGCGAAACCGACGGCAAAGTTGAAATTCTAAGCGGCCTGAAACCGGCCGAGTTGCTAGTGGCCGAGCAGCGCATTGAGCTGGCCGACGGCGTCAGCGTCTCGAGCGGAAAGTAGTCAGCTATGTTCCGCAGCAGGTTATCGCCGGCAGAGTCGCCGGGAGTTAACTTGGGCGGGATGAGAAAGCAAGTGGTTATTTTTCCCAGCAGGCAATGCCAAGTCATACCTGGGGCGATTGTTTGGGTGCGATCGGAAAGTAGGTAGTTATGTTTCTTAGCGACTTGTCAATCAAGCAGCCGGTGCTGGCCACCATGCTGGCGGTCACGCTGGTGGTGCTCGGCATTTACTCCTACCGCGAGCTAAGCGTGGACTTGATGCCCGACGTGGAGCTGCCCGTGCTCACCGTGCAGACCACCTACCCGGGCGCCGCGCCGGAAACCGTCGAGCGCGAAGTTACTAAGCGGATCGAAGAGGCGCTAAACACAATTCCCGGAATTCGGCATATAACTTCGACCACCAATGAGGGCTTTTCACTGGTCATGGTTGAGTTCGAGCTGGGCACCGACATCAGCGTCGCCCAGCAGGATGCGCAATCCAAAATCAATGCCATTCGCTCCGAATTTCCCCGCGATATGGAGGAACCGGTCATACAGCGCATCGACTTCAACGCCATGCCGATCATTTCGGTTGCGGTCGAAAGCCAGACGGCCGATATCAAGACTCTCTCCACCTTGGCCGAGAAGGTGCTTAAAAAGCGCCTGGAAAACATCCCCGGCGTAGGACAGGTCAACCTGATCGGCCTGGCGCGGCGTGAGGTGCAGATTAACGTCGATCGCGAAAAGCTGAAAGGCTTGGGGCTCTCCTACGCCGAAGTTGCCGGCGCCCTACAGCGCGAAAATCTAGAACTGCCCGCCGGCAAGCTCGAGCAAGGCGATGCCGAGCCGCTGGTGCGTGTGGCAGGCAAGTTCCGCACGGTCGATGAGTTCAAGAACTTGATCGTGGCCTTCCGCAAAGGCCGTCCGGTGCGCCTGGGCGAAGTCGCCGAGGTAGTCGACGGCATCGAGGAGCGCCGCAACATGGCGCTCATAAACGAGCGGCAGGCGCTGGTCATGGACATCGTCAAGCAGTCCGGCGCCAATACGGTTGAACTTGCCGAAGCCGTCCGCTCCGCCGTCGAACAGCTCAACCGCGAGCTGCCTTCCCACATACGGTTGCGCCCGATTGCCGACCGCTCAATCTTCATCCGTGATTCGGTTGAAGACGTGAAGATGACGCTGCTGCTAGGCGGCCTGCTGACCGTCTTCATCGTTTTCATATTTTTGAATAGTTGGCGCAGCACGGTGATCACGGGACTGGCGCTGCCGGTATCGGTCATCAGCAGCTTCATCATCATGCGCGCCCTGGGCTTTACGCTAAACGTGATTACTCTGATGGGGCTGTCGCTGGCCATCGGACTGCTGATTGACGACGCCATCGTAGTGCGGGAAAACATCGTGCGGCACATGCACGCCGGCGTCGACCACTATACGGCCGCCCGCGAGGCTACGGCCGAAATCGGGCTGGCGGTGATGGCGACCTCATTTACCATCATCGCGGTCTTCATCCCGGTGGCTTTCATGGGCGGCATCATCGGGCGGTTTTTCTACCAGTTCGGAATAACGGTCGGCTTCGCCGTGCTGATCTCCCTCTACGTCAGCTTCACGCTGGACCCGATGCTTTCGTCGCGCTGGTATGATCCGGCGGCCGATCCGCGTGTGCCCCGCCGCGGGCTGGGCCGGTTGCTGGTCGCCTTTAACGAACAGGTGGAGCGACTGCGCAATGTCGTGGCAGTGGCGCTGGACTGGTCGCTCCGGCACCGGCTGGCGGTTATCGGATTGGGCGTACTGGCCGTCGCCGCCAGCTTCTGGATTTTCGGCAAGCTCGGTTCGGCCTTTATTCCGAACGCCGATGAGAGCGAATTCTCAGTCACCTACCGCGCCGATCCGGGCATAAGCATCGACCGTTCCGAGCAGATTGCCCGGACGCTGGTGGCCGAGATCCGCAAGGATCCCGGCGTAGAATACACCTACGCCCGCATAGGCGGCGCCCGCGGCGAAAGCGTCAGCCAGGGCGAGATCTTCGTCCAGCTCAAAGATCCTTCTAGCCGCCGTTACTACCTGGCCATAATGGCCGATACGCGCGAACGCCTGAAGCGGTTCCATTCTCTGCGCATCGCAGTGAGCATGCCTTCGATGGGAGGCTCGCAAGCGCCCATCCAGGTAAGCCTGCGCGGCGACGATCTGCGCACTCTTCGCGCCTACGGAGCGCGACTCCAAAAACTTGTTGAGGGTGTCGAAGGCACCGTCGACGTCGATACCAGCGAAGAGACGCCGCGGCCCGAGTTGCGCATCCGCTTGGACCGGCAGAAGGCGGCTGATTTGGGCCTGGACCTGGGCACGGTGGCTACCACCGTCCGCGGCTGGATAGCCGGACAGGTGGTCTCCCAATGGGAGGACGCCGACGGCGACAGCTTCGACGTCCGCCTCAGAATAGATCCGGCCCAGCGCACCCGGGCCGAGGATCTGCTCGAAATGGACCTGCCCGCACAGATGGGCCGCACACTGATCCCGCTCAAACAAGTGGCGTCGATCGACCCTGGGGCGGCGCCGAGCAATATTCGCCGGCTGGATTTGATACGTGAAATACGCATCTCGGCCAATACTGAAAACCGCTCGCTCGGCCAGGTAATCAACGACATCAAGCTCAAAGCCGCCTCGCTTGACCTGCCGCCCGGATACAACATCATCTATACGGGCGAAGCGGAGCGTATGACCGAGAGTTTCGGCTACGTGCTTCAGGCGCTGATTCTGGCCGTGGTGCTGATCTACGCCATTCTGGCCTCGCAATTCCGCAGCTTCAGCCACCCGCTGGCCATCATGCTTTCGCTGCCCCTGTCGCTGGTGGGAGTGGCAGGCATGCTCTATCTGGTCAAGGACACGCTGAACATGATGTCAATGATAGGCGTGATTCTTTTGATGGGGCTGGTGACCAAGAATGCCATCCTGCTGGTGGATTTCACCAATCAGCAGCGGCGCGCCGGCGCTGGCCGCCATGAGGCGCTTATCGAAGCCGCGCGCGTGCGGCTTCGTCCAATCCTGATGACCACCCTGGCCATGATTTTCGGCATGCTGCCGCTGGCCTTTGAGCTGGGCTCCGGCGCTGAGTTCCGGGCGCCTATGGCCCGCGCCGTTATCGGAGGTTTGATCACCTCGACCATACTTACGCTGCTGGTGGTGCCGGTAGCCTACACGTTCCTGGATGATTTGGGGACAGCCGTAGCCCGCTGGTGGCGGCGGGGTTCGCCGGCCTTTGCCGAACTGGAGCGCGTGCCGGAGAGCACGGATTGATAGGCACCGGAGTTTTCAGCCTCCGGAGGGGACCGCTTTCCCGGCAGAAGCAGTTCCGGCGCTTTTCCGGCCGGCATTATTACGGCGTCCGCCAGCTCACCGGCTCGACGCGTCGCACCACAAACCAGTAGGAGAGCGCCCCGCTGAGCGCCACGGCGCTGGCCACAACGAAAACCATAAAGAAAGAGCCGGTCCGGGCAACGAGCCAACCGGCCAGATACGGGCTGACAATGCCCGCGATGTTGCCGAAGGCATTCTGAAGTCCGGTCCATTTGCCGGCTGCGCCGGGACCCGCTAAGGTCTGGCTGACGGCCCAGAGGTTGGAGGAGGCCACGCCCAGCGAAAGGCAGGCCACGGTCATCAGCGCCATCGAGAGCACCTGATCATCGATCAGGTAGGCCGGAATCATGAGTGTGTTCAGCGAAAGCCCGCCTCCCAGACAGGCCAGCCGCACGCGAGTTGGCGTCGCACCGCGACGTATCAAACGGTCACTCGTCCAGCCGGCCAGAATGCTGGTGGCCGCCACGGCCCAAAATGGCAGCGACCCGTACCAAGCCATCATGCGCGTCGAATAGCGGCGTTCGGTGGTAAGGTAGGTCGGCAACCAGCTCAGTATGAAGTACCAGGAATAGTTCAGGCAAAAAAGGCCGATGAAGGTGCCCCATGCCTGGCGGAGCTTAAGAATATCGAGCAGTCCGGGCTCGTTTAAGGCATGCGCTTTTGAAGTTATGGCGGCCGGCGGCCGCAGCCGGGCCGTTTGCCACAGCCACGGGATCAGCCAGAGCAGGCCGGCTAGGCCGATGAGGATGAAGATCATGCGCCAGCCGTAGCGGGCGGCGATCAGCCCGCCGGCAAGCACCCCCACGGCGGGTCCGGTTCGGGAGCCGGCGTCGATAAGCGAGTTGGCCAGACCGCGCTGGTGCTCAACATAGTTTGCCGCCAGGATCTTGGAATAAGCCGGATAGGCCACCGCCTCCCCTGCCCCCAGCGCCAGCCGCCAAACCAGCAGCGCCAGGAAACTTCCGGCAAAACCCATCATGACGGTGGCCGCCGACCACAATGCAAACCCGGCCGTTATGATGTGGTAGACGTTGTAGCGGTCGATCAGCCATCCGGCCAGTATTTGACAGGCGGCATAGGTGAAAAAGAACGCCGAAAACAGCACGCCCAGATCACGGCTGTCGATGTTGAGATCGGCGCGGAAGGCGGGTGTCGCCGCCGCGACTGAAAGGTTGCCGCGATCAACATAGTTGATGCAGATGGAAGCCACCAGAAGTGCGAGCAGCACCCAGCGGCTGCCGGACGGTCCGGCGGGCGGGTTCCTTTGCATGTTCGCCTCAGCGCAAGTAGAACAAGCTTAACCGCGGAAGACCGGTGGTTTCAAGCAGCCGCCGTTTCAGATACTGTTGCTCGAGCATGGCCAGTTGGGCCGCCGTCATTTTGCTGCGGTACGGGCGGAGTTCCGCATCCAGCTCGCGCCGTGCGGCCAGCAGATCCTCCTCGCTCTGCCGGCTTCGAGCCACGGCGATCATCTTGTCTTCGAGCGCGGTCAGCCGCCGCTCCAGATCTTCCAGATCCTGAAAATGATCGCGACTGCCGGCGGCAAGCTGGCGGAGGGCGGCGGCTATCTCCTGATAGGCCGGCTCCGTGGTTGACTCCAGCCTGGCAGCCGCTTCAAGCAGAAAGCGTTCCAGTTCCTCCGGATCGAAAGGCGGCGGCGCCGGCTGGCGCGTCTGGTCCGCAACCTGCGACATCTGCGCTGCTGCCAGCACCTCCTGCGCACAATAGGCCAGCGAATTTATGAGACGGACCTTGGATTTTCTGGCGCGCCATTTTTCAAAAGCCGCGTCGATGCCACGCAGCACCGCTTCCAGCGGAACGCCCGAATTCTTCCAGGTTTCAATCAGCGCCCAGTCCAGCGGCGAAAGCAGAAACAGCGCCGTTCCGCGCGCCCTCTGAAAATGCTCCTCAATCTCGGTGAAATAGTTGAAGTAGTTGAATTGCCAGTCCTGCTCGGTCTCGCTCACGGCCTGTAATTCCGTTCCCAGATCAGGTGCAATCCCTCCAGCGTCAGATCTTCGTCGACCTCTTTGAGATAGCGCGACCCCCCGGTGACCAGATGCGCCTGCCCGCCGGTAGCCACAACCTTGGTCTGCGGTCCAAGCTCGTTGAAAAGCTTTTCTATAATCCCATCGATCATGCTCACGGCCCCGTAGTAAAGCCCGGATTGCATGCTGCCAACAGTGTTCGTGCCGATCAGTTTTTCGGGGCGCTTGACTTCAACCATCGGCAACCGCGCGGTTTTGGCGAACAAGGCTTCAACCGCAATGCCGAGGCCCGGGCAAATCAGCCCCCCCAGATAACGTGCGTCGGCCGAAACCACATCGAAGGTGATGGCCGTACCCAGATCGACCACCACGCAAGGACCGCCCAGCTTGTGAAAAGCGGCGACACTGTTGACGATGCGGTCGGCGCCGACTTCGCCGGGGTTGTCATAGGCGATCGTCAGGCCGGTGTCGGTTGCATGGGTTACAAACATTGCTTCGCGGTGAAAATAACGTTCCGCCATGCGCGCCAGGGTCCAGTCAAGCGGTGGGACGACGCTGGCGATGATGACGCCACGCACCTTGTCAAGATCGAGGTCGCAGAGCGAAAACAGATTGCGCAGCAGCACGCCCCACTCGTCGGCTGTCTGGTCCAGCTCCGTGTGCAGGCGCCAGCGAGCTACCAGCGTGCCTCCGTAAAATGCCCCAATAGTAATATTGCTGTTGCCTGCATCAAGCGCCACAAGCATATAACCCACTTTATCTCAGCGAGTTTTTGCGCGCGGGGATATAAAGGGCGGCAAGCCTCTGGGCCCGGGCTGCGTAAGCGGATGCCGCAGGCGGCCAGTCGCAGCAATAGATTTGGAACACACGGCTTCTTAGAAACAGCCAAAGCCGCCCTGCGCCCGCTGCGGCTGAAAAACAGCATGTTCTCCGTTAACTCACTTGAAACGCCGCCTGCGCGCATTTGTCCCACAACTGCATCAATGCTTCGATTTTCTGCAACAGCGCAACAAACAGGGGTTCCAGGCGATGCTCCGCTCCGCTTGCCATGCGCAACGAAATGGCCGTATCCGACAGGGGACCCGGAAACGAGGTCTGGTTCACGTTGACGCCTATTCCGGCCACCACCGAAGCTCCACGCTTCTGTATCAAGATGCCAGCGCATTTGCGGCCTCCGATCAAAACGTCGTTGGGCCATTTAAGCTCCGAGTTCAGTCCCGTTGCTTCGGCGATCGCCTGCTGGACGGCTTTGCCCAAATCGCGCATCAGCTTCGTCGCAGGATGTCGCGCCGCCACCGGGCCAAGCACGACTGAAAAATAAAGTCCTGCGCCCGGCTCCGAATGCCAGCTACGGCCGTGCCGCCCGCGCCCCGCGGTCTGCGCTCCGGCGATTACAACCGTGCCCGGCGCCTGGCCGGCGGCCGCATTCATGGTGGAATCGGTTGTCTCAAGCCAGATGATGTTGCGGCCGGGCGCCTGAGCGCGCACCCATTCGATATCGAAAGGCATTTCAGATTAGCCGCAGGCGGAAATTGATGTCGACGGCGCGAGCGGAGTGGGTGATGGCCCCGCAGGAGATGAAGTCGGCGCCCGTTGCGGCATAAGCCCGTATGTTCTCAAGCGTTATGCCTCCGGAGAGTTCCACCTTAGCCCGCCCATTGATGAAGCGTACGTGTTCGGCCGCCTCCTCGGGGCTGAAATTGTCAAGGAGTATGAACTTCGCGCCGCACTCAAGCGCCTCCTCCAGTTCGGCGTGGCTGTGCACCTCAATCTCAACATCCAGGCCTGTCTTGCGGGCGCGTTCCAGCGCTTGGCGGATGCCGCCCGCCGCCGCCACATGGTTATTTTTGATCAGCACCGCATCGTACAGCCCCATGCGGTGATTAACGACGCCTCCGGCGGCGGCCGCCATCTTCTCCAGGCGCCGCAGCCCGGGCGTGGTCTTGCGCGTGTCCAGCACCCGGCAGGGGGTGTCGGCCACCGCTTTGGCGAAAGCCCGCGCCAGGGTGGCGACGCCGCTCAAACGCTGGAGGAAATTAAGCGCCACCCGCTCGCACTCAAGCAAAGTCCGGGCCTTACCGCGTACCACGGCCACACGCTCCCCGGCCAGCAAGCGCGTGCCGCTGGTGGCTATCAGCCGGACCTCATCCACTCCGCCGCGCATCTGGTAGATAACCGGCAACAGCTCGGATCCAGCCACCACCAGTTCCTCGCGAGCCTGGAAGCAACCTTCGGCCATTTGCTCAGGCGAAACGCAGGCCTGCGAGGTTATATCCCCCGGCCCGATGTCTTCTTCCAAAGCGCGCCAGACGGCCTCGTGAATATCAGGATGTGAAACGTCGAACTTCATTCCGGCGGTAACTCCCCGAGCGCTGTCCGGCATTTAGCCAGTTGGGTTTCGTAATCAGCCAACTTGCGCCGGATCGACTCCACCACCGCCTCCGGCGCGCGGCTGAGGAACTCCTGATTCTCCAATTGCCGCCGCGACCCGTCAATCAACTTGTCCAGCTGTTCGATCTGCTTTTCAAGCCGCTTGCGCTGAGCCGCCGCTTGAGCCGCCGGCAGTCGCAACACCAGATCAAACTCCGGACTGGAGTGCGCCACGCCGCCGCGCAGCGCCGGCCCTTCGGCCAGCTCCAGCTTCAATCCGGCAAGTTTCTGAATCACTTCAAGCTCGGCTCGTACCAGCTCCAGCAAGCGGTTGCCTGAATATAGCACGCCCTCCAGCATTTGCTTAGGATCCGCCTTCATTTCGGCCCTCAAATTACGGGCGGCTGTAATTATGCGTTGGATCAGCTCCATGTCCCGTTCGGCGGCATCGTCCATCCAGCGCGGATCCGCTTGCGGATAAGCGGCCAGGGCCACCGACTCAGGCCTGGGCGCCTCTGAGGAAAGACGCTGCCACAGCTCCTCGGTCAGGAACGGCATCAATGGGTGCAGCAACCGCAGTGATGTTTCAAAGACGTAAAGCACGTTCCGCCAGTCGGCGGTGGGACCGGAATTTTCTCGGAAGCGCAACTTCTTGATTTCGACGTACCAGTCGCAGAACTCGTGCCAGAAGAATTGCCAGAGAAGCTGCGCCACCTCGTGGTAACGGTAGCGCTCAATGGCCCGATTGGCCGCTTCCGCCGTGCGCGTCAGTCGGCTAACCATCCAGCGGTCTTCGAGGCTTTCGGGCGCGGGCTCCGCCGGAGCAACCGGCTCGACCTGCGAGCGTTCCATATTGAGGAACAGGAACCGCGCCGCGTTCCAGATCTTGTTGGCGAAGGCACGTGAGCTCGCCATGCGCTCTTCGGTAAGAACTATGTCGGCGCCCGGCGCGGCTCCGAGAAGCAACGCCATGCGCACGGCGTCGGTGCCGTATTTTTCGGTGACCTCGAGCGGATCGATAACGTTGCCCCGGGTTTTGGACATCTTCTGCCGCTCGGCGTCGCGCACCAGACCATGGATGTAGACCTCGCGGAAGGGCACATCACCCATGAATTCCAGCCCCATCATGATCATCCGCGCCACCCAGAAGAACAGGATGTCGAAGCCGGTAATCAGCAGAGAGGTCGGGTAGTAGGTTTTGAGGTCTTCGGTCTGATCCGGCCAGCCCAGGGTGGAAAATGGCCAAAGTGCGCTGCTGAACCAGGTGTCGAGCACGTCGGGGTCCTGCTCAATCTGCAAGGAAAAGCAGGCCGAACAACGTGTAGGATCCCTGCGCTCCACGGTGACCGAACCGCATTCGGCGCAATACCAGGCCGGGATGCGGTGCCCCCACCAAAGCTGCCGCGAGATGCACCAGTCACGTATATTGTGCATCCACTCGTAGTAAGTCTTGACGTAATTCTCAGGCGTGAAGCGGATCCGCCCCTGCTCAACCGCGCGTATGGCCGGCTCAGCCAACGGCTTGGTCCGGACAAACCACTGTGTGGAAACCAGCGGCTCAACCACGGTCTTGCAGCGCTGGCAGCGGCCCACGGCGAGCGCGTACGGCTCCACTTTCACCAGCAGGCCCAGGTCTTCGAGATCGGCCACCACCCGGCGCCGGGCTTCGAAGCGGTCCAAGCCTGCATAACGCCCGGCTTCGGCCGTCATCCGCCCTTCTTCGTCTATAACTTTGATGCGCTCAAGGTTGTGCCGGCGGCCGGCCTCAAAATCATTCGGATCGTGGGCGGGGGTCACCTTGACCACGCCCGTTCCAAACTGCGGATCGGCCAGCTCATCGAATATAACCGGGATCAGGCGCTCCATCAGCGGCAGCAATACTTGCCGGCCGTGAAATGCGGCGTAGCGCTCATCGCGCGGATTGACGGCTACTGCCGTGTCGCCCAGCATGGTCTCCGGTCGCGTGGTGGCCACCACCAGACTGCCGCCGCCTTCGACCGGATAACGTATGTGCCAGAGGTTGCCCGGGTTTTCCTCCCGCACTACTTCCAGATCCGAAAGCGCCGTGTGGCAGCGAGGACACCAGTTGACCATGTACTCGCCGCGGTAGATCAGCCCTTTTTCAAAAAGCCGGACAAAAACTTCGCGCACGGCGCGCGACAAGCCGGGATCCATGGTGAAGCGCTCGCGGCTCCAGTCGCAACTGGCGCCTAGCCGTATCATCTGGCGCTTGATCGTCCCGCCGTACTGTTCTTTCCACTCCCAGACGCGCTTGAGGAAGGCCTCGCGGCCCAGCTCGCGCCGGTCGATTCCCTCCTCGGCCAACTGGCGGGTGACCACCATCTGGGTGGCTATGCCGGCATGGTCGGTCCCAGGCAGCCAGAGGGTTTCATCGCCGCGCATGCGGTGCCAGCGCACGGTCACATCTATCTCGGTATGCTCGAGCATGTGTCCCATGTGCAGGCTGCCGGTGACGTTGGGCGGAGGAATCACCAGCGAAAAGATCGGAGCCTGGCCGCTACGGCGGGGACGGAAGATTCCCGACTGCACCCAATATTCAGCCCAGCGGGGCTCAAAACGCCCCGGATCATAGACTTTCTCAATTTCCATCGGAAAATCTCAATATATCACGAGGGTCTGATTTCAGCCTTCAGTTACAATGAGAAACTATGAACGACGATTTCTACCGGATACGCAAACTCCCTCCCTATGTGCTTGCCGTTGTGACCGAAATGAAGGCTCGCTTGCGCGCCGCTCAGTACGATGTGGTCGACTTCGGCATGGGCAACCCGGATGGAGCAACGCCGCGCCCGGTGGTGAATAAGCTGATTGAAGCCGCGCGTAACCCCCGTAATCACCGCTATTCGGTCTCGCGGGGCATTCCCAATCTGCGCGAGGAAATCTGCAAGCGATACCGGAAGTATTACGGCGTGGAACTGGACGCAGACAAGGAAGCCATCGTGACTATGGGCGCTAAGGACGCCGTGGCTCACTTGCTGTTTGCCGTCATCGGCCCGGGCGACGAGGTCATCAGCCCTAATCCCTGTTATCCCATTCACCAATACGGCGTAATCATGGCCGAAGGCATTGCCCACACCATGCCCATCAACGATCCGGCCGACTTTTTGAACCGACTGGAGGACCACTACCGTACCGCGGCCCGCAAGCCGGCCATGATCCTGATTTCCTTTCCGCACAACCCCACCACCCAGTGCGTGGACCTGGACTTTTTCAAGCAGATCATACGCTTGGCTTCGCACCACGGCACCATGGTGGTGCACGATTTCGCCTACGCCGACCTCGGCTTTGACGGCTACGTGCCGCCCAGCATCCTGCAGGTGGAGGGCGCCAAAGAGGTGGCGGTCGAAATCTACTCCATGTCGAAAAGCTTCAACATGGCGGGCTGGCGCGTGGGCTTCTGCCTGGGCAACCGCAAAATGATCGCTGCTCTGGCGCGCATTAAGAGTTACCTGGATTACGGTGTTTTCCAGCCAATACAGATTGCCGCCATCGTCGCGCTGCGGGAATGCGAGGAGGAAACACGCAAGATATGCGCTACTTATCAGAAGCGCCGGGACGTGCTTATCCAGGGGCTGGCTCGCGCCGGATGGCATGTTACGCCGCCGCGGGCGACCATGTTTGTCTGGGCGCCGATTCCCGAGCAATTTAAACACTTAGGTTCGGTTGAGTTCTCTAAACTATTACTAGAAAAGGCATTAGTAGCGGTTTCACCCGGTCTCGGCTTCGGCCCTCTGGGCGAAGGATACGTTCGGTTCGCGCTGATTGAAAACGAGCATCGTACGCGCCAGGCTACCGCCTCAATCAAGCGCTTCTTCCGCTCCGCCGGAGGTCAAGGCTAGTCCCTATGGGCGCGAATCGGTCTGAAGAATTCCGCAAGCAGCTTGCACGCCGCGTGTTGGTGGCCGACGGTGCAATGGGCACCATGTTATATGCACGGGGCATTTTTATCAACCGTTGCTACGATGAGCTGAACCTGTCAGCGCCGGCGCTGGTCAAAGAGATCCACGAAGAATACGTAAAAGCCGGAGCGGAGATTCTGGAAACCAACACTTTCGGTGCTAACCGCGCGCGCCTGGCTGGTTACGGCTTTGCCGAGAAACTCCGAGCGATTAATCAAGCCGGAGTGCGGCTGGCGCGTGAAGCCGCCGGCGGCGCCGCCTTCGTCGCGGGGGCTGTGGGCCCGCTAGGCATACGGATTGAGCCGCTGGGGCCAACCTCGTTTGAGGAAGCGCGGGCCATGTTTCGCGAGCAGATTGCGGCGCTGGTCGAAGCCGGCATCGACCTGCTCATACTTGAAACCTTCGCCAATCTGAACGAACTGCGGGAGGCGATCTTCGCCGCCCGAGAAATTGCCGGGGAGGAGCTGACGGTAGTGGCTCAAGTCACCATCGACGACGACGGACGGTTGCCCGACGGCGCTTCCACCGAAGATTTCACCCGCAAACTGGACGAATGGCCGGCCGACGTAGTCGGATGCAACTGCTCGGTGGGGCCGAAGGCCATGCTGGAGACCATCGAAAAGATGGTCCGCTATACAAAGAAACCGCTGAGCGCGATGCCCAACGCCGGATTACCGGCTACGGTTGAGGGACGCAAGCTCTACCTCTGCTCGCCCGAATACATGGCACAGTACGGGCGGCGCATGCTTTGGGCCGGTGTGCGCATCATCGGAGGCTGTTGCGGCACAACGCCCGAGCACATAAAGATGCTCAAAGCCGAAGTTCGCTCGCTCGAGCCGGCGCACGCCCGAAGCATAGTGGTGGAAGAGCCCGCCCCGCGCATCGAAGCTCTCAAGCCCGTGCCGCCCGCGGAAAAATCCAAGCTTGGCGCTAAGCTGGCCGCCGGGCGTTTTGTAACTTTCGTCGAAATCCTGCCTCCGCGAGGAGTAGACGCCTCGCGGGAGATAGCCGGCGCCCGTTTGTGCGCCGAGCACGGCATCGACTGTATCAACGTGCCCGATGGACCTCGCGCCAGCGCGCGCATGAGCGCCCAGGTTACCTGCCAGCTTATTCAGCAGCACGCCGGGATTGAAGCCGTGTTGCATTTCTGTTGCCGGGACCGGAACATATTGGGCATTCAGTCGGAGCTATTGGGAGCACACGCCGTCGGCATACGAAATCTGCTCTGCATTACGGGCGACCCTCCGCGCATGGGCACGTATCCTTCAGCCACTGCGGTATTCGACGTTGATTCAATCGGGCTGGTGAACATTGTGAGCAATCTTAATCGCGGCCTGGACATCGGCGGCAATCCCATAGGCTCGCAGACCACTCTGCTTATCGGGGTCGGGGCCAATCCGGGGGCGCTCAACCTCGAAGAAGAACTACGGCGCTTTGAGTGGAAAGTAAAGGCCGGGGCGGAGTTTGTGGTGACTCAGCCGGTTTTTGACGTTTCCCTGCTGGAGCGCTTTCTGCGCCGCATCGAAGGCTTCCGCATTCCGCTGATTGCGGGCGTCTGGCCGCTGACCAGCCACCGCAACGCCGAGTTCATGGTGAATGAATTGAACGTCCCGGTGCCGGCTGAGTTCATGAACCGGATGCAACGCGCTGACACAACCGAAAAAGCGCGCCGTGAAGGAATTATGATTGCCCGCGAGCTGGTCGAGCGGGTGCGCCCCATGGCGGCAGGCGTTCAGTTGAGCGCGCCTTTCGGCCGGTATGAAATGGCCATCGAGGTTGCCGAAGTACTGGGATCGCGCTAGATTAGCTCCAATCGAAGGTGGTGACCGATCTGATCGAAATCGACCCCGAAGCGCCCGCCGCCGCAGCCATTGAGCGGGCTGCCGAAGCTGTGCGCCGCGGGCGTGTAGTGGCCATTCCCACCGACGCACTGTATGCGCTGGTGGCCGACCCCTTCAGCCTGCACGCCATGGGCTTAGTGTTCCGGGCCAAGGGACGCGAAATACACCGATCACTGCCATTGCTGGTGAGCAGCGTTGAAATGGCGGAATCCCTGGCGCGCGAGCTGACCGAGCGCTTCTACAAGCTGGCAAAAGCATTCTGGCCCGGACCGCTTACAATGATTGTCCCCGCCTCGGCTAGAGTCCCGCTTAAGGTGACCGGCAATACCGGCCGTCTAGGGCTGCGGCAGAGCGGCTCGAAGGTTGTAGCGGCATTGCTTGAAAATTTAAGGCAGCCGCTCATAGCCACCAGCGCCAACATCTCCGGCCAGCCCACCTGCCGCAGCGGCATAGAAGTTTTCGGGAAAATGGACGGGCGTATCGATCTGGTGCTGGACGGAGGATTCTGCCCCGGCCTGGGCAGCACCACCGTTGACATTACCGGACCAGAATGGAAGCTCATCCGGGAGGGCGCCATAACCGGCGACGCTGTCAACAAGGTTCTACTGGAAGAGCCGCCCGGTTCAGGAGTGCAACCGGCTTGAATCCCAAGCTCAGCGCCGGGTTCGCAGGCGGTAGTCGCCTACGGCGGGCATTCTAATCACGTAACACATCTCAAACAGCCGCGAACGGGCGCGCGGGCCTATGCGGTCGGCCAGCGACAGCCGGTAGTCGACCCGGCCGGCAAGCGCCGTGCTGCGTTCGACCAGCCGGTCGCCGGCGTCCGGATCGGGAAGATTCGTCGTCGCTATCAATGCCTTCTTGTTGTTGCAACGGTAGGTGACGATCGAGGTAACAACGTCTTCGACCCACTCGGTGACCCGGTGCGCGCCCAAATCATCGAGCAGTAGGACTTCGCATTCCATAGCCGAGCGATAGGCCTCGCGGTCGCTGGCGCCGGAGGCTTGATCATAGCTGGCCCGGATGCGATCCAGAAGATTCTGGTAATCGCAGAAGACGCCTTCGTGCCCTTTCTGTATCAGCACGCGCAAGGCGGCGACCGCCAAATGGGTCTTACCCGTCCCGGGCTCTCCCACCAGCAGCAGGCCCGGCTTGTGCAGGGCGAAGGGAAAATCTTCGGCGTATTTCATCACCTGGAACTTTACTTCCTTCAAGCGCGGATCGCCCAGGTCGTTGAAAGTATCAAACAAAGCATCCCGGTAAAGAGGCGGGATGGCCGCATTCTCCAGCAGCTTTCGAGTGCGGTCCCGGAGCGCGCATTCGCAGCGCTCGGCCGCCGACAATCCATCGCGCTCGATGATCACCCAGCCGCTTCCGCCACACACACGGCAGACCTGTTCGGGCATCCCTCTCATCATAAACCGGCGGCCGCCGTCCGCGTAGTGTTACATTTTAGGAAAATGGCGCACAAAAGCATTCAGGAAAGCCTTCACGAACGCGGCATCCGGCTTACGCGCCAGCGCGCAATATTGCTCGACCTTATCGACACCTCCGGCCATCACCTGGACGCCGAACAACTTTTCGCCCTGGCCAAAAAGAAAGATCCGCGCATCAACCGGGTGACCGTCTACCGCACTCTGAACATGCTGAAGGACATGGGACTGGTGGATGAACTGGATCTCATGCATTGGAGCGGAGATCAGCATTATTACGAAACCCGGCTGAAGCAGGAACACGCGCACGCCATCTGCCTGCGCTGCGGCAAAGTCGAGGAATTATACGGCGAGGCTCTGCAAAACATCCGCCGGCAGGTCGAATCCAAGCTTGGTTTTCAGGTGCTCATTGCGCGCACCGAGGTGGGCGGTTATTGCCCACAATGCCGGCGCTCTCTTTTGCCCGGAAAGGTTGAAAATTCCGGCGAAAGTGCGGCCTGCAAACGCGCCGCCTCGCGACACAAGCACACAAAGAAATGAATCCGCCGGACACACCATGCGCCCTGACTCCGGCTTGGCTTGTGGTCTTTGAGCCCTCCGGCAACCGGCAGCGCGTGCGGGTTGATCCGCTTCCCTTCTCGATCGGGCGTCACCGGGAGAATCATCTGGTGCTCGCCGACGCACGGATTTCGCGCAACCATGCCCGCATTCTCTCAGAGGGTCCGCATTACGTCATCGAAGATCTCGGAAGCACCAACGGTTTGTTCGTCAACGGAGAACGCGTCAGCCGCAAGTCGCTACGCCCTTACGACGGCATAGAGTTCGGGGCGCCGGGCTCGTTCCGTCTTGTGTTTGAGACCGAGGATGTGCAGCTTCCGCGACTGGCCGCCCGGGTCGCAGCCGCGCCGGGATCAAGCGGGGAACTGGCGCGCCTGGAAGCCATCGTTCAACTGGCCAGGGCGCTTGAGACCGCAATTTCGACCACGGATGTTCTGGCCGCTCTGGTGGATGCCGCGCTCGCCGTCAGCCGCGCCGAACGCGGGTTCCTGTTGCTGGGCGACGGGAAACTTCAGGTTCGCGTGGCGCGCAACAGCCGCGGTGAATTTCTGGATTCCTCCGAGTTGCGCGTGCCGCTTTCGCGGATAGAGGAAGCGCTCGGCGCCGCGCGCGGAATTGTAGAGCTGAGCTTCGATACGCAGCATAGCGCAACCACGACGGCCGAGCTGCGGCTGGCGAGCGCTGTCTGCCTGCCCCTGGTGCGGATCCGAAGTTTAAATGAAACCAAGCGAGAGATGATCGGAGCTCTTTATCTAGAGAGCCGCACGGGCGCGGCGGATCTGGCCGCCGGAGGCCGCGAGTTGTTGCAGGCCCTGGCGCTGGAAGCCTCGACGGTGATAGAAATCGCTCGCCTGCTGGAAGGGGAAAGAGAGCGGCGACGCCTGGAGGAAGAGCTTCGCATCGCGCGCCTCATCCAGCAAAGCCTGCTTTCCCGGGACTTGCCTTCCTCCGGCTGGCTGCGCGCGCTGGGCCGCAGCCTGCCCTGCTACGAGGTGGGAGGAGACTACTTCGACCTGCGCCGGATAAGCCCGGAAAGCTACGCCGTCATCCTGGCCGACGTGGCCGGAAAGGGCACCAGCAGCGCATTACTGGCCGCCCTGCTTCAGGGGGTGTTTCTCGTAGCCTGGCCGGCAGGTCTCCGGCCTGCGCAAATTGCCGGCAGCCTCAACTCCTTCCTGCTGGAACGCACCGGCGGTGAGAAATTTGCAACGATCTTTCTTGGAACCATTTGCCGCGACGGGCGTTTGGAGTACGTAAATGCCGGCCACGGTGGATGCCTCCTGGTCCGCCGCGACGGGCGCCTGGAGCAAGTGGAGGCCAACTGCCTGCCGGTGGGCATGCTGGAAGAGGCAACCTACGAAAGCCGCGAGCTAAGGCTCGCCGGCGGCGATAAGCTGATAATTTATACCGACGGGTTGACAGAGGCTCGTAACAGTGAAGGTGAATTCTTCGGCGAGCGGGGAATCCAGGCAGTGGCCCGGGCGGCGGCGCGAGGAAGCATATCAGAGCTGGCCGACGACCTGGGAGCGGCTCTGGAGGCTCATACATGCGGCGCAGTTCAAACAGACGACGTGAGTTTCCTAATTCTTGATTACTGCGCAGGCGAGGATTGAATGCTTCTTTATACGATCACGATTTTTTTGAGCGCGTTTCTGCTGTTTCAGGTGCAGCCCATAATGGCCAAAATCGCACTACCCTGGTTCGGCGGTTCGGCTTCGGTTTGGGCCGCCTGCATGTTGTTCTTTCAGGCATTTCTCTTGCTGGGCTACCTGTACTCGCACCTGGTGGTCAGGCGACTGAGCCCGCGCCTGCAATCGGCGCTGCATGGGGCGCTGCTCGCACTCAGCCTGCTTCTGCTGCGCATGCAGCCTGACCCAAGCTGGAAACCGGCGGGGGGCGAAGAACCGGTCCTGAGGATTCTGGGCATGCTGGCCTCAACCGTCGGTTTGCCGTACCTGCTGCTGTCAACCACCGGACCGCTGCTTCAAGCCTGGTACGCACGTACGCACCGGGTGGCCTTCCCTTACTGGCTGTATTCGGTCTCAAACCTTGGAAGTTTCCTGGCTCTGCTTTCCTACCCGGTTGTTATCGAACCGGCGCTCGGCATCGGCCGTCAGACACAGATCTGGTCAGCCGGCTACATAACTTTTTGCCTAGCCTGCGCCGCCTGCGCCTGGCTGGCCTGGCGCGTCAGGACGGCGGACCAACTTGAAGCTTTGCCCGTTGAATCCAACCAGGACCGGGAAGAGGTAATTCATCCGATCGAAAACTGCGCAGAGGCGCAGCCGTCGGATGCTCCAGCGGCTCCCGCCTGGCATGACTACTTATTGTGGTTGCTGCTGGCGGCCTGCTCGTCGACGCTGCTGCTAGCCGTGACCAACTACGTTTGCCAGAACATAGCTCCGGTGCCGCTGCTGTGGGTGCTGCCCCTGAGTTTGTACCTGCTGAGCTTTATCATTACTTTCGGCAGCGAGAAGGCCTACGAACCGGGTGCATACTTGGGGTTGCTGGCGCTGGCGTTGAGCGGGCTCACTTTTGGAGTAATCAAGTTTGACGGCTCCACCAGGTTGATCTACATAATCCCGCTTTTTCTGGGCGGTCTTTTCATCTGCTGTCTGGTTTGCCACGGCGAACTGGCCCGGCGCAAGCCGCATGCGCGTTATTTGACGGGGTTCTATCTGGCCGTAGCACTAGGCGGCGCGCTGGGTGGGTTGTTCGTCGGCTGGTTGGCCCCCTACATTTTCCGCGGCTACTGGGAAATGTCGGTGGGCCTGGCCTTTGCGGCGCTTCTCGGTTTGTGGATCTATTGGAGGTCAAACCGCATTACGCTGCTAGCTTGGACCACCCTCAGCCTGGTTATCTGCTGGACTCTGTTCAACCATGAGCGTGCCGTGGCGCGCGAAGCCCGCCTTATGGTTCGGAATTTCTACGGAGCGCTGCGGGTAACGCAGGACGGGGGTTTGCACGATCCACTGGCGACGCGCACCCTTGTGCACGGCACAATCACTCATGGAGTTCAGTATTTGGCGCCAGATCGGCGGCGGCTGCACACGACCTACTACGCCGGCAATTCCGGAGTGGGGCTGGCGATTGAAGCTACTCGCCGCCCGGGCCAGCGGGTCGGGGTCATCGGATTGGGCACAGGCACCATAGCCAGCTACGGGCGCAAGGGAGATTATTATCGCTTCTACGACATCAACCCGCAGGTGGTGGAAATCGCCAGGCGCGAATTCACCTACCTCATGGATTGTCCCGCCAAAGTGGACATTGTTCTGGGCGACGCCCGCCTTTCGTTGGAACGCGAGCCGCCGCAAAACTTCGACGTGCTGGCCGTCGACGCCTTCTCCAGCGACATGATTCCGGTGCATCTGCTCACCATCGAGGCATTCCGGCAATATTTCCGCCACCTGCGTTCAGACGGCATACTGGCTGTACACGTAAGCAACCGCCACTTGGCGCTCGAGCCGGTGGTTCAGTTGGCAGCGGAAGCCCTGGGCAAAGCCGTACGACTGGTTGAAAACGGAGACGGGGCGGATCTGGTTTACGGCTCAACCTGGGTGCTGCTGGCTTCAAAACCTGAGGTCCTGGATCGCCCGGAATTTGAGCCCCACGATCTGGTTATTCAAGTTAAGCCCGGGCTGCGTCTGTGGACCGACGACTACAGCAACCTGTGGAAGATCCTCCAGCTATAAGCCATGGCCGGCAATCGCAAACCGATCGTGGTAGTAGCCGCCGTCATCGAGCGCGCGGGACGTTTCCTTATCTGCCAGCGCCGCCACGACGACTCGCACCCCCTTAAATGGGAGTTTCCTGGAGGCAAAGTGGAGCACGGTGAAACACACCAGGCGGCGCTCGCGCGGGAGCTTCGAGAAGAACTGGCCATCGAGGCCCGTATCGGGCGGCGCATCACCAGCCTGAGCTCTCGCTATATGTCGCGGCCTATGTTCCGCTTGTATTTCTACCAGGTTACTGATTTCGAAGGCGAGCCGGTTAACCGCGCCTTTGAACGAATCGCCTGGGTGGAGCCCCCGGCTCTTGCCGATTACGATTTTCTGGACGCCGACGCCGCCCTTGTGCGCCGCCTTGCGCTAGGATGACGGTATGGCGAAAGCTAAGGCCGGCTTATTCGAAGTTGAGTGTCCATGCTGCGGCGCCCGGCTTAAGGTTGATCCCAAAACTCAAGCCGTAATAAGCCACCAAGCGCCGGAGAAACCCCGTACGGTAGAAGATATCGACGCTGCGCTGAATCTGTTTCGAAGTGAGGCTGAGCGGCGCGAGGAGGCTTTCCGCAAATCGGTCGAGGCACACAAAAAGTCCAAAGACGTCCTGGCGGCCAAGTTCGACGAATTGCTGAAACAGGCCAAAGAGAAGCCCGACCTCCCCCCGCCCACCCGGGACATCGACCTCGATTGAACCCGGATTACTTTTGTGACGCCTCCAGGGCCTGATCCAGGTCCCAGAGCAGGTCTTCTATGTCTTCCAGCCCGATCGACAGCCGCACCATGTCGGGCGTAACCCCGGCGGCCAGCTGCTCGGATGGGCTCAACTGCTGATGCGTGGTTGAAGCCGGATGAATCACTAGGCTGCGTGCATCGCCCACGTTGGCTAGGTGGCTGAACAGCTTCACGCTGTCGATGAACTTCTTGCCCGCTTCGTAGCCACCCTTTATCCCGAAGCTGAAAACCGCACCGGCGCCTTTAGGTAAATACTTCGCAGCCAGCGCATGATAGGGGCTAGACGGAAGCGACGGGTAACGCACCCAGCTCACCAGCCGGTGCGCTTCCAAAAACTCCGCCACCGCCCGGGCATTGGCCACGTGACGGTCCATGCGCGGCCCCAGCGTCTCGATCCCTTGCAGGAAAAGGAAAGCGTTAAACGGGCTTAGGCACGGCCCCATGTCGCGCAAACCTTCAACCCGCGCCTTAATAATAAAGGCCAAATTTCCGAAAGTTTCCGTAAAACGCAAGCCATGGTAGGCGCGCGAGGGCTCGTTCAACTGCGGGAAATTACCCTCGGCCCAGGGGAAACGGCCGCCGTCCACGATAATGCCGCCGATGCTCGTGCCGTGGCCCCCCATGAACTTGGTCAGCGAGTGCAGCACTATGTCGGCCCCGTGATCTATGGGGCGGCACAGGTAAGGGGTGGCGAAGGTGTTGTCGACGATCAGCGGTATGTGGTGCTCGTGGGCTATGCGGGCCACAGCCTCAATATCGAGCACGTTGCCACGCGGATTGCTTACGGTTTCTCCGTAGAGGCATTTGGTGCGCGGCGTTATGGCCCGGCGAAAGTTCTCCGGATCGTCAGGATCGACGAAATTTACCTTTATTCCTAGTTTCCGGAAACTGACGTCGAACTGCGTGTAGGTCCCGCCGTAAAGCGTGCTGGCGGCCACCATCTCGTCGCCCGCTTCCATCAGGCTGACGGCCATGATGAATTGCGCCGCCTGTCCACTGGACACCGCCAGCGCCGCCGCAGCGTTCTCAAGCGAAGCCACCCGCTCTTCCAGAACCGCCGTCGTGGGGTTCATGATGCGTGTGTAAATGTTGCCGAACTCCTCCAGTGCAAACAGCGCCGCAGCGTGAGCCGAGTCTTTGAAAACGTACGAGGTGGTCTGATAAATCGGCACCGCCCGCGCGCCGGTGGTCGGGTCAGGCCGGTAACCAGCATGCAGGCAGCGCGTATTGAATCCCAGATTGCGCGATTTGACTTCGTTATCTCCCATACATATCTCCTTGGCGCCCCCTCTGGTGGAATGAGCGAGGCGAGAAATCAATCATGACATATCCTATGGGATTTGTCTAGTTTATCTTTTGTAGCCGATTTTCCTGAGCAAATCGTGACGCCAGCGGGCGCCCGTCTCATCTTCGACGCCTTTGGGAGAGGACCCGTCAATCACGCCCAGCACGCCCCGTCCCTGTGCAGTTTCCGCCACTATGACCTCGACCGGATTGGCCGTGGCGCAAAAGATGGAGCACACCTCGGGAACATCTTTGATCCTTCCTAAAATGTTGATTGGATAGCCGTCCCGCAGCACGATAACGAAAACATGTCCTGCCCCAATGGCCGTGGCGTTACGGGCGGCGGTCTGTTTTAAGACCTCGTCGTTGCCCTCGACGCGGGTCAGGCAGGCGCCCGAAGCCTCGTTAAACGCAATGCCGAATTTCATTTGGGGATTGGTATTGACTATGGCCTCGTAAAGGTCTTCGACCGTTTTGATGAAATGCGTCTGCCCGAGAATCAGGTTTGCACCCTCGGGCATTTCCAGAGGAATCGCTTTTAGTTCCATGTGAATCCTAATACCACACCCGGGTTATCCCGGGCATTGCTGTGGCGGTCTTTAAAATGGAAAGTAGTGATTGCGCTGGCCATCTTTGTAGGCACCTATTTCGTCCTGGCGGTCGGAGGCTTTCCAGGGCTGCGCCTGGACCGCACCGGGGCAGCCATCATCGGGGCCAGCCTGATGCTCGGCTTCGACATTCTCACCTTTGAGGAAGCGGTTAAGGCGGTCGACTACCCTACTTTGGTTCTGTTGTTCGGAATGATGATCGTCGTGGCCAACCTGCGGCTTTCCGGTTTTTTCCGTCTGGTGGCGGCCTGGGCGGTACGGCACGCTCACCGGCCGCTGACGCTGCTCGGCGCAATAGTAGCAGTGAGCGGGGTTTTCTCAGCCTTCTTCGTCAACGACACCATGTGTGTGGTGCTGACCCCACTGGTGTTGGAAGTAACCGAGCGTTTGCAGCGCAATCCTCTGCCATATTTGCTGGCGGTGGCCATGGCTGCAAATGCCGGAAGTGTAGCCACGCTAACGGGCAATCCCCAGAACATGATGATCGGCAGCCTTTCCGGTCTGGCCTATCGCGACTTTGCGGCTGCGCTCGCGCCGGCGGCCGCAATATCGTTGCTTTTGACCTTCGCCGTAATCGCGTTGATGTTTCCGAGCGAATTCCGGCGCCGAGAGCGAATTGAGATCCCCGAGGTCAGGGTGCGCGTCAACCGCGTACTTATGTGGAAGGCCCTGGGAGCTTCAGCCGGAATGATCGTGCTGTTTTTCTGGGGCTGGCCGGTGGCCAAGGTTGCCGTCGTAGCCGGCGCTCTGCTTTTGATCACTAAAAGAGTGAAGCCCGAGAAAGTCTATCTCGAAATTGATTGGCAGCTTCTAGCCATGTTCGCCGGGCTTTTCATCGTTGTAGCCGGGTTTGAAAAAACCTCGGTGGAGGAGAATCTTATTGCTTTTGCCGCACGCTTCCGCCTGGACCGGATTGCGGTGCTGAGCGGTTTTTCGGCGCTGATTTCAAACATTGTAAGTAACGTCCCGGCGGTGTTGATGTTCGCACCGCTTGTACGCCGCCTAACCGATCCCGCCACCGGATGGCTGGCCCTGGCTATGTCTTCGACCCTGGCCGGCAACCTCACGCTGGTTGGCTCGGTAGCCAATTTGATTGTGGTCCAGAGGGCAAGGAGCCAAGTAAAGATTTCTTTCTGGGATTACTTCCGGGTGGGAATTGTTGTCACGCTAGTAACGCTGGCGGCTAGCGCCGCCTGGCTTAGTTTTTTTCGGCACTAATTAGTTTAAATACAGCTTTTCCGTTTGGAAAGGCAGAGCTCTTCAGTTCCTTCTGTGACTCCCCACCAGGCAGAGCGCAGCTAGACCGCAGGCAAACAGAGCCGCCGTAGCCTGCTCGGGGATTTCCGAAAATTACATTTCGAAAACTACTGGAACCGTTGGGGGCGCCATTGCTCAAAGGCACAAAAAAGACCCAAACGGAACTTTGGCCTTTTGCCGATCCGAGCCGTGCTCATGCTTGAAGCTGAGCGCCTAGTTCGCAAGTTGTTTCAACCGCGAAAGACCTTTTCGAGAATTCCTAGGCGAAAATTGATTGCGCCTTGGCCAGTCGCGCGGCAACTTGGACTCCGTTCGGGCAGTTAACCGCGCAAGTGGCGCAATCCGTGCAACGAACCTCCCTCACCTTCTCGGGCAAAGCCAGAAAATGTTCCCGCCCCAAGGGATACTGGCCATAGAAATCGGCGTAACTCAGATACCGAAGCACCTCGGCTACGGGGATACCTTTTGGGCATTGCCCGGCGCACTGATAACACATGCGGCAATAGAGCGGGCGAATCTGCTCATCCAAGCGGGCCAAGATCCTGGCGTCCTCCTCTGAAAAGGACTCATTAAGCGCCCGGAGGTTCACCTCAAGCTGATCCATGTCCACCATGCTGGGAATAGCCGTGGCGAAATTCCGATTGCGCAGCACCCATTTCAGCGCTGCCAGCGGCGCCCCAGGACGGTTCATGCGCCCGGCTGAATCGGCTTTGAACCCATACTCGCGTGAGGCGGGCGCCATCACCTTCATGGCCACCAGCCCGATGCCGGCTTTGGCCAGCCGTTCAAAAGCCGCATCACTGGCAGTACCAATGGTGAAATTGTAGGTGCTCAATAATACTTCGAACTTTCCGGCTGCAAGAACACGGTCGACCAGAGCATTCGGCTGATGGGTGCTGATGCCGATGTGGCGGATTTTACCCGCCTTTTTGGCCGCCTCCCAGGCCCCGATCAGCTCGTCGGTAATCTCCTTGGGGTCGTCGACGGCATGCATGTACCAGATGTCCACATAGTCAGTTCCCAGTTCCCGGAGGCTGGTATCAAGGTCGGCCAGCGCGTCTTTAGCCTTTCGGGACGTGGATTTGGTTGAGATGATTAACTTGTCGCGCTTGCCTTTCAGAGCGGCACCCACCATGCGCTCGTTGTTGCCGCCCTGGTAGACGCGGGCAGTATCGAAGTAGTTGATCCCGGCGTCAAAAGCGCGCTCAATGACGCTCGGGTCGCTGGTGATCATGCAGCCGAAGCCCACCGGAGTCACTTTCAACCCGGTCTTGCCTAAGGTGCGGTAGCTGGGCGCAGCCGCGGCTGCTAGCGCTGCCGCGGCAGGAATTCCAAAACCTGCCGCGATGAAATTTCTGCGTGACGTATTAGAACTCATAATAATCTCCTACTTGCTGCCATGTCAGTTGAAAATAATACCAGATGAATTTTCCGGCTGCCGGACGCTGGTGCTATTATTAAAAAAATCGTAATACCGCGGTTTGTATATTTGCCGCTTTGTTCATACAAACGTCCATGAAATCGCGCTGGCCCGGCTAAGGTGCTATGCTGGCGGTGTCCAATCTATGAGAAGCTTTTATCCGGTTTTGCTGGCCGCCTTTTTTGCCGGCGGCGCAACGGCCCAAATGACGGCGCTTGAACGGCAGCGACTCATAGCCCACTTCGAAATGACCGAAAGCTGGCTGGCTGACGAGCTGGCCGGACTTACCGCCGAGCAGGCAAACTTCCGCCCTGCTCCCGGCGTCTGGAGCATTATTGAAAACCTAGATCACCTAGTGGTCGCCGAACCCATCTACTGGCGCGATTTTCAAAACGCCATGCGCGCGCCGGCCATGAGCAGGCCCTCCCCAGCCTCCGATGACAGTTTTCTGTGGTATGGGATCGACCGAACTAACCGGGCGTCGGCTGTTCCTACGGAGCTACCCAGCGGCAAGCTGAGCGACCTGAGGGCAGGGCTGGAAAGCTTTCATAAATTGCGCGCCGAAATGTTGCGTTACATTCACACCACGCAGGACGACTTGCGCTCCCATCTGGTAAGGCGCGAAAACTGCGACGCATATCAGTGGCTGCTGCTGATATCGGCCCATGCACAGCGCCACATTCTGCAAATCCGGGAGGTAAAGAAGAATCCCCGGTTTCCTCGCCGGTGATCTCGTATGCCGCCTTTGAGCCGCGAAACCCTGGTAGGTGAGTTGCGCGTGCGCCGGCGCGGCTCCTATGTGCTGCCCCACGGCGGGCCGCCGGGCGAATGGGTTGAGATACCGCCAGGCTGGGAGCATCCCCACAGTGCCGGTGCAAGCCGCATCAAGGCGGCGCACCGCGAGGAAACCTATGCGGAACTGGACGGAACGATTGTCGAAGTGGAAATCCTGACACCCGCCGCCGGACGCCGCCGGGCCCGGGGCCGGGTGATAGAAGTGCTGGGCCGGCCGGACGATTTCGGCATTGACGTCGAAATCATCATACGCAAGTATGGATTGCCGCACCGATTTCCAGCCGCGGTTCTGGACCAGGCTGCGCTCGTGCCAGCCACCATCCCCGCTGCGGAGCTGGCGCGCCGCCAGGACTTTCGCCGGCTCGACGTAGTGACCATTGACGGCGACGATGCGCGGGATTTTGACGACGCCGTCTGGGTGGACCTGCTACCCAACGGACATTTCGCCTTGCACGTGCACATAGCCGACGTCAGCTACTTCGTGCGGCCCAACTCGCCCATCGACCGCGAGGCGGCGCTGCGCGGAACCAGCGTCTACTTTCCGGACCGGGCAGTTCCGATGTTGCCGCTGGAGCTTACTACCGATCTGTGCTCGCTCAAGCCCCAGGCCGACCGGCTGGTCCTGAGCGTTCTGCTCGAAATCGACCGCCGGGGCGACGTTATTTCCCAACATTTCACGCGCGGCATTATACGCAGCGCCGAGCGGCTTACTTACACAAACGTGCATCTGGCTCTGGAAGGCGACGAAGGGCTGAGGCGGCGCTATGCGACGCTCATGCCGCGGCTGGAGTTGATGCGCGAACTGGCGGAGATCTTGAACCGCCGCCGCATGGAACGGGGATCGATAGATTTCGATCTCCCGGAACCGCTGATCGAATTCGACGAGTGGGGCCAGATGGTGGGGGTCAGCCGTGCGCCGCGCAACATAGCCCACCGCATCATCGAGGAATTCATGCTGGCGGCCAACGAAGCGGTAGCTTCGCACCTTGAGGCGGCCGGTGTTCCCTCCATCTACCGCATCCACGAGCCTCCCGATCCCATGCGGGTCATGGAGTTCGAGCAGGTGGCGGCCCGCTTCGGCTACTCGCTAGGGCTGGGCCCGCTCGCAATAAAACGCTTCTCGCAGCTAATCCGCAAGCGAGACGGCCGCAAACTGCGCAAAGATCTGGAATGGCCCGACGATGTAAAAATCACCTCGCGGCATTATCAGAACTTGATCCGCGCGATCGAAGGCCGGCCGGAGCAACGCATCCTGAACTACATGATGCTGCGCTCACTCAAACAGGCGCGATATTCGGAGCAGAATAAGGGTCATTTCGCTCTGGCCGCCAAATGCTATACGCACTTTACCTCCCCCATACGCCGCTACCCGGATCTGATAGTACACCGCATCTTATCGCTGCTACTGGATAGCAAGCAGCCCGGGGTGGCCGACCTTGAGGCCATCGCCGCCCAGGCGTCACTGGCCGAACGCCGCGCCGCCGAAGCCGAGCGCGAGTTGGTCGAGTGGAAAAAGATGAAGTTCATGATCGACAAAGTAGGGGAGGAGTTCGACGGGCTTATCGTCGCAGTGGAGCGTTTCGGTTTTTTCGTCGAGCTGGCCGACCTGTTTGTCGAGGGGCTGGTTCCTATAGAAACCTTGCCCGGCGACCGCTACAGTTGGCGCGAGAACGAACGCCGCATTGTCGGCGAGCGCAGCCGACTTTCCTTTGCCATTGGGGATACGGTGCGGGTCCGGCTGGACCGAGTTAACGCTGTCGAAGGGAAACTACAGTTTTCCTACGCCGGCCCCCGACCGGGGCGCCGCCGCTGATCCGGCTTGCGAGCTGCGGCTTCATCTGCGAGACTGAGGCACATGCAGCGCATGCTTTTAGCGGCTTTTGTTCTGGATGCAGCCCTGAGCTTGGCGCAGCCGATACAGTTGCCTGCTCCGGCTGAAGTGGTCAAGCTCTGCGAGCGGGTGACGCAACTAATTGACTCCACACGGCTGGCCAGTCCGGAATTAGGGCGAGCCGGCGAACCGCTCAGCGAAAACGCCCGCCAGCTACTCGCCAACCTGCGCGGCGCGGGAACGCGCAACTCTCCCCAAGTCTACGCTTTCCTCTCTAACCTGCGCGGCTATGTGGCGCTGGCTGACGCTATCCCAAAACCGGCGACGCTTAGCGAGGAAGCGCGTCGCCAGTTCTCCGAGCTGCGCGAGGCCCAGGACCGTCTGGAAGCATACCTCCGCGCCCTGCTCGAACTTAAAGAGCAACAGCTAAGGGACCCGGATCGGGATGCGCTAGCCCGCTACGCCGAGGCCAACCGCAAACTACCGCCTCCGGAAGCGGGGGTTCCGCGCGTAGTTTTTCTGGGCGATTCGATAACCGACCTCTGGCCGCTGAACGAATATTTCCCGCCGGAGCGGGACTTTGTCAACCGCGGCATCAGCGGTCAGATTACCGGGCAGATGCTGGGCCGTATGCTGGCGGATGTAGTCCGGCTGAAGCCCGCGGCGGTGGTCGTGCTGGGAGGAACAAACGATATTGCGCGGGGCGTTGAGGTTGAGACGATCAAAAATAATCTGACGATGATCGCCCAGCTGGCCGAGGCCAATAAGATCGTCCCGCTGTTTGCCTCACTGCTGCCGGTAAGCGACTATCACAAAGACAAAGATCCTTCTTATGAGCGCACGGTGGCCCGCCCTCCCGAGCTCATACGATCCATTAACCAGTGGTTAGAGAACTTCTGCCGTGAACATAACTACGTTTATGTTGACTATTACTCGGCGCTGGCCGATGCGCGGGGCATGCTAGCAGCCGATCTGAGCGACGACGGCCTGCATCCCAACAGCAAGGGCTACCGGCTTATGGCTCCCCTGGTGCAGGCCGCCATAGACAAAGCCGTGCGGCCTCCGGCGCCTCAGCGCAAGCGCAATCCCATCTGGCGAATGTTAGGGGGTGATTCGCCTCGGCAAGATTAAGACCGGTTCAGCGTCCCAGATCGATGCCGAGCTTTTTCAGCTCTTCGGCATAGTAGCGCCGGTGAAGCAGCTCCCACTCCTCGGTGCCTTCGCTGATCTCGCGCTTTTGACTTCGTATTTTCCGGCGCGCGGCCTGATCGACGCGTTCCTCAATCTGGAGCAGTTCGGTCATCTCCCGCACAATTTCCAGCCGCACATCGTTCGGGTCGCGCTTTAGGCGGGCGTCGTGGGACTTGCGCAGGGCGGCTACCAGCTTATGGGAGATATCGTTGATCTTATCGCGGGACAGCTTCATGCGGTCGCCCGTATCTCGCCCGCTGGCCCGTATGACCTTGCGCTGGGTGATCAGCATGTTTTTTATGCGCCGGAACATTTCCTGATAGCTGACGCCCTCGCGGCGCATGTAGTCACTGTACTGGCTGAGGATTTCGCGGACTTCCTCATTAAGGCGGTCCTCGACCTGAAGTTCTTCGGTAATCACGCCGGCTATAAGCTCAGCCAGGGCTTGAGGTCGTGTTGTTTCAAGAATTTGGGGGCTCAGCTTGATGACCAGTTGGCGGGCGAGATAAGAGATTAATTCCCTCGGAAGCAACATTGCTGAGCCTTTGCTCTCCTCAACATGCTTGATTTCAGTGTACTTTCGCTTTTCCGGCGCTGTCAAACGGCGGCTTGGCCTGCTTCCCGCCGAAGCCGAACTGTCCGGTAATCCCCACCGCGTCTCACACATCAATATGCCGCAACTCGGAGGTCCCGTAAGGTCGCCTACTAATGCCTTCATGCGCAGCAGGTCAGGGCACATCCGATTGTGTCACCAAAATTTCACATTCTCGTTACTAAGCCTTAAAACCACACCGCTAACCTTATCGACGAATGGCTGAAACGGAAAAACCAAAACCAGCGGGCCCCCCTGCCAGCGCGCGTGCGCGCCGGGGCGAGTCCGGGAGTCTATTAACAATGAAGAAAAGGATTTTCTTACATTTCGCTCTACTGTTGATCGTGCTGGCGGCGGCAGCTCAGGCCCAGGTGGTCGTAGTCAGCAGCGCCAGTTTTCGCCAGAACCAGCCTGTGGCTGCCGGCTCGATCGCCACAGCGTTTGGCACATTTCCGGGCGTCGAAGCCCGGAAGGCAGAGACCACGCCCTTGCCCAAAGAGCTGGCCGGGGTGCGTGTACTCGTCAGTGGGATCGAATGCCCGCTATTCTATGTTTCAAATTCGCAGATTAATTTTCAGGTGCCGGCCGCATTGCAGCCGGGCATCTACGAGGTGCGGGTCACAACCGGTTCCTCCGCGCAAATAGGCGCCGTTTCAGTAATCAACGCGGCGCCTGGGTTGTTCACGTTTTTCAACACCGGCAACCCGCCGCAAAGCGCTGCGTTAAACGAGGACGGCGTTACAGTAAACTCGGAAAGCACGCCGGAGCGGCGCGGCCGGTTGGTCACGCTGTTCGGCACCGGTCCGGGACGGCTCACTCAAGTCCTCCCCGACGGAGTTCCAACCCCACTCAGTCCGCTGATCCGAACGGTTTCCGAGCCGGTGGTTTACATAGCCGGAGTCCAAGCGAAGGTGGAGTTTAGCGGACTTACGCCTACGGCCGTTGGTCTCTGGCAAATCAACGTAAGAATCCCCGATTTCGATTTCATCCGCGGTCGCGTACCGGTGGTGGTCTTCATGGACGGAGTGGACTCAAACGAAGTTTCGATCTACGTGGCTCCTTAAACACTCAAGCTCCGGCTGGCAATCCATGGGAGTCAAGACAGTTACTAAAAGTTAGCCTAAGTGAGGTAACTTGACATGTCATTTGGTTTTTCGCGGATAACCGCAGTACTTCTGGCGATGGCTTCGCTGCTGGCGGCCCAGGGCGAGATTGGATCTGTAAACGGTGTAGTCGTCGACGGCCGATCGGGCCGGCCTGTGGCGGGCGCTGTGGTGGAAGTAGAAGGCCAGGAAGGCCCGGTCGCACATAGTGACCAGAATGGTAAATTTTCGGTTACTCTGCCTCCCGGGACCTATCACCTCAAAATTTCCGCTCCCGATTATTTAATAGTCAACTTGTCCGAAGTTGTAGTAAACTCCGGTGAGGACACCCCGGTAAGCATAGTCCTTTCCAGCCGAAGCGAAGTAACTTCGGTCGAGGTGGTGGAGCGCGCTGCCTCCGCCGGCGCCACGGCTGAATTTATCCTCCAGGAGCGCAGGCTGGCGGCGGCGGTCCTCGAGGGGCTGAGCCGCGAGGAACTGGCTGCCGGAACCGCCTCGGATGCCGCCGGCGCGCTACAGCAGGTCACCGGGGTGAGCGTAGTCGGCGACGGTTACGTATTTGTGCGAGGGCTGGGAGAACGCTACAGCGCCACCCAGCTCAACGGATCCTTGATTCCAACCACCGAGCCGGAAAAAAGGGTGGTTCCGCTAGATCTGTTTCCAGTCGGCTTGATTGACCACGTAAAAATCGCGAAAAGTTATACGCCCGACCTGCCGGCTGAATTTTCCGGCGGGCTGGTTCAGGTCGGCACAGTCGAATTTCCCACGGAGGGACATTTCAGCATCTCATATAAAAGCGGGTTTAATACGCAGTTGGGCTTTGGCCCGTTCCTCACCTATCCGGGCGGAGCGGGCGACTTCTTCGGTTACGGCGCAGGCGCCCGGGCGATTCCATCGATCATTCCTCGCAACGTACGAGTGGTACCGGGCACTTTCAGCCCCGCGGAGTTGCAGAAGTTCGGGCAAGCTTTCTCAAACAACTGGGAGCCGCAAAAGAAAAACTGGGCGCGGCCGGCTTCGGACTGGTCGGCTTCCGGCGGGGGCGTGTGGGGACGCCTCGGTCTGGTGGGAACGGTCAGCCTCTCCAATAAACTTCAGTTGCAGAACGAAAGCCAGCGCTATCTCAGGCAGGGCGCCGGGGCGCCGGTGATTTTTACTGAATATCCGGATTACCGCGAGTACACCGAAGCAGCGCGGCTGGGCGCTGCGTTTAACGCCGCAGTGCGCCTGACGCCCTCCAACAAAATTATTTTCCGCAACACCTACACCCACGATGCGGAGAAAAGCGTACGTCGCCTAGCGGGCTACGACGGAGGCGTGGGCAATTACCTGGCAGCCGAAAGATTGCGGTTCATCGAACGAGCATTGCAGGCATCAAGCATCGAAGGCGAGCACTCGCTGGCTGCCTTGCACGACAGCTTGCTCCGCTGGCAATTCACCTATTCCCGCTCAAATCGCGACGAGCCTGATTTGCGGGAGGTTTTCAGAAACCTCCTACCCGACGGCCGCTACATTTTCGCCGGCACCAGCACCTCCGGCCTGCGCTTCTTCTCGGCGCTCGACGACCGCATCTATGAACCGCAACTGGATTTCAGCCTGCCTTTTTTCAAGGGGCGCTTCACCGGTTTGTCCAAAGCCGGCGTTCGCGCCGTCTTTCGCGGCCGCGACTTCCAGGCGCGCCGCTTTCTGTTCCAGCTCAGCCGCAACACCGTGGATCTGTTTTTGCCGAGCAACCAGTTGTTTGCACCGGAAAACATTCGCCCGGACGGTTTTCAACTGTTCGAATACACGCGGGGAACCGACGCTTACAACGCTTCGATGAACATTTATGCGGGCTACGGGATGATTGATCTGGGGCTGGGCGCGCGCTTGCGCCTGGTGGCGGGCATAAGGATAGAGGATGCGGAGCAAACCGTCACCACGCGTGACAACCTTTCGGCCAATATGATGCCGATCAAAGCCCGGCTGCGGAACCCGGATCCGGCGCCTGCGGCAAACCTTATCTACGCGCTCTCACCCCGCCAGAACCTGCGTCTGGCCTATAGCCGCACGCTGGCGCGCCCCGACTTCCGCGAACTTTCTCCCTTCGATTTCGCCAATACGCTCGGTGGCTTCATCACCGCCGGCAACCCCAAGCTGAAGCGGGCGATCATTAACAACTACGACGCACGCTGGGAGTGGTTTTCAAGCGGCAACCAGATGTTGGCGGTCAGCGCTTTCGCCAAGACCTTCATAAACCCCATCGAGCAGGTGATCGTGCCCTCCAACGACCTGCGCCAAACCTTCGTCAACGCCAAGGGCGCGCGTAACATGGGCTTTGAGTTTGAGGTGCGCCACTCGCTTGGAAACGTCTGGGAAAGGCTGCGTGATTTCGGCATATCTTCAAATTTCACCGTGGTCGATTCTTCAATCGATCTCAATCCAGAAGACGCCGCCATTTTGACCTCGCAGTCGCGCCCCCTGCTTGGCCAATCTCGCTACATAGGCAATCTAGTTGTTTTCTGGCGGCGTACGAGCTGGCGCAGCTCTGCCCAGTTCAACGCCAACTACGTTTCACGCCGCCTCTCCGACGCCGGGACCTTCGGCCTGCCCGACATCTACCAGGAACCCAACACTTTTCTGGATTTCTCCTACCAGTACACGCTGGGAGGGTCACGCCGCTGGGCTCTGCGCTTTGAGGCCGAAAATCTGGGTAACAACAACTTCCGTTGGACGCAAGGCAACATTGTTCACAGAAGCTTTCGCCTGGGCCGTACCTTCCAGGTCGGAGCTACTTACTCGTTCTTCTAAGAAACATGAAAGGAGACCAAATGCAGTTTAGAAGCATTTTGTCGCTTGCAGTACTTGGAGCGGCTTGCGCTGCTGCTTCTGAAATGACGCTGCTGAGCCGGGATGAAGCGGCCAGGCGTGCGGCCGAGGCTGGGACCCGCCTGGCCCCCAAAGGCTTGGCACAGACTTACAACGGGCCGCGGTCCAGAGTAGCGGTGTGGATCTGGAGCGATAAATATACTTACCGCGATGGTGAAACCGTGACGCTAAGATGGACCGTTAAGCAGAATGGGGATCTTTATCCATATACGGTTTTTCTTTATCGGCAGAACAACCAGTCCGGTAAAAAGACTTACTTCCCGGGAGGCGGCGAGGAACCTACCGACATACACGGGCGCACGGCCCGCGACGGTTTCCAGCCGGTGCAGATGGAGAGCGTCACCAAGGGCGTGCTGATCGGCGCAGGGGGCCGTTTCCCCGCCCTCGCCATGCCTGCCGAATACGGCATGCACACCTTTGCTCTCGAGCTGCGCGACTACACCGGCACGCGCCCGCTAAAGACCGCATACATGAAGGTGGGTGTGGTGCGGGGATCGGCCGAGCTTAGCGGCGACATCACTTCCGACCGCACCTTGACTAACGACACGGCCTGGAACCTGCGCGGGCTGGTGGCGGTAAAGAACGGCGCCACGCTGACGATCGAACCGGGAACCTTCATTTTCGGCGTCCCGGGCACGCCACCCGCCGTGCTGCTGGTAACCCAGAGCGGCAAAATCCGGGCCCGCGGCACACGCGCCCGCCCGATCGTGATGACCAGCGGATTGCCTATCGGACAGCGCAATCGCGGTGACTGGGGCGGACTCATCTTACTGGGCCGAGCGCCCATTAACGTTCCCGCCAACTCGGGCGGCAACCAAAATGCCGCCGGTACTTTCTATATTGAAGGCCTGAATACTACGCCGGACGGTCAATACGGAGGCGACGACCCCAACTGGGATTGCGGCACTCTGGAATATGTGAGAGTCGAGTTTGCCGGATCAATCCTGTCGCCGAATAACGAAGTGAATTCGGTCACCTGGGGTGGTTGCGGCAAGGCTACCGTGGCTCACCACCTACAGGCCAGTTACGGCCTGGACGATGCCTTCGAATGGTTCGGAGGCTCGGCCGACGCCAAATACCTGGTGGGCAACATGGGACGTGACGATTACCTGGACTTCCAACTCGGTTATACCGGACGTATTCAGTACATGGTAGCCTTCCAGAGTCCTGATTACCAGGGCAATCGTGGGGTTGAAGGCGATAACAGCGAGTACAATGCCGCTTCTGAACCCTACTCCTCACCGGTCGTCTACAACGCCACTTTCATCGGGAGCGGAGTGGCCGGTTTTGATGAATCCAACTCGCCCGGAATTTACCTGCGGCGGGGCTCGCGCGGCAGCTTCAACAACATTGTGGTCACCAACTTCTACAGCGCTTGCCTGGAAATCGCCGATGCCGCCACCCAGGCCCAAGCCGACGCCGGTAATCTCACCATGAACGGCGTGCTCTGCTACAACAACAACCTTAGAAACTCGGCCCCCAATACGCTCGAAGGCCAGGTCACGCATGCCTATAGCCTCTCCTATGCACGAGGTGAGAAAGGCAACGGTGCAGGCAAAAATTTTCTGGTGGCCGACCCGCTTTTAAGTGCTCCTTTCGAATATAACGACCCGGACTTCAGCACGCTGTTCGGCAGCCCAGTGTTTCGCGCCGGCTGGGTACAGCCACCTGATGACGGTTTCTTTGATCAATCAGCCCGCTTCCTCGGCGCCATAGGCGATGAAGACTGGACTGAGGAATGGACCAACTTTTTTGTGGAAAGCGACTTGGCGCCCTAACGATAACTAGAATTTCAGCCTTCGCCCTGTTTGCGGCCGCTCCGGCGGCCGCTTTTTCATTGGTTGACGCGGATATTAAAAATGTGAAAGAATCCAGTCCGCAAAAAATTCTTCAACGGGAGGTTCACCCCATGCGGGCTATATTCCATCGTTTAATAATCGCCGCCTGTACTTTGCTGTCGATGCTTTACGGCCAGACGGTTTACGAAAATCCAGTTAAAGTCGCCTTGCGCGAGGGTAGGCCTGTAATTGGGCTCACCATGAGCATCCCCAGCCCGGACGTGGCTGTACAGGCAGCAACGCTCGGTTTCGACTTCTTATGGGTGGAAATGGAACACAGCCCCATCACGCTTGAATCGCTGCATAACATAGTGCTGGCAACGCGCGGGCTGAACATAGTACCGTTCGCCCGGGTCCCGGTAAACGAACTCTGGACTGCGAAACGCGTGCTCGATGCGGGCGTGCTCGGCGTAATCTTCCCTTTTGTTTCAACGCCGGAGCTGGCCAAACAAGCCGTTGACGCCTGCAAGTATCCGCCCTATGGCAAGCGCGGCATGGGAGGAGGCTTGGCCCAGTTGCGCTGGCCGGCGCCGGAGGGCTACAACGATTTCGCCGATCGCAATGTGATGGTGATCATCATAATTGAGCAGAAGCAGGCCGTCGAACGGATTGACGAAATTGTCGCGGTGCCGGGCATTGATGTTGTATTTATCGGGCCGACGGATCTTTCCTACTCCTATGGCTACCGCGGCAAGCAGGACGCTCCGGAACTTAAGGCGGCCATCGCCAAGGTGGTAGCGGCCGCCCGCAAGCGAAATATTCCCGTGGGGCGCACTCTTTCCATACCGGACGCCGCGGAGATGATCAAGCAAGGCTTCACCTTCTTTCAGGGCGGCAGCGAGCTGAGCTATATGGCGGCCGGTGCACAGGCCGCTATCAAGGCTGTCGGGAAAACTCCTCCGGATTTAAAATCGCGTCCACTATATTGAAAAATCGTGGCTTACTACGTGTAAATTTAGAAGGTAACGGCTTTTTAAGGCGCCGCATCCAACAAAAAAAGGAGTATATTTAAATTGGGCTGGCAGCCACAATGAGCTGCGGCTGGAGCAAGGCGATGAGCACAAGGAACGCGGCGCTGGCGGCAATTTTGATTCTCACCCTAACTGGGGCAGGCCTCTACGGGCAGAACGTTATCTCCACCCAGGCCGGGCTGATAAATCACACCGAAGGCGCAGTTTTTTTAAACGACAAGCCGGTCGCCCGCTCCGGCATACGTTTCGAGCAGATGCGAAATATGGACCGGCTGCGGACCGGCGCCGGGCGAGCCGAAGTGTTGCTGAATCCCGGAACTTTCCTCAGGCTCGGACAAAACAGCTCCGTTGAGTTATTGTCGAGCCGCATCACCGCACCAGAACTGCGGTTGCTGGAGGGAACCGCGGTGATGGAAGCGCTCGAGATCCCCAAAGGATCCAAAGTGACGCTGCTAACCGAAAGCGCTACAATTACGGTCGCCAAACGCGGACTCTATCGGCTGGATCATTCTCCTGCGCGGCTGCGGGTTTTTGACGGCCAGGCGGAGGTTGCTGCCGGTGAAGGGAAGCTCACTGTAAAACGCAGCCGCGAGGTGCTGCTTGAGCAGCAACTGGTCGCCGTCAAGTTCAACCGCAAACTCACCGACAAACTGGACCACTGGAGCCGCGTGCGGGCTGAAATTTTGGCGCGCGCGAATTTGGCGGGCGCTCAGTCCTATCGCAACCGTAGCGGCTTGAGTTTCTGGGGCTGGGACCCGGAGTTGGGCGTCTACACCTTTTTCCCGCGCAGCGGGCTTTATATCAGCCCGTATGGGTTTTATTTCTATAGTCCCGGCGCAGTGTACTATTACTACGGACCTGACACGCAAGCCGGCGGCGGCTCAGCGTCCTACGGCTCGGCCTCGTCATCGGCCGCGCAGCCCAGCGTTTCCCCGGGCGCCTGGTCCGGACAATCTGCGGGTGCGGCGGCCGGGGCAAGCGCACGCGAATCAGGCGTTTCGCATACCGGGCCGTCTTCTAATTCCCGTTCAAGCGGAAGGATCGGCCCGTAATTTCTAGAGCTCAGTAAGTCTTACCCCAGAGATTTAATTTAACTTCTTAGCCACACGGCCCGCAGCGGCCTAACGGGGATGCGTGTGCCTGCCAGAGATCGCGCAGGGGTTAATCAGCATATGTCGAATGATATCCAATCTACGGTCGCATTGATGAATTGGGAGGAGTTCGCCGACCGCCTGGCGGCCTGCGCCCGTCCAAGCAAACGGGCCTCCTCCGAAGAAAAAGCTTTCCGAGAATATTTCGGAGACCCGGAGTTCGAACGCCTGCGGGCGCTCGCAAAAAGGGCCCTACAGTCCCGGAAGCGAACAGCGCCGGAAACCACAGTAATCGTTTTGCCTGGGATTATGGGGTCGAGTCTGGCGGCTGTTCGGAACGGAGTCAAGGACACGCTCATTTGGATAAACGCGCTGGCGCTGGCAGCCGGGCGCATGGAGTGGCTCAAGTTGACCCCGGACGGAAGGCGGGAGGCGCTGGCCGGCCTGCAAATACAGCCCCGCTGCATTGACAAACGCGTATACGCCAGGCTGATTCTGTCGCTTAGCGCGCACTGGGACGTGCAACCGTTTGCTTACGACTGGCGCAAGGATCTGGACCTGGCGGCCGACGCCCTGGCGGCAACCATAAGGGAAAAATTCGCCAGCCGGCCGGTTCATCTGGTGGCGCATTCGATGGGCGGACTGGTTGCACGCAATCTAATAAGACGTCACAAAGCCCTGTGGGACAGCCTGGCGATTGACGGGCGGGGAGGCCGGCTAATAATGCTTGGCACGCCCAACTGGGGCTCCTTCGACATGGTGCAAGTATTTACAGGCGAACAGGAGCTGGTAAAGCTACTCTCCCTGGTGGATTTGAAACACGACCGTGAAGAGCTGACCTCGATCATATCCACATTCGCCGGCGCCTACCAGATGTTGCCTTGGGGCCCCGGCTTCGAGTTTCTATACCGCCGAGAGGCTTGGGGCGACAGAGCGGTTTCCGAAATGCATCTGAAGCGCGCCTGCGCTTTTCATGAGGCGCTGGCTGATCCTGCCACCATCTCGGTGGAGCGCATGCGCTACATCGCCGGAACCGGTCACAAGACTCTGTACGGAATCGAAACCTGGGAGCCTGGACGTTTCCGTCTCGCATTCACCTTGGATGGAGATGGGCGCGTGCCGCATCGGCTGGGGTTGCCGCCGGGCGTGCCTGCGTACTTTTGCGGTGAAGCGCATGGAGATTTGCCACGCAATGAGAAGGTGATCCGGGCAGTACATGAACTACTTGACTCCGGACACTCTAGCCTATTGGCGGCAAATGCCGACCTCGTCAGGGCGGCGCCGGACTCGCGGCGCTTACGGCTGGAATCTTCAACCCAAGGTTTTCCCTCCTTGCTCGTGAATGCCGAAGCCGGCGCCGCAGACAGGAGACAAATAGAGGAAACGCTGGCGGCTGCGGCCTCCGGCGCAGTCCTTCAAAGCTCGCGCAAAAGAGCATATTCATCCGTAAGGCGGCCTAACCGCCTGACCATTGAGTTGCGCCTGGGCGACATTTCCCAGACTAAAGCGCCGGCCATCGCGGTTGGTCACTATGCCGGGGTAAGACCGGTGAACGCCATTGGGGCCATAGATTCGCTGCTCGGCGGATGGATTGAACGCGCGGCGCGGGAGGGAATAATCGGCGGCGAACTGGGGCGACTGCACTTTATCCCCACCCGTAAAGGACAGCTTCAAGCGAACGCCGTTATTGTAGCCGGCCTGGGGCAGGAGGGCAGGCTCGGGACGGCCGAGTTGCGGCTGGTCATGTACAATCTGGCCGCCGCAGCCAGCGCGTTGAAGTTGAATAGTTTCGCTACGGTGCTGATCGGCGCAGGCGAGGGCAACCTGTCGGAGGCAGAAGCGCTGCGAGCCTTAATTGAGGGCGCAGGCCAAGCTCTAGCCCGATCGCAAGAAGCGCCTTCGCTGCGGCGGATTGTAGTGGTTGAAATCAACGTCCAACGGCACATGAGGCTGGCCAAGTTGCTTCGAACATTCAGCGGCGAGGATTGGCCATCAAGTCTGAAGCTGGCCGTCAAAGTGAGCCGCGACCAGGCAGCGCCTAAAAAAGTTGGAAACAGGGCAGCCGGCGAGCGCATTAAAGTGGCGCGGTTCGGCGTCCGGCTAACGGTGGAAAAGGAAGGAGGCGTGTACCGGTATACGGCGTTAACTCGCCGGGCTCTGGCGCCCATGCGCGAAGTGGAAGTTGAACCAGCCTACGTTGAAGCGATAGCGGAACGCCTCACAAAAAATCTCGGCGCAGGCGGCGATGAGGAACGCTACGGGCGGTTGCTGGCCGCGTACCTTCTGCCCGAAGAGTTGCATAGCATGCTCGGAGTCGGGCCGGTAACGCTGGTGGTGGACCGTTCCACAGCAGCGCTGCCCTGGGAGATGGCGCTGCCCGAAAGGCCGGGCGGCGCCTTATTCCTGGGGCTTGAGCCGGGGCTCACGCGACAGTTCCGGGCGGATCTTGGACCGGCGCCCGCGCTGGCGTCCCCGCTCAGAACGGGATTGCGTGTGCTAGTGATTGCCGATCCCGCCCCTGGCCAACTGCACCTGGAAGGCGCACTTGAGGAAGGCCGGTCGGTGGTGCGCCTTCTGGAGCGCCTGCGCAGGGCTCTGAATCTGGACTTGGAGGTCGTATCCCGGCTGGGGCCCCACGAATGCGATCCAGTGGAAATACTAGCGCTGTTGGTCGAGCAAGATTTTGACGTGATTCATTTCGCCGGTCACGGCATAGCCGATGAACAGCAGCCGCAGAAAGGCGGCTGGGTGTTCGGCACGACCGGAAACGGTTTAATGGTGATCTCATCCCGCGAGATCTTTCAGGCGCGGCGCGCGCCCCGGCTGGTGTTCGCTAACGCCTGTTTTTCTTCGGCCATACCGGCACGCGAAGCGGGACTGGCCGCAGGGCGTCGGCTGGCCGGGATGGCCGAGGCGTTTTTCGCCTGCGGGGTGGGCAATTACATCGGGGCCGCCTGGCCGGTCGACGATGCCGCCGCCGTCGAATTCGCCCGCGAGTTCTACGCGCGCGCAATCGCCGGCTGCTCTGCCGAGCAAGTAGACAAATGGCCGCTCGGGGAAAAAACCGGCACCGCCGAACCGGCCCCGCTCTACCAGGCTCTGGCGCATGCCCGGCGCAAGCTGCACCGGCAGGGTCTAGGCTGGGGCGGCTACCAGCACTATGGGGACGCCACCGCATTGCTTGTGAGGCGGCAATAATGGTTGAGTGGGTCCTGTACGGTTTGAGATCGTAGCCGAATGTCCCCGGACGCAGGCGCGGGCCGGCTTGCTTCATACGCCTCACGGCACAGTTGAAACGCCGGTCTTCATGCCGGTGGGAACCCAGGCTACGGTAAAGGGGCTGCCGCCGAAAATTCTAAGCGAAGAGCTCGGAGCCAGAATTCTGCTGGCCAATACCTATCATATTTACCTTCGTCCGGGACACGAAACCGTCAGGCGACTGGGCGGCTTGCACCGCTTCATGAGCTGGCCCCATGCCATACTTACCGATTCGGGCGGCTTTCAAGTTTTCAGTCTCAGCGGGCTGCGGAAGGTCACAAACGAGGGAGTGCTGTTTCGTTCCCATATAAACGGCGACGTGCATCTGTTCACGCCTGAATCCACCGTCGACGTGCAGCTGGCTCTCGGCAGCGACATACTAATGGCGCTTGATGAGTGCCTCGAGTATCCCGCCTCGCACGAAACCGCGCGCCGGAGCGTTGAGCGCACCGTGCGCTGGGCGGAGGCCGCATTCCGGCACTACCGGCAGCACGAAAACCCAGGCGGTTCGCTATTCCCGATAGTCCAGGGTTCAATGTACGCCGATCTACGGCGGCAGTGCGCGGCTGCGTTAACCGAACTGGAGGCGGACGGCTATGCCATAGGCGGGCTTTCGGTAGGGGAGCCGCGCCCGTTGAGCCTGGAGATGGTGGAGGCAACGGTTCCGCTGCTTCCGCGCGAGCGCCCGCGCTACGTGATGGGAGTCGGAATGCCGGAGGAGCTGGCCGACTATGTGGCGCGCGGCGTGGATATGATGGATTGCGTCGTCCCTTCGCGCAACGCCCGCAATGGATGTCTGTTCACCACTCAAGGCAAACTCATAATCAAGCAGGCACGCTACAAGGAAGATGAGCGCCCGGTTGACGAGCGCTGCGACTGCTACACCTGCCGGAATTTTTCCCGCGCCTACCTCCGCCATTTGTTCCTGGCGGGCGAAATTCTTTACTGCACCCTGGCCACCCTGCACAACTTGAAGCACTACCTTGACATCATGCGCAAACTCAGGCAGTCTATAGTGTTTGGCAATTACCCCGGCGCGGCAAGCGAAATTTACGCTGCGGCGAGGGAGGAAGAGTAGCGAGTTCGCCTGCGTCTGTCCCCGTTTCGAGTTCCTGAGGGCCGGTAAAGGGTTCAACCAGTATGGGCCTGAGCAGGCGGGAGGCCGGTTGTGCTTCTGACATTCATCCAAACACAAGCGCCGTCGAATCCAATAGTCGGTTTTTTGCCGATTCTGCTTATCTTCGCGATCTTTTACTTTCTGCTTTTTCTGCCAATGCAGCGGCAAAAAAAGCAGCAGCAGAAGATGCTGCGAGAACTCGAAACGGGCAACGTAGTGGTGACCTCAGGCGGAATAATTGGAACCATCGTAGCTCTGGATGAAGACACTGTAACTTTGCGGGTCAAACCTGATAACATCAAAATCCAGCTTGCCCGCAACGCCGTTTCAGCTTTAATACGCGAAAAAAAGGAATAGCCAACCCGGATGAAACGCAGATTGATTTGGAGAGCGGTCACGGTTTTGGTGGTCGTCGTGGCCTCGATCTATGGAATAATCGGACTGCCCACTTCCCTGGATCAAGTGCGGGCCAACATCCGCAAGAACATAAAGCTCGGGCTGGATCTGCGCGGCGGCAGCCACCTGATCCTTCAAGTCCAAGTTCAGGACGCCATGAAAGTGGAGGCCGATCAGACCATCGAGCGGATGCGGGATGAGTTGCGCAAGGCTGGAATAGACTTTGCGGCCATTGACCGCAACGACCCCGCGACGGTTGAGGAAGCCGACTCCATCCAAATCAATGTGCATGGCATTCCGGTTGAGAAATCTTCCGACTTTCGCCGTTTAATAGGCGAAAGGTTTCCAGCTTGGGCGCTAACGCCGGTGAGTGCGACCGATTACCGCATGAATCTGCGGCCCTCGGAGCTGCTGGCGCTAAAGCGCGACACTGTTGAGCGCTCAATGCGCACCATCGAGCAGCGTATTAACGGGCTTGGGTTAACCGAACCGGTAATACAGCTTCACGGGCGCACTGACGCCGAATACGAGATCTTGGTGCAGTTGCCCGGCGTCGATGATCCGGCGCGTGTGAAACAGATCATGCAAACGGCAGCCATGCTGGAGATTTGCCAAGTGATAGACGGACCGTTTTCCAGCCCCGAACAGGCCATGGCTCAGCACGGCGGGGTGCTGCCGCTTAACAGCAGGCTGTTACGCATGGCGCCCGGACGCGGCGGTTCGGAAGCAAGTTGGTACCTGCTTAGCCGATCCCCTGTCATCACCGGGCGAGACCTCAGAAACGCCCGTCCAGGACGCGATGAATTCCAGCGGTGGGAGACATCCTTTACCCTTACCCAGGATGGGGCGCGTCGCTTCGGTCGCTTTACTGAAGCCAACATTGGTAACCGGCTGGCAGTCGTTCTCGACAACCAGATCCAGAGCGTCGCGACCATCCAGAACCGCATAGATGATTCCGGACGCATAACCGGCATAGGCGGCGAACAGGAGGCCAGCGATCTGGCGCTAGTCCTTCGGGCCGGCTCGCTTCCGGCAGGCATAGTTTATCTGGAAGAGCGAACAATCGGCCCCTCGCTGGGGGCGGATTCCATTCAACAGGGATTGGTGGCCGGAATAGTCGGACTGGTGGCGGTGGTGGCTTTCATGCTGTTCTACTACCGGTTGAGTGGAATTAACGCCACGTTGGTATTAATTTTGAACGCAATAATTCTACTGGCAGCGCTGTCTTACTTCGGCGCCGTGCTGACGTTGCCCGGAATCGCCGGCGTGATTCTGACCATAGGCATGGCCGTAGACAGCAATGTCCTTATTTTTGAGCGAATCAAAGAAGAACTAAGAGCCGGCAAAGGCATTGCCGCGGCAATTGATACCGGTTTCAGTAAGGCTTTCTTGACCATCATTGATACGCACGTAACCACAATAGTTTCTTGTGCTTTCCTGTTCATGTTCGGGACAGGTCCGGTCAAGGGATTTGCCGTGACGCTGGTCATCGGCTTGATTGCGAACCTTTTTACGGCCGTTTTCGCCTCGCGGGTGCTTTTCGACTGGCATCTGGCGCACAATCCCCAGATGGCCAGGCTCAGCATATAAATGATTGTTATTAAAGGACTTAATTACTTATTAAAAGGGCTGGAATCCGACGCCGACATGTTTGAATTTTTGTCCGCCGAAATGGGAACATCCTCGGCCGTGCCGGTGTCTAAGATGAACGGAAACCAGTCCAGACAAAGTTAGATGCGACTGTTCAAAGAAACGAAAATCGATTTTCTGGGCTGGAAGTGGGCCGCCCTTGGATTGTCGGCGGTGCTTATGGTGGCGGGGATTGTGAGCTTGATCCTCAAAGGCGGTCCTCGGTACGGAATCGACTTCCGTGGCGGGGCGCTGATGTATGTCAGGTTTTCCGAACCCCCACCGGTGGCCAAAATACGAAGTGCGCTGACCGCTCGTCTGGGCGGCTCAATCAGCGTGACTACAATAGCCGAAACCCAGGAAGTGCTGATAGGCGTGGATCTGCAGGACGAAAAACGGCTGGAGCAGGCGCGCCAGACCATGGTTCAGACGCTGAGAGACACGTTTGCACCCGGAACCGAAAAGCTGGACTTCAACAACGCCGGCCGCGAAGCCCTGATTTCCCACCTGCGGGATCCGCTGCAAAGAGCCGGAGCGGCGCTGGCCGAAGAAGAGCTGCAAAAACTGGTGAGCGCCATGCTCGAATACCGGGACACCCCGCCGCGTTCCGGCTTGATTCGGAATTTTGATGAGCTGGCTGCGGTGGCCGGCGTCACTCCGGCTGTCATCTCCACGCTGAAGCAGGAGTGCTCGCTGGCGCCGTTCTCGGTCAGGCGGGTTGAGATCGTCGGTCCTAAGATCGGCGCCGATTTGCGCATGCAGGCCATCAAGGCAACGCTTTACGCCTTAGCCGGAATGCTAATTTATATCGCTTTCCGGTTTGAGTGGATTTACGGCGTAGGAGCGGTGCTGGCTGTTTTCCACGACGTCGTGATAACGGTAGGCCTGTTTTCAATCTTCAACAAGGAGATTGACCTGACGGTCATCGCCGCGCTGCTGACGCTGGTCGGCTACTCGATGAACGACACTATTGTGGTGTTTGACCGCATCCGGGAGAATCTGAAGATTCTGCGCAAGGAAAGTCTGGCTTCTTTGGTCAACATCAGCATCAACCAAACGCTCAGCAGAACGGTGTTGACCTCCGGGTTAACTTTCCTTACGGTGCTTTCGCTGTTTCTTTTCGGCGGTCAGGTGCTGCATGGATTTTCCTTTGCCCTAGTGGTGGGGATTCTGGTGGGCACCTATTCTTCGATCTTCATTGCCAGCCCGATAGTGGTGTTCTGGCAGGATTTTGTAGACTCTCGAAAGCGTGCGGCGCGCCCGGCGGAAGCCGCAGCCAAAGAGAGGGAGTTGCGCAGTGACCTGAGCCAAGGGGCACAGAGGCCCAAGGCTAAGAAAGGGTAGGAACTATGTTTGAACAAACCTTTGTGGAAGGAGTGGGCAAGACAAAAAAGCCCGTTACGGTCTTTTTTTCCTTTGTCTTGCAGACTCTGCTCCTGATAATCGCCATTCTGATTCCACTGATCTACACGGACACGCTTCCCGCGGCGCAGCTGACGAGCTTCTTGGTGGCCCCACCGCCGCCGCCCCCTCCTCCGCCGCCGCCTGAAGCGGCCCCGGTGGTCAAGACGGTGCGCGCCATCCCGCGGCAGTTCGACGCCGGCCGACTGATGGCGCCCAAAAGCATCCCGAAAGAAGTCGCCATGATTAAAGAAGACGAGTTGCCTCCGCCTACTCCGGCCAGCGGCGTGGTCGGCGGCATTTCTGGCGGCTTTTCGGGAGGCGGTGTGCTGGGTAGCATCATCGGTTCGACACCGGTGGCTGCTCCTCCGCCTCCGCCTGAAGTGAAACAGGCGCCGAAAGCGCTGGCGCCGCAGCGGATCCAGGTGGGCGGCAACGTGCAGCAGGCCAAGCTGATAAAAATGGTCAGGCCGACTTATCCTCCGCTTGCCCGTCAAGCACGAATCCAGGGAACGGTGCGGTTTACGGCCATTATCGGCGTGGATGGCACCATACAGAATCTAACCCTGGTCTCCGGGCACCCTTTGCTGGTTCCCGCAGCCCAGGAGGCAGTGAAGCAGTGGATTTATCAGCCGACTTTGCTTAACGGCGAGCCGGTTGAAGTGGTAACCCAAATTGATGTGAACTTTACTTTGCAGTAGGAGACTGCTGCAAGGCAGAACTTAAATTCAACTCGCAGGAGAATAGACTATGTTTTTGCAATTGCAAGTTTGGGCGTTCCTGTTGCTTCAGGAAAGCGGTGCAGTAGGTTGGGACGTACGGTCGCTTTGGGCCCAGATGGGATGGATGGCTAAGGCGGTCGTCATTGTTATGTTCATGATGTCGGCTTGGTCGATCGGCGTTATGATCGACCGGCTGTTGGCTTTCAACGCAGCCCGCAAACAATCGCGGCTGTTTGCTCCGGCTGTGGCCGGCGCACTGCGCGACGGCAAACTGGATGAGGCTATAAAGATTGCTGATCGGTACAAGCAGAGCCACCTGGCTAAGGTCGTGGTGGCCGGCTTGCAGGAATACCGTGCGCACCAATTGAGCACGGAAATTCCCGGTGACATCATTGAAGCCTCCAAGCGTGCGATCGAGCGTTCAACTGCTATTGTGCATGCCGAACTAAAACGCGGTATTTCCAGCCTTGCCACAATCGGATCCACCGCGCCGTTCGTCGGCCTGTTCGGAACGGTGGTGGGCATCATCAACGCGTTCAAGGGCATCAGCTCGGAGAAGTCCACCGGTCTCGGCGCCGTAGCCGGCGGTATTTCCGAAGCTTTGGTGACCACGGCTATCGGTCTGTTCGTGGCCGTGCCGGCAGTCTGGATGTTCAACTACTTCACCGGACGCTTGGAAGCGCTGGACGTTGAAATGGACAACTCCAGCTCGGAGCTGATCGACTACTTCCTGAAGCAAATGCAAAAAGCCGGGGCCGGCAAGTAAAACCTAGGGCCTTAAGCTTAAGGGAGTAAGACTAAGGTCCGGCGAGTTGAATTGCCCAAAGGGCGAGGCGCACAAGCAAAAGCGCCTCGCCCGGATGAAAATTTGAAGCAGCCGGGCCGGGAGGAATTTAAATGCCAAAGAAAAAGGCACCACCACCTGTGGCCGATATTAACGTCACCCCGATGGTGGACGTAATGCTGGTTTTGCTCATCATCTTCATGGTTGTCACGCCCATGCTCACCAAGGGCATTAGCGTCGACATGGTGAGGACTGATAACCCTATTGCTATGCAGGCTGCCGATAAGGATGATGCAATCCTGATAGCCGTTACACGCGAAGGGAGAACCTACCTGGGCACCACCCAGATAAGTCCTGAGGACCTAGCGCCTAAAGTGCGCGATCTTCTGGTGAACCGTCTGGACAAAACGGTTTACATCCGCGCCGACGCACGTTCCCGTTACAAGGTAGTCGTCGACGTTGTGGACAACTTGCGGGCCGCTGGCGTGGATCAGCTCGGACTTCTTACCGAGCAGTCGGAGGAGTCCAAAAAGCGCATGGGAGCCATACATTAAGTAGATAGTAGATAGAGGTTAGGAAAGAAAGGAGTAGCACCATGGGAATGGCAGTGGGCGGGCCAAGCGGCGGCCCAAAATCCGACATCAACATGACGCCGCTTATAGACGTTTTGCTGGTGCTGTTGATCATCTTCATGGTCATCACGCCGCTGACGCCAAAAGGGCTTGAGGCGCTGGTTCCGCAACCGCCGCCTCCCGGAGCGAAAGAAGATTTGGCTTCGCTCCGTACGGTGGTTATCGTGCTGAACCGAGACGGTACGATGCAGATCAACCAAGATCCGATCGATCCGGCCCGGCTTGGACCACGTCTGGAGGAAATATTTAGAACTCGCGCCGAGCGCGTTGTATTCGTCAAGGGCGATCCCGACCTGGAGTTCCAGCGGATCGCCAAGGCAATAGACGTAGCTAAAGGCGTCGGCATTGACAAAATTGGGCTGATGACAGCAGCCGTTGAAGCTGGTCAATAACAAGCCTGCCCGCGGGTGGCCGCGGGAGATTAAGAGGAGCTCGTATGAACTGGAGAACTACATCCTTAATGCTCGTTGTGGTGCTCGCGCTTCTGGCGCTGGCTGGAGCCGGTTGCACCAAGCTGAAGGCTCGCGACGAGCTCAATAAAGGCGTGCAGGCCTTCCGCAACGGAACCTATCCTCAGGCCGTGGAGCACTTCAAAGCTGCGATCCAATTGGATCCGGAATTTTCTGTGGCGCGCGAATACCTGGCTATGGCTTATTTCATGCAGTATGTGCCAGGCGCTGAGTCCCCGGAAAACGCCCGGATGGCGCAGGCTGCCCATGATGGCTTCATGGACGTACTTCAGCGGGATCCGAACAATAAAGTCGCCATGGCTTCGCTCGCCCAGCTCTTTTTCAATCAAAAGAAACTGGACGAAGCCGAGCAGTGGTATCGCAAGCTAATCGCCATTGATCCCCAGAACAAGACCGCTTACTACACCTTGGGCGTTATAGCCTGGACCAAAACCTATACACCCAGGATGGAGAAGCGCGCCGAACTGGGGATGAAGCCCGACGATCCCGGTCCCATAAAGGATAAAAAGGTACGCGAGGAATTGAGGGCCAAAAACCTTCCCATCATCGAGGAGGGGATCAAGAATCTTGAGAAGGCCCTTGAGCTTGACAAAGAATACGATGACGCTATGGCCTACATGAACCTGCTCTACCGCGAGCGGGCGGACTTGGCCGACAGTGCAGACGCCTACAAGAAGGACATCGAAATAGCCGATTCCTGGGTTGACAAGACCATGGAAGTGAAGCGTATCAAAGCGGCTCGCACTGCATCCAAGAAGTCGGCCTGAGCGTTGTACCTTCAAAAGCGTTCTATCGATTCGCTATAATACGCGTAACGGGCGGCCTTGTAGCCGCCCGTTACGGGTCTCATGGTAGCTGACCCCAGTGATATTCCCACTACCGGCGTAGTTGAATACACAATTCCGCCGGAGGTTAATGCGCGTTACCGCGAGCTGCGTGAGACCATCTGCAAGCAGCGCCCCAACGAGGATCTCACCCCCCTCGACCAAGCCTTCCAGTTCGCCGCCGCCCAACACCGCGATCAGCGCCGCCAGTCGGGCGAGCCGTACATGTTCCACCCGTTAGAGGTTGCGCACATCCTCAGCGAAATGAACATGGACTTGGTTTCGCTACAGACGGCTCTGCTGCACGACGTCGTCGAAGATACCGGCGTCTCGATTGAAGAGATCCGCCGCCGCTTCGGCGATGAAGTGGCGCGCTGCGTAGATGGAGTCACTAAGCTGAGCAAGCTGGATTTCTACAATCCCGAAGTGCGGCAGGCGGAAAGCTACCGCAAGATGTTTTTGGCAATGACCGATGACATACGGGTCATCATCGTAAAGCTAACCGACCGCTTGCACAACCTGCGCACCATCAAGAGCCTGCCCAAAGAACGCCAGGAGCGCATAGCCCGAGAGACTCTTGAGATATATGCACCTGTTAGCCACCGGCTGGGAATGGGCAAGATACGGGGCGAACTGGAGGATCTGGCCTTTGCGGTGCTCGAGCCTGAAGCCTCGTCCGATCTGCTCAGGGAAATCGAATCCCGACGACATGAGATCGAAACTTTCCTGGAGCAAATTCAAAAAACCATCGAAACCAAGCTGGCCCAGGAAGGCATTCCCGCGCGGGTTTCAGGAAGAATAAAGCGGCTCTATTCGATCTTCCAGAAAATGCGCCGCCAGAAGATCGGGCTGGACCAAGTTTACGATTTGCTGGCAGTGCGCATCATAACCGATTCCATTAAGAACTGCTATGCCGCGCTCGGTGTTATCCACAACGAATGGCATCCTATACCGGGGCGCATCAAGGATTTCATCGCCATTCCCCGCCCTAACATGTACCAATCGCTGCACACCTCGGTGATAGGCCCCGGCGGGCATGCTTTTGAAGTGCAGATCCGTACCGAGGAAATGCACCGCACGGCCGAGGAAGGTATTGCCGCCCACTGGAAGTACAAAGAAGGCCGCAGCGGACCGCTTGAAGACGATCAGCGCATCGCCTGGCTGCGGCAACTGGTCGAGTGGCAGCGGGAGATGAAGGATCCCACGGACTTTCTTTCCACGCTTAAGGTCGACCTTTATCCCGAGGAGGTTTATTGTTTCACGCCTCGCGGCAAAGTGATTGTTTTGCCGCGCGGCGCGACTCCTATCGACTTTGCCTACGCCATACACTCCGACGTGGGACACACCTGCGTCGGGGCGAAAGTTAACGGCCGGATAGTCCCCCTAAGGTACGTTTTGCGTAATGGGGATGTGGTCGAAATATTGACCCAGGCTGGCCACATGCCAAGCAAGGACTGGCTGGCGCTGGTGAAGACCTCACGGGCGCGCAATAAAATCCGTCACGTAATCAACGCCAACGAGCGGGCCAAAGCCATTGAAATCGGCATTAAGCTTCTGGAAAAAGAAGCCCGCCGGCTGGGCGTGCCGCTGGCGAAAATTGCGCGGGCGGACCTGGAGCAGGCCGCCGCCGAATACGGTTACAGCAAGATCGAAGACCTCCACGCAGCGCTCGGGTACGGGCGCTTTTCGGCTAGGCAAATATTACAGAAGCTGAGCCAGCAGCCTGATCAGGCGCCCGCGCCTGTTTCCGGTCAGCCCAAGGCGGTCCCCCCTGTGCCCGCCACGCAAGCGGCTGGCGGGGATGTAGTGCTCAAGGTCAAAGGAGTGGAGGATATTCTTGTTTACCGAGCGAAATGTTGTGACCCGATTCCGGGGGATCCTATCGTAGGGTACGTCACACGGGGCAAAGGCATTGCCGTACACTCAACCAACTGCCCTAATGTTCAGAGCTTAATGTACGAAGCCGAAAGGCGAATCGAGGTGGAATGGTCACTCAGCCCGGCCAAGGCTTTTCCAGTAAAGCTGGTGGTGCATACCGACGACCGTCCCGGCGTACTTAACCAACTGACCTCGGTTCTGGCTGAGGAGGAATCTAACATCAGGAGCCTGGAAGCTCGCGCCGACGAGGCTTATAACGGCGATGGCGCCATTATCGAAATGACAATTGAAGTAAAGGACAAGAAACAGTTGGAGCGGATTGTAGCCGCCATGCGCCGTCTAGGCGGCATCCGCGATGTGGAGCGGCCGTTGTAAAATCATTGTTCCCCGCATTGGCGAACCTTGCACATGCTGCCCAAACCCGAGCCTCGGCACATTTCGATCTCCAAGTCCAGAGGAATCAAAATCGACTGGCTGGACGGCCATCACAGCGAATACAGCCTTGACTGGCTGCGCAGGCATTGCCCTTGTGCCACCTGTACCGGCGCCCACAGAGAGGCCCTTGCCAATCCTGAGAATGAATCTCCCTTCCGGATGTATAAACCGGCGCTTAGGATTGAATCCGCTGAACCGGTTGGGAGCTACGCTATACAAATCGCCTGGAGCGACGGCCACCGCTCAGGAATTTATTCCTGGGAACATTTGCGTGAAATCTGCCCTTGCCCGGAGTGCGCGCAGCAAAGAAAGCAAAACGAGCCTTAAAGCCGGCCGGAGCCTGATTATTCAGTCCTCAGAACTCCGGGTTTATCCTGGCGGAAACGAATGATTCCGGTGATGCCCAAAACCGCCCTTCGCTCACAGGATGGCATGATATTTGCGGAAAAGGATGAAGCTAAAAATGTCTAAAGCAGGCGGAAATTAACTTCAACCTGAGCGGCTACGGTAACGGGTTTGCCGTCCTTGCGGCCGGGCTGGAAACGCCACTTCATAACCGCCTCGATGGCCTTCTCATCAAGTCCCATGCCCAGAGGCCGGATAACTCGGGGATTCTGAGGGAGCCCACGTTCGTTGACTTCAATATAAAGCAGAACTGTGCCCTGGAACTTGGCTTTGCGGGCTTCTTCGGAGTATTCAGGCTCCACCTTGTAAATCAACACCGGAGCAGTAACGCCGCCGCCCACACGGAACACACCGCCGCCAAAGCCCCCGCCTTCGCCCGGACCATAACCTGGGCCTTTACCGGGGCCGACACCTCCGCCCGAGCCGGAACCAATGCCGCCGCCCGAGCCGGGACCGCTTGAAAGCGGGCCAATCCGTCCCAGGGGGTCGCCATACTGAGCCATATTCACCTGCGGAAGATTAACATCCGGCGGAGCGATGATGGTCGGCTCCATAGCCAGCTTGGGATTCGGATTGGTAATAAGCGCGGCGGGGGGCGTGAACTGGCGCGGCGCCACCCGCGGTAAGCGTCCTTTGCTAGCAGGCAGCGGGTCTCTGGCGCCGCCTCCGCCGCCTCCGCCCATCTTTTTGGGCTTGGGAACCTGCGGAATATAAGGCGAAATATCGGGCGCCACCAGTGAGACGGCCCTGGCTACGTTCACTTGGACCGTCTTGCTGGTTGCAAGCGAAAAAGCCAACGCCACCACGCCAATATGAATCGCCATCGAGGTGAGCCAGGCTTTCTTCTGCGGGTTATAAAGACCCCACATGCTTTTGACTTCTACAGGCTTGGAGGTGACCTCCAACGGCGGCAGCTTAGGGGGAAATAATGTGTTCTTTAGATTATTGAAAAGTGAAACAAAAAGGCTTTCTCTCTCCGTCTCCAGACCAAGATTTTTCAAATGATCGTCCGGTGAGACAATCCCAGTAGATTCGCCCGCAGGTCTGGGAAACGCCGAAGGAGTTTTTTCTTCGTTAGCCATGCTTGCCGCCTAATCCGGCCGTGAACCAAGATGCCTCAATGCTCACCTAATAGGTTGGATGGCGCTGGCATCGAAATCGTTACAGCATCACCGCATTTTCCTTCTGCGGCTCTACCGAAAGTGTATCACGAAGCACGTGCCTCAGGGCGCTTTTCCTGCCGGCTTTTCGCCCTCAAAGCGGATGGAGGAATCGGCGGCAAAACGCCGGAAGGGCTTGTAGATGTAAATATTTTCCACCTGCAATTCATCGTTTACATATTCCCGGTGGACGATCGTGACCGGAAGCAGCACGCCGTGCGAGCTCATAGCATAGTTGGTGATGGCTTCACTGCTGGCGGAGCCCCGGTCACTGTCGTAGGAGGTGCGCAGTACAATACGCAGGGGCAACCCGTCCGGTTCACGCGACCAGATCTCGCCTTCAAGGAGGTTGCGCCTGAGCGTGCGGCCTTGAAACACCGTTACCGCCCCGGCACCGCCGACCTGGTTAAATGTAAATATCGTGACCGGCACCCCGCCGAGCGAACCGGTTGCAAGGTAGTGAAACTGGTAATCACTCTGGCGGTGCTGCTCGAACAGCAGAATCAGTTGGCCGAGATCAACTACGGCGGAACCCAGGCCATACTGTTCAAACTCCCGCAACATCCGGCGTTTCACCCGGTCATCCCGGGAAGCCATACCGAGACTCAAGCTGGTGCGAGCATCAAGCTTCGTGCGCACCGGGTGCCCGTCAACTTCGATGACCCGGCGAAGCTCATGCAGCACGCCAGGCGAATCTTCAAAGGTCGTATAGCCGTACTCTGAGACGATGCGGCGGCTACGAAAGCCCGAATCAGGCGCAGGCCCCTGGCGCGGCTGGAACCGGGAGGGTTTGTTGCGGACCCGCTGCAGCAAGGTTTCTTCTGAAACCGCCTGAGGCGCCAGACGCGAGAAGACCGCAGCCTCTTCGGCCAGCCGCCGTAGGGCGCTGTTCAACTCTATGGCAAATGCGGTAAACTGCGAAAGAAACACGCAGAGTGCCGCGCACAGGCGCATGGGCCGATTTTAGCGCGGTCCAGATGGTGTGGTTGAACACAACAACTGAGGCGGCATAGGCGCGCAAACCCGGTCGGGAGTTGCAGCGACCGCAAATCATAGCTAGAATCTTTGAGTTTGTAGGCATTGGGGAGGTTTCATGCAAGTTGAGGAAAAAGTAAAGCAGATCATCGTAGAACAGCTAGGCGTTGACGAGAACCAGGTTGATCCAAGCGCTTCTTTTGTTGACGATCTGGGCGCGGATTCGCTGGACATCGTCGAGCTGGTCATGGCCTTCGAAGAGGCGTTTGAGATTGACATCCCGGATGAGGACGCCGAAAAGATCACCACAGTCAAAGACGCCATTGATTACATCGAGGCTAAAGCCTCCAAGAAATAAGTAGAACGCTCCGATTCGATTTTACATTCCATGCTGGGGGGTCCGTCGTGAGGCGCAGAGTAGTAATCACAGGCGTAGGGCTGGTTTCGCCGGTAGGCGTCGGCACAGAGCAGTGCTGGAGCGCGATGCTGGCCGGGCGTAACGGGATCTCCCACATCACTGCTTTCGACGCATCCGATTTCGCCTGCCGTATCGCCGGCGAGATTCGCGACTTCCACCCCGAAGACTTCATCGAGAAAAAAGAAATCAAGAAAATGGGCCGCTTCATTCACTTCGCAATCGCGGCCACCGAATTCGCCATGTCCATGGCGCGGCTCAAAGTGGCGCCGGAGGAGTCCGAGAGGGTCGGAGTATACATAGGCAGTGGCATCGGCGGCTTCGAAGTTATCGAGCGGGAACATCGGAATCTGCTCGAGCGCGGACCGGGCCGCATATCGCCGTTTTTCATCCCTTCCGCGATTGTAAATCTGGCTTCCGGCTACGTTTCTATTCGCACCGGGGCCAAAGGTCCTAACTCGGCTACAGCTACGGCCTGCACCACCGGCGCTCATGCCATCGGAGATTCGTTCCGGATTATTCAACGCGGAGACGCCGACGTCATGATCTGCGGCGGATCGGAAGCGCCTGTTTGCCCGATGGGCATAGGCGGATTCGCCGCAATGCGGGCCCTGTCAACGCGCAATGACGAACCGGAACGCGCAAGCCGTCCCTTTGACAAAATGAGGGATGGTTTCGTCGTAGGCGAGGGGGCAGGCATTCTGATTCTGGAGGAGCTGGAGCGCGCCAAGCGGCGAGGCGCGCCGATCATCGCCGAAGTTGTGGGTTACGGAATGACCGGTGACGCCTATCATATAACTGCACCCTGCGAGGACGGAGACGGCGCTTACCGCGTAATGCGCGCAGCCCTGGCTGACGCCGGCATTGAACCGTCCCAGGTCGACTACATCAACGCCCACGGCACCTCGACCGAGCTTAACGACAAGATTGAAACTCTGGCCATCAAACGCTGCTTTGGAGATCACGCCTATAAACTTGCGGTCAGCTCAACCAAGTCGATGGTAGGGCATCTGCTGGGCGGCGCAGGCGGTCTGGAACTCGGCGTAACGGCTTTGGCGATACGCGATCAGATTGCGCCGCCGACAATCAATTATGAACATCCCGATCCGGACTGCGATCTGGATTATGTTCCAAACCAAGCCCGCCCGATGCGTATAGAGTATGCACTTTCAAATTCGTTCGGCTTCGGCGGGACCAATGGCTCCGTGTTGCTGAAACGGTATCGCGGCGACTAGGGCGCCATGCTCGAACCCCGGCATGCACCTAAAAAGACTGGCTTCCTTGATCCTGGGTATATGGCTGGGAGGTAGCCTGGCCGTCCTGTGGTTTACGGAAGCTAATCGCTTTACGCCGGAGCGCCTGTTTAGAACGCCCTCAACTGCGGCCATTGACCTGATGGTCAAGCTGCCGCAAGAGGAGCTACGTACCTTCCTCGACTATCAGGCTGCGGAAGTAAACCGTTCCATCACCCGCCAGTGGGAGTGGGCGCAACTGGTGCTAGGGGCAATTGTTTTGATTCTGCTGACCTTGAGCGTTAGTGGAAATCGCTACCCGGCGGTGCTCAGTCTATTAATGGTTATCACAGTTGCTTTCCTGCACTGGTTCATGACACCGCAAATGGAAAAACTTGGCCGAGCGACGGATTTTTTGCCTGCTCAGCAGATTTCCGAGCAAAGGGATCGCCTGCATTCGCTTGAAACTGGTTACCGGACGGCGGACTCGATCAAAATCCTTCTGGGACTAGTTGCGGCCGGCGGACTTATCCGGCGGAGGAGCCGGGGCCAGCGCGAAATCGAGACCGACTGACAACTCCACTTGATCCACGATTCCCACCACCGCCATATCGATGGGCGAGGCGGGCAGCTTTACTGAAGTAAAAGCGGCATAGCCGTCGGTTGTTACCAGCACTCGGTCGCCGATTCCGGCATTGACTGCATCAACGGCAATTACGGCCGCGCCGCGGTTTGACCCATCCAGATTCAAGGGCTGAACCAGCAGAATTTTCAGCGACTCGTAAGCAGAGTGTTTCTGAGTAGAAACCACTTCGCCTATGACCCGGCCGATCAGCATTACTTATTCCGCTTGACGTGCAGCTCGTCGACGATGCCGACAATTGTATTGTCGGCCGGCACCTGTTGCGGCAGAAAAGCATAGCTGGCTTCTCTACCCCGCGTATAGAAAACCAGCTCGCCGGCGCCGGCGCCGGTACAATCGGCGCAAACCAAAGGCTTGCCGGCAGGCTCCAGCTCCGGCGTCAGGGGCTCGACGATCAGCAGGCGCTTGCCCTCAAGCGCCGGGTTTTTCACCGTCGTCCAGAGGCGGCCGACGACCTTTCCAAGGAGCATGGAATTTATCCTAAGCTTGATCGAGGCTTACTTCGTCTACTATGCCCACGACAACTGTGTCCACTGGACGGTCCTGACAACCTTCAGCCATGCGGGCAGAACTGCCTGAGACGGCGATTACCAACTCGCGGCTGCCCGCGCCGACCGTGTCAACAGCCACCACATAACCCGCCTCAGGCTTGCCTTCCGGCGAAACCGGCTTGAGCACAAGCAGTTTTTTCCCTTCGAGCCGGGGATCTTTGCGAGTGGCGACAACAGTGCCGGCCACACGTGCCAGTATCATGAAATTCCTCCCGGGCAGACGGCTCCGCTAGGAAGCCGACTGCCCCGCCGTTTCAGTCCACGGCCGGACGGGCTTACTTGGCGGCGTTCGCCTTGCCGATTGGCAGAACGTCTTCCAGGCTGGGATGGGGGCGTGGAATGACGTGCACGGCGATAAGCTCTCCCACACGCCGGGCCGCTGCGGCGCCGGCGTCGGTGGCCGCCCGCACGGCAGCTACGTCGCCGCGAACCAGCGCCGTAACATAGCCTGAACCGATTTTCTCCCAACCCACCAGGGTGACCTTGGCGGCTTTCACCATGGCATCGGCAGCCTCAATCAAAGCCACCAGACCACGAGTTTCAATCATTCCTAATGCTTCGCCCATTCGACCTCCAAGAAATCATAAAACAATTCAATTCTATGCCAGACCGCGCTCCCGGAGCGCTTCTTCGATCAGCGCCACCAGTTCCTGGCGCGTTACCAAAAACTGCTCGCGGTCACGGCAAGAAAGCTCCTCGGCGCACACCGGGCAGGCCGGCTCACCCTCCGAAGGCACCTTCAAACCGTAGCGGGCGCGCGACTGGAGCAGCTTCTGAACTTCCTGCTTGGGCAACACCCTAGGCTGTCCGAGCAGCTCCGCCACCAGGGCGATCCGTGCAAAGTGCTCCACCATTTCCATGCGGAAGAAGGCCTTGAAAACGTCTTCGCCGAAGCTGACTACGCCGTGGTTGCCCATCATGATCGCGTCATATTTGGGAATCAAGGGCATCAGCGGCTCCACAATCTCCTTGGTCCCCGGCAGTCCGTACTCGGCCAGCGGCACGCAGCCCAGGCTGATTATAACTTCGGGCAGCAACGCCAGATTCAAGGCTCGGCCGGCAGCAGCGTAGCCGGTGGCCACCGGCGGATGCGCGTGCAAAACCGAACGTACATCCGGGCGCAGGTCGTAAACCGCCAGGTGCATGCCGATCTCCGAAGTGCCGCGCAGGCGCCCTTCAATCTTGTTCCCCTTCCGGTCGACTATAATCATGTCGTCCGGATGCATCATGCCCTTGGAGACGCCAGTCGGAGTACAAAGTATGCGCTCCTCGTCGAGTTTTACCGAGATGTTGCCGTCGTTGGCCGCCACCCAGCCTTTTTGCCAGACGAAACGACCGATATCTACGATGTCCTGTCTTATTTCGCGTTCTGTTTTCTGCACTTGAACTGCTCATTTTACCAGATCAAAGAGGGCTACAATATCAAGCAGTGGAAAAACGTCGAATGTGCCCGCACTGCCGGGCTTTCATTACCAAAAACGATCGCATCTGCCCCTATTGCAACACCGAAGTAGGCCCGCGCGCCGCCGACCGGCGCGATCCGGACCCGATTTTGGGCGGTCTTATTCCGCAAGCCCACTTCACCACTTCAATGATTCTGCTGGTGAACTTCGGCCTTTTCGCCGCCACGGCTCTCTACAGTGTGCGCAGCGGCAGCGGCGGCTGGCTGTCGATCGATGGTCTCACCCTGTTTCAATTCGGCGCCAAATACCGGGAAGCAGTGCTCGGAGGACAGTGGTGGCGTCTGGTGACGGCGGGATTTCTGCACGGCGGACTACTGCACATACTGATGAATTCCTGGGTGCTTTTTGATTTGGGCGCGCAGGTTGAACAGATCTACGGCGCACGGCGCCTGCTGGTGTTCTATTTCGCCGCCACGGTCGCCGGCTTTGCCGCCAGCACCTGGTGGTCGCCGGCTCTTTCGGTTGGCGCCTCGGCGGGCTTGTTTGGACTGATCGGCGCCATGATCGCGCTAGGCGTGCGGCATAAAAGCGCCCTGGGAGCAGCTATTCGCAGTCTATATATGCGCTGGGCGATCTACGGGCTGATCATCGGCCTGCTGCCGGGCTTGCGCGTAGACAATGCGGCGCACCTAGGCGGGCTGGCCGCCGGCTTTGGTTGCGCGTATCTGGCCGGGCTGCCTTCGATGATTGATAATACGCGTGAAAAACTGTGGAAGCTGGCGTCGGTCGCCGCCTTGGTAATTACGGCCTACTGTTTTGTGCAGATGTTCTTGTGGTTTCGCCTCAGCTCAGGCTGAAAGGAAACTCCAGTAACCTCGCATACGCTCCAGCCTTGTAAGTCGTTTCCTACAGGCTCCCGTTCACTATCGCCGCATCACTACAACAACGCTAATGAGTACTTACAAACTTCGGTGGTTGGGTTTATATTACTCATATGCACACCCTGGTTACTTTCCTCGGGAAAGCACGCGATAACCCCCAAACTGGATACAGGACGGCCAACTACCGATTTCCCGACGGCCTCCATACCACTGCTTTTTTCGGGCTGGAGCTGGCGCGGTTCCTCAAGCCGGATCGGGTCGTGATGCTTGGCACCACCGGCAGCCAGTGGGATCTGCTGGCGGAAAATTTGAATCCTGCCGGCGAAGACGACGAAAAGGTGAAGCTGCTAACCCAAGCGGTCAACGAAGGAACCCTTGATCAGATGCTGCTGGACGGGCTGGCGCCGTTGCTAACCCGGGCGGTGGGCAGTGAGGTTATTCCTTGCCTTATTCCATACGGGGCGGATCTAGCCGAACAAATGGCGATTCTTGAAGCCATCGCCCGCGCCGTCCCCCGAGGCGAGGCAAGCTTCGACGTCACGCACGGCTTGCGCCACCTCGGCATGGTCGGGTTCCTTTCGGCTTTTATGCTGGAGCGGATCAACAAGCTGGACGTCAAAGGCCTGTGGTACGGCGCCTTGGACATGACTGCGGACGGAGTGACTCCGGTCCTGCGCCTGGACGGGCTTTCGGCCGTGCAGGCGTGGATTGAGGCGCTGGATAAGTTTGACGCCACCGGCGACTATGGGGTTTTCGCGCAGCTGCTCGTAAACGATGGCGTCCCCGCGCAAGTAGCTCAGCAGTTACAGGAGGCAGCCTACCACGAACGGCACTTCAACCTGACTGAGGCGGCGAGCAGACTAAGGAGCGCCTTACCGGAACTAGAAAAACCGCTGAGTGGAGCGTCGGCTTTGTTTCAGAACCAATTGCGGAAAAGACTGGAATGGGCGCAGGCGCCTGAGCTGGGGGAGCGGCAGCGAAAGCCGGCCTACCAGTACTTGAAGCGTGGCGATTTTGTCCGGGCGGCTATTTTCGGCTGGGAAGCGCTTATAACAAAAGCCTGCCAGGAGTATGGTCTTGATCCCAGCAATTTTCAGGAGGGGCGCCGCTCGGCCCAGGAGCAATTAAAAGAGAACATGACGCTTAGGACTGTACCCGCCTGGAAGCGAGACGTTCCAAACTTTAAGGGAACTCAGAAACGCTCTGGCACACGGGGACCAACCTAGAAACAAACGCCACCGCCGGCTTCTGCTGAACCCTGCGGAATTACAGCGTGAAATTGAAGCCTGCTTACAAAGGCTGCTTTTGGGCTCGCAAGCTTGCGAGCCGTAAAATCTACCCTTAGTCGGTTCATAATAGGTGACAACATGATGCCGGGCACTAAGTTTAAAAAGTTGGACCTTACGGTGCGTTTTCTAACCCCAGCTTTTCTCGGCGATGCCGAACAGAACGGCCGCTGGCGCACCCCGCCCTTCAAGGCCCTGCTGCGCCAGTGGTGGCGCATGGCCTATGCCGCAAATAAAAAGTTTAATATCCCCGTTGAAGATCTCAGGCAACAGGAAGGCCGCCTATTCGGTAATGCCTGGCTCGAGTCCGAGTTCTGCCGAAGCAAGGTGCGGATGCGACTGGAGCGGTGGGACTTGGGAAAACTTACGAGCTGGCAGGGGCAAGAGCAGAATCCTGTATATCATCCTGAGGTCCAAAGGACCAATTTTAGAGTCGGCCCCCCACGCCTACCTGGCTTACGGCCCACTGGACGGCCGTCAAGGCACACGAGTGGTTCCCAAAGCGGCTATCAAAGCCGGCGAGGGAGCCCGCCTCCTGCTGGCAGTGCCGACTAAGGAAGCTCCGCTCATCGAGCAGGCGCTTCGTCTTATCCACCTATATGGCGCTGCCGGAGGGCGCAGCCGCAACGGCTGGGGGTCGCTCGTTTTGGATGGAGTTCAGGTGGAGAATTATGCCCCACCGCTGCGCGACTGGAAGGAGGCTTTGGCGCTGGACTGGCCGCACGCCATCGGCAAAGATAACGCCGGCGCATTGATCTGGCAGACCGACAAGACATACGAAAAATGGGCTCTGAGCAGGAATCTGTGGGGACCCGCATTTTAGGCTGCTTTCCTGAGAACCACGACTTCGGCCTTGGTCGCCGCCAAGCGCTGCGCCTTCAGCAGCAAGTACCGCAGGTTCTTATAGCCACGGCCTCGGCGTAGCAGGGCCTTGAGGTTTCCGTTGACTGCTTCCACTACGCCCATGCGGACCCTGGTCCGGCAGTAGTTCAAGATCCCCTCCAGATGATCCAGCAACATCCGCGCCAGTTTCTCGAAGGGCTTCAGGCGCTGCCAGCGAAGCTGATCGATGCAGCTTTGCAGATAGCGCAGCATGGCTCCTTCGTAGGAGTAGCTCCACAATCGCCCCAAGCTCTCCTTGAGCAGGTAGGCCTTCAGCAGCTTCCGGTTCAATGCAAACAGCTGGTTCAATTCCCGCCGTTTGGCCCAGCTCAGGTTCACCCAGCGCGACAGCAGCAGCCAGCGCTTCCCTTTCACCAACCCGCGCCTGCGGCCGCCCTTGCGGAAAAACTCCGCCCGCCGCACTTCGTCAATGGCGCCGTTGGCGTGCTGCAGGACATGGAACTTGTCGTACCCACCCGGCAATTCGGCGCCCACTCCTCGATGCTCAACCGGTACGGCTCCCACATGTCCACGCAGGCCGCCTCAATCCCTCGCCGTTGCCTGGCGCTCAACTGGGTGCGGAAGTATTCGTCCAGGGTCTCCTTCTTCCGCCCCGGCCCAAACCACAGCGGTTCGCCGCTCTCCAGATTGGAGACCACCGTCAGAAACTTCTGCTTCTTTCCCAGATGGATCTCATCGATCCCCATCTGCCGCAACGCCGGCTTGTGTCGCGCCGCATTCCAACGCTCCAGGTAGCGCAGATCGATCGCTCGCACTGTGCTGGCGGGCAACCTCCACTGCCGGGCCACTTGCCGGGCTGGGGCGCTCTCGCAAGCCAGCCCCACGGCGTCTTCAAACCTCTGCCTTGCTGGGCAACTGCAAGACCTTCCCCCGTTTGACACCGCACTGCGGGCACTTCACTCGGTAGATCTCGATGAAGACCGCGGTCTGAAACTCGCCCCACGGCAGGTCCCGGACCGCCCGCTCGCTGAGGTCATAGATCTGGGTGAACTTGCGGCCGCATCCGGAACACTCAATCTGCCGGTTGCCCCGCTTGCGCCGCACCCACAGCCGCAGCACCTTGGCTTTCTCATCAATCTCGTGCCGGTACACCTGACAGCCCGGCCACCTCAGAATCTTGGTGAACTCCCTGTCGGTTGGCAACTTCCAAGTTTATCCCGCCGCGGCTCCCCAAAAATCAACAACTTCCGGCCCTTCCACAGATTCCTGCGCAGAGCCATAAGAAGTTACCCTATTGCTTCTTGCTGCATGAGGCCAAAGGCGGCGGCATTCACAGCGGCATGGGCTGCTCTACTAATAAACCACTTGCAAGATATATTTCGTATGAGCCCTTGCCGCCTGAATCCGCCGCCACAGAACTAGCTAAACCCTTAGAAGGCTTGCCCCGGGACTTTTCTTCCGGCCTTATTTTTGCTGAGGCGCACGGCCGGCTCCGGAGCGAGCTCCAGCCGGCGCAGCGTCTAGCGGGTTTAGTCCCTTGGAGTAATTCGGATCCAGGGAGGCCACATCCACCCGGTAGCTGACCGTATTCGGACCCGGGAAATCCGGAGGGACTTTTTGCGTAACCTTTCCGGTGGCCGCCCACTCGGTTCCCCGCTGGAACGTCACTACTGAGCCGACACAGGCCAGAGCGTAGACATCGTGTCCGAAGATGGTGTGAAAGATTCTGCCCTTGCCGTAGGTCAGCGCCATCAAGGCCGGCTCCTCGTTACCGGTGCCGCGGTTAGCCGGATCGGAGTAGGCCGTGGCGAGTACGGTCATGTTCTTGCCGGGTCCTCGCAAGCGGTCGTACAGCTCATCACCCTGGTGCATCCAAACTTTGGGGAGCCCCCGGGTAATCGGGTGATTCGTATCCTGGATCGTGATCCTATAGGGAAGCCGCAATCCGTGGCTGCCTGCGTTGCCCGGCCGCGGGTCCGAGATCAGCTTGCCGTCCTTAAAGTACCAATACGGACCGGCTTTCTCGTTGCGGCCGCGCCAGCCACCGATTCCGATCATCTCGTTGAAGGCCGTCCATCCCGGAAACGCATTATCGGCGGCGTGGACGATGACCAGTCCGCCGCCGCCGGCGATGTATTTCTCAAAAGATTCTTTGAGATCGGCAGGCCAGCGCTCATCGGGCGCATCGTAGTTGAAAACTATAGCCTGATAGCGGCTGAAATCCGGCTTGAAGGCGCTCCAGTCGCCCATGGCAGGCGGCGCAGTGACCACGTCAACCTGAAACAAACCGGTCTGCTCCAATTGTAGTTTCAGCGCCGGAGTAATGGCTTTCCAGTTGTGATAGGGGCCTCCGCTTTCTCCGTCCAGAATCATTACTCGGATCGGCGGCGCCGCAGACAATACAGACGCCGTCAGCACCGTGGCGGCCAAGCCGAGTAGAATAAACCACCGCCTCATTTGTTTCCTCCTCTCATCAAAGTTTCAGCTCCCAGCCCTTGCGAATGTACGGCCGCAGGTACTTGTTGGCTTCCTCATTGTTGGTGAAGCGCATGCGCTGGGCGTCCCAGAGGAGCTTGCCTGGAACACGGAGCGCTACCGCGCCAAGGATCAGCCACTCAATGTAAGGAACGGCAATGTCGAAGTTCGAGCAAGCCGGCGCACCGCCTTTGCAGGCTCGCACCCAATCCATGACATGGTTAACTGAGCGCGGCAGCAACTGCGGCGGCAAGGTGTATTCCTTCCAGCGGGAAGCGGGCAACAGCCAGACGCCCTCACCGCGTGAGGTAGTGGCCATATAACCTTTGTCGCCGACGAAGAGTGCACCGTTGCCGGGGACTCGCCCAGGGCCTCCACCAGGGAAACCGCGCCCGGCAGGAATCTGTCCTGCTGCCGGCATTCTCCCAGCCCCGGCAGGACCGGCACCTGGCGCTCCAGGGACTGGACCTCGGCCGGCAGGCGCGGCCCCGCGTGCAGCGCCCGTTGGGACAAGCGAATCCGGCGGCGCGTAGCGGCCACGTTCGGCTAGGTTGTTCATGGGCGGCAACAGCGGCTCGCCCTCCTTCATTCCTTCCGGATACTTCACGTCGCCCGGCATGTTCTGGTAGACGTTGATGGTGACTGGCGGCATGGGCCCACGCGCGGGGAATTCATAACGCAGGTGCGCACTCACCGGCCAGGTCCACTGGCTCTTGCCTTCAACGGTTACGCATTCCACGCTAATGGGCGGCGTTTTGTCGAGCTGCAAGGCAAGGTTAGCCGGTCCTAATACATGCACAATCCAGTCGCCGAGTGAACCGCCCGTGCCAAAATCTAGATAAGAGCGCCACTGTCGGATCATGGCTGAGTTGAAGGGGCGCATCGCCGCGGTATTCAGCCACAGATCCCAATCCAGCGTCTCGGGGATCGGCTCCTCCGGAGGCTGGGACTGAACGTTGTCGCCTCCGCCATAAATCCGCCCAGTCCAAGCGTGCACCTCGCGGACGTGGCCGATTTCGCCGGACCAGAGTATCTCAGCCGCCACGCGTGTAGCCTCGTGCGAGTAGCCTTGATTGCCCATTTGGGTGGCAACACGATATTTGCGAGCGGCATCCCGAAGAAGCCGAGCCTCCCATACGGTTCGAGTCAGGGGTTTCTCACAGTAGACATGCTTGCCGTGCTGCATGGCGGCCAGCGCAATGGGGGTGTGGCCGTGGTCCGGCGTAGCGATCATAACCGCATCAATGTTTTTGTCTTCCGCGTCCAGCAACTTGCGGAAGTCCTTGTACCGCTTAGCATCCGGCCACGCTTTATAAGCCGCAGCCGCCATTGCGTCGTTTACGTCGCACAGCGCCACGACGTTCTCAGTCCGAGCTTCGCGCAAAATCTGCGGTCCGCGGGTACCGACCCCGATTGCGGCTAGGTTGAGCCTGTCCAGCACGGACTTATAGCCTAGAAAACTCAGCGATGGTATGCTGCCGAAGCCGCCTGTGGGTACTGCCCCTGCCAGCAGCGACCCAAAAAAGAAGTAACGCCTGGAAAACTTGTTTGATTTTGATTCCATTTCATCCATCTCCTTGTCGGGTCCGGGTCCCGATTCCTTGATAACGGAAGTGCAGGCCCTGAAACGTTCCGATTATATTACTTTCGGCAATTCAAATGCGGGGCGAGCAGCGTTGGCTTCCGGCTCACTCCTGAAAAGCACAGCCGTTCACACCACGATAAGGCATTCACGAGCAGTGCCCAAAATGGAGACACTAGATGTAAACTGTATTTTGCATGCAAATAAGAACGTTTCACATCACATGGGAGGAGGATTATGAGATCTGACAGTTTGCTGCGCTGGCTATCAATTGCCTGCGCGGCGGCAGTATTGTTCACCTTAAGCGTCGTCCCGGGCACTTCGCAGGCGCCTGGACCGGCAAAAGCCAAAGCGCCGGCGGGCCCCTGGATGGACCGGAATCTCTCGCCCGACCAGCGGGCTGATATGGTTCTCGCCCAGATGACGCTCGATGAGAAGATTCAGCTCGTGCACGGCGGCGGCGGCTTCGGGTTCGGACAGGGACAGCCCACTCGATCTATCGGCGGCGCCGGCTGGATCCCGGGAATCGAGCGGTTAGGCATACCGGACATCAACATGGCCGATTCAGCCGTAGGCGTCACCCGCGGCGCCTCGCGCAGCCGTTATGCAACGGCCTTGCCTTCCACTCTAGGACTGGCGGCAAGCTGGGATCCCAAACTGGCCTATCTATACGGCTCGGTCATCGGCCGTGAAGTCCGCGATCACGGCTACAACATGTCGATCGGGGGCGGCGTAAACCTGACCATCGAGCCTCGCAACGGCCGTAACTTCGAGTATCAGGGCGAAGACCCAATCCTGGCCGGTAAAATGATCGGACAGCTCATGAAGGCGGTCCAGGACCACCACATCATGGGCGATCTGAAGCATTATGCCTTCAACAACCAGGAAACCGGCCGGAATATAGGTAACGTCGTGCTCGGGGTGCGCGAAATGCGGCAGACCGATTTATTAGCTTTCGAAATCGGCTACCGTGACTCGCAGGCGGTTGGCGTCATGTGCGCCTACAACAAGATCAACGGCGACTGGGCTTGCGAAAATGACTACCTGCTCAACAAAGTTTTGAAAAACACCTTCGGTTTCAAAGGTTGGGTGCTTTCGGACTGGGGTGCTACGCATAGCACTGTGAAGGCCGCCCTGAACGGCCTTGACCAGGAGATGCCCGGCAGCACTTACTTCGGCGAGGCGCTGAAAAAAGCCATTCAGGCCGGTCAAGTACCGGAAGCCCGCCTCAATGACATGGTTCGCCGGATCCTGCGTTCCATGTTCGCTGTGGGCGTCATCGACGACCCGCCTGTGCCGAGAGTTGTGGATGTGTTTAAGGGTTTTGAAGACGCCCAGCAGGTGGCCGAGAACAGCATCGTGCTGCTCAAGAACGCCAACAACCAGCTCCCGCTGCGCGCCTCCGCAGTAAAGTCGATTGCCGTCATCGGCGGTCATGCCGACGTGGGCGTGATCTCGGGCGGCGGCTCCGCGCAGGTCGACGCAGCCGGCGGTAACCCCGTTCCTCCGCCGCCTGGCGCTCCGGCCAGGGGCATGTTCGGCGGCACGCCGGTCTACCACCGCTCCTCGCCGCTTAAAGCCATTCAGGCCAAAGCGCCGCAGGCCAAGGTGCAGTTTAACGACGGAACCGATCCGGCGGCCGCGGCCAATTTGGCTAAATCGTCCGAAGTGGCAATCGTCTTTGCCGTCCAGCACACCAGCGAGGGACGCGATCTGGAATCCCTTTCACTTCCTGACAAGCAGGATGAGTTGATCAACGCCGTGGCCAAGGCCAATCCCCGGACGATCGTGGTGCTTGAAACCGGCGGCCCGGTAACCATGCCTTGGCTTAATCAGGTGAGCGCTGTTTTGGAAGCCTGGTATCCTGGCATCCGCGGGGGTGAGGCCATCGCCAATATTCTGTTCGGCGATGTGAATCCCTCGGCAAAACTGCCCATCACTTTCCCAAAAAGCGAGCAGGATCTGCCCTTCCCCGAGATCCCGGGTACAGCGCTGCTTCGGGCTGCCCGTAGTGCCGCTGCGGCGGCCCCTGCCCCTGCGCCGGGCGGACCGGGTCGCGGCGCATTGCCTGACTTCGACATACCTTACAACAAACAGCAAGGGCTCAAGATCGGCTATAAGTGGTTCGACGCCGAAAAAAAGGAGCCGTTGTTCCCCTTCGGCCATGGCCTTTCCTACACGACCTATGCCTATTCCGGGCTGAAGGTTAACGTCAACGGAAAGAATGCCTCAGTCACCTTCACGGTTCGCAACACCGGAAAGGTTGCCGGCGCCGAGGTGGCGCAGGTTTACGCTGCGCTGCCCCAGGGGCTGGGCGAGCCGCCCAAACGGCTGGTCGGTTGGGAGAAAGTCCAGCTAGCTCCGGGCGAAGCCAAGACCGTAACCGTCAACATCGATCCGCTGTTCCTCTGCATATTCAACGAGAAGAAGGACGGCTGGGAGCTGCCGCAAGGCCAATACACCTTTATGGTGGGCGGCTCATCGCGCAGCCTGCCGCTAAGCCAGACTGCAAACATCAACGCCACTTACTGACCTGGCACAATAAATTACCGGCTGCTATGGCGGCCGTATTGAAAATGGGTGAGGGCATCTGACCTCACCCATTTTTCTAGCATTCCAGTAACTTGGACTCCCGGCAGATCGTTACACGCAGGAGGTTACCAAGGCTGACATGTTGAAAAAAGCAGGTTTTTCAGTTTTAGCTGTGTTGCTTCTGTATTTTTCTGCTACGCCGGCGCACCTGGCTGCACAACCACTTTCGGAAATCAAACTCCCTGCCCCACAGACCGACGGTGGCAAACCGCTTATGCAGGCGCTCCATGGCGCGACAGACCATCCGCAGCTACATTGATAAGGATCTTCCCCGTCAAGTCCTTTCAAACTTGATGTGGGCAGCTTTCGGAGTAAACCGTAAGCAGGGACCTCGCGGCGGCTTGGGGCGGACGGCGCCATCGGCCGTTAACGCCCAGGAAATAGATCTCTATGTGGCTGCATCGGAAGGACTCTTTCTGTATGACGCCGCTTCGCACACCCTAAAGCCGGTGCTGGCAGGCGACCTGCGCGGCAAACTTGGACCCGCAGCAGCAGCCAAAGCCGGTGTAACTATCATCTATGTGGCAGACTACTCGCGTTACGGCAATGTCGGTGACGCCGCCACTCGAAAAGCCTGGGCTAATGCCGCAGCAGGCTTCATTGGGCAAAACGTCTATCTGTTTGCTGATTCCGAAGGTCTGGGCGCCTGGTTCCGAGCCATGATTCCTGAAAAAGAAAACCTCGCAAAGACGCTGAAGCTGCGCTCAGATCAAGAAATACTTTACGTCCAAACGGTCGGATACCCGGCATTACAGTAAAGCCGCCCTAGCCGGCTCAGCTCAACCCGGTCAGCGCCAGGCGGGCCAGCGTACGAACCGCCACGCCGGTTGGTCCTTTGGGCATGAAGGGTTTGTTTTCCTCCAGCCAGGCCGTACCGGCAATATCCAAGTGCACCCACGGGGCTGACTCAACAAATTCTTTCAAAAACATGGCAGCCGTCACGGCGCCGCCCCAGCGGTTGCCGACGTTGGGCAAATCGGCGAAGGCACTCTTCAGAGCGTCCTTGTATTCATCGTCGAGCGGCATGTGCCAGATCTTTTCGCCGGCTTGGCGCGCGGCTTCGAATAACTTCTGCCGGAAAGTCTCATCGTTAGAAAACGCACCTATGTAAACATGTCCCAGCGCCACCACTATAGCTCCCGTAAGCGTGGCGACATCCACCAGATGGGTGCAACCCAGGCGGCGGGCGTAGGTGAGGGCATCCGCCAGGATCAAGCGTCCTTCGGCATCAGTGTTAAGTACCTCTACGGTTTTGCCCGAAAGTGTCTTAACAATGTCGCCTGGGCGTTGAGCCCTGCCGCCGGGCATGTTTTCAACGGCCGGGACCAAAGCTGTAACCGGAACCGGTGGTTTAAGTCGCGCCAGAGCCATCATGGCGCCAAGCACTGCGGCTCCCCCGCTCATGTCGTACTTCATCTTGTCCATGTTGTCCGAGGGCTTTATGGAAATTCCGCCGGTGTCGAAGGTTATTCCCTTCCCGACAAGCCCCAAGTGGACGTCGCCGGCGGCTGCCTCGGGCCGGTAGCGCACGATGATCAATGCCGGCGGCTGCGCCGATCCGGCGGCGACTCCCAGAAGCGCGCCCATGCCCAATTGCTGCATGCGGTCACGGTCCAGGATTTCACAATCCAATCCTTCGGCTTCGGCCATGCGCCGGGCTCGTTCGGCCAGCATGAGCGGGGTCATTTGATTGGCCGGCTCGGCCACCAGATCACGCGCGAAATTCTGGGCCTCGGCCAGTATCTGCCCCTGCCGCCGTGCGTTTTCAAGCACCGACGACGTCTCCGCCACGGCCAGTTGGAACAAGTCGACGGATTTCTTCTCATCCTGGTTTTCAGTCTTGTAGCGATCGGCCTCGTAATCGCCCAGAATAGCGCCTTCAGTCGCCGCGATCACCCACTCAGCCGAGGAAAAGTCGCCTTCCAGGGCAAAGACTATGCGACGCGCTCCTTTGCTCTTCAGGAAACGCACGGCAGCGCCGGCTGCCTTTCGCAATTCATGGGGATTAAATCCGGAGCGCTTCCCCCCGCCAATAGCCAGCAAACGCAACGCCGCCAGCCCAGCCGGCTTGTATATCAAAGCCGTATCAAGGAGCTTACCTTTGAAATCCCCGGACTCATAAAGCGGGGCAATCCAGTTCGCCGCCAAAGAAACGGCAGATTCCTCCGGCTGCTTTTCAAAAGCCATGACGACCAGGGCGTCGGTTTCTATCTGCTCGAGCGGTAAAGAAATAAGAGCGGTCTGCATAAAAGACTCCTGCGTTCCTAGAACTTCTGTTTTTGCACGGCTGCGCGAGCCTCCGCCTCCAAGGCTCGGTTGCGTTCGGCTTCCCGTTTATCGTGAAGTTTCTTGCCGCGTCCCAGGGCGATCTCGCACTTGATCCTTCCGTTCTTCAAATAAACTTTGGTGACCACCAGGGTCAGCCCCTTTTCGCGGGTCTTTCCGTGCAGCTTATCTATCTCTGCCCGGTGCAGTAGCAGCTTGCGACGGCGGAGCGGATCATGATTCATGCGGTTGCCGTGAGAATAGGGGCTGATATGCGCGTTAACCAGCCAAGCTTCGCCCCCTAGGATCTCTGCATAGCTGTCCTTCAACTGGATTTTGCCTTCGCGGGCGGATTTGACCTCCGTACCGGTAAGCGCAATGCCGGCTTCAAACCGCTCCATCAGGTGGTAGTGGTGAGCGGCGTGCCGGTTGTCAGATAGGATCTTAATTTTTGGCTCCACCTCGAGCTGTTATTCCTTTGCACGGGGCAGGACCGCGCGGCGTCATCAATGATGTGAGCGCAAACTGCGCGGACGACAGCCCTATCTTAGCACATACTATGGAAAGTAAATAACATGCTTCGATTCAAGCAGTTAACCGCAATCGCGGCCGCTTCGGCATTGCTTGTTTCACTCGGCTTGCCGGCCGGTGCGCGCACGCGCCGCGGCGACCGGCTCTATCAGCAGGCGCGCCAGGCCGAGCAGGCACGTGAATACGACAAAGCCCTGGAGCTATATGAACAAGCCCTGGCGACTGACACGAGCGAGGTCATCTATCAGATGGGATATCGCCGGGTACGTTTCCAAGCCGGGCAGTTGCACGTTGACCAGGGGCGAAAACTGCGGGACCAAGGCAAATTGACCGAAGCGCTGGCCGAATTTGAACGGGCGCTGGTGATCGACCCCGCTTCGGCGGTGGCCGAACAAGAGCTGGAACGTACGCGCGACATGCTTGAGCGCCAGCGAGCCGCGGAAGCTGCGGGTAAGCCCGCGCGCGTCGAACCCCCGGCCGCTTCGGCCAAGCGGCAGGTGGACGAACGCCTGGCGGCGGTCATGAGCGTGCCCGAATTGAAGCCGCTGGTGGCTCTGCCGCAAAACATACGGATCAACAATCAGCCCGCCCGGGTCATGTTTGAAACCATATGCAAGCTGGCCGGAATAAACGTTATTTTCGACATGGACTTCAACCAGGCGCCGGGCGCCACAACGCCGCGCAGCCTGGAGCTGAACAACGCCACGCTCGAAGAGGCCCTGAATTATGTGGCGCTCATGACCCGCGCTTTCTGGAAACCCATTTCGTCCAACACGATTTTCGTCACCCAGGATAATCCCCAGAAGCGGAACGATTATGAGGATCAGGTGGCGAAGATCATCTACCTGAACAATGTCGGCGCCGACAAAGACTTGGGGGAGATTCTGACCGGCATACGCCAGATGATCCCGACGCTGCGCATGGGCCAGGTCACGAGCCAGAACGCTTTGATAGTTCGCGGGACCGCCGATCAGGTGGCGCTGGCGGAGATGATGATCCGCAACCTGGACAAGCCTAAAGGCGAAGTGGTGGTGGACGTAATTGTGATGGAAGTAAACCGCAGCGCCAGCCGGGATCTGGCTCTGACGCCGACCTCCGGTTCGACCAGCGGCATCAGCATGAGCGCGGGCTTGACGGCAACAACCGGAGAAGCCACGGGCGGCGCGGGCACGGTCCGGCTGAGCCGTCTGGGCAGGCTGTCGAGCGGCGATTTTTCCGTGACACTGCCGGGTGCGGCGCTGAAAGCGCTGATGACCGAATCGAACGCGCGCATTCTGCAATCACCGCAGGTGCGCGCGATCGACAACATGAAGGCCAGCCTCAGGATAGGCGAACGGCAACCTTATTCAACCGGCGGCTTCCAGCCGATTTTCGGTCAGGCCACCACCGGCGCCAGTTCTCTTTACAGCTCTTTCCAGTACCTGGACGTGGGCGTAAACGTCGACATTACGCCTAAAATACACGGGACCGATGAAGTCAGCCTGCATGTCGAGCTGGAGATTTCGAATATTAAGGAGCGGATTGATATCGGCGGGATTTCCCAACCGGTCGTGGGGCAGCGCAAGATAATTCACGATATACGCTTGCGCGAAGGTGAGGTCAGTCTGCTCGGCGGGTTAGTCAACGAGCAGCAGACCAAGTCGGTTTCAGGCGTGCCTGGGCTGGCCAGCATCCCCGTGCTGGGGCGCCTGTTTTCAAGCGAGAACATACAGCGCAGCCAGAGCGAGCTGCTTATAGCGCTGGTGCCCCGCATCGTACGCACTCCGGAAATGGACGATTTGAGCTTTAAGGGCATTGCCTCCGGCAACCTGAACGTGGTGCGGCTAAACTACGCGCCGCAGTCCGCAGAAGCAACGCCGGCGGCGCCGGCCAAACCTGCGGCGACGCCGGGCGCGGCGCCATCTGAAACTGTTCCCAAACCTGAAACGCCGGCGCCGGCGGCCCAGCCCCGGGTCACTCTGAGTCCGGAAAAAGTTGAAACCCGCAGCGGAGCTTCCTTTACGCTAAATCTTCAAGTCGAAAACGTTACCGACTTGTTTTCGGCGCCTGTAGTAATTAAGTTTGATCCTAACGTGGTCCGGGTTAGTGAGGTAAATCGGGGAAGCTTCATGGTCGCCGACGGACGGGAGGCTATGTTCACCCGTAACATCAACAATGATACCGGGGAGGTGCGGGTAATACTGAGCCGCATGCCGGCGACGCCTGGGGTCAGCGGATCGGGGTCTTTACTCACGATTACTTTCCAGGTCGTAGGCCAAGGCGTGACAGTGATTTCGGTGCCGCAGCTCACTTTCCAAGATTCACGCATGACGGCTATATTGAGCGCTTCGCCGCAAGCGACGGTGACCATCCGGTAGGAGGCTGGTATGAGGTTCGGCAACCGGCGCGGGTTAACACTGGTAGAGTTGATTGTGGCCTTTACCATCATGGCGCTGCTTACAACGATGGCGGTGCCGCTGGCGCGGTACAAAGTCCGGCGGGAGCGCGAGCGGGAGCTACGCTACGCGTTGCGTGAGATCCGCGCGGCAATTGATAAATACAAGGATCTGGCCGACGCCAAGCAGATTGCTTTTCCTTCGGTTGATTCGGACGGCTACCCGACCAGCCTGGAAGAGCTGGTCGAAGGGGTCAAGTTGGCAGGGACAGTTGATAAGAAGATACGGTTGTTGCGGCGCATTCCCAAGGATCCGATGACCGGCACCTACGATTGGGGACTGCGCAGCACGCGCGACGATCCGAAGTCGACCAGTTGGGGTGGCCAAAATATTTTCGATGTATACACAAAGAGCCAGGAAAAGGCAGCCGATGGGACTCCGTACTCGGAATGGTGAAGCCGCAGCTAGGCTCAGCCGGCGCGGCTTCACGCTGATCGAGCTGATGATCGTCATGACGGTGGTGACGGTCATAGTGTCGCTGGCGGTGCCCATGTACCAGAAGGCAATCATTCGGGCAAAGGAGAGCGTTTTACGGAATAATCTTTTCACGTTGCGGACGTTGATAGACGAGTACACGTTCGATAAGCAGAAGGCGCCGCAGTCGCTTGAGGACCTGGTGCGCGAAGGCTACCTGAGGCAGATACCGGTGGATCCTATGACCGGCTCCAACCGGACTTGGCGGGTGATTATGGAAGACGTTATGTCGAGCGTGAACCAGACCGAGCCGGGAATTTTCGACGTGCGGAGCGGATCGGATCAGATCAGCCTGGAGGGAACGCCTTACTCGGAGTGGTGAGCCGGGAGTGGAGAAAAAGGCCGGGGGAATGCTAGACTATTGTTGGAAAAATTCCCCGGTCGTCTAATGGTAGGACAGCGGCCTTTGGAGCCGCGAATCGAGGTTCGAATCCTTGCCGGGGAGCCACTTCTCAAAACTGGCCGTTTTCGCCGCATCCTCCCCAACAGCATCACCTGCCGCCTCGCGCGCAAGTGCCAACATGTCAAATGGTTGGCGGTACTCGGCGGTCAGCCTGCCGTCCTTCCAAACGCAGTTCGATAGTAGAAAATTGAGGAGGCGCCGTTTTTCCGCCGGTTCCTGCCTCTCGAACAGGGCGTGGGCGCGGTCGGCCAGACGCAGAAGTTGGACGCCTTCCTCGATGTAGGTGCGGTTGGCGGACTGGTGCGTCTCGATGTCGCGCAGGATGCGGTCCTGCTCGGCGCGCCACTCGGCCGACTTGCGGTCGAAGAACGCGTTGTCGATCCGGCCATCCAGCTTGTCCACGTACATCGCGTCAATACGGTCCTGGAGGCGGCGGTACTCGGCCTGGAGCCGTCCGATGGCTTCATCGTGGAAGGCTTTCTCGTCGCGATGGCTTTCGCGCAATGCGGTGACGATCCATTCCAGGACGTCCTTCGGGAAGGTCAGTTTCCGCAGCAGCTCCGAGAACCGCTCTTCGAGCACCTCCTCGCGCGTGTACGGTTCCGGGCAACGGCCCTTGTAGCGCGAGCAGTGGTAGTAGACGTATTGCTGTTTTTTCAACTCTCCGACCATCGCGCAGCCGCAGTGGCCGCACCGGATGAGGTTGCTGAAGGCGAACTCGTGCCGGGCCTTGCGTGGCTTCTGACGGCTGCGCCCGTCGAGCCGGTCCTGGACCTCCTGCCACAACTCGCGCGTGACGATCGGCTCGTACTTGCCGGCGTAGGTCTTGCCGTCGAAGTCGAAATCGCCCGAGTAGATGCGGTTGCGAAGGATCTTGTGGACGGTGGAGGCCGGCACCGGGAGCTTGCTCTTCGGGTATTGCAGGCCGTCCTGGCGGGCCAGTTTGGCAAGCTCCTTCAACGAGTGCTTGCCGGTGGCGTACCGTTCGAACATGCGCTGGATGACCGGCGCCAGTTCGGGGTTTGGCGCGATGGTCCGCTTGCCGTCCGCGCCCATCACGTTCAGATAGCCGAGCGGCGCGTAGGAGGGCCAGATGCCCTGGCGCGCCTTTTCGAGCATCCCTTTCTTCGTCTCCTCCGACAGGTTGTCGATGTAGTTCTTGGCCATCAGAACCTTGATGCCGTGCATGAACTTCTCCGACGACCGCGAGTCCTGGGAGATGACGATGTTTTCCTTGACGAGGTGGATCTCGAGGTCCAGCTCGTCGAGCGTGACCCAGTCCTTGAGGTTGCGGTAGAGGCGGTCGGTCTTCTCGACGAGCAGGATGCGGCAGGTCTTTTCTTTGCGAAGGAACGCCAGCATCTCGCCAAAGCCGGTTCGGCCGGCCTGCTTGGCCGTCTCGACGTCGACGAACTCCTTCAGGACCGTCAGGCCGCGGCTGGCGGCGTAGCCGCGGAGGAGCTGAAGCTGGGCGGGGATGGAGAAGCCCTCGCGCTCCTGGTCCTTCGAGGAGACGCGGGCGTAGATCACGCCTCGATGGCTGCCAGGAACGGGCGTGGCGGTCGCTTCTATTCCGTTGCGTCGCGCTGATCGCATACTCCAAGTGTACAGTGTTTAGTAGACAAGCGGTAGCCGCGTCAGGGGCTGGTCACGAAAGAACAATTTCAGTAAGCTATGTTTTGGCATCCAGACGGAGGCACCGGCTTGTCACCAGACGATCTGATCACCTGCGTCGCCCGGCTCACCGGAACGGTGGTTAAGGGCCAGGACGAGATAGACATCGACGGCTTGGCGGTGATCGTTCACGACGACTCCCGGACGATCGACTGCTCGCAATTTAACGAACTCCTGCTGATGGTCCACAAGGATCGCGTGGAGGAGCCGTTCTTCGAGCATTTCTTTGGCCCGGATTGCACGATCGGCACGATTCCGCAGGGGGTTGAACGGTTCCAACGGGCCGCGTTGTTGCTCTACGGCAACTTCGTCTTCGGCTACCGGAAGTTGTCCCGGATGAAGGACGTGGCCGAATTCAAGCGAGAGGTTGCCGCTGCGTTTCCTGATCCCGAAGCTGAAGCCGCCTACTTCAAGAACCGGAAGGCCAAACTCCTGGAGATTGATCGCATCCAGAAGGATCAAACGCCGTTCGTCGGCTACCTTTCGGCCAACGAGGTGCGCGCGGATTACAGAAGATGCAATCTACTGCGTGCGGCGGCGGCGGAGGTGGGCGCCAGCGGAACCTGGGACGATCTCCTCGCGAAGGTGCGCGAGTTGGCCGGCAAGGACGAGGTAGTGACGCTCGAATCCATCATCGGCAACTTCCAGAAGGCCAACCCAGATGCGGATTTGAATCAGCTAGCGGAGTTTCTCAACGACTCCTTCGCCAGGATTGAAAAACTGGACGAGGCGGTGAATTCCGTCCGTGCCCGCGCAACGCGAAACCAGGGAACCTACCTGACCTGGGACCACATGGACGTGTACTTCGCGACCTCGATGCGAAAGGCCTGGGAGTACAAGGATCTGTACGAGTTCATCGATCGCCTGATGGCCGCGGACGAGATCAAGGATCTTGGTTTGCGGTACTTTGACCCGACGCAGGCGTACACGGACAACCGTGTGAACAAGGGACTGGTTGAGGCGCTGATGCTCAAGCGGGCCCGCTGCACGGTGTACTCCGTCCAAGACACCGACACGTTGGGAAAGGACTCCGAGTTGGCGTCGACCCTGGCCCAGGGCAAGCCGGTCATCGCGTTTATCCCAGATCTCGATGTTGAACAGCGAACGGCGCAGTTGTTGTCCGAGGATCCGGCGACGATTTTGGAGCGTCTGCGTTTCGTCCTGTACGCGGATGATCAGTTGGGCCAGAGGTTGAAGAACGACGACCTGAACGTGATCGGCCAGGTGGAAGACGCTTTGAAGCAGTTCTGCGGGCAGAAGATCTGGTCGTCGCTGCGTGACGAGGATGCAATCCGCCTGTTCGCCAGCTCGACCGGCGCTGCGCTGAAAGACTTTTGCCGGCTGATCGCAACAGCGGAAAAGATCGTCTACGACAAGCGGGCGCGAACCCTGAAGGAGTCGCATCCGCTTGCGCTACAGGTTAACCTGGATACAGGAGTCGCCAACGGCGTCCTGGTGGTCCGGACGATTCCGGATTGCGCTGCCTTGCTGCGGCGCGTCCTGCTGGGTGAGATGGAGTTCTCGCTCGAGGAGAATGCAGGAATGTGGCTCCTCCGGGAGAAGATCAGCGGCTGCATCTACCGGGTGGTCACCAACGACCGCAAGCTGAACAACTGCTTCTGGAATTTCTATTTGCGATAAACTTGAAAGCTTCTTGCCATGTCCACGGATACCCGATTGATTCTGAACCTGCCGACTGAACCCGAACGCTTTGAGCATCGCGAACGGGCCGATTACGACCTGAATCGTTTCGACCAGGAGTTTCAAGAACGCCTGTATTCGGACAAAGGCCGCGAGATCCTGCGCGCGTGGGAGCAGCGTGAGGCCCGCCCGGCCAACGGCAAGGAACGCTGACCCTCTCTCGCGCAGACAGAGTTGCCTGACGGTCCGGTGGCCTGGAGAGTGGGCCGCGCGGACGCTTGGGCCCGATTGTCGCAGGTCTGAAGACTTCCAAAGCGACTAGAATGAGGACTTAAGCTATGGCAACCAGGAAAAAGAAGGGCAACTCCGATGGCGGCAGTCTGACTGCCCCGGTCGCCGACTACCGCCATCCCGAGGCCACCCGGAAAAACAACCCGCCGGCCAAGATCGCGGCCGAGGGTCACGTTCCGCTGCTGCCCAAGGCCGAGTACAGCTACAGTCCGCGGCTTGCGCCGGTGTTGCGGTTCGACCCCACCGGAAGCGCGGACGAGTTGCCCGAGCTGCTGGCCGAGGCCACGCGGCGGCCGTTGAATGAGGCCGAAGCGTGGGCGCTGGCCGAGGCGCTGCGAAAGCACGAGCCGTGGCTGGAGTGGGCGGGCAAACGCGAAGCCAAAATCGTTCGCGGTGGATCCGGTGGCGCTGCACATCCACGAGCGCGTCAGCGCGCAGGCCATTTTGAAAGTCGCCGCGCGGGAGGATGTAAACCGGTCGCTGTTCGCCGACCCGGAGCAGGAGTACAACGAAGCGGTCCAGTTCTATAAGCACGATGTGGACTGGTCGAACCGGCTGATCCTGGGTGACAGCCTTCAGGTGATGTCGTCGCTGGCCCGGCGCGAGGACCTGGCGGGCAAGGTGCAGATGATCTACATCGACCCGCCTTACGGGATCAGGTTCAAGAGCAATTTCCAGCCCGAGATCGGAAAGCGCGACGTAAAGGATAAGGAGACCGACCTGACGCGAGAGCCGGAGGTGGTGAAGGCGTATCGCGATACCTGGACTTTGGGTCTCCACTCCTACTTGGCATATCTGCGCGATCGCCTTGTAGTTGCTAGAGATCTTCTCGCGGACACAGGCAGCATTTTTCTGCAAATAGGGGATGAGAATCAGCACAGACTCCGGGTCCTCTTGGACGAGCTGTTCGGTGCCGAGAACTGCATCGCCGTAATCTACTTCAGAAAGAAGACGATGCCGCTGGGTGCGATCTTTCTTGAGCAAATGGGCGACTACGTCCTGTGGTACGCAAAGGACCGGAAGGAGGCAATCAAGAAGTTCCGTCGGCTGCTCGTGAAGATGGACGTCTCCGACGATTTTCACTGGAATATCTTCGAAGTACGATCCGGTGAAAGGCGGAAGATCACAAAGGCTCAGTCGCAGTCTGGGGAGCAGGTCCCAAGCGGGGCCGAGACCTGTCGCCTCGTGTCGATGTGGCCTCCATCGTTCAGCGAGGCGGCTGTGTTTCCCGTCAGTTTCCGCGGAGTGCCTTGGCTGCCGGCCCCTGGACAGTGCTGGCCGACAAACTCTCAGGGTATCGATAGGCTCATGCGCGCGGAGCGTATGGAGCCGGAGGGCAAGTACCTTCGCTACGTTCTGAAGCTCTCAGATGATGATCGCTCTAAACTGACCACCATTTGGAATGACGCGATTGGAGCGCGCGAACAACAATATGTCGTGGAGACCTCTCCGACCGTCATCGAACGGTGCATGCTTATGACCACCGATCCGGGCGATCTTGTCCTCGATCCAACGTGCGGCTCTGGCACCACGGCCTACGTCGCCGAGCAGTGGGGACGGCGGTGGATCACGATCGACACAAGCCGTGTCGCCGTTGCCCTTGCTCGGCAAAGACTGTTGACCGCAAGGTTCGAGTACTACAAGCTGTTGGATGATTCCCGCGGCGTCTCCCAAGGCTTCTTGTACAGCAGGGCTCCACGGATCTCACTGAAGACTATCGCCAACAATACAAATCTCGATCCGATCTTCGCCAAGCACGAGCCGATTCTCGATGCGCGGCTTGCGGAGGCCAATCGAGCGCTGGAACAAGTGACCGACAAGCTGCGCCAGGAACTGCGGCT